>Ga0070741_10000201_pt1 | contig 225077 bp, 196 predicted proteins | sample Coa_R1_4_FD_66440 | JGI IMG/M metagenome (GOLD analysis project Ga0070741, IMG submission 66440) | Surface soil microbial communities from Centralia Pennsylvania, which are recovering from an underground coalmine fire - Coalmine... | ecosystem: Environmental > Terrestrial > Soil >...
GCTCCCGCGGTCGCTTCGCTCCGCGCTCGCTTCGCTCGCGATCCTGCCAGCGGCCGCGTCCAGCGGTGGCAGCGATGCTGCCTGCGCTCCCGCGGTCGCTTCGCTCCGCGCTCGCTTCGCGGGCGATGGGCGCCGGGCGCTTGGCGGCGGCCGACGAGGACTTCGACGAGCCGGTCTCCTCGTTGCGCCCCGGTGACGCGCCGGCGCGTCAGCGCGTCGGGGCGGGATCGGGGGTGGGCTCGGGCGCGGCCGTGCGCGGCGTGCGGCGGCCGGGGGCGAGGAAGTTGCCCATGATGGACTGGTAGGCCTCGCACGGCGTCCAGCACTGCGGGCAGTCGTACGACCAGATCTCGCGCTGCGTCTGGACGGACAGATCGGACGACCAGAGGCGCCGGAGGTCGTAGTCGACCTCGCGCAGGCTTCCGAGGCGGCGGTCGTAGATCGTGCACGGGAAGACGTTGCCCCACGAGTCGACGAAGCACGACGCGGACAGGGCGTGGCAGCGCATCGGCGTGCGGCCGGTCATGAGGTAGCGCTCGACGTGCGCGAGGTAGGCGCGCTCCAGGTAGCCGACCGGGCCGCGCGGCGCGCCGCGGAGGCGAGCGACCTCGCGGACCGCGTCGAGGAGCGCGCGCGGCGGCACGTGGCGCTTCAGCTCGAGGTTCGTGTTGCCGAGGTAGTGCGGCGACTCGTGCACGATGTTCACGTGGAAGTCGCGGTGCGTGAGGCCGGGGATCTCGCGCGCCGCGGCGGCGAACGCCTGCGGGAAGTGGTCGACGTTCTTCCGCGACAGCGTCATCCCGAGGACGGCTTCGACGCCCGGGATCTCGCGCAGCCGGCGGAAGGTCTCGAGCTGCTTCCGCCACCCGCCCTCGATCCCGCGGATCTCGTCGTTCATCGCCTCGTCGCCGTCCGTCGAAACCGTGACGATCAGCTTCTCCGGCCGGCGCTCCATGATCGCGCGGGTGTTCGCGACGATCTTGTCCGTCAAGTATCCATTCGTCGGGAAGTGGAGCAGGAGCAGGTTCGGGCACGAGTCGATCACGGCGTGCGCGATCTCGACGAAGTCCTTCCGCAGGGTCACCTCGCCGCCCGTGAGGTCCACCCAGAGGAAGTCGCGCGACTTCTGGAAGAACTGCCGGATCTCGTCGAGCTTCAGCTCGTCGCGCGGCTTCATCTGCCAGATGTTGCAGGTCTCGCACCGGTAGTTGCACCAGTACGTGATGCAGAACGTCAGCTTGAAGGGGTGGTCGAGTCGGCGGAAGTTCGCCTCGAATGCCTTCCGCGCGAGCGCGACGTAGCTCCGGAGCTTCATCGCGCGCCTCTCGCGCTTCGCCGGACCGCGCTCACGTGATCGCCTCGAGGATCCGTAGCGCCGGGTTGGGCTTCGGCGCCACGAGCTGCCAGTTGCGGCAGTACCAGTCGTACGCCTCGCAGGTGATCGCGACGTTGTCGCCCGACGGCTCCCAGCCGAGACGCTCGCGCGCGCGCGAGATGTCGAGAACGAAGTTCACGTCGGCGAGGAGGTAGTGCTCGGGGACGATCGGCGAGATGCCGAAGACGTTCAGGACGCGCGCCGCGTTGCGCAGGACCACCGCCGGGACCGCGTGCACGCGCGACGCCGAGCCCGCGTGCCGGATGAGCGCGTCGACCTGTGCCCGAACGGTCGGGACGCCGGCCGGGTCGGAGCCGATGTTGGCGATGAGGCCGCACGTGCCCGGCGTGACCGCCGCGAGCACCGCGGCGCGCGCGACGTCCTCCGCGGCAACCATCTGCACGCGATTCCGCCCGTTTCCGAGCAGGAAGACCGGGCGGCCGCGCCGCACCCAGTCGAAGAGCAGCACGAACACGCCCGTCATGCCGTCGCCGAAGAGGCTCATCGGGCGCAGCACCGACACGTCGAGCCCTTCCTGCAGGGCGCGCGCGCACAGCTCCTCCGCCTCGAGCTTGGAGCGGCCGTAGGCGCCGATCGGTCGCTTCGGGTGCGAATCCTCGTCGACGAGGTCGGTCTGCGGGATGCCGTAGACGCCCGAGCTGGAGATGAAGACGACCTTCCGGACGCGGCGCGCGCGCGCGGCGTCCAGGACGTTGCGCACGCCGCCCAGGTTCATCTCGTAGATCTCGTCCTCGGAGAGCGATGCGAACTGCGGCTTCATGCGCTGGCCGGCGGCGAGGTGGAAGATCGATTCGACGCCGTCGGCGGCCCGCTCGAGGGCGGCGCGGTCGCGCATGTCGGCGGCGATCGCCTCGAAGCGGGCGGTCGCGCCGCCGGCCTCGGAGATGGCGCGCGCGAGCGCGTCCGGCGTCGGCACGACGTCGAAGAGCCGCAGGCGATCGCCGCGCCGCGCGAGCTGCGGCACGAGGCTCTGGCCGAGAACGCCGGAGGAGCCGGTGACGAGAACGTCCATCGCGATCGCGCCCTTCCCTCAGAATCCCGCCGCCCGCTCGCCGGGTGCTGCGCGCGCCGACGACCCGAAGCGCGCCTCCACGCCCGCGATCACTTCCGCGAGGGTGATCTCGCGCATGCAGACCGGGTCGACGCAGCGGCTCATCTTCAAGTTGTAGTTCGAGAGGCACGGGCTGCAATAGAGACCCTTGTAGAAGACCAGGTCGTTCGGCCCGCGCGGACCGTAGAGGCGCGGCTCGGTCGGGCCGAAGAACGCGACCACCGGCGTCTCGACGAGCCCGGCGAGGTGCATCACCGACGTGTCGTTCGACACGACCAGCTCGCACGCGTCGAGCAGCGCGAGCAGCTCGGACACGTCGAGCCGATCGCAGAGCGACAGCGCGCCCGATCGATGGCGCATGCCGGCGAGCGCGTCCTCGATCAGAGACGCCTCCTCGACCCCCTGGCCCGTGAACGCGACCCGCGCGCCCCAGCGCTCGATGAGCGCATCCGCGAGCGCGCCGAAGCGGCGGGCGTCCCAGCGCTTGAGAGCGATCTTGTTGTAGTTCGGCCCGGTCCCCATGTGCATCGCGACGAGCGGGCCGCCGTCCGCGATGCCGGCGTGGCGGAGGGCGCGCTCGCGATCCTCCGCCGATACGGCGACCCGCACGCGCGGCGCGGGAACGACCGCTCTCCCGAACGGCTGCGCGACCCGCATGAAGATGTCGGCCATGTGGTCGGTGTCCGCGTACGCGATGCGATGCGTGTAGAGCCAGCCGCGCGCCTGCCCCTCGGTGTTGAACCCGACGCGCACCCCCGCGCCGGTCAGGAACGCGAACACGCCCGACAGCTTCATGAACTGCTCGAAGTCGATCACGGCGTCGTAGCGGCCGGCGCGCAGGGCTCCCAGGAGGCGTCCGACCGACGAGAGGAAGCTCGCGTATCCGCCGACCTCGACCGTCAACGCGCGCCGGACGAGGCCGCTGCGCTGCAGCAGCTCCCGGTTCCCGGGCAGCGTGAGGAAGTCGATCTCGCAATCGCCGCCGTCGCGCATCGCCTGCAGCGTCGGCAGGATCATCGCGATGTTGCCGAGCCCGTAGAACTTGATCGCGAGCACGCGGCGCGGAGATCGCGGCACGGCCGCCGGTGCGGGCGGCGTGGTCGCGAGCAGCGGCGGCACGACCCGGCGTCCCCGGATCGCGCCGGCCACCCGGCCGGCGAGCCAGAGCCCGAAGCAGACGGCGAGCCCGATCCAGCGATCGACGTAGCGCGCGAAGTGGAGGTTCAACGGCGCACCGCCAGCACCTCGACGCGCGCCTCGAGACCCGTCATGCGCCCGAGCGCGATCAGCGCGACGAGGCCGAGCTTGACGGGCAGCGAGAAGCGATAGCGGCCGAGGTACGGGCTCTCGCAGCGCACGTCGACCACCTCGAATCCGACCTCGCGCACGAGGCGCGCGAGCGTCGCAGGCGTGAAGTAGGTGTAGTGGTTCGGGACGTAGATGCGGTCCGCGACCGGCGCGAGGCCCGGGATGCGGGCGAGCGCGTCGGCGGCCCAGAAGAGGGTCGACCGCCGGTTCGGAACCGCGACGAAGAGGGCGCCTCCCGGCCGGAGGAGGCCGGCCGCGTGCTCGAGGAAGCGGCGGGGCTCGCCCGAGTGCTCGAGCACGTCGGCCATCGCGAGCGCGTCGAACGGCCGATCCGTCGAGAACGCCTCGAAGTCGCCGACCCAGGCGTCGACGCCGAACTCCTCGCGGGCGCGCTCCGCCGCGCTCGGCGAGATCTCGACGCCGAGGGGCTCGAAGCCGGCCTGCTCGGCGAGGTGGAGGAAGAGGCCGGTGCCGATTCCGACGTCGAGCAGGCGGCCGCCTCCGGTCAGGTCGTGGAGGCGCCGAACGGTCGAGCGAAATCCGCGCACGACCGGGTCGTCGGGGTAGTTCCGGTAGTAGAGCGTGAACATCTCGGCGGTCTCGTGGCGGAGGCCCCCCTGAAACGCCTCGTACTCGCGCGCCGCGATCTCCTCGGCGTCGGGCTCGGGGTCGACGAAGACGAGCCCGCAGCGGCAGCGCCGGAGCGTGCTGCCGCGCCCGTGATGCGGGACGGCCCCGTCGGCGCCGCAGACCGGACACGGGCGCACGGGGATCGACGCACCGTCGGCGCCCGCGGCGGACGTCGCCGGCCGCCGGCGGCCCGGGTCGAGCTGCGCCGCGCCTGCGCTTCCGCTCACGCTCATCGCCATCGCGCCTCTACAACACGGCCTCGGCGCGCGCGAGAACGCGCTGCGCCGCATCGAGTCGCCGTCGCGCCAGTATGCCGCGCCGCGATCCGGGCCGGGAGGGGGGCCCGCATTGCCGCTCTGCCGGGGGCGGTGGTAAGCGCGGCCATGGCCGCGGTCCCGATCCACCCGGGCCTCTTCACGCTTCCGGACGACCCCCGCGGCCCGCGGCTCCTCGCCGGCCGTTGCCCGGCCTGCGGCGACCACCACTTTCCGGCCGGCGACACCTGCCCGTACTGCGGTCGCGACGGCTGCCAGATCGTCGCGATCGGCGCGACCGGGACGCTGTCGCTCTTCACCGTCGTGAACGCCCGCCCGCCGGGATATCGCGGGCCGGTGCCGTACGGCTTCGGGATCGTCGACCTGCCGGAGGGGATGCGGGTCGTCACGCGCCTCTCGGAGACGCGGCTCGAGCGGATGCGACCGGGCCAGCCGGTCGCGCTCGAGATCGCGCCGCTCTTCACGAACGACGACGGCGACGAGGTCCTGAGCTTCGCCTATGGACCCTCCGAAGACGACGCCGGGGCGGCAGGCGGCGAGCGCGCGCGATGACCGGACGGACCGTCTACGTCGCGGGCGTCGGGATCCATCCCTTCGGCCGCTTCCCGGAGCGCGACGTGACCGCGCTCGGGCAGGCCGCGGTGCGGGCGGCGCTCGCCGAGGCCGGCGAGCGCGCGAGCAGCTTCGAGGCGGCGTTCTGCGGCACCGTGTACACGGGCGTCGCCGCCGGCCACAAGGTGCTCTCCGGGCTCGGGCTCTCGGGCGTTCCGATCGTGAACGTCGAGGCGGGCTGCGCGAGCGGCGGCGCCGCTCTCGCGCTCGGCGCCGCGGCGATCGCGTCCGGGCAGCGCGATCGCGTCCTGGTGTTCGGCATGGAGAAGATGCCGCGCGGCATCATCCGGTCGAGCTTCTTCCCACCGTGGTGCGAGGAGGCGGGGCTCTCGCCGGCACCGGCCTACTTCGCGCTCCGCGCTCGCCGCCTGATGCAGGAGTCGGGCGTCACGCGCGAGCACCTGGCGCGCGTCTCCGTCAAGAACCACGCGCACGGCGTCCACAACCCGTACGCGATGTACCGGAAGCCGTTCGCGCTCGAGGAGGTCCTCGCCTCGCAGGTGGTGTGCGACCCTCTGACGCTCTACATGCTGTGCTCGCCGAACGAGGGCGCGGCCGCGGTCGTGCTGAGCGCCGCGCCGGGACCGATCGGCCCGCCCGTCCGCGTCCTCGCGGCGGTCCTGCGATCGCACCGCCCGGGCAGCGTGCTCGGCGAGCACACGCCGATGGCCGGCCGGCGCGGAAACGAGCCGGCGAGCCCGACCGAGATGGCGGCGCGCGACGCCTACGACGCCGCCGGCATCGGGCCCGCGGACCTGGACGTCGTCGAGCTCCAGGACACCGACTCCGGGCGCGAGATCCTGTCGATCGAGGAGCTCGGCCTCTGCGACCGCGGCGGCGGCGGGCGCTTCGTCGCCGACGGCGTCGGCGAGATGACCGGCCGCCTGCCGGTGAACCCGAGCGGAGGCCTCCTCTCCAAGGGAGAGCCGCTCGGCGCGTCGGCCCTCGGTCAGATCGTCGAGCTCACCTGGCAGCTCCGCGGCGCGGCGGAGAAGCGCCAGGTCGACGCCGCCCGCCTCGCCCTCGCCCACACCGTCGGCCGAGGCGCGAACGCCTCGGTCGTCATCCTCGCCCGCTGATCGCCCACGTAGCCGCCAGTCGGCGGTCACCGCCGGCACAGGCGCGCGCCTCGCGCGCGCGGAGCGAAGCAACCTGGGAGTGGGGGACCCGGCGCAGCTTTGCCGCGACGGGGGCGAGGGAAGATCCCTCGCCATCAAAAGACCCAGAGGTCGTTCATGAAGCGGATCGCGATCGCCGCGAGGAGCGCACCCGAGAGGGCGGCGAGCGGCACCGCCAGCCAGCGCCTTCGAAGGAGGACCGCGAGCATCCAGAAGAGCGGCCACACCGCGAGCGCGTAGCGCGGCGCGCTGATGTTCCATGTGACCGCGGTCGCGAGCCACGCGCCGCCGAGCGCGTAGACGGCGTAGGACGCGCGCAGCCGGAGAGCGGCGAAGCCCGCGGTCGCGGCCAGGATCAGGATCGTCGCCGCCGGCGCATCGACCAGCACCGCGCGCTCGACCGTCGCCGGGTCGTTCGCGATCGTGGACCACGCGTGCTCGAGCTCGGTCCAGGGCGTCGACGGCACGTGCTGCCAGTGTCGCGCCTGGTGGCGGAGGAACTCGAACGCGTGGCCGTAGACCGCGAGGTTCATCGCGAGGTAGGCCGCGATCCCGATCGGCGCGACGGCGGCGACGACCGCGAGCCGGCGCGCGAACCGCCGGTCGCGGCGCTCGCGCGTCACGAGCCAGGTCTCGAGCGCGAGCGCCGGCAGCAGCGCGACGCCGGTGATGCGCGCCGCGCCGGCGCACGCGGCTGCGATCGCGGCGACCCCGAAGCGGTCGTCGCGTGCGGCCAGCAGGCTCGCGAGCACGAGGGCGAGGAAGAGCGCCTCGGTGTAGCCCGCGACCAGGAAGAAGCTCGTCGGGTAGAGGTTCAGCCAGGCGACGGCGCGCCGCGCGGTACCCGGATCGGCGTCGCGTGCGACGATCTCGAAGAGGCATGCGCTCGCGACCAGCGTCGCGCCCGCGGAGACGAGGAGCGCCGCGACGACGAAGCTCCCGGTCGCGAGCGCGAGCACGCGGATCGCGAGCGGGTAGAGCGGCAGGAACGCGCTCATGAGCGGTCCGCCCTCCTCGTCGCGGCCGGGATAGCCGGCGTCGGCGATCCTCACGTAGTGCGTCGTGTCCCAGCGCCGCCAGAGGTCGACGCCCTGCTCCGTTCCCTGCGCGTCGACGCCGACGACGGTCGCGAGCGCGAGCACCGCGACGTGGACGGCGAGCGCGAGACGCACGGCTCCGGCGCGCGTGGGCGGGAAGAGGCGATCGAGCCAGCCGAGCGGCGCGTCCGGCGCCGTCGCGTCCGGCGCCGCTCCGGCCGGCACGCTACTGGTACATCTCGAGCAGCTCGATCACGCCGAGCGACCGCATGGCGTCGAAGACGGCGCTCTTGATGTCGCCCGACTTCTTCTGGGCGAGGACGTGGCGCGCGAGGTCGACCGCGGCCGCGTAGGGCACCGAGCGAATGAGCTGCTTGATGACCGGGATGAAGAACGCTTCCATGCTGAGCTCGTCCAGCCCGAGGCCGAGCAGCACGAGCGTGCACATCGGGTCGGCGGCCATCTCGCCGCACATCGAGATCGGCTTCCCGGCGGCGCGGGACGCTTCCACGCATTGCGAGATCGCCCCGAGCACCGCGGGGTGGAGCGGTTGGTAGAGCGGCGCCACCTTGCGATTGTTGCGGTCGACGGCGAGGAGGTACTGGATCAGGTCGTTCGTGCCGATCGACATGAAGTCGCAGGCGAGCGCGAGCTGGTGCGCGAGGTGCACCGCCGACGGGACCTCGATCATGATGCCGAGCGGCAGGTTCGAGGCGTGCGGAACGCCGTCGCGCTCGAGCTCGCGCTTGGCGTCGTCGATCATCTCCTTCACCTGCTCGAGCTCGTCGAGCGACGAGATCATCGGCAGCAGGAGCCGCGTCGGGCCGGAGAGCGCGGCCTGGAAGATCGCGCGCAGCTGGACGTTGAAGAACTGCGGCATCTCGAGCGACACGCGGATCGAGCGCCAGCCGAGGAACGGGTTCTGCTCCTGCGGCACGTGCAGGTACGCCGGGTACTTGTCGGCTCCGACGTCGAGCGTGCGCGCGGTGACCGGCCGTCCCTCCATGCCCGCGATGACCTTCCGGTAGATGTCGATCTGCTCGCGCTCGCTCGGGAACTCGCGGAACGAGATGAACGGGAACTCGGTGCGGTAGAGGCCGACGCCCTCCGCGCCGTGGCGCTTCGCGAGGACGACGTCGCCGAGCAGGCCGACGTTCGCGTACAGCGCGACGCGCCGCCCGTCGGTCGTGACGGCCGGGAGGTCGTGCAGGCTCTCGAGCTTCTCGTTGAAGGCGCGGTAGTCGCCCACCATGCGCTCGTACTCGCGCACCACCTCCGGGCCCGGCCGGCGGTAGACCACGCCGGCATTGCCGTCGACGATCACCTCGTCGCCCTCGACCACGTGCGAGAGGAGAGCGTCGACGCCGACGACGGTCGGGATCTCGAACGACTTCGCGAGGATCGTCGCGTGCGAGGTGACGCCGCCGGTCGCGAGCGCGATCCCGCGCAGGTTCTTGGGATCGATCTCCGCGAAGTCGGTGAGCATGATCTCGCGCCCGACGAGCACGCTCCCGTCCTCGGGCGAGCGCTCGCCGCCCGCGTCGATGCCGAGCAGGATGCGCACGAGGCGCTGGCCGATGTCCTTGATGTCGACGGCGCGCTCCTGGAGGTACGGGTCCTCGATGTTCTCGAACGCGGCGAGGTACTCCTCGACGACGCGCCGGACCGCGTACGCGGCGCACGTGCCCTCGTGGATGAGCCCATGCACGCGCTCGGTGATGGACGCGTCCCGCAGCATGAGGACGTGAGCGTCGAAGATCTTTCCCGTCGCCTCGGGGAGGATCTCGTTCATCTTGTCGCGCTGGCGCTCGAGGTCGCTCGCCGCGCGCTCGAGCGCGGCGTCGAAGCGCGCGGTCTCCGCGACCGGGTCGTCGCAGGCGCGATCCTCGATCTCCGAGAAGAGGATCTGCGGGTGCAGGATGTGCGCCCGCCCGATGCCGAACCCGGGCGACGCGGCGATGCCGCGGAGGCGCTCGCCGGGGTCGCGCGAGAGCGACGGGCCGGAGTCGCGCTCGACCGGCCGCTCGAACGATTGGAGCCGCCGGATCGTGTCGAGCATGCGCCGGCGGAAATCGGCCTGCTCCTGCTCCTTCATCTTGAGGCTGTCGAGGAGCCGCGCCTGGACGAGCACGCCCGCGAGCTGGCCGGCGATCGTCCGGAGGAGGCTGATCTCGTCGTCGGTGAACTGGCGGCGGCGGAGGCTCTGCACGACCAGCACGCCGAGCGGTGCCCGTCGCTCCAGGACCGGCACGCCGAGGAAGGAGTGGTAGCGCTCCTCGCGGGTCTCCGGGAAGAACTTGAAGCGCGGGTGGACGGGCGCGTCCGGCACGGCGACCGGCGCCATCGTCTCGATCACGAGGCCGGTGAGCCCCTCGTCGGTCCGCATCCGCACTCGGCCGACGGAGCCCCGGTCGAGGCCGGTCGTCGCCCACAGGGTGAGCGTCTGCGTGGTCGAATCGAGCAGGTAGACCGAGCACACCTCGGTCCGCATGCGCTCCGCCACGACCTCCACCACGGAGTCGAGCGTCTCCTGCAGGTTCTCCGACTCGCCGATGAGCGAGCTCACGTGCTCGAGCAGGCGGAGGCCATGGCTCGAGCGAATCGGGCCCTCTCGTCCCCGGCTCGGCGACAGCCGGGATCCTCCCGCGCGCGAACCCGCCGTCGACATGGGTCCGTCCTACCACGGCCGGCGGCGCGCGCACATCCACGTGAGCCGCGCCGGGTGCGTGTGGGCTGGCCGTGCCGGTGGGCCGCCGTGCCTGTGGGCCGCCGGAGCCGTTGGGCCGGGCGCTCGCTCCGGGTCTCGGTCGCGGGGAAGTCGTGCGCGCCGAATTGTCTCATGGATCAAAGTGGGCGCGGTTGATCGTCCCGCTCGCTCGACAGTCGCTCGCTTGCCCGGCCAAACGCCTGCGGCCGCGTCCGCGATGGCGTTCGCGGTGCTCGCCTGGCGCAGACTGCGCCGTCGGCCCGGGCACCGCACGGGGGTGAATGCGATGACCCCAACGGTTGGCCAAACGGCGTATGGCCCCGACCCGGCCCTTCAGGTACACAAGCGCCCGGGTGGCGAGGCGAGGAAGCGTGGCGACGCAGTCCAGGGTACGCAGGCCCTTCAAGCCCTTCCTCTACGGATTTCTGATCCTGCTGCTCGCCGCGGTCGGGAGCGCTGCGGCGCTGGTGTACCGCGAGTTCACGACCAGCCTCCCGCCGGTCGCGAAGCTGCTCGACTACCGGCCGCCGGTCGCGACCCGGGTGTTCGCGGTGGACGGCTCGCTGATCGGCGAGTTCTACGTCGAGAAGCGGTACCTGACGCCGATCTACCGCATCCCGAAGCCGGTCCAGCTCGCGTTCGTCGCGGCCGAGGACGCGAACTTCTTCGACCACACCGGCGTCGACCCGATCAGCATCTTCCGCGCCGCGCTCAACAACTACCGCGCCGGCGCGACCCGCCAGGGCGGCAGCACGATCACGCAGCAGGTCGTGAAGTCGCTCCTCCTCTCGCCCGAGCGCAGCTACGAGCGGAAGCTCAAGGAGCTCGTGCTCGCGATCCGCCTCGAGCAGCAGCTCACGAAGGACGAGATCCTCTACCTCTACCTGAACCAGATCTTCCTCGGGAACGGCGCGTACGGCGTGCAGGCGGCGGCGCTCGAGTACTTCGGCAAGGACGTCTCGGACCTCACGGTCGGCGAAGCGGCGATCCTCGCCGGCCTGCCGCAGGCCCCGAGCCGCTACTCCCCCGTCAAGCACTTCCGGCGCGCGAAGGCGCGTCAGCGCTACGTGCTCGAGCGGATGGTCGAGGAAGGCTTCATCACGCGCGACGAGGCGGAGCGCGCCGCCTCCGAGCCGATCCTGCTCGCCCCGCACCGGCCGGCGATCACCGGTCCGGCGCCGTTCTTCGTGCAGCACGTCCGGCGCATGCTCGAGGACCGCTACGGCGCGCGCGGTCCGTACGAGCTCGGCCTGAACGTCTACACCACGCTCGATCTCGAGATGCAGCGCGCCGCCGAGAAGGCGCTGCGCGAGGGCGTCGAGAAGCTCGACGAGCGCCAGGGCTTCCGCGGCCCGCTCCGGACGCTGTCGCTGCGCGAGCGGAAGGCCGTCGTGCGCGACGCGGCGACGGCGAGCACCGTCGCCGCCCCGCTGCCGGAGGTCGGCTCCGTGCTCGAGGTGGTCGTCGTGCCCGGCCGCGACGGCGCCGTCCGCCGGCGCGACGGCGCGCTCAACGTGCGCTGGGCCGGCGGCAACGCGGTCATGACGCGGGAAGGCCTCGAGTGGGCGACCAAGACCGGCTACGCCCCGCAGGTGGGCGACGTGCTCGAAGCGCGCGTCGCCGGCACGCCGTCGCACCCGGAGCTGGTGCTGTCGCGGGGGAACGGGACCGAGGGCGCGATGGTGGCGCTCGTCCCGACCACCGGCGACGTGCGCGCGATGGTCGGCGGGCTCGATTTCGGACAGAGCCAGTTCAACCGCGTGACACAGGCGTACCGGCAGCCGGGATCGTCGTTCAAGCCGCTCGTCTACGCCGCCGCGATGGACCGGGGCTTCACACCTGCCACGGTCATCGTCGACGCGCCGATCTCCTTCAACATGGGCGCGGGCGGCTGGTGGACGCCGCAGAACTTCGAGAAGCGGAACTTCGGGCCGACCACGCTGCGCGAGGCGCTGACGTTCTCGCGCAACGTCGTGACCGTGAAGCTCGTGCAGGCGATGGGCCTCAAATACCTGCTCGAGTATCTCCCGCGCTTCGGGTTCGATCGCCCGTTCCCGAAGAACCTCTCGATCGCGCTCGGCACCGCCGAGGTCACGCTCCTCGAGATGGCGCGCGCGTTCGCCGTCTTCCCGAACCTCGGGATCCGCGTCGAGCCGCGGTTCATCACGCGCATCACCGACACGCACGGCGACCTGCTGGAGGACTTCGCGGTCCAGAGCCAGCGCGTCATGCCGCCCGACACCGCCTACATCATGGTGAGCCTGATGGAGAGCGTCGTGGAGCGGGGGACGGGAAAGCGCGCTGCCGAAGGGCTCGGCCGCCCGGTCGCCGGCAAGACCGGCACCACCAACGACCTCCGCGACGCCTGGTTCATCGGCTATACCCCGGACCTCCTCGCCGGCGTGTGGGTCGGGTACGATCAGGACAAGACGCTCGGGGACAAGGAGACCGGCGGTCGCGTGTCTGCGCCCATCTGGCACGATTTCATGGCGACGGTTCTCGACGGCACGCCCGTCAACGACTTCGCGGTGCCACCCGAGGTCGTCCTGGTGAACATCGACCGGCGCTCCGGCCTGCGGGCCGCGCCCGGCGGCTCCGGCACGCTCCTCGAGGCGTTCAAGCGCGGCAGCGAGCCGACCGCGATCGCCGCCGCGCCCGCCGCTCAGCCCGCCGCTCAGCCCGCCGAGCACGCGACGGCCGACGAGCCCGGCGACCTCGACGCCGCCGCGCTCCGGCGCATCCGCGGAGACAGCGCGCCAGCGCGAGGCGCCGAGCCGGCCTCTCTCACCGACGCCGATCCGACGGCCGAAGGCTTCTGAGCCGTCGCGCATGCGGACCGCCGTCCTCATCGACCCGCGCTACCGCGACCACGACCCCGGCCCCGGCCACCCGGAGCGGCCCGACCGCCTCGCGGTGCTGGAAGAGATGATGCGCGCCTGGCGCGGCGCGCCGCTCGAACGCGTCGACGCTCGCCTCGCGAGCGACGACGAGATCCTGACGGCGCACGACCCGCGCCTCCTGGAGCTCGTCCGCTCGACGCAAGGCGCGGCGCACTCGCGCATCGACGCGGACACGCAGACCTCCGCGCGATCGTACGAGACCGCGCTCCTCGCGGCGGGCGGCGTGCTGGAGCTCGTCGACGCGGTCGCGACCGGCGCCTTCCGGAACGGCTTCGCGTTCGTGCGCCCGCCCGGGCATCACGCGACGCGCGAGCAGGCGATGGGCTTCTGCCTCTTCAACAACGTCGCGCTCGCGGCGCAGCACCTGAGGCGGGTGCACGGCCTCGAGCGGGTCGCGATCGTCGACTGGGACCTGCACCACGGCAACGGCACCGAGGCGATCTTCTACGACGATCCCGGCGTGCTCTACGTGTCGCTGCACCAGTACCCGTACTACCCGGGCACGGGAGCCGCCGGCGACGTCGGCCGCGGCGCGGGCGCGGGCGCGACGGTGAACGTGCCCTTCGCCGCCGGCGTCGGCGACGCCGGCTACGCCCTCGCCTTCCACGAGGTGATCGAGCCGGTGCTGCGGCAGTTCGCGCCCGAGTTCGTCCTCATCTCGGCCGGCTTCGATGCTCACCGCCGCGATCCCCTCGGCGGCATGAACGTGACGGAAGCCGGCTTCGCCGCGATGACGCGACGACTGCTGGCCGTCGCGGCGGACACGGCGAAGGGGCGCATCGCCGCGATCCTCGAGGGCGGCTATGACCTCGACGCCATCCGCAGCTCCGCCGAGTGCGTCCTCGGCGAGCTGTCGCGCGGCGAGCCGGTCCAGGACGAGGCGCCGCCCGCGAGCACGGCATTCGACAAGCTGAAGGCGATCCTCGAGCCGTACTGGCGCCTGTAGACGCCGCTCGGCCTCGCGCGGCGCGCACGCGTCCGCGTGCCGCACGCGAAGCAATTTGCCGGTGCGGGACCGTTGGGTTAGCGTTCGCGTCATGTTCGGGATCGGCATGCCGGAGATGGTCGTGATCCTGGTGGTCGCGCTCATCGTGCTGGGCCCGAAGCGACTCCCCGAGGTCGCGCGCGCTCTCGGCAAGGGACTCGCCGAGTTCCGCAAGGTCACCGGCGACGTCAACCGGGAGCTCGAGGCGGCGCGCAGCATGATCGAGGCGGAGGCGCGCGAGCACGAGGCGGCTCGCCGGCGCGCCGAGCGCGATGCCCGCCAGAAGCTCGCCGACGCGCAGCCGCCGCCGGACGTCGCGACGCCGGCCGCCGCGGCCGTCCCCGCCGCACCCGCGGCCACGTCGGCAGTCGGAGTCCCGGCGGCGGCACCTGGCCCCGCGCCCGCGGCACCCGCCGGCGACGCGCCTCGTCCCGCGGCCGGCGTCGCGGCGACCGCCGCGAGCGCTTCGCCGGTCGCGCACGCGGAGCCGGCTTCGACGCGGCCGGCCGAGCCCGCTCCCTCCGAGCCCAGCGCAACCGACCGCAAGGCCTGAGCGCCGGCTCGCGCGCGCACGACGGGGAGCGGCGGAGGATGGCCGATGTCGAGATGCCGCTCACCGCGCATCTCGAGGAGCTCCGCTGGCGGATCGTCAAGTCGCTGCTGGCGATCGCCGTGGGCTTCGGCGTCGCCTACTGGTACTCGGACGTCCTCTTCGAGATCCTGATCCGGCCGCTCAACGCGGCCGCCGGGGGGAACCCCGTCAAGCTCATCGGGACGGGCGTCGCGGAGGCGTTCTTCACGAAGCTCAAGGTCGCCGCGATCGCGGGCGTCTTCGCCGCCGCTCCCGTGATCCTCTACCAGGTGTGGCGCTTCGTCGCGCCCGGCCTGCACGCGCACGAGAAGTACTACGTCGTCCCGTTCGTCTTCTTCGGGACGCTCTTCTTCGCCGCCGGAGCGGTGTTCTGCTACGAGCTCGTGTTCCAGGTCGGGTACGCGTTCTTCATCGAGCAGTACGCGTCGATCGGCATCGAGCCGACGATCCGCATCAGCGAGTATCTCTCGTTCAGCGCGCGCCTCGCGCTCGCCTTCGGCGTGACTTTCGAGATGCCCGTCGTCGCCTTCTTCCTGGCGCGCGTGGGGGCGATCGACCACAAGACGCTGATCCGGCCGTGGCGGTACGCGCTCATCGTGATCGTCGTCGTGGCGGCGGTCCTGACGCCGGGGCCCGACGTCGCGTCGCAGATGCTGCTCGCGACCCCCCTCACGTTCCTCTACGTGGTGAGCATCGGGATCGCGTACCTGTTCCGGCGACGCGGCGAGGACTGACCCGGTCGCCCGCTCACTCGTCGTCGGGCTCGCGCACCCACTCGACGAGGAACCAATCCTCGCGGCACACCGCGGGCAGCGCCGCGCGCGCGACCGCCGGCGAGCCCTCCGCCTCGACGGCCGCCAGGATCTCGTCGGCGCACGCGACGTGGTCGGGGGTCGCGAGCACGGCGATCACCGCCGTCGCGGGATCGACGGTCTCGACCGTGCGGACGATCGCGACGCCCTCGTACGACTCGAAGAGGTACTTGAAGTAGGCGATGTCGCGCCGCCGGACGCGGAGTGCGCACGCCGACAGGCCGGCCGCGCCGAGGTCGGTCCAGCGCGCCGTCACGGCGCGGCGGCGGCTCCGCTCGGCTCGCGGTCGGCGCGGCCGCCGCGCAGCAGGCGCCGCAGCCAGTCGCCGCTTCCCCCGCCCTCGCTCGGCGGCGACGCGATCGCGCGCGCCATGGCGCGCGCGAGGAAATCCGACGTCGGCGCGCTCGAGAGGCGGGGATAGGTGCCGCGGACGGTCACCGGGATCCGCACCTGGCCGTTCGACGAGGCGAGGATCTGCACGACGCCCGCGTCGGAAACCAGCGCCTCGGCCGCGGCGGGCGTGAGGGCGAGCGTCCCGTCGAGATCCGTCTGTCCGTCGAAGGCGACCTGGCCGCGCGCGTCGAGCGCGTAGTGGTCGCTCTCGAGCGTCAGGTCGGAGATCGCGAGCGAGCGCGCGGCGATGGCCCCGCGGACGCGCAGCAGGGAGATCTCGCTCGTCGAAACGAGCAGCTCGGGCACGCGCTCCCGCGCGCGGCGCTCGACGGCCTCACGCAGCTTCGGGATGCCGCGCAGGTTGTCGAGCGTCGTTCCGGCGACGTTCAGGTCGGCGAGACGACCGTCGGTCAGGATGACGTCGACGTCGCCGACGAGGTTCGTGAGCGCGGACTCGACGTCCGCGATGCGCGTCGCGAGGCGAGCGCGACCGCGCAGGACGCCGCTCCCGTGCGCGGGCCCGCCGACCGCGAGCAGGATGGCGGAGAGGTCGAGGCCCTCCCACTCCGGCTCGAACGAGACCTGCCACGGCTCCGCGCCGCCGCCGGTCACGCGGCCGTGCGCCACCGCGAAGCCGCCGAGACCGTCGGCCCGCAGCGACCGGACCTCCACGCCGTCGTCCGTCAAGATGCACTCGAGCGCGAGCTTCTCGACGGGCGCGCCGCGCAGCGAGCCGCGCGTCGCGCCGATCTTGACGGTGAGGGGGCGCGCGACCGCGCCTCCGACCGCGATCTCGATCGCGCCGGCGCTCGCGTCGGCGCCGCGCACGTCGTCGAAGCGTGCCGAGCCGAGGACGCGATCGCTGTCGTCGGAGACGACGAGCCGGACGTCGCCGCCGCCGACGTCGACGTGCCGGCCGCGCGCGACGAAGCCGAGCGACCGGCCCGTCAAGTGAACCTCGGTCGCGAGGGGGCCGCTGCCGGGCGCGAGGCGTCCCGAGACCGCGATCGAGCCGCTCGGCTGAAGCGCCGCGAGCGCCGGAACCCATTCCGCGACCGTCTTCCCGTCGAGGCGCTCGACGGCGAAGCGGAGCGGAGGCTGGCCGGTCCTGCCGGGCGGGCCGTCGGCGTCCGCGCGCAGCTCGGAGCCCGCGAGCCGCAGCACGGCGCGCTCGACCGCGAGGTTCTCGCCGTCCGCGACGAGACCGATGTCGGCGGCGAGCGGCGATCCCGCCCGCTTGTCGATCCAGCCGCCCGCGGCGCGGACCGTGGCGTCGCGGGCGTCGACCGCGACCTCGATCGCGGCCGACCCCGGAGGCCATGCGGCGTTCATCGTCGCGCGCACGCGGACCGCCGCTTCGCCGCCGAACGCGAAGCCATACGGCACCTGGCCGCGCAGCACCGAGATGATCTCGGGGACCTGCGATGCGGCGAGGTTCTCCGCGTCGATCTCCAGGGTCGCGGTGCGCGGGCCGTCGGCGTCGCCGGGGATGCGGAGGCGACCCTGCACGTTCTCCTCGGGACCGCCGAGGGCCTGGCCGTTGAAGTCGACGAGCACGCCGCTGGACCCGTGGCGCAGGCGGAGGTTCGCCGCCTTCACCTCGAGCTCTCCGAGGCCCGGGATCGCGCGGTCGCGGTAGGTGATGCGCGCGTTCCGGACGCGAACCGTGTCGACGACGACGCGAGGCGCGATCCATTCCCCGCCGCGCGGCCGAGGCTCGATCGGCTCGGGCGGTGCTTGACGCGTCAGGTTCCAGCCGCCGTCGGCGCCGCGCACGATGCGGAGGACGGGGGCCTGCAGCCGCACCTCGTTCACGACCAGCCGCCCGCGCACGAGCGGCAAGAGCTCGAACTCGAAGCGCGCCTCGTCCGCGTAGCCGAGGTTGCCCGGGCCGTACGGCGAGGCGTCCGGCACGCGCACCTGGCGCGCCACCACGGCGGGCGGCCACCACGACACCTCGAGGCTGGCGGCCTCGATCGGCCAGCCGACGGCGCTCCCGACCGCCGCGAGCAGCTCCTGGCGGCGCGCGTCGAGCACGGCGGCGGCGCGCGCGGTGGCGAGCGCGACCAGCGCGGCCGCGACGGCGACGCCGGCGAGCACCGCCAGCACGAGCCTCCGCCGCGGTCTCAATCGATCTCCTGGAAGTTCGCGGCGTGCCAGCGACCTTCCTCCTCGCGCACCGTCACCAGCGCGCGGCGCTGCAGCTGGTCGCCGCCGTCGAGCCCGATCGTCAGCTCGAAGAGGAACCCGCGCCGGTCGCCGTCGTGCTCCGCGTCCTGGTCGAGGAAGCGGTAGTGCACGGTCGGCCGGCTTCCGGCCTCGGCGATCGGCTGGCCCGCGAGCAGGCGGATCTCGTCCTCGACCTTGGCGCGCGCGAGGCCCACCGCCTCGTCGCGCGCGCGCGGGAGATCGATCTCGACGTAGTAGGCGTCCACGAACCGCTCGGCCGCGCTGCGCGCGGGATCGCCGTGCGAGCACGCGAGCGCGCCCAGGCCAAGCGCCGCCGCGACGACGAGCGGGGACGGAGCGCCCCGCGCGCGCGTCCGCGCGCTGCCGCGCTCAGCGCTTGCGGAAGAGCGCGTCGAGCGCCGCTCGCGCCGTTCCCCCGGCCGCGCCCGCCCCCTCTGCGCCTCCGCCTCGGAGTTGGAAAAACTCACAGAAGTTCGCCCGCTCCTTGTCCACGACCCGCTCGGCGTTCGGCTCCCGGCAATCGTTGTAGGCGCCGAGCGTGTAGAAAGCACAATTCCGACACACCCGCACGTCCGAGCCGCAGGAAGCGCAGGTCCCCGAGCGCGCGACGAGGTCGCCGGCCGGGAGCTCCGCTCGGCAGCGATGGCACGTCGCCGGCCCTCCTGGCGTCGCCACGGGCGGCGGTGATATCACAGCTCGCGCCGGCGCGGCGACCGCGCGGCATGGCGATGCGCGCGGCGCCGACGGGCGCCCGGGAGCGGGTCGTGGCGGAGGAGAGCGGAGCGGCCGAAGACCCGGCGATCGCCGAGTACCTCGAGTCCATGCGGGTCGAGCGGCGGGCGTCGCCGCACACGCTGCGGGCCTACTCCGCCGAGCTCGAGCGCCTGCGGTCCGACGTCGCGCCGGACGGCGCGGCGCGCTGGGCGGACGTCGACGCCGACCGCCTGCGCCGTTTCCTCGCCCGCCGCGCCGAGGAGGTCGGGCGGCGGTCGCTCGCGCGCACCGTGGCAGTCGTGCGGAGCTTCTTCGCGTTCGCGAAGCGCCGCGGTCGGGTCGCGTCCAATCCGGCGGCCGCGATCGGCTCGCCGCGCTTCACGCGCGCCCTTCCCCGCTACGTGCCCGAGTCGGACGTCGATCGCCTGTTCCGCGCGTCGTCCGCCATCCCGGACGAGGCCGCGGCGCGCGACGTCGCGCTCCTGGAGGTCCTCTACGGGAGCGGCCTCCGCGCGAGCGAGGCGGTCGCGCTCGACTGGCGCGACGTTTCCCTGGACGACCGGCGCGCCCACGTGCGCGGCGGCAAGGGCGGGAAGGACCGCTTCGTCCCGCTCGGCGAGCCGGCGACCGAGGCGCTCCGGCGGCTCGCGGCGATCGCGCGTCCCGCCACGTCCCGCCGAGGCGCGGATCCCGTCTTCCGCAATCGCCGGGGCGGCCGGCTCGCGGTGAGGAGCGTCGGCCGCATCGTCGCCGACCGCCTGCGCGCCGCCGGCCTCACGCCGGTCAACCCGCACGCCCTCCGCCACAGCTGCGCCACCCACCTGCTCGACCACGGCGCCGACCTCCGAGCCATCCAGGAGCTCCTCGGCCACGCAAGCCTCGCCACCACCGAGCGCTACACCCACGTGAGCCTCGCCCGCCTCCGCGCCGCCTACACCAAGTTCCACCCGCGCGCGTAGCCTCCGCCGACGGTGGACCGCCGTCGCGTCTGTTTCGCCGTGACGTGAGGCGGCCAGAGGGCAGCGCGGCGTGAAAGGGTGCGGCGACGTCCACGCGAGCCTGATCGCAAACGCAGCCGAAGCCGTGTTTGCGGGCAAGCGAGCGACTGTCGAACGAGCGGGACAATCAATCGCCCCCACCTTGATCCATGAAACAAGTCGGGGCGCTCTTCCATCCCGCGAGCGAGACCCGGAGCGAGCGCCCGCACACACGGCTTCGGCGGCCCACCGGCACCCTCGCGGCGACGTCCGCAAACGAACCCACGCGCACCCGCCTCGACAAGCCCCCAACCGCGGCCTACAAAAACGCTCGTGGCTGCGTCAGCGGAGGCCACGCCCCACGCCACGACGATCCTCGCCGTCCGGCGCGCCGGGCGGACGTGCGTAGCGGGCGACGGCCAGGTGACGGTCGGCGCGACGGTCATGAAGCACGGCGCGCGGAAGGTGCGACGGCTCTACCGCGAGCAGGTCGTCGTCGGCTTCGCCGGCGCATCCGCGGACGCCTTCACGCTCTTCGAGCGCTTCGAGCAGAAGCTCGAGGAGTTCCGGGGGCAGCTCCGGCGCGCGGCCGTCGAGCTCGCGAAGGACTGGCGCACCGACCGCGCGCTCCGCCGGCTCGAGGCCATGCTGGTCGCGGCCGATACCGAGAGCCTCCTGGTCGTCTCCGGGACGGGCGACGTGATCGAGCCCGACGTCACCGCGACCGGCGACACCGCGATCGCGATCGGGTCCGGCGGGAACTACGCCCTCGCCGCGGCGCGAGCGCTCCTCGCGCACTCGAGCCTCGACGCGGTCGAGATCGCGCGCGCGGCGATGCGGATCGCGGCCGACATCTGCGTCTACACGAACGAGGCGATCGTGGTGGAAGAGATCGCCCCGGCGGGTGAAGCGCGATGAGCGCCCGCGAGGTGGCGCTCGGCGCCCCGTCCGACGGCGCAGCCGCAGCGCGCACGGGCGGGGATCGCGGCGGGCACACGATGACGCCGCGCGAGGTCGTCTCCGAGCTCGATCGCTACATCGTCGGTCAGCGCGCGGCGAAGCGCGCGGTCGCGATCGCGCTCCGGAACCGCTGGCGTCGCCAGCAGGTCGCGTCCGACATGCGCGACGAGATCATCCCGAAGAACATCCTCATGATCGGGCCGACCGGCGTCGGGAAGACCGAGATCTCGCGCCGCCTCGCGCGCCTCACGAGCGCGCCCTTCGTGAAGGTCGAGGCGTCGAAGTTCACCGAGGTCGGCTACGTCGGGCGCGACGTCGAGGCGATCATCCGCGACCTCGTCGAGATCGCGATCGGCATGGTGCGCCAGGAAGAGCGCGAGAAGGTCGCCGCGCGGGCGCGCGAGGCGGCGGAGGACCGCGTGCTCGACCTGCTCCTGCCGCGCACGCCGGCCGGCATCGCGCCCGATCCCGGCGGCGATGGCCAGACCGCGACGCGCGACAAGCTCCGCCGCATGCTGCGCGCGGGCGAGCTCGACGATCGCCCGGTCGAGGTCGAGGTGAGCGAGCAGATCTCGCCCACGATCGAGGTGATGACGCCGCAGGGCCTCGAAGAGGTGGGATTCAACCTGAAGGAGATGTTCGCGAACCTCTTGCCCAAGAAGACCAAGCAGCGCCGGATGACGGTCGCCGACGCTCTCCAGGCCTTGACGCAGGAAGAGGCGGCGCGGCTGGTCGACATGGAGAACGTGACGCGCGAGGCGATCGCGCGCGTCGAGACGTCGGGCATCGTCTTCATCGACGAGATCGACAAGATCGCCGGACGCTCGCACGTGACGGGGCCGGACGTCTCCCGCGAGGGCGTCCAGCGCGACCTCCTGCCGATCGTCGAAGGCTCGACCGTCAATACCAAGCACGGTCCCGTCCGCACGGATCACATCCTGTTCATCGCGTCGGGAGCGTTCCACGTGTCGAAGCCGTCGGACCTCATTCCGGAGTTCCAGGGGCGCTTCCCGATCCGCGTCGAGCTCGAGCCTCTGACCGGCGACGACTTCGTGCGCATCCTCACCGAGCCGCGGAACGCGCTCACGCGGCAGTACGCGGCGCTGCTCGCGACCGAGGGCGTCGACCTCGAGTTCACGCCCGACGCGATCGCCGAAGTCGCGCGCATCGCGGCGCTCGTGAACGAGCGCACGGAGAACATCGGCGCGCGCCGGCTGCACACGGTCCTCGAGCGGCTCCTCGACGCGGTGATGTTCGAGGCGTCCGACATGGCGGGGCAGCGGGTGGTCGTCGACGGCGAGCGCGTGCGCGGCGAGCTCGGGCCGATCCTCGCGAGCGAGGACCTGTCGCGCTTCATCCTGTGACGCCGCGCAGGGAGCTCAGAAGGCGACGATCCCTTCCAGGTACCCGTAGTTGCCCTGCTTGCCGGTGAAGTTCGCCTGGATGACCCCCTGACCGAAGGCGTGCGCGTAGAAGGCGTTCACGGTGAACCACGACGCCGGCCGGAGCGTCAGCATCCCGTGGACGAGGTAGGCGAGCTCGTAGCGTCCGGCCGCGGAGACGCCGCCGAACCCGAAGAAGTCGTTCTTCGTCGCGCCGCCGCCGAAATACGCGAGGTCCCGGCTCGAGCTCACCCGCAGCCAGTGGAAGTCGAGGCGCAGCGAGACCCGCGGATCGGGTTCGAGGATCGCCTGTGCGAAGACGTCCTGGTTGTTCATCATGTTGTAGAAGGGGAACTGCGCGTAGAGCCACGCCGTCGGCAGCATCTGGAAGAAGGTCTGGTGCTCGTCGTCGTTCGGATCGGGGTCGCCGGACGCGCTGTCGATCCCGACGCGCAGCCACGGCCTCGCCCAGGTCTCCGTGAATCGGTATCCCGCCTCGAAGCCGTACGCCCACGCGCCGTCGCTCTGGCCCTGGTAGTCGCCGAGCTGTCCGAAGCCGTACGCGACGGCGTCGATCGCGCCCGGACCGACGCCGTCGAACACGTGCGCCGCGTTGGCGCCGATCGTGTGCAGCGTCGCCGAGCGCCCGGTCGCCGCCTGGCGGACCGCGAGCGGGCGGTTGTCGACGTACGTGACGTCGCGGTAGTCGTGATAGTAGATCCACACGAGCTGCGCGAAGGTCGCGCCGAGCTCGGGTGAGTCGGGCAGCGAGATCGCCCCGCCCGCGAGGTCGATGTCGAGCTCGCGGTTCGCGTCGACCTCGTAGCCGCCGTAGGTCGGGCGGAACCCGAAGCCCGTGAAGGAGATCTTCGGCGACGTCCATCCGACGACCCCGCCGTCGAAGCTCCGGCCGACGTGGGTGTAGTCGAACGGGCCGATCAGTCGCTGCGAGAAGCGGTTCACCTGGAGCCAGCGCAGCGACGGATGCTTGACGGGCGCCTCCATCGCGTTGCTGTAGAGCTGGCGTCCACCCTTGATCGACAGGCCCTCGACGCCGAAGAGCTGCGACGTCGCCAGGTACCCGCTGCGGAGGAACGCACCGTTCTGCGTGCTGCTGTGCGTGTTCGCGAAGTAGATCGAGCCGACGCCGACCGCACCCGACGGCACGTCGCCGAGCGTCGAGTCCTGGAACTGGACGAAGAGCTCCCACGGAGCGCGGGTCACGCGCAGCCCGAGCTGGAGCTTGTTCCCGATGAAGTTGTAGCGGAAGCGCGGCGTCGGCCCGGGGTTCGCGGTCGCGAACCAGTCGACGAACTCCCCGCGCAGCCGCTCGTAGAGCTCAAAGCGGATCTTCGAATCCATCGGGCCGTCGATCTCGAGCCTGGGCGCGCCCGCCGAAGCGGGCGGCGGCACCGCCGCCGTCTGGGCGCGCGCGGTCGCCGCCGCGAGCGCCCAGACCACGAGCAGCGCACCGCTCGACAGAAGCACCCGGCGACGCGGCGTCGCGATGCCACCCCTCTGCAGCGAACCTGCTCGCTCCATGAGATCCTCCCCCCTCGAACCGCGGCGGCCGACGTCCCGCGCGGATGGACGCTCAGCTCGATGCGGACGTCGCCGCCGGCTTGGCCGCCTCCGCCGTCGCACCCCCGTCGCCGATCGCCGCCACCCGTGCGGCGAGCACGTCGACCGCGAGCGCGACGTGCGACTCGGGCGCGACCGCCAGCCGCTCCGCGAGCGCGAGCACGAGCGCACGCAGATGATCGGCGACGAACGCGGTGCGCGCCGCGATCACCGTCCGCGCCGCCACCTCGTCGTCCGACGCCCACGCGAGCGCCTCCTTCAGCAGAAGGAACCCGACGAAGCCGACCTCGACCGCCACGTGGTCCTTCGGGTCCTCGGCGCGCGGCGCATAGCCGAAGGCGTCGTAGGTGCGCGAGAGGTCGGCCATCATCCAGCCGGGATCGCCCATCCCGAGAACGCTCGCCTCGCGCGCCGGTGCCGGCCCGCCCGGGCCGAGGAGCGCATGGTACTCGCCCTCGCTCGCCGTCCGTGCCGCGGCGACGGCGGCGCGCAGCGGCGGATCGGCGACTTCCGCGGCGAGGCGCTCGATCTCAGCCTGCCACTCGAGCCGCGGCCGCTCGAGCAGGAGCCCGAGAAGCCGCCACTCCGCGGCGAGGCGAATGCCGTCGGCGACGCGCGCGCTTCCGCGCGCGTCCGCCGGCCGCCTGCCATCCGGCCGCGTCGAGCTCATGGCGCGACCTCGATGCGGAGCGGCACCCAGCCCGTGCGCATCTTCCGCGCGCCGACTTCACCGTTCTCGCCAGCCCAGACGGCGAACGCGATCTCGCGCGGTACTCCGCCGGACGAGCCGTCCGGCAGCGGCCGCACGAGGACGACCGACCAGCCCGACGCCGTCCGGTTCCCCCGTCCTTCGGACCGCGCGTGCTCGGCCGGACGGAGCGTCCCGGGCCCCTCTCCCAGGAGGTCCTGCACCGGCTGCACGCGCGGCCCGGCGAGGTCGTTGCCGACGGCACGCGCCGGCGCGTAGCGCTTCGCCATCGCGACCTGGTCGGGAGAGCCGGGAGCGAGCGAGGCGGCATCGAACGGATAGGCGTCGACGGCGGCGGCGGGATGGAGCGCCTGGATCGTGTCGGGGCGGCCGTCGACGATCGCCTGCCACGACGCGCGCCAGTACGTGATCTCGACCGGCCTTCCGGGCTCGCCCATCTGCGGCGCGGTGACGTCGGCGCCCGCGGCGACCGGGACCTGGACGGCGCAGGCGTCCGAGAACATCGCCGGACCCGGGACGTCGTTCGGGCCGGCATCCGACCACTCGAGCCGGAGCGCGAGCCTCTGGCCGTCGGTGATCGCGCGCACCTTCACCTCCGGGGTCGACGGCGCGAGCAGGCGCGGCTCGACCATGTCCTGCAGCAGGAGCGTCGCGCGGTACTCGGGAGCGTCCTGCCAGGCGGCGGCGGTCGGATCGGTCGTCACCGCCGAGCGGTGGACCGCGACGACCTCCGTCGGAGCCTCGCGGTTCGCCTCGCCCCGGCAGCCGACCAGCAGGACGAGCGCCAGCGACCATCTCGAGAGCCACATCGCTCGCTCCTCAGGGGGTGTTCGTCCGCGTGACGCCGCGCGCGGCGTCGAAGGCGCGGCGGACGAAGACCGGCTCGGTGATCGGCACGCGGACGATCTCGGAGCCGTCCTCCTCCAAGCCGATGACGACATCGCCGCTCCGCTTCCAGCGCGGCACGACGCGCTCGGTGCTCCCGAAGAGGCAGAGCAGGCCGGCCAGGTCGCGGTCGGCGGCGGCGCTGCGGTACGTGTCGAGCGCGGCGTCGATCGCCGGGCCGAACATCTGCAGCAGGAAGCGGCGCGGCACGTGGACGGGCGGCACGTAGTAGACGTTCGGCTCGAGCCCCCACTGCGGGTAGAGCGGGAGCGCGAGCTTCTTCACGTGCACGAGGTAGTCGATCGGGTTGTCCTCGCGCGCCTCGGCCGGCGTCGAGACCTGCCCCGCGAAGCGGATCTTCCCGATGCAGTTGACGAAGCACTGCGGCTGGATCCCCTGCTCGAACTTCGGGAAGCACGCGATGCACTTCTCCGACGTGCCGGTCATCGGGTTGTAGAAGACCTTCTTGTACGGGCACGCCTTGACGCACTCCTGATAGCCGCGGCAGCGCCCCTGATCGATCAGGACGATGCCGTCCTCGGGCCGCTTGTAGATCGACGCGCGCGGGCACGACGCGAGGCACGCGGGATACGTGCAGTGGTTGCAGATGCGCGCGAGGTAGAAGAACCACTTGTCGTGCGGGATCCGGAACTCGGCGCCCTGCTCGAGGTCGCCGCCGGCGCAGTCGTCCTCGCCGACGTTGGGATGGGCGTAGTCGATCTCCTCGGGACGCCAGCCGAGGACGCGCTCTCCCGCCTCCGCCGCCTCGAACAGCGTGCGCCCCTCGTACGCGCCGTTCGTCCACCGCTGCGGGCCGAGCTTCTCGAGGAGCTTCAGGTCCCACGCCATCGGGTAGAAGCCGTAGGGCTTCGTCTCGACGTTGTTCCAGAGCATGTACTCCTGGCCCTTGCCGGAGGTCCAGGTGGTCTTGCAGGCGATCGTGCAGGTCTGGCACGCGATGCACTTGTTCGTGTCGAAGACCGCCGCGAACTGCTTCCGGGGCCGCGACTCCGGGTACCAGTAGGACATGTCGCGGCCGATCTGCCAGTTGTGGACGCGGGCCATCAGCCGTTCCCTTTCTTCTCGTCGCTCGCCGCGAGCTCGCCCGCTAGGTAGCGCTTCATCGCGTCGCTCTCGTAGCCGGGACGCACGCCGAGCTTCGCCGGTCGCCACAGGCCGTGGCCGCCGATCCCGCCCGGCTCCGCTTTCGTGATCTTGACGATCGACTCGCGCGGCGCGCCGGTCGGGCAGTGGACGTCGGGCAGGAAGCCCTTGCCGACCTGCTGGCCGAACAGCTCCTTGCGCACCAGCGAGTCGGTCATCCACGTCGGCTTGAGCCAGCCTCGCGTGGCCGACTGGTGCGAGCCGGAGCGGAACATCGCCTGGTAGTTCGTGCGCGGGTTCTTCGCGAGGCCGTCGGGGCGGCTCTTCGCGCCCTCCACCGAGCCCGGCGTCGCGCCGTACATGTTGAACCACATCCGCGTCACGCCGCGCGGCGTGCCGGGGTAGTAGCGCGCACGGCAGAGGAGCCGCGAGAACTCGTAGTCCTTGGCGTTCTCCTTCCAGCCGCGGAACGGGCGGTCGGCCGGATCGGAGTCGATCCAGACGTAGTCGCCGTCCTCGACGCCGAGAGCGCGCGCGTCCTCGGGGTTGATGTCGACGTAGCCCTCGGCGACGAACGGCGCGCGCGTGTCGTGCCGGTACATGTCGCCGAACGGCCCGAACAGCATTGCGACGAAGTCCGTGTCGATCGGCATCGTGTGCGCGCCGTGACGGTACTTCGGGGTGTGGAACACGAAGCGGTAGCCGTCGTCGGCGAGCGGGTGCTTGGTCGCCCTCGTCTCTGCCCACGTCAGCACGACGTTGCGGCCCTGCCGGGTCTCGCAGTCGAGCTGTTCCGGCGAGACGCCGTAGTCGGCCGGCCCCTTGGGCCGGAGCGCCTCGTGCTTCGGCGCGACGATCACGTTGGGCTGATAGAACGTCGAGTCGATCGGCTCGCGGTGCACCGGGAGGTTCTCGCCCGCCTCGATGAACTCGTCCTCGTCGCGGTAGAACTCGAGCCGCCCCGTCTTCGTGTACCAGGGACGGCTCTCCTCGACCTGCTCCCAGCCCACCGCCTTGGGATAGGTGCGCGACAGGAGCAGCGCCGGGATGCCGCGCTTCGCCTTCTCGTGCAGGTCGTCGATGTCGTAGCCCGCCGCGCAGGCAGAGGCGTCGAGGATGCGCTGCAGGTACGCCTCGACGCGGTTCTCGCGTACGAACTTCCAGCAGTCGTCGAAGCGCGGATCCCCGGTGCGCTCGGCGAGCGCGTGGCCGACCTCCGCCAGCACCTCGATGTCGCCGCGCGTCTCGAAGAGGCGCGGCATCGGCGTCGCCGGGAACACGGTGATGAAGGGGTTCGTCACCGAGGCCGAGATGTCGGGCCGTTTCAGCTCGGCCCACGAGTCGACGGCGAACACGACGTCGGCCCACTCGCACGACGTCGACCACCACCACTCGTTCACGCAGATCATCTCGATCGTCGGCAGCACGTTGACGACCGTGTTGTAGTGCCACTTGACGTTGCCGAGGATCGAGTTCGCGTTCGCGAACCACATCGACTTGGTCGGCGTCGGGATGTGGCCCTTCCCGGTCAGCGTGCGGTTGCCGACCTTCAGGATGTGGTGCTCGTGGTTGTAGTAGTGCGCCGACTCGGCCTTCCAGTACTGCTTGACGCGGGCCGGCTTCTTCGGGTCGAGCTCGAGGTCGAACGGGTTCTCGTTGATGTACTGCGGCACGCCGTTGAAGAGGGCGACGCGGTAGTTGCCGGCGAACGAGCCGACGTTGCCGGCGATGCGACCCACGTTCCCGGTGAGCGCCGCGAGCAGGAAGATGTCGCGGTCCTTGTTGTCGTTGTTGAAGAACTGGTTCGGCCCCATGCCGATCGCGAAGAGCGTCGTGCCGGGATGGGCCGCGATGTCGCGCGCGAGGCGCTCGACCGCCGCGGCCGGGGCCCACGTCAGCTCCTCGACCGTCTTCGGGTCGAAGTGCGCGGCATACTCCTTCACGAGATCGAACACCGGCCGGCAGCGCACCTTGCTGCCGTCCTGCAGGGCGACCTCGACCGAGCCCTCGAGCAACGCGTCCTTGACCTCCGAGCGCGCGCCGACCGCGTCGCGGACGAGGCGCTGCGGCGCGTTCGCCGCCGCGTCCCACCAGACGTAGTCACCCCATTCCGCGCGCAGCGCGGCGGGCAGGATCTGGTCGCTCTGCTTGGCGGGCGGCGGCGCCTTCTCGCCGGGAGCGAGCACCGTGGTCTGGTTCGAGAGCGGCGCCGGGTCGCCGCCGAAGACGTCCTTCGCGCTCAGGTTCTTCAGCGTGTCCATCCGGACCAGCATCGGAAGATCGGTCCAGCGGCGGACGTAGTCGGCGTCGTAGAGCTTCTCGCGCAGGACGACGCTCGCGAGCCCGAGCGCCAGCGCGGGCGTCGTGCCGGGCCGCACGACGATCGCGTCGTCCGCCTTCGACGAGGTCGACGAGTACTCGCACGCGATGTTGACGATGCGCGTGCCCTTGAGCCGCGCCTCGGTCATCCAGTGCGCGTCGGGCATCTTGGTCGTCACCCAGTTCATGCCCCAGATGACGAGGGTGCGGCACAGCTCGACGGAGCTCAGGTCGAACTCGACCGTCTGCTGCCCCGTCACCATCGGGTGCCCGGGCGGGAGGTCGGTGTGCCACGAGTAGTTGTCGAAGCCGCGCGCGCCGAGCGCCTGCTCGGGCGCGACGCCGCGCAGCTTCGCGTCGAGCAGGGCCATCGAGTTCGCGAGCCGGTACATGCCGAACACGCGCGTCAAGCCGAGGAGCGGCATGCCGCCGCGGAACTTGAGGACCTGCGTGCCCACGCCCTGCGTCGCCGCGACCACCTCGTCCTGGTAGCCCTGGGCGCGGAGCCGCCTCTGGCCCTCCTCCCCGTTGTAGGTCTCGGCGATGTTCACGAGCGCGGCGGCGACGATCGCCGCTGCCTCCTCGTGCGTGACGCGGACCCACTCGTCGCGCGCGCGCTGGAACATCTCCTTGGGCGGACGGCCGTCCTCGCCGCGCGGGAAGCCCGCCTCGACCCAGCGCTTGAAGCCCTGGCGCACCATCGGGTGGCGCACGCGCCGGTCGCCGTAGAAGCGGCGGGTGAGCGCGAGGCCCTTCTGGCAGACGCGCGGGTCCCAGCGGTGCGACGCGCGGTTGCCGTCGAGGTCGGTCGCCTCGCCGTAGCGCATCGTCGGGCCGATGCGCGTCACCACGCCCGAGCGCACGTACGCGTTCAGGATGCAGTTGTGCGTGTCGTTCGGCGCGCACAGGAACGTGAAGCTCGAGTCCGTCTTCCAGAGATCGCGGTACGCGTTCTCCCAGTCGCGGCTCGGATAGCGGGCGAGCGGGTTCTCGACGGCGTCGAGGCCCCAGGCGCGCGTCGCCGACTGGACGAACGCGCCGAAGCCGAGCGCCGTGGCGGCCTCGAGGAACTCACGACGCGACACACCCTTCTTCTTCATCGCGGTTTCTCCCAGGAGCGCAGGTACGTGACGATCGAGACGATCTCGTCGTCGGAGAGCGTGCGGTGCGCCGGCGAAGCCGACGCGAAGGCCGCCATGGACGTGCCCCGGCGACCGCGGCGGATCGTCTCCACGAGGTACGTGTCGCTCGCCGCCGCCAGGAGGCGCGGGTTCGCGAGCGCCGGACCCTCCTTCCCCTCGCCGCGCTCGCCGTGGCAGGACGCGCACGCCTGGGCGTAGAGGCGCGCGCCGTCGCTCGGGTCGCCATCGGCCCACCGCAGCGGCTCCTCCTCCTCCGGCCCGACGACGCCGCCTCCGAGCGAGCGCACGTGGCCGATGACCGCGTCGATTTCGCCGGCGCGGAGCCCGCCCTCGCCCTCGCCCCACGCCGGCATGCGGCGCCCGGGGCGGCCGTGCGTGATCGTCTCGCGCAGGAAACGATCGGACGCGATCGCGAGGAAGTCGGGATTCCCGACGGCCGGGAAGGCGGGGGCGCCGGGGTAGCGCATCCCTTCACCGGACGGACCGTGGCAGGCGGCGCAGAACGTCCCCCAGAGCGTCGCGCCGTCGGACGAGAACTCGCGCTCCCCGAAGCGCTCGGCGCGGATGCGGTCCTTCGGCCAGTACGCCTCCGGCTGATCGCTCCGGCGGAGCGAGAGCATGTAGAACGTGAGCGCGTCGATCTGTCGCTCGTCCAGGCCGAGCGTCGGCATGCGCGATCCCGGGACGACCGAGGCGGGCGAGCGGAAATGCTCCGCCAGCCAGGCGGCGAGCGTGTGGTCCCCGGGGACGGGGCGGAAGTCGAGCTGGCCGGGATCCTTGTCGCCGACGCGCGTCAGGTCCGGCCCGTCGTCGCCGCCGACGCCTGCGACCTTGTGGCAGCCGCGGCAGCCGAGCTCGTGGAACTCGGCCTTCGCGGAGACGAGCTCCGGAGCGCCGACGCGCGATGCGAGCAGAGCGTCGATCGCCGCGCGGTCGGCCGGCGCGATCGCGCCGAACGACGTACGCCACGGGCCCGACGTCGCCGCGGCGTGCTTCGCGAGGTGGCGCTCGTACCAGGCCGCGTCGAAGCCGGTCGCGCCGACGCGCGAGAGGTCGGGCGCGGCGACGGCGGCGCTGCCGGGCCGCGGCGTTCCGCCGCGCCGGTCGAGCACGTGGCACGCCAGGCAGTCGTTCCGCTCGATCAGGGCGAGGCCGCGCTCGAGCTCCGCTCGGCGAGGCACCGCGACGTGCGTGTGGCAGCTTCCGCACCCCGCCCACGCCTGGCGGCGCGACAGCATCGGCTCCGGCCAGTGCGCGACGGCGCCGTGCGCGTCGGCGGTCTCGGTCGCCCGACCCTGGCCGCCGTGGCAGACGACGCAGCCGAAGTCGGCGGGATCGTGCGCGACGTCGCGATGCGGGCCGAAGAGCGGGTCGCCGGGGATGCCCTGTTCGCCCGGCGCCATGCCGACGTGGCAGGTGATGCAGCGATCGGTCGCACGCAGCGACGGGACGTAGACCTGTCGCAGCTGGACGTCGAAATTCGCCGCCTTCTCGGGAGCGAGGCGCGCGCGGTAGTCGCGCTGGATGCGGCGCCAGTCGCGATCGACCATCTCGCGCCACGCCGCGAGCAGCAGAACGGCGATCGTTCCGAGGCTCGCAGCGAGGAGCAGGAGCTTGTTCGAGCGCACGCCGAGCTCCTCAGTGAACCGGCCAGTCCGCGGGCGACCAGAAGAAGTGCCAGTTCGGGCCGCGGAAGTGGACGCCGACGATCGTGAGCACGACGAAGCCGCAGAGGAAGCAGGTGAAGAGCGCGAGCGCGCCGGCGCGCGTCGAGTCGTAGCGCCGGACGCACCAGACCGAGTACGCCGCGTAGATGGCCGCGATGAGCGTGCCCGGGTTGACGAGCGTCACGACGAGCTGCGGCACGTCGGGGAACCACTCGCGGATCCAGCCGAAGCGGATCGCGATCGCCTCGACCGCGACGACCGCCACGAGCCCGAAGGCGGTGGAGCGCGCGACGAGCGGCAGGCCGCCCGGGCCGCCGAACCACTCGCCCGTGCCGGCGTGCTCGCGGTCGAGGAACGGGATCAACGTCAGGCCGACGATGACGATCGTCGGGAGGCCCATCCCGCCCATGAACGCCGAGTAGGCGACGAGCTCCTGGAGGCCGAGGAAGTACCAGGGCGCCTTGGCCGGGTTCTCCGGCACGGCGGGGTTGGCGTGCTCCTTCAGCGGTGCGTCCGAGACGAGCGAGAGCGCGACGCAGACGAGGATCGTCAGCATGAAGACCGCGAGCTCGGCGTAGAAGAGGTGCGGCATCGCCGGGACGGTCTTCTCGGGCGCGCGCCCGACCGCGGGCGACGTCCCGCGGACGAGCGCTGCGAGGTGGTAGGTCTTCCGCGGGGCGTCCGTGAACGTCGGCTGGACGGGCATCGCGGGCTTGCCGAGGCGGCGATCGGCGTCGACCGGCCGCGCCAGCCCGCCGTCCTTCCGGATGCGCCAGAAGTGCACGCCGAGGAGCGCTCCCAGGAAGAGCGGCAGCACCATGACGTGCAGGAGGTAGAAGCGGATCAGCGCCTCCTCGCCGATCTCCTCCGACCCGAGCAGCAGGAAGCGCACGAAGCCGCCCGGATCGAAGCGCTGCGTCCAGCCGAGCGCGTCCGTCACCTCGCGCGGCGACTGCGCGATGTTCGCGCCGATCGTGATCGCCCAGTACGCGAGCTGGTCCCACGGCAGGAGGTAGCCCGTGAACGAGAGCCCGAGCGTCACGACGAGGAGCCCCATCCCGACGACCCAGTTGAACTCGCGCGGCTTGCGGTAGGACGCCGTGTAGAACACGCGCGCCATGTGCGCGAAGACCGCGAACACCATCACCTGCGCGGCCCAGCGGTGGACGTTGCGGATCAGCTTGCCGGTCGGGACGACGAAGTGGATGTCCTTGATCGACCAGTACGCCGCGTCCGGGTACGGCTTGTAGTAGAACATGAGCAGGATCCCGGTCACGAGCGTGACCAGGAACGCCGAGAGCGCCGCGATCCCGAGGCCGAGCGTCGTGCTCCAGCGGAGCGTCCACAGGTGGACGCGGACGGCGTGCAGGTGGAGGAACAGGTTCCCGAAGACGAACGACGAGCGCGCGCGGTCGGTCGTCGGCGAGCCCGTCCGCACGACCGCATCGCGCATCGTGCGCGGGACCGCGCGCAGGTTCGCGCCGAAGCGCTGCATCCCGCTCGCGCTCATACGGCCGCCTTCGTCCCGGCCGGGACGACCTTCCCCTCGTCGACGAGGACCTGTCCGCTCGCGAGCCGCGACACGGCGAGCCACGGGAGCGCCTTCGGCGCCGGCCCCTTCACGACCGCGCCGTCGAGCTTGAACTGCGAGCCGTGGCACGGACACGCGAACTGACCACCCTGCTGCTTCACGATGCATCCGAGGTGCGTGCAGACCGTGGAGAGCGCCCAGACGCCGGTCGCGTCGTGGAAGAGCGCGACCGAGCGGCCGGGCGGAACGAAGGGCTCGCCGGCCGCAAGCGTCTCGGGCAGCGCGACCCGGAACTTCCGCGACGGCACCGGCACGACCGCGGCACGCGGCAGCCGCAACGCACCGACCGCGGCGATCGCGAGGGCGACCACCGCGGACCACAGCGCGGCCAGGCCGAGGAAGTCGCGACGCGCGATCGGCGGCGGCTCGAGACGCGAGCCCGGCGCGGGGCCGCTCGGGGCGGCGGCCGAAGGATTCATGCGGAGCTCCAGGAGGTCGTGAAGCAGAGGCGCTCCATCGCGATCGCGTCGGTCGGGCAGCGCATCGCGCAGAGGGCGCAGCGGATGCAGCGGTCCTCGTCCTTCACGATCGCCGTGAGGTCGAGCTCGCCGGCTTCGTCGCACGGAGCCGCGTCGAGGCCGCTCGCGCGGATCGCCGCGTCGATCTCCGCGCTCGGCTCGACGTCTCCGATGCGGACGAGCTTGAGGCACGAGGTCGGGCAGACGTCGACGCAGCCGCCGCAGAGCACGCAGCGCGCGCCGTCGAAGACCGGCGTGACGCCGCAGTCGAGACAGCGCGACGCCTCGCGCCGCGCGGTCGCCTCGTCGAACCCGAGCTCGACCTGAAGCGTCGCGTCGGCGAGGCGCTCGCCGGCCTCGCGTGCGGGGATCGGCTGGCGCGGGACGGCCTCGTAGAGCGCTTCGCGGCGGTAGCGCTCGATGGGAAGGTGCACGTCGACCGAGCGCGACGCGAGCTCCTTGCCGGTGACGTAGGCGTACACGCTGCGCGCGGCGCGCTTGCCCGATGCGACGGCGTCGATCAGGAGGCGCGTCCCGTGCGCGAGGTCGCCGGCGACGAAGACGCCGGGCGCCGTGGTCGCGAGCGTCACGGCATCGACCTTCGGCCAGCCCGGACGGAGCTCCTCGACGTCGGCGCCGCCGTCGGCGAGGAACCCGAGGTCCGGCGCCTGCCCGGCCGCGATCAGGACCGTGTCGCACGCGATCGTGCGGCGATCGGCGTCGTCGAACACGGGCGCGAAGCGGCGCTGCTCGTCGTACACCCGAACGCAGCGCCGGAACGAGACGCCGGTGACGAGCCCGCTGCCGTCGCGCAGGATCTCGACCGGTCCGAAGCCGTTCAGGCGCGCGATGCCTTCCTCGTCGCCCTCGAGGATCTCGATCGTGTCGGCCGGCATCTCCTCCAGGGTCTCGAGCGACACCAGGTGGACGCGGCGGCCGCCGATCAGGCGAGCCGCGGTCCGGGCCGCGTCGTAGGCAGCCTGCCGGACGACGGTCCGCGCGACGTCGTAGGCGACGTTCCCGCCCCCGATGACGACGACCTCGTGGCCGAGGTCGAACGGCTCGCCGAGCGCGACCGCGCGCAGGAGGTCGACGCCGCCGAAGACGCGCGGTCCGCTCTCCCCCGGAAGGCCGAGCGCGCGCGGCCGCTTCGCGCCCACCGCCACGATCACGGCGGCGAAATCGCGCCGCAGCGCGCCGAACGAGACGTCTCGGCCGATCGCGACGCCCGTCCGGATCTCGGCGCCGAGCGCCTCGATGACGGCGACCTCGCCCCGGATGACGTCGCGCGGCAGCCGATAGGAGGGCACGCCGAGCGCGAGCATCCCGGCGGCGACGGGCTCGAGCTCGAAGACCACCGGGCGGAAGCCCATCAAGGCGAGGTCGTGCGCGGCGGAGAGGCCGGCCGGGCCCGCGCCCACGATCGCGATGCGCTCTCCGTTCGCGGGCTCGAAGTCGCGGCGAGCAGAGGCGCGCACGATCGCCGCCATCTCCTCGGGACCGGCCGCCACCTGCGGCACATCGCCGCGCAGCGCATCGACGACCGTCTCGGGCTCGCGCGCCTCCACGCCGAACCGCTCGCACGCGAAGCGCTTCAGGGCTCGGATCGCGATCGGAAGGTCGTTGCCGAGGAAGACGCCGTCGGCATCGAGGCGGGGGATGCGACCGCGGCGGCACGCGGCCTCGCACGGGGCACCGCAGATCCGCCCGCAGATCGACGCGAAGGGATTGGGTCCGCGCGCGATCAGGTAAGCGTCCTCGATGCGCCCCTCCGCGATCGCGCGCACGTATCCCCTGGCGTCGGTGTGCACCGGGCAGGCCGCCTGGCAGGCGATCAGGTTGCGATAGTGATCGTCTCCGGGGACACCGACCGAAAGCCGCCCGGCTCGATCGTCGGCAGACCCAGGCATCGTACCCGCGGCGGAGCAAGGACCGTTCCCCGTCGTTCCGGCGCGCGACGCCCGCAGGACCGATGCGGTGCGAGGAGGGAGGTCTCATGCGGGCACGGCGTTTCTCGCTGATCGGAACGAGCCCGTGCGGCCTTCTCAGCCCTGCGAGACGATCGCCCTCCGCATCGCCACGGAGCGGGGAGTGAGCGCTCGAGCCGTCAGCGTGGCAGAACGAGCCAGGCGGCGAGCCGCCGCTTGCTTCTCGAGCGCGCCACCGCGTCCCGACGACGTGGGAGAAGGGCTTGAGGGTCGCGTTCCGGTGATGGGGGGCGCGGAGCTTCTCGGCCGACTTGGCGAGGGCCCGCTCGACGAAGGTCGCGGGCTCGAGGGCCCGTTCCGCGAGCGCCTCGGCCGCGCCGTCCCGGCCGAGCTCCTGGTCGAACGGATGGCGCGGCTCCGCGACCCGGGCGTCGGCCCGCGGCATGGGCGGGCGCGGGCGCGCCGGTCAAGGCGGACGTCGTGGCGCGGCGCCTGCGCTTGACAGGCGTCGGCGGCCTGGCCTACGTGCGCCGGGCGCAATCAGAGACCAACGGAGACGGATTCCATGCTCGCGACCCAAGTGAGGCAGAAGGACAGCGTCTTCTATTTCGTCGCGCGTCCGGCGGACGATCTCCTCGAGCGCGTCCGCTTCATCAGCCGCTTCTACGCCGAGGGCGACAAGATCGCGGCCGAGGAAGTCGAGGAAGGCGACGACGTCGGGCAGTTCATCGCGCGCATCGAGCGCAGCGACGCGGCGTTCCAGCGAGCGCTTTCGCGCTCGAAGGTCGCCGCGATCCGAAATTTCTACGAAACGGCGGCGAGCCAGCCGCCCATTCCCGGCACGGTCCTCCTGTTCACCGCGGAGACGCTCTCGTTCGCGCCGGTGCGCGGCTTCGAGAACGTGGGCAACCTGCAGGACCCGCGCGGCAAGTACCTCATCATCGACGGCCAGCACCGCCTCGCCGCCCTGTACTTCTATCGCCGGACCCACCCCGAGGAGGCGCGTACGATCCACGTCCCGTGCGTCATCTTCGACGGCAAGAGCGAAGACTTCGCGACCGAGATGTTCGTCATCATCAACTCGACCCCGACGCGCATCAACAAGAGCCACCTCGTCGACCTCTACGAGCGCGTCTCGTGGGCGGCGCCGGATCGGAAGCTGGCGGCCCGGGTCGTGGAGCGGCTCTACTCGGGCGGCGACAGCCCGCTCCGCTACAAGATCAACCGGCTCGGCGGGCGCAGCAAGCAGGAGAAGTGGATCCTCCAGGCGGAGCTCTTCAACGAGCTGCATCGCTGGATCAAGGTCGACATGGAGCGCGGGCGCGTCTCCGGCGCCACCGCACGCGAAACCGAGCGCCTCTACGGCGAGGTGCGCGACTTCTTCAAGGCGGCCGAGCGCGTCTGGGGCGACACGTGGGGCCACTCCGGCTACATGGTGACGCGCCCGGTCACGCTGAAGGCGATGGTCCGCGTCACGGCCGACCTCGCCCGCGCCGACGCCGACCCGGCCGACGGTCGCGTGCGGCGGTGGGAGCAGCGCCTCGCGCCGTGGAGCGGGGTCGTGCGCGAGTTCCGCTCGGAGGGCTTCTACGAGCGCTTCCCGGCGAAGGGCCAGGTCGAGCGCGTGGCGCTGATCCACCGGGAGCTCGCGCGCCACGTCGGCCTCGAGTCCGGCCGTGGCCGGCGCTGAGCGCGTGGCTCGGACCGGGCATCCGGATCGACGTCCGCGCGTCGTGCTGACGGCGGTCGTGGTCCTCGCGGTCGCAAGCGCGGGCGCGTCGCCGCCGGCGCGCGCCGCCGACGCGGCCATCGTCCCCGCCGACGCGCCGCTCGCTCCCGTCGAGTGGCGCTGGACCGCGCGTGCGGTCGAGATGCCCGGCGTCCTCCGTCCCGAAGGCACCGCGACCGTGTCGTCGCCCGCAAAGGGCGTGCTCGCCGACGTGAAGGTCGCGACCGGCGATCGCGTGCGGGCGGGCGACGTCGTCGCGCACGTGCGACCGGCCGATGCGGCGCCGGCCGGCGGCGCGGGCGAAGGCGTCGCGGTCGCTGCGGCGCAGGACGGCTGGGTCGCCGGCGTCGCGCGACGCGCCGGCGAGCCGATCGCCGAGGGCGAGGAGATCCTGACCATCGCGCCCGCCGGCGCCCGCTACCTCCTCGAGATCGAGAAGGAGCCGATGCCGCACCTCGGCGTCACCGACGGGGTGAGCGTGCGCGTCCAGTCGTTCGCCGAGCCGCTCCCGGCCCACGTGGTCGAATCGCCCGACTCCGCGCGCCCCGGCCCGCAGCGCTTCGTCGCTGCGCTGCGAGAGAACCCCGATCTCCGCCCCGGGCTCTCCGCGGCGGTGCTGCTCACGGTGCGCGATCGCCGCGTCCTCGCGGTGCCCGCGAGCGCGATCCGCAGCGAGGCCGGCGAGACCAAAGCCGTCCGCGTCGATCGCGACGGTCGCGCCGGCACCGTATCGGTGCGGACGGGCGAGACGCTCATGAACGACTACGTCGAGATCGTCTCCGGTCTCGCGATCGGCGACCGGGTCGTCCTGCCGCCGGAGCCAGCGCCCGCGACGAAGCGCTAGGAGCCCGATCATCCGGCGTCGCGGTGGCGCGACACGCTCGTGGAGAGGGCGGGAAGCGCCGCCATCGGCGACGATGTTGCAGCGCACCCGCCCTTTGCGTATCGCGAGCGCGTGGCGGATCCCACGCTGATCCAGCGCGCCGAGATCCTCCTCGAGGCGCTTCCCTACATCCGGCGCTTCGCGGGGAAGACGATCGTCGTCAAGTACGGCGGCGCGGCGATGCTCGACGCCGACCTGAAGCAGGCGTTCGCGCACGACGTCGTGCTGCTCAAATTCGTCGGCATGAACCCGGTGGTCGTGCACGGCGGCGGCCCGCAGATCGACCGCATGCTGTCGGACCTCCAGATCGAGTCGAAGTTCCACCGCGGCCTGCGGGTGACGGACGAGCCGACGATGCGCGTCGTCGAGATGGTGCTCGCCGGGCAGATCAACGGCGAGATCGTCTCGATGATCCACCAGGCCGGCGGCCGGGCCGTCGGCTTCTCCGGGAAGGACGGCAACCTGATCGTCGCACGCCGCATCGCCGCCGAGGGCACCGACGGCGACCTCGGGCAGGTCGGCGAGGTCGTCGGCGTCAATCCCGAGCTCGTGCGCGCGCTCGAGGAGCGCGACTTCATCCCGGTCATCGCGCCGATCGGCACGAGCGCCGAAGGCGAGAGCCTGAACATCAACGCCGACACGGCCGCCGGAAAGATCGCCGAGGCGCTCGAGGCGGAGAAGCTGCTCCTCCTGACCGACGTCCCCGGGATCATGGACGCGAGCGGCGCGGTGATCCCGACGCTTCGCGCGAGCGAGGCGGAAGAGATGATCGCGCGAGGCGTGGTGACGGCGGGCATGATCCCGAAGGTCGAGTGCTGCCTCCAGGCGCTCGGCGGCGGCGTCCGGAAGGTGCACATCATCGACGGCCGCGTCCGGCACGCCGTCCTGCTCGAGGTCTTCACCGACCAGGGGGTCGGCACCGAGTTCTCGCGCCACGGCGGGTCGTCGCACGGCCGTCCGGCGCGACCCGCGCGGACGGCCGCCCGCGGCGCGGGCGCCCGGAGCGGGGCGTGAGCGCCCCGGAGGCGGCCGCGACCGCCGGCGCCGAGCAGAGAGCCGAGCCGCCCCGGACCACCGGCAGCGCCGCGATCGCCGCGCGCAACCGGCGCTACCTCGTCCCGGTCTACCCGCGCGGCGACCTCGCGATCGTCCGCGGCCGCGGCGCCGAGATCTGGGACGGCGACGGCCGCCGCATCCTCGACTGGTTCTCGAGCATCCTCTGCACGAACCTCGGTCACTGCCATCCGGCGGTCACGGCGGCGATCCAGCGCCAGGCCGAGACCATCGTCCACGTCTCGAACCTGCACCACTCGGAGCCGCAGTCGCGGCTCGCCGAGCTCCTCTGCCGCCACTCGTTCGGCGAGCGGGTCTTCCTCTGCAACAGCGGCGCCGAGGCGAACGAGGCCGCGATCAAGGCCGCGCGGCGCTTCGGCCACGCGCGCGGCGGACGGTTCGAGATCCTGACGACGCTCGGCTCGTTCCACGGCCGCACGATGGCGACGATCGCCGCGACCGGCCAGGAGAAGGTGCGCCGCGGCTTCGAGCCCGGGCTGCCGGGCTTCCGCTACGTGCCTTTTGGCGATGCGCGCGCCGCGGAAGAGGCGATCGGCCCGCACACGGTCGCGATCCTCGTCGAGCCGGTGCAGGGCGAGGGTGGGGTCGTCGTTCCGCCGCCGGGGTACCTGCGCGCGCTGCGCGAGCTGTGCGACCGAAACGACCTGCTCCTCCTCTTCGACGAGGTGCAGACCGGCTGCGGCCGAACGGGCACGCTCTTCGCGTACGAGCAGATGGACGCGGTCCCGGACGTGATGACGCTCGCGAAGTCGCTCGGGAACGGCGTGCCGGTCGGCGCGATGGTGTGCAACGAGCGCGCCGCGGAAGGGCTCGACCTCGGCGCGCACGGATCGACGTTCGGGGGCAATGCCCTCACCAACGCCGCCGCCGTCGCCACGCTCGAGGTCCTGACCGACGGGAAGACGCTGCCGCGCGCGCGGGCGGCCGCGGCGCGCCTCCGCGCCGGACTCGACGAGCTCGCGCGCCGGCACCCCGACCGGATCGTCGAGGTGCGCGGGCTCGGACTCCTCCTCGGCGTCGTGGTGCGCGACGCCGCCGTCGCGGGCGACGTCGCGTCGCGCGCGCTCGCCGCCGGGCTCCTCTTCAACGTGACCGCCGAGCGCGTGCTCCGGATCGCGCCGCCGCTCGTCGTCACGGACGCCCAGATCGACGAGGGCCTCGCGATCCTCGCGAAGGCGCTCGCGCCGTGAAGCGCGATCTCATCTCGCTCGCGGACCTGAGCCGCGACGAGCTGGAGGGCCTCTGCGCGGACGCCGCGCGCCTGAAGCAGGAGCTGCGCTCGGGACGCGGGGCGCGGCCGCTGGTCGGCAAGACGCTCGCGATGATCTTCGAGAAGCCGAGCCTTCGCACGCGCGTCACGTTCGAGACCGGCATCAAGCAGCTCGGCGGGGCGTCGATCTACCTCGCGCCCGAGGACATCCGCCTCGGCGCACGCGAGACGGTCGCCGACATCGCGCGCAACCTGTCGCGCTGGGTCGACATGATCGTCGCCCGCACGTTCTCGCATCGCTCGCTGGTCGAGCTCGGGCGGCACGCGACGATCCCGGTCATCAACGGGCTCACCGATCTGAGCCATCCCTGTCAGGTCCTCGCCGACATCCAGACGCTCCAGGAGCACAAGGGAGCGCTCGAGCCGCTCACGGTCGCGTTCGTCGGCGACGGCAACAACGTCGTGAACTCGTGGCTCGAGGCCGCCGGGATCCTGGGCTTCGGCTTCCGCGTCGCGTGCCCGCCGGGGTACGAGCCGAACGCCGAGATCGCGGCGGCGGCGCGGCGCGCGAACCCGCGCGTCGAGGTCGTGAACGACCCGACCGCCGGAGTGAACGGCGCGGACGCGGTGTACACCGACGTCTGGACGAGCATGGGCCAGGAAGCGGAGTCGCAGGTGCGGCGGGTCGCGTTCGCCGGCTACCAGGTCAACGCGGCGCTTCTCCGGAACGCGAAGCCCGACGCCATCGTCATGCACTGCCTGCCCGCGCACCGCGGCGAGGAGATCTCGGCCGACGTCCTCGACGGGCCGCGCTCGGTCGTGCTCGATCAGGCCGAGAACCGCCTGCACGCGCAGAAGGCGGTGATGGTGTGGCTGTCGGCGCAATCGTCGCCCGCGCGCTGATCGAGCGAGACGAGGTTCCCGTGTCCCGACCGAGCGTCAAGAAGATCGTCCTCGCGTATTCCGGCGGGCTCGATACGTCCGTCATCCTGGGATGGCTGCGCGAGGAGTACCGCGCCGACGTCGTCGCTTTCTGCGCCGACGTCGGCCAGGGCGAGGAGCTCGAGCCGGTCCGCGGCAAGGCGATCGCCGGCGGCGCGTGCGACGTCGTGATCGAGGACCTGCGCGAGGTCTTCGCGCGCGACTACGTCTTCCCGATGCTGCGCGCGAACGCGGTCTACGAGGGCGGCTACATGCTCGGCACCTCGATCGCCCGCCCGCTCATCGCCCGGCGTCAGGCCGAGGTGGCGATCGCGCACGGCGCCGACGCCGTCGCCCACGGCGCGACCGGCAAGGGCAACGACCAGGTCCGCTTCGAGCTCACGTTCGCGGCGCTCGCGCCGCAGCTCCGCGTGATCGCGCCGTGGCGCGACTGGGCGTTCCAGGGCCGGACCGACCTCATCGCCTACGCCGAGCAGCACGGCATCCCGATCCCGGTCACGCGCGAGAAGCCCTACTCGTCGGACCGGAACCTCCTGCACATGAGCTTCGAGGGCGGCATCCTCGAGGACCCGTGGAAGCCGCCCTACGACGACATGTTCGTCCTCACGACGTCGCCGGAGAAGGCGCCCGACGAGCCGCAGGTGGTGGAGATCGACTACGAGCGCGGCGATCCGGTCGCGGTCGACGGCGATCGGCTCGCGCCGGCGGCGCTGCTCGCGCGCTTGAACGAGATCGGCGGAAGGCACGGAATCGGCCGGTTCGACATCGTCGAGAACCGCTACGTCGGCATGAAGTCGCGCGGCGTCTACGAGACGCCGGGCGGCACGATCCTCCACGCCGCGCACCGCGCGGTCGAGTCGCTCACCCTCGACCGCGAGGTCCTGCACCTCCGCGATTCGCTCATCCCGCGCTACGCGGAGATGGTCTACTACGGCTACTGGTTCGCGCCCGAGCGCGAGATGCTGCAGGCGGCGATCGACGAGGCACAGCGCCCGGTGACCGGGACGGCGCGCGTCAAACTCTACAAGGGGAGCGCGACCGTCGTCGGCCGACGCGCCGAGCGCTCGCTCTTCGATCCTGGCGTCGCGAGCTTCGACGAGGCCGGCGGCTATCGACAGTCGGACGCGACCGGCTTCATCGCGCTGAACGGCCTTCGCCTCCGGACGCGGAAGCTCCGCCAGGGCTGAGCGGCCCGAGCCGCGGCGCCGCTGCGGCCGCGAGGTCGTCCATCAGCCGCACCCGTCCGCTCTCGACGACGTGGCCCAGGACGTCGCGGAAGTCCTCCGGCCGCACGGCGGCGTGGAAGTCGAGCCAGTCGTCCGAAGGGATGCCCGCGGCGACGCGCAGGCGGTCGATGCGCTGCGCGAGGTCTTCGGGGACCGGCATCCCGCGCCGCGCGAGCTCCCCCTCGTTCACGGGCGCGACGAAGAAGAGCGCGCGCACGCGCGCTTCGGCGAGGCCGCGGCGGAGCTCGCGGAGAAGCGAGACGTTCGTCGTCGCGGCGAAGTCGCGCGCGTACGCCTCGCCCACCCACGCGACGTCGGACGGCTCCGCGGCGGCACGGCGCCGCGCGATTCCGAGCGCGCGCTCGGCGGCCAGCGAGGCGGCGGCGGCCGCGTCCGCGGCGGCGAGCCGCGCTCCCGGTGGCGCGTAGAGGATCCCGAGCGCGTCCTCGAGGCGGAAGAGGAACGGGTCCGCGAGGCTCGCCTGCTCGACCGCGAGCGCGTCCAGGATGCGCGGCATCCGCGCCGCCGAGAGGTAGCGGGAGAGGCGCTCGCGCCACGCCTGCGGGACGATGCCGCGCGGCGGGTTCAGCCAGACGAGGTTCACCTCGATCGCGACCAGCTCGGGCTCGGCAGCAAGCGCCTCGTCGAGCAGGAACACGTCGTGGATCGGCCGCAGGAGCGCGCCGGTCACCGGCACGACCTCCGCGGGCGCGCCGCGCGCCGCGAGCGCCTCCTCCAGGCGGGGCGCGGCGCTCTGGATCACGGAGTCGCCGAAGAGGACGACGACCGGCCGCGCCGCCGGGCCCGCCGCGTCTGCGCCGCCCGCCGCGACCCGCGCCTGGCGGTCCTTCAGCGGCACGAGGAAGCGCTCTGCGTCTCGGCCGATCGGCAGGCGATCGACCAGCTCGTCCGACCACAGGCGAAGCGCGGCGATCGTGAGCGCGACCACCCCGAGCGCGGGAAGCGCGAGCGCGACGAGCGCGCGCCGCCGAATCGAGCGCGCGCGCCGGCGCGGCGGACGGGCGCGAGGCGCGCTCGCCGCCGGCAGCGCGTCCGGGCCGCCGGCGGGCGGAGGGCGGGTGGCATCGCGGAGCGCGCGCGACCGCATGCTCAGAACTCGAAGTAGATGAAGCGCGTCGACTGCGCGCTGCAGAGCCACACGGCGACGGCGGTCGCGCCGTAGGCGGCGCCGCGGAGAACCCGCGGCGCATGGCTCCACAGGCGGGCAAGGTCGATCCGGAGCGACAGCGTGTGCGTGAGAGCGCCGATCGCGATCACGAGGATCGCCGTGACCGGAAGCGGCTGCAGCTGCGGCCGCGACGCGAAGAGCGCTCGCGCCACGCCGGCGGCGACCTCGAGCGCTCCGGCGCGGAACAGGACGAGGCTGAGCGCGAAGACGTGGAAGGTCGCGAGCCGGCGGATCCACGCCGGGGTGATCGGCGGACGAGCCGCACCGCGCGGCTCTCCCGCGTCGGCCCACGCCGGGAACATCGGACGCGGTCCCTGCCGCCACGTGACGAGCCGGTGCAGCACCAGCCAGATCCCCTGCACGCCGCCCCACAGGACGAAGGTCCAGGCGGCGCCATGCCACAATCCGGCGAGGAGCATCGTCGCGAGCGTCGCGACGACCGCCGTGAACGCCGGCCGTCGCGTCCGGCGGAGGAGCGCGCGCGCGATCGGCAGGAACAGGTAGTCGCGTAGCCACGTCGAGAGGCTGATGTGCCAGCGCCGCCAGAGCTCGGCGGGATTGAGCGCGACGTAGGGGTGGCGGAAGTTCTCGGGAAGCCGGAAGCCGAGGAGCCCGGCGAGCCCCATCGCGACGTCGGTGTAGCCGGAGAAGTCGAAGTAGATCTGGAACGCGTACCCGTACACCGCGAGCCACGCGTCGAGGCGCGAGGCCCGATCCGGTGCGGCGTAGACCGCGTCCACGAAGCCTCCGAGCGAGTCCGCGAACACGACCTTCTTCACGAACCCGACGGCGAGGAGGAGGAGCGCGGCCTCGATCGCGCGGAACCGGAGGCGTCGCGGCGCCGAGAGCTGCGGGCCGAAGTACCCCCAGCGCGTAATCGGCCCCGCGATGAGCTGCGGGAAGAATGCGACGTAGAGCGCGAAATCCGCGAAGCACTCGCTCGGCTCGCGCACGCCCCGCCAGGTGTCGACCACGTAGCTGATCGAGTGGAACGTGTAGAACGAGATGCCGAGCGGCGCGGCGATCGCGAGCCACGAGGGTGTCGGCGGCAGCGCGGCGAGGTCGGCGGCGCTCGCGTAGAGGAAGCGCCCGTACTTGAAGAACGCGAGCACCCCGACGTTCAAGGCGAGGCTCGCGACCAGCAGCGCGCGCGCGCGCGCCGGGTGCGACGGCTCCCCCGGCGGCGGCGCATGCCGCGCCGACCAGATGCGGCGCGCCAGCTCGAAGTCGATCGCCGTCGTCGCGATCAGGAGGAGGAGGAAGCGCGGGCTCCAGGTCGCGTAGAAGAGCCAGCTCGCCCCGAGCAGGAGCAGCTTCCGCGCCTCCCATCTCCGGACAAGCGCGTGGAACGCGACGAGCGTGAAAACGAAGAAGACGACGAAGTGGACGCTCTGGAACAGCATCGCGCGGCTCGCCCGAGCATAGGTTCCACGTCGCGCGCGGCGCAACCGACGCGCGGCGCTTCGCGCGCCACGGGGCGCCGAGCGTCGTCGGCCGTGGTGGCGCGTGCCGACGCGTGGTAAGCGACGCCGATGCCGCGCCGGGCGACTCCCGTCAAACCAGATTCGAAGCGACGACGCGCCGCCCGCGGCGCGCGCAAGCCGTGGGGCGGGCGCTTCGCCGAGGCGACGGATCCGGCGGTCGAGGAGTTCACGAGCTCGCTCGCGGTCGACCTCGCGCTCGCGCCGCACGACATCCGCGGCTCGGTCGCGCACGTGCACGCGCTGAAGCGCGCGCGCCTCCTGTCGGAGCGCGAGGCCGGCGCGATCGAGCGCGGCCTGCGACGCGTGGCGCGCGAGCTCGCGACCGGAAGCTTCCGCGCGCGCGCCGTGGACGAGGACGTCCACATGGCGGTCGAGCGCCGGCTGACGGAGCTCGTCGGCCCGGTCGGCGGCAAGGTGCACACGGGACGCAGCCGGAACGACCAGGTCGCGACCGACCTCCGCCTCTGGCTGCGCGACGAAGCGGACCGGCTCTCCGGAGCGGTCGAAGCCCTGATCGCGGCGCTCGTCGGGCGCGCGCGCCGGGACCTCGCGGTGGTGCTCCCGGGCTACACGCACCTCCAGCGCGCCCAGCCCGTCCTGCTCGCGCACCACTGGCTCGCGTACGTCGAGATGCTCGAGCGCGACCGCGGCCGCCTCGCCGACGCGCGCCGCCGCGCGAACGTCCTGCCGCTCGGGGCGGGCGCGCTCGCCGGCGCGGGTTTCGCGCTCGACCGCGAGCGGGTCGCGTCCGAGCTCGGCTTCGACGGCGTCTCGCGGAACTCGCTCGACGCCGTCGCCGATCGCGACTTCGTCGCCGAGTTCCTCGCGGCCGCTGCGATCCTGGCCATGCACCTGTCGCGCCTCGGCGAGGAGATCGTGCTGTGGTCGTCGCAGGAGTTCGGCTTCGTCGAGCTCCCCGACGCGTTCGCGACCGGCAGCTCGATGATGCCGCAGAAGAAGAATCCCGATGTCGCGGAGCTCGTGCGCGGCAAGACCGGACGCGTCTACGGCGCGCTGGTCTCGATCCTGACGACGATGAAGGGGCTGCCGCTCGCGTACAATCGCGACCTGCAGGAGGACAAGCCGCCGCTCTTCGACGCTGCACGCGAGGTGCGCGCGTGCGTCGACGTGCTGGCTCGCATGCTGCCCCGCCTGCGCATCCGCGCGGACGCGATGGGCGAAGCGGCTGGAGGCTTCGCGCTCGCGACCGAGCTCGCCGATTACCTGGTCGAGCGGGGCGTGCCGTTTCGCGAGGCGCACGAGGTCGTCGGACGCGTGGTGCGGCACTGCGCGGACGCCGGGCGAGCGCTCGAGAGCCTGACGGCGGCCGAGCTCCGCGCGTTCTCGCCGCTCCTCGACGCCGGTGCGCGGCGCCGGCTGTCGCCGGAGGCCGCGATCGCGCGGCGGCGCTCGACCGGCGGCACCGCGCGCGCCCAGGTCGAGCGCCGCCTCGCCGAGCTCGCGGCGCCCGGGCGCTCCCCGCGCTCGCGCCGGCGCGCGCGCGCGACGAGGCGGCGTTGAGCGGCGAGCGCGGCGGTGCCGGCCGCGGGCTTGCGGCGTGTGCCGCGGCGAGCGCGGCGGCGGTCGCGGCCTTCGCCGGCATCGCCGCGCTCGCGCTCGCGATCGGCGGCTCCTCGGGCTGCGGCCGGAAGGCGCCGCCGCGACCGCCGCAGTACGTGATCCCCGAGTCGCCCGCGCCGGTGCAGGTCGCGGAGACCGCGGACGGTCTGAAGCTGACGTGGCACCGCCCGCGGCGCTACGCGGACGGCGCGCCGATCGAGGACCTCGGCGGCTTCGAGATCTTTCGCGCGTGCGGCGAAGGCGACTTCTGGACGCCGATCGCGAGCCTCGAGGTGACCGATCGCGAGCGCTTCCGGAAGGGCCGCACGTTCTCGTACGTCGATCCCGACGTGCCGGCCGATGCCGGCTGCCACTACCGCGTCGTCGCCGTGACCGTCGATGGCTATCGCAGCGCCCCGGCCGAGAGCTGGCTCGGGGCGCCCACGCCGCAGCCGACGCCAGCCGAGACGCCGTCGCCCGGGCCCGGGCGCCCGGCGCCGTTCGAGCCGGAGCCGGTGGAGGGCGCGGGCGAGGAACCGCCCGTGCCCGCGCCGTTCGTGTCCGCGACGCCCTTCCCGCTCGCGCCGCCGTGAGACGGCGGCGCCTCAGAGGGCGATCGGCTCCTCGCACTCCGCCGCCAGCACGTCGGCCAGCGTCTCGCGCCGCGACATCAGGGTCGCGCGCCCGTCGTCCCACCACACCTGCGGGACACGCCCGATCGAGTTGTAGTTCGAGCTCATCGACGCGCCGTACGCGCCCGCGTCGTGCAAGACGACGAAGTCCCCGGGCCGCGGCTCGGGCAGCTCGCGCGGCTCGATGAGCTCGTCGGCATGCCGCGTGAAGACGTCGCCCGACTCGCACAGGGGGCCGGCGACCGCGAACCGGCCCGGCCGCCCCGGCCGGTCCGAGACGACCGAGATGCGGTGGTACGAGCCGTACATCGCCGGGCGGACGAGGTCGCAGAAGCCGGCGTCGACCATGACGAAGCTCTGTCCCGGGCCGCGCTCGTTCGTGCGCGTGTGCTTGACGTCGCTCACGCGGGCCACGAGCGAGCCGGCGGGAGCGACGTAGGCGCGGCCGGGCTCGATCTCGACGCGGACCGTTCGGCCCGCCGCCTCGGCGATGCGCCGGCGCGACGCTCCCAGGACCGCTGCGAGCGGCGTGAAGTCCGGCGCCGGCGACGACTCGCGGTAGCCGTGCGGGATACCACCGCCGAGGCTCACTGCGACACAGTCGGGAAACGCCGGCAGCAGCTCCGCAAAGACCGACGCGAGGCGATCGAGGTTGCCGGCGAGCTCCTCCATGTCCGGGCCGCTCCCGACGTGTGCGTGGAGGAGCGCGACCGGGAAGCCGGCGGCGCCCGCCGCCGCGGCGACGGAGTGCACGTCGTCGATCCACACGCCGTGCTTCGAGCTCGGCCCTCCGGTGTCGCAGGCCTGCACGTGGCCGTGGCCGAAGCCTGGATTGACACGGAGGCCGATCGCCCCGCGATGGCCGGCCGCCGAGAGGTCCCGGATCTGCCCGGGAGAGCCGACGTTCGGAAGGACGCCCTCGGAGCGCACGATCGCGAGCGCGTTGTCGCGAAACACGTCGGTCGTGAGCAGCACGATCGGCGGGTCGGAGCCCATCGCGAACCCGGCGCGCTTGGCGCGCAGCACCTCGTTGCCCGACACCGCGTCGATCCAGATGCCGGCGCGGCGGATCTCGCGCAGCACGAGGTGCGCCGAGCACGCCTTCATCGCGTAGCGGGCCTGCAGCCCGGCGCCGAGCGCCAGCTCGCGGATGGCGGCGATGCGCGTGCGCAGCACGGCGGCGTCGTAGAGGTAGAACGGGGTGCCGACGGCCTCGGCGAGGCGCTGCAACGCGGCGTGGTCGCCGAGCGGGTGCGCGGGCATGCGGGTTCAGTGCCACCCGGCCGCGCCCGGTTCAAGGCGACCGCGCTCGACGCGCGTCGAAAGCGATTGCACGCGCGGCGCGCCTTCCGGGGCCGGCGGCGTGGCGCTGAGCGAGACGCGCATGGTACAGCCGCGGGATGCGGCTCCCGTTCACCAAGATGCACGGCATCGGGAACGACTACGTGTACGTGAACGCGTTCGAGACGCAGGTTCCCGACCCGCCGCGCATCGCTCGGCTGGTGTCGCCGCGCCGGACGGCGATCGGCTCGGACGGGCTCATCCTGATCGCCCCGTCGCGCGTCGCCGACGTCCGGATGGAGATGTACAACGCCGACGGAAGCCGCGGCGAGATGTGCGGCAACGGGATCCGCTGCGTCGCGAAGTACGCCTGGGACCACGGTCTCGCCCGGAAGAACCCGATGGCGATCGAGACCGACTGCGGGATCAAGACGGTCGTGCTGGAGGTCGTCGGCGGCCGCGCCGAGCACGCGACCGTCGACATGGGAGCTCCGACGCTCGCCCCGGACGCGATTCCGGTGGCGGCGCGCGAGCGGCTCGTCGACGCGCCGGTCGAGATCGCCGGCGAGCACCTGCGCGTCACCTGCGTCTCGATGGGAAACCCGCACTGCGTCCTCTTCGTGCCGTCGGTCGACGACGCGCCCGTCACCACGCTCGGCCCGCGCATCGAGCGCGACCCGCTCTTTCCGAAGCGCGCCAACGTCGAGTTCGTCGAGCTCCTCGGAGCCGCGCCGTGCGAGCGGCTTCGCATGCGGGTCTGGGAGCGCGGCTCGGGCGAGACGGCGGCGTGCGGCACGGGCGCGTGCGCGGTCGCGGTCGCGGCGGCGCTCACCGGGCGCGCCGGACGGCGCGTCGCGATCGATCTCGTCGGCGGCCGCCTCGAGCTCGAGTGGCGCGAGTCGGACGATCACGTCTACATGAGCGGCCCGGCCGCCGAGGTCTTCTCGGGAGAGATCGACGTATGAGCACGTCCGCCCGTCCTTTCACGGGGTCGATGGTCGCCCTGATCACGCCCTTTCGCTCCGGCAAGATCGACTACGGGGCGCTCGAGGCGCTGGTCGAGGCGCAGATCGCGGGGGGCCAGAGCGCGCTCGTGCCCTGCGGCTCGACCGGCGAGTCCGCGACCTTGACGCACGAGGAGCACACGGAGGTCGTGACGTTCGTCGTCAAGCAGGCGCGCGGCCGCGTCCCGGTCATCGCCGGCACGGGCTCGAACGCGACCGCCGAGGCCGTGCGGCTCACCTGCGAGGCGGAGCGCGCCGGCGCGCAGGGCGCGCTGCTGATCTCCCCGTACTACAACAAGCCGACGCAGGCCGGGATCGTCGAGCACTACCGCACCGTCGCGGCGGCGACGCGACTGCCGCTGATCGTGTACAACATCCCCGGCCGGACCGCGTCGACGATGGAGCCGGAGACGCTCGCGCGCCTCGCGGAGATCGAGAACATCGTCGCCGTCAAGGAGTCGACCGGATCGCTCGACCGGATCTCGGACACGATCGCCGCGTGCGGGGATCGCATGGCGGTGATCTCGGGCGACGATGCGCTGACCCTGCCGATCGTCGCGGTCGGCGGGTGCGGCGTCATTTCCGTCGTGGCGAATCTCGTCCCGAAGGACATGGCCGACTTCACGAGCGCAGCGCTCGAGGGCCGCGCCGAGGAGGCGCGGCGGCTCCACCATCGACTCCTGCCGCTCGTCCGCGCCTGCTTCCTCGAGACCAACCCGATCCCGATCAAGGCCGCAATGGCGCTTCTCGGACGCTGCCGGGACGAGCTCCGGCTGCCGCTCCTCCCGATGACGGATGCCGCGCGCGCGCGGCTCCGCCAGGCGATGGTCGCCTACGGCCTCCGGCCGGGCGAGCTCGCGTCGTGAGCGGCGCGCCGATCGGCGTCGCGGTCGCGGGAGCCGCCGGCCGGATGGGCCGGATGCTGCTCGCGCTCGCGCTCGATCACCCGGGCGCGAAGCTGGTCGGCGCGCTGGAAGCGCCCGGACATCGCGAGCTCGGGAGCGACGCTGGCACGCTCGTCGGGCGGCCGCCCGCCGGCGTCGTCTTGAGCGACCGGCTCGACGGGATCCCGCCCGGATCCGTCCTGATCGAGTTCTCGGCCCCCGAGCCGTCGCTCGCCCACCTGCGCGAGGCGGCGGAGCGGGGCCTCGCGGTCGTCCTCGGGACGACCGGCTTCGACGCCGAGCAGGAGCGCGAGCTCGCGACGCTTGCGGCCCGCGTGCCGTGCATGCAGGCGCCGAACATGAGCGTCGGCATCACGGTCCTGCTCGAGACCGCGCGGGATCTGGCGCGCCGCCTCGGCCCGTCTTTCGACATCGAGGTGACGGAGATCCACCACCGCCGCAAGAAGGACGCGCCGTCCGGGACCGCGCTCGCGCTCGCCGCCGCCGCCGCCGAGGGCCGCGGCGCGCTGCTCGCGGACTGGGCCACGTACGGGCGCCAGGGCCTCGTCGGAGAGCGACCGGACGCGGAGATCGGCGTGCTCGCCGTGCGCGGCGGCGACGCCGTCGGGGACCACACGGTGTACTTCCTCGGCACCGGCGAGCGCATCGAGCTCACGCACCGCTCGCAGAGCCGCGAGGCCTTCGCGGCCGGCGCGCTGCGCGCCGCGCTCTGGCTCGCCGGCCGGCCGCCCGGCCGCTACGCGATGCGGGACGTGCTCGCGTCCGACCGCTGAGCGACGCCCGCGGGAGCCGTCAGCGCCGCGGGCCCCTCCCCGGCCCGCCGCGACCGCCGCCCTCGGCCGGAGGCCGCGCTTCGTTGACGGTCAGAGCGCGGCCGTTCAGCTCCTGGCCGTTCCACATGTGGATCGCCTTCTGGCCGTCGGCCGCCGACGCCATCTCGACGAATCCAAAGCCCCGCGACTGTCCGGTCTCGCGATCGGTGATGACGCGCGCCGAGGTGACGGCGCCGGCCTCGGAGAACGCACGCTCGAGGTCCTCGCTGGAAACGTTGTACGGAAGGTTGCCGACGAAAAGCCTCACGTTCGTGCTCCTGCGCGCTGTCGGGGTGCCAGAGTCTGCCCCCATCTTCGATCCCCGTCGGCGTCCCTCGACGCCCGCCGCGCGCAGCGCACGCTCGGCTTTTTTGGAGGATGGTTTCGTGGCGCTTCTAGTCGCGTTCCGGCTCGGTGGCAAGCAGCGGGGCCGCCGACGTGCGCGGAGTTGTGGACCCGAACAAACTTCGATAAACGGGCGCCCGAAAACGGGCTGCGGGCGGGGCGCGAGAAGGCTGCCGCGCGAAGCGAGCGGCCGAAGCGAGCAGGTTGGGAGGAAGGGCCGCACGATGCCGCATCGGGCCTTCATTGGCGTCGGCTCGAATCTGGGCGACCGAAGGGCCAACATTGCCGAAGCGCTCGAGCGGGTCGCCGAGATCCCGAACTCGCGCGTCGTCCGGACGTCGTCGCTGTACGAGAGCGAGCCGCACGGGCCCGCCCGCAACTGGTTCGCGAACCTGGTCTTCGAGTTCGAGACCGAGCTCGCGCCCCAGGACCTCCTGAAGCGCCTGAACGCGATCGAGGAGAACATGGGGCGGAAGCGCGCGAAGGCGAAGACGCCCGCCAAGCCGGCGAAGGGCGCGAAGGCGGCGAAGCCGGCCCCGAAGGGAAAGAAGGACGTGTCGCGCGTCATCGACCTCGACATCCTCTTCTTCAACACCGAGGTGATCACGACCCGGACCCTCAAGGTGCCGCATCCCGAGATCGCGCGCCGGCGGTTCGTCCTGATGCCGCTCGCCGAGGTGGCGCCACAGCTCGTCCACCCGGAGCTCGGTCAGACCGTGTCGCGCATGCTCGCGACGACCGAGGACAAGAAGCGCGTCACCTTGATGCCGCCCCACTGACCACGCGGTGACCCTACGAGGTCTCGCGGGCCAGGTCGGCGCGCGTCTGGTCGGCGAGCGTCCGAAGCTCGACCACGCGCCGTGCGACCTCCGCGGCGGCGTCCGACCGCTCCAGGATGCGCGGGTCCGCGACGAGATCCGCGTAGGCCTCGACCGTCCGATCGAAGCTCGCGAGGGAGCGCCGGTCGGCGAACCGCCGCGCCGCGATCCGGGAGAAGTCGCGCGCGCGCTCGAGCGGGTACGTGAACTCGCCCCAGCGCTCCGCAGGGACGGTTTCGCGGTCGTCGGCGAGCGCCTGGAGCTTCGCCGCGAACTCGAGCAGCACCGTCAGGTGCGTCTCGACGAGCTTCGGATAGCGCCGCCAGTAGCAGCCGGACAGGAGCGTCGCCGCGGCCAGCCCGAGCGCGATCGCGATGGTCGGGACCCTCGCCTTGACCGTGCCGGTGCTGGTTCTTAGCATCACCGGAGCCCGCGGAATGTCATGTCGGCTCTCCCTCCGATCTACTTCGAACGACTCCTCGAGGACTCGCCCGACATCGTCGTCGCCGTCGACCGACGTGGCGAGGTGATCTTCTATAACGACGGTGCCCGCACGGCGCTCGGCTACACGCCGGACGAGGTGCGCGGACGACACGTCCAGGTCTTCTACCCGTCGCTCGACGAGGCGCGCGCGGTGATGCGCGCCATGCGCGATCCGATGATCGACGGGCCCGGCAAGGTCAAGAACTTCCAGACCGTGTTCGTCACGCGGAGCGGCGAGAAGATTGCGGTCGCGATCTCGGGCTCGCTGATCTACGACGAGCACGGCGCCGAGATCGGCTCGATCGGGTTCGCGAAGGACCTGCGGGAGATCCACCGCCAGGACCAGCTGGTGACGCTCGGCGAGATCGCGATCGGCGTCGCGCACGAGATCAACAACCCGCTCGCCGCGATCCTGAACAACGTCGCGCTCGTCGGGCACGACCTGCGCGCCGACGAGGCCGGCGACGGCTTCGACGTCCAGTGCGAGCGGCTGGACTCGATCGAGTCGAGCGTGGGCCAGATCCGGCGCATCGTGAACCGCTTGACCGACATGGCGGGCGCCGGCGAGTACGGGACGCGCGAGTACCTGCCGGGAACCCTGATGGCCGACCTCCGCATGCCGACGCCGGCGGAGGACCAGCCGGGAGAGGGATCGTTCCAGACCGAGAGCGCGTCCGTCGTCCCGACCGATCGCCCGCTCGCCGGGCTTCGGGTCCTCGTCGTCGACGACGACCTCGCCGTCTGCCACTCCGTCGCCGGGATCCTCGCCACCCAGGGCACCGACGTCACGACCGCGACGTCGGGCGCGGAGGCCCGTCGCATCCTGGAGGAGCGGACCTTCGATTTCGTCCTGAGCGACGTCGTGATGCCGGACGTCGACGGCTACGACGTGTACATGACGGTCCGCGAGCGGCACCCGAAGACGCCGGTCGTCCTGATGACCGCGTTCTTCTACGACCGCGACCACATCATCAAGCGCTCGAAGCTCGCCGGTCTCGACGGCGTGCTGTTCAAGAAGCCGATCGACCCGGCCCGCCTGGTGAGCCTGGTGCGCGAGCGCTGCGGGCGCTAGGACTCCGAGTCCTGGGACTCGGCCGCCGGCGGCATCGACCGCAAGCGGCCGACGAGACGAGCGATGGCGATCCGAATCAACCGCGTCTACACCCGCACCGGCGACCGCGGGATGACGCACCTCGTGGGCGGCGCCGCCGTCCGGAAGGATTCGCCGCGCGTCGAGGCGTACGGCACCGTCGACGAGCTGAACTCCGTGCTGGGCCTCGCCCGGACGTTCAACGAAGAGCTGCTCGCGGAGGCGGGCGCCGCGGGTCGCGAGCCGGTCGCCCGGACGGCCGCCGAGCTTGAGGACGTGCTGAAGCGGCTCCAGAACGAGCTCTTCGACCTCGGGAGCGAGCTCGCGACGCCGCCGGGCGGCGAGTACCCGGGGATGCACCGCGTGGGCGAGGCGCAGGTGACCGAGCTCGAGCATCTCATCGACCGGTGCCAGGAGGACCTCGAGCCGCTCAAGTCGTTCATCCTCCCGGGAGGCGGCAAGGTCGGGGCGTTCCTCCATCAGGCGCGGACGGTCTGCCGGCGCGCCGAGCGCGACGTGCTGCGCCTCGCGGCGGTCGAGGAGATCGGCGAGGACGCCGTCAAGTACCTGAACCGGCTGTCCGATCTGCTGTTCGTGCTGTCGCGCTGGATCGCGAAGCGCTCGGGCCAGCCGGAGTACCTCTGGGAGCGCGGGCTTCATCTCGGCCGGCCCGCGGAGGGCGCGACGGCGCCCGCTTCCGCACCCCGAAGCGGAAGCAAGGAGGGATAGGATGGCGGAAGGCTCGCGCCTCTATCTGCGCCAGATCGAAGTCGGACCGATGCAGAACTACGCCTACCTCGTCGGCGACCGCGAGAAGCGCGAGGCAGTCGTGATCGACGCCGCCTGGGACGTCGACGGCCTGATCGCGATGGCCGAGCGGGACGGCATGGCGATCAAGGCCGCGCTCGTCACGCACTTCCACCCGGACCACCTCGGCGGCTCGATGATGGGAATGCAGATCACGGGTGCCGCCGAGCTCGTCGGGCGACTCCCCGTCAAGATCCACCTGCACAAGAGCGAGGCGCCGTTCGCGCATCGTGTCGCCGGGCTGTCCTCCTCCGACCTCGTCCTGAACGAGGCCGGCGACGAGGTCGCGGTCGGCGACCTGAAGATCAAGCTGCTCCACACGCCGGGTCACACGCCGGGGTCGCAGTGCTTCCTGGTCGACGGCAACCTCGTGTCCGGCGACACCCTCTTCATCGGCTCGTGCGGCCGCGTCGACCTGCCGGGCAGCAGCCCGGAGGACCTCTGGCGGAGCCTGAACGAGACGCTGAAGGCGCTCCCGCCCGAGACCGTCCTCTACCCCGGCCACAACTACGCCGACCGCCCGACGTCGACGATCGGAGACGAGCAGCGGCGCAATCCGTACATGCGCTTCGATCGACTGGACGACTTCCTCCGATTGATGGGCTACTGAGCGCAGCGCGCCACGGCCCGAGGAGACGACCATGGCCCAACCCCAGATCTACGAGGTCGGCGAGCAGCCCCCGCTCGGGACCGTCCCAGCGGAGATGTACGCGCAGCTCATCCGGCCCGACCGCTTCGGCGAGCCGATGAAGGGCTTCCAGATCGAGCGCGTCGCGGTGCCGGAGATCAAGCCGGACGAGGTGCTCGTCTACGTGATGGCGGCCGGCATCAACTACAACAACGTCTGGGCGTCGCTCGGCACCCCCGTCGACGTCATCAAGGCGCGCCAGCGCGAAGGCGACGACACCGGGTTCCACATCGGCGGCAGCGACGCGTCCGGGATCGTCTACAAGGTCGGCTCCGACGTGAAGAACCTGAAGGTCGGGGACGAGGTCGTCGTCCACTGCGGGATGTGGGACCGGAACGACGCGCTCGTCCGCTCGGGCGAGGACCCGATGTTCAGCCCGACGTTCCGGATCTGGGGCTACGAGAGCAACTGGGGAAGCTTCGCGCAGTTCACGAAGGCCCAGGCTCACCAGTGCCTCCCGCGGCCGAAGCACCTGACGTGGGAGGCGTCCGCAGCCTACATGCTCGTCGGAGCGACCGCCTACCGCATGCTCATGGGCTGGCCGCCGCACACCGTGCGCGAGGGCGACGTGGTCCTCGTCTGGGGCGGCGCGGGCGGCCTCGGCTGCCAGGCGATCCAGATCGCGAAGGCGAAGGGCGCGACGCCGGTCGCCGTGATCTCCGGGCCGGAGAAGCACGACTTCTGCGTCAAGCTCGGCGCGAAGGGCACCATCAACCGGAAGAACTTCAAGCACTGGGGGATGATGCCGCACTGGAAGGACACCGCCGCCTACGGCGAGTGGGTGAAGGGCGCGCGCGCGTTCGGATCGGCGCTCTGGGACGTCGTCGGCGAGCGCAAGAGCCCGCGCATCGTCTTCGAGCATCCCGGCGAGGACACCGTGCCGACGTCGATCTTCGTCTGCGACACGGGCGGCATGGTCGTCATCTGCGCCGGCACGACCGGCTACAACGCGGTCGCCGACCTGCGCTACCTCTGGATGCGCCAGAAGCGCTTCCAGGGGTCGCACTTCGCGAACGACGAGCAGGCGACCGCGCTGAACGACATGGTGACGAAGGGCCTCGTCGATCCATGCCTCTCGGAGGTCGGCCGCTTCGAGGACATCCCGCGCGTCCACCAGGCGATGTACGAAAACCGCCACCCGCACGGGAACATGGCCTGCCTCGTCGGCGCCCCGCGCACGGGGCTCGGGAAGGCCTGACGGCGGGGACGGGCGCGGCGAGCGATCGCGAGCGCTGGCTCGCGATCGGTGATCCACAGGCGCCGGCGGAGCGGTTCTTCGGCGTCCTCGCTGCGCACGGCGCGATCGACGAGCGCCGTCGGCTCCGGCCCGGCGTCCACCTCGTCTCGCTCGGCGACCACTTCGACTACCCGCCCGGCCCGGGCGCGGATCAGCGGTCGGTCGGGCGCGAGGGCGTCGTGGTCCTCCGCTGGCTCTGCGAGCAGCCGGAAGAGCGCGTCACCCTCCTCCTCGGGAACCACGACGCCTGCCGGGTGGTCGAGCTGGTCGGCCTCGACGACGACCGCTTCGCGGAAGCGCGTGCGCTCGCGGGCGAGATCGCGCGCGCGGAGGCCGAAGACGAAAGCCCGCCGGGGGCAGCCGCGGCGCGGCGGCGCGGGCGCGCCGCCGGTCTCCGCGACGCCTTCGCCGGGCGGTTCCCCGACATCCCGACGCCCGAGCTCGCGCTGCGCGACTTCGCGTCGTATTCGACCGAGCAGCGCGACCTGGTGCGCGAGCTGCTCCTCGCGGGTCGGTTCCGGCTCGCGGTCGCCGCCCGGCTCGCGCGCTGGCCCGACGTGCCGGTGCTCGCGACGCACGGCGCGCTCACGCTGCGGGAGATCGCGCTCCTCGGCTTCGCGGAGGACGCGTCGCCGGCCGCGCTCGCGTCCGCGCTGAACGCCTTGCTCGCGCGCGCCGTCGAGAAGGTTCGGGACGCCTGGCGGAGCGGCGAGTCGGCCGCGCTCGACCTGGCGCCGCTCCACGTCGCCGGCGTCGCCGGCCGCGAGGGCGGCGGCCTCCTCTACCACCGGCCGGCGGATCCCGACGACGCATCCGCGGATGCGGCGTGGCGCTTCGACTCGCAGCGTCCGCGCCGCTTCGATCCGCGCTCGCTGCCGCGCGGTCTCGTGCAGGTGTGCGGCCATACGTCGCACGAGAAGTGCGTCGCCGAGCTCGCGCGCTGGGTCGTCGCCGACCGCCGCGACGAGCAGCCGCGCGTGCGTCTTCTATCGGTGCGCGGGGAAGACGTCCGCTACGCGCGCTGGGCCGGCGAGCGCCCGCCCGACGACGCGGCGAGCGCTTCCCTGTTCATGGTCGACGGCGCCATGCACCGGACGCCGCCGGAGGCGGTCCCGCTGCTCGACCTCCTTCGCCCGACGTCGTGAGCGCTCCGGACGCCGCTGCGGCTGCGCGCAGCGGCGCCGCCGCTTCACTGCGGTTGTGTGAACTTGATGACGACCGCGTCGCCACCGAGCGTCAGCATGAGGCCCGTCCGCTTCGCGTTCAGGTGGAGGATCACGCCGGCCTCGTTCTGGAGCCAGAGGTCGCCCCGGCTCTCGGTCCCGAGCGCGAAGCCGTAGCGCGCCTGGCCGTAGGTGCCGGGGAACTGCGACAGGTTCTGCATGTCGTATACCTCGCCCGTCGCCTCGACCGTCGAGAGGCCGATGCCGCCGACGCCGAGCGCGCCGACGTCGAACGGGTACTCCTGTCCCTGGTAGAAGAGCGTGCCGGCTCCGCCGGATGCGCTTCCCATGTACGCGGCCTGGACCTCGTGCATCTCGATCGATGCGACCGGCGTCTTGTTCTTGACCGCGTTCATTCCGAGCTGCACGCGGCTCCCGGCGCATCCCGCGATCATCGCGAGCACGGCCAGCGTGGCGAGCCGTCGGACGAGTCGGTCTTCAGCGAATGTCGTCATTGCCGTTCTCCTCTCGGAAAGGCCGGCTTCAGGGCCGGGCATGTCGTCCTCCCCTGGGCACCCCGGTGCTCGTCGGGGCTTGCGACAGCGCGACGATCGCGGTCGCGATGTCGTCGGCGAGGCGGCCGATCGCGCGGCTGTGCGCTGCCGCCAGCGCCTCGTATCCCGTCCCCTGCACCGGCTCGCGCGCGACCGTTCGCCCGGTGCGCGTGGCTCCTCCCTCCAGCCGCCGGACCACCCAGAGCGCGTCGAGCAGCGCGGCATCGCCCGGGATCGACTCGAAGCGCTGCACGTCGATCGTCACGCGATCGTCGGCGGCGAAGTTCGCGAGCGGGGCGGCGGCGACGTTCGGGGTCGCGAGCAGGACGGAGAGATCGACCGCGACGGCGCGCGCGATCGCGTCGCCGAGCGGCGTCGCCCAGCGGTTGAACTCGTCGACGTCGACGCGGTTGGGCGCGACCTGCACGACCATCTCGGGACGGTCGACGCCGGCCGGCACGGTGACCGGCCCCACGATGACGGCCAGGTCGTGCGCGGCCGCCGTCGCCGCGGCCGGCTGCGCCGTCGACTCGAGGGTGTAGAACCGCGCCGGCGCGGAGGCGCACGCGCCCAGCGCGCACCCCGCCGCGACGGCGGCCGCGGCGGCGGCATGGCGGATGAACGCTGGGCGCACGAGCGCGGTCATTGCGGGCCTCCGCTCTTTCCCCGGATGAGCGACTCGGGATGGCGCTCGAGATAGTCGGTCAGCACGCGCAGCGAGCGCGCGGCCCGGTTGACCTCCTGCAAGGTGGCGGCGAGGTCGCCGCCGAGCGCCGAGTCGGGCTGGACCAGGCGGTCGGCGCTCTGGAGCGTGGTGCGCGCGCTCGCCAGCGTGAGATCGAGCTCGGCGATGGTCTTCCGGACGTCGTTCCCGATCGCGGCGAGCGGCAGCTCGTCGACCTTCTTGATGATGCTGCGAATCCTGGCCTCGAGCGACTCGAGATTGCCCGGCGTGGTCGGAAGCCGGACCGGGTCTCGCGACCAGTCGACGGAGGCTGGCGGCGCGTCGGGATAGAAGTCGAACGAGACGTAGAGCGCGCCGGTGAGGAGGCTCGCGGTGCGGAGCTGTGCGCGCACGCCGCGCGCGACCAGAGCGTCGATCAGGCGCTCGCGCGCAGTGTCGAAGTCCACCCCCGCCGGCAGATCCTTGATCTTCACGCCCAACCGCCGCGCGTCGAGCTGGATGGTGACGGGCGCGGTGAACTCGAAGGTGGTCGCGTCGACCTGCGCGTCGACCGAAGCGACCTCGCCGATCGGGATCCCGCGGAACTCGACGGGCGCCCCAGCGGCGAGTCCGCGCACCGAGTCCGTGAAGAAAAGGACGAAGCGCTGGACGTCGACCGGCGGCACCTTGAACGCCTCCGCCCGGTCCTTGAAGAGCGGGAAGACGTGCTGGGCGTCCGTGGCAAGCGGTTCGGCCGTTCCGGCCGGCGTCTCGAACGCGATGCCGCCGATCAGGATCGAGAGAAGCGATTCGGTCTCGACGTTGAGGCCGCTCGCCGTCAGCGACACGTCGATTCCGCTCGCCTGCCAGAAGCGCGTGTCCGGGCCGACGTAGCGGTCGTAGGGAGCCTTCACGAAGACCTTGACGTCGATCCACGACCCGTCCGCGGCCATCTCGTAGGACGAGACCTCGCCGACTTGGATGCGCCGGAAGAAGATCGGCGTCCCGACGTCGAGCGAGCCCATGTCGGCGGCGCGGAGCGCGTAGAACCGCCCCGGCGTGTCGATCGTGACGACGGGCGGCGTCTCGAGCGCGACGAAGTCGCGCTTGCGGCCCGTGGCGTGGCCGATCTCCATGCCGACGTACGCGCCGGAGATCAGGGTGCCGAGACCCGAGATGCTCGCGCCCGAGATGCGGGGCCGCACGACCCAGAAGTGGGTGCCGTCCACGAGGAAGTCCTCGGTGCCCGGCTGCATGCGGGCGGTGGCGACGACGCGCCGGTGGTCGTCGGAGAGGCGGATCGCCTCCAGCGTCCCGACCTCGACGCCGTTGTACTTGATCTTCGTCTTTCCGGCCTCGAGGCCCTCGGCCGTGTGGAACGTGATGGCGATCTCGGGGCCCTGGCCGAGGATGCTGACGGCCGCCACCCACGCGCCCGCCGCCGCCGCCACGATCGGCACGATCCACACGAGCGACGGGCGCACCCGCCTGCGCGGGACGGCGCGCGCTTCCGGCAGGCCGGCGGGCCGCTCTTCCTCAGCCATGCGCGAGCTCCGGAACGGGCGCAGAATCGAAGATCAGGCGAGGATCGAACGACTCGACCGCGAGCATCGTGAGCACCACCACCGCGGCGAAGAAGACGAGGCCGGGTGCCGGCGCGACCGACATGAGGGGCGGCAGCTGCACGAGCGCCGCGGTGAACGTGTCGACGAAGACGTCGACCATCGACCAGCGGCCGATCAGCTCCACCATGCGGTAGAGGCGGATGCGCTGGCCGTAGCCCGTGACCGATCCGCGCTGGATCGTGACGAGCAGGTACGCCATCGCGAGGATCTTCGCGCTCGGGATCATGATGCTCGCGATCAGCACGATGATCGAGAGTGGCCATCCCGTCGGCGACCAGAGGAGCACGACGCCTTGCAGGATCGTGTCGGACTCGCGGCCCGCGACCGTGTTCGTCGTGAGAACCGGCAGGACGTTCGCGGGCACGTAGCAGATCGCGGCGGCGACGAGGAATGCCCAGGTGCGCTGCAGGCTCGCGGGCTTCCGGAAGCGGAGCTCCTCGCCGCACCGGGGACAGACCGCCTCCTCGTCTCCAGGCGCTGGGCGCGACAGCAGGCCGCAGCTCTCGCAGCTCTGGAGCCCGCGGCTCATCGCGCTGGGTGCCGCGGTCACGAGCCCGGGCGCTCCGATCGCCGACGGCGGGCTCACGGGCGCGCGCCCGCCGCCGCGTGGGGCTCCGCCGCCACGCGCTTGCGGTCCGAGACCCACTCGACGCGGTCCCAGACGTCGTGCGGATCGAAGCAGGACTGCATCGCCGGCAGGAGGAAGACGAGCGCGCCGAGCGCGAACAGCGCGACGCCCGGGATCACGGTCGCGAGCTCGGCGATCTTGATCAGCGCGACCAGCACGCCGATCATCATCACCTCGATCATGCTCCACACGCGCGTGGTCGGGTGATGCCGCAGGAGCGTTCCAACCCACGCCGCCGGGCGCGGCCGGTGGGCCCCGACGAGCATCGCCATCATGACGGCGATCTGCAGCGCGGGCGCGATGATCGCCGTGAAGAGGACGAGGACCGCGACCACGTTCTGCCCGTCGTCCCAGAGGCGCTCGACGCCCCCCAGGACGGTGGTCGAGGCGACGCGCCCGGCGACCGTCAGCCCCAGCATCGGCGACGTGTTCGCGATGACGTACGAGACGGCCGCCGCGAGCGTCAGGGCGAGCGTTCGCTCGAGCGGGTCGGCGCGTCGGCGCCGGAGCTCCCAGTCGCAGCGCGGGCAGCGCGCCGCTACGCCGACCGCGAGCTCGGGGAGCCGCTGCAGGAGGTCGCAATGCGGGCAGGCGACGATCGCGCGGTCGCCGAGCGGTCGCGCGTACGGGACCGGGCGGGAGCCGTCCCCGCCCGTCAGCATCCCGGCCCCAACGGAAAGCTCACCTCCACGTCTCCGACCCTCTTCTCGCCCCGCCAGGCCCCCGGAGGAACTTCATCGGCGCGCCGCCGCAATGTCTCGAGCGCGACCTTCCGAGGAGAGCGAGCGCGGCGGCCCTCCGGGCTCGAGGCCCCCCGCCCAGACGCGGCAACCGATACGATGATCGCCGCCCCATTGCACGCGCTGCCGCACGCGAGGCCCGCGCCCGCGCGACGCGCCGACGTCCGAGCGGCGGCTTTACCGCGGCAGGCCGGCACCCGGCGACCAGGTGCGTGCGCCGGCGGAGGCCGCCGGCGGCGGGCCGGAGCGGGCGCGCGGGCGGACGCGCGTCGCCGCGGCGCGGTCTCAGCTCGACGTGCCGAGGCCGAGCCGCACGTCGACGTCGCTGATGTCGGGCACCTCGCGCACGAGGAAGTCGCGCAGGCGGCGCTTGATGCGCTCCTCGATCTGGCGGACCCGCTCGCGGCTGACGCCGTACTTCTCGCCGATCTCCTGGAGGGTGAGCGGATCCTCGGCGATCATGCGGCGCTCGAAGATGAGCTTCTCCTTGTCGCGCAGCGTCTCCCCGAACTCGCGGATCTTCTGGCCCACGATGTCCCGCACCTCCGCCTCGCCGTAGCGCGCCTCCGGCTCGCTCCGGCGGTCGGGCAGGAAGTCGAGCATCGATGCGTCGCCCTCGGGGCCCATGGGCGCGTCGACGGAGACGTCGCGGCCGGAGAGCCGCTGCTCCATGTCGACGACCTCGGACGGCTTGACCGCGAGCCGGTCGGCGATGAGGGCCGGGTCGGGCCGGAAGCCCTCGCGCTCGAGGCGATCCTTCTCGCGCTGCAGGTTGAAGAAGAGCTTCCGCTGCGCCTGCGTCGTGCCGAGCTTCACGAGGCGCCAGTTGTTCATCACGTGGCGGATGATGTACGCGCGGATCCACCAGACCGCGTACGACGGGAAGCGGACGCCGCGGTACGGATCGAAGTTCTTGACGGCCTCGAGGAGGCCGAGGTTCCCTTCCTGGACGAGGTCCAGCAGGTTCTTGAACGCCTGCTGGTACTGGCGCGCGATCATCACCACGAGCCGCAGGTTCGACGTCGCGAGACGCGCGGCGGCCGCGCGGTCGCCTTCCTCGCGCCAGCGGATCGCGAGCCGGATCTCCTCCTCGGGGTCGAGCAGCGGGTAGCGGCGGATCTCGGCGAGGTAGCGCTGCAGGCTGTCCGCCGGAACGAGCGCTCCGGCCGATCGGTCCCCGGCCGCGCGCGGATCGACGAGCGCCCTGCCCTCGCCCTCCCGAGCGCGGTCTCCCGCCTCGGCGTCGTCGCCGGACGCGGCGGCGGCGTCGTCCGCGACCTCGCCGAGTTCGATCTCGTCGTCCAGCTCGTCGTCGGACGGCTCGCGCTCGGCGGCCTCGGCCTCCGTGTCGACCGGCGTCGCGCCATCCGCGCCGCGCGCCGGCTCGGCCTCGCGGGCCCGCCCGCGGGGTCGCGGCTCGCGGCGTTTGCGCGAGCCGGTCTTCACAGCCGGAGCCCTCGCCGCGGGTCGGCGGGATAGGCGCGGTCGATCTGCTCGAGCGCGTCGTCGAGACCGTCGGCCGACGCTGGAACCTGGATCATGAGCTTGACGTAGAAGTCGCCGCGGCCGCGACCGTGGAGGTGCGGCACGCCGCGCCCGCGCAGTCGCAGGCGGCTGCCGCTCTGCGACCCGGCCGGAACGCGCACCGAGACGTCGCCGTCGGGCGTCGGAACCGTGACCTTCGCCCCCTGCACGGCCTCGGACACCTTGATCGGCACCTCGAGCGTCAAGTCGTTCCCTTCGCGCGCGAGGAGCGGGTGCGGGCGCACCTCGACGACGATGTAGAGATCTCCCGCGGGCGCGCCGTCGGAGCCCGAACCGCCCTTGCCCGCGACGCGCACGCGCGAGCCGTTGTCGACGCCGGGCGGGATCTTGACGTTCAGCCGTGCCGTCTCCTCGACGACGCCGGCGCCGCCGCAGCGCCGGCAAGTCGTCCGATTCGGACCCTCCCCCGTCCCGTGGCACACGGGGCAGACGTCGGGTCGCCGGACCGAGATCGCGCGCGACGTCCCGCGCACGGCCTCGAGAAGCTCGATCGTGACCGGCACCTCGACGTCCGCACCTCGCTCGGGCGCGGCGGCACGCGAGAACATGCCGCCGAAGAGATCCTCGAAGCCGCCGAAGCCGGAGAACCCCTCCGCGCCGCCGCGCTCCATCCGCACGCGCGTGCCGCGCCCGCCGCGTCCCGCGCTGCGCGCCGCCTCCTGCCACTGGCGGAACTGGCGCGCGCGCTCGGGATCGAAGCCCGCCTGCAGCGCGTCGTCGCCGAACTCGTCGTAGAGCGGCCGGAGCTTCTCGTCCGACAGCACCTCGTGAGCCCGCGAGATCTCCTTGAAGCGCTCCTCCGCCGACTTGTTCCCGGGATTGACGTCGGGGTGGTACTTGCGCGCGAGCTTCCGGTACGCGCGCTTGATCTCCTCGGCGCTCGCGCTGCGCGACACGCCGAGCGCAGCATAGAGGTCGCTCGACTGCGAGCGGCCGGCGTTCTGCGCGTTGTCTCGCGTCGCCATCCTATTTCCGGGCGCGGGAGGTGCCGCGCCGGACGGGCGGGCCTACTCCTTGTATGCCGGCAGCACCTTGGCGTCGGCGACCTCGCGCAACGCGGTCACGACTTCCTTGTTGTGCGACTCGACGAGCGGCCGCGCCCCCTTCAGGAGCTGCTTCGCCCGCCGAGCGGCGAGCAGCACGAGCTCGAAGCGGCTCGGAACCTGTTCCAGACAATCCTCGACCGTGACGCGGGCCATCGACTCTCCTTGGGCGGGCCGGGGCGCCGGCGCATGCCGGCTGCTCCCTTGCCGAGCATAGCGGACGGGCCGTACAACACAACGGACGCCGGCCGACCTGGAGCCGGCCGCCGCTCCGCTCCCGTCAGTCCAAAGCGTGGGGGTCGGCGCGCGCGGCGAGGTCGTTCAGGCGGTCGCGGCTCTCGGTCGCGACGTCGAGGGCCCGCCGCACGATCGCCGCATCCGGAGGATGCTCGTCGTCCCAGCGCACCCAGAGCTGCGAGAGGCTCCGAAGGAGCGCGCGATAGTCCTCGACGTCGAAGATCAGGCGCTCCCACGAGTTCCGACCGGCGCGGAGCTCGCCCTGCGCCGCCGTGCTGGGCTGGCGGCCGAGCGCGATCATGCGATCGCCGATCGCGCGCACGCTCTGTCGCTCGGCGTCGGCGACCTGCCGCAGGCGGTCGGCGACCTGCGAATACGGAGCGACCTCCGCGTGCGCCTCGAGCTGCCGCACGATGCGCCGGAGCTCGTCGTGCGCCTTCTCGAGCTCGTCCGCGATGCGCTCGTTCTCGGTCCGGAACCAGGGCACCGGGGCGGGTTACTGGCGGGCGCCCGGCATGTCAAGGTTGCGGCGCGAGGTGGACGAAGAGCTCGACGTTGCCCTTCTTGGCGCCCCGGAGCGGAGACTCGCAGCTGCCGCGAAGGGCGAGCCCGAGCGCGCCGGCCGACGCGACGACCGCCTCGAGCGCGGCGCGGCGGAGCTCGGGATCGCGCACGACGCCGCCCTTCCCGACGTTGCCGCGCCCGACCTCGAACTGCGGCTTCACGAGCGCCACGACGTCGCCCGGCGGGACGAGCTGAGCGACGGTCGCGGGCAGGAGGAGGCGAAGCGAGATGAAGGATGCGTCGATCACCGCCAGCGACGGCGCCGGGTCGAGGGAACGCGGAGGGAGCAGCCGGGCGTTGGTGCGCTCGTGCACGATCACGCGCTGGTCGGTGCGCAGCTTCCACGCGAGCTGCCCGTAGCCGACGTCGATCGCGTGCACGCGCGCAGCGCCACGCGCGAGGAGGCAATCGGTGAAGCCGCCGGTCGACGCGCCGACGTCGGCGCAAACGCGCCCGGCGGGATCGACGCCGAGCGCGGTGAGCGCGTGTGCGAGCTTGACGCCGCCGCGCGACACGAACTCGTGATCCGGTCCGGCGACCCGGATCGAGGACTCCGCCCGTACCGGGTCGCTCGCCTTGGCGGCGCGCCGCTCGTCGACGAACACGAGGCCCGCGAGGATCATGCGCCGGGCGCGCTCGCGGCTCGGCGCGAGGCCGCGCGCGACCAGCGCGACGTCAAGCCGCTCGCCCGACGACACGACCGACGAGCGCACGCAGCGGCGCGGCGCGGTCGCCCAGGCGCTCCACCGCGCGCTGGGCGCGTGCGGCGGCGCCGCGCGCGGCGCGGCGCGCGCCCGCGAGGCCGAGCAGCGCCGGATAGGTCGCCTTGCCGCGGGCGGCGTCGCCGCCCTGACGCTTCCCCGTGACGGCGGTCGTCCCGACCTCGTCGAGGATGTCGTCGGCGATCTGGAAGGCGAGGCCGAGCGCTTCGCCGTAGCGCGTCAGGCGGGCGAGGTCGCCCGCGCTCGCACCGCCCGCGATCGCGCCGACGCGAACCGACGCGCGGATCAGGGCGCCCGTCTTCCGGCGATGGATCGCCGCGATCGTGGCGAGCCCGACGTTGCGGCGGCCCTCGTTCGCGAGGTCGACGACCTGCCCGGCGACCATCCCGCCCGCTCCGGCGGCGCTCGCGATCTCGGCGACGACGGCGAGCCCGCGCTCGGGATCGCGCTTCAGCGCCGGCGCGGCCGCGAGCACGTCGAACGCCTCGGTGAGGAGCGCGTCGCCGGCCAGGATCGCGAGCGCCTCGCCGAACCGGACGTGCACGGTCGGCCGGCCGCGGCGGAGCTCGTCGTCGTCCATCGCGGGGAGGTCGTCGTGGACGAGCGAATAGGCGTGGATCATCTCGACCGCGCACGCCGGCGCGACCGCGCGCGCGCGCCCGGCGCGGCCGGCGATCGCTTCGGCCGCGGCGAGGGCGAGCACCGGACGGATGCGCTTTCCGGGGCCGAGGAGCGCGTAGCCCATCGCCTGGCGGAGCCGCGGCGGCCAGCCGCGGCCGTTCCGGACAATGGCGCGGAGCGCGGACTCCGCCTCGCGCCGGCGCGCCGCGACCCAGCGCTCGATCTCGGCGTCGGTCACTTCGCGAGCGGGCCCGCTTCGCGCGCGCGGAGCGCGCCGTCGGCCGCCTGCGTCAGGATCTCCACGCGGCGCTCGACCTCCGAAAGGCGCGTCTGGAGCACGCGCAGGACGGCGACGCCCTGCTCGAAGGCCTGGAGCGAGTCCTCGAGCGGGAGGTTGCCCTGCTCGAGCCGCGCGACGATCGCCTCGAGCTCCTTCATGCCGGCCTCGAAGCTCAGGCCGTCGAGATCGCTCCGCTCGCTCACTCGTCCTCCGGTCGCCGCACGGCGGCCCGCGGCGCGCGCTCGCGCGCGGCGGTCGTCGCGTCGTCCTCGAGCGCGACCTCTAGCACGGCCGCGCGCGCCGTGCCGCGCGCGAAGCGCACGTCGAGCGGCTCGCCGACCGCGAGGACCGCGGCGTCGCGCACGATCGACCCGTCGGCGCGGCGAGCGAGCGCGAACCCGCGCGCCAGGACGGCGAGCGGCGACAGGGCGTCGAGTCGACCCGCGACGTGCCGCAGCTCCGCGCTCGCGCGCTCGGCACGCTTCTCGTGGGCGACGACCAGCCGGCGCGCGAGGCGATCCAGATCCGCGCGACGCGCCGGCGCGTCGGGCGCGCCGTGCCGGAGCGCGGCGGCGAGCCCCACGAGTCGTCCGCGCGCGTTCGGAATGCGCGTCCGGAGCGCGTGCGACGCGCGCGCGACGAGGGCCTCGATGCGAAGCCGGCGCTGCTCGAGCTGGCCCCGCGGGCTCCCGAGCCGCGCCTCGAGCGTCTCGACGCGCGAGCTCGCGTACGCGACGCGGCGCTGCAGGCCGTCCCGCAGCCGGCGCTCGAGCTCGGCGAGCTTCTCCGCGAGCGCGCGCCGCTCGGGCATGACGCGCTGGGCGGCCGCCGTCGGCGTCGCGACCCGGAGGTCGGCGACCCGGTCGGCGAGGGTCCAGTCCGACTGGTGCCCCACCGCCGATACGACCGGAACCCGCGCGCGCGCGATCGCACGCACGACTCGCTCGTCGTTGAACGCCCACAGGTCCTCGGCCGATCCGCCGCCGCGCGCCACCACGATCACGTCGACGCCGCCGAAGCGATCGAGGTCGGCGATCGCGGCTGCGACGTCGGCGCCCGCGCCGTCGCCCTGGACGCGGCACGGCCGGATCAGGACGCGGCGCTCGGCGAAGCGCTGGCGGAGAACCGTCAGGAGATCGTGGATCACGGCGCCGCCGAGCGCGGTCGCGATCCCGACGGTCGCGGGAAGGAGGGGCAGCGGGCGCTTCCGCGCTTCCGCGAAGAGGCCCTCGGCCTCGAGCTTCCGCGTGAGCTCCTCGAGCGCCTTCTGGAGCGCCCCGACCCCGTGCGGCTCGATGCGCTCGACGATGAGCCGGAGGCGACCCTGGGCGGCGTAGAAGTCCACCTTCCGGACGAGGACGAGCGCGTGCAGGCCGTCGCTCGGCGTGAAGCGGAGCGCCGCGAGGTCGTTGCTCCAGATCATCGCCTCGACCTGCGCTTCGCCGTCCTTCAGGCAGAAGAACCCGAAGCCGCGCGCGTGCCGCTTGAAGCCGGAGATCTCGCCCTCGACCCACAGGCGCGGCGGGAAGCTCGCGTGAAGAGCGTGCTGGATGCGCGCGACGAGCTGCGTGACGGTGAGCGCCCGGCGCTCGGGGCGCTCGCGCGCCGGCTCGCGCGCCGCGGGGTCGCCGCCAACCCGAGCGGCGGGATCCCGGGCGACGCGCTCGTGAGCGGGGCGCCCATGCGCCGCGCCGTCGCCCGCGACGGGCGCCGGAGCGCGTGCGGCGACGCCGCCCGCGGGGACCTGCGCGGGCGCCGCTTCCGGGAGGCGCGGCGGGAACAGAAGCGCTTGTTGCTTCGCGCGCGCCGGCGGTTCCGTCGGGTCAGCCCTTCTTCGCGACCAGCGTCTTGAAGACCTGCCAGCTCTTGAGCAGCTCGAGCGCGCGATCGAGCTGCGGGTCCTTGCCCGGCTCGCCGAGCACGGTGCCCGCCGCCTGGTCCGCCTCGTCGCCCGGCTCGCCCTCGGAGGGCGGCGCCGCCGGCTCCTTCGACTGCGGCTCCTGCTTGATGCTCTGGGGCTTCGGCTTTTCCGGCTTCTCCTTTTCGGGAGCCTCGCCGGCGCCGCCGCTCGGGTTGTCGAGGTGCTTCGGCAGGTTCTCCTCGCGCAGGAGGAGCGCCTCGTTCTTCTTGCTCTCGCTGCCGCGCACGAGCTGGACGTTGTTCTCCATCACGATGTCGGGCGTGATGCCGGTCGCCTGGATGGAGCGGCCGTTCGGCGTGTAGTAGCGCGCCGTCGTCAGGCGCAGCGCGGACTGGTCGTCGAGCGGGAGGATGGTCTGGACCGAGCCCTTGCCGAACGTCTGCATTCCGAGCACGAGCGCGCGCTTGTGGTCCTGCAGCGCCCCGGCGACGATCTCCGCCGCGCTCGCGGTGCCGCCGTTCACGAGCACGATCATCGGGAAGTCGCTGTGGCTACCCGGCTTGTGCGCGAAGTACTTCTGCTTCTGGTTCTCGAGCCGGCCGTCGGTGTAGACGATCATCCCCGACTCGAGGAACGCGTCGGCGACCTGGACGGCCTGCGAGAGGAGGCCGCCGGGATCGTTGCGGAGGTCGAGGACCAGGCCGCGCAAATTCGCGTCGTTGCCGCCGGAGATCTGGCTGATCGCCTCCTCGAGCGTCTGGCCGGTCCGCTCCTGGAACTGCGTCACGCGGACGTAGCCGTACCCGTCCCCGAGGTTCTTCCACTTGACGCTCTGGATGTGGATGTTCTCGCGCGTCAGCGTGAAGTCGAGGAATTGCGGGACGTTTTCGCGCTTGACGGTGATCGTCACCTTGGAGCCGCGCGGCCCGCGCATCTTCTTGACGGCGTCGACGAGGGACATGTCCTTCGTGAGCTCGCCGTCGATCTTGATGATCTGGTCGCCCGGCTGGATCCCGGCCTTCGCGGCGGGCGTGTCCTCGATCGGGGAGACGACGGTCAGCACGCCGCTCCGGTTGGTGATCTCGATGCCGAGCCCGCCGAAGCTGCCCTTGGTGTCGACCTGAAGCTCCTTGTACAGCTCGGGCGTCAAGTACGCGCTGTGGGGATCGAGCGAGCCGAGCATGCCGTTGACGGCGCCCTCGAGGAGCTGCTTGGTCGTGACGTCGTCGACGTAGTTCTTCTGGACGATCGAGAGGATGTTCGTGAAGGTCTCGAGATCGTCGTAGGTCTCCTTTGGAACCGCGGCGACGCGCTCGACCGCGCGGCCGCCCGAAAACAGGACGGCCATGCAGAGCGCGAACGCGAGCATGGTCAGGGTGGCGCGACGACGTCCGGCGCCCGACGGATACCTCATCAGAACGTTCTCCCAGCGGGCCGCGAACGGCGCAACCTCGCCGCGGCAGGATAGCGCATCGCCCGGCCCTTCGCTCGCGCGATCCCGCGAAAATCAACTGCTTTCCGTGCCACCCGCCGATCCACCCGCGGACCGCAGCCAGCGCAGCGGGTCGACGGACCGCCCGCGCTCGCGCACCGCGAAGTAGAGAAGGCCCGCTTCCGCGGACGCGCGCGCGATCGGCTCGCCGGGCGCGACCTGCATGCCGCGCGCGACGAGCAGCTCCCCGACCCGCGCGTACACGCTGTACGTCCGCCGCCCGTGGCTCAGGACGACGACCCGCCCGCTGCCGGCAAGCTCCCCAGCATACGCCACGCGACCCGCCGCCGTGGCCCGGACGAGCTCCCCGGGGCGCGTCCGGAGGGCGACGCCGTTCCGGAATCCCCGCCCGAAGCGCCGGCCGGCGGTCTCGCCGAACCCGACCTCCAGGCCGCCCGCGACCGGCCGGAGCCTCGGGACGATCGGCGGTCCGGGCGCCCGCTCGGCCCGGCGGTGGTCCCGGAGCTCGCCGCGCAGGGTGACGAGCGCGTCGCGCGAGGCGCGCCAGCGGTCGACCTGCTGGGCCTCGACGGCGACCTCGGCGGCGGCGAGCCGAACCGCGGTCGGATCGCCGGCGGCGACGGCGCGCACCGCCCGGTGCTCGCTCACGAGGAGCGCCGCCTCGGCCTGATGGAGCGCGCGCCGGCTCACCGCGAGCTCGCGCCCGATCCGGTGCAGGCTCGCGGGGTCGTTCGCCCAGTCCGCGGACGCGACGGCAGGGTGGCGCGCTACCAGGAGGAAGACCGCGGACGCCGCCGCCGCGGCGGCCGGGGCCGCCATGCCGGACGCCGCAGGCACCGGACGCGCCAGTCGACCCACCGCCCGCCGCGCGACGGCTGCGGCGACGGCGCTCGCGGCGCCAAGGGCGGCCAGCGTCGCGAGCGCGCCGACCCAGCGATCCCCCGCCCAGACGGCAGTCGCGCCGGGTGTCGCCAGATCGATCTCCAGCGCCCGCGCGATCGTGGCGGCCGCCGCGATCGCGGTCGCGACGCCGAGACACGATGCGATCGCGAGGGACGCCGCGAACGGCATCCAGAGCGAGCCGAAATCCGCGCCGAGGAAGATGCGGACCGCGATCTCCTCGCGCGCCTCGCGCACGGCGACCGCGGCCGTCCGCGCCACCCCGATCAGGAGCGCGGCGGCGGCGGTCAGCGCGAGCAGTGCCCCGGCGACCGTCCAGCGGCGCGCGCGCTCGGGCGTGAGCGCGGCTCGCTCGCGGGCGTTCACGTCGATGACGTCGACCACGCCGTCGACCGCGCGCATCGCGGCGACGGTGGAGGGCAGTTCGCCCGCGATCCCCGAGAGTCGCGCCGCCACCTCGATCACGCGCAGGCGGTCCGGAGCACCGGCGCCGCCCGAGCGCTCGAGCAGCTCGGCGAGCGATCGATCGCCGACGACGCGGAGCCCGGGACCCGCCGCGAGCGCCTGCGCGGCTCCGTCCGCGAGCGCCGACCGCACGACGACGTAGTAGAGCGCTTCGTCCGGCACCCGCGCGCGCTCGGCCGAGCCGCGCGCGAGCGCGGCCATCCCGGCCGCGGCCATCGCTCCGGCGAGAAAGGCCACGAGGACGAGCAGGCTCGCGCCGCCCGCGAGGCGTCGCGCCCACGCCGCGCCGAGGAAGCGCTGCATCACGACGCGCGGAGCTGGCGAGGCGCCTCGAGCGCGCGCTCGGCGACCCGCCCGTCCTCGAGGTCGAAGATGCGGGGCGCACAGACGCCGGGCACGCGATCGGCGCGGCTCAGGAGGATCACGGTCTTGCCATGCGCGTGCTGCTCCGTGAGGAGCTCGCCCACGAGGCGCGCGTCGGCGTCGTCGAGGCCGTCGGCCGGCTCGTCGGCGATCACCAGCGAGGCGTCGGACCGGACGAGAGCGCGCGCGATCGCGACCCACTGCCGCTCGCCGCGCGAAAGCGCGCCGGCGGGGCGGGCGGCGATCGGCCGGAGGCCGAGGCGCTCGAGCGCGAGGCCGGCGCGGCGGCGCGCGTCGGCGGGCCGCACCCCGGCGACCTCGAGCGCGAGCGCCACGTTGTCGAGCGCGCTGCGATCTCCGACGAGCTCCGGGTCCTGCGGGATCGCCGCGATGCGGCGGCGATGCCCGGCGAGCACGTCGGGCGGGCTGCCGCCGAGGACGAGCCCGTCGACCGTGACCCAGCCGCGTCGCGGCGTAGCGAGGCCGAGCAGGAGGCGCGCGAGCGTCGTCTTCCCCGCGCCCGCCATCCCGGTCACGAGGGCGAGGTCGCCCCGCTCGATCGTGAGGTGGACGTCGACCAGCACGTCGACGCCCGCAAAAGAGCGCGCGACGTGGAAAAAGCGCACCATGCGGCCCCCCCGTCCCCGCGAACCGTGTCGCGCAGATCGCGACGGACTGCAAGGGCCGGCGCGGGTTTCGGGCCGTGATTCAGCTCTTGCCGGGAGGCTTGGCGGCGATGCGGGACCGCTCGGCGAGCGAGCGCAGGTACGCGACGATCTCCCAGCGCTCGGTCTCCGACAGCGAATGCTGGAACGACGGCATCGCGGACCCGCGCTTTCCGACGCTCATGCGCCAGAAGAGATAGGCGTCGCTGTGCGCGGGCACGATGTCGGGGCCCGCGAGGTTCGCCGGCGGCGGCGTCAGGCCCGCGGAGGCCGGGCCGCGGCCGTCCGCCGCCTCACCGTGACAGGGTGCGCAGTTGTCGAGGAAGAGCGCGCGCCCGCGCGTCCCGGCGGCGGCATCCGCCGCCAGCGGATTCGCGCGCCCGGCGAACTCCGCAGGCAGGTCCTCGGCGAGCGCGACCGCACTCGCGCCGCAGCGTACGACGAGCGCCGCGACGAGCGCGCCGCGCGCGAGCGCGTCACGCGGCATGGCGCGCGGTGCCCGGCACGTCGCCCGCGCCCCGCAGGCGCGACACGACCAGCCCCGCCAGGACGGCGACGACGAGCACGCCTTGCGCCGCGAGCACCTGCGCGTCCGGAACGACGCCGAGCCAGTCGCGGAGCCACGCCACCTCGGGGAACCACGCGACCGGCGCCGGCGTCAGCCATCCCGCCTCCTGCAGCTCGCGGATCCCGACGCCCGCGAAATTGATCGCGAGCAGGTAGAGGAGCGCGCCCGTGATCGTGAAGAACTGCCGGACCGGGACGTGCAGGCCGAACCACGTGATCCCCGCCCACAGGAGCGCGAGCAGGACGAGCCCGAGCACGAGGCCGCCGGCGACGCTCGCCGTGCCGCCCGCGATGGAGGCGCCCTCGAGCGCGAGCGCCTGGTAGAAGAGGACGGTCTCGAAGCCCTCGCGGAACACGACCAGGAAGGCGAGCGCGAAGAGGCTCCCGCGCCGGTCCTCGGCCGCCGCGCGCGCGACCGCGTCGCGGATGAACTTCTGCCAGCGGCGGCCCTCGACGCGCGAGATCAGCCAGTACGACGTCAGGAAGAGGACGACGACGGCGACGAGACACGTGATCGCCTCGATGAGCTCGCCGTGCGCGCCGAAGCCGCCGAAGGCGGCCGCGCCCGCGGCGAGCGCGAGGCTCGCGACGACGGCGACGCCCGCCCCGAGCGCGAGCGGCCTCAGCCCCTCGGGCCGCCCGCCCGACCGGAGCGCGGCCGCGACCGCCGACAGGATGAGGATGGCCTCGAAGCCCTCGCGCAGGATGATCACGAGCGCGTTCGCGAAGAGCGCGCCCGCTCCGCCGGCGGCGCGCGGCGCCGCGCCGGCGAGCTGACCCACGAGGCTCTCGTGGAGCGACGCGATCTCGGAGCGCGGCGCGCCCGCCCGCATCGCCGACACGAGCTTGAGCCACGTCGACTCGAGGGTCTTGTAGGCCGACGGGTCGCGGCTCGCGAGCGTCTTGTCGAGTCCCGACGACTCGAACCGGAGGAACGCGTCGCCGGCGAGCTCGCGCGCGCGCGTCGGGTCGCTCGCGTAGAGGTCGCGCGCCTGATCGAGGGTCGCTCGCAGGCTCGCCACGTCGTCGCGGCCTTCGGTGGCAGCAGTCGCGGTGGCGCGGCCGACGGCGAGCGCGAAGACCGCGGCGAGGACGGCCAACCCGAGGAGGATCCTACGTCGTGTCGTCATGGTCTCTCCGCTTCCCTCCCGGTGCGCGCTCGCGGCGGCGGCTCGTCTTCCCTCTCATCCGGCGGCCGGCGCGCCCGGCCGATCGGCGGCCGCCGGCGCATCGACGTGCCAGTCGAAGGCGGTGCGCGCCGGCGCGAGGAAGTCGGGCGCGTCGGCGGACGCCAGCGCGGGCGGCTGCACGTCGATCGAGACGGCGTAGTCGCCCGGCGGGACGCGCAGCGTCTCGCCGTAGTGCTGGAACGCCGACAGGAGCGAGTGCATCGGGACGACGATCGGCTTCCCGCCGCCCTTCGGCGCGATCTCGAGCGTGACCGTCGCGCTCGGGACGAGGAGCCCCGACGCGCGGTCCTGCAGCACGACCTCGAGGTGATGCGTGTCCTCCGGCCGGACCGCCTTGAGCTCCGGCCCGGACGCCCACAGCCAGATCGGCTCCGGCGGCTCGGTGATGAAGCCGAGGCGATAGCCGCCGGCGTCGACCACCTTCCGCGCCTCCGCGAAGCCCTGCAGGACGTCGTCGCCGATCGCGTAGTCGCCGTCGATGGGGGTCGGGGGATCGCGCGGGAAGACCGGCCGGCCACGTGTCGCCGAGAACTCGAACGAGGCGTCGGCGGGCTTCGCGACGCGCGCCAGCATGTCGCCGTGGCGCGCATGGTGCGGCGGCTCGACGTGCACGCGGAGCGTGCCCTTCTCGCCGCCCGGATCGACGTTCGCGCCGTAGTGCGGGAAGTCGCCCCAGACGGCGGCGAGCTCGCCGCGCGAGACGACCGTGCCGTCGGGCGCGAGCCATTCGGCGCTCACGACCGCGTCGGGGAGGAAGCGCTTCGTCCGCTGCTCGCGGAGCACGACCGCGAGGTACGCGGTCGCGTGCGGGTCGCGCGCTTCCTCGGCGACGGTGCCGTCGGCGGCGCGGCGGAAGAGGCGGCGCGGCGGCTCCGCGAAGACGCCGATCCGGTAGTCGCCGGCGAGCTTCTCGCTTTCGATCGCGCGATCCGCCTGGCCGGTCGCGGCGCGGATGCCCGCGGTCGCCGCGGCGTCCGCGGGCGCGATCGCCGTCACCGCCTGCGCCGCGGCGCGCGCGAGCGCGACCACCTCGGGCGCCGCGCGCCTCTTGCCGACCGCGTCCGACAGCGCGTCGATGGCGGTCTGCGCGCGCGCGACGTCGGCCGCCGGCGCTTTGACTTGCGGCGCGACCCGCTGGTATTTGAGCCGCGCCTGATCGGCGAACAACTCTGCCTCGGCGAGTTCCGTGTCGTCCTTGATCGCACCCTTGTCGTCCACCGCGAGCGCGTACTCCTGCCCGACGAGCTTGACGGTCGCCGCGGTCGCTGCGAGCTCGTCGGCGGTCGACGCCGTGAGGGCCGCGGTCGCGGCGGGGGCCGCACCCGCGCTCGCGGCGCCGTCCGCGCTGGCGGCCGGCGGCGACGGAGCGGTCGGACTGTCCTCGCGCGTGCACGCAGCGGCCGCGAGCGCGGCCGTCAGGAGCGCGAGAAGGACGGGAATCCGCATCGACTTACCGATGAAAACGAATTTCAATTTCAGCGTGACACAGGCGGGCGGCATCGTCAACCGGCGGGCACTTCCCCCGGCGGGCGGCCGCTCCTAGCATAGGGAGCCGACAAACCGGTCAGGGGGGAGGGGCCATGCGGGTGGAGCGCCAGCTTTCGTTGATCCTCGAAAACCGGCCGGGCGTCCTGGCCGAGGTGTGCGCGGACCTCGCGCGCGCCAAAGTGAACGTCGAAGCCGTCACGGTCGCGAACCTCGTCGACCACTCGGTCGTCCGGCTGGTCGTGAGCGACCCCGGCCGCGCCATCCACCTCCTCGGGGCCGGCGGGGTCCTCGTGTTCGAGAACGAGGTCGTCGCCGTCACCGCGGAGAACCGACCGGGCGCGCTCGCCGAGATCGCCCGCCGGCTCGGGAAGGCGAAGGTCAACATCGACTACATGTACGCGAGCACGCCGAACCGCGGGACGGCGACGATCTACCTGCGCGTCAGCAGCATCAAGAAGGCGAAGCAGGCCCTCGCCAGATTCCGGTAGTTGCCGCCCTACGCCCCTCCCCCGTCGGGGCCGCGGACCCAGCGGCCGGTGTCGACGAGCGTCTTCAGGTCGCGCTCGATCGCGGGGTCGCGCCAGTCGCGCGGGCCGATGAAGCGCGCGACCTGCCGGCCCTCGCGGTCGATGATGAAGGTCTCCGGGTAGCCGGTGATCGCGAAGCGCCGGCCGACCTCGCCGGTCGAGTCCACGAGCACCGGGAACGTGAGCTTCATCTCGTCGACGAACTTCTTCACGACCGGCGCGCCCTCGTCGTCCTCGCTCACCGCCAGCATGACGAAGCCGTCGCCGGCGAGCTTCTGCGCGAGCTGCTGCATCGCCGGCATCTCCTGCCGGCACGGCGGGCACCAGGTCGTCCAGAGGTTCAGGAAGACGACCTTGCCGCGGAACGCGGAGAGGCGGACCGCCTGCCCGGACAGGTCCTGCGCCACGAAGTCGGGCGCGGTCTTTCCGCCGGCGCATCCCGCGCCGACCACGGACGCGAGCAGCACGACCGCGCCGAGCGCGGCGGAGAGCCGCCGCTGACGGCGTCCCGCCCACGCGAGCCCCACGAGGCCTGCGGCGACGGTCGCCACGCCGAACCACTGCGCCTCCGTGAAGCCGAGCCAGACCCGCGGCTCGATGCGCACGAACTCGATCGCGAAGCGCGCGATCCCGGAGAAGATCAGGTACGCGAAGAGCACCGTCCCGGGCGCCAGGCGATCCGCCTGCTTCGAGAGCCGCAGCAGGACGAGGAAGATCGCGCTGTAGAGGAGGCTCTCGTACACGGGCGCGGGGTGGACGAGCACGCCGGGCGCTTGATCCCAGCCGAAGATGGCGCGCGGGTACGCCATCGCCCACGGTGCGGTCGAGACGGCGCCCCAGTCGCCGTCGCCCGCGAGCTGACAGCCGATGCGTCCGATCGCCTGCCCGAGCGCGAGCCCGGGAGCGATCGCGTCGACGACGACGAGCCACGGCAGGCCGCGCAGGAGAATGTAGGCCGACACCGCGACGAAGCCGCCGACGAGCCCGCCGTACCAGACGAAGCCCGCGCCGGTCACGAGCCGCTCGAGCGGCGCCGCGACGAAATCTCGCCAGTCGTTCACGAGCGCGAGCACGCGTGACCCGGCGATGCCACCGATCGCCGCCCACAGCACGATCGGCGTCACGTGTCCGCGATCGAGCCCGCGGCGCTCGAGGCCGTTCTCGACCACCATGCCGGCCGCCAGGAACGCGAGAGCCAGCATCGCGCCGAAGCTGTAGAGCCGGATCGGGCCCAGCTGGACGAGGACCGGGATCATCGCGCACGCCCGACATATCGGATCGGCTCCGGACGCGCCACGGACCCGGGCGCGTTGGCCCATCCGCGCGCGCGCGCTAGGACGACGATGTGAAGGGCTTCTGGGCGATCGAGAGCCACACCATCCGATTCGGGAAGGATGGCCGGTGGTACGCGGACGATGCGCCGATCGAGAACCGCCGCATCGCGGACCTGTTCTCGCGCCACGTCGTGCGGCGCGACGACGGCGCGTGGTGGCTCGTCGTCGGCGACGAGCGCGCGCCGATCGTGGTCGACGACACGCCGTTCGTCGTCGCGCGCGTCGACCCGCTACCGCACGGTGGCTTCAACATCACCCTCAACGACGGGACGCGCGAGCCGCTCGACGCCGGAACGCTCAGGCTCGGCGACGAAGACGTGCTCTACTGCGACGTCAAGCAAGGAAGCCTCGCCGCCCGGTTCCTCCGCTCGGCCCAGGCCGACCTGCTCGCGCACGCGGAGGAAGACGCAGGACGCTTCTTCCTGCCCGCGGAGGGCGGCGTCCGGCACGAGATCGCGCGCGCGCGCGTGGCCGCGCGCTGACCGGAGCGCGCCTCTCCGGTGGACGTCGTCCTCGTCGAACCCGAGATCCCGCAGAACACCGGCTCGATTGCGCGCCTGTGCGCGGCGACCGAGAGCCCACTCCACCTGGTCGGGCGGCTCGGGTTCTCGCTCGAGGACCGCTACCTGAAGCGCGCCGGCCTCGACTACTGGCCGCACGTACGCCTCTCGGTCCATGCCGATTGGGACGCCTTCGTGGCCGCTCGCCGGCCCGAGCGGGTGATCGCGTTCAGCGCGCACGGCGAGAAGTCGTACACGCGCATCGCGTTTCGCGCCGACGACGCGCTCGTGTTCGGGGGCGAGGCGCGCGGGCTTCCGGACGACCTCCGGCGGCGGCTCGCACCGCTCTGGCGGATCCCGATGTCGGGCCGCGCCGTGCGGAGCCTGAACCTCGCGAACGCGGTCTCGGTCGTCGTCTACGAGGGGCTGCGACAGCTCGGCCGCGCGTGAAGCGACCGGGGTCTCAGGCGAGCCGGCGGTAGCGCGCGAGCAGGTCGTCGATCCCGGGCGCGCGCGGCTTGCTGGCGCAGCCTCCGGCCGCGCAGCCCGTACCGCAGCCGGCGGCGAGCGGATCGGTGACGGCATAGCCGAGGCCGGCGAGATCGCCTTCGTCGCGCAGGTGAACGACGCGCAGCGCGCCGCCGCAGTGCACGCACGCGTACGCGGGTGAGGGGTCGTGGCCGTCGCCGAGCGCGTCGTGGCCGTCGGCGAGGTATGCGAGCACCTCGCGCTCGCACGTCGGGCACGGGCCGACCGGGACGCCGCCCGTCCCGGACAGGAGCTCCTGCCGCGCCGGGCGCCTCACGTGGCCGTCACCGGGGCCGGCGGGTCGCCCGCGTCGGACCGGAGACCGAGGTCCGCCACCTCGGCCTGCATGCGCTGCCAGTGGGTCGCCGGCCAGTACGTCCGCCGGCAGCGCGGGCAACGGTGGAACTCGCGCTGGGTCGCGCGCACGTATTGCGGGACGCTCGCCGGGACGTCGGCCGGTGCGACCGCCACGACGGGCTCGTTGCACTCGGCGCAGCGCGGCGGCCGATCGGGCGACGGCGCGAGCGGGTGCACGCGGTCGAGCTCGCGGAGCTGGTCGCGAAAGCGGTCCTCCAGCAAGCACACGATCGGCGCGCGCGAGCGCGCTCGCGCGAGGCGGCGGTCGCGTGTCAGGACGACGCGGCCCTCGCGCGCGGCGAGCGTCGCGAGCTGCGCGCCGGGCAGGTCGGCGCGGTAGATCGCGTCGAAGCCGAGGAGCCGGAGCCAGCGCGCGAGGCGCCCGAGCATGCGGTCGACGGCGAAGCGCGGCGGGTCCATGGCCGCCGGGTACGATAGCGCCTCGGCGCGGCGCGCGAAACGTCGCCCGCGATCGGGTCGCGAGGGGTCTTGCGCCCGGGATCAGGCGGTCGCCGCGCCGGGCGCGGCTCCGACCCACTTCCGGATCTCGTCGATGTCGCGTCCGAGCAGCGTCCGGCAGTCGAAGCGATAGACGTTGCGCTGCGTCCGGCCGCGGCGAAACGCCCGCAGGGTGCGGACGGGCGCGACCAGGAGCCCGATCAGGAACGCGAGGATGCGGTTGTTCCACATGAGGAGGTACGGGCCGCAGCCGCCGCTCCCGAGCTCCCACGCAGCGACCTCGAGCTCGCCGATCCAGCTCGTGTCGTAGCCGGCCACGAGGTGGTGGACGTCGTGCAGGATGACGACCTTCTTGTAGCCGTAGAGCGGCTTGATCGGGATCCGGTGGCTGCCGATCGCCGTGTAGGCCCACTTCTCCCGGAGCCACTCGTCGACGCTCTCGTCGCGCGGCTTGATCCCGCGGCGTTCGAAGAACTCGCCCATCGCCTCGCGGACCGTCATGGCGGCTGCGGCGGCCGCCCGCTCGCACAAAGCCGCGGTCGCCGCACGGCCGGAATAGCGCGCGCGCCGGGCCGGTCCAAGGCCCGCTAGGCGGCCTGGCGGTCGGCGGCGCCGTGCGCGTCGCGGGCGATCTTGTGCGGCAGGATGGTGGATCGGCGGCGGCCGGTGACCGAGGTCCACGCCATCCGGAGCGTCACCTTGATGCCCTCGACCCCGAGGTACGGGAACGTGAGCGGGATGAGCACGAGATAGAGCAGCAGCGCGAGGCGCTTCATCCGCCGCTCGATGATCCAGCGGATGGCGGGCTTCAGGCGCTCGGGGCTCCGCGCGTACACCGGCGTGATCTTCGCGAGCGTCTCGGCGAGCTCCTTGTGCGGGTGCCTCAGGATCGACTCGTGGTGGTATCCCGAGATCCCCTCGCGGACCTTCCGCTGTCCCTCCTCGTCGAGGACGCCCATCGCGACCGATGCCTCGTACATCTTCGTCTTCGGGAACGGGTAGAAGATGTACGCGGAGCTCTGCGTCGGCCGGATGCGGTCGACCATCGCGAGCGTCTTCATCATCTGCTCGGGCGTCTCGCCCGGGTTGCCGTAGATGCACGAGACCTGGAGGCCGATGCCCGCCTGCTTGACGAGGGCGGCGGAGCGGTAGATGAGCTCGTCGCTCATCGGCCGCTCCATGAGCGAGCGGCGGAGATCCGGATCCCCGGAGTCGACGCCCATGAAGATCGTGTGGCAGTTCGCCGCCTTCATGGCCTGGACGAGCTTCGGCTTGATCGTCGTCGGGTAACCGAAGCAGTACCAGGGGAGGTTCACGCGGCGGCGGTACTCCTCGCAGAACTCTTCCACCCAGCGCGGGTTGGTGGTGAAGTTGTCGTCGTGCACCGATACGTACTTGACGTCGTAGCGAGCGAGGTTCTGCTCGAGCTCCTGCATGACGTTCGCGATCGAGCGCTTGCGCAGGAAATCGCCCTGCCCTTTGAAGATCTCGCGCTGGTAGTGGATGTTGCAGAACGTGCACTTGAAGGGGCAGCCGCGACCCGTGAAGACCTCGAGGTTGTCCTTGAAGCAGCCGTACTCGAACCAGAGCTGCTTCTCGGGGAACGGGAGCTTGTCGAGGTCGTTCTCGAGCGGACCCATCGGGTTGCGATGGATGACGCCGTCCTTCTTCACCCACAGCGTCGGGACGTCGCTGTAGTCCTCGCCGCTCTCCATCCGGCGGACGAGCTCGAGGAGCGCCAGCTCGCCCTCGCCGATGCACGCGACGTCGACGTTCGCGTCCTGCAGGATGAACTCGGGGAGCGCCTGCGCGTGGTGGCCTCCGACCACGATCGGGACGCCGAGCGCTCGCTTCAGCTGCTCCGCCATCTTCCGCGCGAACGGGTACAGGTTCGTGAGACACCCCATCGCGACCAGGTCGGGCTTGAATGCGATCGCGCGCTCGAGCAGCGCCTCGTGGCGGTTCATCCACGCCAGGTGCGGCATCTTGACGAAGAGGTTGTCGTCGAGGCCCGGGTCGAAGATCAGGTCGATCTCATGGCCGTGCGTCTTGAGCATCGACATCAAGTATCCGACCCCCAGATTCTCGATGCCGCGGTAGTAGAAGAGGACGCGCATACCCTGCCCCGGCTTTGACGGTCGGTGGGGCCGGTGTCAACCGCGTGACATCCCCTAGGCGCCGCGCGGCGCTCACGCCCTACCGCGCCGCGCGGCGCTCACGTCTCGTCCCGCGACGTCGAGGCTCACGACCCAGTCCGCGAGCGCGGCCTGGCCGGCGGGTGATCCCGGCATCGCGCCCGATCGGAGCACGCCGCGCGCGAGCGCCACGAGCGCGACCAGCGCGTCGGCGGAGATCGCCGCCGCTTCGTCCTCCCCGATCGATGGCCGACGTCGAGCGGCGAGGGTCGGGTCCATGGTCGCGGGTCGGCGTCGGGCGTCTCCCGGCTGCCGCGGGGGCGCGGTCTGCCAACGTGGAACGCGCAAGGCGCATGCCATTGCAGCCGTCGTCGAGCCCTGGGCCACATTCGGCTTCCACGGCGGTGGAGCGGGATTCCGTACCGAAGCTGCTCGAATTCCAGAATCCCTTCCGCCGCGGTACCGCCGGCGGGACGACGTCGCCGGCACACTTGGTGCATTCCGGATGCGTGCCGATCGGTGATAGTGAGGCGCGATCACCGGCCTCGGAGGGGGGCGACGCATGGCCCTGACGGAACAGCCCGCGCTCGGCTCGAGCGCGGACGGACAATCGCGACCCGCGCCGACCGCGCGGCCGGCGCCGCCGGTCGCCGCCGGCCGCGCCGACCCGGAGCCGGTCGCGGCCGACTCCGAGCGCGTCGCTCGCCTCGAGCGCGAGCGCGATCTCTACCTCGCCCTCCTCCGCCTCGGTCAGTGCGAGGACGTCGAGCGGTTCGTCGAGGACGCGCTCGCGCTCGTCACGCAGGCCGTCGGCGCGCACCAGGGGTATCTGGAGCTCCGCGACGGCGAGGACGGGTGCCGCTGGTGGACCGCGCACCGCTTCACCGCGGACGACGTCGCGAGCGTCCGCCGGACCATCTCGACCGGGATCATCGCGCTCGCGCTCGAGTCCGGCGAGACGGTCGTCACGCGATCCGCGTCGCGCGACGAGCGCTTCGAGCGGCGCAGCAGCGTGCGCGACGCGCGCATCGAAGCCGTCCTCTGTGCGCCCATCGGGTGCAATCCGGCGATCGGCGTCCTCTACCTGCAGCGCCGGATCGAGCCGGAGCCCTTCTCGGAGGACGATCGCCGCAAGGTCGAGGTGTGCGCCCGCCACCTCGCGCCGTACGCGGAGCGTCTGATCGCGCGCTCGCTCGCGAGCGCGCACCAGGACCGCACGCAGCCGTTCCGCGATCGCCTGCGCGTGGAGGGCGTCATCGGGCGGAGCGCTGCGCTCGCGAACGTCCTGCGCGAAGTCGCGCTGGTGGCCCCGCTCGACGTCGACGTCCTCCTCACCGGACCTTCCGGCACGGGGAAGAGCCAGATCGCGCGCATCATCCACGACAACAGCGCGCGCGCCGGTCGTCCCTTCGTCGAGCTGAACTGCGCCGCCATCCCCGAGAGCCTGATCGAGAGCGAGCTCTTCGGCGCGTTCCCGGGCGCTCATTCGACGGCTTCCCGGCGCATGGACGGCAAGCTCGCCGGCGCGCAGGGCGGCACGCTTCTCCTCGACGAGATCGGGGAGCTGTCGCTGTCGGCGCAGGCGAAGCTGCTCCAGCTCCAGCAGTCGCACGTCTACTACCCCCTCGGGTCGACGCGCCCGGTGCAGGCGGACCTCCGCATCGTGGCCGCGACGAACGTGGACCTCGAGTCCGCCGTGCGCGAGGGCCGCTTCCGCGAGGACCTCTACTACCGGCTCGCGTTGCTGCCGATCCGGCTCCCGACGCTCGCGGAGCGGCGCGAGGACATCGCCGAGCTCGCGAGCCACTTCTGCGCTGTGGCCTGCACGCGACATCGCCTCCCGACGCTCACGCTGTCGCCGCAGCTCGTGTCCGCGCTCGCCGCCGCCGAATGGCCCGGAAACGTGCGACAGCTGCTGCACGCCGTCGAGGCCGCCGCCATCCGCGCCGCGGCGGCCGGCGTGCTGCAGGTCGAGACCGCGCACGTCTTTTCGCCGACCGACGCAGTGGCGCGCGACGCGCGCCCGTGGGGCGACGGGAACGGTCCCGCGTCGCTCGCCGGGCTCACGTTCCAGGAGGCGACGCGCCGCTTCCAGGCGCAGCTCCTGCGGGCGACCCTCGAGGCGACGAACTGGCACGTCGGCGAGACCGCGCGCCGGCTCGAGGTCGCGCGCTCGCACGTCTACGCGCTCATCCGCGGGTTCGAGCTCGAGCGCCCGCGTTAGGGTATCTCAACGAGGGAGACGCTTCCCTCGCCCCGTTCGGCAAAGCCGAAGGCCCCACTCCCTGCGGGAGGCGCGGGGTCGGGGTCCGGTCGTCAAGCGCCGGGCGCGTCCTTGCCGGGATCGCTCGCGGAGCCGTCTTCGGCCGGCGCGGGCCGGCCGGCGAGCAGCGCGAGCGCGCGCCACGGGTGTTCGCGGTCGGCTTCGGAGCGCGTGCGGACGAGCGCGATCGCGGAGCGGAGGTCGTCGCTCCGCGCGGCCGCGTCCTCGAACCACGCGAGCCGGTCCTCGTAGGCGGCGAGCGCGAGGATGACGGCGTTGTTGATGCGCTTGGGATCCCCGAGCTGCGCGAAGATCGCATCGCGCTGCTCGAGCGCGACCCCGAGCGGACGGCGCTCGCGCGCGACGGCCGCGTACAGCGCGCGCAGCTCGGCGATCGCGCGCATCAGGTGATCGGAGGATTTCAGCTCGGCCGCCCAGGTCGCCCGCGCCTCCTCCGTCTCGGCCGCGTCTTCGCCCTCGGTCGCGGTGAAGAATGCGATCGCGCCGCGATTGCCCACGAAGTTCGCGAAGGACTCGTTGAAGGCCGTCTCGCCCGCGAGGTACGTCGTGCGGTGGAGCAGCTCGTGAATGACGAGCTCGACCAGTCGCGCGCGATCGGCGACGAGCCAGCTCGAGAGGACGGGATCGTCGAACCAGCCGAGCGTGCTGAACGCGAGCGACGGGCGGACGTACGTGTCGTAGCCCGCCTCCTCGAGGCGGCGCGCTTCCGCCTTCGCGTCGTCCTCCGAGAAGTAGCCCTTGTAGGTGACGCTGCCGATGATCGGGAACCACCACGTGTAGGGCCGGAGGCGGAGCCGCTCGCACGCCGACACGACCTGGAGAAGCGCGCCTTCGGAGACGTTCGAGTAGGTCGCGTACGCGCCGTCCACGTCGAGGCCGAGCTGGTCGCGCGCGAAGGCGCGCGCCGCGACCAGCGTCTCGAGCTTCTTCCGCGTGTCGGGATCGACATCGGGCCGCGCGAGCACGTCGGCGATCGGCTCGCGCCGCCACAGGATGCGCGCCTCCTCGTACGCCGAGCGGGCGACGTACGCGGGCGAGCAGCCGCCGCAGCCGACGAGCGACGCGAGGCCGAGGACTGCGAGCGCGAGCGAGATGCGCGAGGCACGAAGCATGCCGGGGGGAATCGAGCGCCGGGCGCCCGTCAAGCCGTCGGCTCGCCGGTGCCCGCGGCCGGCCGCCCCTCGCGCGGACCGGCGTACTGCAGCGCGTAGAGCCGCGCGTAGATCCGCCCGAGGGCGAGGAGCTCGGCGTGCGTGCCGACCTCGCGGACCTCCCCCTTGTGCAGGACCACGATGCGATCGGCACGCTCGATCGTGGAGAGGCGGTGCGCGATCACGATCGCCGTCCGGCCGGCGAGGAGCCGCTCGAGCGCCTCCTGGATGAGGCGCTCGCTCTCCGCGTCGACGCTCGAGGTCGCCTCGTCGAGCACGAGGATGCCCGGGTCGTAGGCGAGAGCGCGCGCGATCGCGAGCAGCTGGCGCTGTCCCGAGGAGAGGTTGCTGCCGCGCTCGCGGATCGGCTCGTCGAATCCGCGCGGCAGGGAAGCGACCAGCTCCGACAGGTTCGCGGCGGCCACGACCTGCTCGAGCCGCTCGCGCGGCACGTCGGCGTTGCCGAGCGCGACGTTGCTTCCGACCGTCCCGGTGAAGAGGAACGCATCCTGCAGCACGACCCCGACCTCGCGCCGCAGCGCCGTCACGTCCCAGTCCCGCACGTCGATCCCCGAGACCCGGACCGCGCCGCGCGCCACGTCGAACGAGCGGTTCAGGAGCTTCGTGAGCGTCGTCTTGCCCGAGCCGGTCGCGCCGACGATCGCGATCGTCTCGCCGGGCCGCACGGCGAGCGAGACGTCGCGCAGCACCCACTCCTCGCGCTTGTACGCGAACCAGACCTCGTCGAAGTGGACGGAGCCGCGCTCGGGCGAGCCCCGTGCGGGCACCTGCGGGAGCGCGCGCGGCGCCGGCTCGGCCGGCGTGTCGAGGAGCTGGAAGATCCGCTCGCCGGCCGTCATCGCGGACTGCAGCACCGCGTACTTCGAGGAGAAGTCGCGGATCGGGATGAAGAACTTCTGGATGTACTCGATGAATGCGACCAGCGTTCCGAACGCGATGGCGCCGGCCATGATCCGCCCGGACGCGTACCAGACCACCGCCGCCATCGAGATCGAGCTCACCATCTCGACGATCGAGAAGAGCGCGGCCTCGTAGACGTTCGAGAGGTGGTACGCGTCGCGGTGCGCGCGGTTCAGCTCCTCGAACTCGGCGTAGGTCGCGCGCTCGTGCGCGAAGACCTGGATCACCGACATCCCGGAGATCGCCTCCTGGAGGAAGCTGTTGATGCGGGCGATGCGCTCCCGGATCAGGCGGTAGGTGACGCGCGCGCGCCGGCGGAAGAAGTCGATCGCGATCAGGAGGATCGGGACGACGGAGAGCGTGACGAGCGCGAGCCGCCAGTCGATCCACAGCATGACGGCGACGATGCCGACGAGCGTCAGCGCGTCCATGAAGATCGTCATCGAGCCGGTCGCGAACATCTCGTTCAGCACATCGACGTCGGTCGTCAGGCGGGTGACGAGCCGCCCGACCGGGTTCCGGTCGAAGAACGACTGCGGCAGCCGCTCGAGGTGCTCGAAGAGCGCGAGGCGGAGGTCGGCGAGGCTGTTCTGCGCGACGACCATCGTCAAGTAGTACTGCCAGTACAGCGCCAGGAACTCGCCGATCACCGCGAGGCAGAAGAACCCGGCGATCCGCGCGAGCCCGGCGACGTCGCCCTTGTCGACGTAGCGGTCGATCGCGAGCTTCAGGAGATACGGCTGCACCAGCATCAGCGCCGACGTGAGCGGAAGGATCGCCGACGACAGCCAGAAGGTCGCGCGATAGGGGCGGATGAACGCCCACAGCCGGCGGATGATCTCGGCGTCGTAGGCGCGCTCGAGCTCGGCCTCGGCGTGGATGCCGCCGCTCTCCGCCGCCTGCGCGCGCGTGTCTGGAGCGCTCCGGGTCAGATCGCCTCCAGCTCCTCGCTGATCTGCTGGCGCTGGAAGAGCTCGGCGTAGAGCCCGCCGGCGCGCAGGAGCGAGTCGTGGTCGCCGCGCTCGACGATCCGCCCGCCGTCCAGGACCAGGATGAGATCGGCGTCCTGCACCGTCGACAGCCGATGCGCGACGATCAGGCACGTGCGCCCGCGCCGCCGCTCCTCGAGCGCCTCGAGGATCTGCTTCTCGGTCTGCGTGTCGACGCTCGAGAGCGCGTCGTCGAGGATCAGGATCGGGGCGTCGTCGACGAGGAGCGCGCGCGCGAGCGTCACGCGCTGCTTCTGCCCGCCCGAGAGCGTGATGCCGCGCTCGCCGACCATCGTGCCGTAGCGGCGCGGGAAGTCGTCGATGTCCGCGGCGACCGCCGCCCACTCGGCGGCGCGCCGCACCGGCTCGCTCGCCGCGCCGTCGCCGGCGCCGACGATCGCCCCGTTGCCGGCCGCCTCGGGGCGCGCGAACGCGATGTTGGCGCGGAGCGACGTCGAGAAGAGGAACGGGTCCTGCGGCACGAACGCGATGGCGCGGCGGAGCATCTCGAGCGGGATGTCGCGCACGTCGCGGCCGTCGATCCGGACGACGCCCTCGGTCGGGTCGAAGAGCCGGGGCAGGAGGCGGAGGAGCGACGTCTTGCCCGAGCCGGCGCGCCCGACGATCGCAACCGTCGCGCCCGCCGGGATCCGGACGTCGACGTCGCGCAGCACCGGCCGCGTCGGCGCGGAGGGATACGCGAACGACACGCCGGCGAGCTCGATCTCGCCGCGCCCGACGGCGGCGAGCGCCGGCTCGCCGTCGACGCGCGCCGGATCCGCGATCTCGGCCTCCGCGGCGAAGATCTCGTCGAGGCGGCGGAGCGCGGCGCGCCCGCGCTGCACGATCGACAGCATCCAGCCGAGCGCCATCGTGGGCCACGCGAGCAGGTGGAGGTAGCCGATGAACGCGACCAGGTCGCCGATCGTGAGCTTCCCGGTCGCGACGCGCGCACCGCCGTACCAGAGCACGACCAGAATCCCGAGCGCGCTCACCGAGCGGAAGACCGGAGCCAGCATCCCGCGCACGCGACCGAGCTCCAGGCTGGCGCGCCGGAAGCGCGCGTTCATCTCGGAGAACTCGCGGACCTCAATGTCCTCGCGCGCGTACGCCTTCACGACCTGGATGCCGCTCACGTTCTCCTGGATGCGGGAGCTCATGTCGGCGAGCCCCTCCTGCACCCGCAGCGTCCCCTCCATCAGCCGCCGGCTGTAGCGCTTCACGACCAGCAGCATGATCGGGTACGGCAGCAGCGCCGCGACCGTCAGCCACGGATCGATCGAGGCCATGATCGTGACCGCGTAGAGGTAGTAGACGGGCGTGTTCAGCAGGTTCAGGATCCCGGGCCCGAGCATCATGCGGACGGCGCCGATGTCGTTCACGAGGCGCGACATGAGGTCGCCGGTCGGGCGCGTGAGGTAGAACTGCGCCGGCAGGTGCTCGAGGTGCGCGAAGAGGTCGTTCCGGAGATCGTACTCGATGTCGCGGCCGACGTTGAAGATCAGGAAGCGCGAGAACGTCCGGACCACGGCCTGTACGAGCGCGATCGCGATCACGAGGCCGGCGTAGAAGCCGGCGCTCCGGAGGCCGCCGCCGGCGCGCGCCGGGTCGATCGAGTCGACGGCGTGCTTCAGCAGGCTGGGGATCGCCATCGCGAGCGACGCCGTCGCGACGATGCAGAGGCATCCGGCGATGGCGCGGGCGCGGTAGCGAACGAGGTAGGTCCAGAGGCGGCGCATGCGGGCGTATCGATCGTCGTAGCGCACGCGCCCGGCCAGACCAACGTCGGTGCGCCGGCGCGCGATCGCGGCGCGACTCGCGCGTCCGTCAGCGGAGCGGTCGGCCCGTGATCTCCTCGTAGATCTGGAGCGTCTCGGAAGCCGCGACGCTCCAGCGGTGCTGCGCCGCTCGCCGAAGGCCGCGCGCGCGCAGCTCGGCCGCGAGAGCGGGGTCGCGAAGGACGTCGCGGATCGCGTCGGCGAGCGCGTCGGTGCGATCGACCGGGACGAGACGCGCCGCATCCGAAGCGATCTCCGCGATCGCGGGCGCCGCGGTCGCGACCACGGGCACGCCGCTCGCGAACGCCTCGACGACCGGGAAGCCGAAGCCCTCGTGCCGCGTCGCGAGCACGACGGCGAGCGCGCCGCGGTAGACGGCCGGCATGTCGCGATCGTCGAGCACGCCCGGGAGCGCGATCCGGTCGCGCGCGCGCGCCGACGCGATCGCCGACAGCACCGGGGGCGCGCCCGTGCCGGTCGCGACCGGGCCCGCCAGGACGAGATGGAGGCCGGCGTCGTCGCGCGCGACGGCGTCGAACGCGGCGACGAGCTCGGGCAGCCGCTTCCGCGCGTCGGCGCCGCCCGGATGGAGCAGGTAGCGCTCCGGCAGGCGGAGCCGCGAGCGGACGGCGGCGTCGGACTCCACCGGTGCCGGGTCGAAGCCCGCGCGCGCCGCGTACGGGATGACGGCGATCTTCGCCGCCGGGACGCCGAGCGTCTCCGCCAGCTCGTGCGCCGTCACGCGCGACGGTACCACGAGCCGCGCGGCGCGCCGGATCGCGAGACGCTCGAGAGCGCGCGCCACGCGAAAGCGGAACGGCGGGCGCGCTCCCGGCTCGCGCGGCAGGCGGTGCAGGAAGACGTCGTGCACGGTCACGAGCGACGGCACGCCGACCCACGCCGGCGCATCCGTCTGCGCCGCGAAGTGCACCGCCGCCGGCTCGCGCGCCGAGATCCACGCGGCCAGCACGGCGTGCTGGCGCAGCTGGGTCGCGAGCCGGCCGGACCCGGGAAGCCCGGACGGCGCCGCGAGCAGGCGCGACGCGGGCACGCTCGCGATCAGCTCGGAGCCGCGCTCGACGAGCAGGCGAACGCGTCCCTCCGCGGCCTCGCCGTCGAGCGCGAGCGCCAGGCACGCGACGTACGTCCCGATCCCGCGGCCGGCGTGCTCCTTGAAGCCGCGCTGGAGACCGCGCGCGTCGAACCACACCGAGCGCTCGTCCGGCCAGGCCGGCGGCGCCGGGGCGGCGGTCTCTTGCGGCTCGGCCACGCGGGTTGGCGCTCCGTCGTCGGTGCCCGCGGCGCGCCGCTTCGGTCGTCGAGCGCGCCGGCTGTGCTGTCCTATCGCCTCTTCTGCTTCACCGCCAATTCGCCTTCGCCTGTGGGAGCGCGGTGGCTGTGGTAGGAATTCGTGGATGGCCGATGCCGCCGAGGCGCTGCGCGGAAGGCCGCGCGACCGCAACGCGGAAGCGGACGCGAGCCTCCTCGCCCCCTGCCGCGTCTGCGGCGGCGCCGATCGGCGCCTCCTCTTCCGGAAGGGCGGCCGCGACTTCCAGCGCTGCACCGGCTGCGGCTTCGTCTGGCTCGAGCCGCTGCCGACCGTCGACGAGCTCGAGCGCCACTACGCGTGGACCTACACCGAAGGCCCGTACACCGTGTTCGCCGCCGCCGACGACATCCGCGCGCTGATCGCGCGCGAGCGTCTCGCCGCACTCGCGGGCGCGATGCCGGGCGGACCGTGGCTCGACGTCGGCGCGTCCACCGGCGCTTTCGTGGCGGCCGCGCGCGCCGCCGGCCACGACGCGCGCGGCATCGAGCTCTCGGAGGCGGCGAGCGCGGCGGCGCGCGCGGCCGGGCTCCCGGTCGAGCGCGCGCGGCTCGAGGAGTGGGATCCGCCGGCGCCGCTCGCCGCCGTGACCGCGTTCGACACGATCGAGCACCTGCTCGACCCTGCAGCCCTTCCGGAGCGCGCGCGCCGCTGGCTCATTCCGGGCGGCACGCTCGTGCTCACGCTGCCCGACGTCGCGAGCGGGGCCGCGCGCTTCCTCGGAAAGCGCTGGTACTTCTACGCGCCGAACGACCACTTCCACTACTTCGATCGCCGCACGATCGCCCGCTTCCTCGCGCGCCACGGCTTCCGCGTGGAGCGGGTCGCGCGCGCGACGAAGCCGCTCACGCTCGCGTACGTGTCGCGCCAGATCGAGGTCTTCTATCCGCCGCTCGCGGCCGTGGGACACGCTCTGCGCCGACTGCCCGAGTCGTGGCTGTCGCGCACGCTGCGCGTTCCGGTCGGCGAGATGCTCGTGATCGCGCGGCGCGATGGCTGAGACGCGGCTCTCGGCGCTCGTGCGGAACTTCCTGCGCACGCTGACGCTCCGGCAGATGGCGACCGTGTGGGCCGAGGACTTCGTCGGTATGCTCGTGCGCCCGATCCCCGGCTTCCTCGGCTTCTCGCTGCGCTGGCTCCTCTACCGCCTGCTCTTCGCGCGGCTCGGCGGCTTCTCGTTCATCTACAAGGGCGTCTACTTCGAGCACTGCTACGGCATCGACGCCGGGAAGAACCTCCACGTGAGCGCCGGAGCGGTCCTCTACGGTCGCGGCGGGCTCACGATCGGCGATCACGTCATGATCGGCCACTACGCGACGATCTACAGCTCGCAGCACCGCTGGGACGGCGACCCTTCCCTGCCGATGATCCACCAGGGGCACAAGCCGGATGCGGTCTGGATCGGCGACGACGTCTGGATCGGCGCGCACGCGGTCGTGCTCCCCGGCGTCCGCATCGCGACCGGGACCGTCGTCGCGGCCGGCTCGGTGGTCACGCGCGACACGACGCCCTACGCCATCGTCGCCGGCGCACCCGCCCGAGAGATCGGCCAGCGCCCGCGCCCGCCCGTCGCCGCCGCTTCGTGACGCGGGCGCGCGCCCGGCACCGCCGTCGCGGCTCCGGCCAGCCCGAATTGGCGACTCCGAGGTCGATGTGCGACCCTCGCCGCGGCGCGCCATGCGAGTCCTCGTCATCACGCCCACCTACAACGAGCGCGACAACCTGGAGAGCCTGTGCGCGGCGGTCCTGGCGCAGCCGGTCGCGGCCGACTACCTCGTCGTCGACGACGGCTCGCCCGACGGAACCGGCGCGGTCGGCGACGACCTCGCGCGCCGCGAGCCGCGCTTCCGGATCCTGCACCGGCCCGCGAAGCTCGGCCTCGGGAGCGCCTACCGCGACGCGTTCCAGCGCGCGCTCGACGAGGGCTACGACGCCGTCGTCTCGATGGACGGCGACTGGTCGCACGACCCGGCGTACCTGCCCGCGCTCGTCGGCGCGGCCGCGCATGCCGACCTCGTGATCGGATCGCGCTACCTGCACGGAATCAGCGTCGTGAACTGGGACCTGAAGCGGCTCATCCTGTCGCAGCTCGCGAACTCCTACGCCCGCGTGATCACCCGCATGCCCTTTCGCGATTGCACGAGCGGCTTCCAGTGCTTGACGCGGCGAGCGCTGGCGGCGATCCCGCTCTCCCAGATCCGGACGAGCGGCTACTCCTTCCTGATCGAGCTCAAGTTCCGGGTCGTGAGCGCGGGGCTGGCGGGCGTCGAGGTTCCGATCGTGTTCACGGACCGGCGGTTCGGGATCTCGAAGATCTCGAAGGCCGAGGTCTTCTGGTCGATGTTCACGCCGTGGCGCCTCCGGCTCGGCGTGGGCTAGGAGTCCGTCCGAGCAAGGGCATGGGTGCGAGAAGCGTGAGGCGCCGCGAGCGCAAGGCGCCGAGACCGAAGGCGTCTCCACTGCGATACGTCGAGGGCTCGGCAACGCAGCGATCGCGGATGCATCGCGCTTCGCAACCCCATGGCCTTACTCGGACAGGCTCCTAGTAGAGGCCCGAGAGGCGGCGTTGTGCAGCCTCCGAGCGCGGCGTGATCTCCTGGACGTTCGCGTGCGCGGCCGTCCTGCTCGCGCTCGCCGCCGCCTTCCTACCGGAGCGCGTGCGCACGCCGGCGATCCTCCTGCTTTCGCTCGCCGGCGTCGCGGCGGTGTGGGACGTGCCGATCGCGGCGCTCGTGGCGATCGCGCTCGCGGTGTGGGGCGCGGGCGTCGCGCTTCCGCGCCTTCCCGAGCGCGTGCGCTCGGCGGCTCTCCTCGCCTCGGTCGCGGCGATCGTCGCCGCGCTGGTCTGGCTGCGCTCGGGCCATCCCGCGCGCGCGTCGCTCGTGCCGACGAGCGCGCTCGTCGGCGTTTCCTACTTCAGCTTGAAGTTCATCCAGCACCTCGTCGACGCGGCCGCCGGCCGGACGCCCGCGATCGGCCCGGTCCCGTTCCTCGCGACGATCTTCTTTCTGCCGACCTACTCGGCAGGTCCCATCGAGCGGACGGCGGAATTCCCGAGGAAGCTCGCGGACGGCGCCATGCCGTGGGGCGAGCGCGTCCTCGGCGTCGAGCGGATCCTCCTCGGCCTCGCGAAGAAGCTGCTCGTCGGGGACCCGCTCCTCGCGTACGCGGAGCCGGTCTTCCGCGAGCCGTGGCTCGCGGACCGCGGGACGCTCTGGCTCGCGATGTACGCGTTCGCGCTCGCCGTCTACCTCGACTTCGCGGGCTACTCCGACATCGCGATCGGCACGAGCCGGCTCGCCGGCATCCGCGTGCGCGAGAACTTCGACTCGCCGTACCTGCAGCCGAACCTGACGATGCTCTGGCAGCGCTGGCACATGAGCCTCACGAGCTGGCTGCGCGACTTCGTCTTCGTGCCCGTCGCCCGCCGCGCGCTGCGCGCGACCCGGCGACCGCTCGCGAGCCAGGCGGCGGCGCAGACGGCGACGATGGTCCTGTGCGGGCTCTGGCACGGCGTCGCGTGGAACTTCGCCGCGTGGGGGCTCTACCACGCGGTGCTGCTCACCGGCCTCGGCGTGTGGCGCGGGCGCCGCGCGGGCCGCGTCGCACCTGCCGCGCCGGTGACGGCGGCGGCCCCCCCGGCCGGCGGCCGCGGGGTCGTGCGGCTTCGCGACGCCGCGTCGATCGCGGCGACGTTCCACTCCTTCGCGCTCGGCCTCGTGCTCTTCGGCTGCCCGCTCGGCATCGCGCTCCGCTACCTCGCGCGCATGTTCTTCGCCGACGGGCTTCTTCCGCGCTGATCTCGCTCCGCCACGGCGCGCAGCCCGAGCCCTGCGCCGCTTGCCGTCGGAGCAGTCGACGGGCTGCGCAGACGAAGAGGTGAAAGCCAGCCATCACGGCGTCGCGTGCGTGGAATGCGGCTTGCTCCGGCGCCGAATCGCTCGCCGATCGAGCCCACCGAGCCGCCACGAGACGAAAGGAGATCCCAGAGATGCACCCCGTCACCGCGACCCTCCTCGCGGGCGTCCTCTCCACCACGCTCGGCTGCGCTTCCTGGAAGCGCTTCGCGTACGAAGGCTGGGGACGCGACCGCTGGCAGCAGCCCGACCGCGTCCTCGAGGCGATCGGCGTCCACGACGGCGAGCGTGTCGCCGACGTCGGTGCCGGCGGCGGGTACTTCACCTTCCGGCTGGCGAAGGCGGTGGGATCGACCGGCGTCGTCTACGCCGTCGACGTCGACCCGGACATGATCGACTACCTGCGCACGCGCGCGCGCGACGACGGGTTCCGGAACGTCGAGGTCGTCGCCGCGCCGACCGATGCTCCCGGCCTGCCGCCGCAGAGCATCGACCTGCTCTTCATGAGCAACACCTATCACCACATCGAGGACCCGGTCGCGTACTTCCGGAACGCCCGGCGCTGCCTGCGCGACGGCGGGCGGGTCGCGATCCTGGATCTGAACGACAGCGGCTGGTTCGCATGGCTCTTCGGCCACAACACGTCGGCCGAGAAGCTCCGCGCCGACATGGCGCAGGCCGGCTACCGCGTCGCCGCGGAGCACTCGTTCGTGCCGGAGCAGACGTTCATCGTGTTCGTCCCGGTCGCGTGACCACGGGGCGAAGCTCCTCAGAAGCCCTGGTAGATGAATCCCCGGCCGGAGTGCGCGAGCAGCAGGATCGCCGCGACCAGCCCCGCGTACGCGAGCCCGAGCGCGACCGCCTTGAGCGCCGTCATCGCCAGAGCCCGAGCTGCGGGCGGTCGCGCGTGCCGCCGGCGAGGTGCTTCTCGACGCTGCTGACGGCGATCAGACGGCCGTCGCTCGCGCGCGCCACGCGGTGATGCAGCAGCAGGCGGCGACCCGGCAGCTCGAACGCCTCCAGCTCGACCTCGAGGCGATCGCTCGGGCGCGCGTTGCCGTAGTAGCCGATGCGGCGGCGCACGGTGACGCGCCGGTCGAGCTCCTCGGGCGACAGGAGCCCGCCCTCCGCGAGCAGGGCGCGCTCGCCGAAGTCCATGAACGCGACGAAGTTCGCGAAGTAGAGCAGTCCCACGCCGTTCACGTCGCGATCCGGGTTGATCTCGTAGCGAGCGCGCCGCGCGCCGTCCCACAGCGCTCGCGCCTCGGGCGGCGTCGCGAAGAAGCGGCCCTCCTGACGCGCCCGCTTGATGATGCGGTACGAGTCGGGCTCCTCGGCGAGCTGCGGCACGCGCTCGACGTCGGCGTTCTCGGGCCACGCGATCTTGAGGTCGTCGGCTCCGCTCCCGAGCGCGACCAGCACGTTCGAGAGCCGCACGCGCGGCGCCGGCGGCAGCGCGTCGGGCAGCGGATCGGGAAGCGAGCCGAACGGATAGATGAGGACGTCGCCGTCCATCATGCTGCGCCCGAAGCGGCCGAGGAGGCTCACGAACTCGACGACGTCGTCGGGCCCGAATGCCGCGAGGCCCTGCTCGGGGAAGTCGGCGATCTCGATGAAGTAGAAGCTCGCGTAGACGGGCCGGCCTTCCGCGTCGCGCTGGCGAGCCGCCGCCATACCCGCGACGCGCGCGAGGTGGTACCAGCGGAGGTCGCCGACGTGGGCCAGCAGCGCGACCTCGCTCAGCGCGTGCATGCGGGTGTGCGGCATCCCGAGGAGCAGCGAGGAGCGCAGGCGCAGCATGCGACGACTGCGACGCTAGTGGCGCCGGTCGCCGGAAGCAACCGGCGGCGCGCTCGCGTGCCCGTCTGCGCCGCCCTCGCCTCGACACCACCGGGGCCCTCTGGTACCCGCGCGCCGATGAGCGAAGACCGCGCCGCCGTCCTCGAGCGCTACATCCGCTCGAACCTGCTGGTCGATCCGTCGCGGCCGCTCGCGCCCGACACGCCGCTCATCAGCGAGGGTCTGGTCGACTCGATGGGGCTGGTCATGCTCGCCGCCTTCGTCGAGGAGCGCTTCGGCGTCCGCATCGACGACGCCGACATGCGCGCCGGCTCCCTCGAGACGATCCGCGACATCCTGGCCTTCGTCGACTCGCGCTGAAGCCCGGCGCCGATCGCCGCTCAGCGCGCCGGTGCGGCGGCCGGCGCGCCCGCGCCGTCGCCGCCGAGGTAGCCGAGCGCGCGCAGCCGTTCGGCGACCTCTTCGGGGAGCGCGGCGTCGCCCGAGCCCGGCGCGCTGCCGCCCGTCTTCGCGGGCGCGGGGAGAAGCGCCGTGAGCTCGCCGACGCGCTCGGACCGCACGGGCGCGAGGTCGTTCTGCTCGCCCGGGTCGACGTCGAGCGCGTAGAGGCGACCGGGCACGTCGGCGAACGACTGCAGCTTCTCGGGCCACAGGAAGAGAGCGCGCGCGTCGCCGAAGAGCCCGCTCGAGCGCGGGCACGCCGCGCGCGTCGCTTGCATCGCAGGTCCGCCCATCGTTCCCTCGGCGTCGGTATGCTCGGCCACGATCGGACGCGCGGCCGCCGCCGGGTCGTCGCGCAGCGGAAGCGGCCGGCCCGCCAGGCCGGGCGGCACGGCAAGGCCGGCCCATGCGAGCACGCTCGGGAAGACGTCCGCGAGCGCGACCGGCGTGGCGACCACGGCCGGCGGCGCGCCCGGCACGCCGCTCACGACGAGCGGCACGTGCAGCAGCTCGTCCCAGAGGCCGAGCTGGTGGTCGAAGAGGCCGTGCTCGCCCAGCATCTCGCCGTGATCGGAGGTGACGATCGCGATCTCGGACGCCGTGCCGCGCGCGGCGCGCAGGAGATCGAGGACGCGCGCCAGGCGCGCGTCGGCGCGCGTCACGCCGAGGAGGTACTGCGCCCGCAGGATCGCGCGCTCGCGCTCGGAGGGCGGCGTCTCGCAGAAGTGGAAGCGCGCCGTCGATCGGACGACCGTCCGGACCTCCCCGGCCGTCGCGTCGGGCGGGAGGAAGCGGTGCCCGACGCTCACGTCGAACGGCGGGTGCGCGTCCATCAGGTTCAGGAACAGGAAGAACGGGCGGTCAGGCGATCGCTCGCGCAGCCACGCCGCGATCGCGTTCTCGGCGTCGCTCGTCCGCTGTCGCGGCTCGGCGTAGCGATCGAAGCCCTGCGTCATCCCCATGCGGCCCGTGACCCAGGGGTTCTCGGAGAGCCCGAACGTCTCGTATCCGGCCTCGCGCAGCACCTCTGCGAGCAGGACGAGGTCGTCGCGCGCCTTCATCGCGCGCCAGTCGACGCCGTGCTGGCTCGGGAGCAGGCCGGTGAAGAGCGTCGCGTGCGAGGGGAGCGTCCAGTGCGCCTGCGCGTAGGCATGCGTGAACCGGATGCCACTGGCCGCGAACGCGTCGAGGGCGGGCGTCGTGCCTTCGACGGCGCCGTTCGCCGACATCGCGTCCCAGCGCACGGTGTCGAGCACGACCAGGACGAACGACGGCCGGCGCGGAGCGGCGACCTCGTCGCGCGCGAGCGCGCGTGCGACGACGACGAGCAGCAGGACGAGAAGGGCGGCGCGGCACGCGGCCGCGAGCGGAGGGCGACGATCGCGCACCTCGACGATGGATCGCCGCGGGCGCCCGCGATGTCAACCGGGTTCCGCGCGGGCAGGCTCGGTTCGCCATGACGGCGACCTCAGGAGCGTCGCTCCCGTCGCCCGCGCAGCGAGGTTTCACGCCGCGCCCCGGCCGCTTCGTCGGGCTCGCCTCCGGCGGCGTCATCGCGGCGATCTTCCTCGCCCGCGGCGGCCTCTGGAACCACGTCGGCGGCCGCGACACGCACGCGATGTTCGTCACGCGCTACGAGGCCGCGGGCCGGGCACTGCGCGAGCTGCGCCTCCCGCTCTGGAACCCGTACGAGTTCTTCGGCGTGCCGCTCCTCGGGTCCGGGCAGGGCGCGATGCTCTACCCCCCGATCGCCGTGCTCTTCGCGCTCTTCCCGCCGCGCTGGGCGCTGCAGGCGCTGTACGCGCTCCACCTCGTGATCTACGCCGTCGCGACCACCCGCTACGCGCTCGATCACGGCGTCTCCGCGATCGCGGCACCGCTCGCGCCGATCCTCGGCGTCGCCGGGCTCTTCTACGGGATCGGCTACAACGGCTTCGACCACCCGTCGTTCGTCTGCGTGCTCGCCTGGGTGCCGGTCATGCTGCTCTGCCTCGAGCGCGCGATCGAGGGACCGTGGCCGCGCTGGACCGGTCTCCTCGCGCTTGCGGCCGCCGCGCAGTGGCTGTCCGGCTATCCGGAGTTCGTGCTCGACTTCGCCGTGCTCCTCGCCCTCGCGGCGCTCCTTCATCCAGGAGGGCGAGTGCCGCGGCGGATCGCGATCGTCGCCCTCGGCCTCGCCCTCGGCGCCGCGCTCGCGGCGCCGCAGATTCTCGCCATCCGCGACACGGTCGCAGAGAGCATCCGCCCGGAGCACCTCCACAACTACGCCGCGACCCGCGAAAACGTGATGCGCGTGCGGAGCCTCGCCGACCTCGAGCGCGGACCTCTCAAGTCCGCGTTCGCCGCCGCCCTTCCGCTCGCCGCGCTGGCCGCGCTCCGCCTCGATCGCGCGCGCCTCTACTGGGCGGTCGCGCTCCTCTGGTGCGCGTTCCCGCTGAACCCGCCCTTTGCGCTCCTCTACGAGCTGCCCGGGTTCGCGGACTCGCGCGCGCCGGCGGCGTGGGGCTTCATGGGCGGGACGTTCCTGGGGCTCTTGGTCGCCGCCGGCGTTTCCGAGGCGCTCGCGCTCGAGAGACGCTGGCTCCGCATCGCGGCCTCGGCGCTCGCGCTCGGCGTCGCCGCACACGGCCTCTCGGTCGTCGCCCGCGTGCCGACGCTGCTGCGCGTGAGAGCGCCCGACTACCCCGCGCTCGCCGTGCGCGCCGATCTCGTCCGGCGCGCGGCGGCGCGCTTCGATCCCGAACCGCGCATCGTCGATGCGGAGCAGACGGACGGCGGCGGCCTCCTCCGCCACGAGCTGCGATCGCCGACCGGCTACGAGCCCGCGCTCCCGCCGCGGCGTGCGGTGCACCTGCTCAAAGACATCGAGCTGCACGAGAGCCCCGGATGGGGGCGATGGGACGGGATCGCGCGCCGTCCCGCGCTCGCGGCCCTCGCGGGCATCGGGCTCGTCGCCGTGCGACCCGAGGGCGTGGCCGCGCTCGAGGCGGCGGGCTTCCGGCCGGTCGACGGCGACGCGCGGCTTCCCGGCGGCGACGTGCTGGTCCATCGCGAGCCGTTGCCGCGCGCGCGCATCGTGCACCGCGCGGTCGTCGTCGGCGACGACCTCGCGAGCCTGCGGCGAATCCTGAGCGCGCCCGGCGACGCGCGCGACACCGCCGTCCTCGAGGCGCCCGCCGACGTCGCGGGCCTGTCGCCGCCGCCGCCCGGCGCAGCGGAGCGGGTCGCGATCGCGGTCGACGAGCCCGAGCGCGTCGCGCTCGACGCGGATCTCGCGAGCCCGGGCCTCGTCGTCCTGGCGGACGCCTTTGCACCCGGGTGGCAAGCCTTCGTCGACGGCGAGCGCGTGGACGTGATGCCGGCGGACCACGTCTTCCGCGCCGTCCGCGTCCCGCCCGGGCGCCATCGCATCGACTTCCACTATCGCCCGGGCTGGCTCGTGCCCGGCTTCGCCGCGTTCGCGCTCGCGGGAGCGGCGGTCGCGCTGCTCGTGTGGCGCGGCGGGCGAAGGTCCCCTCCGCGATGATCGCGGACGAGATCGAGACCGGCGGTCGCGGCGCTGGATCCGCGAGCGCGCCGCGCCGCTCGCCGGCGGCGTGGATGGCCGCCGGTCTCGCGTGCCTGGCGGCGTACGGCGCGGCGTGCGCGTGGCTCACCTGGCCGCTCGCGGCGCGCATCGCGACGCACCTCCCCGACTCGACGCCCGCGTGCCGCTTCGACACGCTCTTCACCGTCTGGCTGCTCGCGTACGAGAGCCATCGCCTCGCGACCGCGCCGCTCGCTCTCGCGCAGGCGACCATCTACGCGCCGACGGCGAACGCGCTCTTCTACGGCCCGACCTGCGCGGCGGCGCTCCCCTGGTTCGCGCCGACGTACTGGGCGACCGGCAACCCGACGCTCGCGCTGAACGTCCTCTTCCTCGCGGGCGCGGCGCTCACCGCGACGGCGCTCCACCTCGTCGTGCGGCACTGGACCGGCTCGCACGCGGCCGGCGCGGTCGCGGGCACGGTGCTGCTGACCGACCGCTGGCTCCTCTGGGAGTTTCCGCCGACCGCGCCGATCTACGCGCTCCTCTTCGGCTTTCCCGTCCTCTTCCTCCTGCTGGCGCGCCCGACCGCGAGCTGGCGGCGCACGCTGCTCGCGATCCCGGTCGTCATCGGGCAGGCGCTGGTCCACTTCGGCTACGTCGCGCCCTCGGTGCTCGGGCCGCTCGCGGCGCTCGCCGCGGTGCGGATCGCGCGTCCGCGCACGCGCCGCGCCGGCCTGCAGGTCGCGCTGGTGGTCGGCCTCGGCGCGGCGGCGCTCGCGCCCGAGCTGCTCGCCTATCGCGTGGTTCAGCGCGCGAACCCGGACCTCGCGGAGCAGACGGTGTGGCGCGGCCTGGCACAGCCCCCGACGCGCCTTCCGGGAGGCCTCCTCGACCACCAGATGCCGACTGCGGTGGTGCCGGCGGCGCTCGTCCTGATCGCGATCGGCGGCGCGCTCGCGGCGCTCCGCCGTGACGCGCCCGGCGACGGCGGAGCGCCGTCGCACGCGTGGCGGCAGGCGTGGTTCTGGGCGATCGCGGGAATCGCGCTGTCGCTCACGCCGACGGTGGTCGTCCTCGGGCGCGAGATCGCGACGCCGAAGGCGTGGGCGATCGCGTGGCTCCCTTTCCTCGCGCGCCTCCGTGTCCCGGCGCGCCTCAGCCTGGGCGCTTACGTCGCTCTCGGCGCGCTCGCCGGGCTCGCGTTCCACGAGGTCGCGCGCCGCGCGCGCGCCGCGCTGGTGGCACGGGGCGCGCGCGCGGCCGGAGCCGCGGCCGCCGCGCCGTGGCTGCTCGCGGCCGCGTTCGCGGCGATCGCCTACGCCGAGTACGCGCGCGGCTACGGAGGTCCGCCCGTCCTCCGGACGCCGCTGCCGCGCGCATACCCGCTGCAGGAGGCGATCGACGGGCGCTCGCCGCTCCTCGCATTCGTCCGCGCGCAGCCGGGTCCGCTCCTCGAGCTGCCGGTCGGCCCGACGGGGCTCCTTCCGCACTGGCACACACGCGCGATGGTGCGCTCGATCTTCCACTGGCGGCCGCTCGTGAACGGCTACGACAGCTACTGGCCGGCCGACTTCCCCGAGCGCATGCGCCTCGCTCTCGCGCTGCCCGCGCCCGACGCGGTCGCCGCGCTCCGGAGCGCGACCGGCGTGACGCAGGTGCTCGTCCACCTGGCGGAGGTCTCGGCCGACGAGCGCGCCGCGTGGGAGGCGGCCGCCGGCGAAAGCGCCCGCACGGATCTCCGACTCGTCGGCCGCGACGGCGACGACCTGCTCTTCGCGACGTCGGGCGCGGCGGAAGCACCCGCACCACCCGCAACCGCGCCGCCTTCGCGTTGACGCTACGCGCGCTCGAACACGACGACGAAGTGCGCTGCGAAGCGACGCAGGCGGCTGCGCTCGAGCCGCGCCTCGATGCGGGCGAGCCGCGCGACGAGGGCCGGTGGAGCGAAGTCCGGCACGAACGTGAAGTACGCGACGGCGATCGGCCGGAGGCCGGCGATCGCAGGCAGGTGCTCGGCCCGCAGGTAGCGCTCGGTGCCCTGATCCCCGCAGCGGCCAGCATCGCGACTGGCGGGACCCGACGCTCCGGCCCGTGCGCGAGGAAGCCGTACACGGTCGCGGCGATCCCGACCGCGAGCGCCGCCGCGAAGAAGAGCAGCGTGATCCGCGCCACGCGCGAGAGCCGGAGCGCGGAGGCGGCCGCGCGGCTCGAAGGGGATCTCAAGGAAGACTCGCGAAGGGAAGCCCCGTTGCGAGGCGAGCGCGGATCGTGTCACACGCCCCCGGTGATGTCCAAGGCCGACGTGCGATGAGGTCGGTCCTCCGCGCCGCCGGCGCGTTCTGCGCGTACCTCGTCGCGGTCGCGTGGCTCACGTGGCCGCTCGCCGCGCGCATCGCGAGCGACCTTCCGGACGCGCACGGCGCCTGTCGCTTCGACCTCCCCGCGATCGCGTGGATCCTCGCCAGCGAGAGCCGGAACCTCGTCGCGCGGCCGACGCACCTCTTCGCCGGCACCGCGTTCCATCCCGAGCCCTCGCCGATCGCGTACGGCCCGCTCGCGCTCGGAGCGCTGCCGCTCTTCGCGCCGCCCTTCCTCGCGACCGGAAATCCCGCGCTCGCTGCGAACGCCCTCTTCCTCGTCGGCGTCGCGCTCACCGCGGCGAGCTTCCACCTCGTCGCGCGCGCGTGGACCGGCTCGCACCTCGCCGGGCTCACGGCTGCGTGGGCCTTCCTCACCGACCGGTGGGTGCTGTGGGAGTTCGTGCCGACCGCGCCGTTCTACGGCGTGCTGGTCTGGCTGCCCTGGATCGTCTACTTGGCGGCCGCGCCGCGCCCGCGCGCGCGCTGGATCGTCGGGCTCGCGGTCCTGGTCGCCCTGCAGGGTCTGAGCGATCAAGTGTACGTCGCGCCCGCCGTGCTCGCGCCGCTCGCGGTGCTCGCCGCCGTCCGCCTCGCGCGCGCCCCCACGCGGCAATCCGGCGCGGCGCTCGCGGCCGCGCTCGCCATCGCCATCGCGCTGCTCGCGCCGTTCTACGCGCCCTACCTCCGGCTTCGCACGGAGAACCCCGAGCTCGCGCAGCAGACCGTGTGGCGCGGGGGCGAGGCGGCGGTCCCGCTCGCGCGCGCGCTCTGGGGCTACCAGTCGCCGGCGTCGCTCGCGCCGATCGCGCTCGTCGTCGCGGCGGTCGGCGGCTTCCTGCGCCTCGCGCGCGGCCGCGCGGCGGCGACGCCGGCGAGCGCGTGGGCCGCGTGCTGCGCCTTCGCGCTCGTGGGCGCGGTCGCCGCGCTGCCACGCGCGGTCGCGATCGCAGGGCTCACGCTGGAGCCGCCCTGGTACGCGTGGCTGCCGACGCTCCGCCACCTGCGGGGGACCGAGCGCCTCGCGATCGCCGCGCTCGGCGGCCTCGCGCTCGCGGCGGGCCTCGGGTTCGCGGAGATCGCGCGCGCGGTCGCTCGCCTCGCGGACACGGCGAAGGCAGCACCCGCGCGTCCGGGCGCCTCTCGGGGACCCGCCCGCGGCGCGATCGCGCGCGCCGTGCTCGCGGCGGCGATCGCGCTGCTCGCCCATCGCGAGTACCAGCGCGGCTTCGGACGTCCCGCCTTCGAGCGCCGTCCGCTGCCCGATGCCTACCCGACGCAGCCTGCGCTCCGCGCCGACGACCCGATCGTGGAGGCGCTGCGCGCGGGATCCGGCCCGCTGCTCGAGCTGCCGCTCGGTCCCTTCGACGTGCTTCCGCCCTTTCATGCGCGCGCGATGTACCGCTCGATCTTCCACGGGCGCCCCCTCCTGAACGGCTACAACAGCTACTTCCCCGCCGGCTTCCGCGAGCGCATGGCCCTCGCGAGCCGGCTCCCCGACGCGGAAGCCCTGGCGGAGCTCCGGCGGACGACGGGCCTGTCGCAGGTCCTCGTGCAGACGGCCGAGATCGCGGATCCGGAGCGGCGCGCGGCGTGGCTCGAGCTCGCGCGCGGGCCGCGCGCGGACCTGGCGCTCGTCGCGCGCGACGGCGACACGCTGCTGTTCGCGTTGCGCCCGCCGGCGTCCTGACCGCGTCCCGGCTAGGAGCGCGGCGGCTCGAGCCGGAACGGCTGCACGGTCGCCTCGCGCTCGACGAGGCGTGCCGGTGCGCGGTCGGTCGTCCGTTCGAGCCACCGGAAGCGCCACCGGAGCGCGGGCTCGGCGTGCGCGCTCCATCCGGGAGGCAGCGTTGGAAGAAGCGCCGCCGGTTCGACGCTCTCGCCCGGCTCGGCGACCGCGCCGGACAGCGCCCAGACGTCCCGGCCGGCGCGGTGCTCGAGGAGCCACGCGAGGCCTTCGACGAAGCGCGGCATGTCGCGGGCGACGAAGGGCTCCCGCCCGTGCTCGAGCCAGAGCGACGGAGCGACGTGCAGCCAGTCGAGCGGCTGCGCGACGACCACCGTCGCCTGCGGCGGCAGCGCTCCCGCGATCGCCCGGACGAAGTCGCCGCCGCCCGCCTGGATCGGCCGCCCGGCGATCGGCGCGAGGCGCGCCGCGCCGATCGCGACCGCGAGAGCGACGAGCGCGCCGCCGAGGAGCGCGCGGCCGCGCGACCTCGGCCGATCGCGGCGGGCGATCGCCCAGCCGGCCGCGACCGCGGCGAGCGGCAGCACGACGGTCACGAGCCGGCGCGCGGCCCACACCTGCTCCGCGGTGACGCGCGGGCTCACGACCTGGTCGAGCGCCTCGATGAACAGCGCGACGCCGAGCCCGCTCGGCGGCGCCCACGGCAGCGACCCGAGCAACGCGGCCGCCCACGCCGGCCACGGCACGTACCACGCGAGCCACTCGACGGCGGGAAGCTCGTCGGGGATGCGGCCGCGGAGGATCGCCGCGAAGAGCGCGATCCCGGCGACGCCGGCGGCGACGCGCGTCGGGAGCCCGCGGCGCCGGCGGTGGAGGATCCATGTGAGCGCGATCGCGGTCGCCGAGAGTGCGACGAGCGAGGCGAGGACGCGCGCCGGCGTGGCGCCGAGCGCGACCCACGCGATCGCGACGGCGTCGACCAGGACGCGGCTGATCCGCTTCCCGTAATCCGTCGGCACGATCGCGAGGTGTGCGGTCGCGTGCGCGACGGCGAGCGCGAAGACGAGCGCGGCGCCGCGCGGCAGGACGCGGCGCCCGCTCGCGAGGAGCCCGCGCGCGATCAGGAGCGCGGGCACGAAGATCGTGAGCTGCTCGAGGCGCGCGAAGGCTGCGACGCCGAGGCTCGCGCCGCACACGAGGCCGGCGACGAGGCTTCCGCCGTCGCCCTCGTCGCGCGCGGACGCGGACGCGATCGCGGCCGCCGCGAACCCCGCCCAGACGAGAGCCTGGGCCATGATCTCCGGCATGAGGAAGCGCGCGAACCAGTGCTCGGGCAGCCAGGACGCGAGCAGCGCGACCGTCGCGACCGCGCTCGCCGCGCTGCCGGAAGCGAGGGCCGCGAGGCCGACCGCCCACCACGCGGTCGCCGCGAAGAGCCCAGGGAGGAGCGCGATGCCCGCCTCGCCCGCGACGCGATCCGCGATCGCGATCCAGACCGCGAGCAGGTGCGCGAAGCTCGGGTAGACGACCGATTCGCCGCGTCCCGGCACGACGAGCCCGCCCGGAAGCCGCGACTCGGAGACCCGCGTGAGCCCGACGGCGCCCATCTCGAAGAGGTTCACGCGCGCCTCGGCCGGGATCTCGGCGAGCACCGGGTCCGGGATCGCGAGCGTTCCGGCGCGCGCGAGCCACCGCCCGCTCGCGCGGTGGATGCTCGCGTCCTGGCTCAAGAGGGTCGTGTCGACCGCCGGCAGGACGGTCGCGGTCGCGGCGATCGCGACCGCGGCGACCGCGGCGCCGCCCGCGAGGCGGGGCGCCGGCGCGCGCGCGAGCGCGATCGCCGCCGCGCCCGCGACGACGGCTCCCGCACCGAGCGCGCCGGCCGCGGAGAAGCACGCCGCTTCCGCGAGCGCGATCCCGGCCCACGACGCGGCCGCGAGGAAGGCGGCCCACACGAGGAAGACGCGCGGCATGCGGCGTCAAGCGGCGTCGTCGCGAAGGCAAGCGCGTACGCTCGTCACGCAGGCCCCACTCTTCGGACTGCAACGGCGAACGCGTTGCCGCGGTCGGGGACGAGGAAGCGCATGCGGCCGAGCGGCGAGCGCGCGAGCGCCCGGCTCGCCGCGCCGGCGGGCCCCGAGCCGAGCGCGCGCCCGAGCTGGTGCGCGAAGTTCCGGACCGAGACGGCCCGGCCGAGCTGCGCGGACGCGACCGGCTCGCCGAAGCCCGCGCGCGCGAGCAGCGCCACGAGGCTTCGCCGGCTGAAGAACGTCACGTGCTGCGGCGGGTCGTAGAAGTACCAGCGCGGACCCGACACGCGCGCGAGGAGCGCGTCGCGGTCGCCGGTCTCGACGACGAGGAGACCGCCCGGCCGAAGCAGCTCGTGCACGCGGCGGAGCGCCGCGCGCGGGTCGTCGAGGTGCTCGATCACGTCGAGCATGGTCGCGACGTCGAAGCTCCCGGCCGGGAGGTCGACCGCCTCGATCGTCGCGGTGCGAACGTCGACGTCGAGCTCCGCGCGCGCGAAGCGCGCGCACCCGGCGACCGGCTCGACGCCGACGCCCTCGAAGCCGTGGCATCGCGCCGCCGCCAGCAGGAAGCCGTAGGCTGCGCCGACGTCGAGGAGCCGGCGGCCGGAAGCGAGCGGCGCGAACCACCGCACCCGCCGCTCGAAGTTCGCGAGCACGAGCTCGCGGTCCTCGAGATAGGACCCGTAGCCGCCGCCCTCGGCGTCGCCCGCAAAGTAGCCCTCGTCATAGCGCATCGCGGGCGCTCGACCGCGCGGGACGAAGCGGGTCGCGCAGCGCTCGCACTCGGCGATCGCGAACCCGCGCTTCCGAAAGACCTCCGGGCCGCTTCCGTCGCACGCGGGGCACGGGAAGACCTCGGCTCGAGCGCTCGGGCGCATGGGCTGCGGGAGGCTACGGGAGGCCGCGCCGAAACGCGAGCCTTGTCGCTCCGCCGGGCGTCGGACAAAGAGGCGATGCATGTCTCCGATCGGCCAGCGCCCGGCGCGCGCGCCGCGCGCGATCGCATCCGCGCTCGCTGCGGTCGCGGTCGCCGCCGTAGCGGCGACGGCAACGCCCGTCGCCGCGTCGGAGCCGGTGCGCGCGCCGCTCACGATCGTCGCGATCGGCGACAGCATCACCGCCGGGACGACGCGCTCCGGTCGCCCGGGCGGCGGCCCGAACGACGCGCGCCGCGACCCGCTCGGCGGCTACCCGGGACGCCTCGCGCGCGAGCTGGGCGCCGCCGCGGTCGTCAAGAATCGCGGCGCGGGCGGCGCGACGACCCGATTTTGGCTCGACGCCCCGTCCTCCGAGCCGGCCCACGTCCGCGCGTTCGCCACGGCGCTCTGGCCGGACTTCCGCCCGCGCGACGAGCCCGCGCGCGGCGAGAACCTCCTCGCGTGGGTCCTCGCGAGCGAGCGGCCCGACGTCGTGCTGCTCCTCATCGGCGTCAACGACCTCGCCGAGCGCCGCTCGCCCGCGCCCGACCCGGACGCGATCGCCGACCGCATCGCCCGCCTCGTGGACGAGGCGCGCGCCAGCGGGGCTCGCGTGCTGGTCGCGACGCTGCTTCCCAATCGCCGCGATCCCGCGGCCGCGATCGCCGAGGTGAACCGCCGGCTCTGCGACCGCGAGCCCGACTGCGTGCGCCTCGGCGAGCGCTTCGCGGCGGCGGGCGGCGATGCGCTCCTCGGCGACGAGGTGCATCCCGGCGAAGAAGGGCACGCGGTCGTGGCGCGCGTGTTCGCCGACGAGCTGCGCGCCCGCGCGATCGTCGAAATCCCGCCCGAGCGCGCGGCTCCGGCGACGCCTCAGGGCGGCGGAGCGGACGCCGCGCCCGGCTCGCCCGCGCCGCGCCCCGCCGCGCCCTCGAGCGCGGCGTCCGGCGGCGCCACGCCCGACTGACGCGCGGACCGCGGGGCGACCGCGACCCGCATCCGAAACGGTCGATTCGCAGGCGCCGTGAAGCGCGCGCCGTCCCATTGCTTGACGAGGACCTCGAGCTCGTACTCGCCGGGCGCGGGCGGCACCTTGAGGAGGACGCTTTCGCTCGCGCGCTCGCCCGGCGCGAGATCGCGCGGCAGGGTGAACGACTGGCCGGGCGGCGGCTCGCCGCCGGCGACCGGCCGCCAGATCGCTGCGACGAAGACCCCGAGCCGGACGCCGACGAACGCCGGCACCGGCCACGGCGCGGTGCCGGCGTTCACGACCTCGACGTCCATCGGCACGATCGACCCGGCGCGGAGCGCGGAGGGCAGGCCCGACACGGCGACCTCGGCCGCCGCGCCCTCCGGGAGCGGCGCGAGCGGCGTTCCGAGCGGGCTCGCGCGCCGCGGGTCCGGGTGGGCGATCGCGCGGTACCAGCCCTCGCGACCGGGCGGGAGGTCGACGCGCGCGAGCGTCCAGCCGTCGCGCTCCAGGACGGGCGCGACGCCCGGCAGCGCGAGCAGCCGGCGCCGCACGGCGATCCGGTCCCAGTACCCTTCCGGCCGGAGGAGGAGCCACCGGAGGTGGGTCGCGTCGACGAGCTCCTGCAGGGCATCGCCGCTCGGCAGCCGGAGAATCATCTCGTCGATCATCCGGCGGTGGGCCGGCGCATATCCCGTCCGTCCCGTCACGAGCGGCTGCCCGTGCAGCGTCACGCCGACCATCGCGTCCGGATCGGTGAGCGCGCGCGGGACGTCGCTGCGCGCTCCCTCGCCGGCGGCGTCGCGTACGGGAAGCTCGAGCAGGGGACCGGAGCCGCCCGCGGACGCGGCGCGCGCGACCGCCTCGTAGAGCGGGCGATCGAACGCGAGCGCGGGAATCGGATCGACCCCGTTCTCGACGAGGCGCCGTCCGTGGAAGAGCGCGAGCGCGGCGGCGAGCGCGAGGCCGGCGCGCCCGAGCGCGACCGAGCGCGATCCGAGCCACTCGAGCAGCGCGGTCGCGAGCATCGCCGTTCCGAGCCCCGCCACCGCGACGAAGCGCCAGGGCGCGCGCAGGAAGCGGAGCGGCGAGTGGTCGATCGCTGCGCGCACCGGCTCGGGCGGCAGCATGAGCACGCCGCCGACGAGCACGAGCAGCGCTCCCCAGCGCGCCAGCCGGCGCGCCGTCGGCGAGCCGCGAGTGAGCGCGATCGCGAGCCCGGCGGCCGCGAGCGCGAGCGCCGGCGCGCCGAAGAGGATGGGAGCGAGGACCGCGAACCACTTGACGGTGTCGGCCACCGTGCCCGGCTGTCGGATGCCGAGCGTGCCGAGCAGCGCCGCGTCGTGCGCCTCCGGCCGCACGAAGTACGGGATCGAGACGACCGCGACCGCCGCGAGCGCAACCGCCGACGCCGCGATCGCGCGCTGCGCGAAGAGGCCGCGACCGGGCGCGGGATCGAGCAGCGCGAGCGCGGCCCAGACGGCGCCCACGACCGCGAGCATGGCGGCCATGTGATACGAGCTGAGCGCCCCGATCGTGAGGCAGACGGCGAGCACCGCCGCGCGCGCGCGGCTCGGCCGGCGGCGGAGCCGCGTGATCGCCCACGCGAGGAGCGGCAGGAAGACGTTCAGGTACTGCAGGATCTGCAGGCTCGCCGGCACGCGCAGCGGCCCGAGCGCGAAGAGGAGACCGCCGACCCACGCCGGGCCCGCGGCCGCGCCGAGCTCGAGGAGAAGGGCCTGTGCGGCGACCGCCGCGGCCGGGTACGAGACGAGCGCGGCCGCGTTCGCGGCGAGCACCGCGTTGCCGGTCGCCCAGAACACGGGACCGGCGACGAGCTGGCTCGCGAGGAAATGCTCCGAGCCCGCGAGCTGGAGGGGCGCCGGGTGGTGGATCGGGGCGTCGTAGAGCCGGAGCGGCTCGTGCGCGACCGCGTGCGCGACCCAGCCGACGACGAAGGCGATGAAGCGCGCGTCGTCCGCGTACACGAACGGCGTTCCCCGCGACCGCGGCAGCGAGTCGTTCGCGACCCGGAGCCACGGCCACGCGAGGACGGCGAAGACCGCCGCGTACGCGACCGCGGAGGCGAGGAGCAGCGCGGCTCGCGGTCGGGGCAGCCGCCGCACGCGACCGCTCGGCGCGGCGGCGCCGTCGGCCGCCGCCGACGCAGTGGCTGCGCGCACGCCGCCGGCCGCCTCGGCGCGCCGCTCGCCGGCGGCGGACGCGCGCGCCGACGTTCCGGTCAGCGATCCGGTTTCGGAGCTCGTCGCGTGTCTCCGTAGATCGCCGCGGCGCGCGCGCCGACCTTCGGCGGAGACCTACCCGACGACCGCCGGCCGCGCCACCGTGTGGAATTCGCGCAGGCCCCACAGTAGAAGCCCGGCGCGTGGCTGCACCCAGGCTCGGTGTCATCGCCGCGGGCGGGCGCGGGACGCGGATCCACCCGCGCAGCGCGCGCATGCCGAAGGTGCTGCTCGAGGTGGGCGGCCGCCCGCTCCTCCACCGCCAGATCGAGCTCCTCCGGGACGCGTTCGGGATCCGCGACGTCCTGATCGTGACCGGGCACCTCGAGCAGCAGGTGCGAGCGTCGTGCGGGACCGGCCGGCGCTTCGGCGTCGAGCTGCGCTACGTGTTCAACGGCGAGAGCGACCGGGGCCTCGGAACGGCGCTGCTGGCGGTCGAGCCGCTCGCCCGCGAGCGCTTCGTCTTCCTGCTCGGCGACGAGCTCTACCTGGAGACGAACCACGCCGCCCTCGCGGACGCGCCGGCGGCCCTCGCCGTGTGCGCGGTCCTCGAGACGGACGACCCCGATGTCATTCGCAAGAACTACGGCGTCGTGCTCGACGGCGATCGCATCGCCGCGCTCGTCGAGAAGCCGCTCGAGCCGCCGAGCCGACTCGCGGGCCTCGGGACGTGGATCTTCGAGCCGCGCGTCTTCGAGCACGCGCGCGCGACCCGGGTGTCGCCGCGCACCGGGAAGCTCGAGCTGATCGACGTCCTCGATCGAGCCGTGCGCGCGGGCGAGATCGTCGTGCCGTTCGCGCTCTCCGGCCGCTACCTGAACGTCAATACGATCCCCGACCTGAACCACGCGAACTTCCTCTGCCGGTCGCTCCACTTCGAGCGCCACCGGAAGAGCGTCGTGATCCCGGCGTACAACGAGGCCGCGTCGATCGGCCACGTCGTGCGCGACTTCCAGCCGCTCGTCGACGAGGTCGTCGTGATGGACAACTGCTCGCCCGACGGCACGGCGGAGATCGCGCGGTCGCTCGGCGCCGTCGTGCACTCGCGGCCTCTCCGCGGCTACGGCGACGCGCTGAAGCAGGGCATCGAGGCGGCCTCGGGCGACATCCTCGTTCTCGTCGAGGCCGATGCGACGTTCCAGGCGCGTGACCTCGGCAAGCTCCTCGAGTACCTGAAGGACGCCGACATGGTCATCGGCACCCGCACCACGCGGCAGCTCATCGAGCAGGGCGCGAACATGGACGGGCTCCTGCGCTGGGGAAACGTCGCCGTCGGGAAGCTCATCGAGGCGCTCTGGTGGAGCCTCGAGCCGCGCTTCACCGACGTCGGCTGCACCTACCGCGCGATCTGGCGCGACGCGTGGCTCAAGATCCGCGACTACCTGACGCGCGACGACGCCGCGTTCTCGCCCGAGATGATGATCGAGATCCTGCGTGTCGAGGGCCGCGTGATCGAGGTGCCCGTGAGCTATCACCGGCGCCGCGGCGGAGCGTCGAAGCACTCCTCGAGCCGCTGGCACAGCGTCCGGACCGGCATGCGGATGCTGCGCGTGATCGCGGAGAAGCGGCTGAACCTCAGCTGAGCGCCGATGGCGACGGCGGCGACGGCGCCGGCGGCAGCGCCGCGCGCCCGCCGGCCATCTCGGCGAAGCGCCCCTCGGAGTCGAGAGCGGCTCGGCGCGATCGGCGGGCGACGCGAGGAATTGAAGCGCGTCGAGGTGCTCGTCGCAGAAGCGCCCGATGCCGCGGGCCGCCGCGCGTGCCACCGGGTCGCGCGGCAGCAGCGGCGGGTCGGGGAACGCTTCGCCGACGAGCTCGCAGATCACCTCCGAGCCGGCGATGGCCCGAACGCCGACGAGGACCGTCGGGACCTCGCCGCGTGCGTTCAGGCAGAGGAACTCCGCGCGGTCGGCTTTGCTCTCGACCGGGCGGACCTCGAACGGCGCGCCCTTCTCGCGGAGCGCGATCGGACCTTCCGCGCGTGCGGGCTGAGCGGGTAGTCGCAGAGAACGAGCGGCTCGGACATCGCGACCGCCGTCCCGCGAGCTGGCGCGAGCGAAGCGAGCCCGCGGGGAGTGGGGCCCCGGCGGGCTTTGCTCGACGGGGCGAGGGGAGCGATCCCCTCGTGCGACAACTTGGGGCCCCGGCGGGCTTTGCCCGACGCGGCGAGGGAAGCGTTTCCCTCGTTAGGACGACTCCCCGGCGGGCTTTGCCCGACGGGGCGAGGGAAGCGTTTCCCTCGTTTCTACAATCGCGAGCTGTGACACGCCGACGATCGGCGCCCGGAACGGGAGACGCGCGAGCGCGCGCGCGAGCCAGGCGGGCGTCGCATTCGGAAAGACGAGCCCGCAGCGCTCGTGACGCGCCGGCGACAGACCGGCACGCGAGAGGAGCTCGCGCACGTGCGCCGGAGAGAACCGCAGGCTCTGGCGCTCCGTCGCGCGCGCGAGCGCGAGCACGACGTGCCCCGGGTTCACCCGGTTCGGCTCGAAGATCAGGAGGCGCCGGCGCGCGACGCGCGCCATCTCGCGCAACGCCGCCACCGGGTCGGCGAGGTGATGGAGCAGCTCCCAGCACGCGACCGCATCGAACGACCCGCTCGCGAACGGGAGGCGGGCCGCCGCGCAGCGCACCCGATCGCGGACCGGATTCGAGCGCAGCATCCCGGCGGCGAAGTCGCACGCGACGACGCGTACCCGCGACGGGTAATAGCGGCTCGAGAAGCCGCTTCCCGCGCCGACGTCGAGCACGGTCGCGACGTCGCGCAGAGCGCCGAGGCGCTCGAGGTACTGGATCCGCTGCCGCGCGAAGAGCGCGACGACGGGGTGGTCGCTCGGCCGGTAGACGCCGCCGGCTTCCCAGAACTCCGCCTCGTCCCGCATCGTTCGCTACCGTCCCGCAGCCACTCGCACCCGAACCGCAGCGCGTCGCGCCCCGGCGGCCGACGAGCGGACCCGGAGCGCGATCGCCTCAGACGGAAGATCCCGGATCGGCCGGCGACGTCACCCGATGGCCGGCGTCGGAGCGCCGCTCGAGCTCGGAGCGCAGGATCGACACCTCCTGCGAGAGGACCTTCACGCGGGCGCTCAGGCCGGAGAGGCGGACGGCGTAGTTCAGGCAAACGACCAGGAGAAACACCTCGCCGAAGAAGAAGAGCGTCGAGCTCGGCGTCCACGCGCCGACGGCGCGCGTGATCGCCCGGACCGCGTCGAACCAGACGGACAGCACGACGATCGCGAGCGCGACGACCGTCCAGATCGGCGTGTACTCCTCCTGCAGGCGGCCGCGCCGGACGAGGTTCAGGACGGCGGCGAGGAAGGCGAGCGCGACCAGCAGCGCGACGATGCGCGTGGACGCCGCCTCCGGCTGGTCGATCGCGAGGCGGCGCAGCGTGTCGACGTCAAGCACGTTGGGGTTCACGTCTCTCCTCCGCGCTCTCGCGGCGCGTGCCGGCGCTCGGCCCGAGCCGGCTCCGGAACGTGGAGAGCAGCATCTTGTACGTGTAGTAGACGGCGCGGAGCCCGCCGTGCATCGACGCGTGCTCCGCCGGGTTCGGCGCCATCTCGACCGGCACCTCGAGCAGCCGGAAGCCGCTGCGATGGAGACGGAGCAGGACGTCGATGTCGGGGAAGTCCGCGGGGAAGAAGTCCTCGCAGCAGAAGCGGAATGCGTCGCGCGTGAGCGCCTGGAATCCCGACGTCGGGTCGGCGATGCGCGGGCCGCCGAACGCGACCAGCACGCGCTGGAAGAAGACCCGCCCGGCGGAGCGCGCCGCGTCCATGCGATACGAGCTCGGCGCGACGAAGCGCGACCCGATCGCGACGTCAGCGTGGCCGGCCGCCAGCGGCTCGAGGAGGCGCGGCACGTCGGCGGGGTCGTGCTGGCCGTCGGCGTCCATCTGGACGACGAACGCGTAGCGGTCGCGGTCCGCGACCTTGTAGCCGGTCTGGAGCGCCGCGCCGTAGCCCAGGTTGAACACGTGCGAGACGACGCGCGCGCCGTGCCGGCGCGCGGCCTCCGCCGTCGCGTCGCGCGAGCCGTCGTCGATGACCAGCACGTCGACGTGGGGCGCCGCGGTGTGGAGCCGATCGAGCACCGCGCCGAGCCGGGCCGCTTCGTTGAGCGCGGGGATGACGACGAGGGTCGCGTCCGCGCCGGCGCGCGGGCTGCTCATCGCACCGTGGGAAGGACGGCGGACATGAGAGCGCGATTCTCGCAACGCGCGTCCCGGGACTCAAGGTGCGTCGTTCGCCGTCTCCTGCGCCGGCACGTGCGCGGTGAGGCGGCTCAGGACGCGTTCCGGAGCGTCGGCGCTCGCGAGCTCGACCTCGTAGCTGCCGGCCGTCGGGGGTGACGTGACTTCGATGGACCGCTCGGTGTGCGCACCTGCAGAGAGCGCGATCGGGAGGAGCGCGCGGACGCGCTCTTCGTGGGCGACGCGGCCGGCGGCGTCGCGCCAGCGAACGACGAGCGGCGACGGCTCGATCGGGTCGGGATGGCGGTACGTCGCGCTCGTCGGGTTGGCGAAGGCGAAGGACAGCGATCCGCGCCGGCCGGCGAGCGCAGCGACCGCCGCGGCGCCGGACGCGGGCGGCCCGCTCGCCGGCCCGGGCGCGAGGGATGCCGGATCGCTCGTGACCGGCGTCGCGCTCGCGAGCGCGACGACCACGGCCGCATCGGTCCGGCCGACGAGCGCCGCGCGGGTCGGGTCCGAGAGCAGGCGCTCGACGTCGACGCGCTCGGCGGGCTCGAGCAGGTCCTCGTGGACGACGACCGTCCGGAAGCCGAGCGCGTGCAGCTCGTCGGCCGCGGCGGGGTCCGGGAGGCGCCCGGCGAGCGCCTCGACGTCGCGCTGGAGGGGCGTCGAGAACGAGTTGTAGCAGGCGGCGACCGGCTGGCCGTGGTAGCCGGCGAGGAGGACGTACGCGGCCATCGACCGGAGGCGCCCGCGGAGGTCGAAGCGGAACGGGAGGTCGAGCACGGCTCCCGCCGGGATGCGCGCGTAGAGGTCGACGAGCGCGGGCGGCGCCGCCAGCGCGCGGGAGGTGAGCCCGACCGGCTCGCCGTAGCCGGCGGCCGCGAGCGGCCGCACGAAGATCTCGGTCGCCACGAGAGCCGCGAGCGCGAGCGCGAGTCCCGCGCGCGCGAGCTCGCGCGCTCGACCGGGGCCCGACGGGCGCTCGGCCGCTTCCGCGAGGGCGAGGGCGCCGTAGCCGGCGAGCACCGCCGCGACGAGATAGACGTTGAACCGGAGCGCGCGCAGCACGCGGACCGCGTCGAGGCCCGGCACGACCTCGGAGAGCAGGCGCGGCGGCGACTCGATGCGCCCGACGAGCGGCACGTGGATCGCGTACACGGAGCACCAGAAGACGAGGAAACCTCCGGCGAGGAGCGGCCAGCGCGGGTCGCGGCGCCCGCGCGGGCCGCGCAGGCGGTCGAGGATCCCGACGCCGGCGAGCGCGCACGGCACCCAGCCCATCCCGGCCGACCCGCCGGGCAGGTAGTCGGACGCGCTCCACATGAGGACCAGGTCGCGCCCCTGGAGCACGCCCCAGGCGCTCCGCATGCGGAGATACGGGCGCAGGACGAGCGCGGCGACGGCGAGCGCGACCGCGGCCACCACCGCGAGCTTCGGCAGGAGCCGCACGAGCGAGGCGCGCTCGCGCCACGCGAGCGCGACGCCGAAGACGCCGCCGAGGATCGTCAAGCCGAGGATCTGGTAGAAGCTCTCGAGGAGCGCGAGCGCGAGCGCGCCCGCGAGCCCGAACGCCGGCCCCCAGCGGCCGGTCGCGAAGAGCCGGTCCGCGAAGAGCAGCGCGAGAGGCGCCCAGAGGTTCCCGTGCACCATCGGGTGAGCCGGGTTGTCGAGGCGCCCGGGGTGGAACGCGAACACGAGCCCGGCGACGAAGCCCGCCCCCGAGGAGCGCGTGAAGCCGAAGACGAGCGCGTACATCGCAACGGCGGCGAGCCACGTGGTGAGCAGCGTCACCGCGTTCGTGACCGCGATCGGGTCGCGCACGACGAGCCACGGCGCGACGCCGAGGAGCGACTCGCCGAAGAGGTGCTCGCCCAGCGCGAAGCTCTGCCAGAGCGGATAGCAGCTCCCGAAGCCGAGGACGGACGCGGGCGACGCGAGAATCGAGCGGGCGTTGCGAGCGATCGTGCCCGACACGAAGCGCTGGTCGGACTCGACCAGCGTCGCGACGTTGCTGCGCGTCGCGGCGGTCGGAAAGAGCACCGCCGTCGCCGGAGCGCGCAGGACCGGGCGAGCGACCCACAGCGCGAGCGCGGCGTACGCGAGCGCGGCGGCGGCGTGGCGGCCGCGCTCGGGGTGCGGCGCTCGGCGCGCGCCCGGCGTCACGGCGGAAGCTTGTCGAGCCAGAGCGCGGCCGCTGCCGCGTAGCCGCCTGCCGTCAGGTGCACGCGGGACCGGTCGACCGGAAGATGGACGTCGTAGAAGTCCGGGCCGGTCACGAGGCCGGCTGCGCGCGCGGCGTCGGCGAAGGCCGCGAGGCCCTTCCGCTCGGGCTGGGGGCTCCAGAACGGCGTCGCGATCAGGACGGGCGACGGCGCCAGCTCGTCGGCGATCGCGCGCAAGTTCCGCACGTACTCGTCGGGCGCGACGCCGTTCATGACGTCGTTCGCGCCCAGCACGACCAGGACGAGGGCGGGCGTCTCGCCGACCACCGCGCGCGCAGCGCGCGCGAGCCCGATGCGATCGCCGCACGCGCGTTCGAGGACGCGGAGGCCGAGGTCCGCGCTCCGGCCGTCGCCCTTGGCGGCGAACGCGCAGACCTCCGGGCGAACGGCGACCCAGTCGCCGCTCGTCGTGCCGCCGACGCCGACGGACGTCGCGCGCAGGTCCCGCCACCGGGATTCCGCCGGAAGCCGGTCGCGCAGCATCTCGAGCGCTCCGGCGGGGCTCGGCGCGGGCGGCGGCGGGCAGCCGTCGCACACGCCCTGCGTGGTCGAATCGCCGACGAGGAGGACGAGCGGGCGGGCGCTCGCGGGCGCGGCGGAGGCGGCGAGCACGCGCGCGGCGAGGGCCGCCGCGAGCCCGACGAGGAGCGCCGCGGTGACCGAGACCCCCCTGCCCCGCCGCGGCGAAGGGCGTTTCCTCGTCAAGCGCGGTTCCTCATGCCGCGACCGAAAGCGTGCGTCGCGGCCGCGCTCCAGCGCCGCGCGCCCACGGCGTCGACGAGCGGCGGCAACGCGCGTCTCGCCGCATGGCCCAGCGCCACCCAGGCGAGCGCTCCCGCGAGCAGCACGCCGGCGTACCCGCCGGCGCCGATCGCGTCGCGCACCGCCGCGAAGCCGAAGTACATCGTGATCGCGTTGTGGGTGATCATCTGGCCGAGGTAGATGCCGTACGATTCGTTGCCGAGCCAGCCGAGCGGGCGCGCGAAGAGCGCGACGCGAGCGATCGGCCGGCACGCGAGCAGCAGCAGCACCGTGACGGGGAGGTCCATCAGGCGCTGCGCGCATGCGGTCGCGCTCGAGGCCGCGAGGTTCTCGCGCGGCACGAGCTGCCACGGCGCGCGCGCGCCGAGCGCGAGCGGCACCGCGAGGTAGACCGCGAAGACCGCCGCCGCCGCGAATCCGGCGCGGCGCCCGACGGTCCGGATGAAGGGCGCGAGCGCCATCCCGAACGTCACGTGCGCGAGGAGTCGGGGGGGGAACGCGAACCAGCCGAACATCCCGAGCCGATCGAGAAGCTCGTAACGGTAGGTGAAGCACGCGCAGGTGCTCGCGACGCCGAGCGCGACGAGCGGCCACGCGCCGACCCGCCGCGAAGCGACCACGAGCAGCGGGAACGCGAGCGCGACCGCGATCGCCAGCGTCACGAACCACCCCGTCCCGATGCCGACGATCCAGCCGGCGACGTGCTTCACGAGAAGCGTCGGGCCGAGCGGCACGTGGCTCACGCGGGGAGCGAACGCCGCGAGCGCCCACCACGCGGCAACCGCGCACCACATCGGCACGTACAGCCGTCGAAAGCGGTTCCGGTACCAGGTCGACGACGCGCCGAGGTCGCGATCGCGCCACCAGAGCGCCGCGTTCAGCCCCATCAGCACGACGAAGATCTGCGCGGCGCGGTTGAAGACGTAGACCATGAGCGGGTTGCCGGGGAGCGCGTCGGCGTGGATGAGGAGCACCCAGAGCGCGGCGAAGCCCTTCAGCACGTCGAGCGACGCCAGGCGGCCGCCGCGCGCCGCGCTCGGCCCGGGAGACGCGATCACCGGCCGGACGCCGTCGCGAGCGCCCGCGCGGGGCGGCGCGGCCGCGGTGGCAGGCCGCGAGCGCGCGATCGTGTTCGATCCGACACCGCGCCCCGAACGTTACCCAAGCCCCGGTTGGCTGTCGACGCCGGGCTCGGCCTCCTCGCGACTCCCTCGCTCAACCGGTAGCGTGGCCGGGAATGGATCCGCGCTCGAGGCGCCTCGGCCTCCTCGTCGCCGTGGCGGTCCTCGTCCTCGTCGACCTCGCGATCCGCCGCTTCGACGTGTTCTCGCCGCTGGTCGCGGACACGGTGCCGGCGACGCTCTTCGCGGCCGTGAACGCACAGGTGACGGACGTCGTGCGGGCGCTCCGGGCTCCTGCGCGCGACGGCTTCACGGTCGTGCTGCTCGGCAACTCGCAGATGGACCTCGGGAGCCGACCGCTCCCGATGCTGCGCGACGCGCTCGTCGCCGCCGGCGCGCCGCCCGACACGCGGATCGTGCCGCTCTTCGTCTACGCGAGCACGATCACCGACGCGGAGGTCATCGCACGCTCGCTGGCGCCGCTCCACCCCGCCGTCGTCGTCCTGGGCGTGAGCGCGCCCGACCTCGCGACCGCGCCGGAGAACGCGCGCCGTACCCCGGTGCTCCGCATCCTCGAGACCGGGTCGACCGACGGCGCCCTTCCGGCAGTGGACCTCGAGGAGCGCCTCGACCGCTGGGTGCGAAGCGTCTGGCAGCTCTACCGCTATCGCGCGCTCTTCTCCGACCTCCTGTTCCCCGTGTCCGGAAAGCGGAGCCCGCGCGGCTTCTCCGACGAGCCGCACAGCGAGGAGGAGGTCTTCGTCGAGTTCTCGGGCCCGGAGCGCGGGCGCGAGATCGCGGCCCTGCGTCCGGGCTTCGAGAGCGGCGACGACTACGGCGCGGCCGCGCGCTACGTCGACGCCCTCCAGGGGCCCGGATACCTGCGCGGTCTCCGCGAGCGCTGGCGTACGGCTTCGCCGGAAGCCGTGCAGCTCGCGGCGCTGCGCGGCTTCGCGCGCCGCGTGCGCGAGGCGGGAGCCCGTCCGGTCGTCGTGCTCATGCCCGAGAACCCGCTCCTCGAGCGCGATCCCGACGTCGGGCGGGTCGTGCGCGCGCGCTCGGACGCGGCGGCCGACGCGCTCGAGTCGGAGGCGGCCGCGGTCGGCATCGCGGTCGTCGACCTCCGGCGCGGCTTCCCGACGCGCGCGTTCCTCGACATGAACCACCTCTTCTTCCAGCACGGCGGCATGGCGCCGCGCCTCGCGAGCGAGCTCGCGGCGCGCGGGCTCCTCGCCGCGCGCTCGTAGCGGCCCGTGCGGCGGCTCTCGACGACCGGCTGCGCGCTGCTCGCGGCGGCCCTCGCCCTCGCAGCGCCCGCGAGATCCGCCGTCGCCGCGGCGGGAGAAGCAGCGGTCGCGTCGCCGGACACGCCACACGCCGGGTGGGACCTGCTCACGATCCTCGCGGCCGGGACCGCCACGCCCGGACGCCGGCGCGTGACGACGCTCACGAACTTCGGCGAGCAGCGCCGCGTCGTCGCGACCGCGGTCCCCGATCGGATCGCCGCGCCCGCGACCATCCCGCCCGACGCCGAGCTCGCATTCGGCTATGCGATCCAGGCGCGCATCTTCAGCGTCGATCTCCTGCCGAAGGCCGGGCCGACGCGCTTCAAGGTCGTCTTCACGGGGGAAGACGGGGTCGAGCACGTCCTCCACGAGCGGATCCTGAACCTGCGCGACGTCGCGGACGATCGCCGCTGGTTCGACGAGCGCATCGATCTCGCGGCGCTCGCCGGACGGACCGGCACGCTCGCCCTTTCGGCCGAGCGCGCGGACGACCCGGCCGCGCCCGCCGAGACCACCGCGCTCTTCGCGGCGCCCCGCATCGTGCGGCGCGCGATGCCCGACGACGTCAACCTCCTCTTCGTCACGATCGACTGCCTGCGCGCCGACCACGTCGGCGCCTATGGCTACGAGCGCCCGACGACGCCCGCGATCGACCGCATCGCGTCGGAAGGCGTGCGCTTCGCGAACGCGTTCTCGAACGCGCCCATGACCCTCCCCTCGCTGCCGCAGATCTTCACCTCGAGCGTGTTTCCCCAGCCGGGCGCGGAGACGTTCATCCATCCGTTCATCGCCGCCGGCATCCCGAACGCCGCGGTCGTGAACAACGTCTGGCTCGTGCTCTGGATGAGCCGGAGCTCGGTCCCGTTCGACACCATCGTCTCGGGAGACCTCATGGCGGAACAGCTCACCGACGCCGCGCTCGCCTGGCTCGGGCGCCACGACGGGAGCCGCTTCGCGCTCTACATGCACTACCTCGACGCGCACACGCCCTACGGCGGCCCGACGCGCTACGCGCGGCTCTTCAAGGACCCGTCGTACGACGGGCAGATCGGCGACACGTTCGGGGACGTCGCCGCCGCGAACTCCGGCCGCTACGACGAGCGCGATCAGGCCCGCATCGCGTCCCTCTACGACGGCCAGATCCGCTTCATCGACGACCAGCTCTCGCGCATCTTCGACTTCCTCCGCGAGCGCGGCCTCCTCGATCGCACGGTGATCGCGATCAGCGCGGACCACGGCGAGGAGCTCTGGGACCACGGCCACTTCTTTCACGGCCAGAGCCTCTACGACGAGCTCCTGCACGTGCCGGTGATCGTCCGGCTGCCGGGCGGCCGGCGCGCCGGGACGGTGGTCGAGCGGCCGGTGCGATCGATCGACATCGCGCCCTCCCTCGTCGAGTGGGCGGGGCTCGCTCCCCCCTCCGACTTCCAGGGACGTCCGCTCTCGCAGGCGATCGCCGAGCCCGGCGCCGCCGGCGACGACCTGATCGCGACGGCCACCATGGGCCAGTTCCCGACGCGCTACGGGATCCGAAGCGGCGGGCGGAAGCTGATCGATACCGTCGACGACGGTCGACGCCAGCTCTTCGACCTCGCGGCCGATCCGAAGGAGCGCCACGACGTGCTCGCGAGCGACCCGTCGGCCGGCGGCGAGCTCGCGGCGAAGCTCGCCGCGGCGCGGGTACCGCTCGCGCACGAGGGCGTGCAGCTGCGGATCGTCGGGCCGCGGGCGGGAAGGGCGCGCTTTCGTCTCGTGCTCTCCAGCGCGAGCAAGAGCGGCGTGTTCGAGACGATCGACCGGACCGCCGGCCCGGACGACGCGCGCATCGGCCTCTCGAGCGACGGCCGGCGGATCGTCGTCCACGGCGCCGCAGACGCCGACGGGCACGGCTTCCGCTTCGATCGCCGCCTGCTCCTCCTCGCCGCCCTCGGCGGCAAGCCGGATCCGATTCGCGCGCGCTTGACGGTCGACGGCGCGCCCGCGCCCCGCGGCGCCGTGACGCTCGGCACGGGGACGGCGCTGCCGCCGAACGGGCGCTTCGAGGTGCGGTCGGCGGACCTGGAGTCGGCGACGCCGCCGGCGTGCCCCGCGCCCGACACGGGCGTTCGCGTCTGCCTCTGGCGACCTCCGGCGGCCGGCGCCGAGCCGAAGCCGGTCGCGCCGCCGGTCGCGGACGAGTCCGCGCGCGAGCGCCTGAAGGCGCTCGGCTACGTGCAGTGAGGGTCTCGCGCGGGCGCGACGCCGCGCTGGCGATCGCCGTCGCCGGCTTGGCGGTCGCGCTTCACCTGGTCGACTGGGATCGCGGCTTCGTCCTCCTCGACGAGGGCTACGTCGCGACCATCGCCGACGTGCTGGCGCGCGGCGGCGCGGTCTATCGGGATGCGGTCACGTACGTCCTGCCGGGGGCGTACGCGCTCCTCGCGGCGATCTTCGCGATTGCGGGCGAGTCGCTGCGGGTCGCGCGCGTCTTCACGTTGGTCCTGATCGCGGCGCTCGCTCTCTTCTCGTACCGCGTGGCGCGCGCGGCGATGGCGCCCGCGGCGGCCGTCCTCGCGGTCGCACTGGTCGCGCTCGTCACCGTGTGGTCGACGCCGCAGTGGCAGGTCTACGGCTACCAGCAGCCGGGCGTCGTCGCGGTCGCAGCCGCTGCCGCCGCGCTCGCGGCTGCGGACGCGGGCGCGCGCACGGGGCGGCTGCTCGTCGCGGGCCTCCTCGTCGGGGCGGCGATCTGCACGAAGCAGACGCACGTCGTCGCGGCGGTCGCGCTCGGCGCGTTCGCGGTCGCCGACGCGGCGCTGGCGCGCGGGACGCGGCGCTGGCGCGGGGTCGCGCCGCTCGCGGCGTTCGCGGCCGGATGCGCCGTTCCGCCGCTCGTCGCGCTCGCGGTCTTCGCGGCGCAAGGGACGGTCGCCGACTTCTGGGTGCAGGCGGTCGTGTCGCCGCTCTACGGCTCCGGCTACGCGGGCTACGTCGGCCTGCCGGCGCTCCGGCCGCTCCTCGCGCAGGACGCCGAGCTGCGCTCGCGCCTCGTCCACTACCTGCCGCCGCTCCTCCTCGAGCAGCGCATGTCGGCGATCGCGGCGAGCCGGATCTGGCGCGAGACGCCGCTCGTCGACGTCGCGCTGAAGGCGCTCTTCTGGGCGCCCTACGTCGTCCCCGCGCTCGCCGTGCTTCGCCTGGCTTCGATCGCGCGCCGCGCGCGCCGGCTTCCGGGCGGGCGTGCGTGGCCCGAGATCCGCGGCGGCGCGCTGCTTCTCGCATTCGCGCTCGCGCTCGTCGCGTCGACGAACCGGCCGCTCGACTGGATGCACGTGTCGATCCCGTGGATCGGGACCGCGTTGCTGCTGGTCTGGATCGTCGCGCCCGGGCGACGGCCGGCGCGCTCGGCGCTGGTCGCGACCGCGGCGGCGCTCGTGCTCCTCGCCGGCGTGACGCTCGACCTCGTCCTCGAGCGCCGCGCGGCGGCATCCGCTCCGCTCGCGCTGGCGCGCGCCGGCGTCGCGGCGCGTCCGGCGGACGCCCGCGTGGTCCAGGCCCTCGTGCACGCGGTCCAGTCGGCGACCCCGGCCGGCGAGCCGATCCTCGTCGTGCCGTACCACCCGCTCGTCTACTTCCTCGCCGATCGCGCGCCGGCCACGCGCTTCCTCTTCACGTGGCCGGTCGAGTACCAGTCCGGCCGCGACCGCGAGGTGCTGGACGCGGTCGATCGCCTCGGCGTCCGGACCGTCGTCCACGGCACCGCGACCGCGCCGCAGCTCGGGACGCTCGGCGACGCCGCCCCGGCTCTGCTCGCGGGGCTCGTCGACCGGTTCCGGGTCGCGGAGGTCTTCGGCGAGGAGCCGTGGGGGATCTCGTTTCTCCGCCTCGAGCGCCGCCCGCCGTTTCCGCCGTCGACGCGCGTTCTCGATGCTCCGGTCGACGGCGCGCACGCGGCGGTGTGGCCGTTCGAGCGCGTGCTCGCAGTCGAGCTGCCCGCCGGCGGAGGCGCGCGCGACGTCCGGATTCCGATTGCCGCCGGCGACGCCGGCGAGCTCGTCCTCGGCTACGGGATGAACCCGGACCGCTGGGTCGCGGAGCGGCCCACCCCGCTGGTGTTCGAGGCGTCGCTGGAGCGCGAGGGCGAGGTCACTCCGCTCTTCTCGGACCGCCGCGACCCGCAGGCGAACGTGCGCGAGCGCGCGTGGCCCGAGCGGCGCTTCGCCCTCGACGGTCGGCCGGCGACGCTCGTCCTGCGCGTGACCGCGCCCGGCGGCACACCGGCGGACGGAAACCTCGCCGCGTGGACGATCCCGCGGATCGAGCCCGCACGCTCCGCCGGCTCCTGAGCTGCCGGTACGTCCGCTCCGACGACTGACGACGCTCAGCCGGTCGCCGGCTGCGCCTCCGGCGGCCGCTCGCCACGCCCCCACGACCGGACGACGCGCGCCGGCACGCCGACCGCGAGCGACCGCGGCGGGATGTCGCTCGACACGACCGCTCCCGCCCCGATGACCGCGCCCTCGCCGACCCTGATGCCGGGCAGCACGACGGCGCGCGCGCCGATCCACGCGCCGGCTCCGATCTCGATGTCGCCGACGGCGATCCGCTGCATGCGGATCGGGCGCGTCCCGTCCTCGAAGGTGTGCCCGGACGTGCTGATCACGGCGCCCGGGCCGATCAGGACGTCGTCGCCGATCCGCGTCGAGCCGTGGCTGAAGATGATCGCGCCGGTGTTGATGCCGACGTGGCTTCCGATCTCGATGCCGGCGTTCGGGACGCCCCGGTAGTCGCGGATCATGAGCACGACGTTCGGCAGGATCTCGCTGTAGTCGCCGATCGCGATGCCGCGCCCGCCCGCCAGCAGGTACACGTTCTCGCCCAGGAAGACGTTCCGGCCGAGCGTGATCGCGCCCGGGCGGTGGAGGGTCACGTTCTTCTCGACGATGAGCGGCCATTGCGACCGGACGACGAGCGGATAGAGAAGAGAGCGTAGGCCGACGCCGACCGCCGTCGGGACCCACGAGGCCACGAGGAACACGAGCTGCTCGAGCGGCAGACGCGCCGGGTGGGTCGTGATCGTCCGGGCGTAGAGCGCGAGCTTCTGCCGGAGCGTCATGCGCTCGATCGGCACCGCGAGCTCGTGGGAGGATGGCTCCATGCGGCGCGAGAGTATGGAACCGGCATCTCTGCATCGCAACCGAGCTCCCGCGAGTCGCGCGACCCCGCGCCGCCGTCGCGTCGCCGGCATCGCCCTCCGCGTCGCGATCGCGCTCACGATCACGCTCGTCCTCGGCGAGATCGCCGCGCGGCTCACGGGCTTCGTCGATCGCGTGAACCCGTTTCCGCGGAGGCTCTACGCCAAGACCGACGCCGCCGACCTTCCGTATCGCCTCCGGCCCGGCGTCTCGCTCGCGGTGCAGGGGTCGCACGTCGCCGTGAACGAGCTCGGCATGCGCGAGCGACCGGGCATCTCGCAGCGGCCGGCGGCGGGCGTCCATCGCGTGCTCGTCCTCGGCGACTCGGTCGCGTTCGGCTGGCTGCAGGAGGTCGACCACGCGTTTCCGCGCCGGCTCGAGGAGGAGCTCGGCCGCGACGGCGGCGTCGCGCGCGGCGGGCGCAGCGAGCGCGCGGAGGTCCTGAACGCCGGGGTCCCCGGCTACAACGCGTCGATCGAGGCGGCCTGGTTCCGGGACTACGGGGTCGCGCTCGCGCCCGACATCGTCCTGGTCGCCGTCAATCTCAACGACTTCGATCGCGCGCCGCACCTGAACGCGCTCGGCATCCTGTCGACCGAGGACGATCACGTATCGCCCTGGTCGCCCGCGAACTGGTCGGAGCTGTACCTCGCGCTGCGCTGGGGGATCTTGCTGGCGCGCGGCGACCCGCGCCTCGCGCGCACGGGTCCGCACGCGCAGCCCGCGGCCGCGCCCACGAGCGCGGCCGGCGCGCCGCGCCCCTCGCCGAGCGCGGCCTGGGACCCGTTCGACCGCTACGTCTCGAACCTCCGGAAGCGTTTCTACCGCGCGCCGACCGAGCCCGAATGGACCGACCTGAAGCGCGCATGGCAGGATCTCGCGCGGCGCGCGAGCGACCACGGCATGCGGCTCGTCTTCGTGCTCTTTCCCGACGGCGATCAGATCGGCGTTCCGGATCCCGACCTCTCGCCGCAGCGCCGCCTTCTCGCGCTCTGCGGCGAGCTCGGCCTCGAGTGCCTCGATCTCACGCCGGCGTTCGAGGCGACCGGAGAGCCGGGCAGCCGTCTCTACGCCGACATCATGCACCCGAACGACGCCGGACACGCGCTCGCCGCGCGCACCGTCGCCGAGTACCTTCGCCGCTGAGCGATGCGGCGCCCGACGGCTCTCCCGCCCGATCGACGCCTCCGCGCTCGCGTGCCGGCGGCGGCACGCGCTCTCTTTGTCGTCGCGTCCGCGCTGGCGTCGCTCGTCGCGGCGAGCCCCGCCGGCGCGCGCGCGCTCGTCGCGATGATCGGCGACTCGACGATGTGGGGCGGCACCGCTCCGCCCGCCGCCGACAAGGTCCAGCAGGCCGCGACCGACCCGGGGCGCTCGCTCGCGGCGCTCCTGGCGCTCCTCCCCGAGACGTCGAAGTGGCACGCCGGAGAGGTCGTCAATCTCGGCATGCCGGGCACCGGGACGCGCGACTGGATGGAGGCGTTTCCCGAGCGCCTCTGCGCGCCGGCGAAGCGCTCGCAGAGCCCGCGCCTCCTCGCCGCCGCGTGCGAGCGCAAGGTCCCGCTGGCCGACGCCGTCCAGCCCGCGCTCGACGGCCGCACGCCCGACGCGATCCTCGTTCTCCTCGGGACGAACGACGTGATCGCGAAGATCGACCCGCAGACGACCGCCGCCAACCTCGCGCGCCTGCGCGAGCACCTGCCGGCCGGGCCGATCTTCATCGCGCCGCCGATCCGGCCGCCGTCGCCGCCCGGCAGCACGTTCGCGGAAGGCGTCCGGCGGGAGCTCCTCGCGCGCGGGCTCCTGAACGGTCCCGACTGGCCGCCGCTCCCGACCGTCGACGGCATCCACCTGACGGAGGGCGGCTACGCCGCCGCCGCCGGCCTCTGGATCGACGTGCTCCGGAAGCAGACGCCGTGAGCGCGCCCGGCTCGCTCGCCGCCGGGTCCGGAGCCGCTGCTGCGCGCGCGCCGGATGCGACGACGCCGGGAACGGCCGGCGCGGCGGCCGCGCGCGCCGGCCTCGCGTTCGTCGCCATCGGCCTCGCGGGCGAGATCGCGTTGCACGTGATCGAGCCCGACCTCGGCATGACGTGGGGCTACGCGCACCTCGGTAGGTACGCGGCGTTCCCCGTCCTTGCGCTCGCGCTCGCGGCCGCGCTGCCCGCGGCCGGCGCGCGCATCGCGCGCGATCCCCGCTGGCGGCGACCGCCGCTGGCGCCATCCTGGCCGCAGGCGATCGCCGCCGGCACGCTCGTCTGGGTCGCGCTCGCGGTGATCGGCTGGGCGGTCCCGGCGCCGGCGCTCACGCTCGACTCGGCGTACTTCCGGAAGGCAGTCGCGAACGCCGCGACGCCGGCCGACCGCTGGCTCGACGCGGTGGCCGCGATGCGCCTCGCCGCCCACCTCCGCCCGGCGGCGATGTCGATCGAGGCGTTCGTCATCGTCGCGAACGCCGCGCTCTCGACGGCCGCACTCCTCGCTCTCGTCGGCTGCGCGCGCCTCCTCGCGCGCGACCGCGCGGAGCAACTCGTCGTCGCGGCGCTCGCGTGGACCGCGTTCGGGACGATGCAGCTCGCAGTCGGGTACGTCGACGTGTACCCGTTCGCGCTCGCGGGGACCGCGCTCTTCTTCTGGACGGCGCTCCGGGCGCTGGCCGACGAGGCGGCGCCGGCCTGGGCGGCGGCGATCGCGGCGCTCGGGCCCTTCGTGTACCTCGGCATCGTCCTGCTCGCGCCTTCCGCGCTGCTGCTCCTCGCGCTGCTCGCGGGTGCGCCCGGACGCAGGCGTTCCGTTCTCGCGGCGGGCGTCGTCGCCGTCGTCGTGGCCGGCGTCGCGACGGTTCCGCTGCGCGGCCTTCCGTTCGACTGGATCGCCTTCGCGCGCGCCGCGCACGAGGGCAGCGCCTACCAGGCGGGCTACTCGCCGACGTCGAGCCTGCTGCCGGTCTGGTACTTGACGAGCGGGCGTCACGCGGCGGAGGTCGCGAGCACGATCGTCCTGGTCGATCCGGTCGGCGCCCTGCTCGTCGCGGGCGCGGGCGGAGCGCTGCTCGTCTCGCGCCCGCGCGCGCTCCTCGAAGCGCCGGTCGCGCTCCTCGTCGCCTTCGTCGCCGGGTGGCTCGCGTACGTGGCGACGATGGACGCCGTGTTCGGCGCCTTCGCCGACTGGGACCTCTTCAGCTACGGCGCGGCCGGCACGAGCCTCCTCGGCGCGGCGCTGCTCCTCCGGCTCGGGCGCGATCGCCGGCGCGCACTCGGCGCGACGGCCGGGCTCGCGCTCGCCGCGGGGATCGTCCACCTGCTCGCCCGCCTTCACGCGCTTCCGGTCGGCGCGGAGCGCCACGTGCGCGAGTCGCCGCTCCACGTCGCGCCGGCTGCTGCGCCGTCTGCGGCCGAGCCGCCGCCGCCGGCGCGGACACCGTGATCAGTCCAGGCTCTCCAGGGCGCGCATCGCGCGCGCGATCGACTGGCGCCTTCGGAAGAAGTCGCGCCAGGGATCGCCGCTCGCGAGGCGCTCGCGGAAGCTGGTGATCGTGAAACGCGACGGGTCGAGGTCCTCGCGGACCTCGGACCAGTCGAGCGGCGTGGAGACCGGCGCCTTCGGGCGGCGGCGGACGGAGTACGGGGCGACGACCGTCTGCCCGAACGCGTTCCGGAAGGAGTCGAGGTAGACGCGGCCGCCGCGCGCCGCGATCCGCGACTCGACCGTGAGCTCCTTCGGATACGCCTGCGCCAGGCGCTGGCAGAGCCGGCCGGCGAAGTCGCGTACCTCGTCGCTGTCCGGGCCGGTCCGGATCGGGACGAAGACGTGCAGGCCGCGTGCGCCCGACGTCTTGGGGAACGAGACGAGGTCCAGAGCGTCCAGGGCTCCCTTGAGACGCAGGCCGGCGCGCGCGGCGTCGGCGAAGCGGCCCGACGTCGGATCGAGGTCGAAGCAGACCCAGTCGGGCTTTCGCGGCGCGGACGCGCGGCTGTTCCAGACGTGCACCGCGATGCAGCCGAGGTTCGCGAGCGCGAGCTGCGTCTCGAGCTTCCCGCCGACGACGTAGTTGACGTCGCCGGTCGCGTGCTCGACTCGCTCGGTCGGCGTGTCGGGCGGAAGCCCGCGCGGCGCCTCCTTCTGGTAGAAGCAGTCGCCGCGCATCCCTTCCGGGCAGCGCTCGAGCGACAGCAGGCGATCGCGGACGTACGGCTGGAGCGCGGGGAAGACCTCGGCGTAGAAGCGGACGAGGTCGAGCTTGGAGAGACCGTCGTCCGGCCAATAGAGCTTGTCGGGGTTGCTGACGCGCACCTGGCTTCGGCCCGCCGCGACGTTCGCCGAGCCGGTCGAGGCCGAAGCCGCGGTGCCGCCGGCGCGCGGCGCGGCGCGCCCGCGTGCGGCCTTCGCCGCTGCTTTACGCGGCGCCGGCGACGTCGACGACGGCCGCGTCTTCGCGGGTCGCTTGGCGGCGCTCACCGGAGACTCTCTGGCAGGAGGCACTCGGTCGGCTTCTTGTCGTCGCGGAGGCCGAGGTACACCGATTGGCGAAGCTTCGCGTCGGCGGTCCACTCGGTGAACGCGATCTGCGCGACGAGGCGCGGCTCGAGCCACGTGACGTCGCGCATGCGCGGCGGGTCGGCGAAGGCCGGCGTCGCGCGCGCGAGCGGCCGGAAGCGCTTCGCGAGGCTCGCCAGCGTGCGCTCGTCGAACCCCGTGCCGACCTTGCCGACGAAGCGCAGCTCCGCGCCGGCGTACGCGCCGAGGAGGAGCGCGCCGAAATGCGACCTGGTGCCGCCGGGGGCGGTGTAGCCGCCGATCACGAACTCCTCCTCCTGCTTGATCTTGACCTTGAGCCAGCGCCGCGAGCGGCCCGGCTCGTACGCCGATGCCTCCTCCTTCGCGACCAGGCCCTCGAAGCCCTTCTTCTTCGCCGCGCGATAGGCGGTGAGCCCGTTCGGCGGCAGGCGGCGCGCCGCGAAGATCTCGTCCGCACCCGCGATCGCGGCGTCGAGCGCGGCGCGCCGCTCGGAGAGCGGGGCGGCACGGAGATCGCGGCCGTCGACCCACAGGCAATCGAACGCGGCGAAAACGACCGGAACCTCTCCCTTCTGGAGGAGCTGGAAGCGCGAGACCAGCTCGCGGTCGAAGGCGACGGCTTCGCCGTCGAGAAGGATCGAGCGCACCGGCAGCGCGCGGACGGCGGCGGAAATGTCGGGGAAGCGCGCGCTGCACGGCTTTCCCGTCCGCGAGACGAGGCTCACGTCGCGGCCTTCCTTGTACGCGAGGACGCGGTAGCCGTCGTACTTCTCCTCGTAGACCCAGCCCGGGCGATGGAAGGGCTCGTCGACCAGGGTGGCGAGCATCGGGCTCGTGCGGAACGGGATGCGGTCGCTCGCGCGTTCGCCGGCCGCCGCGCTCACCCGCTCACCGGCTGGCGGGCGCGGCCGCTCGCCTTCGCGCGCGACCGCGGCCGCGCCGACGCGCCCTCCGCTCGCGTTCCGCGCGATCCGCCCTTCGCGGCGAGCTCGCGCATGAGGGCGCGCACCGCGCGCTCGGGGTCGCCGGTCGCGGCGGTGACGGGGTCGCCGCCCTCCTCGAACGCGATCTCGGCGAGCAGGCGGCCCGACGCGACCGAGCGCGGACGCGTCTCGGCGACGTCTTCGCCGGTCGCCGCCTCGTCGCGGTGCTTGATGAGGAGCCAGCTCCGCTCGTCGCGATCGCCGCCGCGGCCGCCGGTCCGGACGAGGACGAACGAGCCATGGAGCTTCTCGCCCTCGAGCCGGAATTTGAGCTCGCCGCGACGCAGCCCACGATCCACGTCCGGATCCTCGGGGACCCAATGGCCGCGATCCCAGATCATCATCGTGCCGCCGCCGTACTCTCCGGCCGGAATCACGCCCTCGAACTCGTCGTAGTCGATCGGGTGGTCCTCGGTGTGCATCGCGAGGCGCTTGATGCTCGGGTCGAGCGACGGTCCCTTGGGAACCGCCCACGACAGGAGGACGCCGTTCCACTCCATCCGGAGGTCGTAGTGGAGGCGGGTCGCGCGGTGCTTGTGCACGACGAACTTGAGCGCGTGCGACTTCGCGGCGTGGCGCGTCGGCACCGGGCCCGCGGGCTCCGGGGTGACGTCGAAGCGGCGCTTCGCGCGGTACACCGCGAGCGGCTCGTTCGATTCGGCGACGGTCTTCCGCCGTCGGGGTCGCGGCTCGGTTGCGGACCGCGGCGACTTCGTCGCACGCGCCTTTGGAGCCCCTCGCGCCTTTGCAACCCCACGCACCGGCTTCGAGCGCTGCCCGGCCATCGGATCCAGAATGCACCGAATCGGCCGCTACGCCGAACGCCCGGCGTGTCGCCGGCGCTCGGCTGCGGCGAGACGGTCGAGCGAGCTACCGGGCGCGCGTGCGGCGCGACGGCCGCGCCGCCGATTCGCGCACGTCGCGCTCGCTCGCGATGCGCGCGGGCGGCTTGCGCGCGGACGACGCGCGCTTGCCGCCCTCGGCCGCGCCCTCTTCGACGGCCGCCTCGGCGCGCGCCGGCTTGCGCGGCGCGGCCGGCTTCTTCCGCGCCTCGCCGAGGCTCGCGCGGAGCGCGTCCATGAGGTCGATGACCTGCGCCTTTCGCTGCGGCGCCTCCGCGACCACGATCTCCTGGCCCTCGACCTTCTTCTCGATCAGCGCCAGCGCGGACTCGCGATACTCGTCGGTGTACTTCGTCGGCTCGAAGGCCTCGCTCGTGAGCTCGTCGATCAGCTTGACGGCGAGGTCGAGCTCGACCGGCTTCGCGGGCGCGGGTTCGCCGTAGTCGATTTCGGACGGGTCGCGCACCTCGTCGGCGTAGTTCAGGCCGTGGAGGATGATCGTCTTCCCGGTCGACCGCAGCAGCACCAGCTGCTGGCGGCCGCGCGTCGAGTAGCGCGCGACGGCCGCGCGGTCGGTGCGCTGCATCGCCTCGCAGAGGAGCCGGTACGCGCGACCCGCGCCCTTGTCCGGGCCGAGGTAGTGCGCGCTCTCGAAGTAGATCGGGTCGACGCTCGCGAGCGGCACGAACTCCTCGATCTCGATCGACTGGTCGGAGCGGCGCTCGAGCGCCTTCAGCTCGTCGTCGGTCAGGACCGCGTACTGGCCCTTCGCGTACTCGTAGCCGCGCGTGGTGTCCTCGCGCGGGACGATCTCGTCGCACTGCGTGCAGACCCACTGCTGGCGGATGCGAGCGAGGTCCTTCGCGTGCAGCATGCGGAAGGAAAGGCTCTTCGATTGGATGGCGGTGTAGACCTTGACGGGGACCGTGACCAGCCCGAAGGTGATCGTCCCCGATGCGATTCCGCGCGGCATGGCGGCCTCCCCTCCAGGGCGGAGACCGTATCATCGCGGCGCGGCTCAGAAAAACGCGGCCAGCGGATCCCGGCTCTGGCCGTTTCGGGCCGCCCGCCGGACTCTGCTTGGCGCAGGCAACGGCCCTCTCGTAGACTCGCCCCGCATGAAGCGCGCTGCTCCCGATCCGAGCGCGGCTCTGGCCAGCGTCGCCTCCATGATGCACGACGGGCTCGCCTTGCGGCTGCTGCTCGGCCACCTGCCGCCGGGGGCGACGATCGCCGACGCCCGCCGGCTGCGAGAGCGGATCCTGCAGCGGGGACGCCGCCCTTCGCGGCTTCTGGACGAGGCTCTCGGGATCGATCGTGCTTGACGCTGCGCTCCTGCGGCACCTCGAGCGGAGCGGGGTCGAGTACTGCGTCATCGGGGGCGTCGCGCTCGCAGTGCACGGATACGGCCGCTACACCGCGGACGTCGACCTGCTGACGATGGATGCGCGCGGCCTGCGTCGGGACTTCTGGCCCGACGAGCTCGTCGCCGAGATCCGCACCGGGGCAGCGGACGACCCGCTCGGCGGGCTCGTCCGCTGCGCGACGTCGCCTCCCCACGACGTCCTCGTCGGGCGCGGCTACGCGATGCGGATGGCCGTCGCCACGGCGGAGCCGCACCGCGAGCTCGGGGCGCCGGTCGCGACGCCGCTCGCGCTGGTGCTGCTGACGCTCGAGGCAGGCGGACCGCAGGATCGAAACGACATCGTCGCGCTCGTCGATGCACAGCGGGTGCTCGGCACGGATCGCTGGGTCGGCGACGTCCCGCGACACCTGGCCCGCTTGAGCGACGCCGCGCGCGCGTGCTGGCAGCGAGTCTCCGCCGACCTCACGTAGAGCGCGGACGCCAGACGGTCGCGGACGCCGTTCGGGACGGCGCTCAGCCGGCGGCCGTGCGCGCGGTCGCGACCGGGACGTCGCCCTCCCACGTCGCGATCGACGCGTCGTCGCCCTGCTGGCGGAGCTCGACGCGCAGGCGATACGTGCCGCCGCCCTTCGGCGTCAGAACGTGGAGCGGCTCGTCGATCGCGGCGCCGGGCGCGACGTCGCGGGTGAGCCGACCCGGCGCGCCGCGGACGACGACCGCCCCGTCCTCGATCCAGGCGTAGTCGAGCATCACGAGGCCCGCGTCGCCGACGCCGAATGCCGGCCAGGTGCAGTCGCTGCGATTGACCACGTGCGCGGTCAGCGCCGCCTTCCGGTAGCCGTGGCGGATGCCCTCGGGCACCGTGACCGAAAGCTCGCCGCGGCGGCACTCGGGGCGGAGCGGCACGCGCGGCGTGCCGTCGAGAGTGGCGCTCCGATCGCCGCCGACGAGGGCGGGACGGGCGCCGTCGGAAGCGCGCAGCGAGACCTCGTAGAGCACGTCGTCGCCGAAGCGGGCGCGCTCGACGAGGCCCGCGCGCGCCAGCTCGTCGCTCGGCGCATCGAACGCCGCGCGCTGCGCCGGCAGAAGCCAGCGCCGGTGCACGAGGAGCCAGCGGACGTCGACGAGCGACACCAGGCGCGCGACGGCGTCGCGCTCGGGGAGGCGCTGGGCGAGCGCCGCGACGACGTAGCGCGACGGCGGCTCGTACGCGGTGTAGCCGTTCAGGATCGGCTGCCAGTGGACCGTGCTCGCGAGCATGTACTGCGAGTCGATCGTGAGGCCCCAGAGGTCGTCCTCGCCCGCCTTCGCCGGCAGCTCGAGGACCGGCTCGCCCGGCGGCCGGGCGGCGAGCCAGCGATAGGCGGGAGCGGCGTCCGCTCCGACGCCGCTCGGCACCGCCTGCACCGGCTCGCGCGCGGCACGAAACACCGCGACGGCGACGAGCGCCACCGCGAACGGCCAGCGCGCCCGCCCGAGCAACCAGCGGACGCTCGCGAGCGCGTAGCCCGCGAGCAGCGCGCTCGCGAGCGACAGGATGACGACGAAGCGTCCGGCGCCGCGCATCGCCGAGAACCCGGGGACGACTTTCCACAGGAGCGCGAACGGAAGCGGCAGCCGCCAGCCGCCGGGGAGCTCCTGGTACGGGCCCCAGCCGAGGACGAGCCCCGCCGCGAGAAGCGCCCACGCCGCCGACTCGCCGACGACGGCCGGCCGCGCCCGCCCGCGCCGCGGCGCCAGGCGGAGGACCTGCGCGATCCGCACGATCGCGAACGCGATCGTCAGCATCGCGGCGAGCGGCCCGACGAGCTCGATGCCGCGCGGGCTCACGTACCACCAGGGCGGCGTCGAGAGCTTCGCGACGAAGTCGAGGTCGTACTCCGGCACGACGCCGGAGCGCCGCAGGCGGAGGTACGGGATGCCGATCGGTAGGACGACGAGGGCGGCCGCGAAGAGGCCGGCGACGACGCCGACCGCTCGGCGCGAGTCGATCTCGCGCGGATGGCGCCACGCGTCGCCGCGCGTCGCCTCGTCGCCTCCCGGCCGCGCGAGCAGCAGGACCGCCGCGTACGCGGGAATCGTCGAGAACGCGGCGTACCCGAGGTAGAAGCTCGCGAGCGCCTGGAGCGCCATCGCGCCCGCGAACGCGAGCCACGCCGAGAACCGGCCGCGCTCGACGTAGAGCGCGAGCGCGACCAGCGCGAACGGCAGGAACTGGAATCCCAGGTACTGCGGCTCGGCCGCGACGCCGCCGTGCACGCCGCGCGGCTCGAAGCGCCACGGGCTGAGCGTCAGGAGGGCGCCCGCGGCGAGCGCGGCCGCGCCGTCGCCCGTGTGGTGGCGCACGACGACGAACGCGGCGAGCGCGGTCAGCACGATGCTTTCGAGCATCATCGCCTTGAGCACGTACGCGGCGTTGTGCGTGAGGACGTACGCCGGCACCGTGAACGGGACGTGCGCGAGCATGTGCTCGGAGCCCGCGAGCGTGTCGCGCGCCGGGTAGAGGATGTTCCCGTCGAAGAGCTTCGCCGGCTCGGTCGCGAGCGCGTGCGCGACCCAGGCGATGATCCACACGTTCAGGTTGCGGTCGGCGAGCGCCATCGCGGGGGTGCTGCCGCGCTCGTAGGTCGGGAGGGTGTTCCAGCGGAAGAAGAGCGGTCGGAACGCGACTGCCGCGACGACCGCGTAGAACGCGGTCGCGAGCGCGATCGTCACCCAGGCGCGTTTGCCCACCGGAACCCTACCCGTTAGCGTCCGCCGCCATGTCCCCGCGCCGGCGGCGCCTGTCGCACGCGGCGCCGCTGCTGGCCCTGCTCGCGATCGTCGCGGTCGCGGCGTGGCTCCGCTTCTGGGCGCTCGGCTTCGGCCTCCCGCACCCGCTGGCGCGTCCCGACGAGAAGGAGATCCTCGAGCCGACGCTCCGCTTCGCGCGCGGCGAACTGAACCCGCAGTACCATGTCTATCCCGGCCTCTACCTGTACTCGGTTTGGCTGTGGGGCGAGGCGGGCCTCCGGGTACGCGGCTTCTTCGCGCCCACGCCTCCATATCCGACGGCCGTGCAGAAGGACATCGCCGGGCTTCCGGGCGGGACCGGCGGCGACGTGCTCCGCATCGGACGAGCGCTCTCGGCCTTGGCGGGAACGCTCACGGTGCTCGCCGTCTACCTCGTCGCACGGCCGCGCGCGGGGCCTTCGACCGGGCTCGTCGCCGCGGCGCTCCTCGCGACGTGCTTCCTCCACGTCCGCGACAGCCACGCGCTCAAGGCGGAGGCGCTGCTGACGCTCGCGATGGTCCCCGCGCTCGCCGCGTGCGCACGCGTCGCGGAGCAGCCGACCGCCCGCAGGGCGGCGTCGGCCGGCGTCTGGATCGGCATCGCGACCGGCATGAAGCAGCCGGGGAGCCTGCTGCTCGTGCCGCTCTACGCGGCGGGCGTGCTGGGCTCGCGCGGAAGCGGATGGCGGCGGTTTTTTCCCGCGGTCGTCGTGCTCGGCGCGCTCGTCGCGGTCGCCGTCTTCGTCGCGACCGGGCCGTATCTCGTCCTCGACTGGGGCTTCGTCTGGAAGCAGATGGGCCCCTCGGTCGGAACCGTGCTCGCCCCCGAGGGCGGCGCGGCGCAGCCGCGCGCGTTCCCCTACCACGTGACGGTCTCGCTCCGTCACGGCGCCGGGCTCGCGTTCGCGCTGCTCGTGCTGCCGGCGGTCGCGTACGGCTTCGTCGGGGCCGAGCCGCTCTTCTTCCTGGGCGCGCTCTTCTCGCTCCTCTGGTTCTTCGTGATCGGCGTTTCGCCGGTGCACCACGTTCGCTACTTGACGCCGATCCTCCCGGTGCTCTGCCTGCTCGTCGCGCGGCTCCTCGTGCGAGCGGCGCGCCCGCTCGGCCGAGCGGCCGTGCCCGCGCTCGCGGTCGCGACGGTCGCGATCGCGGCGGAGCCCTTCGCCGCGAGCGTCGCGCACGATCGCATCCTGGCGGAGACCGACACGCGCGTGCTCGCGGCGCGCTGGCTCGCCGACCACGCGCGCGCCGGCGACGAGGTCGCCGTGCTCGGCACGATGACCTTCTGGGGAACCGGCTACGGCGTTCCCGTGATGCCGCCGGGCGTCCGCCGCCGGGATCTCCACGGCGATGATCGCGATGTCGGCGGCGCCCGCTTCGTCCTCACGCACGAGCACCAGCTGCCGTTCTCGCGCGTCGATCCCGCGGCGTTCGAGGCCATCCGTCCGCGCCTCGCGCTGGTGGCGGAGTTCTCGCCCTACAGCGGATCCGAGCCCGGTGGATGGTTCGAGGACGCCGACGGCTACTACGCGCCCTTCAAGGACTTCGCGGGCGTGGCGCGTCCCGGGCCGCTCATCCGGATCTACTCGGTCGCGCCCGCGTCGGCCGGCGCGGCGCCCGGTGCCGCGGAGGGCGGCACGGCCGTTCGCCCGGGCAGCACGTCGACGACGCCCTCCGCCGACGCGAGCGGCGGCCCGCCGCCTTCCTGAGCGAGGTCGAGCCGAAGGCGGTACCTCCCCGGCACGCCGGGCGTCAGCACGAGGGCGTCGACGTCCGCGCCCGAGCCCGGGGCGAGGTCCCGCGGCAGGCGGGCGCGGACGACGGGCGGCGCCGTGCCGGGCGGCGCGTCGACCCAGCCCGCCGTCAAGACGACGAGCCCTTCCGGTCGGATCGAGAGCGCGGGCCAGGTGCAGTCGCCGCGGTTCTCGACCCGCGTCGGAACGGCTCGCACCGTGAGCGCGGCGCGCATCTCGGCAGGGAAGCGCGCCCTCAGGTCCGCGCGCCGGCACGTCTGCGGAAGCGGTGCGGTCGACGTGCCCTCGAGGGTCACGCCGCGCGGCGGGTCGACGATCGCGCCGCGCCAGTCGGCGCTCGGCGCGAGGTCGACGGCGTAGACCGCGTCGCCGCCGAAGGTCGCGCGGAGCGCGAGGCCGGCCTCCGGCGCGCTCGCGTCCCAGGCGGAGCGCTCGGCGTTCCCCATGAAGTCGCGGTGCGCGATCACCCAGCGAACGGGCGCGAGGTCGACGAGCGTCTGCAGCGCGTCGCGATCCGGCAGTCGTCGCGCGAGCGACTTCGCGAGCTCGCCCCAGACCGGCGGATACGCCGTGTACCCGTTCACGAGCGGGTGCCAGTGCCGGGTGGAGTAGGCCATGTAGCGGGATTCGCGCGCGAGGCCGCCCAGGTCCTCCTCCGACGCGGCACCCGGCACCTCGAGCACGGGGCCGTCGACCGGCTGCGACGCGAGCCAGCGGTAGACCGGCGGCAGCTCGCCTCCGAGCGGCGACCGATCGATCGCAACCGGGGTCCAGGCGAGCCAGAGCGCGGCCGCCGCCACACCGGCGACGGCGATCGCCGCGCGCGCGCGCGGCGGCCAGAGCGCGCCGGCGCGCGCGAGCGCGAGCCCGCCCGCGAGCGACGCGCCGAGGGTCGCGAGCGACAGCGCGCGCATCGGACCGCGGAGGATGCCGAAGCCCGGCACGATCGCGGCGAGCCAACCGTGCGGCAGCGGCAACGTGCCGGCGCTTCCGAGGCGGAGCTCCGGGCCGAGCGCGAGGACGAGGGCGGAGAGCGCCAGGAGCCACGACGCTCGCGCGATCGCCGGTTCGTCCCCCGGCGTCGCGGCGCTCTCCGGAGCGACGCCGCGTCGGCGCCCGAGCGCGGCCGCGATCCCGACGAACGCGAGGCCGAGCGCCAGCGGACCGACCCACGCGGCGCCCGCCGCGAAGCCCGCGCCCAGGAGAGACCCGCGCCATGGCAGGCTCGGATCCGGAACCCGGACGGCGCCCGCGTCGCGCGCCGCGACGTACCGGAGCGCGACCGGGAGAACGAGCGCGCCGGCGGCCGCGACGCTCGCGGCGAGGCCGGCGAGCGCGCGCGCACCGTGCCCCGTCGCCAGCAGAAACGCGCCGAAGAGCGGAACCGTCACGAAGGCGTAGTAGCCGAGGTAGAAGCAGGCGAGCGCCTGCAGGGCGAGCGCGAGCGCGAGACCGATCGCTCCGGCGCGCGTCCGCCCGCGCGCCCAGGCGACGATCGCGAGAAGCGCGAGCGGCGCGTACTGGAAGCCGAGGTACTGCGGCTGCGCCGCGAGCCCGTTCCCGGTGCCGAGCGGGTTCACGCGGCCGGGCTCGAGCGCGACCGCCGCCGCGACCAGCGCCGCCGCGAACGGCGCCATGCCCGCGAAGCGCGCGAGCGCGTAGACCGCGAGCGCGGTGCCCGCGATCCCCCACGCCATCTCCGCCTTCAGCACCGCGGTCGCGTCGCCGGTCGCGCGCCAGACGGGTGCCAGGAGCGGCAGGTGCGCGAGCATCGTCTCCGATCCGGCGAGAGTGTTGGCGGCCGGGAAGTAGATGTTGCCGTCGAAGAGATGCCCGGGATCCCGGAGCGCGGCGCGCGCCGTCCACGCGAGGATCCAGAGGTTCAGGTTGCGATCGGCGTTCTCGAATGCCGCATGCGGCCCGACGTAGCGCGGCAGCGAACCAGGCGCCGAGAGGAGCGGTCGCAGGACGTACGCCGCGACGACCGCAGCCACGGCGCCCGCGGCCACGGCCTCGCGGATGAAGCTCTTCACTATCGCACGAGGGGATCGCTCCCCTCGCCCCGTTCGGCAAAGCCGAACGGGGCCCCAGGCTGTCGCACGAGGGGATCGCTCCCCTCGCCCCGTTCGGCAAAGCCGAACGGGGCCCCACTCCCCGCGGGCTCGCTTCGCTCGCCGTATGCGGAGAATGGGGCGTCGGCCGAGGTCAGCTCGCGGCGTTCATGCCTTGGCGGACGGCCGAGATCGCCTGGTCGACGAGGCCGATCGCCTGCTCGCGGAAGCCGCCCTTGTTCGGCTCCGCCATCTCGAGCTCGCGCCGCGCCGACTGGAGCGCCGACAGCGCGTTCTCCATGTGCGGCTGATACGCGATCGTCGGCCCCGCGTAGCATCCGATCACGAACGCACAGAGAAGCGCGAAAACCAAGCCGGCCTTCCTGCCACGACCACTCATCCCCGTCTCCTTTCGTCCGCTGGTCCGCGAGCGCGCGGCCCGCGATCCGCCGGCGCGCGTCGCTCGCGACACCTGACGAGTCGCCGCGCGCGATGCAAGAGCGCGCACGGCTCGACGACGTTATCGGCGGCTCGCGCGGAGCCTCGAGGGAATGCGGTCAGAGCTCGCGGGCAGCGAACGTGTCGCAGGCGGCCGGGTCGCCGCTCTCGAGACCGCGCCGGAGCCAGCGCGAGCGCATCGCGGAGGAGCCGTGCGTCCACGACTCCGGCTGCACGGTGCCGGCGGCCTTGCGCTGCAGGCGGTCGTCGCCGATCGCCGCGGCCGCGCGCAGGCCTTCGTCGACGTCTCCCGGCTCCAGCAGGTTCGCGCGCTGGTTCGCATGCCGACCCCACACGCCCGCGAGGCAGTCGGCCTGGAGCTCGAGGCGAACCGAGAGCGCGTTCGCGGTCTCGCGGTCCGAGCGCTGTGCGCGCCGGACCTTGTCCGAGATGCCGAGGAGGTTCTGCACGTGGTGGCCGATCTCGTGCGCGATCACGTACGCCTGCGCGAAGTCGCCGGGCGCGCCGAAGCGGCGATCGAGCTCGTCGAAGAACGACAGGTCGAGGTACACGCGGCGATCGGGCGGACAGTAGAACGGGCCGACGGCCGACGACGCCATGCCACACGCCGAAGCGACGGCGTCGGAGAAGAGGACCAGGCGGGGCGGCTCGTACTCGACCCCTTGCTGCGGCAGCACCTCGCGCCACACGTCTTCCGTGCTCGCGAGCACGACCGAGGCGAACCGTCCGAGGTCGTCGGTGGGCGCGCCGATGCGCCCGGGCTCGGCGCTCTGGTCCACGGTCGCCGTATCGGACGGCTGCAGCATCTCGAGCAGGACACCGGGATCCTGGCCCGTCAGCAGGGAGAACACGACGAGCAGCAGCAGCCCGCCGCCGCCGATCGCGACCCCGCGCCCGCCGACGCTCATGCCGCGGCGGTCCTCGATGTTGTCGCTCGTCCTGTAGTCGCGCCAGCGCATGCTTCGCTCTTCGATGGATCGTTTGGCCCCGATCCAGAGTGCGCGCACGCCGGCGGCGTGTCGAGGCCCTCGGCGAATGTTGGTCGGCGGGCCCGGCGCAGCGCGGACGCGACCCCGGCGCCTCAGTCCGCGTAGCCGAGCGCGCGCAGCGAGCGCCGCACGTCGGCCGGGATGTCGGGCGCCGCCCGCCCGCCTCCGGCTGCGAGCTCCGCGTCGCGCCAGCGGGCGAGCGCCGCCTCCATCTCGGCGACGCGCGCCGGCTCGCGCCCGGCGACGTCCGAGCGCTCGCGCGGATCCGTCCGGAGGTCGAAGAGCGCGGGGGCGCCGGGCCGACGCGGCTCGACGAGCTTCCAGTCGCCCGCGCGAAGCCCGAAGGACGGGCGGCGCGAGCGCGCATCGCTCTCCGCGCCGGCGAACGGGAGCTGGAGTTGGATCGGCCGCGCCGCGTCGAGCGGCGGTCCGGAGGCGAGGGCCGCGATCAGGTCGACGCCGTCGAACCGAGCGCCTCCGCCGGCGATCGCGACGCCGGCGGCGCCGGCGATCGTCGGCAGGACATCGATCAGGTGCGCCGGCTGCGGGACGCGCGCGCCGGCAGCGACGCGCCCCGGCCAGCGCACGACGAGCGGGACCCGCACCTCCTCCTCGAAGAGCGTCCGCCCGTGGTGCGCCACGCCGTGGTCCCAGAGGCCCTCGCCGTGATCGGCCGCGAGCACGAGGAGCCCGCCGGGTGCCAGCGCGTCGAACGCCGCGATGAGGCGGCCGAGCTGCGCGTCGGCGTACAGGATCTCGCCGTCGTACGCGTCGATCGCGCGCTCGCGCGTCGCGGCGTCGGGGCGCGCGAACGCGCGATCCCAGGGCGCCGGCGCGTCGTACGGCTCGTGCGGATCGAAGAGATGTACCCAGAGGAAGCGCGGCCGATCGCGCGCGCTCGCGCCGAGCCACGCGAGAGCGCGGTCGACGGTCTCGGCGCCGCGGCGGTCGAACGCTCCGGTTGCGCCGCGCCGCCGCCAGCGCCGGCGCCAGGAGACGGTCCCCCCCGACGGCCCGAACGCGTCGTCGTAGTGCTCGAAGCCGCGCCCGAAGCCGAACCGGCTCGCGACCGGAAACGCGCTCACGAACGCCGCCGAGCGATAGCCGGCCGCCGTGAGCAGCCCCGCGAGCGTCGGCAGGTCGTCGGGGAGCGGGACGCCGTTCCGGCCGACCCCGTGCGCGATCGGCTGGCGCGACGTGAAGAGGGTCGCGTGCGCCGGTCCGGTCGCGCCCATCGGCGAGTACGCGACCTCGAAGAGCGCGCCCTGGCGCGCGAGGGCGTCGAGGTGCGGCGACGTCGCGCGCGCGTAGCCGTACGCGCCGACGTGATCGGCTCGCAGCGTGTCGACCGTGACGAGGAGGACGTCGGGGCGGTCGGCACGCGCCGCTGGCGCGACCGGCGCAGCGCGCGCGCCGTCGCCGGCACCCCCCGCGAACGATCGCCAACGCGCGAGGGCGAGGGCGCCGCCGGCGGCGAGCAGCGCGCCCGCCGTCGCGAGCGCGATCGCGCGGCCGCGCTTCAGGCGGCGCGCGCCTCCGCGCGCCGCCGGCCGACCGCGATCACCGACAGCCCGAAGGGGAGCCGCAGGCGGCGCTCGAGCCGGTAGACCGGCACGAGGAGATTCGCGATCCGCGCCTGGAAGCCGGGCACGCTCCGGCGCTTGAAGACGCGCCCGTTCAGGTACCAGCCCGGCGTCGAGGTCGCGTTCACGAAGGTCTCGCTCTCGACCTCGAGGCCGGCGGAGCGCAGCAGGTCGGCGACCTCGCCGCGGCCGTAGCGGCGGTGATGTCCGACCGCGTGGTCGATCGTGCCGTAGAGCTGGCGGTGCGCGGGGACGAGGACGATCAGGCGGCCGTCGGGCTCGAGCAGCCGGGCGAGACGATCGATCGCGGCCCGGTCGTCGCCGACGTGCTCCAGCACGTTCAGGCAGAGGATCGTGTCGAACGCGTGCGCGCGCACGGGCTCGGGCGCGTCGCGCTCGAGGTCGAAGCGCGCGACCGCCACGTTGGGCGACTTCTCGAAGCGGCGCTCGAGGAGATGCACGTATTGCGGGTCGAGATCGGTCGCGACGACGCGATCGCGGTCGCGGAGGAACGCGGTCATCGTGCCGGTGCCGGCGCCGACCTCGAGCACGCGCTGGCCGATCGCCGGCCGGATCGTTTCGAAGAGGAAGGCGTTGTAGCGGTCGAGCGCGGCCATGCGGCGGAGGGTCGCGTGCAGGGGGTCCGACTGCTCGCGGTCGTCGACGAGCGCGCAGCGGATCATCGTCCACACCGCGGAGACCGCGTCCTTCCAGCCGATCTTCTTGCCCTCGGCGTACGATCGCCCGCTGTAGGAGATCGGGACCTCGTAGATGCGGGCGCGGAGGCGCGCGAGCTTCGCGGTGATCTCCGGCTCGATGCCGAAGCGCTGCGAGCGCAGGACCATGCGCTCGACGATCTCGCGGCGGATCGCCTTGTAGCCCGTCTCCATGTCGGTCAGGTTCAGGTCGCAGAGCATGTTCGAGAGGAGCGTCAAGAACTTGTTCCCGAGCGAGTGCCAGAAGTAGAGGACGCGGCGCGGGTAGCCGGCGAAGCGGCTCCCGTAGACCGCGTCCGCGCGTCCGTCCTGGATGGGAGCGAGGAGCTTGTCGTAGTCGGCGGGGTCGTACTCGAGGTCGGCGTCCTGGGTCAGGAAGACGTCGCAGGTCGCGAACGCGAAGCCGGTCCGGAGAGCCGCGCCCTTTCCCTGGTTCACCTCGTGATGGAGGAGCGTCATGCGCGGCAGCGGCCGGCCGATGTCGGCGGCGATCGTCGGCCAGCCCGCTTCCGCCTCCGTGCGCAGGACGTCGCGCGTTCCGTCGCGCGAGCAGTCGTCGACGACGACGATCTCGTCGACCTCGGCGCGGCGCGCGACGCGCGCGAGGATCCGGAGGATCGTCGAGCGCTCGTTGTACACGGGCACGATCACGCTCAGCGTGAGGCGCCGCGGCTCCTCTCGGCTTTGGAGATCGGCCATCGTCGCGTCCTACGAGCCCGGCGCGCGAGCCGACCGCCCGGCGCGCACGGATTCCCTCGACACAAACACGCCCGCACGTGAGCGTCCAGCGGGGTCCGCGCGCGGTGGCAACGAGCGGACGCGTCTTGTCGCGGCAGGCGCGTGGCGGGTTGCGTTGGTGCGCGCGGGAGCGGCGTGTGAGCGAGCACGGCGACTCCTGTCGGAGGCGCCCTTTTTTCTGTCTCATGGTCAAGGAGGGGCGCCTCCTCCAACGTCGCTGCCGGTGCTCGCTCACACGCCGCCCCCGCCGCATGCACCGCCCGCCGTGCGAGCCGGCCCCGCGGTCGACCGAATGCGCCCGTGACCGCTCGCGCGGCTCGCCGCGCGTCGCTTCCGCAGTGCGCCGCACGTTCGCACCGTTTCTGCGACCGCGGACGGCCGCCGGCGGCGGCCGGGAGCGGGCGCGCGGGCGGACGCGCGCCGATTGGCATCTACTCTACAGCGGGCGGGTCGGCGCGTGTGCGAGCACGGCAGCGACGTTGGAGGAGGCGCCCTTCCTCATCCATGAGACAACAAAAGGGCGCCTCCGACAGGAGTCGCCGGGCTCGCACACGCGCCGACCCGCCCGCGCACGGACGAAACCGCAGGCCGGAATCCGAAGGCCGCAGTTACGCCAGGCCGTACAGCTTCGCGGCGTTGCCGGCGCAGATGCGGTGGCGCTCGTCGTCGGGGACGCCGGCGAACATCTCGTTGGCGATCTTGCGAGAGTACGGCCAGTCGGAGATGTGGTGCGGGTAGTCGGTCGACCACATCATGTTGTCGATGCCGACGTCGTGGCGGTTCCGGACGCCGTAGAAGTCCTGCACGAACGTGAGCCGCCAGTTCCGGCGGAAGTACTCGCTCGGCAGCATCTCGAGCTCGACCTTCGCCCAGTGGCGGTTCCGCCACCAGCGATCGTCCATCTGCTCGAGGAGCCACGGCACCCAACCCGCGCCCGCCTCGACCGAGATGAAGATCAGCTTCGGGAAGCGATCGAAGAGGCCCGACATGATCGTGTCGGCGATGATCGGCGGCATCGAGTCGAGGCCGGCGATCGAGTAGCTCGCGACCGTCTTCTGGCCCGCGGAGAGGAGCCCGGCGGGCTCGAACTTCCCGGTCGTCGTGGTTGCGCCCTTCGACGACGCCTTCGAAACCGTGCCGAGGTGGATGCTGCACGGCATGCCGAGCTTCTCGGCCTCGACCCAGAACGCGTCGTCGTCCTTCGCGATCGACGTGCCGCCCGCCGGCCACGACGACAGGATCACTCCTCGCATCCCGAGCTGCTTCGCGCGGCGCATCTCGGCGATCGCGGCCTCGACGCCGAGGTTCGGGATCTGGGCGAGCCCGATCAGGCGATCGGGGTTCGCCGACATGAACTCCTTCGCCATCCAGTTGTTGTAGGCCTGGATGCCGGCCTGGTGGAACGCGTCGTCGTCGTCGAGCATGTAGTGGCGCATCGTGCGCTGCGACGGATAGAGCACCTCGGCATCCACGCCGTCGACGTCCTGCTCCTTCAACCGCGTCTCGCCGTGCCACGCGCCGGCGTTCACGGTGTCGTAGCGCGCGCCCTCCCAGCGGAACGCCTCGTACGTGCGCCCGGGATAGGTCGTCACGAGTCCGAGCGGCACCGGCGGGGTGCCCGGGCGGTACTGCCAGGCGTCGCCGCCGGCCGAGTCCTTGACGAGCTTCGGGGCGCGATCGAGGAACTCCGGCTGGAGCCACTTCTTCCACAGGTCCGGCGATTCGACGACGTGCGAGTCCGCGGAGATCAGCTGAAACCGTCCCATACCCTCTCCTGACGCGATCGGCGCTTTTTGGCCGAATTTGGGCGAATGACCGTTCGGCGCTGCCTTTGTCGCTCGCGCCGCCGATCACGTCAACCGCCGTGTCGTCGCACGAGGGATCGCTCCCCTCGCCCCGTTTGGCGGAGCCAACCGGGGCCCGACCCCCTGCGGGCTCGCTGCGCTCGCATCTTTGACTCGCGCTTCTAACCCCGGCGCGCGATCGCGAGCAGATCGAGCCACTGCGGCGGCTCGCGGTCGGCGATCGCGAAGTCGGACGGCGCGAGCTCGACCAGCGTCGCGTCGCGCGCGGCGACCCGCGAGCGCACCAGGAGCGCGAGGCGCGCGAACACCCAGCGGACGAGGCGCTGCGGAAGGACGTTCCGGAGGCCGAGCGGGTCGAGACGGAGAATCCGGCGGACGTGCGCGCCGCGCGCCCGCTCGAAGGCGTACACGCGCTCGCTGCCGACGATGCCGCGCACCTCGACGGTCGCGAACGACCGCGCCAGCACCGCCGCCAGCTCCTCCGCCGTGTACTCGTGGACGTGGTACGGATTCTCGGACACCGTCGCGCGCCGGTTCGGCGTCGTCAAGATCAACGTCCCGCCGGGGCGGAGGCACGCGGCGGCCGCCGAGAGGAACGGGCCCGGGTCCGCGAGGTGCTCCAGCACCTGGAAGTTCGTCACCGCGTCGAACTCGCCGCGGCCGTCGCGCGCCAGCTCCAGCAGATCGACGGCCCGGAACTCGAGGTTCGGAGCGCGATGGCGCCGGCGGGCGAGCGCGAGCGCGTCCGCATCGTAGTCGACCCCGACGACCTCGCGCGCGCGACCGGCCAGGATCGCGGCGCCGTAGCCCTCGCCGCAGCCGGCCTCGAGCACGCGCTTGCCGGCGACCATCGGCGCGACGATCTCGTACGCGGCGAGGTGCCGCGCCATGTCGGGTGCGAAGCGCGCGTCCGCGGCGGCGAGCCGCTCGCCCGTGTAGGCCTCGGGGACCCGCCAGGCTCGTGTCGTCACGACTCGCCTCCGCTCGCGCCGCGGCGCTGGCCTTCGCGGCCGCGCGCCGCGCGCGCCCAGCGCGCGGCGTTCCGGACGCCCGGGTCCGGGTCGCGCGCCGCCGCGGCGAGCGCGCCCTCGTCGATCGCCGACGTCGCGAGGGCCGCCATCCACGCGGCCGTCTCGCGCTCCGCGGGGCTGCCGCTTCGCAGGAGATCGGAGACCAGCGCGGCCGTGCGGCGCTGGTCGAAGAGCGCGCGGTCGAGGAGCAGCGACGGGACGTACTGCTCGGCGAACGTCCCGTCCCGCATCGCGGCGACGAGCGCGCTCGTCGCGTCGCCGTGCCCGAGACGCGTGAGCGCGTACGCGGAGGTCACGCGCCACCACGACGTGTCGCTCGGGTCCTGCACGGGCGTGAGCGCCGGCGCCAGGTCGTCGCGTCCGGCCGCGGCCGCGGCGAGCGCCGTGAGCGCCCCGATCCGCTGGCGCAGGTCGAAATCGCCGAGCTCGGACGCGACGTCGGAGCCGAGGAGCGACGCCGGCACGTCCCACAGCGTCCCGGGCGCCGCGTCGGTCCACGCGTAGCGGCTCGCGAGCTCGCGCGCGAGGACGTAGTTGATCGCCGTCGTCGCCTCGCGCGCGACCCGCGGCTCCGACTTCACGGTCGCGGCGTACACGGCGCGCAGGTACGGAAGCGCGCCGGCGTCGCCGAACTCGCCGAGGGCGCGCAGGAGAAGCAGCTTGCTCTTCCGGTCGGGCGCGACGATCGGCTCGACCGACGCGAGACCGCGCGGCGCTCGCGCCGCGACCGCCGCGATCGCGAGGAGGCGCGCGCGGCGCACCTGGCGATCGACGTCCGCGAGCTCGTCGGCGCTGTCGGCGAGATCCTCGGGCCGGCCGCTCCGGGCGAGCGAGCGCGCTCGCCGCACCTCGTCCCGATACTCGCCCTGCGCGAACGCGGTCGAGAGGGGTCCGCCGCTCGAGCGCGGCGGCACGAGGTGCGGCCGCGCGTCCATCAGGTCGCGGCGCAGCAGCACGTCGAAGCGGCCGAAGCGCCGCACGAGCCGGTAGTTCCGCTGCACGAAGTCGCGCAGCAGGAAGTAGTAGGCGGGCGACGCCGAGAAGTAGCCGAGCCGGTCGTTCATCGTGACCGCGAGCGGCGGCGGCGCAGCCGCGATCGTGTCGATCATCGCCGCCTCGTCCGCGTGCGAGGGCCGCCCGGGGAAGAAGTAGTCGTGCGGAAACGGCGTGTGGCGGCCGGTCACGAACGGCACGATCGCCAGCGCCGGAAAGACGAGGAGCGCGTCGCCGGGCGCGGTCTCGCGCGCGACGAACGCCGCGACGCGACGGAGCTCCCGCAGGTCGTGATCGCGATCGCGCTCGAGCGCGACCGGCATCGCGGGAGACCCGAGCGGCGTCATGCGGCGGAGCGCCGCATCGGGGAGGAGGCGGACCCGCGCGTCGAGGAGCGGCGCCGCGCGCGCGACGAGCGCGAGCGCGATCGCCGCGAGTGCGGCCGCGCGGACGCCGGCGAGCGCACGGCGCACCGCGCGCGCGCTCGGCTCGCTCCGGCCATCGCCCCGGACGCGCGCGAGCGCCGTGGCCCACCGCCGCTCGACGGCGCACAGGCAGCCCGCGGCGACCACCAGCGCCGACGGCATGCTGATCACGACGTGCATGAAGTCGATCCGGGGATAGAGCTGGACGAAGAGCAGGAGCGCGTAGACGAGCGCGACCGTCCACGCCGGCGAGCGCGCCCCGGCGAGCCAGCGGGCGACCGCGGCCGCGAGGACGAGCGGCAGGACGAAGAAGGTCAAGTTCTCGATCTGCATCGCGGTCGACACGACGAGCCCCTCGGGCGCGACCGCCGACGCGGCCGCCGCGGCCGCGAGCGCGACCAGAGACGCGGCCGCGAGCGCGGCGAGCGCCCGCCGCCCAACCCACCCGCGCTCGATCGCCCACGGGAGGACGGCGACCGCGATCAGGAGCGCGACCGCCAGCAGCGACCACAGGCTCGGCTCGGGATAGTGGAGCCCGTAGATCCGCTCGACCCCGGCCCCGAGGAGGAGGACGTCGCGCGCGAAGCCGGCGGCTCCCATGCGCGGCACGAAGAAGAGGAGCCAGGCGACGTTCACGGCGAGGAAGCCGGCGGCGAGTGCGCATGCGTCCGCGATCGCAGCGGGGAGGCCGCGCTCGGCCGCGAGCGCAGCGGCGTCCGGCGCGTCGCCGCCCGCGCGCGCGCCGCCGGCCCGCCGGATGCGCACGGCGATCCCTCCGAGGAAGAGCGCGATCGCCGGGGCGGCGAGGAGCGCGAACTTGACGGAGAAGACCTCGAACGCGAGGACGGCGGCGACGGCCGCGCACGCGAGCGCCAGCACGGCGACCTCGAGCGCCGCGGCGAAACGGCCGCGTGCGCGCGGCGCCGCGAGGAGCTGCGCGAGCACCGCCGCGCCGAGGCACAGGATCCCGGTATTCGGCTTGAACGAGAACGCGACGCCCGCCAGCACGCCGGCTGCGAGAAGCGGACTCCGCCGACCGCTCTCGGCCGCGCGCACCGACGCCAGCTCGGCGCCGAGCCACGCCGCGACCGCGTACCAGGCAGGGTACGGGATGTTGAACGACGCGAACTGCCCCGCGAAGAACGGCATGCAGAGCGCGTACGCCAGGGCGGCGCATGCCGCCTCCGCCGGGCGCGCCACCCGGAGCGCGAGCCGGAACGTCAGCGCCGTCGCGAGCGCGTTCACGAGCGCGAGGCCGACCCGGACCGGGATGACGGAGACGCCGAAGAGCCGGAAGAGCGCGGCGTTCAGGTAGAACATCGCCGGCGTGTAGCCGGTGTGGAAGTCGAGGTAGGGGCGCTCGCCGCGGTACGTCCGGAGGATCTGGTAGAGGACGTTGCCCTCGTCGTCGAGGTTGAAGCCGTAGCCGACGAACGCGAGGAAGATGGCCAGCGCGGCGAGCGCGACCGCGGCCGTCGCGGCCCATGCGCGCGGCGCGACCCGCGCTCGCACGCCGGCGGCCGGTGCGCCGGCGGCGCGCTCGCTCGCCGAAGGAGCGCGGGCACCTCGCGTGCGGACGGCCCCGGCCGCTCCGTCGTGCGCCGGCGCGGTCTCCCCGGACGCGGACAGCCGCCGCGCGCCCGGGGTCACGCGCGCGCCTCGGTCGGCGGCATGGCGGTCCCGCCCGCGGGCGCGGCGCTCGCCGGCGCGAGGAAGTCGTGCGTCGCCGGAAGCGGCGTCCGCGCCGCAGCCGCGCGCAGCACCGCGGCGAGCTCGTCGGCGACCGCGTCCCACCGAAAGCGCGCGGCCCATGCGAGCGCGCCGTGCGACAGCCGATCGCGCAGCGACGCATCGCCGAGCACCCGCGCGATCGCCGCGCCGAGCCCCGCGGGGTCGCCGGCGGGAACGAGGAAGCCGGTCTCGCCGTCGCGCACCGAATCGCGGAGGCCGGGCACGTCGGCCGCGACGACCGGCGCGCCGCACGCGTTCGCCTCCAGCACCGTGAGGCCCCATCCCTCCTTCCGCGACGGCTGCACGACGACGGTCGCGCGCCGGAGCCACGCGACCTTCTCGTCCTCGCTCGCGAAGCCGTGGAACGTGACGCCGCCGATGCCGCCGTCCGCGACGCGCCGGCGCAACGTCGCGAGCGCGGCGCCCGCGCCGACCACCTCGAGGCGGGCCTGCGGGCGCGCGGCGCGCACCGAAGGCCACCCTCGCACGAGCACGTCCACTCCCTTGTAGTGCTCGACCCGTCCGACGAACACCACCCGGTCCGGATCGCAGGGGCCCGTGCCGGGCCGATAGCGACCGTGGTCGAGGCCGTTCGGGACGACGCGCACCTGGGCCGCGGGGATGCCGCGCCGGACGAGGTCGTCGCGCGTGCTCGGCGACACCGCGACGAAGGGCCAGCGCCGATAGGCGATCGGGAGGAAGGCTTCGGTCGCGAGCACGGCCGCCGCGATCGGCGGCGCGACCTGCCGGAACGCGCTCGCGCCGAAGAGATGGTGGACGAGCGCGAGGCCGGGCACGCCGCGGAGCCAGAGGGGCGACAGGTAGACCAGCTTGCAGAGGTTCTCGACGACGAGGTCGTAGCGGCCGCTCGCGATCTCGGCGCGGGCGCGCGGCGCGACGCGCGCGTAGTACTCCAAGCGGTTCCGGCCGAGGCGGACCAAGCGCATCCCGGCGCGCGCGACCTCGGCCTCGCCCCCCGCGAAGCCGGCACAGAGCACGGTGGTCGCGATCCCGTGCGCGGCCGCGAGCCGGCCGAATGCCTCCTCGACGTGGACCTCGACGCCGCCCGCGAGCGGGTGCGCGAGGTCGCGCTCGTTCAGCATGAGGACCCGCATCGCCACGACGAGGATACGAGGATACCGCGTGGTGCGCCGGGCCTACAGGCGGCCGAGCGCGCGGCGGAGCTTCAGCTCCCACACGATCCAGAGCGCCTCGAGACCGATCCGCTTCGACATCTTCGACGTGCCGACCTCGCGGTCCATGAAGATGATCGGGATCTCCAGGATGCGGAGACCCTTGCACCAGGCGCGGTAGGTCATCTCGATCTGGAACGAGTACCCGTTCGACCGGATCTGATCCAAGCCGATCGCGACCAGCGCGTCGCGCCGCCAGCACTTGAACCCGCCGGTCGTGTCGCGCACGGGGAGGCCGGTGATGCGGCGGACGTACTCGTTCCCGAAGTAGCTGAGGAGCAGCCGCCCCATCGGCCAGCGCACGACCGTGATCCCGTCCAGGTAGCGCGATCCCAGCACGACGTCGTAGCGCTCGGCGTGGCGGAAGAGGTCCGGCAGCGAGGCGACGGGGTGCGAGAAGTCGGCGTCCATCTGCACGAGGAGCCGCGCCCCGAGGTCGAGCGCGCGCCGGAAGCCGGCGAGGTAGGCCGGCCCGATCCCCTGCTTCGGGCCGTGGCGGACGACGTGGACGCGCCCGCGCGCGCGCCCGATCGCGTCGACCACATCCGCGGTCCCGTCCGGCGAGTCGTCGTCGACGACGACGACCTCGAGCGTCGGGTCGAAGTCGAGCAACGCCGGCAGCAGGCGCTCGATGTTGCCGCGCTCGTTGTAGGTCGGGACGACGATCGCCTTGTCGGGCACGTTCGGTTCGCTCGGCCGTTGGCGGCGGAGCCCTCCGTAGCGAGGACACCCGACTCCCGGCAACCCGGCCGATTGTACACGTCGAGCCCTTCAGTCGAGATCGAGCTCCGAGCGTGGGATGGGCCGGCCGAGGAGCGCGTCGCGTACGCCGCGGACCTTCTGGACGACGCCCTCCTGCTCGCCGCTCGCCAGCCGGCGGAGGTACTGGAACGGAAGGGTCGCGGCGAGGAAGACCGCGAACTTCGCGCGCTGCCACGGCGTCCCGTGGCGCGCCACGAAGCGGACCATGTTGCGCGCCGTCAAGTACTGACGGCGCCCGACGTAGGACGGGCCTCCGGACGCGCCCTGGCCGCGGTGCACGACGACCGCGCGCGGCGTCCACGCGATCCGGAAGCCCTGCGCGCGCGCCCGGGCGCACCAGTCGACCTCCTCGTGGTAGGCGAAGAAGTCCTCGTCGAACGCTCCGACGGCCTCGAGCGCGCGGCGCGCGAGCAGGATCGCCGCGCCCGAGACCCACGGCACGTCGCTCTGCTCGGCGAAGCGCTCACCGTCGAGCTCGCCGGCGCCGACGAGGCGGACCAGGCTCTGGCGGTAGCTCACCTCGCCCCAGGCGAGCCAGAGCCGGCGCGGGTCGTCGGCGCGTACGATCTTCGCGCCGACCGCGCCGATGGCGGGATCGCGCTCCGCGACCTCCACCAGGCGCGCGATCGCGTCCGGCGCGACGCGCGCGTCGTTGTTGAGGACGAGCACGTACTCGGCGCCGGCGTCGAGCGCGGCGCGGATGCCGGCGTTGTTGCCGCCGGCGTAGCCGAGGTTGCGCGGGTTCGCGATCGTCCGGAGGTCGGGGTGCGAGCGCGCCGCCTCCTCCAGGACCGGAGCCCGTGACGCGTTGTCGACGAGGACGACGGCGAGCGCCGGATGATCGCTCGCGTAGACGCTCTCGACGGCGTCCAGCGTCTCGCGGCCGCCGTTCCAGTCGAGGACGACGACGCCCACGAGCGGTGGGCCGGCCCGGCCGGCGAGCGGCTGCACGCCGCCGCGATACGACGCGCCCCGCGGCCGTTCAACCGCGCTCGCTTTTGACGCGACCCCGAGCGCGTGCGATCGGTCGAGCGATGACGACGCGAGCGCGGAGACCGGAGGCGCGGCGCGCCGCGCCGCGGTCGCCCGCGCGCGCGGTCGCGCGACCCGTGCGCGCTCGGGCTCGGCGGGCAGCGCCCGCGGCCCCGAGCCCGCCGGCGGCCGAGCAGGCGCGCGAGGTCCACCGTCGGCTCGCGAAGGCGATCCCGACGCCGCGCTGCGAGCTCGACCACCGCGATCCCTGGCAGCTCCTGATCGCGACCATCCTGAGCGCGCAGACGACCGACGCGCGCGTCAACGCAGTCACGCCCGAGCTCTTCCGGCGCTGGCCCGACGCCGGCGCGCTCGCGAGCGCGCCGCCCGAGGAGGTCGAGCCGGTCATCCGATCGACGAACTTCTACCGCACGAAGGCGCGCTCGATCACGCGCGCGGCGCAGAAGGTGGCCGGCGGGTTCGGCGGCGCCGTCCCGCGCACGATGGAGGAGATGCTGACCCTTCCCGGCGTCGCGCGGAAGACCGCGAACGTGGTCCTCGGCACGGGCTACGGCATCGCGACCGGGATCGTCGTCGACACGCACGTCGCGCGCGTGTCGCGCCGCCTCGGCCTCACCGCGAGCGAGGATCCGCCGGACGTGGAGAGCGACCTGTGCGCGCTCTTCCCGCGCGCGCGCTGGGTGGCCACGGGGCACCGCCTGCTCCTCCACGGCCGCTACGTCTGCGTCGCGCGCGCGCCGCGCTGCTCGTCGTGCCCGCTGAACGAGATCTGTCCGAGCCGCGGCGAGCCGCCCGCGGGCACGTGGCAGGCGCGCGCCGCCGGCGAGCGGCGCGTGGTCGAGTCGGGCGGCGATCGCTAGGGTTTCCCGGATGCGGATGCTCCTCCGTGCCGCGGCCGCGTGCTGGCTGCTCGCGGCGCCCGCCATCGCGCTCGCGCACGCGCGTCTCGTCGCCTCCTATCCCGGCGACCACGCCCTCCTGTCGGCATCGCCGAAGTCGATCGACCTCTGGTTCCAGGAGATCCTCGACGACGAGTTCAACGGCATCGCGGTCCTGCCCGAGCGAGCGCCGGGAGGCGAAGCCGCCGACTTCGCGGCCGGTCCCGCGACCGTCGACCCCTACGACCGCACGCACCTGTCCGTACCCGTCAAGCGCCTGGCGCGCGGCGTCTACGTCGTGCAGTGGAAGGTCCTGTCGCGCGACGGCCACAGCGCGCGCGGCCGCTTCAGCTTTCGCGTCATCCCCGATCGCGACGGGGCGTACTGAAGCGTGGAGCATTCCGCCCTCCACGCCGCGCAGCTGATCGGGACCCTGATCGCGCTCGCGGCGGCGCTGCTCGCGCTCGCGGTGCTGCGTCCGGCGCTCCGGCGTGTCGAGCGGATGGACGCCGCCACCCAGGGTGACGCGCGCGGGCTGGCGCAGGACCTCGCCGCCTCCCTCGCGACGTGGGCGTGGCGCGGCTCGCTCCTCGCGGCGGCCGCGTCGCTCGCGAACCTCGTCGTGCAGATCGGAGAGATCGAGAACACGACGATCCTCGCCGGCGCGGACCCGGCCCTCCTCCGCCGCTTCGCGATCGCGACGACCGTCGGTCGGATCACGCTCGCGCGCGCCGGGCTGCTATTTGTGTCGGCTGCGCTCGCGTGGCGCATGCGGACGCTCCGGCGCCTCGTGGACGCGCAGGCCGAATGGCTCGCTCTCCTCGCGACCACGACCGCCGCGGTCGTCGCGATGACCCTCGTGAGCCATGCGGCCGCCCTGCCCTCGGGACGCGCGCCCGCGATCGCCGTGCAGATGGCTCATCTCGTCGCCGCGGGTGCGTGGATCGGCTCGCTCGCGCACCTGCTCGCGGCGCGCGCGCTCGTGCGCTCGGCGCGGACCCGGTCCGAGATCGCGCTCGTCGCCGACGTCGTGCGGCGTTTCTCGCCGATCGCGCTCGCGGCGGCGGCGGTGCTCGTCGGCTCGGGAGCCTTCGCCGCGTGGTCCAATCTCGGAACGCCGGTCGCGATCGTGACGTCGGCGTACGGGCTCACGCTCCTGGTCAAGCTGACGCTGCTCGCGACCTTGCTCGTTCCCGCGTGGGTGAACTACCGCGTCGTCCGACCGGCGCTCGCGCGCGCCGCCGAGAGCGAGGCCGCGGCGGCCGCCGCACCTGCCGTCCTCGCGCGCTTCGGAAGCATGCTCGAGCTCGAGGTGACCGCGGGTCTGCTCGTGATCGCGGTCGCCGGCATCCTGGGATCCGTGTCGCCGCCGCTCGCCGACGGCACCGGCCGGCTCGCGCCCCCGGAGGCACGCGCGCTCGCGACGCCGCGCCTGCCGCAGACCGACGTCGTCGACCCCTCGACCTGGGTCGGCAGCGAGACCCGCACCGACGACGACCTCCGCTACTCCGAGTTCATGCACAACTGGTCCGGGCTGATCGTCGTGCTCCTCGGTGTCGCGTGGCTCGTGCAGGCGGCGGGCGGGCCGCGCGGTGCGCGCGTCGGCAGGCTCTGGCCGCTCGCCCTCCTGCCGTTCGCCGCCTTCGTCGCGATCGCGAGCGACCCCGAGGTCTGGCCGATGGGCACGGTCGACCCGATCCGCGCGCTCGCCGATCCGATCGTCCTCGAGCACCGGATCGGCGCGCTCATGATCGTCGCGCTCGCGTGGCTCGGCCTCCGCGAGGAGCGGCGCGGCGGCGACGACCGCCCGCTCGGCCGGGCGCTCCCGATCCTGATGATCGTCGGGAGCTTCCTCCTCCTCGGGCACGCGCACTCGAGCTTCGGAGCGACCGAGTCGCTCACGACGATGATCAACGTCCAGCACGCAATCATGGGCGGGCTCGGGCTCCTCGCCGGCGTCGTGCGTTGGCTCGAGCTGCGCGGGCTCTTCCCGCGGCCGGCCGCGCGCGTGCTGTGGCCGTCGCTCGTGATCGCGGTCGGCCTGTCGATGGCGTTCTTCTACCGGGAGCTCGTCGTGGCTTGACGCGCCGCCGGGTCGTCCGCGCGCCGGACGCGGATCGCGCACGGACCGGCGCTCGCGACCGGCACGGTGTTCTCGTCGATCCAGGCGACGATGCGATCGAAGTAGGCGTCGGCGCCGGCGAACGCCGGCACCGAGGGCGGCGCGAGCGCGACGACCGCGGGGCGCACCTCCTCGAGGCGCGCGACGATCTCGCCCTGCTGCGACCGGTCGGGTCGGCCGGGGACGAAGTAGAGGAAGTAGAACGGCATCCGGCGGCCGGCGAGGAATCCGAGGCCGGGGACGTCGGGAAACGCGAACAGCGCATCGCCGTCCGTGCTGTGCGCGCGGATCTCGCGCACCGCGGCCCCGAGCCACGCGAGCTCCTCGGCGCGGCCCTCCACGACGACGATCGGCGCGCGCTCCCCGATCCCGAGGTCGACGACCGGCTCGCGCAGGCGCGGGACGAGGGTGGGCAGCGCGCGGCCGGCGGCGAGCACGGAGACGACCGCGAGCGCCGCCGCGCCAGCGCGTCGCCGGACAAGAGCAGCAGCCCGGGCGCCGCCCGCGACCTCGCGCGCGAGCCCCGCCGCCCATGCCCGCTCGGCGCGCGACCACGCGACCGCGACCGCCGGCACGACGACCGGCGCACCCATCGCCACGTGGACGAGGTCCGGGCGCGGATAGAGCTGGAGCGCGTACACGGCGGCGAACGCGAGGAGCGCGCGCTCCGCGGTCGCCTCCGGCCGGGCGTCGCGCGCGACGGTCGCGAGCGCGGCGCCGAGCAGTACCGGTCCGAGCCAGAGGCATGCGTTCTCGGCGGTGAGGCGCGGTCCCTCGAGCGCCGCGAGCGCCGCCGCGATCGTCATGCCCCCGGCGAGCGCCGGCGCGGCCCAGCGCGCGCGTCCGGGCCGGAGCGCGAGCAGGCACGCCGCGACGACCCCGGCAGCGAGCGCGACCGTCGCCGGCCACGGCGGAGCGAGCGCGATCGCGTACGCGCGGACGACGCTGCCTTCGAGGTGGAGGACGTTCGCGAACGTCGCCGCGAGGCCGAGGTCGCTCGCGAGCCGGGCGAGCCAGGGCGCGACCACGATCGCGAAGCCGAGCGCGAGCGCCGCCAGGTCGGCGACCGCCGCGCCGCCGCCGCCGATCACCTGTCCGGCCGAAAGCGCTCGATCGGCGGGCGCACGCAGCGCCGCGAGCGCCAGCGGTGCGAGCAGCGCGATCGCCACCATCGGCTCGCGCCCGCCCGCGACGAGAGCCACCCCGCCCGCGACCGCGCCGAGCCGGATCGCGAGCGCGAGCGCGCGCGCGACCGCCGCCCGCGCGTCCCAGCCGGCGGAAGCGGCAAGCGCAGCTCCGCCGAGCGCCAGGACCCCGCAGTTCGGCTTGACCGAGAACGCGAGCCCGGCCGCCGCGCCGGCAGCGACCCCGAGGAGCGCCGCACCCGCCGCGCCGCGCGCCCGTCGCGCCGCGAGCGCGGCGACCGCCGCCTGCGACGCGAGCGCGAGCGCGGCCGCCAGCCATCCCGGGTACGGCGTGTTGAACGGCGCGCCGAAGCGGAGCGACACCGGCAGGAGGAACGCGACCTGAACCAGCGCGGCGGCCACCGCCGCCGCGCGCGCGCCGTGGACGCGCGCGACGGCGAACCCGGCCGCGACCGTCGCCGCCTGGAAGAGGACGCCGAACGTGCGCGTGGTCGTGAGCCCCGCCCCGAACGCGCGCCAGAGGGCGGCGTGGAACGCGAAGTAGCCGGGCGTATACGACGTCTCGAAGTCGACGTACGGCCGCTCCCCGGCGGCCGCGCGCTCGATCTGCACGAGCTGGACGCCCTCGTCCGTGACGTCGAAGCCGTAGAGGCGAAACGGCCACAGGTAGAGGAGGACGACGAGGCCCACGATCGCCGCCTCGAGCGCGATCCGGGCGCGGCCGACCGCCGGCGCGCCGCCGTCGGCGGTCACCGCGCGCCCCCGGCGCGCGCTCCGGCGTTCCGGGCGGCCGCGGCGCGCGCCGCCGCGCGCTGGACGGCGAGCGTGCTCTCGGCCGCGCGCTCCCACGTGAGCTCCGCGGCGCGCGCAAGTGCGGCGACGACCGTCCGAGCGCGCAGGTCGGGATCGCGCAGCAGGCGCTCGATCGCGTCGGCGACGAGCGCGGCCTCGGCGCGCTCCACGAGCAGCCCGCCGCCGCGGACGACCTCGGGGACCGAGGTCGCCGCGACTCCGACCACGGGGCAGCCGCACGCCATCGCCTCGGCGAACGTCAAGCCAAAGCCCTCGTAGGTCGACGGGCTCACCATGACGTCGGAGGCGCCGTAGAGCTCGACGAGGCGCTCGGCGGGAACCTCGCCGAGGAGCCGCACCCAGGGCGGCGGGGCCACGAGCCAGGCGGGCTCGTAGCCCGGGCGGCGACGTCCCGCGATCGCGAGGGTCGCGTCGAGTCCGCGCGCGCGGAGCGCCGCGATCGCCTCGATCGCGACCTCGACGTGCTTTCGCGGCTGCGCCGTGCCGACGAACGACGCCAGCGGGCCGCCGTCGGCGACGCCGAGCGCGGCGCGCGCCGCACGGCGCGCGGCCTCGTCGCGCGGCGGCCGGAACGCGCGCGATACGCCGAGCGGGACGACCGCGATGCGCGACGGCGCCACGCCGAGCCGCATCGCGACGTCGCCGGCGGCGTGCTCGGAATCGCAGACGATGCGGTCGGCGCGGCGCGCGGCGTGGTGGAGGTGCACGGCGAGCTGGAGCCGCTGGGGGAGCGCGAACGTCGCGGGCTCGGAGAGGACGGCGAGGTCGTGCACGGTCACGACCGCGGCCGTCGCGCGCGGAAGGCCGACGAGCGGGAGCGCGTGCTTGGTGCCGTGGTAGACGTCGGCGCCGAGGCGAGCGAGCGCGCGCGGGACGCCGACGTTGTCCCACCAGGGCTGCTGCCAGCTCGAGGAGAGAGGGACGCGCACGATGCGGAGCCCGCTCGCCCCGTCGAAGGCGTCCGGACGATCGGTCAAGACGGTCACCTCGACGGCGTCGGCCGCCTCGCCGCCGGCGCCCACCGGGTCCGGCGAAGTGCGATCGACGAGCTCGCCGAGCGCGCGCGCGAGCGCGACGCCGTACGTCGCGGGTCCGCCCGTCACGCCGGCGACGACGCCGAGCGCGACCCGGAGCGCGCTCACGCGGGCCCCGCGCTGTCCGCCGGCCGTCGCCGCCCCGTCACGGCGCGAACGCCCTCGCGCACCCCGGACCAGAGGGCCGCCACCACCTCGTGCCGGCCGCGGAGCTCGTAGAGGAGCGCGCTCGTCGCAACGAGCCCGGCGTAGATGGGGAGGAACGCGATCCAGGCGAGCGGCGCCCCGTGGTCGCGCAGGAGGAGCAGCTGGTTGCGCGCCTTCAGGCGGGCCGCGTACGGCGTCAGTCCCGATGCGAAGCCGCGCATGCCGTCGTGGCGGACGATCGCGCGCGGCGCGATCATCGGGCGGTACCCGAGGGCGCGCGCGCGCAGGCAGAAGTCGACCTCCTCGTAGTAGACGAGCAGGTCCTCGCGGTACGGGCCGACGCGGAGGAAACACTCGCGCGTCACGAGAAGCGCCGACCCCATGACGCCGCCGACGCGATAGGGCGCGCCGTCGCCGGCGCGCCGGACGCGCAGCAGCGTGCGCGGCACCGCGAGCGACCACGGCGAGTACCGCTCACCGAGCGACAGCGCGCGCTCGCGCCGGCGAGTGTCGAGGAGCGCCGGCCCGACGATGCCCGCGTCGTGGTGCGCGGTCGCGGTCGCGACGAGCTCGGCGAGGCAGCCCGGCTCGAGCTCGGTGTCGTTGTTCAGGATCATGAGGAACGCCGCGCCGCGCGCGATCCCGCGCTCGGCGCCCGCGTTGACGCCGCCCGCGAAGTGCCGGTTGTCCGGGAGGAGCACGAGCTCGACGTCGTCCGCCCCCGCATACTCGTCCGCCAGAGCGCGACGCTCCGCCTCGCGCGACGCGTTGTCGACGACGACCACGTGGACGCGAACGCCCATGGCGTTGCGCAGCGACGCGACGCACGTGCGCGTCTCCGCGAGGCCGTCGTGGTTGACGACGACCGCGGCGACGAGTGGCGGCTCGCCGCCGGAACGGACGAGCGGCGCCCCGAAGGCCGGCCCCTCGGCGCGGGCGGCGTCGCGATCCGACATCAGGCGCGCTCGCCGGAGCCGCGCCCGCTCGCGGCCGCTCGGCGCGCCGCGGCGAGGGAAGCCTGCGACGCGCCGCCGCGCGCCCTTCGCTCGACGAGCGCGGCGAGCGCGTCCCCGAGGCGTTTCGCGCGCACGTCCGGCGCCGCGACGCGCGCGACCGCAGCGCGCGCGGCCGAGCCGAGCGCGGCGCGGCGGGGCGGGTCCGCGGCGAGCGCGACCAGCGCGTCCGCCAACGCGCGCGGCTCCGGGTCCACCGCCGCGATCGATGCTCCCGGCTCGAAGACCTCGCGGATCGCCGGCGTGTCGGCCGTCACGATCGGCCGTCCGACCTGGGCACTCTGGTAGAGCTTGTTCGGCACGACCATGCGCGCCTTCTCCGATCGCCCGAAGATCCCGAGCACGACGTCGGCCGCGCGAATGCGCGCGGGCAGGTCCTCGAAGGGGACCCAATCGGTACGGCGCACGTGCGGCAGGCCGTCGACGAGGCGGTCGCACGACGCGCGCTCGGGGCCGGTGCCGACGAGGTCGAACTCGATGCCGGACCCGGGACCGACGAGCGCGGCCGCGCGCGCGATGACGTCGGCGCCGTGCAGCGGGACGTACTGGCCGTAGAAGAGGACGCGCAAACGCGCGCTCGGACCCTCCGGCCGCGCAGTCGCGCCTTCCGCGCCGGGGGCGAACGCGGGATCGGCGCCGAGGTAGTGGACGAGCGTCCGCGCCGGATCGACGCCGAGCCGGTGCGCGACCCAGTCGCGATGCGCGGCCGTGTCGAGCACGACGAGGTCCGCGGCGCGCATGCCGGCGCGGTCGAGCCACACCGCGAGGCGGCCCGCCGGCGATCCCGCCGCATAGCGGCGGCGGTCCTCGACGAGCGTCTCGGTGATCGTCACGAGCGGCGCGAACACGATCGGGCGCGCGCCCGCGAGACGGCGAAGGAGCAGGACGTCGAGCTGGCCGTTGAAGCCGGCGACGAGCACGTCGGCATCCGCGGCGAGCGCGCGAAACCGCCGCGTGAGCCGCGCCGCCGCGCCTGCCCAGCGCGCCCCGAGACGAGCGAGGCTCGCGGCGCCGAAATAGCCGGCGTCCTTGTCCCGCGTCTCCTCCCAGAGCGGCTCGTGACAGAGCCGGAGCTCGCAGCCGGCGGCGCGGAGGTCGTCGGCGAGGAGCGCGTTCGCGCTGTGGCGGGCGTTGAAGGTGCCGAAGAGGACCGCGATCACCGGGCTCCCGCGCCGCTCTGCCGGACCTCCGCCGGGTGCGGCGGCTCGGCGTCGGGATGGAGCCCGGGCTCCAGGTCGGGCACCATGTCGAGCTGGAGCTCGATCTTGCGCACCCGGAGCAACGTGTCCTCGACGAGCGATCGGTTCGCGCCGATCAGGTCGGCGATCAGGCCCATGAGGATCGTCTGCACGCCGATGATCGAGAGCGCGGCGGCGAGGATCAGCGATTGCACCATGCCGGCGCCGCCGCTCGTGAAGTACGCGTAGAGGAAGCGGAGCCCGAGCGCGACGCCGCCCGCCACCATGAGCCCGCCGAGCAGCCAGAAGACGCGGATCGGCTCGTACAGCGAGTAGATCCGCACCATCGTGACGAACGATCGGTACAGGTACGACGGGATGCTGCGGAACAGGCGCGACGGCCGCGTCTCGCGGCTGCCGACCGGGACGTGCGTCACCGCGAGCTGCTTCTTGCCCGCCTGGATCAGGGTCTCGAGCGTGTACGTGAAGTCGGAGATCACGTTCAGGCGGAGCGCCGCGCGGCGCGAGAGCGCGCGGAAGCCGCTCGCCGCATCGGGAACCGACGTCCCCGAGAGGCCCCGCACCACCCAGCTGCCGTAGGACTGGAGCCAGCGCTTGACGGGAGAGAAGTGCGCGAGGCCGTCCGTGCCGCGGTCGCCGACCACCATGTCGGCCTTGCCGTCGACGATCGGGGCGATGAGCGCGGGGATGTCGCGCGCCTCGTACTGGTTGTCGGCGTCGGTGTTGACGATGACGTCGGCTCCCAGCTTGAGTGCCGCGTCGATGCCGGCCGAGAACGCCCGCGCGAGGCCCTGGTTCTGCGGGAAGCGGATGATGTGGTGCGCGCCCGCGCGCCGCGCGACCTCGGACGTGCCGTCCACCGAGCCGTCGTCGACGACGAGGATCTCGATCTCGTCGATGCCGGGGAGGCGGCGCGGCAGCGAAGCGATCGTCGCCGGCAGCGCGTCCGCCTCGTTCAAGCACGGAATCTGAATGATGAGCTTCGGCATCCGCCGCTCTCGCGTCCTCCTCTTGCTGTGTCTCGCCCTGCTCGACGTCGCCCTGCCGCGCGCCGTCGCCGCCCGCCGGCCCGCCGCTTCGCCGGGCGCGGCGACCGGCGCGTCCGGCGGCTCGGCGGCCGCGCGACGCGCGCCCGCCCGGCTACGGGTTCTCTTCCTCCGAGTCGCGTTTCCCGACCGCCCGTCGAAGCGGCCCCCCGAGGACATCCAGAACGCGAGCCGCAGCGGGCTCGTGGACCGGCTCGTCGGCTACTACGACGAGGTGTCGTCGCGACGCTTCCACATCGACGCCTCGGTCTCCACACGCGTCTATACCCTTCCCCGCCCCCGGGCGGAATACGTGGACAAGACCGAGGAGATGGTGCGGGACGCCCTCGCGGCCGCCACCGCGCCGAGCGCGGAGCGGGCGCGCATCGCGCGCTTGAAGCCGCAGGCGGTGGTCGTGTTCTTCGCGGGGCCAGGAGAGGAATCGGACATGCAGGGGACGTCGCGCGCGGACCCCTGGTCGAACACGGTGATCGGGACGCGCTTCGACGCCGCCGGCACGGTCGTCGATCGGGCGACCGTCGTGGGCGAGGACCCGCCTCCGCCGCTCTCCCCGTTCGGCGTCCTGGCGCACGAGTTCGGCCATCTGCTCGACCTCCCCGAGCTCTACGCGCCCGGCCGCGGCCACGAGGGCATCGGCGTGTGGGGTCTCATGGGCCAGGGCAGCTGGGTCGGGTACGGCGACATGCCGCCGCACCCGTGCGCGTGGTCGAAGCTCCGGCTCGGCTGGGTCGACGCGATCGAGGTCGGCGCGGACCGGAAGATCGCGCTCGGCGCGGTGGAGCGCAGCGCGCAGGTCGTGAAGATCCTCGCCAAGGGCCCAGAGGCTCCCGGCGAGTACTTCCTCATCGAGAACCGCCGCCGGATCGGCGCCGACCGATCCCTTCCGGGCGAAGGCCTCCTCGTCTGGCACGTCGACGAGTCGCTCACGAGCTTTCGCCGGTCGCAGGACGAGGTCGACCATAAACGCCTCGATCTCCTCACCGCCGACTCGTGGCCCTCGCACCTCGACCGCGGGGTCAGCCACGGCGGAAACCGCGGCGACGCGGGCGACCCGTGGAGCGCGCGCCGCGAGGGCCCCGGCCCCGACACCGCTCCGAGCACGCGCGCGTACGACGGCACGCCCGGGAGCTTCGCGATCCGGAACATCTCGCGCGCCGACGACGTGATGACGTTCGAGATCGTGTTCACCGCCGCCGGCGAGGGCGCGAGCGGAGGCGCCGGCAGTGCGACCACGACCTCGCCGGCGCCCGCTACGACCCGGTAGGCGCCGGCGGCACGCCGATCGCCCGCAGCGCGCGCTCCGCCTGGCGCTTGACGCGCTCGTCGCGATCGCCCGCTGCGGCGGCGAGAGCCGGCGCCGCCGGACCCGCAGGCGCACCCACCTCCGCGAGCGCGGCGGCCGCGAACTCGCGGACGCGCGGCCGGTCGTCGCGCAGCAGGTCGGCGAGGCCGGGAACCGCGTCGCGCGCGCCCGGGTTGTAGCGGAGCGCCATCCCGAGCCCGACCGCGACCGCCGGATCGCGCTCCGCCGTGCGCGCGATCGCGGCCGGCACGCGACCGGGCGCGACCCCGGCGAGCGCGCCGGCCGCCCAGACGCGCTGCTCCGGGCTCGCCTCGTCGAGCGAGCGCTCGAGCGCGGGCGCGGCGGCGGACGCCGCAGGGCCCATGTTCTGGAGGGCGAGATCCGCCTCCGCCCGCGTCCCCGGACGCTCGCGCACCTCGAGCAGCGTCGGCACCGCGACCGGCGCGATGCGCCGGAGCGCGAGCGCGGCGTTCGGCATCCCGAACGGCAGCTTTCCGAGCTCCGCCGCGAGCCGCCGGACGACGCGCTCGCGCCCCGCGCCGTCGAGCGCGGCAACCTCGACCGCCGCGGCGCCGGCGACCTGGTCGTCGTCGGACGCGAGCGCGCGCACGAGCCGGTCTTCCGGGCCGACCGGACGGCGGCACGCGAGCGCCGCGAGCGCGATCGCGATCGCGCCGACGGCCGCCCACGGCGGGCGCGCCGGCGATCGCGTGCGGGACGGCCGCGCGCTCAGCCTGCCGGCTTCGCGTGCGCCTCGGCGCACTGGAGCGTCAGGCCGCCGTGTGCCCACGCCGCCCCGGCCGCCATCGCCATCGAGACGAAGATGGCCTCCGCCAGCTCCTGCTCGGTCGCGCCGGCGCGCAGTGCGCGGCCGGTGTGCGCGTCGATGCACCACGGGCACTGCGTGATGTGCGCGATCGCGACCGCCATGAGCTCCTTGGTCTTGACCGGCAGCGCGCCGGCGGCGAAGGCCTTGCCGTCGAACTCGAGGAACGCGCGATAGGCGTCGGGCGCGAGCTCGCGCATGTGCCTGAACTGCTTCTTCGCATCCACGCCGTGGAACTGCATGAGGCGTCCTCCTATTCGCCCACCCCGAGGTCCCGGGCCGTGAAGAGCGCATCGAAAGCATAGCCGGCGCGCTCGATGTTCTCGCGGGCACCCTCGAGGCGGTCGATCGTGGCGATGATCCGGATCACGCGCGCCCCCGACTCCTCGATCACCTTGGCCGCCTCCAGCACCTGACCGCCCGTGGTCGCCACGTCCTCGACGATGACGACCTGGTCGTCCGGCGCGAGCGCGCCCTCGAGCTGCTTCGCCGTTCCGTACTCCTTCTTGCTGTTCCGGATGAAGACGCTCGGCAGGCCGGACGCGAGCGACGACGCGGTCACGAGCGGGATGCCGCCGAGCTCGGCTCCGGCGAGCTTCGTCGTCTCCGCCGGGAGACGCGCCGCGAAGAGCTTCCCGAGCTCGCCCAGGATCTCGGGGCGCGTCGAGAAGAGGTACTTGTCCAGGTAGTAGCTGCTCTTCCGCCCGCTCCGCAGCGTGAACTCGCCGCGCAAGAGAGCCACGTCCGCGATCCGCCGCGCCAGGTCGTCGTTCGTCACGAGAGCATCCAAGCGCGGCGGCCGCCGGACGTCAAAGGTGCGCGTCGACGCTCGTTCGTCGGCACGTCGGCGCGCGGCGGCAGCGGCGCGTGAGCGAGCACGGCAGCGACGTTGGAGGAGGCGGCCTTCCTTGAAATCGAGACAACAAAAGGCCGACTCCGACAGGAGTCGCCGGGCTCGCTCACGCGACGCTGGCGCCGCGCTCCAACGTCGCCACGCAAAACGCCGAACGGAGCGCCGGGCGACAACCGGCTCCCGAAACGCGTCCGTCACTGCGCGCGGAGCGGGCGGTACTTGATCCGGTGCGGCCGGTCCGCCTCCGCGCCGAGGCGAGCGCGGCGGTCCTCTTCGTAGTCGTGGTAGTTGCCGGCGAACCACTCGACGTGGCTGTCCCCCTCGAACGCGAGGATGTGGGTCGCGATGCGATCGAGGAACCAGCGGTCGTGGCTGATCACGACCGCGCAGCCGGCAAAGTCGACGAGCGCGTCCTCGAGCGCGCGCAGGGTGTCGACGTCGAGGTCGTTCGTCGGCTCGTCGAGCAGGAGCAGGTTGCCGCCGCGCTTCAAGAGCTTCGCGAGGTGGACGCGGTTCCGCTCGCCGCCCGAGAGGTCGCCGACGAGCTTCTGCTGATCCGAGCCGCGGAAGTTGAACCACGAGCAGTAGGCGCGCGAGTTCACCTCGCGCTTCCCGAGCAGGATCTTCTCCGCGCCGCCGGAGATCTCCTCCCAGACCGTCTTCTTCGGGTCGAGCGCGTCCCGCGACTGATCGACGTAGGCGGGCTCCACCGTCTCGCCGAGCCGGAGGTTCCCGGCGTCGGCCTTCTCCTCGCCGACGACCATGCGGAAGAGCGTGGTCTTGCCGGCGCCGTTCGGGCCGATCACGCCGACGATGCCGCCGGGCGGGAGCGCGAACGAGAGGTCGTCGATCAGGAGCCGGTCGCCGTACGCCTTCGCGAGGTGCTGCGCCTCGACGACGACGTTCCCGAGGCGCGGACCGGGCGGGATGACGATCTCCGCCTTCCCGATGCGCTCGCCCGGGCCCTCCGCGAGCAGCTTCTCGTACGCCGCGAGCCGCGCCTTGCCCTTCGACTGGCGGGCGCGCGGCGACATGCGCACCCATTCGAGCTCGCGCGCGAGCGTCCGCTGGCGCGCCGACTCCTGCTTCTCCTCGAGCTCGAGCCGCTTCTGCTTCTGCTCGAGCCAGGACGAGTAGTTGCCCTCCCACGGGATGCCGCGGCCGCGGTCGAGCTCGAGGATCCACCCGGCGACGTTGTCGAGGAAGTAGCGGTCGTGCGTGACCGCGACGACCGTTCCCTTGTACTCGGCGAGGAAGCGCTCGAGCCATGCGACCGATTCCGCGTCGAGGTGGTTGGTCGGCTCGTCGAGGAGGAGGAGATCGGGCGATTGGAGGAGGAGGCGCGCGAGGGCGACCCGCCGGCGCTCGCCGCCCGAGAGGTGGGCGGTGCCCTCGTCCGGAGGCGGGCAGCGGAGCGCCTCCATCGCGATCTCGACCGTCCGGTCGAGCTCCCAGGCGTTCGCCGCGTCGATCCGGTCCTGCAGCTCGGCCTGGCGCGCGAGGAGCTTCTCCATCGCGTCGTCGGACATCGGCTCGGCGAACTTGTTCGAGATCTCCTCGAACTCGGTGAGGAGCGCGCGCGTTCCCGCGACGCCTTCCTCGACGATCTCGCGCACCGTCTTCGTCGCGTCGAGCTGCGGCTCCTGCGGGAGGTAGCCGACGGTGTAGCCTTCGCTGAGGCGCGCTTCGCCCGAGAACTCGGTGTCGAGCCCGGCCATGACCTTGAGGAGCGTGCTCTTGCCCGCGCCGTTCAGGCCCAGGACGCCGATCTTGGCGCCGTAGAAGAACGACAGCGAGATCCCTTCGAGGACGACGCGATCGGGCGGGTAGACCCTTCGGAGATCGCGCATCGTGTAGATGAACTGCGGCATCGACCGATGCGATAGCGAACGGAGCCTCGAATTGGGAGGTCGCGGTCGCCGCGCGACCTCGTGCGCCGCCCGAGGCGCTCGGACCGCGGTCGGCGGCGCATCACTGGCATCGCGGGCGCGATTCGCCTACGAGTGGAAGAAGAGCCGTCGCCCCCGGGCGAACCGGCTCGGTCCGGCCGCGGAGCCGACGAGGAGGCGAGATGGGGATCGCGACGTCGAGCGAAGCCGAGCGCAGCCGCCGCTCCGCCGGAGCGGTGCTGCAGAAGATCTTCGGGCGGCTCGAGCCTGGGATCCGCTACCGGCTGTGGGACGGGAGCGAGGGCGAGATCGGCACGCCCGACGGGACGTGGACGCTCGTCATCCGCGATCGCGACGCCTTCCGCGAGACCTTCGGCTCGAACGACACGCGCGTCTTGGGCGAGGCCTTCATCGACGACCACATCGACGTCGAGGGCGACCTCTTCAATGCGCTCCGGATCGCGAACCAGCTCGAAGAGCTGGACCTCGGTTGGATGGACAAGATCGGAATCTGGCTGGATCTGCGCGGGGTCTGAGGCGTGGCAGAAGGCGAGCGCTGGGACGCGATCGTTGTGGGCGGCGGCCCGGGCGGGTCGACCGCGGCGTGGCGCCTCGCGCGTGGCGGGGCGCGCGTGCTCGTGCTCGACGCGGCCCGCTTTCCGCGCGTCAAGCTGTGCGCCGGGTGGGTGACGCCGGCGGTGTGGCGTACGCTGGAGGTCGATCCCGCCGCCTATCCGCACACGATCCAGCCGTTCTCGCGCGCGACCATCGAGCTCGAAGGCGAGGTCCACGAGACCGCCTGGCCGACGACCGCCAGCTACGGCATCGTCCGGAAGGAGTTCGACGACTTCCTCCTGCGCCGCGCCGCGAGCGCGGGCGCGCAGGTCCGCGACGGCATGCGAGTCCAGGCGATCGAGCGCCTGGGCGAAGGCTTCGCCGTATCCGCGGGTGGCGAGCGATTCGTCGCGCCGATCGTGATCGGAGCCGGTGGCCACCATTGTCCGGTGGCGCGTGCGCTCGGCGACGTGTCGGAAGAGGAGACCGTCGTCGTCGCGCGCGAGTCCGAAACGCGCCTCGGCGCCGCGCTGCTCGGCGAGCTCACCGAGCGGAGCGGAACCCCCGAGCTCTTCGCCGAGCCCGACTTCCGTGGCTACGGCTGGTACTTCACGAAGGGCGACTTCCTGAACGTCGGCGTCGGCTGCGTCGGCGGCGGCGCCAACCTGCAGCGCCGCTGCGAGGCGATGGTGCAGCGGCTGCGCGACGACGGCCGCCTGCCCGAGAACGTCGAGATCGAGCCGTTCAAGGGCCACGCCTACGCGCTTCGCCTGAGGGCGCCGCGCCGGATCGCGGGCGAACGCTTCGTGCTGGTGGGCGACGCGGCCGGGCTCGCGCGCGGCGTGAGCGGCGAGGGCATCGGCCCGGCGGTCGAGAGCGGCGCGCTCGCCGCGGACCTGGCGCTGCGCGCTCGCGATGGATCGCGCTTCGAGGACGCCGTCGCGCGCCCGTATGCACAGGCGATCGAGGCCCGCTTCGGCAGCGGTCGCGAGGGAATCGTCGGACGGCTCCTCGACCTCGTGCCGCATGGATGGATCGAGGCGGCCGCGCGGCTCGTGTGCCGCACCCCGTACCTGCGGCGCCGCTTCGTGTTCGAAGGCGCTTTCGGGATGAATTGAGAGAGGGAGGGTTCAGCGATGTCCAGCGACCAGAACCGCCGACGGCTCGACCGCAACGCCATTCACCACCACTACGATCTCTCGAACGACTTCTACCGCCTCTTCCTCGACTCGAACATGGTCTACACGTGCGCCTACTTCCGTTCGCCCGACGGCGACCTGGAGACCGCGCAGAGGGACAAGCTCGACCTGGTCTGCCGGAAGCTGCGGCTCAAGCCCGGCGACCGCATGCTGGACATCGGCTGCGGGTGGGGCAGCCTCTCGGTCTGGGCGGCCAAGCACTACGGCGTCGAGGTCCTCGGCGTGACCCTCGCGGCGGAGCAGGTGAAGTGGGCGCAGGAGTGGATCGCGCGCGAAGGCCTCGCGGGGCGCTGCCGCGTCGAGCACCGCGACTACCGCGACGTCGCCGGCGAGGGCCCTTTCGACAAGATCGCCGCGATCGGCATCATCGAGCACGTCGGAATCGCGAACTACCCGGCCTACTTCCGCCAAGTCTACGACCTCCTTCGGCCGGGCGGGCTCTTCCTGAACCACGGCATCACGCACCGCCGGAGCTGGCGAAGGACCCCGCAGTGGGACTTCCTGATCGAGCACGTGTTCCCGAACGGCGAGCTCGACTACGTCTCCCACATCTGCGACGTGATGGAGGAGACCGACTTCGAGCTGCTCGACGTCGAGTCGCTGCGCCAGCACTACGCGCGCACCTGCCGCTTCTGGGCCGCGCGCCTGAAGGCGAACGAGCAGAAGGCGATCGCGCTCGTCGGGAAGCGGAAGTACCGCACCTGGCTGCTCTACTTGACGTCGTCGTCGGTCGGCTTCGAGGAGCGATCGATCGGGCTCTACCAGGTGCTCGCCGAGAAGGTGGATCCCACCGCGGCCGTCGTCCCGACGACGCGCGAGGAGATCTACCGCCCACAAGAGCCGGCGGTGGAGCCGCCGCTGGCGCGCGCCTCCGGCATGCGCTGAGCGGCATCCGCACCGCGCGCCGCGGGGTCGTCGACTGCCGGCGTCTAGGTCGTCAGGACTCCCGCGCCGCGGATCGCGTCGTTCTTGAGCGCGGACAGCGCCTCGTTCGCGGCCGCGAGCGGGAACGTCGCGACGTGCGTGCGGACCGGGATGCGCGCCGCCTCCGCGAGGAAGCGGCGTGCATCGTCGCGCGTGTTGTTGGCGACGCTCCGCACGACGCGCTCGCCGTAGAGGAGATCGTAGGAGAACGCCGGGATCGGGCTCATGTGGATCCCGCCGAGGACGAGCGTGCCGCCCTTGTCGAGCGTGGCCAGCGCCGGCGGGACGATCTCGCCCGCGGGCGCGAAGACGATCGCGGCGTCGAGCGCGACCGGCGGTCGATCGAACGTGTCGCCGACCCACGTGGCGCCGAGCTCGGACGCGAGCGCCTGGTGGCGACTGCGGTCGCGCGTCGCGACGTAGACCTCGGCGCCGCGCGCTCGCGCGAGCTGGATCACGACGTGCCCCGCGGCGCCGAAGCCGTAGAGGCCGAGCCGGCGGCCGCGCCACGCGGGATCGCCCTCCTCGACGCCCGTCAGGCGAAGCGACCGGTAGCCGATGATCCCAGCGCAGAGGAGCGGCGCGGCCTGCTCGTCCGAGAACGCCTCGGGAAGGGGATGGGCGAACGCCGCCGGCGCGACCGCGAAATCCGCATAGCCGCCGTGCGCCGTCCAGCCCGTGAACTCGGCCCGCTCGCACAGGTTCTCGCGACCGGAGCGGCAGAACCGACAGATGCCGCACGTCCGGCGGAGCCACGCGATCCCGACGCGATCGCCGATCGCGAAGCCGGAGACGCCGTCGCCGACCCCGGCCACGGTGCCGACGACCTGATGGCCCGGGATCACCTCGGGGACGCGCACCGGGAGCTCGCCCTCGACGACGTGCAGGTCCGTCCGGCAGAGGCCGCACGCCCGGACGTCGACCAGCAGCTCGTCGGCCGCCGGCACCGGCGGCGGCCGATCGACGAGGCGGAGCGGGCCGCTCTCGATCGGCCCGGGCGCCGTCAGCACCTGGGCCCTCACGTCATGCTTTCCGCCACTTGATGGAGCAGCCCATCGACGGCTCCTGGCGCGCCGCCGGTCGCTTGGCGGCGAGCAGCTCGTCGAGCGCTTCCGCGAGCTCGCGCCGGCGCACCTTCACGGGGTCCTTCCAGCTGTCGTCGATGCGGCCGTGGTACGCGAGCCGGCGCTCCGCGTCGTAAACGAAGACGTCGGGTGTGCAGACCGCTCCGAACTCGCGCGCGACGCCCTGGCTCTCGTCGACCAGGTACGGGAAGCCGTAGCCCTTCTCGCGCCAGCGCTCGAAGAGCCGCTCCGGGGCGTCGTCCGGGTAGTCGCTCGGATCGTTCGAGCAGATGCCGACGAGCTGCGCGCCGCGCGGCCCGTACTCGCGCGCGAGCTCGATGATCCGGTCCTCGACCGCCTGCACGTACGGGCAATGATTGCAGATGAAGAGAACGACGAGCACCGGCCGGTCGCGGAAGTCGTCTCGGCGGTAGCGCCGGCCGTCGACCGAGCGCAGGTCGAAGTCGGGGCACGGGCGCCCGAGGTCCATGTCGGTCGATTCGAGCAGCACCATAGAGAAAGCCTAGGTCACGCCTGCGGCGTTCACAACGCCCGCCCGAGGCGTTGACATGCCGGAGATCGGACTTACCAGAACCCTGCGCAAACGAAGATTTCGCGGCTCCTTCGGGGTCCGCGCGAGGAGGACAGACTCATGGCATGGCCGCAGGCTCTTCTCCGGGGATCGGCTTGGGATTGGGATCCTTTCCGGGAGCTCGATCGCATGCAGGGCGAGCTCGACAAGGTCTGGTCGCGCGCGAACGACTCGTACGCGCCGGGCTTTCCGCCGGTCGACGTGTGGGCGAACGAGGACGAAGCCCTCGTGACCGCCGAGCTGCCGGGCGTCGAGCCCGACGGGATCGACATTTCGGTCACGGGCGAGGAAACGCTCACGATTTCAGGCGCCCGGCGCGCCGCTCCGGCCGAACACGACGAGGGCGGTACGTGGCTCCGGCGCGAGCGCGGATACGGCGAGTTCCAGCGCACGGTTCGGCTGCCTTTCAAGGTCGATTCGGCCGCCGTCGAGGCGCGGTTCAAGGACGGCGTGCTCTCCGTGAAGCTTCCGAAGTCCGGGGCCGAGCGCCCGCGGCGCATCGCGGTGACCGCGCACTGAGCGTCATCGCCACGCCGCCGAAATCCAAACATTCGAGGTGAAACGATGGAGAAGGAGATGAACGAAACGAGAGAACTCGCCCGGAGCGCCGAGACCGCTCCCGAGGCTCGCCCGCGCACCCCGCGCGTCGTGGAGACGCCGCGCGTCGACGCCCGCGAGGGCGCCGAGAGCTTCCTGGTCGTCGCCGATCTTCCGGGCGTCGGGCCCGAGGATCTCGAGGTCGTCGTCGACCGGAACGTGCTCACGATCGTCGGGCGCTCGCGCCGCGAGGCCCCCGAGGGCTACCGCTTGCTCTACGGCAGCGCGCCGGCGACCGAGTACCGCCGGGTCTTCAAGCTCGGCGACGCGATCGACCGCGACGCGATCGAGGCGACGGTGAAGCACGGCACGCTCTTCCTGACGCTCCCGAAGGCGCGCGCCGCCCGTCCGCGCAAGATTGCCGTCGCGAGCTGACGACCGAGGCCGCCGCGCCCCGCGCGGCGGCCTCCCGTGAGCCGCGGCAGTCAGGCGCAGCTCGGAGGCGCAGCTCGCTCAGCTGCTCGCGGGCCGCTCCGCGGGCGCGGCGAGCATCCGTAGCCATTCGGCTTCGTCGATCACCGGCACGCCGAGCTTCTTCGCCTTCTCGAGCTTGCTGCCCGGCGACTCGCCCGCGAGCACGTAGCTCGTCCGGGCGCTGACCGATCCCGTCACCTTCCCGCCCGCTCGCTTGATGCGGCTCTCCGCCTGCTCGCGGCTGAGCGTCGGCAGGGTTCCGGTCACGACGAACGTCAGCCCCGCGAGGGGCTTGGGCTCGTCGTCGGCAGCGCCCGGCTCCTCGCCCATGCGCACACCGGCCGCGCGCAGCTTCTCGACGACCTGGCGGTTGTGAGGGCTCGCGAACCAGTCGCGCACGCTCTTCGCGAGCACCGGGCCGATGCCGGGAGTGGCCTCGAGGGCCTCCTCGTCGGCCTCGAGGAGGGCGTCGATCGATCCGAAGTGCTCGATCAGCGTCTCCGCGACGACCCCGCCGACCCCGTGAATCCCGAGCGCCGTCAGGAGGCGGGCCGCCGGACGCGACTTCGCCTCCTCGATCGCCCGCAGCAGGTTTCGGATCCGCTTCTCCTGGAATCCCTCGAGGCCCTGCAAGTCCTCCTCTCGGATCGCGAACACGTCGGCGACGTCGCGCACCATCCCGCGCTCGCAGAAGAGCTCCGCCTGGCGCGGGCCGAAGCCGTCGATGTCCATCGCGCCGCGCGACGCGAAGTACTCCACCGAACGCACGAGCTGCGCCGGGCACGCGGAGTTGACGCACGAGATCGCGACCTCGTCGGGCACGCGGTGCACCGGCTCGCCGCACGCGGGGCAGCGGTCGGGCATCTCGAAGACCCGCTCGTCGCCGCGCCGCAGCTCGACTACCGGTCGGAGGACCTGCGGGATCACGTCGCCGGCGCGCTTCACGACCACCTGGTCGCCGATCCGGATGTCGCGATCGCGCACGTAGTCGGCGTTGTGCAGGGTCGCGTTGCTGACGGTCACCCCGCCGACGACCGCGGGCTCGAGCTCCGCGAACGGAACCAGCACGCCGGTGCGACCGACGTTCACGCCGATGTGGTTCAGCCGGGTCACGACCTCGGTCGATGGAAATTTGTACGCGATCGCCCACCGCGGCGCGTTTCCGACGACGCCGAGGCGCGCCTGCTGCTCGAGGTCGTCGACCTTGAGCACGAGCCCGTCGGTCTCGTAGGGCAGCTCGGCGCGCCTCGTCTCCCAGGCGGCGCAGTACGCGATCAGCTCGTCGACGTCGGTGGACCGCCTGATCTCGGGCGACACGGGAAAGCCGAGGCGCCGTAGCTCGTCGAGCGCCGCCGACTGCGAGCGCGGAGAGAGGCCCTCGGCGGCGACGATTTGGTACGCCCACAGGCGCAGCGGGCGCCCGGCCGTGATCCCGGGATCGAGCTGGCGGAGCGAGCCCGCCGCGAAGTTCCGCGGGTTCGCGTACACGCGCTCGCCGCGCGCGAGCTGCTCCTCGTTGAAGCGCGCGAACTCGGCGACCGGCATGTAGACCTCGCCGCGCACGACGACGCGAGCGGGGGGCGGGCCGGCGCCCTCCCCGACCGGGATGCGGAGCGGGACGGTCTTCACGGTGCGGAGGTTCGGGGTCACGTCCTCGCCGACGACGCCGTCACCGCGCGTCGCGCCGCGCACCAGCTCGCCGTCCTCGTAGTGCAGCACGACCGTCAGGCCGTCGATCTTCGGCTCGGCGACGAATGCGACCGCCGCGCCGCTCGGGAGAAGGCGTAGGATGCGATCGTGCCACGCGCGCACGTCCTCCGCGGTGAACGCGTTCCCGAGGCTGAGCATCGGCGCCGGATGCCGGACCTTCGCAAAGCGCTCGCGCGGCGCGCCGCCCACGCGCTGGGTCGGGGAGTCCGGGGTGCGGACCTCCGGGTGCTCGCTCTCGAGCGCGTTCAGCTCGCGGACGAGCGCGTCGAACTCGGCGTCGCTGATCCGCGGATCATCGAGCACGTGGTAGCGGTGGTTGTGCTCGTGGATGGCGGCCCGCAGGCGCGCGGCGCGGGCTGCCGGATCGCGCGCGTCGGCGCGCGACGCGCTCCTTCCGCGCGCCGCCGACCGCGTGTCGCGCGCGCTCATCGCACCCCCGGCCGGCGGCCGGCGAGCCGCGCCCGGATGCGCATCAGGATGCGGGGGCGCCCGCGCCGCGGCTCCCGATGTCCTCCAAGAGGCGCGTCGCCTCGGCGCGCATCGCGCGATCGGGCTTGAGGCTCGCCGCCTCGAGCGCCGGCACCGCGGGCTTCCCGATCGCGCCGAGCGCCTTCAACGCCTTGTCGCGGACGCGCCAGTCCGGGTCGGCGAGCGCGCGCTCGAGCGGCGGAACGGCGGGCGCCCCGAAGTGCGAGAGCGCTTGCGCCGCATCCTCGCGCACCGCGTGGTGGTCGTACTCGAGCGCCGCCTCGAACGACGGGAGCGCGGCCGCGCCGTACTGCAGCAGCGCCGCTGTCGCTCGCTCGCGCACCGAGCGCTGCGAATCGTGGAGCGCGAGCGCGAGCGTCGGGATCGCGTCGCTTCCCATCGCGCTCAAGGCGACGACCGCACGATCGCGCACCTCGACGCGCGGCTCCTTCAGCGCCTCCGCGAGCCCGGGCACCGCGGGCGCGCCGATCCGCCCGAGCGCCGCAGCCGCGCGCTGCTGCGCGTATACGTCCTGCCCGCGCAGGACCGCGAGCCAGCCTGCGACGTCGCCTGCAGCCGGCTCCGCCGTCGCGCTCTCCGGAGCGGCCGGCGGATGCGATCCTCCGGAGCAGCCGAATGCCGCGAGAGCACCCGCCAGCACGACCGCCGCACAGCCGCGAACGACGCGACACTCCACAGGTTCCCGCTCTTACGGAACGTCCCGGAGAACCTCAACCGCGGCGCCGGTCGACACGCGCGCCCGCGCGCGGGGGTTGCCATGGCTCGCACTTCTGCTCAATTAGACGAGACCGCGTGAGGGGACGCGAGACGACCCGGCGCGCGTCGCCGCCGCTTTCGGCGGCGGTCCAACCAACGGACGGGATGAGCGCGACAGGACGAGCTGCTCGCAAGGAGCGCGCGGCGTGAGGCGCGACGCGAGCGCGCCTGCGTCGGCCAACGGCGGCGCCGGCGGCGCGAGCGCGATCCGCACGGCGATCGGCGGCGCCGCGAGCGCCCCGGCGGCCACGGCGCGCGCACCCGCGCGCGCCGCCCGCACGACGCCGGCCTCGGAGCCGTGGTTCGACGCCGAGGACGTCGCGCTGCAGCGCTACGCGTTCGCGCAGTCCGTGGCGCTCGGCCTGTCGGCGCGTCCGCGCCGGCTCAGCGCGCGCTTCCTCTACGACGAGCGCGGGTCCGAGCTCTTCGACCGCATCACGGAGACGCCGGAATATTATCTGACGCGCGCCGAGACGGCGATCCTGCGCGCGCACGCGGGCGACATCCGCGAGCGCGCCGGCTCGCCGACGCTCGTCGAGCTCGGCTCCGGCACGTCGGCGAAGACGCGGCACCTGCTCGACGCCTGGACCGCCGCCGGGCGGGCCACCTACGTGCCGGTCGACATCTGCGGCGAGGTGCTCGAGCGCACCTGCCGGCAGCTCGCCGCCGAGTATCCGAGCCTCGCCGTGCACGGCATCGCGGCGTCGTACGAGCGCGCGATCCCCCGGCTCTCGGATCTCTCGCCGATGACGCTCGCGTTTCTCGGAAGCACGATCGGCAACCTCGACGACGACGAGCTCGACGAGTTCCTCCACCAGCTTGCGGAGAGCCTGACGCCGGGCGACGCGTTCCTGGTCGGCCTCGACGTCGTCAAGGACGCCCACGTGCTGGAGGCCGCGTACGACGACGCGGCCGGCGTCACCGCCGCGTTCACGCGGAACCTCTTCGCGCGCATGAACCGCGAGCTCGACACCGGTCTCGACCTCGACGCGATCGAGCACGTCGCGCGCTACGACGAGGTGCTCGAGCGCATCGAGATCTACGCGCGCTTCCGCGACGGCGCGACGATCGCGCTTCCGGAGGTCGGGCGCTCCTTCCGCCTGTCGCGCGGCGAGCTCGTTCGGACCGAGATCAGCCGGAAGTTCCGTCCCGAGGAGGTCGCGCGGCGCGCCGGGCGCCACGGCTTCGAGGCGCTCGAGACGTACCGCGATCCCGAGCGGCAGTTCGCGCTCCTCCTGCTGCGGCTCGCGCGCTCGCCGCGCTCGGCGCCGGCCGTGCGCGCGCGCGCCGCGCGCGTGCTCGAGGCCGCGCGGGCGCGCACGCTGGAGCTCGTCGCCCCGCTCGACGAGCCCGCGCTCCGCCGCCAGCACAGCCCGCTCATGAGCCCGATCGTGTGGGACCTCGCCCACATCGCGAACTTCGAGGAGCAGTGGCTCGCGCGCGCCCTCCCCGGCTGGCTGCCGCCGGCCTCCGCGGCGCGCGTGCGGCGCGACCGGCTCTACGACGCGACGGCCCATCCGCGCGCCAGCCGTTCGCGGCTTCGCATCCCCGGCCCAAAGCGTTGTCGCGAGTACCTGGCCTCCGCGCACGCGCTCGCAGCCGCGGGCGCCGCGCGCCTCGCCCCCGACTCTGGCGACCCGCTCCACGCCGGCGGCTACCTCTACGCGATGCTCGACCAGCACGAGGCGCAGCACGGCGAGACGATCCTCCAGACGGTGCAGATCGCGGGCGTCGCCTACGAGCCGCCGTGGCGGGCCGAGACTCCGCCCGCGCGCCGCAGGCTCGAGGGCACTCGGGTCGTCGTCCCGGCGGGCTCGTTCGTGGTCGGCACCGACGACGTCCGGGCCGCCTACGACAACGAGCGGCCGGCGCACCTCGTCGACCTGCCGGCCTTCGCGATCGACCTCGCGCCGGTCACGAACGGCGCGTTCCTCGAGTTCATGCAGGACCGCGGCTACCGGCGGCGCGAGCTCTGGTGCGATGCCGGCTGGCGCTGGCTGCAGGAGGCCCGTGTCGAGCACCCGGCGCAGTGGCGGAAGGCGCGCGACGGCGCTTGGGTCGAGCGGCGGTTCGGCAGGGACGAGGCGCTCGACCCGCGCTGCCCGGTCATCCACGTCTCGTGGTACGAGGCCGACGCGTACGCGCGCTGGGCCGGGAAGCGCCTTCCGACCGAGTTCGAGTGGGAGAAGGCGGCGGCCTGCGACCTCGAACGCGGGATGGCGCGCGTCTACCCCTGGGGCAACCGGCCGCCGTCGCCGGAGCTCGCGAACCTCGACCAGCGCACTTTCGGGCCGGCGCAGGTGGGCGCGTATCCGGACGGCCGCAGCTTCTTCGGCTGCGAGCAGATGCTCGGCGACGTGTGGGAGTGGACCGCGAGCGAGTTCCTGCCGTACCCGGGCTTCCGCGCTTTCCCGTATCCCGAGTACTCCGAGATCCACTTCGCCGCCGGCCACAGGGTGCTGCGCGGCGGCTCGTGGGCGACGCGCCCGGTCGCGATCCGCAACACCTTCCGGAACTGGGACCTGCCGCAGCGCCGCCAGATCTTCGCCGGCTTCCGCTGCGCTGCGGATGCTTGACGGCGATCCGCCGCCGTGCGACGCGGCGCTCGCGCGCCGCCTGCGCGAGCGGCTGTCCGCGCTCCCGCTCGCGATCGACGCGGTCTTCGGGCGCGCGGACGACGTCGTCCTCCCGTCCTACGCGGGCGGACCACGCCCGACCTCCACGGTGGAGCTGTCGGGCGCGGGTCGGTCCGGGCGCGGCGAGAACGTCGCGTGGACGGCGGACGCGCACGCGCGCTTCCTCGCCGCGGCGGCGGAGCGCGTGCCGCGCGGCACGTCGAACGTCGGCGCGCTGAGCGACGCCGTCGCCGAGCGCTTCCCCGAGCCGTACGACCGCGCGGCGATCGAAGCCGCGGCGATCGACCTCGCGCTCCGCCAGAGCGGCACGACGCTCGCGCGCGTCGCCGAAGCGCCCGCGCGACCGGTCCGCTACGTCGTGTCGCTCGGCCGCGCGCCCGACCCGCTGCCCGACGTGCGGGCGGAGCTCGCGGCGCGGCGCGACGTCGAGCTCAAGGTCGACGTCGATCCGGCGTGGGACGAGCGCTCGCTCGCGGAGCTCGTTGGCTTGCGGTGCGTCGTCATCCTCGACTGGAAGGGCTCCGGCGCGCCCGCGGAGCACGAGCGCCTCCACCGCGCGTTCCCCCGCGCCCTGCTCGAGGACCCGAAGCTCGATCCGCCGGCCGGGCCGGCGCCGTGGTCGCGATCGCTGTGCGCGCGGCTCGCGTTCGACCAGCCGATCGCGCGCGCGGCCGACGTCGCGCGCCTCCCGGCGCCGCCGGTCGCGATCAACGTGAAGCCGGCGCGCATGGGCGGCGTACTGGAGGCGCTGGACGCGATCGCCGCGGCGGCTCGCGGCGGGATCGGTGTCTACCTGGGCGGGATGTTCGAGATCGGCGTCGGGCGATCGCAGCTGCTCTCGCTCGCCGCCGTGCTCTGTCCCGACGCGCCGAACGACATCGCGCCGATCGCGCGCGCGGGCGCGCCCGCACCCCGCCCGGCCCGCCTCGTCGCGGCCGACCCCGGCGCTCCGGGATTCTGATCCGCTTGCAGCGCCGCACGGTCGGCGCCATGGTCGGGTCACATGCCGTCGCTCTACGAGCGCTACCTCCTGCCGCGGATCCTCGACTTCGCGATGCGCCAGAAGCCGATCATGCGGCAGCGCGACAAGGTCGTGCCGCTCGCGCGCGGGCGGGTGCTCGAGATCGGGATGGGCTCGGGCCTGAACCTCGCGTACTACGACCGCGGGAAGCTCGAGAAGCTCTGGGGCCTCGAGCCGTCGCCGGAGCTGCGCGCGGTCGCCGAGCGGCGTGCGCGCGAGGCCGGCGTGTCGGTCGAGTTCGTCGGGCTGACCGGCGAGTCGATCCCGCTCGACGACGCGTCGGTCGACACGGTGGTGACGACCTACACGCTCTGCACGATCCCCGACGCCGAGCGCGCGCTCCTAGAGATGCGGCGCGTGCTCCGCCCCGCCGGGCAGCTCCTCTTCTCCGAGCACGGGCTCGCGCCGGACGCGCCGGTCGCGCGCTGGCAGGATCGCCTGAACCCGCTCTGGCGCCGCATCGCCGGCGGCTGCAACCTGAACCGCCCGATCGACGAGCTCGTCCGAGGCGCCGGCTTCGCGATCGACCCGATCGACACGATGTACCTGCCCGGACCGCGACCGTTCACGTTCAACTACTGGGGAACGGCCACCCGCGCCTGACCCGCCGCCGCAGCAGCGGCACGGCGGCGTGCCAGCGCGAGAACGGAGAGACCGGCCGGGAGATCGCGCCGCGCGAGCCAGCGCCGCTCGAGCGCCGCGAGGCGAGGCAGGATCCCGGCGAGGCCGCCGCCACCCGACGCGAGGTCGCTCGTCGCGCGGCCGCGCTCGAGGAACGCCTTCGCGAACGCGGGCAGGACGAGGAACGAGTACGCGCCCGTGACGCGCACGGGCTCGAGGTCCGCCGCGAGAACCAGCCGGCGGAGGTCGTCGCGCGAGAAGCGGCGCGCCGTCCGCGTGACGCGATCGTGGCCGCGTCGGAGCGCGGGGATCCCGGGCTCGAGCAGCGCCACGATGCCGCCCGGACGCACGACGCGCGCGAGCTCCCGCACCGCCGCCTCCGGCTCGCGCACCGCCTCGTGATAGAGGACGGTCACGCAGACGGCGGCGTCGAACGTCCCGGCCCGGAAAGGGAGGCGCGACACGTCGCCGCGGACCAGGCGAGCGAGCGGTCGAGACGCGCGATGGAGCGCGAGCGCCAGCGCTTCCGCGTCGATCCCGACCGCGCGGTGGCGCTCGCCGAGCCAGCCGCCCGCCGCGCCCGTGCCGCAGCCGGCGTCGAGCACCGCCGCGCCCGGGCGGACGTGCGGAGCGAGGGCCTCGCGCAGCAGCTCGCGGGTCGCGGCGTACCACCAGTGCGACGCCTCCGCGGCCGCCATCCGGCGGTACTCGTCCGCTTCCATGCTGGGGCCCGGCGCCGCTCGCGGCGGCGGCTCGGCTCCTACGCCACGCCGCGCCCGAGGACCACCATGCTCACCCAGAGGCGCGCGACGTCGACGAGGGATCGCGTCACGCGCGCGAACCGGAAGAACTGCGAGCGGCCGTGCGGGCGCGGGTAGTGATGGACGGGGACCTCGGCGATGCGGGCACCGGCATCGCGGAACTTCCGCAGCATCTCGACGCAGATCACCCCGCTCGAGTGCCGGAGATGCGCGCGCTCGAGAAGCGACCGCCGGATCAGGCGGAAGTCGCAGTCGGTGTCGCGCACGCCGAGCCCGAAGAGTCGCTTCACCGCGTGGTGGTACACGCGGCCGACGATGCGGCGGGCCATCGGGTCGTGTCGTTCGATCTTCCAGCCCTGCACGACGTCGACGTCCGGCCCGGCGCGCGCGAGGAGCGATCGCACCTCGGTCGGATCATACTGTCCGTCGCCGTCGGTGTAGAAGACCCACTCGCGCGTCGCGGCGGCGAAGCCGCTCCGGAGCGCGGCGCCGTAGCCGCGGTTGTGGTCGTGCCGCACGACGCGGAGCGCGGGAACCGAAGCCCGCAGGCGATCGAGCGTCGCGGCGGAGTCGTCGCTCGATCCGTCGTCGACCACGATGACCTCGTGGTCGATGCCGAGCTCGGCGAGCGTGCGATCGACGCTCTCGACGAGGGCGCCGATCGTGAGCGCGTCGTTGAAGCAGGGAAAGAACGCCGACACCGACCCGACGGCGCTGCTCACCGCAGCCCCTCGCACACCTCGCGCACCTCCTCCTCGGTCATCTCCGGAAAGCACGGCACGGTCACGCACTCGGCCGCCCAAGCCTCCGCCTCGGGACACGGCCGGCGCGCGAACGCGGCATATGCCGGCTGCCGCGTGAGCGCCAGCGGATAGTGGACCGCGGTGGCGAACGGGACGCGCGCGCGGAATGCGTCGCGGTCGGGGACGCGCAGCACGCTCAGGTGGTGGACGTGCCGCGGGTGGTCGGCGTGCCAGCGCGCGCCGGGCGCGGCCGCGCGCTGGCGCGCCACGATGTCGCGACGCCGGCGGTTGTCGGCCTCGAGACGCGGCAGGCCGACGCGGAGCGCGGCTGCGGAGAGCTCGGAGAGTCGCGCGTTCGTCGCGATCCTCTCGTGCACGTACGCTCCGGTCATGCCGTGGTTGCGCAGCAGCCTGACCTCGGCCGCGAGGCGGTGGTCGTCGGTGACGACCGCTCCGCCGTCGCCGATCCCGCCCAGGTTCTTCGTCGGGTAGAAGCTGTACGCGACCGCCGCGCTCGGGCGCGGGCCCGCGAGCGCGCCGTGCGCCTGCGCGGCGTCCTCGACGATCGGCAAGCCGAGCGCGGCGAGCTCCGCGAGCGCCTCCTCGGCGGGTCGGCCGTAGAGGTGCACGACGACGACCGCGCGCGAGCGCGGGCCGAGCGCGGAGCGGGCGGCGTGCGGGTCGATCGCGGCGGTCGCCGGGTCGACGTCGACCGGGACCGGCACCGCGCCGATCGCGCACACGGCCGCCGCGGTCGGCACGGCGGTGAACGCGGGGACGACGACCTCGTCGCCCGGCCCGATCCCGAGCGCGCGGAGCGCGAGCGAGAGCGCCGCCGTCCCCGAAGCGACCCCGATGGCATGGCGCTGGCCGACCCGGGCCGCGAGCTCCGCCTCGAACGCGTCGAGCTCGGGGCCGAGCAGGAAGCGGCCGGACGCGAGCACGCGCTCGATCGCCGCGTCGAGCTCCGGCCGGAGCGCGGCCGTCCGGCGCGCGAGGTCGATCAGAGGTACCAATGGCGATGCTCGCGGTAGAATGCGATCGTCGCGCGCAGGCCGTCGCCGAACGAGACGCGCGGCTCCCAGCCCAGGATGCGGCGCGCCTTCGCGAAGTCGCCGAGGAAGTCGCCGATGTCGATCGCGGCGCGCTCGCGCGGCCAGGGGACGAGCTCGACGCGGCCGGAGCCGGCCGCGTCGACGATCGCCTCGGCGGCCTCGCGCAGGGTCACGGCGACGGAATGGCTCACGTTGAACGCCTCGCCCACCGCCTCCGGCGCGAGCGCGGCCGCGAGCAGCGCCTCGACCGCGTCCGAGACGTAGAGGAAGTCGCGGATGTGCTCGCCGTCGCCGTAGACGGGGATCGTCTGGCCCTCGAGCGCGCGCTGCAGGAAGACCGCGAGGACGCCCTGGCGCGAGCCCCGCAGGCGGAGGCGCGGGCCGTAGACGTTCGTCAAGCGCAGGCTGCAGGCCCGGAGGCCGTGCACGCGCGCGTACAGCAGGTGGAACTGCTCCGCCGCATGCTGCGAGATCCCGTTCACGTCGACCGGCTGCACCGGGTGCGACTCGTCGACGGGCACGTAGAGCGGTCGGCCGTAGATCTGGCGCGTCGAGGTGTACACGACCACCGCGCGCGATCCGACGGCGCGCAGGAGCTCGAGGAACGCGAGGTGGCTGCGCGCGTTCCAGTCGAAGTCGGCGATCGGGTCCTCCATCGAGTCGACGTGGCTGATCTGGCCGGCGAGGTTGAAGACGAACTCCGCCTCCGCGACCGCGCTCCGGATGCGCGCGCAGTCGCCGACGTCGGCGACGACGACGTCGATCGGGCGGGCGGCGCCCTCGAGGTTGTGGAGGTTCGCGCCGTGGGTCGGGATCATCGCGTCGACGACGCGCACCTCCGCGCCGGCATCGGCGAGCGCGAGCGCGAGGTTCGAGCCGATGAACCCCATTCCCCCGGTGACGAGGCAGCGGCGACCCTCGAAGCGCGCGGCGCGTGCGCCGCGTCCGGGCGGCGCGCTCACGGCATCATCCGGCCGGTGGCGATGCGCGCCGCCAGCAGCACGAGGCCCGCGCACGACGTGACGAGAACGCCGCCCGCCAGGGCGGGCCGCACGCGCGCGAGCAGGATGCCGGCGGCAGCGAACACGGGGAAGCAGGAGGAAACATAGCGCGGCAGCCCGAGCATCCCGAGGAAGAGCGGCGGTCCGAGCCAGAGCGCGGCGAGAACGAGCCAGGACCGCGGGAGGATCCGCCAGGTCGCGACCAGGACCGCAAGCGCGAGCGCGAGCGCCGTGACGTCGACCTTCGGGACGGCGACGCCGCCCGCGAGCACGGCCGCGAGCGTCGACTCCTGCCACGCCGACTTCGCGTGGACGAACATCAGCGGATCGCCCGTCCACCACCAGAGGACGGCCATCCAGCCGGCGAGCGCGGCGAACGCGGGGCCGGCGACGCGCGCGACGTCGCCGGCGCGACGAGCGCGGGAAGCCGCCTCGAGCGCGAGCGCGACCGCCGCGACGATGCCGTTCGGCCGGACGAGCGCCGCGACCGCCGCGAGCGCGCCGGAGAGCGGCCTGCGGCCGCGGTCGAGCGCGACGAACGCCCACGTCGTCGCGGCGACGAAGATGGCGGACGGGTAGACCATCGAGAAGGGCGCGCCGCCCGGAAACAGCGCGTACGCCCACACGGCGAGCGGCGCGGCCGGCTCCCCGAAGCGGTCGCGCACGAGCACGTACGTGCCGGCGAGCGCGAAGAGAAAGGCGAGGTGGCCCACGACGACTCCGACCATCGCCCACGGGAGGCCGATCGCCGAGCCGCCGCGGAGGATCAACGGAAGCAGCGGAAAGAAGGGATACGGCGTCTTGCCGTCGTCGTTCACGAAGCCGTAGCCGCGGCGCGCGATGTCGGCGTACCAGCCGCCGTCCCACGCGCCGAAGGCCCAGAACGGAGAGCGCTGCGCGAGCACGCTCGACACCACGAACACGGTCGCGACCAGGAGGCGCGACGCGAGCCACGGCACGACGACGCGATCGAGCGGCAGGCGGTGCGACACGCGTTCCGGACCGCCGGGAGCCTAGGCGGCGGGGCCGACCATCCGCTCGCTCGACTCCCAGAGCCGGCGCGCGAGCTCCGGATCGGCGCCCGCGCGCGACGTCGCGACCGGCCGGCAGTCGACGAAGTACTCGCCGGTCACGCCGGCGACCGCGGGCGAGGTGGCGAGGTACACCTGGGTCGCGGCGCCCTTCTCGGGCGGCGACATGACGAAGCGGCCCGCCCGGAGGAGCCACTTCCAGAAGCCGGTCGCTTCGCGCCCGAACCCGGTGGCGATGACGCCCGGGTGGAGCGCATTCGCCGTGACCCGCGTCCCGCCGAGACGGCGCGCGAGCTCGCGGTTGAAGAGGACGTTGCAGAGCTTCGATCGGCAGTAGGCGCGCCAGCCGTCGAAGCCCCGCTCGGCGTTCAGGTCGTCCAGGTCCAGGCTCGCGCGCGTGTGGGCGCGCGACGCCACGTTCACGACCCGCCCGCCCTCCGCCGCCGCCAGCGGCTCGCGGAGGAGGCTCGTCAGGAGGAACGGCGCCAGGTGGTTCACGGCGAAGGTGTACTCGAAGCCGTCCGCGGTCGTGCGGCGCTCGGTCAGCATGAGGCCCGCATTGTTGACGAGGACGTCGAGCGGACGACCGCTCCGCCGGAAGTCGTCCGCCAGGCGACGGACGTCGGCGAGCGACGCGAAGTCGGCGAGAAGGAGCTCGAGGCGCGCGTCCGGGATCTCGCGCCGCACCGATTCGATCGCGGCGTCGGCCTTCGCGCGATCGCGGCAGACGAGGACGACGTCGGCGCCGGCGTGCGCGAGCTCGCGCACGGTCGCGAGGCCGAGGCCGGAATTGGCCCCGGTGACCATGCAGACCTTCCCCCTCATGTCGACGGTCGAGCCCGGCATGCCGCGATCCCCCGAGCGGTCGCGACGAGCTTCGCACTGCTGGCGCCGGCTGGCAAAGTGCGACGAGCGGGCGCTTGGCTTTCCGGCGCCCGAATGATACGGTGATCGTACGGTAGGGCGATGGCGGAGCCCCACAAGAGTCGGATCGAGGAGCTGGCGCGCTTCATCGAGATCCTCACCGCTCGCTTCAAGGCGAGCGAGGGATCGTTCGCGAGCCGCCTCGAGGTGAGCGATCGCGAGCTCGCCCTCCTCACCGCGCTCGCGACCGAGGGCCCGATGATCATCCGGGACCTCGGCGGCCGGTTCGGCGTACCGGTGAGCACCATGACCGGCCTCGTCGATCGCATGGAGCGGAAGGGTTTGCTCCGCCGCGTGCCGAACCGCCGCGACCGCCGCTCGATCGAGCTCGAGGCGACGCCTGCGGGCGCGCTCGCGCTCCGCGAGCACGCCCGCGGCATCGAGGCGATCGCGCACGGCATGCTGGAGCCGCTCTCCGACGAGGACCAGGGCGCGCTGCTCGCCCTGCTCGACAAGGTGAGGACGCGTCTGGGCGCCGCGGAGCGCGTCCGGCTCGCTCGCTGATCTCTTTTTTTGCCTGCAAGGTACGACGATCGAACTGTCCGAAAAACGGACGAATCGCGGCCGGGGCCGCGGGAGGAAGCGCGATGAGACCCACATTGGTCACGGGGGCGAACGGGCACGTCGGGAACAACGTCTGCCGCCAGCTCGCGGAGCGCGGCGAGCCGGTGCGCGCGATGATCCGAGCGAGCGCCGATCCGGCGCCGCTTGCCGGGCTCGACGTCGAGATCGTGCGGGGCGACATCATGGACCCCGCTTCCGTGGAAACGGCGATGGCAGGCTGCGGGCGCGTGGTCCATACGGCGGCCGGCTTCCTCATGTGGTCGCGCGACCCCGAGCGCGACATCATCCAGCCGAGCGTCGCCGGGACGCGAAACGTGCTGGAAGCCGCGACGCGCGCTGGCGTCGAGAAGGTCGTCTACACGAGCACGACCGGCACCATCGGCTTCAGCCGCGATCCCCGCGTCTCGCTCGACGAGTCGCACTCGAACGAGGCGCCGCACACGCACTACGTGCGCGGGAAGATCGCGGCCGAGCGCGAGGCGTTCGCGATCGCCGGCCGGACCGGCCTGCCGGTCGTCGCGATCCTTCCCGGTTTCATCCTCGGACCGCGCTTCTGGAAGGTGAGCGAGTCGGTGAAGCAGATCGCGGACTTCCTGAACCAGGGCGCACCGCTCTACTTCGACGGCGGCTTCGGGCTCGTCGACGTCGAGGACGTCGCGCGCGGCGCGCTGCTCGCGCTCGACCGCGGGCGCGCGGGAGAGCGCTACATCGTCTCGGGCGAGAACCTCACCGTCAAGGAGGTCTTCGACGCGCTCTCCGAGCTGACGGGCCTGCCGGCACCGCGCTTGAAGGCGCCGGTGCCGGTGGTGCGGCTCCTCGCCGGCGCGATGGAGCTCGCGTCGCGCTTCACCGGCAGCCGGCCGATGATCGACCGCAGCCAGGTCGACGAGTTCGCCGGCAAGTTCGCCTTCTTCGACAGCTCGAAGGCGGTCCGCGAGCTCGGCTACACCTGGCTGCCCGCGCGCGAGGTGCTGCGTCGCACGGTGAAGTGGCTCGTCGAGCGCGGGTTCGTCGCCGAGAAGCGCCGGTCCCTCCTGCACCTCCATCCGTCGCTGCAGTCGGCCGCCTGACGGTTGTCATCTCGCCGGCCGATTGCGATAGAGCGGCGTGGGCGCCGGGGGAGGCCGAAGAATCGCCTTCCTCGGCGCCATGGTCGCCCTGCAGACGGCCTGGCTCGCCGTGCGATCGAGCCTGATCGGCAGCGACGTCTTCGATCCGGCGTGGAGCGCGGCGATCGCGTCGCTCGCGCTCGCGCTTGCGACCGCGGCCGCTCCGGCACCGTGGTTCGAACGCGCGGACGCGGCTCTGCGGTCGCTCGCCGAGGACGATCGCCGGGCGGCGACGGCGGTCGGCCTGGCGGCGCTCGCGGTCGCCGTCGCGACCGCGCTCAGCCAGCAGCCGTTCACGTGGGACGAGCGCTTCATGTTCCCCTCCGCCGCGCTCGTCTCGGAGCGCGGCCTCGGCGTGTTCTTCGCGCGTTACGCGTCCCTGCCCTGGCTCGGAACGAACCATCCCCCGCTCGTCGTCGTCCTCTTCGGGCTCGTGCTGCGCTTGGCCGGGTTCCACCTGCTCGCGCTCCGGCTCGTGACCGCGCTCGTCGGCGCGGCGACCGTCGTCGTCGCGCACGCCGTCGCGCGCCGGCTGGTCGATCGCGAGACGGCGCTCCTGGCCGCGCTGCTCCTCCTCACGTCGCCGCTCTTCGACCGCATGACGTCGGCCGCGATGAACGACATCTTCGTGACCTTCTTCTTCGTGTGGGCGGTGCTGCTCACCGTCCGCCCGGTCGCGCAGGGCGCGAGCGGCGACGACGGGCGCGGCGACGTCCGGGCAGGCGCGCTCCTCGGCGTCGTGATCGGCGCGGGACTGCTCTGCAAGTACACGATGCTCCTGGTGTACCCGGTCGTCGCCGCGATCGCGCTCCTCCAGGGCGATGCGTCGGCGCGCCGCCGGAAGTGGCTCGTGGCGCTCGTCGTGTCGCTCGCGATCTTCTCCGTGTGGCTCGTCGCGGCGTGGCAGCTCGGGGTCTTCGCGGTGCAGAGGGAATGGATGACGATGGCGGCGACGCGGACGACGCGGGGCCGCCGCGGGCCCTGGTACGCGCTCGACGCGCTCTTCACGAAGCTGCCCTCGGGGATCGGGATCTACGACGTCCCGCTCGTCGCGCTCGGGGCGATCGCGCTCGGGCGGCGCGGCGGTCGCGCTGCGCGAGTCCTCGTCGCCTGGATCGCGCTCGTGTCCTTGCCCCTGCTCTTGACGCTTCCGGACAATCGCTACTTCCTGCCCGCCTACCCCGCGATCGCAATCGTGGCCGCGATCGGCCTCGCGCAGCTCGGCGCCGGCCGCGCACGCGTTCTCGCCCTCGCCTTCCTCCTCTGCGGCGCGACCCTCGCGTACTACGCGCGGGTCGACCTGGGACGGCACGCGTTCCTCTTCCGGACGCTCTTCGCGCCCCGGTGACCGTACGCCGGCGCACGCAAGATCCACGGGCTTCGCGCGCGGCCGAGCGAAGCGAGCCCGCGGGGAGTGGGGCCCCGGCGGGCTTTGCCCGACGGGGCGAGGGGAGAGATCCCCTCGTTTGATCACCCTATCGCCAGTCGTCGAGCACGTAGGCGTCGGGGCGGTCGTACGCGCGGTCCCGGCCACGGTGCATCGACACGCCGAGGATCTCCGTCCGGAAGCCGCGCTTGCCGAGCGCCGCGTACGCGCCGACGCGCTCGGTGCTCACGCCCGCGACGAGCCGCGACGTCGCGCGCTCGAGCGCGAGCGCCTCGCACGCGTCGAGCAGGTCGCCGAAGAAGCGCGCCGCCGAGGGGCCCGGGCGGACGGCGGCGAACTTGACGTAGGTCGTGTCGCTCCCCGCCTCCGATCCCGGTCCGACGTGGCAGACGGCGAGCGCCTGCAGCCGGCCGCCGTCGTCGCGCACGAGGACCGTGTCGCCGAGGCGATCGCGCGCGACGGCCTCGATCTCGCGCGAGACGTCGAGGCCCTCGTAGACCGCGTCGGTGACGTCGCGCGCGTCCCCGAGGGCGGCGTCGCGCGCGCTCGGCTCGATCCGCGACGCGCGCTCGACGGCGACGCCCGGGCGCGGCGTGCCGCGCGCCTGCGCCGACGTCGGCGTGGTCGAAGCCGACACGGGCTTCGCCGCGATCGCGGTCAGGAAGCCCGGCCAGAACCCGAGCTTCTGGTAGAGCGCGAGGTGCTTCGGGCTGTTCGAGAACGTGAAGAGCCCCGAGTGACGCACGCCCCAGCGCTCGAACAGCGCCACGGTGGGCGCGAGGAGCGCCTGCGCGATGCGCTCGCCCCAGAGGTCCGGTCGCACGGAAAGCGGGCCGAACGTCGCGAGGCTTCCCCAGCGCGCCGCGAAGTTCGAGCCGACGAGCTCGGAGCCGCGGCGCGCGCCGAAGGTCGCCTCCGGGTCCGCGCGCCACCGCGTCCGCACGTAGTCCGTGTCGCCCGCGAACGAGAGCGGGTCCGGCAACCCCACGAAGGTGCCGAACGCGAGCCGGAAGATGCGATCCGCGGCCGGAAGGTCGCGCTCGGTCAGTCGGGTGATCTCGACGCCCATGCGGAACCGCTATCTTGCGCGCTCGGCAGCGACAACGATGCCCGGAGCGTGATTCGGCGGCTCGGCTGGCGTACCCTGGAGACGTGGCGGCCACCGCGTCCGGCCCTTACGCCGAAGCCCTCCTGCCGCTCGCCGCGGACGGGCTGCCGGCCTTCCCGCCCGACCGGCTGAGCGGGCGCCCGCTGCAGTGGCTCGGCACCGCGATCGACGCCGCGCTCGTCCGCGCGATGCGGATCGTCGTCGAGCGGCTCGTGATGACCGACGCGACGCAGGCGGACCTCCTCCGACGGTCGGCGGAGCCGTTCCTCGCGGGCGAGCTGCGAGACGACCCGTCGCGCTTCCTCGCGTTCGACCGCCTGCCGGCTCTCCCGGACTCCTCGCCGTCCGTCGTCCGGCGCCGGCTCGCGGGCGGTACGGCCTTCGCGCGCCGGCTCGTCCTGAGCGATCTGCCCGAGGATCCGATCCTGCTCGATCACTGGGTGCACGACCGCGGCCGGCCGCCGGCGACCGTCCTCGCCATCCACGGCTTCACGATGGGATGGCCGCGCTTCGACTCGTTCGCGCTGCTCGCGGCCGAGTGGTTCCGGCTCGGTCTCGACGTCGCGCTCATCACGCTTCCGTTCCACGGCGCGCGCACGCCCGCCGACGCGCGCTTCTCGGGCGATCGCTTCGCCCGGCCCGACGTCGCGGGGCTGAACGCGGCGGCGGCGCGCGCCCTGCACGAGATCCTGGTCGCGGTCCGCTGGCTCCGGCGCGAGACCGGAGCGCCCGTCGGGCTCCTCGGCCTGAGCCTCGGCGGCTACCTGGCAGCGACCGCGGCGAGCCTCGATTCCGAGCTTGCATTCGTGGTTCCGATCGTCCCGCCCGCGTGCTTCGGCGACCTCGCGTGGCGCTTCTTCCCCGCGACCCGCTCTTCCCGCGAAGCGGCGCTCACGGCGCTCACGTACGAGGAGCTCCGGATCGCTTACCGCGTGCATTCGCCGCTCACGTACCAGCCGAGGATCGCGCGCGAGCGCCTGATGATCGTCGCGGGGCGCGGCGACCGCATCGTGCCGCCGGAGCATCCCTTCGCGCTCTGGCGGCATTGGGGAGAGCCGGCGATCCACTGGTTCCAGGGGAGCCACCTCGCGCCCTTCGGACGACCCGGGATCACGGCCGCCGTACGCACCCACCTCGCCCGGATCGGTGTCCTGAGCTAGCCGCTCAACCCACGCGCATGCGCTCCCGGAAGCGGGTCGTGCGGTGCACCGGATCGGGGTCGTAGCTCGGGATCACTTCCTTCCCGAAGAGCTCGATGCACTCGGCCGCCTCGTCGGGCCGGAGGTTGTTCGGGAAGCCGAAGACGAGCTGATCGACGCCGGTCCGCTCGTAGGCGCGGAGCTGCTCGGCGACCTCGTCGGGCGTGCCGCAGAGCAGCGCGCCCGCCCCGATCGCGCGCTCGACGCCGTCGGCGTCGAGGACCATCGGCTTCTCGGGCCAGACCGGCGCGTGCGCCGGCTTCGGGAACGTGTCGTGGTAGAGGCAGACGAGCGAGAACAGGTAGCCGCGATCCGGCCGCATCGCGACCTCGCGCGCTCGCTTCCGATCGCGCAGGCAGACGACCGCGTTCGTCAGCATGACGTTGTCGTTGACGTAGTCGCCGAGCGGCTGCGTGCACTTCGCGACCGCGTCCTTGTAGGCGTCGAGCTGCGGCTGCATGTCGCCGATCGGCGAGAAGTTGAAGCCGAGCGCGCCGATGCCGAGGCTACCGGCCTTCGCGTAGGTCGGCGGGTTGCCGCACGCGACCCAGATCGGCGGGTGGCTCGGCCCGTACGGCTTCGGCAGGACGTTGTGCGGCTTGTCGATCGCGAAGTGCTTGCCTTGGAAGGTGTAGTCGTTCTGCTTCCACATGCGCAGGATCTCGGGCGCGACCTCGTCCCACTCCGCCCTGGTGGACGACGTGTCGTGGATGTTGAACGTCCCGACCTCGTGCGATCCGGCGCCACGCCCCGTGCCGAACTCGAAGCGACCGCGCGTCAGGTGATCCAGCATCGCGGCGCGCTCCGCGTTCCGGACCGGGTGATTGACGCGCGGGCTCAGGTTGAAGATGCCCGAGCCGAGGTGCAGCCGCTCGGTCGCGCGCGCGAGGTAGCCCATGAACACGTCGCTCGCCGAGATGTGGCTGTACTCGGTGAGCGCATGGTGCTCGGTCACCCACACGTACTTCCAGTTGTGGCGGTCGGCGAGGACGCACAGGTCGACCTCGCGCATCATCTGCTCGTGCTCGGAGCGCGGGTCGTGCGCCTTCGCGCCCGGGCAGAACCCCTGAATGAAGAGACCGAACTCCATCGCGTGTCCTCCTCGCCTGCGGAAAGTCGCACCATGGCATACCGAACCGCGATTCGGAAACGGGAAATCGGGCTCGTTTTCTCGCATCCCTGTTCGAGGGACGTGCTCGCCGCGGCATGGCCGGAATCGTGGGGCCATTGTCATTGCAGCCGCCGCAGGTCCGGAACTACGCTTTCCCGAGGCACGGCCCCCGGCCCGGCGCGAAGGAGAAAAGATGAAGATCGCGATCCTCCTCTACGACGAGATGACCGCCCTCGATGCGATCGGGCCCTACGAGGTCCTCGCCCAGGCACCGGGCAACGAGGCCGTCTTCGTCGGCGAGCACCGCGGGATCGTCCGGACGGACACCGGAGCGCTCGGCCTCTCGGCCGACCGCTCGATCGACGACGTGAGCGCCGCCGACGTGCTGGTCGTCCCGGGCGGCCCGGGCGATCGCCGGGTGCGCGAGACGGCGCGCCTCCTCGAGTGGGTGCGCGCGATCGACGCGACGACGACGTGGACGACGTCCGTCTGCACCGGCAGCCTGATCCTGGGAGCCGCTGGGCTCCTGCGCGGCAAGCGCGCGACCACGCACTGGTGCTTCCACGACGAGCTCGCGACCTACGGCGCGACGCCGACGCTCGAGCGCGTCGTGAGCGACGGGAAGATCGTGACCGCTGCGGGCGTGTCGTCGGGGATCGACATGGGGCTTCGCCTCCTCCAGCGAACCGGCGGCGATGCTCTCGCGCAGGCGCTCCAGCTCGCGATCGAGTACGACCCCATGCCGCCGTTCGACGCGGGGTCGCCGGCGAAGGCGCCGGCGGAGGTCGTGGCCCTGGTCCGCTCGGTGTTCGCCGACGCGCTGGCGCGCGGCCCCGGTGGCGCTGCACGCACCGCCGCTCGCTGACGCGAACCGCGCTGCCCGTGTAGAAGCTGCACTTCCGCGACCCCGATCGTGCATCGGGGGGCCGGGCGTAGCTCGGGGGCGCGGGCAGGGTCTTACGAGCGGCGGTGACCGCCGCTGGTGGTGTCGACGCTCACGCGGAGCGAGCCGGCTGGCATGCTTCTCGCGAACCGTGCCGGCATGGCTGCGAAAGCAGAAGTGGGCGCGTCACCGGTGGGCGGCGCTCGCGGCCCCCGGCTCGGGGAGCGCGCCGCGGCCGTGCGTCGGGGCTACGGGTTTCAGGACTGGACGAAGTCCTTCTGGTTCCGGACGATCCTCGCCCTCTCCATCCTCGCCTTCGTCGTCGGCGGCTTCGCCGCTTTCCTGAACGCTCAGGTGGGCGGCGTCGTGGTGTCGCTCGCGGCGTGCGGGCTCGCGCTGGCGGCCGTCATCGCGGGGATGGCGGCGCTTCGGTCGCGTCGCTCGCCGGACGAGCAGCTCCGCGAATCGCCGTGACGCGCGATTGCACGGCTTCGGCTCGGATCTCCGGGCGTTTCACAGAGCCAAGATGTCGATCCGCCGGACCGGCGGAAACAGCGGGCGTCCGCGCGCTGCGGAAAGCCGCGATGCCCGCAGGAGGAGGAATCATGAAGAAGCTCGCCTTCGCGTTCAGCGCCGTCATCGCCTTCGGCGGGATCTGCCCGGTCTGGGCGGACTCGGAGACCAAGCGAGAGGTCGATCGCACGGTCGAGACGGACAATCCGCCACCCAGCACGTCGCACCACGAGGAGTCGCGCACGCACGTCGAGAGCAACGGCCTCGGCACGAGCGAGCACTCCGAGTCGCGCCACGAGAGCCGCACGGCGGTCGGCGGCGAGAGCTCGCGGCGCGAGCACGTCGAAGAGAAGACGGAGACGGACGACTGACTCGTTCGCGCAGACCCGCGCGGCGCTCGCGATGCGCGCGCCGCGCGGGTGCGCGCGCTCAGGATCCGCGGCGGAGCCGCGGTGCCGGTCCGATGCGAGGCCACTCGCGCGGGCCGTTCAGGTGTCCCATGAGGTCGCCGCGCACGGACCTCCGCTCCCAGATGCGGGCCAGGAAGAACAGCGCTCGTGCGCGCACGAGGCGTTGAACTTCTCCGGTGCGTCGAACGTCGTTGATGTCCGTCGCCATCGGACAAACCAATCTGGTCACGGCGCGGATGTCGAGACAGCACTTCTACGCACGAAGTGGACGCGAAGGTGCGCTGTGGAAAAGCGCCGACTCGTGACGTCGTTCGCCCGACTCGACGAGCGCGAGGCGGAGGCAGTCGCCGCGCGCGCCGCGCCCTTCGATCGCCGGATGGCGACCTGAGCCACCAAACGATCGCTGGCGTGACGCGTGCTGCGGCGAGCGACATGAGAAACGCACCGCACGCGGAGGAAACCATCATGCGACGAAGGCTGTTCGCGGCGCTCGCGCTCGCGAGCTGTGTGGCGCTCGGCGCCGGAGGTTCGCTTGCGGCCGGCGGAGCGGGCGGCGGCGCGGGAGGCGCGGGCGGAGCAGCCGGCGGCGGAGTCGGAGGCGTCGCCGGCGGAGCTCCCGGTGCAGCGGTCGGCGGCAGCGCCGGCGTCGGGGCGGCGGGCGGCGCGCCTGCGGGAGGCGTCGCGCCCGGCGCCGCGGTCGGCGGGAACGTCGGCGGTACCGCCGGAGCCGGGGCGGTCGGCGCCGTTCCGCGCGCCGGGGCGGTCGGTGGAGCGACCCGCGGCACCGCTGCGCTCGGTGCACCGCCCGCGGCGGCCGGACGTCCGCCGTTCGGAGCGACCGGGATGCCGCCCGAGAGCGCTGCCGGGATGCCGCCCGAGGGTGCCGCCGGAGCCGTGCCGGGCGCGCGGGCGGTCGCGCCCGGAGGGGCCGCCGCGCCACCGGGAGCTGCCGGCGCGACGATGGGCGCCGTGCCGACGAATCCACCCGGCCGCTGAAGAAGACGCAGCCGCAACCGCGATCCGCCCGGTCGACGACGCGCGACCGCGCCGCGGTGCTGGCCGCTCGCGGGCGATCGGTGTAGCAGCCGGAACGGACCCGCATCATCGGCATCCAAGCCGAGGATGCCGACGTCCCCGGCAGCGATGAGCCCGAGCATCCCGCGCGATCGCGATCGCGACCCCGCCGGCGGCGGCGACGGCGCGCCTGCGCGCGCCCGGTCGCTCGCGTCGCACGGCCGTCCCGTGCGCGAGGCGCGCCTCGGCGAGTTCGTCGCGGGACGGACGCGGCCGATGATGGCGATGGTCGAGGTGACGAACCGGTGCAACATGGATTGCCCGGTGTGCTTCTCGGACGCGAACCACCCCGCGCGCGATGTTCCGTTCGACGAGATCCGACGCCGCCTCGAGCGCCTCCTCGCCGTGACCGGCACGCCGATCCCGATCCAGCTGAGCGGCGGCGAGCCGACCCTTCGGGACGACCTCGAGGAGGTCGTCGGGCTCGCGCGATCGCTCGGGTACCGGAACGTCGAGCTCATCACGAACGGGATCCGCGCGAGCCGCGAGGCCGACCTGCTGCCGCGCCTCCGCGCGCGCGGCCTCACCGCCGTCTACCTGCAGTTCGACGGCCTCCGACCGGCGACGACGACCGCGATCCGCGGACGCGACATGAGCGAGGTGCGCGAGCGCGCGGTCGCGGCCGCGCGGCGCGCCGGGCTCTGCTGCACGCTCGCGGTCGCGGTCGCGCGCGGCGTGAACGACGACGAGCTCGGCGACGTCGTCCGCTTCGGCGTCGCGAACATCGACACGGTCCGCGCGATCAACTTCCAATCCGCGACGCGCTTCACGGGCCGCTTCGACCTCGCCGCGGCGGACCGCGGCTACGCGCTGCCCGAGCTGCTCGCCCTGCTCGAGCGCCAGACCGGCCTCCCGGCCGACACGTTCCGCTCCGAGCACCTCGGCCACCCGCTCTGCAACGCGATGTCGCTCGTCTTCGTCGTCGACGGCCGCCTGGAGCCGCTCTTCAAGTACGTGAGCCGGGAGGAGATGCTGCGCTTCCTCGGCGACGACCGCCGCGAGAAGGTGCTCGGCCTCTTCGCGGGGAAGCGCGAGTTCTTCACCCGCTTCCTCTGCAACCCGCGCGCCTGGAAGCTGATCGCGCAGGCGGCGCCGATCTTCGGCGCGAGCCCGCTCAACGTGCTCCGCGCGCAGCACATCCTCCTGTTCGCGAAGAGCTTCATGGAGCGCGACGCGCTCGACCCCGCGCGGGTCGCGTCGTGCTGCTACGGGATCACGGATCAGGAAGGCGTCTACTCCTTCTGCGCGTTCAACAACCTCTACCGCTTTCCCGACCGTACCCGCTCCGAGAGCCGAGCGCCGTGACATCGGTGCTTCGCGCGGGACGAGCGGTCCTCGCGAGCGCCGTACTCGCGACGATGTCGGTCGCGTGCGCCGCCTGCGCCGCGCCGCGCTCGCCGGCGACCGCGCGCGGGAGCGAGCCGCCCCTGCCGTCCGACGCGGCGATGGCAAGCTCCTTCTCGCACGAACCGCTCGATCGCGTGCTCGCGCGCTTCGTGGACGAGCGCGGCCGCGTCGACTATGCCGGCCTCGCGCGCGAGCCCGCCGAGCTCGATCGCTACGAGCGGATGACGGCGGCGGCCAGCCCGGACAGCGACCCGGCCCTCTTCCCGACGCGCGACGACGAGCTCGCGTACTGGATCAACGCCTACAACGCCGCTGCGATCGCGACGGTCGTGCGCCACTACCCGATCGCGAGCGTGACCGACGTCCGCTCGCCGTTCCCGCTCTCGCTCTTCTCCGACAAGATCGGGTTCTTCGTGCTCCAGCCCGTGAAGCTCGGCGGGAGGTCGACGAACCTCCACGAACTCGAGAACGCGATCCGCTCGCGCTATCGCGAGCCGCGCGTCCACTTCGCTCTCAACTGCGCCTCGCGCGGTTGCCCGCGGCTGCCGCGGCGCGCGTTCGAGGGTCGGCATCTGGAGAGCCGTCTCGACGAGGAAGCGCAGCGCTTTTTCGCGGAGGACCGAAACCTCGCGATCGACCACGCGGCCAGGGTCGTGCAATTGTCGGCGATCCTCGATTGGTACGAAGACGACTTCACGACCTGGATCGCGGCGCGTCGGCCCGGGCAGGGGGTCGGCCTGCTGGACTACGTCGCTCTCTACGCCGCGCCCGAGCGGCGTGGAGACGTCGAGCGCGCGCGCGGCTACCGCATCCGGTTCGTGGACTACGACTGGCGGCTGAACGACCAGGCCGCGATCGAATGACGGGAAACGGCCGACCGAAGGGAGATCCCATGCTCAAGACCGCCCTCATGATCGCGGGCCTCGCCGCCCTCCTCGGCGCGTCGACCGCCTGCTTCGGGCTCTTCTCGAAGGACGATCCCGACCGTCCCGCCGTGCGGTCGTCATGCGCCGGCTTGACGGGTCAGGCGAAGGCGGACTGCGAGAAGCGCGCCGCCTCGCAGGGCCGCTAGCCGAGCGCGGCCCTTTCCGCCGTCCGGCTCACCCGGCCATGCCCCATCCGTCCGCCTATGGAGCCTTCGCCGCGACCGGCTGCATCGTCGCGGTGCTCTGGCTGAAGGCGCACCGCGGTCGCCTCGGGCTCTCGGAGAACGCGTTCTGGGCCGCCGTCTGGACGATGCTCCTCGGTGCGGTGATCGGGGCGAAGGGGCTCTTCGTCGCGCTCGGCTGGGAGCATTACGCGCGCGGCGAGCTGCGCTTCTGGCGCGACTTCGGCGTCGGCTTCGTCTTCTTCGGCGGACTCGCCGGCGCGGCGATCGCGGGCGCGATCTTCGCGCGCGCTCGCCGATTGAGCTTCGTCGCGGGCGCGGATTACTTCGCGGTCGCGGTGCCGATGGGACACTCGATCGGCCGCGTCGGGTGCTTCTTCGCGGGGTGCTGCGGGGGTCGGCCGCCGCATCCCGTTCAGCTCTACGAGGCGGCGGCGCTCGCGGGGATCGCGTGGCTCTGCCGTCGGCCGCTCGCCCGCGTCGAGACCGGCGAGCTGGCGGCCGGGACCGCGTTCCGCTGGTATCTTGTGCTTTACGGGGCCGTCCGATTGCTGCTGGACCCGCTCCGCGCCGACGGAAGGCCGGAGCGCTTTCTCGGGCTCTCCCACCAGCAGGGGATCGCGCTCGCGATCGTCGCCCTCGCGCTGCTCGCCCGCCCGTGGGGGACGTCGCACCAGGCGCCGATCGCGGCAGGCGTCGCCCACGCGCGCGGGCGAGCGTGGACGAACGCGCGGCTGGCGCTCTTGCTGATGCCGCTCGCCGCGCTCGCACTGGCGACCGGCTGCGGCGACCGGCGCCCGGGCGAGCCCGCGCCGCCGCTCGACGCGGCCGGGTGCGCCGCGCTCGCGACCCCCGGGTTTCCGGCGACGGAGGTGACGTCGGCCGACTGGCTCGAAGGCGCACAGCTCGCGGGCACGCCGCTCCCGCCGCACTGCAGGCTGCGCGGCGTGATCGACCGCCGCGTCGGCCGGGACGGCGTCCCGTACGGCATCGGCTTCGAGCTCCGCCTGCCGCGCGACTGGAAGCGGCGGTTCTATTTCCAAGGGGGCTACGGCACCGACGGCGTCATCACGCCGGCGGTCGGATCCCTCGGCGGAGGAACCCCGCTCGCGCGCGGCTTCGCCGCCGTTTCGACCGACGCCGGCCACAGCGGCGACGGCGTCGAGTTCGGGCTCGATCCGCAGGCCCGCCTCGACTACGGCTACAACGCGATCGATCGCGTCACGCGCACCGCGCGCGCCATCATCGCGCGCGCGTACGGCCGCGAGCCCGAACGGTCGTACCTCGTCGGCTGCTCGGGCGGCGGGCGTCAGGGGTTCGTCGCAGCCGAGCGTTTCCCCGACTTCTTCGACGGCATCGTCGCCGGCGCGCCCGGGTTCGATCTCCCGAAGGCCGGCATCGCCGAGGCGTGGAACACGCAGGCGGTGGCTGCGATCGCGACCGCGGTCGGCGCCGACGGCCAGCCCAGGCTCGGCGACACGTTCTCCGACGACGATCTCGCGCTCCTCCAGCGAGCGCTGCTCGATCGGTGCGACGGGAACGACGGCTTGGTCGACGGGGTCGTCGACGACTTACCCGCGTGCCACTTCGACCCCGCGGTGCTGGCGTGTCCCGGCGCCAAGGATGCGACGTGCCTCTCGCTCGCGCAGGTCGCGGCGCTCGCGAGGATTTTCGGCGGTCCGCGCAACTCGCGCGGGGAAGCGCTCTACAGCGACTTCCCGTGGGACGGGGGCATCGGCGATCCCGGGCCGATCGCGTCGCTCCGCGCCTGGACGCTGGGGCGCGCCGGCTCGCCGACGAACGACGCGCTGAACGTGACGCTCGGAGCCGGCATCCTGGCGTTCATCTCCATGACGCCGCCGGTCGCGACGACCGACACGCTCGGCTTCGCTCTGGGTTTCGACTTCGATCGCGACGCGCCGAGGATCTTCGCGGCCGCCGGCGAGTACGCGCAGTCGTCGATGGAGTTCCTGAGCGCGGGCTCGACCGACCTCGCCCCGTTCCGCCGGCGCGGCGGCAAGATGATCGTCTACCACGGCGCGAGCGACGGCGTGTTCTCGGCGAACGACACGATCCGGTGGTACGAGGCGCTCGACGCCTCGAACGGCGGTCGCGCGGCCGACTTCGCGCGCCTCTTCGTCGTGCCGAACATGGGCCACTGCGTGGGCGGCCCGTCGACGGATCAGTTCGACGCTTTCGCCGCGGTCGTCGCCTGGGTCGAGGACGGCGTTCCGCCCGATCGCATCGACGCGAAGGCGTCGGCCTCGTCGCGCTTCGCGGGGCGGAGCCGGCCGCTGTGCCCGTACCCGAAGCAGTCGCGTTACCGCGGCGAGGGGAGTACGGAGAGCGCCGACAGCTTCGTCTGCCGCTAGCACGCAAAGGGGCGATCATGGCGCTCTTGAAGGCGTTCACCGCGGGATTCGTCTCGACCCTGATCTTCCACCAGGGCCTTCTCACGCTGTTCTGGCTGTCGGGCTCCTTCCCCCGCGCGCCGTACGACCTCCATTCCGTGCCGCCGCTCGGCGTTCCGGCGGTCCTCTCGCTCGCCTTCTTCGGCGGGCTCTGGGGCATGGCTCTCTGGCCGCTCCTCCGCGACGCGACGGAGGCCGCCTACTGGCTGCGCGCGCTCGTCGCGGGCGCGATCGGGCCGAGCGCTGTCGCGCTCTTCGTCGTGTTCCCCTTGAAGGGCATGCCGGTCGCGGGCGGCTGGGACCCGAAGATCATCGTGGGCGCGCTGCTGCTGAACGGCGCTTGGGGGATCGGCCTCGCGCTCTTTCTGTTGATGGCGGGCGCTCGCGAGCGGCCGGCAATGGCCTGCTGAAGCGCGCGCTCCGCCGGCGGTTCCGTGCTGGAGGCGATGGTGTTCTACTCGCCGAACAGCACCGACACGATCGTCGCGGGCTCGCGGGCACCGCTCCGGATCGACCTGGCCCACATGTCCGCACGTCGGACCGCGACGCGGATGGGCAGCGCGTTGGCGCGCATCGCCATGCCGGAACCCGAGCACGTGCTCGCGGCACTCGCCCTCGGCGGGGACGGTCGCGGCGGGAAGGCCACCGCCCCGCAGTGCTGGTCACGGCGATGCGCTCTGCGTGACGATCGGGAAGAACGCGGGGAGGTCATGAACGACGGCGTGCGGCGAAAGCTGCTCCTCGCTGGCGGCGCTGTCGGCGCGCTCCTCATGCTGCGCGACCACCGGGTCGCGCTCGCGAAGGACGACGAGGCCGAGGAAGAGGTATCGCCGGCCGAGGACCTGATGCGCGAGCACGGAGTGCTGAAGCGCGCCCTGCTCGTCTACGGCGAGGCGAGCGCACGCTTGCGGAAAGGAGCGGAGCTGCCGGCGGACGTCGTGCCCGGGACCGCCGCGCTTCTGCGCGAGTTCATCGAGCAGTACCACGAGCGGCTGGAGGAGGAGCACCTCTTCCCGCGCTTCCGGAGCGCCGGAATCCAGGTGGAGCTCGTCGAGGTGCTGCAGCGGCAGCACCAGGCGGGCCACGCGGTGACCGACCGCATCCTCGAGATGTCGCGCGGGCCAATGCCCGGCGAAGAGAAGGCTCGCCTCGCGCTCGCGGCCGAGCTCGACGCCTACGTCCGCATGTACGCGCCGCACGAGGCGCGCGAGGACACGGTGCTTTTCCCCGCGTTCCGGAAGATCGTGTCGGAGAAGGAGTACGCCGAGCTCGGCGAGAAGTTCGAGACGCGGGAGGACGAGCTGTTCGGCGAAGGCGGGTTCGAGAAGAAGGTGGCGGCCGTCGCCGCGCTCGAGCAGAAGCTCGGGATCTACGACCTCGCCCAGTTCACCCCGCGCTCGTAACGCGGCGGCGACGCCGGACGCGTCACCCTGGGCCGCGACCCGACGGCGGAACCAGCGGCACGCAGTCCGCGGCGCAGGACGCCGCCGGATCCGGCGCCGCCGCCGGCCGGTGGAGGACGGCCCTCGCGGCTGCGATCCGCAGCTGCGGCGCGCTCGCGCCCGTCGCCGCGGTCGCCGTGCCGTCGACGATCAGGCTGTAGTCGTCGGGCGTCCGCAGGGGATAGACGAGCGACACCGCGGGGCGAGCGAGCGCGTTCGCCGCGCTCCGCTTGCCGACCTCGGCGACCAGGACGTCGCCTTCCCAGCGCACGGAGACGTGCACCGCATGCGGCCGGCCGTCGTCACCCACCGTCAAGAGGTAGGCGCTCGGCGGTCGCTCCTCGAGCGCGGCGCGCAGCGAGTCGAGGGATACGGCAACGCTCATCGCTTGCACGATGGATCACGCGGTCGCGAAAGTCGAGAAGGGACGCTTCGGGTTGCGTCGGAGGCGAATCTTCTGGATCCAGGAGGTCGAATGGCTCGAGAGCGAGGCACTCTTCACTTCTTGACGCCGCTGTGGAGCCGGCCGCAGCGGGCGTTCGTCGGCCGCTTCCGGCGCTACTTCGAGCGCGCGCCCGACTGGGTCCTCCTCACGACGCGCGGCCGCCGGACCGGTCTGCCCCGCGAAGTTCTGCTGCCGTGCCGGCGCATCGGCGACCGGGTGGTCGTGCTGTCCGGCTATGGCCGCCGCGCCGACTGGATCCGGAACCTGATCGCGGATCCGCGCGTCGAGGTGACCTGTCACGGGAACAGGCGAAGCGCGCGCGCCGAGGTGGTGGATGATCGCGAGCGGAAGCGCGAGCTCCTGCGCCGCGATCCGTTCCTCTTGTCGATGCCGATCGCGATCGTGCAGGCGATCCTCTGGACGGTCCTTCGGCCGGTCTACGCGGCGATCACCTGGCTGCTCGTCGCCCCGCGGCCGCTCGTGGTCATGCGGCTCGACGACGCCGCGCTACGGCCGCCCGTCGGAGATCCGTGAGACGTCGCGCCGGTGCACCGCGAGGAAGCGGCGCCCGCGCGGCGTGACCGCGACGACGAAGCCACCGCGATCGTTCCGCTCGCGCGCCACGAAGCCGCGGTCGCTCGCCTCCTCCCAGACGGGCAGGCGCGGGCACGACGTGCGCCAAGCCTCCATCACCTCGTCGTAGGGCCGCGGATGCGGACCGATCCACTCGAGCAGATCGAGGACCAGGCTCTCGACGACGTCGAACACCGTGCGCCGAGGCTATGCCGGGCGCTCGGACGACGCGAGTCCACGGATCGATCGAATCGCGACGTGCGATGTGTCATATGGGCGCGATCGTCGGGGCGGACATGTCGTCGGTGTCGGGCGAGCGCGAAGCGGCCGAAGGGGCCGCCGGCGGCGGATGGCGGGCAGCGTTTCCACCCGCGCAGTGGCTGGGCGAGTATCGGCCCGCGTGGCTCGCCTCCGACGCCGTAGCCGGCGTCACCCTCGCGGCCTACGCCATCCCGGTATCGCTCGCCTACGCGACGCTCGCGGGGCTGCCGCCCGAGCACGGCATCTACTGCTATCTCGTCGGCGGCCTCGCCTACGCGCTCCTGGGCTCGTCGCGCCAGCTCGCGATCGGCCCCACCTCGGCCATCTCCATGCTCGTCGGCGCGAGCATCGCCGGCATGGCCGGGGGCGACGCGCACCGCGCGGTCGACGTCGCTTCGCTCGCCGCGCTCGTCTTCGCCGGGATGAGCTTCGCCGCGTGGCTTCTGCGCGCGAGCTCGCTCGTCGCGTTCATCAGCGAGACGAATCTTCTCGGGTTCAAGGCCGGCGCGGCGCTCACGATCGCCATGACGCAGCTTCCGAAGCTGTTCGGTGTTCCGGGGGGCGGCGACGGCTTCTTCGAGCGCGCCGCCGTCCTGGCGCACCAGCTGCCCGCGACCAACGGATACGTGCTCGCGTTCGGCGTCGCGGCGATCGCGCTCCTGATCGCCGGCGACAGGCTGTTTCCGGGCCGACCGGTCGCGCTCGCCGTCGTCGCGACGTCGATCGTCCTCCTGTCGACGACGTCGCTCGGCGTCCTCGGGTTCAAGATCGTCGGCGATCTGCCGTCGGGCCTTCCGGCGTGGCATCTCCCGGATCTCCGGCCGAGGGAGGTGGACGGCGTCATCCCGCTCGCGTTCGCCTGCCTCCTGCTCGCGTACGTCGAAAGCGTCTCCGCGGCGCGGACGCTCGCGCAGAGGTACGGCGACGAGATCGATCCCAGGCAGGAGCTGCTCGCGCTCGGGGCGGCGAACTTCGCGGCCGCGTTCGGTCAGGCATACCCCGTCGCAGGCGGGCTCTCGCAGTCGTCGGTGAACGATCAAGCGGGCGCGAAGACGCCGCTCGCGCTCGTCTTCGCGTCCGCGGCGATCGCCGTGTGCCTCCTGTTCTTGACGGACCTCTTGCGCAACCTTCCGACGGTCGTGCTCGCTGCGATCGTCCTCGTCGCCGTGAAAGGCCTCATCGACGTCCCCGCGCTCCGGCGCCTCTGGACCGTGAGCCGCGCCGAGTTCGGGATCGCGATGGTGGCGCTCGTCGGGGTCCTCTTCCTCGGCATCCTGAAGGGCGTGCTGCTCGCGGCCATCGTGTCGCTGGCGATGCTCCTGCGCGCCGGCATGCGGCCGCACGTCGCGCTGCTCGGCCGCATCCCGGGCACGAAGCGCTATTCCGACATCGAGAGGCATCCCGACAACGAGCCGCTTCGGGACGTCGTGCTCGTCCGCGTCGAGGCGTCGATCCTCTACTTCAACGCCGAGCACGTCCGCGACGAGCTCCGACGAAGGCTGAGAGAGGCGCCCGCGCGGCCGCGAGCCCTCGTGCTCGACCTCTCGTCGTCGCCGGTCCTGGACGTGACCGGCGCGCTCATGCTCACGGGGCTCGTGAAGGAGGTCGCCGCCGGCGGCGTCGAGCTCCGGATCGTCGAGGCGCACGCCACCGTGCGAGAGGTCCTACGCGCGGGAGGGCTCGCTGCGCTCGTCGGCGGGGTCGACCGGACCCGATCCATCCACGACGTCCTCGGGTCGCTGCACGCCGTCGCGGGCGGCACGTAGGCGTGGCCCGGCGCTCACTTCCCGAGCATGCCTTTCTTCAGATCCGGGTCGCCCGGCTTCGGTCCGAACCAGAGCCCGAAGAGCGCTCGAGCGAAGTCGTCGCCGGCGACGGAGCCGCGAACCTGGCCCCGGGTCGCGACCTCGACCCCGACGCCGGGGCGCCACGTGAACGACATCGTATCGCCCTTGTTCACGTCTTCGATGAGCGACGTGAACTGCGCGATCGACGGCTCCATCGCCTTTCCGCCGCTCTTCCGGAGCGCGTCCGCCCAGCCCGACGAGAGCCTCCCGCGGTCGATGTCGCGCAGGAACGCGAGCACGACCTGCTTCGGCGCGCGCGAGTCGAGGACGACCCGAGGATCGCTCGTGCGCTTCTCCAGGTAGAGCGCGCCGACGTACGCCTTCACGAGAAACGCCTGCCGGAGGCCCATGCCGTTCAGGACGAGCGTCGTGCCGTCGACGACGACGGTGTCCGGCATCTCGACGCCGGCGAGCGTCGCCGATCGCGCAGACGCGACCGGGAGGAGCCCGATCACCACCGCAGCGAGGACGGCCCCGATCACCGCACGCGTCGTCATCGCGACACCTTTCCGCGGAGCGCCGTCAGCTTGGCGCGGATCTCGGGCAGCTTCGCCTCGGCCGCACGCCGCCCCTGCTCGATCATCTCGGCCGCACGCCAGAACTCGAGCACCCAGTAGTCGCGCAGGTCGGGATGGATCAGCAGATCGGCCTCGGCGGCGCGGACGTTTCCCAGCTCGTGCTGCATGATCTGCAGCGTGCGCACGACGACGTCGAAGCTGTTCGGGAGGCGCGCGCCATTGCGCGCGGCGACCGGGTTCATCCGACCGAGCGCGCGCAGCGCGGCCTCGAGCGGGTTCTGCGCGGACGGGTACACCGGCGGCACGGCGTTCACGCCGATCACCAGGTCCGCGCCCATCGCGCGCACCGTCTGGGCGGGGACCGGATCGCTCATGCCGCCGTCGATCAGGACGCGCTCGCCGATCCGGAACGGCGAGAACACCCACGGGGCCGAGAAGCTCGCGCGCATCGCGTCGCTCAGGTCCCCATCGCCGAGCTCGACGCGGGCGCCGGTCTCGATGTCGGTCGCGGTCGCGCGGAACGGGATCGCGAGGTCGGCGAACGTGTGACCGCGGATCGGGGCCAGCGACTCGAGGACGCGCTGGAAGTGCTCGCCGGCGAAGAGCCCCGGCCGCGACACGTTGAAGTCGACCGCGAGGTAGAGGAGGCGCGGCAGGATCCGCATGACCCCCGGGATGTCGCGCACGCGGGTCGCGATGTCCTCGAGCTCGGCGGGCGAGAAGCCGAGCGCGTAATGCGCTCCGACGATCGCGCCCATGCTCGCGCCCGCGAGAACGTCGATCGGAACGCCCTCGCGCTCGAAGACGTCGAGCACGCCGATGTGCGCGAGGCCCCAGGCGGCTCCGCTCCCGAGCGCGACGCCGACGCTGCGGTGCGTGAGGTGGCGCGCGAGGCGTCCCAGCGCGCGGTCGCGTCCGACGTCGTCGACCGGCAGCGACACGATCCCGATCGCCGAAAGCGCCGGGCCCGCTCCGTCGCGGCGGTCGTGTACCAGCGCGACGCGGCGCCGCGCGCTCGCCCCGTCGACGGTCGGCGACCGAGCTCCGCCGCTGCGGGCGACGACGGCATCGGCGAGCCGCGAGACCTCGGGCGCCAGCTCCGCCAGCGACTCGTCGACCGCGGCGAGCACGACGGGCACCCGGCCGGCCAGCCCGGCGAGCTCGGAGGCGATTCGCTCCCGAAGGGCGCCGCCCTCCGCGACCTCTCCGACGACGACGCCGTCCGGGCGATCCGGCCGCGTGGGCGCGTCGGATCGGTGGCTCCGGGACGTGATCGTGACGATCGCGACCTCGCGGCCGAGCTCGCGCTCGAGCGCGCCCGCGAGAGCGAGCGCGAAATCCGCTCTCGCGGCGTCCGAGCTCCAGCCCTCGATCGCGACCACCTCGCTCGTCGGGGCATTCGGAGCGCGCAGCATGACGCGGACCGCGTCCTTCAGACGCCGCATCAGCGCGGCCGCGACGTGCTCGTGGAGCGACGGGTGGATCTCCAGCAGCCGAGCGAGCCCTTCGCGCGACAAGACGAGGAGACGCGCGTCGAGCGCGACGCGCGTCGTCACAGCGCGCGGCTCGCCGGCGAAGACCGACTCGCCGAACACCTCGCCGGGGCCGTAGCGGGCGATCGCGTCCGCGCCGTCGAGAACGTCGACCGCGCCGGCGGCGACCACGTAGAGGGCGTCCGCGACGTCGCCCGCGCGGTAGACGACGTCGTCCTTCTGGAGCGCGATCTCCTCGACGAGCTCGGCCACCTGACGCCGCTCGACCTCGCCCAGGCCGCGCAGCGCCGGAAGCGTGAACAGGGCCTGCTGGCCGACCGGGCTCAACACGTCGCGGCCGTCCCTGGCGTCAGAGACCGAGCCCCTGGAGGAGCTGCTCGGCCGCGCGGATCGAGCGGTCGACGCGATCGGAGTAGCGGGCGCGTCCCGCCACGACCCGGTCGAGGAAGTGCTGGCACTCGCCCCACACGCGCTCGTGGAGCGCCGCGAGCGCGTCCGGGTCGCGACGCGCGCGCTCGCGGTCCCCGAGGTCGAGCGGCTCCGCGATGACGTGCGTCAAGCGAACCGGGAGCGGCAGGACACCGGGGACGAGGTGGAGGCCGAGAAGGCCGAACGAGAGCCGCATTCCGCGGTAACGCTCGCCGTCGCCGGCGTTGATGAGGCCGATCAGCGCCTCGGGCGTCGGCACGATCGACTGGTAGTAGGCCTCGTCGGCTCCGAGCGCGGCGACGAAGACGATCTCCGCGTCGGCGTCGAGCGCGAGGCGGATCGCGCCCGTGCGCCCCTCCCACTTCAGGCGGTAGGGCTCGTCGCGGTAGCTCCGCATTCCGGCTTCGCGGATCGCGCCGGGATACAGCATCAGGAACCCGTCGCGACGGAGCGCCGCCACCGCCTCCTCCGGCCGGCGCGACGGGATCACCTGGAATCGCTCCGAGATGTCGCGCAGCACGGGAACACGGAACCAGCCGTTCTCGTGGCCGATGAAGCGGGGCACGCGGTGGAGCTTCCGGAACACGGTCGCGAGGAGGAGGAGCGGATCGACGATGTCGAGCGCGTGATTGCCGACGAGGATGACGCGCCGGCCGGAGCGGAGCAGCCGACCGAGACGGTCGAGGTGGACGACGCGGTGCCGGTGGTATCGACCGAGCACGTCGGCGAGCGCGAGGAACGCGCGCGTCGGCCACGCCTCCGGATCGATCGCCGCGCCCGAGACCTTCCGCCGAGCTGCACGCGGGCGCACCCGGACCTTCGGTCGATGCTCGTCACGGTCGAGGGTCGGGAGCTCCGGGGAACGCTGTTCCGGCGCAGTGTCACTCATCGCTTCGCCGCGGGGCGTGGATTCAAGCGGCCGCCCGGGGCGGTGTCAAACGACGCCGGATCGACGCGCTTCGCTCACTCGGCGCGGCTCCGGCGCACCCACCACACGGCCGTGGAATCGCGAATCCGGCCGGCCGATGCGGGAGTCTTGCGCCGGACCGCTCGTCCGGGCTATGTCGACCGCGTCATGCTCTCCGCAGACGGCGCAACCCGCTCCCTGCTCGGCACCCGACTTCCGGTCGTGGTCGTCGTCGTCGTGTGCGTCGCCTGGGCCGTCGCGCCGTAGCGGGGAGACCGAAGACCGATCTCAAAACCCCTGCCGGCCGATGGCCGGCGGGGGTTTCGCGTCTCTGGCCCCCGTCGCCGCGTGCCGCAGCGAACCGAGGACGAGAGGGCCGACATGAAGACCAACGGTGCGGGGCTGATCCTGCGACTGCTCGAGCGCCAGGGCATCGACACCGTCGCCGGGATTCCCGGCGGCGCGAACCTGCCGCTGTACGACGCGCTCCACGGGAGCGCGATCCGGCACGTGCTCGCGCGCCACGAGCAGGGCGCCGGCTTCATCGCCCAGGGCATGGCGCGCGCGACCGGCCGGCCGGCGGTCTGCTTCGGCACGTCCGGTCCGGGAGCGACGAACCTGCTCACCGCGATCGCGGACGCGAAGCTCGACTCGATCCCGCTGGTCGCGATCACCGGGCAGGTGCCGCGGGCGCTGATCGGCAGCGACGCGTTCCAGGAGATCGACACCTACGGCCTCACCATCCCGATCACGAAGCACAACTGGCTGGTGCGCTCCGCGGCCGAGCTGCTCGAGGTGATCCCGGAAGCGTTCCGCATCGCCGCCTCGGGACGACCGGGCCCGGTGGTGGTCGACGTGCCGAAGGACGTGCAGACGGAGGCGATCGACGTCACGCGCTTTCCCGAGCCCGGCGCCACCGATCCGCCGCCCGCGCTCGATCACGCCGCCGTGCGGCGCGCGGCGGCTCTGCTGCGCGCGGCGGAGCGCCCGATCGTGCTCGCTGGCGCGGGCGTGATCGCGGCCGGCGCGACCGCCCTCCTTCGCGAGCTGGCGGAGCAGGTCTCGCTGCCGGTCGCGTCCACCCTGCTCGGCCTCGGGGCTCTTCCCGCGGCGCACCGCCTTTCGCTCGGCATGATCGGCATGCACGGCGCGCCGTACGTGAACCACCTGCTCGAGGAGTGCGACCTCGTGCTCGCGCTCGGGATGCGGTTCGACGACCGGGCGACCGGGAAGGCGTCGGAGTTCTGCCCGCGCGCGAAGATCGTGCACGTCGACGTCGACGCGAGCGAGATCGGCAAGATCAAGACGCCGCTCCTCGGCGTGCGGGCGGACGCCGGGGAATTCCTCTCCGCGCTCCTTCCGCTCGTGGAGCCGAACGCGCGACCGGCGTGGCTCGCGCGCCTCGCGGCGCTGCGCGCGGCGGCGCCGCTCGCGATGCCGGGCGCGGACGATCCGCTCGAGCCCTACGGCATCGTGCGCGCCGCGGGCGAGCTCGCGGGCGACGACGCGATCGTGACCACCGACGTGGGCCAGCACCAGATGTGGGTGGCGCAGGCGTTTCCGTTCCGCCTTCCGCGCCAGCTCCTGACGTCGGGCGGGCTCGGGACGATGGGGTTCGGCCTGCCGGCCGCGATCGGCGCCGCGCTCGCCGACCCCTGCCGCAAGGTGCTGTGCTTCACCGGCGACGGGTCGCTGCTCATGAACCTGCAGGAGCTCGCGACCGCGGCGGAAGAGCGCGCCGACGTCAAGGTGATCCTGCTGAACAACGCGCACCTCGGCCTCGTCCGGCAGCAGCAGGAGCTCTTCTACGGCCGGCGCTACCAGGCTTCGCGCTTCCACGCCGAGCCCGACTTCGCCGCCCTCGCGCGCGCGTTCGGGATGCGCGGCGTCGCGCTCGGCGACGCCTCCGACCCGCGCGCCGCGCTGGCGGCGGCGCTCGCCGAGCCCGGCCCGTGCCTGATCGACGTGCCGATCGCGCGCGAGCGCAACGTGTACCCGATGGTGCCGCCCGGCGCCGCGAATCGCGACATGCTGATCGCAGGAGACGCCCATGCCGACCGAGCCGCGTGAAGACCTTTCCGCCGGAGCGCCCCTCGACGCATCGGTCGTGCTGCGGCTCACCGTGCGGAACCATCCCGGCGTCCTGTCGCACGTGAGCGGGCTCTTCGCGCGACGCGCGTTCAACGTCGACGGCGTGCTGTGCCTGCCGGTCGGCGACGGCGCGCGGAGCGCGATCCTGCTGCTCGTGCGCGCCGACGACCGCCTCGAGCAGCTCGAGCGCCAGCTCGCGAAGCTGGAGGACGTGCTCGAGATCCGGCACGAGCCCGACGGCCGGCGGACGTTCGCCGCTGTCGCGGCGTGGCTCGAGTAGCCTGGACGGTTTTGCGAGGCTACGGGGCCGGGGCGGATCCGATCGACGGATTTTCGGTCAGGCGATGCAGTGACGTTCGACCCGGCCCAGGATCCCGTCGCGATCCGCGCTCCTCCGGAACCTGGGCAGCCCGGTGAGCGCCGCGACCCGGTCTGGTGCGAAATTTTCGCAAAACGAAGTCGGCGGCCGGCTCGCTCTTCCGCGTTCGATTGCGATCCATCGAAGCTCTTTGCAGACTTGGACCGCGCACCGTCGAGGCAACGTCGGGCGCGCGGCGCGCACGCGACGACATGCCGAACCTCATTCATCTTCCGACGTTCGATCGCGACGGAGCGCTCCGCGTCGTGATCGAAACGCCGGCCGGCTCGCGCATCAAGTTCAAATACGACCCGGGCGAGGAAGTGTTCCTGTTCGGCCGTCCCCTCGTGCTCGGCGTCTCCTATCCCTTCGACTGGGGATTCATCCCGAGCACGCGAGCGGAGGACGGCGACCCGCTCGACGCCATGGTGTACCACGACGGCGCGGCCTATCCGGGGGTCGTGATCGCGTGCCAGCCGATCGGCGTGGTCCGGGTGTCGCAGAAGAGGAAGGGCGGCGGTCGCGAGCGGAACGACCGGGTCATCGCGGTGCCCGCGAAAGACGACCGCTGCAACGACGCTCGCGACTTGAACGAGCGCACGCGGATCGAGCTGGAGCAGTTCTTTCTCGCGGCAGTCTTCCTCGAGGGCAAAGGTGTCCAGATCAAAGGATGGTCCGGACCCTCCGCCGCGAAGTCGCTGATCAGCGCCGCGCAGGCGACGTACAACAAGGGCAACTGACGCATCGCGTACGCGCTCGGGCGCGTAGCAGACCGGTCGGCCGGGTTGCGGGGCGCTCGGGCGAGATCCGGGGCGATCGCCTAGCCAAGCGAAATGTTGGCTGACCGACATCGGCTGCCGGTTGCGCGTCCGCGACTCCACTTGCGCGGTGGATGAACGATCGCGTGAACACTGTTCGCACCGATTGAACGCCCCCAAGGTCGGGATGGGCCACATCGGCCATGCGACCCATATGCGGCGGACGGTGCGGGCGGCCATGGCGTCCGCCGACCGGGGCGGGATTCGGCGGATCCCGTGAGGCCCGTCCTGGTTCATCTCCCGCTCGGGGTGCCGCTGTACTCCTACGGTCTGTTCTTGACGCTGTCGGTCGTCGGCGGACGGATGCTCGCCGTCAGACTGGCCGAGCGGGCCGGGATCGACAGGCGGCTCGCGGATCGCTGCGCCGCGTGGACCTTCGTCGGCGCCGTCGTCGGCGCACGACTGCTCTACGTCGCGACCAATCGCGATCAGTTCCATTCGGTGATGGACATCGTCGCCGGCTGGGACGGTGGGCTCGTCGCGTACGGAGGTTTTCTCGGCGGCTTGGTGGCCGCGGCGACCTTCTGTCACGCCCACGACGTGGCTCTCTTGACGTGGGCAGACTGCGTCGCGCCGTCCTTGTGCGTCGGCCTCGCCGTCACGCGGGTCGGCTGCTTTCTCGGCGGGTGCGATTTCGGCCGCGAGTGGAACGGGCCGTGGGCGGTCCGATTTCCTGCGGGCTCGCCCGCATTCGACCAGCAGAGGCTGCTCGGGCTGCTGCCGGCGCACGCGACGACGTCGCTGCCGGTCCATCCCGCACAGCTCTATGAATCACTGGCGGGCGCCCTGCTCCTGTTGCTCGTCCTGGCGGTGCGCCGCCGCCAGCGCGTGTCGGGGCAGGCGCTGGTCGCGTTCGCGCTGGGCTACGGCGCGCTCCGCTACGTCATCGAGATCGTCCGCGCCGATTCCGATCGCGGCACCATCGGACCGTGGTCGACCTCTCAGTTCGTGGCGATCGCGACGTTCGTGGCGGGTTCCGCCCTGCTCTGCGCGCTGCGCTGCGGCCGGATCGGGGCGTCGAGCCCCGCTCCAAGCGTTCGAGGAGGATGTCATCGATGGTCAACTTCGTGAAGTCGATTGGCCGGCGGCTGCGCGCCGTCTGGTTCTTGCCGCTGATCCTGCTCGCGGTTCCCAACTGCGCCCTGCAGACCCACGGAATCGCCGGGCCGAGCGAGCTCGAGGCCGGCCCTCTGCCGCACGCGAGCGCGATCATGTGCGACATCCCGAAGGTCCCGGACCCGGGCAGCACCGGGTGCGCGAACTCCACGGAGACCGGGATCGGGATGTCGTTCGCGCACGCGGCGGTCGCGCTCGCACAGGGCGAGCAGAGCTCGATCGGGCTCGATCTCTCCTCGGCTGCGGAAGCCGCCTGCGGCGGGTTGCCGAAGAAGATCGACTTCCAGGGGCCGTTTCCCGACGGCTTCGCGGTCTGCCTGAACTGCGCGACGCAGGTCCCGGCGGTCTACGCCGACGCCAACGCCGTCTGCGTCGACGAGTGCATCGATCTCGTCAACGGCGGCGGAGCGGAGCCGGCCGAGGGTGTCGAGGAGTTCTGCACCGCGAATGCGCACGTGAGCACGAACTTCGACGCGAACACCTGCTTCGACGACGCGTGCAGCGACGGCGGAACGTTGCTTCCCGGATTCGTCGACCCGCGGCGAGCGCAGGAGCCCGTGATCTGGACGGATCTCATCGGCACCTCGCCGGCGGGGAACGACCTGTCGCGGGACTCGATGCCGGATGGCTCCTTCGACGCGGGGGCCGCGTCGAAACAGGCGATCACCCAGGGCGACGGCTGGGTCGAGTTCGAGGCGACCGAGAACGACAAGGGACACGTCGTCGGACTCGCGCCGGATGTCGGTCCCGACACCGATCCCAGCCAGGCCGACGTCGCTTTCGGAATCCGGCTGGGCGCGGGCGGCAACGTCGTCATCGTCGAGGACGGCAGCCCGTCGGGCCCATCCGTCGGGCCGTACGACCCGGGCGACCGGTTCCGCGTCCAGATCAAGGACAACCTCGATGGCACGGCGTCGGTCTCGTACTTCAAGCTGAGCGGACCCTGCACCCCGGGCACGATCTGCAACGGCGCAGTCATCGGCACCTCCGCCGCGAGCGCCAAGTACCCGCTTCGAGTCGATGCATCGCTGGCGGACGTGGGCGCGACGCTGAAGAACGTCACGCTGGTACGCATCAAATAACGCTCAGGAGCCGATGATGAAGACGACACTGACGCTCTTTGTGGCCGGGATGTTGAGCGCGAGCGTGCTGTCGCCGTCGCTCGCGACGGCCGCGCCCGCCCCGATCATGACCGACGTGGGCGGTACGGTTCACATCCGGCAGCGCGTGCCGTGCGGCGATCCGGTGGACTTCGCCGCGGGCATCACGGCAGGGCGAATGGAGATCACGCCGCAGGTGACGCGCGACGGCGTGTTCTTCGACCTGACGCGTCTCGACATGTTCCTGACCCCGTTCGCCGTGGAGCGGAACTGCCGCGGCATCGGTGCGGTCGCGGACTTCTCGGAGATCGGCGTCCGCCTCGCAGGAGCGGTGCGGTTTCGGGGTCAGGCAATTCGCTCGAAAGGGCCGCGCGTGTATCGCTTCGTGATTCCCAAGAAGAGCTTCCTGATCTTCGAATCGGGTGGTCGACAACCTGCAGGGCGCCCGGCAGCCCGAAACGGCATTCCAGCGACCCAGGAAGAACGTCACCGGGGTGATCGAGCTGGCGGACACCGACCTCGGGATCGTCATCAAGCGCGTGGAGCTCCAGGCCACCGTCCAGACGCAGCTGCACTTCCGGGCGGGGTGCGTCGGTCGTCGCTGCATCATCGACGAGGTCGACGCCGGGACCCAAACGGCGAGCGTCGTTGCAGCCGCTCGCGGCGCGAACGGGGAGGTCTCCCTGGCGCCCTGAATCGCGAACAGGGAAAGATTCGAGACGCCGCCCCGGGCACGATTCGCGTGCTCCGGGGCGGCTGCAAGGTCAGCGGGAGAACACGACCGGTACGTCGGGGAAGTCGACGTAGGTGACCACGAGCTCGGCGGAGGTGATGTTCGAGACGCACGCCTGGTCGTCCTCGGTGAATGCCTCGTCGAAGCCCTTCACGACGAACCCCAGGTTGCTGTCCGGATCGGCGGCCCAGTCGACGACGGGATGCGTCACGGTCGCCCGCACGACGTCGTCGTACGCCATCTCGCCGTCGACGATCGTCAAGTCGTCGTTCGCGACGAGGCCGGATTTCGCGCTCCAGTCCTCCTTCACCGTCGCGATCTCGCCGATGCAGCCGGGGACGAAGAGCGGAAGATCGGCGCCGTGGGCCCTCCCGAGCATGTCCTGCGTCAAGCGCAGCTCGGCCGACGAGATGAGCTTGCGCCTGCTCGGGATCTCGTCGAGGTCGAACAGCAACGCCGCCTGGTAGACCGCCTGCTTGTTGCAGAAGAAGAACGGCTCGTCGCCGGCGGTCCAGCGGACGAAGCCGACTCGGAGATCGCCGGCGGGAGCCAGGTCGGCCGCCGGGCAGGTTCCAGTGCCGCGCGCGCGCGCCTTACATGACGCCATTCCACAAGGCCGGCGTCAGCGTGGTGGTCCGGACCTCGGCGGGGCGATGCGACAGCTTGACCCTGAAGTTTCGCACCAGATCGTCGAAGGGCTTCATCGCGAACGGGTTCTGCCAACTGAGCCCGGGGCGCGTCCGATAGCGGTATTCCCACGCGGGCTCGCAGGTCGCGGAGAGGCTCACGCGGGTCGAGTCGTCGAGGCCGGCGAGGCGGGTCTCGTAGCGCCAGCGATTGCGGGCGGCGTCGTCGGGCTCGGCGTAGAAGTCTGCGGTCCGCTCCTCGTCGACGAACGTCACCATCTGGCAGGCGAAGCCGGTGCACACCGGCCGAACCTGCGTCTTCTGGATGAGTGCCGTCACGCGCAACGCCGCATTCGGCGACGCGTTCCTCGTGGTTTGGGTGACCGCGCCAGCCGAGCCGGCGCTTCCTGTCCCGATGGAGGTGCACGCGGCGATGATGGATGCCACGGGCTCCGTTCTGGCGACTACCCTCGTTGCCACCGGCGTCACCGGCGTGTGGCGACCCGCCGCGGTGGAGACTCACGGCACCGCGGTGGTCGCCTGGATCGCGAGCGCCGACGGCCAGAGCGGGCCGGTCCACGCGGTCACCGTGGGCGCGGACGGGAACCCACGCTCGCAAGTCATCCGGCTCGCCGACGACGCGCGCACGGTGTCGCTCGTACCGACGTCCGACGGCGTGCTCGCCGTGTTCGATCGCGTGGAAGAGGGCAGTGTCGCGCTCTTCGCGGTGCCGGTCGCGCTGCGCCGCGGTGGCCAGTAGCGCGAGAACCTCAAACAGCGGAATCCCGTCGGCGGGAGGCGATCCCGTGAAAGTCGCGTCGCAGACCCTGCTCGTGGCCCTGGCAGCTTTCGTCGCGGTCGAAGCGAGCCGCGCGGAGCGGAGCTTTGCCGATTGCACCGACTCCGCCGTCGCCGCGACCCGGCGAAGAATGGAGGCGGCCTGCGGCTGTCCTCGAGCCGAATCTCCTCTCGCGAGTCTGAGTTCGTCGTGCCCACGCTTAGTCTTGGACGAAGCGCATCGCCGTACGGCGAGGCGCTCGAGCGGATGGAAGGATCCGCCGCCACCGTCAAGACAAACGGGAGCGCGGCGGAGCCGTCACGGTAGGGCAGCCACGCTGGGCATCGCCGCCGTGCGCCGACGCGCCACGTCGTCGTGTCGCGGCCGCCGACCTCTTCCACGCGTCGTCGACGCGCGACGTCGCGCACGCTGACGACGTGCGACGCGCGCGGCGTCGCATGCGACGCACCGTGGCACATCATGTCGTTTCTCGTGGTTCCCCGGTGCGAGTCGTTGTGCCAGGTTGGCCGCGGCTCCCCAGTGGAGCCGACAGCGTTAGCCGCACGGAGGCGAGATGACGAGCGCAGGCATCGTAGGCACTCGTACGAGGGTTGGGACTGGAGCCGGACCGCCTTGGCCGAAGAGCCGCGCGTTTTCCGCCAACGCCCCGCTCGTCGTCGGGGTCCTCGCGGCGCGGCCTCGCTCGCCGCCACCTTCGTCGTCGATCGCACCGACGACGTGCCGTCGGCGACGGCATGCAGCGGCGCGACCCCGAACGATTGGAGCCTGCGCGGGGCGATCGCGGCCGCGAACGCCGCAGCCGGCAGCACCGTCGTCGTTCCGGCCCGGCTCTAGCGCCTACCCTCTCGCCGCGAGGTGCTCCGTCCGCAGCGAAGCAACAAGGTTCGGTGAAAAGTTACACCTTCTTCTTCAAAGACGCTGTGCGAGGAGCGATTCGTGCCTCGCGACAGCCCTCTAGACGCCGCAAGGTCCCGGCCGGGCTCGCGCCGTATGCCCACGTCACGACCCGTTCCGACACCGCCCAGTTCGAGGCGACCCCGGCCTTCATTTGTGCCGGCTACCGACTGCCCGACCACGTTGGCTGAGAGTCTGATCAACTCCGCAGACGAGGAGAAAATGTCCCATGGCGCGTAGGTTGTTGAGTATCGGTGCAGTTGTGTCCGCAATGGCGGTCGTGGTTCTCTTCCAGACCGGGTGTGGATCGTTCGGAGTGGAGGAGGGCGAGGTTCCCGACCCTCAAAAGAACGCCGTTCTCTGTTCGTGCGAGTGCGATCCTCCATCGGGCCCGGTCGCCATTCCGTTCAAGAACCTCATCGCCACGGGTGCGGACGACGCGGCGCAAGCAGCCAGTCCGCCGGCGAACCTCGGCGGGAACCAGCTAGGCCTGGGTCAAAACACGATCGGTCTTCGATTCCAGAAGCTGGGTGTTCCGCCTCTGGCGACGATCACGTCGGCGCGGATCCAGTTCACGGCAGCCGGGGCCTCCAACCAGAGCACGGCCCTCCAGATCCACCTGGTGAACTCGCCGGACGCCGCGGCGTTCGGGCCACCGGCCGTCGACCTCAGCGCGCTCCCGCTCGTCGCTGGGCACGTCGACTGGGCACCGGGCGCGTGGGACCAGGCCGGGGATGCGCTGGCCAGCGAGGAGACGGAGGAGCTGGCGAGCCTCCTGCAGGTCATCGTCAACGACCCGGCGTACACGCCCGACAGCGCTGTCGCGTTCGTCATCACGGGGGACGGCCTGCGCAGGGCCAGAGCGTTCGAGTCGGGCAGTCCGAATCCGCCTTACCTCACCGTCGAGTACTCGCCCAAGAAAGCCACGCAGGAGTTCCTGACCTGCGCCGACCCGGCGGACGCGGCCGACCCGACGCGGGCGGCAGGGGTCTGCCAGGGCGCCGTCCAGAGCAACGTCAGTGACCTGGCGAAGGCGTGTCACCTGGCCAGCGCCTGCACGTGCACGTTGAAGACGGCGGATGCGATCTCCTTCTCGAAGGTCTGCAAGGATCCGTGCCCGTCTGTCGTCGCACCGCAGAACTGCGATCCCGCAGGGATCGCCCAGACCACGCAGGCCACGACCGGCCACACGCCGGTCTGTGTGGCCAACTCGCCGCTGGGCTCGATGCTGACCGGGCGCCTGAGCGCCTGCGACCTGGACCAGACGAGCAGCAACGTGCTCGTGCAAGTCCGCGACGAGGACGGCGACAATCAGCACTCGGCCAGCAATACGGCGCGTGGCCGGGTGAATTTCGTCGGTACGCCGTGTCCCGACGATCCGCTCGGGTGCTTCGTGGGCATGAACCACCGGATCAACGTGAACGACCTCCAGTTCTCTGACGCTTTGGACGATCACAGGCTGACCGAGGTCACCGGCGTCGGCGAGAACACGGTCGGTGCCTTCGTCGACAGCACCGGCGCCGGCAGCTTCGCCCCGAAGTTGACGAACAACTCCGTGCGCGGCGTCGACATTGCCGAGGACGACGGCGGGACGAAAGGCTTCTACCGCGGCAACGACGCTCCGCTGGCGATCTCCCTCGGTGATTGGCAGCCGGGCGGGGCGTGCTCGCTGACCGGCAAGTTGATCGATGAGAAGCAGGTGACCTTGCAGGTCGACCTCCACGGCAAGCTCGTCAACCAGCCGCCGATCGCGGTCGCTGGTGACGATCAGCAGGTCGAGTGCAATTTCACGGGCGGCGGGGAGTTCACCCTCGATGGCTCGGAGAGCATCGACCCGGACAACAACGTCGTGTCGTTCGGGTGGTTCAAGGGCAGCCGCACCGGCTCGCTCGTTGCGACGTTGCCTCGGGGCCGGGCCGAGCAGCTGGTCAGCACGCCGACGTCGAACAACAAGACCTCGTACGTGTTGAAGGTAATCGACTCGTTCGGTCAGTACGACGAGGACGCGACGACGGTCGACGTCCTCGACAGGACGCCGCCGACGGTCACGGCGCCGGCCGCGGTGACGGCCGAGTGCACGGGGCCGACCGGGACGTCCGTCATCCTCGGCACCGCGAGCGCGAGCGATGTCTGCGATGACGCGCCGGTCCTCACGAACAACGCGCCGTCTTCCTTCAACCTCGGGACCACAACGGTCACGTGGACCGCCATTGACGAGTCCAAGAACAAGCGCACTGCGACGCAGACGGTGAAGATCGTCGACACCACGCCGCCGAAGCTCACCCTCACGCTGTCTCCCACCGCACTGTGGCCGCCGGACCACAAGCTCGCGCAGATCACGGCGTCGATCACGGTGAGCGATGTCTGCGATCCGAACCCGACCGTCCGGGTGGTCTCGATCACGAGCAACGAGCCCGACAACGGCCTGGGCGACGGCGACACCACGGACGACATCCAGCAGGCGAACCTCGGCACCGACGATCGTACGTTCCTGCTCCGGTCGGAGCGGAGCGGGAACGGCAACGGCCGGGTGTACACGGTGACCTACGAGGCGAGCGACGCCAGTGGCAACAAGACGGTCAGCCAGGCCACCGTCACCGTGCGCCATTGACGCCGAGCCGTTCTTCGACATCGACGCGGTGGGGGAGGCGGAACCGGTAGCGGTCGCTCGCCCGAGGAGGAGGCCCGGGGGTCAAGATGAAGACCCCCGGGCCCTTCAGCCTCAGCATCGTCCTCGGCAACCAACCGACGGCCGTTCCGATCGGTTGCCGCTGCAGCCTCGCCCCCGCCGACCCGACGTCTGTCGCTGCGGCTAGCCCACGAGCTTCGCACAGACGGCGTAAAGGTCTCGAGCTCAGCGCCGTCGGAAACGAACCGCGACCCGCTGATTGGGTATCCACACCCCTTCCGTAACCCGCCGACGTCAGAGGTCTTTTTTTGATAGAGTGCCAATGTGCCGCCAAATGTCGCGCCTCGCGGAAAACGTGGTCTCGGCGGCCCTCCAGGCAACGCAAATGCGCGAAAGCATCGGCTTTATTCGCTGAAGCGGGCCTGACATACGCGGAGTAGCGTATTTGGAAAACGGCCCGACCCGGCATGTGGGCTCTGACAGGATTAGGTGGCCTCGTCTATCGCGAGAGCGAAGACGCCGGGATGCCGAGCGAAACCCGCGAAACCCCGAGCCTCGCCGGTGATAGCGTCCGGGCGGCTCCTTTGAAAGAACCGCACCGGATGGCCAATCCGGGTCTCAGGCGAAACCCCTTGCATCGCAAGGCCTATCGCGATGATGTCCCTACCCCGCCCCGAAGCGAGGAAGGGACGGGAAGCCGGGCGGATCTCCAGGGAAAAGCTCTCCGCGCGGCAGACCCCTGCGTCGCCGCGCAAGAGCGGGGAGCCTGATCTCGCGAGCTACCAGGCCACGAAGCACACCGCGGCTGCGAACGCCGAGGCGGCGGTCGACGCCATCGACGAGTCAAACGGTAGCAGCGCGGTGGCAGAATCGCTCGCCGCTACCGGCAGCGACTTGCATGTCAGCAAAGTTCCTGAGCGCGCCCGGGGTGGATCGAACACCCGACCTACAGATTCGAAGTCTGTCGCTCTATCCAACTGAGCTACGGGCGCGTACGCAATTTTACTACGTTTTCTGTCGTAGAGCCGGTCCGGACCGCCTTGTCGTGTGCGAATAGTGTGCGAATCGCGGGCCGACTGCTATGGCGTCGCCCGGTTTCGCGTTCCATCGCCATCACCCGACTGAAACGCGGCGCGACCCGCAAATCAACTGCCGCGCCCCGGCCCGTAACGCCGCTGGTCCACCCGTTTGGACAAGCAGAACAAGCAGAACCCTTGTGGGAAGGGTCAGCTACGGGATATGGGAGCCCGAAGATGCGGACGGGCCGCTCCATCTGAGAAATCTCGACTCGAACGCCCCGGGGCCGCCGAACGTCGCTCAGGTCCGACGGTTGCGCGCAAGTCACGTCTACCGAGGCGTTCACACTTCGGACACCGTAACCATGAATTGCAGTGACCGGGAAGGCTAACCCGCGATGACACGAGCGGACATGAGATCACCTGTGTACGACGCCGCTGCCAAAACGCCCGTAGCTCTTGAAATCCCTGGTGGCTGTCCGACACTCGCCAACAGCCTGGTCGCGCTTCGCCAGGCGCCAGCGCCGTTCGGCCGCGCCCCGCAACAGCGCTGTATCTCACATACTCCGCAAGGATACTTTTTCTCGTGGAGCCGACACCACTCTGCCCACCTTCCTCCGTTATTCCGTCGGCGTCGCGCCCGGATGACACGATTGGCTCACAGTCTCGGCGTGCTCGCCGTCAATTTCTTCCTTTTAATCACTTCAGCGGATGCCGTGCCACTTGTGGCAATCCAGTCCAGCAGTTGCCCCCTTGTCTACGCCGGCGGTAATTACTTGAAAAACTCGTATGTCTGTCCTGCCGCTCCCAACGGACAGTTCGCCTTAATCGATATCTCCTCGGGACAATCGCTCGTCTTTCAGGGCTACGGTGCCGGGGGGGAGCCCGTCGTCGTTCCGCGCCTGGATCGTGTCTATCGCAGAGGACAGCAGGGCGACGAAGAGTTCAGCCTGTCGGAACGAAAGTTGATACGACTTTGCAACAAGGCAAACCGACATAACGAATGCGACGACTTCGACATTGATGACTTGCCCGACAAAGGGTACGGGTTACTTACGGCGCCAACCGGAGACACATTTCTCGCCTTGGCGAATGCACCGGGGATACGCGCTCTCTCGGTTGGTCGAGTAAATCCCACCTTCAGCAGCGCATATTATGTTCAGAGCGCCCTGCCGCCAAGGGGAGTTCTCTACGACAAATATATTTTAAACTTTGTAAACGGCACGCTTACTATCGCAGACGAAAACGGCACCATTGCCGAGGGTGCAGTTGGCTCGCCGACCGACGACGTTATCGGTGAAATTTCCCACGCTGATTCCGTCGATGTCTTTATTCGACATTGGAGCGGAGCCGACTTCGTCGTCCGCAAATACAGCGCTAGTCTAAAGACGCGGCTTATAGCGTTCCAGTCGGAAATAGTAATGCCGTCGGTCAATCAAGTTCGAGTTCCATTTGCGGTGGTGACCCAATACAGCGACGGGTTCAGCAGTACTACCGTTCGCGCCATTCCGATCGCCGTCCACGGCGATCGACTAGTCGCCTATGCTCCCATTACCGATTTCGCCTATGACTTATCAACATCGACTTGTTCTTATAAGCGCGGCAGCCTATTTGTCCTCGATCAGGCCGGTGCCATCGTTCGCCGGATCCCAGATCCCGTAGGCCAAGACGGCACCGGGTGCGTCATCCAGGGAACACACTTCCTTCCTTGGCACTATATTCACAACAATGTTTCCCGTTCCGGACTCGGGAATACCTACGGAAGTACGTTTAGTCTTCACAAGAACCTAGTACTTACGCAACAATCTCCGACCAACCGAAATGAGTATCTGGTAATGGTGCACGACCTCGGAGAACCACCTGCGCCGCCGCCTTCAGCGTCATTGCGGGCGATGGAGATCACGCAGGTTGTCCAAAATTGGGGCGGGCCTGGCCATTTCGAAGATGTTGCTTCTCTTCCCCTGATCGAGAACAAGCCGACCGTGGCACGCCTCCATTTTGAAGTGACCGGTAGCGATCCCGTGCTCGTCGAAGGACGCATGCGCGCATTTCGCAACGACGAAGGCAGCGAACGGGAGCTGCCCGATTCGCCGAACGCAACCATACGGGTGCTCGTTCGTAACTCCGATGCAGCAGCGCGTCGCGGCGACTACACAAGCAGTTTAAATTTCGCCTTGCCCGACTCGTGGACCACGGGCGATGTCCGGATCCAATTCGAAGTGATCAAGCCAGCCCGAATCGGCTGTGGACTCTTTAATGGCGACTGTTCCGTACTCGCCCAATTTGGGACATCCCCGAGACTTCACATCACGTTCGTGGGCTTTGATTGGATCTCGCCTGCGGGTAGTCGCAGGTCCGTCACCAGCGCCGATTACCAGGATTTGCGCCGACGCATGCTCTCATTGCTGCCGATATCCCCAAGGTACTTTCGAACAGATTTTATGCCGGCGGAGAAGAAGGGAAATCGGAGCCGGACCTTCCTCAAGCTCCCCACCTACGCGCAGATGGCTGAAAAGATGGAGTCACTTATCACTTTGTCTGGGTCCGACCCACAGACGTCCAATCCCGAGCAGTACTTCCTCGGCGTAGTGAAGTCCGACACAGCGTTCTGCGATGACCAGAAGTGCCAATGGAAGGAGTTTGGTCGCGCCAGTGACCTCGGGGGTACCTACGCTATAGCTGCGCTTACTTCTGAATTCTCCTACGCGGGCAGGACGCATGTTCATGAATTTGGTCATCTTGTCGAGCAACTTCACACTACGACTTTACCCCCGGACCAGCACGTAGTTTGCGACGCGTCTAACGTGCAAGAGGGAAACGTCGCGCCCGCAGACCGGGGATACGTGCTGACAATTGATCAAATGGAACGAGCGACTATAGGTCCGGAACGCCGGCCGCTTTTTGAAGATGCACGTGTGTTCGGCTTGGATCCGATGAGAGGACAAGTCGTTCAACCACGCGAAACGTTCGATTTAATGAGTTATTGTGGTGGGACCTCCAAGACGTGGGGTGCGTCGCGATGGATTTCGGCCCTGACGTACTACGATGTCTACTTCAAGCTACTTGCACGCTCTGCCGCCGTTTCGGAATCCATGGCTGTCACGGGCCCGACGGCAGGTGGAATGGCCGTTCCGGATCAGCAGCCGGAGTATCTTGTCGTGCGCGGTCAGTACGACCGGGAGACACTAGCGCTTACGCACCTTGATGATTTCGTGCGCAGGCCGGGGCCGCCGCCGCCGGTCGGACGACCGTCGTCGCTTAGCGTGGTGGCGTTCGACGCGGATGGCGCTACGATTCATGCTGTCAACGCAGTCGAACGTTGGAGCAACGAGCGTGTCGACGGCGTGAAGACGTCGCTCGCATACTTCTCGGCCACGATACCCTGGGACAATCGCATTCATGGCATCTCGGTGGTCGCCGGGTCGTCTGAGATAGCGAGGCGGGAACGGACGCCGCACTCGCCGTCCATCAGAATTGTCGCGCCTCTCGGCGGTGTCGTGGAGGGCGCGAATCTTACTATCCGGTGGCAAGCCAGTGATGAAGATGGCGACAAGTTGATTTCGTACGTGCTGTTTTCCCCTGACGCGGGGGCGACCTGGATTCCTGTCGAGGCGGGCCTGGAGTCGAGGAGTCTGAAGATCCCCACCGCCTACCTCCGTGCGACAAACACGGGAGTCATTCGGGTTATTGTCAGCGATGGGATGAATAACACCTTCGACGACACTGATCAGTTCCTTATTGTGGAAAACCATCCGCCGCAGTCGGTGATTAGTCGGCCCAGTAGCGGCTCGGTCTTTGTGGATTCGGACATTACCCTGGCAGGAGCAGGCTATGACGTCGAAGACGGTGAGATAGTCGATGCGCAGCTACGGTGGGTTTCCGACAGAGACGGAACCATTGGGACGGGTCGAGTCCTTGTCGTTCATTCGTCGAGTCTCAGCGAAGGTGTTCATGAAATTTCTTTAGTCGCGGTGGATTCGAACGGGTTGGAGGGCGTGGCCACGACGCCGATCCGAGTCGACCGAATTGATGGACCGCCGCAGTGTGGAAATGGCTTTGTCGAGCCGGGCGAAACATGCGATGGCGGTGATGCGGCAGACTGGGGCTGTTGTTCATCTTCTTGTATGCTTCTCTCAGCGGGAGTCGTTTGCCGGCCCGGTGTCGGTTCCTGCGACGAGGCTGAAACGTGCGACGGGGTTGCTTCAAGCTGTCCGAGCGACGATCGGGATGCGCTCGCCGGTACGGTATGCCGAGCGGCTGTTGGGCCATGTGACGTCGAGGAGGTATGCGATGGGATCCTCGGAACGTGCCCCTCCGACGCAGTGGCACCCGCTGGCACCGTTTGCCGGGAGGCCGCCGGGTCATGTGACGTTAGCGAGGTGTGCGACGGAGGTACGGCCTGCCCCGTCGACCGATACTTGCCGGCTCGACGCGTATGTCGAAAGGCGACCGATTCCTGTGACGTCTCCGAGCGCTGTAGCGGCACGGACGCACTGTGTCCGGTTGATGCTCGACGATCGGATCGAGATTTTGACGGTGTGTGTGATCAACGGGACGTCTGCATCGATGTTTGGGATCCCCCGCAACCAGATTCGGACGGCGACGGACACGGCGACGCATGCGATCCTTGTTGGAGTGGTCGAACATTGGGTGGTTCGGTCGTAAAAATGACAGGATTTGATACACCGGAAGCGGATGATAAGTTCAGCATTCGGGGTAAATTCTCCTACACAGGTGGGATCATCCATATCTCTCCAGACATCAAGGGCGTTCGCGTGGTGGTCTACGACGGTGGGCGAAGGACGCTGTTTGACGCTTTTCTGCCCCCAGGCTTGCGCACGGAAGCCGGAACGGGATGGTCCGTCTCGTTGCTCACCCCTACGCGGACTCTTTACTCCTTTAAGGGTGATCACTTGCACGGCGGTATCATAGATAGATTCGACGTGGACGTGATAGTCAGTGGAGGCGGGCAATCTCTTGTCACTTGGGACGTCAAGATGACCGGGAGCGGTCGGAAGGGTACTTTTGCGACGCTTCCGATTGCTCTTCCGCTGGCGGCGGACATATCTCTCGAACCGAACTGGCTCGGAACTCCGCTATGCGCGAGTCGGCAGTTCGCGGCGCTTCCGGCGCCCGGATGCGCATTCGACGTAGAAGGTGCGAGTCTGGTGTGCCGATAGTTCCCCCCGCTACCCTATCCTACGGTCGGCGGCGCCCCAGGCGCCTTCTAAGTGGCATAGGGTGGGAAATGTAGCCTAGGGCGACCGAGAGTCCGCAGACGCTATTTGCGATTTGCGCCGGAATTGGGCAGGGCCGACGCTTTTTTGGGCACGGCGCCTGAGCGTCATGCATTAAATTGGTTACTGCAATAATATGCGGCGGACTTTCATTGACAGCCGTTGCGGGATCGAGGTCTAGAATTTGAGTCGCGTGGACTGCTGAAGTGTCGACTCACTGCCCGCCGCGCTCTACCGCCTCCTCCGAGAAAAGGACGCCTTCCATTCGCTTTGCCGCTCGTTGCCGATTGGTCTCTAGTGTCCCGTCTCACAAGTTCGCCCCACGGGCGTGAGGCTTCTTCGGAGATCGCGAGGCGTCTTGGTCCAGCGGAACGGTTTGGCCTCGGCGTTCCATGCATCAAGGTACTTCGTGA
>Ga0070741_10000202_pt1 | contig 224865 bp, 242 predicted proteins | sample Coa_R1_4_FD_66440 | JGI IMG/M metagenome (GOLD analysis project Ga0070741, IMG submission 66440) | Surface soil microbial communities from Centralia Pennsylvania, which are recovering from an underground coalmine fire - Coalmine... | ecosystem: Environmental > Terrestrial > Soil >...
GCGGGCTGCTCGAACGCGCCGACGACGCGTCCCAGCGCCGGCACCCGCAGCCACAGCCGTCCCACGAGCTGCGAGCGGGTCGGCCGCTCGGGGTCGAGGAACGAGTTGTTGTCGCCCTTGAAGACGTAGCGCCCGTGCTCGATGCGCACGATGCGATGCATGACGATGCGCCCGAGCAGGCGGCTGCGGTAGCCGGTCACGTCGCCGACGCGGTAGCGGCCGGCCCGGCGGAGCACGACGAGGTCCGAGCCGTGGAACCGTGGCAGCATGCTCGTCCCGTCGACGCTGACGAGCGTGGCCGTGCCGCCGAGCGCGGGCGGGGCGAGGACGCGCCAGCCCACGGCGAGCGCGAGCACGGCGACGACCGCCCACGCGACGGCCGCCGTACGGCCGCGGCGGAGAGCCGGCGCGTCTTGCGCCGCCTCCGCCGCCGCGAGCGCCGGCATCGTCACTGCGTCGCCACCACGGTCAGCTGCGTCGCCGCCGCGGCCGTCGCCTGCGGCGAGGTCGTGTTGCAGGTGACGCTGCCGGCGGTGTTCGTGCACGTGTACCAGGTGCCGCCGGAGGCGAGCTGTGCCTTGACGACCGACGCGGTCGTCGGCGCGATCGTGAACGCGACCGAATCGAGGTTCGTCGGAGTCGTCGCGTTCAGCGTGTACGAGACGCCCGAGACCGTGTAGCCGGAGATCGTGCCGGAGCCGGCGCCGACGGACGAGCTGGGGACGGTGTTCGCCGCCGCGTACGCGTAGGTCGCGCTGGCCGCCACGAGCGCGAGCAGCGTCACGAGCACGAGCCGCTTGCGGGAGACATTCAGACGGAGCATGCGTTCCTCTCTTGCGACCCCTGGCTTCCCCCGCCGTGGATCCGCGGGGACGCCCCGATGGGGACGCAGGCACGAGATCGACCCGCTTTGGAGGAGGGTCGACCCCCCGGAAGGGGGATCGGCGGGCACCCGAACCGGTGAACCGGCCACCATGTGCCGCTCAGAAGAAGGCGTTCTCGCCGGTCAGCGCGCGGCCGATCAGGAGCTTCTGCACCTGGCTCGTGCCCTCGTAGAGGGTGGTCACGCGCGCATCGCGGAGGTACTTGCCGACCGGATACTCGTCGACGTAGCCGTAGCCGCCGTGCGCCTGCACCGCGGCGTTGGCTGCGCGCACGGCGACCTCGCTCGCGAAGTACTTCGCCATCGACGCCTCGACCGTGTGGCGCTCGCCCCGATCGGCGAGGCCCGCGGCCCTCCACACGAGCAACCGTGCCGCCGCCGTCTCGACCGCGATGTCGGCGAGCAGCTCCTGCACGAGCTGGAAGCTCGCGACCGGCCGGCCGAACTGCCGGCGCTCCTTCGTGTAGGCGACCGAGGCGTCGAGGCAGCCCTGCGCGATCCCGACGCAGCCTGCCGCGAGCGAGATGCGGCCGTGGTCGAGCGCCGACATCGCGACCTTGAAGCCGGCACCGAGCTCGCCGAGCATCGCGTCGGAGGGGACGCGGACGCCGTCGAGGAAGAGCTCCGCCGTGTCCTGTGCGCGCAGGCCGAGCTTGCCCTTGATCGGCCGCGCCTCGAACCCCGGCGCGTCCGTCGGGACGACGAAGCACGTGATCCCGCGCGGGCCCGGCTCTCCGGTGCGGGCGAAGACGAGCGCGTTCGCCGCCCACGAGCCGAGCGTGATGAAGATCTTCTGCCCGCTCAGAACCCAGCCGTCGCCGTCGCGCTCGGCGCGCGTCTCGAGGCTGCCGGGGTCGGAGCCCGCCCCGGGCTCGGTGAGCGCGTAGCAGCCGAGTGCGTCGCCGGAGGCGAGACCGGGGAGGAGCCGCGCCCTCTGCTCGTCGGTGCCCCACCGCGCGACCGTCTTGCCGTAGAGGCCGTTCGACACGGAGACGATCCCGCGCACGTTGGAGTCCGCCCGGCCGATCTCCTCGACGACGAGGGCGTACGAGACCAGGTCCAGGCCCATGCCGCCGTGCTGCTCGGGGAGCGCCGCCGCCAGGAAGCCGAGTTCCGCGAGCCTGCCGACGATGCCGCGGTCGATCGTCTCGGTGCGGTCCCATTCGGCGGCGTGCGGCGCGATCTCGGCGTCGCAGAAATCGCGTGCCGTCTGCCGGATCAGCTCCTGCTCGGGTGAGAGCGAGAAGTCCATGCGCGTGGACCGAAAAAAAGCCCCGCCGAGCCGGTGGCGCTTTCGTCCACCTCACCGACCGGCCGGCTCGGGCTTGCGCCTTCGACAGTCGCTCGGCGGGGCTTCGACCTACTCGCGCTCCGCACTCGACGGGAGCCGCAATGTACGACGTGCGGGCGCCCGCACGCAAGAGGGCGCCCGCACGAAACGTGCGCTCATTCCGAGATTTTCTCGACGACCTCTCCGGTGCGCGAGACGTCCGCGTGCCGCGCGACGTCGGCCTGCGCCAGGATGCCGACGAGCCGGCCGTCCTCCTCGACGACGGGCAGGCGCCGTACCTGGTGCTGCGCCATCAGCCGCAGCGCTTCGTCGAGATCCTGCTGCGGGTCGATCGTGACGACGTTCTGCGAGGCGACCTCGCCGACCTTCGTCGCCTTCGCGTCCTTCTGCTCCGCGACCACGCGGAGCGCGATGTCGCGATCGGTGACGACACCGACGAGCCGGTCGCCGTCCGTGATCGGAACGATCCCCGCATCTTCCTCGCGCATCAGCCGCGCGGCGTCGACGACCGAGTCGCCGCTCCTGACGCTGCGCGGGTTCCGCGTCATGACCTCGTTGATCCGTGCCATGACAGAGTTCTCCCCGTGGGCGCTCCGAGGCAAACGACCGTCCGCCGCCTCGGCCCCGGCGACGAGGCGGTCGTCGAGCGGCTCGCGACGCGCGAGCCGCGGACGGCGCTGCTCTCCGACGAGCGCACGGTGTTCCTCGCCGCGTTCGACGGCGACGAGCCCGTCGGCTTCGCCTTCGGATACGAGCTGCCCCGCCGGCACGGCCGCCCGACCGAGCTCTTCGTCTACGAGCTCGGGGTGGACGAGCGGTACCGCCGCCGCGGGATCGGGCGGCGGCTGATGGAGGAGCTGCTCCGGGGCCGTGCCGCCGCGTTCGTCCTCACGGAGCCCGACAACGAGGCGGCGAACGCGCTCTACGCGAGCCTCGGCCGGCCGGTCCGATCGGAGGCGGTGATGTGGGAGTGGGAGTGAGCTACCGGCGGGCGACCGAGGCGGACGTCGAGCGGCTGGTGGCCTGGCACGCCGATCCCGAGGTCTCGCGGTACTGGGACGACGAGACCTTCACGGAGGCGGAGATGCGGGAGCGGCTGCGGCGTCCGCGCGTCGAGATGTGGATCGTCGAGGCGGACGGCGAGCCGGTGGGCCACCTCCAGTCGTGGCGCGACGAGACCGGCGAGGGCATCGACGGGTTTCTCGTCCCCGAGGCGCGCGGGCGCGGGATCATGCCGGCCGCCGCGCGTCTCCTCGCCGCCGACCTCCTCGCCGCTGGCTGGACGGAGGTGACGGTCGACCCCTACGCCTGGAACGAGCGCGCGATCCGGGCGTGGGAGCGGGCGGGCTTCGTCGAGGTGTCGCGCCACGCGGCCGACGAGGAGCACCCGCACCCCTGGGTGCTGATGCGGTTCCGGGCGGTGCCAGACGCCTCGAAGGTGCCTTACGCCTAGTCCGCTTCCGGCACGTCCTCGGCGTCCGTCTCGCCGTCGTCCGGGTCCGGAGCCGGCGACCCGTCCACCTCGTCGTTCCTGTCGTCCTCGCGGGGGTGACTAACCTTGTCGTCGTCCGTCATGAAGGTCGTTCTTCCCGACAACTCGCAGCTGGAACTCCCCGACGGCGCCACCGGCCTCGACGCCGCGCGCGCCATCGGCCCGAAGCTCGCCGAGCAGGCGGTACTGGTGCGCGCAGACGGCGAGCCGCAGGATCTGCGCCTGCCCTTGCACGACGGGCAGCAGGTGCGGTTCCTGACGACGCGCGACACCGACGATGCGGACGCCCTCTACGTCCTCCGCCACTCGGCGGCGCACCTGCTCGCAGAGGCGGTGCGGCGGCTCTACCCGGGCGTCAGGATCGCGATCGGCCCGCCGATCGAGAACGGCTTCTACTACGACTTCGAGTTCCCGCAGCCGATCGGCGAGGACGCGCTTGCGTCGATCGAGGACGAGGTGAAGCGCGAGATCGCCGAGGGCCGAGAGTGGACGCGCGAGGAGATCTCTCGCGACGACGCCCGCGCGCGGTTCGAGGCGGAGGGAGAGCCGTACAAGGTCGAGCTCGTCGACACCGCCGAGGGAGACATCTCGCTCTACACGCAGGGAGCGTTCACCGACCTCTGCCGCGGCCCGCACCTCCAGAACGCGAAGCCGATCAAGGCGCTCAAGCTGACCGGGCTCGCCGGTGCGTACTGGCGCGGCGACGAGAAGAACAAGCAGCTCACCCGCATCTACGGCACCGCGTTCTACTCGCAGGCCGACCTCGACGCGTACCTCGACCGGCTCGAGCAGGCACGCGCGCGCGACCACCGGCGCCTCGGCGTGCAGCTCGACCTGTTCCATCTCTCGGAGCACTCGCCCGGGTCGCCGTTCTGGCACCCGAAGGGGATGGTGATCTGGAACCTGCTCGAGGACCTCCGCCGCCGCGAGAACGCCCGTCGCGGCTACCTCGAGGTGAAGACGCCGCTCCTCTACGACGAGCAGACCTACGAGACCTCGGGCCACCTCCAGAACTACGAGGAGAACATCTTCTGGGTGCACTCGCACGCCGAGTCCGACCGGCGGATGGCGCTGAAGCCGATGAACTGCCCCGGCCACATGCTGCTCTTCGGCTCGCGCCTGCGCAGCTACAAGGACCTGCCGATGCGGTTCGCCGAATCGTCGACCCTGCACCGCGACGAGCTCGGCGGCACGCTGCACGGGCTCCTGCGGGTCAAGCACATCACCCAGGACGACGCACACATCTTCTGCAGCCCCGACCAGATCGAGGACGAGATCTTCGGCTGCCTCGACTACGCGTCGTTCCTGTACGACCTCTTCGGGGTGGAGGCCCGCTTCGAGCTCTCGACCCGGCCGGAGAAGAAGCTCGGTACCGACGAGGAGTGGGACTTCACCGAGGGCGCGCTGAAGGCGGCGCTCGAGCGGCGCGGCATCGCCTACCAGGTCAACGAGGGCGACGGGGCCTTCTACGGTCCGAAGATCGACCTGCACATGCTCGACGCGCTCGGCCGCTCGTGGCAGATGGGGACGATCCAGCTCGACGCGCAGATGCCGCAGCGGTTCGGCCTCCGCTACATGGGCTCCGACAACGCCGAGCACTTCCCGTACGTCATCCACCGCGCGCTGCTCGGGTCGCTCGAGCGGTTCGTGGGGATCCTCACCGAGCACTACGCCGGCGCCTTCCCCTTCTGGCTCGCGCCGGTGCAGATCCGGGTGCTGCCGGTGGGGGAGGGGCACCGCGAGGACGCCCGGGCGCTGGCGGCGCGTCTCGACGACTACCGGGTCGAGGTCGACGCCTCCGACGAGACCGTGGGCAAGCGGATCCGGAACGGCGAGGTGGAGAAGATCCCGTTCGTCGTCGTCTACGGCGATCGCGAGTCCGACGAGAACCTCGCGATCCGGGAGCACGGCGGGGGCCAGAGCACGCTTTCGCTTGCGGATTTCCGCGCGAGACTTGCTACCCTTGAGCCCTGGCAAGCAGGGGCGGAACCGTCTCTCACCTCCTAGCGAGAGCTTCGGAGGTTCAACCCAAGCAGGTTGACGAGACCCTCTGCCGCCGCTTGCCGGCGGTTTTTCGTTGTCTCGATGAGGAGGTCGACACGAGCTTGGTGAAGTCCATTTGAGGCCGCGCAGGCGTTCCGGCGGGTTCGAGCAGCCGCGCCGCCCCGAGCCGCAGACGCGCATCAACGACGCGATCCGCGTGCCGAGGGTCAGGCTGATCGGCGAGAAAGGCGAACAGCTCGGAATCAAGACGACGGACGAGGCGCGCGAGTACGCGTACGCGAAGAACCTCGATCTCGTCGAGGTGGCGGCCCAGGCGGACCCGCCCGTGGCCCGGGTGATGGACTACGGGAAGTACCGCTACGAGCTGGAGCAGAAGGCGAAGCTCGCCCGCAAGCACCAGACGCAGATCAACGTCAAGGAGATCAAGCTCAGGCCGAAGATCGGAATCCACGACTACGAGACCAAGAAGGGCCACGTCGAGCGGTTCCTGAACCAGCGCGCGAAGGTCAAGGTCACGATCATGTTCCGGGGCCGCGAGCGCGAGCATCCGGACCGCGGCCGCGACCTCCTCATGCGCCTGGCGGACGACGTGAAGGAGATCGGTCTCATCGAGACCCAGCCGCTCCTCGAAGGGCGGAACATGACCATGGTGTTGGGCCCGACGAAGAACGCAGGAGCGAAGAGAGATGCCGAAGCAGAAGACACACTCAACGTCGAAGAAGAAGTTCAAGGTGACGGGGACGGGGAAGCTGGTCCGGCGCGCGCAGATGTCGGGCAAGCTGATGAACCAGTCGCCGAAGCAGAAGCGCCAGTTCAGTAAGGACCGGCCGGTCGATCCGGCGAACGAGAAGACCGTCAACCGGCTGCTGGGGAGGCGGTAGGGATGCCTCGCGTCAAGCGCTCCGTCCACGCCCGCAAGAAGCGGCGCAAGGTCCTCGAGGAGGCGAAGGGCTACTTCGGCCTCAAGAAGTCGAACTACAAGTACGCCAAGGAGCAGGTCGACCGCTCGCTCGTCTACGCCTACCGCGACCGCAAGGTCCGCAAGCGCGAGTTCCGGAAGCTCTGGATCATGCGGATCAACGCGGGCGCGCGTGCGAACGGCCTCTCGTACAACCAGTTCATGGCGGGCCTGAAGGCTGCGAACGTCGAGCTCGACCGCAAGGTGCTCGCCGATCTCGCGGTCGCCGACCCGGCGAAGTTCGGCGAGATCGTCGAGCAGGCGAAGTCGGCGCTCGCAGCGTCGAGATAAGCCGGCGCGAGGAGATCTTCCGCCGCCAGGCCGTCTACTGCGACGGCCGCTCGCCGCTGTACGCGGAGCTGTGTCGTCGGCTCGCGGAGGACCCGCGGGTCGACGACGTCGCTCCCGACCTGAAGTGGGACCTGCCGCTGCGCCTGCTCGCGGGGCTCCACTACCTCGTGCTCGCCGGCGACGCGTCGTTCGACGACGCCGGCGGCGCACTCGAGCGGCACGGCGCCTTCCTCGCGCGCTGGGCGGCCGAGCAGGAGGTGCAGACGAACGAGGTGCAGCGAGCCTGGGGCCTCCTGCCGGGGTTCCTCTCGGTGGTCGACGGCCGCCCGCTCGACCTGCTCGAGCTCGGGCCGTCCGCAGGCCTCAACCTGCTCTGGGACCGCTACCGCTACCGCTACTCGACGGGCCACTGGGGCGACGGCCCGCTCGAGCTCGCCGGTGAGGACCGCACCCCGCCGCCGCGCGAGCTCTTCGAGCGGCGGGTCGTCGTGACGCGGCGCCGCGGGATCGACCGGAGTCCGGTCGACGTGACGACCGAGCACGGGGCCCGCCTGCTCCAGGCGTTCGTCTGGGCGGACCAGACCGAGCGGCTCGAACGGCTCCGCCGCGCGATCGACGTCGTACGCCGGGATCCGCCCGAGCTCCTGCGGGGGGACTACGTGGCCGAGCTGCCGCGCCTGCTGCGCGACCGCGTTCCGGGAGCGCAGCTCGTCGTCTTCCAGACCGCGTCGACCATGTACCTCGGTGAGGAGGAGCTGCGCGCCCTGCGGGGGGCGCTGCACGACGCGGCGCGGGACGAGCCGCTCGTCTTCGTCACGACCGGCCGGGCGCCGGCGGACGACGGCTTCGCGCTCGAGGTGGAGCGCTACCCGGACGGCCGTCGCGAGCGGCTCGCCGTCTTCGACTTCCACGGCGCCTGGCTCGACTGGGGCAGGTGAGGTGATCACCTCGAAGGACAACCCGCGGCTGAAGCTCGTCCGCAAGCTGCACGACCGCTCGTCACGCGACAAGCTCGGGCTCTTCTTCGTCGAGGGCGAGGACGCCGTCGCCGCCGCGACCGCCGAGCCCGTCGACCTCCTGCGGGCGGGCGAGGACGTCGACCCGAAGCTCCTCGCCGCGGCGGCGACGGCGCCGCACCCGCCGCGCGTGATCGCCGTCTACCGCCGCGCCGACCTGCCGGGGTGGGAGGAGCGCCCGGCGACGCTCGCGCTCTGGCGCCTCTCCGACCCGGGGAACGTCGGCACGCTCGTGCGCACCGCCGACGCCTTCGGCGCCGCGGTCGCGCTGTCGGACGGCTGCGCCGACCCGACCTCGCCGAAGGCGCTGCGGGCGAGCGCGGGCTCGATCTGGCGCGTGCCCATCGGCCCCTGGGACGCTTGTGTCGATTCAACACAAACCCGGGTCGCGCTCGTCGCGCACGGCGGCGAGCCGCTCGCCTCGCTCGACCCGGCCGGCCGGGTCGTCTTCCTGCTCGGCTCCGAGCGGGCCGGCCTGCCGGCCGGGGTCGAGCGCGACGTCGACGTGACCATCCCGATCGAGGGCGCCGAGTCGCTGAACGTCGCCGCGACGGGTGCGATCGCGCTCTACGAGCTCGGGCGGCGGCGGGCGCCTGCAGGCGCTCAGACCTTCCGGCAGACGTAGACGGAGTCCTCGCCGCCGCGCCACGGCTGGCGGTCGAACCAGCCGTAGACGTGGTCGACGACGAACCCCTCGTCGGCGAGGAGCTCCTGCCACTCCGGCACGGAGAGCCACGCGAGCGACATCTCCGTCTCGCCGTCGTCGCCGCGCACGCGCAGGATCAGCGTTCGCGTGTCCTCGTACCAGTCCGCGCGCTCCCAGATCCGTGGCTCCCGCTCGAGCCAGCGGCCGTTCGTCTCCTCGATGTCCTCGCGGCTCGGGGTGAAGACGTCGAAGACGAACCTGCCGTGGGGTGCGAGGTGGCGTCGCACCGCGCGCAGCGCCGCCCGACGGTCGACCTCGGTCTCCATGTGCAGCAGCGACCGGAACGGGCAGAGCACGAGCGGGAACTCGCCGTCGACCGGCGGGTCGCGCATGTCGCCCCGGCGCAGATCGATCGCCACGCCGGCGAGCTCGGCCGCCTCCCGCGCGACCTCGAGCATGCCGGCCGACAGGTCGACGCCGATCACCTCGATCCCCGCCGCGGCCACCGGGACCGCGATCCGGCCGGTGCCGACGCCGAGCTCCAAGACCGGGCCGCCCGAGGCCCGGGCCTCCTCGACGTAGAAGCCGATGTCCTCGACCACGGTGCGCGACCAGGGGTCGTAGAGGCGGGCGATGGCGTCGTAGGCGGACACGCGCCCCCGTTCTACCGCTTGGGTACTCTCGCGCGCATGGATTGGCAGGGCTACGAGGAGGAGGCGAGGGTCGCGCTCGAGGCGGCGCTCTCCGACGACGAGCTCGAGGCGGCGCGCGTCCGCTTCGTCGGTCGCAAGTCGGAGCTCGCCCAGGCGCTCCGCGGTGTCCGCGACCGCGAGAACGGCATGCTCTTGAACGGGATCCGGACGCGGCTCGAGGAGGCGATCGCGGGGCGGGAGCAGGAGCTGCGGCGGCTCGCGCTCGAGCTCGCGGCCGGACAGGGCGTCGACGTGACGATCCCGGGCCACCCGGTGGTGCGCGGCCGGCTGCACCTGCTGACGCAGATCCAGCGCGAGATCGAGGACATCTTCCTCGGCCTCGGGTACGAGGTCTGGGACGGCGAGGAGGTCGCGACCGTCTGGGAGAACTTCGACGCGCTCACGAGCGACCCCGGACACCCCTCGCGCTCGGAGCTCGACACGTTCTACCTCGACGAGCACACGGTGCTGCGCACGCATACCTCGCCGGACCAGATCCGCGCGATGCTCGCACGCAAGCCGCCGATCTACCTCATCTCGCCGGGCCGCTGCTACCGCCGCGACACGCCCGACGCGACGCACTCGCCGATCTTCCTCCAGGTCGAGGCGCTCGCCGTCGACCGCGGCATCACGCTCGCGCACCTGCAGGGGACGGTGCTGCAGTTCTTCCGCGCCCTCTTCGGCCAGGAGCGCGAGGTGCGGATGCGGACGAGCTTCTTCCCGTTCACCGAGCCGTCCGTCGAGTTCGACGTGACGTGCTTCATCTGCTCCGGGCAGGGCTGTGCGACGTGCAAGCATTCGGGCTGGATCGAGATGGGCGGCGCCGGCTGGGTCGACCCGGACGTCTTCCGCAACGTCGACCTCGATCCCGCCGAGTGGCAGGGCTTCGCGTTCGGCTTCGGGATCGAGCGCATCGCGATGCTCCGCCACGGCATTCCCGACCTGCGCATGTTCTGGGAGAACGACCTGCGCGTGCTGGGGCAGTTTTGAGAGTCCCCGTCTCCTGGCTGCGCGAGTACGTCGACTTCGACCTGCCTGTCGCGGAGCTTGCGCGGCGGCTCGTCTTCACGAGCTGCGAGGTCGACCGGATCATCCGCCGCGGCGTGCCCGACGCTGGGGGCAACCTCGCGCACTTCGTCGTCGGCAAGGTCCTCGAGGCGGGCAAGCACCCGAACGCCGACAAGCTGCAGCTGACGAAGGTCGACGTCGGCGAGGGCGAGCCGCGCTCGATCGTCTGCGGCGCCTGGAACTTCGGCGTGGGCGCGACGGTGGCCGTCGTCACACCCGGCGGCGTGATGCCCGGCGGCGAGTTCACGATCGAGCGCCGCAAGCTACGCGGCGAGGTGTCCGACGGGATGATCCTCTCGGAGCGCGAGCTCGAGCTCGGCCAGGACCACGGCGGGATCATGGTGCTGCCGGACGAGCTCGAGGCGGGAACGCCGCTCGTCGACGTGCTCCCGCTCGGCGACGACGTGCTCGAGATCGAGACGCTCTACAACCGGCCCGACCTGACGTCGATCTACGGGATCGCGCGCGAGGTCTCCGCGCTCCTCGGCAGCGAGCTGCGGCCGATGCCGGGCACGGACCCCGAGCGCACCGCGGACGAGGTGTTCCCGGTGGAGGTCGAGGACCTCGCAGGCTGCCCGCGGTTCATCGCGCGCGTCTTCCGCGACGTCGCGGTGGCCCACTCGCCGCCGTGGCTGAAGGCGCGGCTGATCGGAGCGGGGATGAGGCCGATCTCGAACGTCGTGGACGTCACGAACTACGTCATGCTCGCCCTCGGCAGCCCGCTGCATGCCTACGACGCGGAGACGCTGCGCGGCGGCATCGTCGTCCGGCGCGCGCGGCCGGGCGAGCAGCTGACGACGCTCGACGGCACGACGCGCGAGCTCGACCCGGCCGACCTCGTGATCGCGGACCACGAGCGCGTGATCGGGCTCGCCGGCGTGATGGGAGGCGAGGAGACCGGCGCATCCGAGTCGACCACGTCCGTCGTCCTCGAGACGGCGAACTTCGAGCCGCTCACGGTGCTCCGGAGCGGGGCGCGCCACCACATGCGCTCCGAGAGTCAGACGCGCTGGGAGAAGGGCGTCGACCCCGAGCTCGCGGGCCGCGCCGCGACGTACGCGTCCGAGCTGCTGGCGCAGCTCGCCGGCGCGCGCTTCGCCGGCGAGACGGAGGTGCGCGGCGACCTGCCGGCGCCGCCGTCGGTGCCGTTCCGGCCCGGGTACACGAGCGAGGTGCTCGGCCTCGAGGTGCCGGAGGACGAGCAGCGTGAGCGGCTCGCGCGGCTCGGCTTCGACGTGGGGGCCGACTGGACGGTGCACGTGCCGTCGTGGCGCGCCCGCGACGTGCGGCGCGACATCGACGTGGTCGAGGAGGTCGCGCGCTTCCGGCTGGAGGACGTGCCCGCCGCGCTCCCCGGCCGTCAGGCGATGTTCGGGCGGCTCACGCACGAGCAGCGGCTGCGCCGCCAGGTCGCGGACGTCCTGATCGGCGCCGGCCTGCACGAGGCGTACACCTACTCGCTCCAACCGGAGGACCCGGACCCGGATGCGCTCGAGCTGCCCGTGCCGCTCTCCTCGCAGCAGCGGCTGCTGCGGACGACGCTGCGCGTCGGCCTCCGGAGCGCTGCGCTGCACAACATCGACATGGGCAACGCGCACGTCGAGCTCTTCGAGATCGCGCACGTCTACCTGCCCGTCGACGGGACGAAGGTGCCGCAGGAGCGCTGGCGCCTCGGCGGGATCGTCCAGGGCGACTTCTTCCGGGCGAAGGGGGTCGTCGAGGCGGTTTTCGAGGCCCTGCACGTGGAGCCCGAGTTCCGGCGGGCGTCGCCCGGCGCGGAGTTCATCGTCGGCGCGGCAGTGCAGTCGGGGTGGGTCGCCTCGTACGACGGCGAGTGGAGCGCGTTCGAGCTCGACCTCGGCGAGCTCTTCGCGCTGGTGCCGGAGCGGATCCTCTTCCGCGACGTGATCACGTACCCGCCGCTCCGCCAGGACCTCGCGTTCGTCGTCGACGAGGGCGTGCCGGCGGGCGAGCTGATGGCGGCGGCGCGCGAGGCGGCGGGCGAGGAGCTCCGCGAGGTGCGGTTCCTCTCCGACTACCGCGGCGACCAGATCCCCGTGGGGAAGAAGTCGGTCGCGTTCTCCGTCGCGTTCCAGTCGTCCGAGCGGACGCTCTCGGACGACGACGCCGCGCGTCTGCGCGGCGTCGTCGTCGAGGCGCTTCGGGCGCGCTACGGCGCCGAGCTTCGCTAGCGCATCGTCAGCGAGCGGGTGACGAACCGGCTGGAGGCGCCGGACTTGTCGACCGCGCGCAGCGTGACGAGGAAGCGGCCCTTCGTGCGGAACCGCGGGGCGGGCAGCCAGCTGCGCGTCGCGGTGACGCACGAGCTCGTCGTCACCGCGTACTTGCGGACGTACGCGAGCGCACGCCGCTTCGAGTCGCGCTCGATCACGGAGATGCGGCCGGAGTCGTCGCACACCGTGAAGCGGGCGTAGACACGCTTGCCGAGGCGCTTCAACGAGATGAACCTCAGCGTGGGTGTCTTGTTGCCGGCGACCGTCTGCGGCTCGAGCGGCTGGACGATGTCGGTCGCGTCGGACCGCGCCGTCGTGACGCCCTGTGCGTTCTTCGCGGTCACGTCGACGCGCAGCGTCGAGTAGACGTCGGCGAGCCGGACGCCGTAGGTCTCGCCGGTCGCGCCTGCGATCGCGAAGCAGTCGCCGCCGACGGTGTCGCAGCGGAGCCACTGGTAGGTGAACGAGGTCGGGCTGCCGCTCCACCGGCCGTGCGCGGCGCTGAGCGTCTGGCCGACCCACGCGTCGCCGAGGATGACCGGCTTCAGCTGGTTCTTGGGCGCGCCGGGGACCGCCGGCACGACGGCCGTGTGGTCCGAGGTCGCGCTCGCGGTGCCGTCGTCGTTCGTCGCCGTCACGACCGCACGCAGCGTGCGGCCCGCGTCGGCCGACGTCACCTTGTACGTCTTCTGCGTCGCACCGGAGATGTCGGTGCAGTTGACGCTGCCGCAACGCTGCCACTGGTAGTCGTACGCGGTCGGGCTACCGCTCCAGGTGCCGTTGGACACCGTGAGCGTCTCGCCGACCTTTGCCGTACCGGTGATCGTGGGCGGCGCGGTGTTCGTCGGCGCGGCCGCCGAGGCGGTGGCGGCGAGCACGCCCGCCGCCGCCGCCGCGACGAGCGTCGTGAGGATCGTCTTCAGCATGTGCCTGCTCCTTCGAATCGGGAACCGATGCTTTCTTCCCGATGCAGCCGACGGTGAGCGTGCCTCACGCGATTTCTGACGGAGCCCTTACGGAGCGCTTACGGCATAGCCGCGGAGGTCTACGCAAACCTGCGCGTCCGTTGCGGAAGGTTCAGCGGCGGCGGATCGACCAGCGTCCGACACGCGCTTCCTCGCGGCCCTCACGGCCGCGGCGCGCGAAGTAGCGCATGGTCGCACCGATCCCGCCGGCGAGCAGGAAGCCGGTCGACGCCGCGCCTACGGCGGCGAGCGGCAGCCTCGCCTTCAGCTTCGACGTGATGTTCGCGGCTTCGCCGAGCGAGCCGCGCAGGTGCTCGACGGCGGCGGCGAGCTGCTCGCGCTCGGCCGCGAGATCGGCGCGGACCTGCTCCTGCGTCCGGTTCTGCTTCGGCGCCTGCGTCATCAGCTCTTGATCGCCGCCTGCGTCAGCTTCGCCTCGCGGATCGCCTGCTCGGGCACCGGCGGCGTGCCCTTCCTGATGCGGCCGAGCGCCAGCATCCCGAGCAGGCCGGAGAGGAGCGCGAGCCCCGCGGTCACGATCAGGAGCGCGAGCCAGGTGGAGAGGAAGGTCGCGAGCGCAGCCGCGACCGTCGCGAACGCGAACCCGAGCATGAAGAGCCCGAAGAGCGCGGCGCCGATCCCGAGGCCGATGCCGAGCCCGAGCGAGACGACCTTCTTCTTCAGCTCGAGCGCGGCGAGCTCCAGCTCGAGGCGCGCGATCGAGGACGCGTGCTCGGCGACGTCCTTCGCGGCGGCGCCGACGCCGCCGTTTTGCTCAGTCCCGTGGGTGGGCATGGCCCCTCCAGTCGATCACCTTCGCGAGCACGTAGCCGGCGGCGAGCGCCGCGCCCACGACGAGCCACGGGCTCGGCCCGCCGCCGCGGCGCTTCGGCCTCGGCGCCGGCTGCTCGGGCCGCGGAGGGGCGGTCGACGCGTGCGGCTCGCGCGGTTGCTGCCCCTTCGCGCGCGCCGCGATCAGGCTCGGCTTCAGCTTGCGCAGGAACTGAGGATCCTCCGCGAGCGCATCGGCGACCTTCGCCTTCACCCCGCCCGCGCGCCGCGCCTCCTGGACGAACGTCTCGAGCTTGTCGGCGGCCTTCTCGACCGTCTGGTCGGCCTTCGTCATTTCTTGGTCGGAGGCTCCTCACCCGTCGCGACACGCCAGATCCTAGACGCCAGACGGCGGGCGACCATGGTCGAGGCGGCGCCGAGCCCGGCGTAGAGACCGGTCCACATCGCCTTCCGCAGCATGCGTTCATGGGTTGCCAGCCGCTTGCGGCGGCAAACCTGCTCGGGAATGCTCGCTCGGGTGGAGAAGGCCGAGCGGCAGAAGCTCGTCGCGAGCCTCGTGGCGCGGCGGCACCTGGGGACGCAGCTCGAGCTCCTCAGGGCGCTCGCGGCGGCCGGCTGCAGGGTGACGCAGGCGACCGTGTCGCGCGACATCCGCGAGCTCGGGCTCGTGAAGGTCCGCGATCCGCTCGGGCGGTGGCGCTACGCGCTGCCGGCGAACGAGCGGCGCGCCGATCCCGCCGAGACCCTGCGGTCGCTGCTCGCGCAGTTCGGCCGCAGCGCCGTGCCGGCGCAGAACCTCGTGGTCGTGCACTGCGAGATCGGCGCGGCGCCCGCGATCGCGCGGGCGCTCGACCGGCTCGGCCACCCGCGCGCCGTCGGCACGCTGGCGGGAGACGACACGTGCCTCGTCGTCGCGCGCGATGCGGCGGACGCGGACGCGCTCGCGCGCGAGCTCAGCCTCGCGCTGCGCCGAGGCGCCCCGCCCACGGGTGCGCCTCCTCGACCTGAGAGGCGAGGCGGATGAGCAGCGCCTCGCCGGCGGGCGGGCCGATCAGCTGCACGCCGACCGGTAGCCCGTCGACGACGTCGAACGGAACCATGGCCGCCGGCTGCCCGGTGACGTTGACGAGCGGCGTGAACGGCGTGAACTCGCCGCCGCGGCGGTACTGCTCCCACGGGTCGTCCGGCTCGAGCACCCAGCCGATCGGCACCGGCAGCCTCCCGAGCCCCGGTGTCAGCACGACGTCGACGTCCTGCCAGAACGAGACGACGCGCCGGGCCGCGCGTTGCAGCGCCGCCACGCCGGCGGCGTAATCGGCGCTCGACGTCGCGTCGGCGGCTGCGGCGAGCGTCCGGTTGAGGGGCTCGAAGAGCGAGCGGTCGGCGGGGTAGAGCGAGGGGCCGACCGCCCAGAGGCGGCCGAATCCGGTCAGGAGGCCCTCGTCCCGCCAAGGCGGCGTCCGCTCGACGACGTCGTGCCCGAGCGCCGCGAGCGCCTCCGCCGCGTCGCGGGCGACCGAGACGACGCGCGGGTCGAGCTCGTGCGGCACGGGCGGCTCGACCGCGAGCGCGATCCGCAGCCGCCCGGGGTCGGCGCCGACCTCGTCGAGGAACGGGCGCTCGGGCGGCGGCGCCCAGTGCGCGTCGCCCGGCTCGTACCCGGCGAGGACGTCGAGGAAGGCGGCCGCGTCGCGCACCGTCACCGAGAGCGGGCCGTTCTGCGAGAGCTCGAGCGAGCCCGAGACGTACGGCGCCGGCGAGACGCGCCCGCGCGACGGCTTCAGGCCGAAGAGCCCGCAGCACGAGGCCGGGATGCGGATCGAGCCGCCGCCGTCGGAGCCGTGGGCGAGCGGCAGCACGCCGGCCGCCACGGCCGCGGCCGCGCCGCCCGACGAGCCGCCGGGCGTCCGGGCGGTGTCCCACGGGTTGAGGCAGGCGCCGTTCAGCACGGACTCGGTCACGGCCGTCGAGCCGAACTCCGGCGTGTTCGACTTGCCGAGCACGACGAAGCCCGCCTCCTTCATGCGCCGGACGACGGCCGTGTCGGCGGTCGGGACGTAGTCCGCGTACGCGCGCGAGGAGAACGTCGTGCGCACGCCGGCCGTCTCCGTCAGGTCCTTGACGAGGATCGGCACGCCGGTGAACGGGCCGTCGGCAGGTGTCGCAGCGAGCGCCTGCTCGTAGCAGTCCGTGACGAGGAAGTTGAGGCGCGCGTTCGCCTGCTCGCAGCGCTCGATCGCCGCCTCGGCGAGCTCGCGCGGGCTCGTCTCGCCCGCGCGCACGTGCGCGGCGAGCGCTAGAGCGTCTGGCCCGACGAGATCCACACCGGGCCCTGCGTCGCCACATGGCGCGTGTCGCTGAGCACGCGCAGGATCGTCACGGTGCCGTGGATGCCCTCGGCGTCGCACCGCTCGAAGCAGCGGCGCGCCATCTCCGGCGCCACCCCGTAACCCTTCGACCGGGCACAGCGGAAGCGCATCGCCGCACGCTTGCCGTCGCGCCGCGGGTTCATCTCGACGCACAGCACGGCGGCACGCTCGACGTAGTCGGTCGACGGCAGGTCGAACTCCGCGAAGAGGTCGCTCCAGTCGGGTGGGAGCGAGCCGATCGCCGTGTCCCAGGCTTCCGTCAAGGCGGACACGGGCCGGGTCGCGGTCCGTTGCGGCGCGGCCTGGGATCCAGAAAGCGTCAGCGTGCCGGAGTGGATCCGGCGCAGCAGCCGGACGATGTTGTCGGGGCTCGTCGCGCTGCCGTCGCGGGCGACGTCGAACAGGAGCACGGTGGGTTCGGCTCGGTACGGGCCGGCCGGTCCGAGCAGCGCCGCGGCGTCGTCTGCCGCGTCTCGATCGCGCAGCTCGAGCCGCAAGGTCGCGCGCGCCCACGTCTCCGGCAGATTGGATCCAATGGCATTCCACTGCTGCGCGACGCTCACGGGCGAAACCGTACACTGCCGGGGCTTTGGCCAAGGTCGAGAGAACGCAGGCGTTGAGCGACGAGGCGCTGCGGCATTTCCTGAGCGAGATGCTGCTCATCCGGCGCTTCGAGGAGAAGGTCGAGGAGCGCTTTCGCGCCGGCGACCTGCCGGGCTTCCTCCACGTCGCGATCGGGCAGGAGGCGGTTGCCGTCGGCGTCTGCCAGGCGATGGTGGAAGGCGACGTGTTCGCCTCCACGCACCGCGCGCACGGGCATACGCTCGCGCGCGGCACGAGTGCGAACGCCGTGATGGCGGAGCTCTACGGGAAGAAGGAGGGCTGCTCCCATGGCTACGGCGGCTCGATGCACCTCTACGACGTCGAGCGCGGCAACTTCGGCGCGAACGCCGTCATCGGCGGCGGCCTGCCGGCGGTCACGGGCGCGGGGCTCGCGTTCAAGCTGCGGGACGAGCCGCGCGTCGCGGTCGCGTTCTTCGGCGACGGCGCGACGAACATCGGCACGTTCCACGAGTCGCTCAACCTCGCGCAGCTCTGGAAGACGAAGACGGTCTTCGTCTGCGAGAACAACCGCTGGGCGGAGTCGACGCCGGGCTGGCAGCACTCGCCGGTGTGGGACGACATGTCGAAGCGCGCGCTCGCCTACGACATGCGGTCGGTGAAGGTCGACGGCCAGGACGTCGAGGCGGTGTACGAGGCGGCGCAGGACGCGCTCGAGCACGCGCGCTCCGGCGAGGGGCCCGTGTTTCTCGACGTCGAGACCTACCGCATGCACGGCCACTACATCGGCGACCCGCAGGTCTACCGGACGAGGGAGGACCGGCAGGAGGCCGCCGACCACGACCCGATCACGAGGCTGCGCGAGCGCCTCGGCCTCTCGGACGAGGACTTCGACGGCTTCGACCGGCAGGCGCACGCGACGGTCGACGCCGCGCTCGAGTTCGCGCAGAACGGGACCGACCCGGCTCCCGAGGACGCGCTCGCGAACGTCTATGCCTGAGCTGACCTACCGCGAGGCGGTGCGCGACGCGCTCGCCGCGGCGATGCGCGAGGACGACCGCGTCTTCGTGATGGGCGAGGACATCGCCGAGATGGGCGGCTCGATGGGCGTCACGCAGGGCCTGCTCGAGGAGTTCGGGCCGGAGCGGGTGCGGAACACGCCGATCTCCGAGATGGCGATCGTCGGTGCCGGCATCGGCGCCGCGATGGCCGGGATGCGCCCGGTCGTCGAGATCATGTACGAGGACTTCCTGACGCTCTCGCTCGAGCAGATCGTCAACCAGGCGGCGAAGCACCGCTACATGTCGGGCGGCCAGGTGACCGTGCCGCTGACGATCCGCACGCAAGGCGGTGCCGGCTGGTCGCCGGGCGCGCAGCACGCCCAGCAGCTCGAGGCGTGGCTCGTCCACATCCCCGGCCTGAAGGTCGTCTTCCCCTCGACCCCCGAGGACGTACGCGGCCTCCTCTGGAGCGCGATCCACGACCCGAACCCGATCGTGTTCTTCGAGCACCGGCTGCTCTACCCGGTGAAGGGCGAGGTGCCGGAGCGCCTCGAGCCGATCCCGCTCGGGAAGGCGCGCGTCCTCCGCGAGGGGACCGACGTGACGGTGATCGCGATCGGCCCGCTCGTGCACCGCACGCTCGAGGCGGCTCAGCGTGCCGAGGAGGAGGAGGGCATCTCGGTCGAGGTGATCGACCCGCGCACGCTGCAGCCGCTCGACGAGGAGACGCTCGTCGCGTCGGTCAAGAAGACGAACCGCGCCGTCGTCGCGCACGAGGCCGTCACGCGAATGGGCTTCGGCGCCGAGGTGGCCGCCGTCCTGCAGTACCAGGCGTTCGACTACCTCGACGCGCCGATCGAGCGCGTCGGCGCCAAGTTCGCGCCGCTCGCCTTCGCGCCCGTGATGGAGCAGTTCGTCGTCCCGAACGCGGGCGACGTGCTCACGGCGATCCGTCGTACGGTAGGTCGCTAGATGGCGAACGAGGTGAAGCTGCCACGGCTCGGCCAGGGGATGGAGTCCGGCACGGTCAGGAAGTGGCTGAAGTCGGAGGGCGACCGTGTCGAGAAGGGCGAGCCGCTCTTCGAGGTCGACACCGACAAGGTGACGCAGGAGGTCGAGTCCGACTTCGCCGGCGTGCTCCTGAAGATCGCGCTGCCGGAGGGCGAGGCGCCTGTCGGCCAGACGATCGCGTTCATCGGCGAGGAGGGCGAGGACGTGAAGATCGAGGCGCCGTCGCCCGAACCGTCGCAGGACGTTGCCGCTGCGGTTCCCGAACCGGTGTCGGACACCTCGAAGGCGCCCGGCGCCTCTGCGACATCGGGCAACGGCCGCGTCAAGGCGTCCCCGCTCGCGCGCCGCCTGGCCCGCGAGCGCGGCGTCGACCTCGCCTCCGTCACCGGCAGCGGCCCCGAAGGGCGCATCGTCGCGAGGGACGTCGAGGGTGCGCGCGCGATCGGGATCGCGCCCGTCGCGCCGGTCGCCACGGGCGAGATCGAGCGGATCCCGCTCACGAACATCCGCAAGACGATCGCGCGCCGGCTGACCGCCGCCTGGGCCGCGCCCGTCTTCCAGCTGACGGTGACCGCCGACATGACGCGGGCGAACGAGCTCGTCGCGCGGGCGCGCGAGCTCAATCCGGACGTGCGCATCACCGTCACCGATCTCCTTGCGAAGGTGTGCGCGCAGGCGCTGATGCGACACCGCGACGTCAACGTCCAGTACGCCGACGACGCACTGCTCCGGTTCCCGACCGCAAACGTCGGAATCGCCGTCGCGGCGCCGCAGGGCCTGGTGGTCCCGGTCGTACGCTCGGTGGAGCGGCTGTCGCTCGCGGAGGTCGCCCGCGCGCGCGGCGAGGTCGTCGGCCGCGCCCGCGAGAACAGGCTCGCGCAGGCCGACCTCGAGGACGGCACGTTCACGATCTCGAACCTCGGCATGTACGGGATCGAGCAGTTCGTCGCCGTGCTGAACCCGCCGCAGGCGGCGATCCTCGCCGTCGGCGCGGCCGTCGAAACGCCGGTCGCTCGGAACGGCCGCGTCGAGGTGCGGCCCATGCTGACCATGACGCTGACGGTCGACCACCGCGCCGTCGACGGCGCCGAGGGTGCGGACTTCCTGCGTACGGTCAAGCAGTTCGTGGAAGAGCCCGCGCTGGCGCTGTGACCGACGTGGGCTCGCCGGCGCCGGTGCGGGAATGAGCGCCCTCTCGGTGCCCCGCGTCTGGTACTTCGTCAGCGAGCTGGACCGCGGGCGCGACTTCTACAAGCGGCTGCTCGGCTTCGACGAGACGTTCGTCGACTGGGACGACCGCTGGGCCAAGCTCGAGCACGGGACGATGCGGATCGCGCTCTCGGAGGGCGAGCGCGTCGACGGCGGCGTCGCGATGGTCGACGTGGCGGACGTGAAGGCGGAGGCCGAGCGGCTGCGCGCGGCCGGCGTCGAGGTCGGCGTCGTGCTCGAGCTCGCGGGTCAGATCCGGCTCGTCGACGTGTTCGACCCCGACGGGAACCGGATCCAGCTCGCAGAGCACGTCGGATGATCCGCAAGGGCTCGCCGGCCGACCTTCCGTTCATGCGTTCGATGCTCGCGCACGCGTACGCCTGGCGCGTCAACGCGCTCGACGCGGATATCCCGCTGACCCGCTATGTCGACAGCTGGGGCCGCGTCGGCGACGTCGCGCTGGTGGCGACGGAGGGCGGGCACCGGATCGGCGCGGCGTGGCTCCGGCTCTTCCGGGCGAACGAGCCCGGCTACGGCTTCGTCGACGAGCGGACGCCGGAGCTCTCGATTGCGGTCGTCCCGTCGCGGCGGCGTCACGGCGTGGGGCAGGAGCTCCTCGACTCGCTCGTCGAGCAGGCGCGGGCGGCAGGGCACGCGGCGCTGTCGCTCTCCGTCGAGGCCGACTCCCCGGCGGTCGCGTTCTACGAGCGGAACGGCTTCGAGCACGTGCGGCGCGCCGACGGCGGGCTCGTGATGCTGCGGCGTCTGTAGCGGTGCGCGCGCTCGTCCTCGACGAGCCGGGACGGCCGCTCCGGGCGGTCGAGGCCGAGCCGCCGCGGCCGGGCCCGGGCCAGGTTCGGCTCCGGGTCGAGGCGTGCGGCGTCTGCCGCACGGACGTGCACGTGCGGGACGGGGAGCTGACGCACCCGAAGCTGCCGCTCGTGCCCGGCCACCAGATCGTCGGCCGGGTCGTCGGGGGCGACGGCTTCCCGGTGGGGACGCGCGTCGGCGTGCCCTGGCTCGGCTGGACGTGCGGCGCGTGCCGCTACTGCCGCTCCGGCCGCGAGAACCTCTGCGACCGTGCGCTCTTCACGGGCTACACGCTCGACGGCGGGTTCGCGGAGGAGGCGGTCGCGAACGCGGCGTACTGCCTGCCGCTGCCGGACGGCGATCCCGTCGCGCTCGCGCCGCTCCTCTGCGCCGGGCTGATCGGCTACCGCTCGCTGCGCCTCGCGGGCGACGCGGAGCGGCTCGGCCTCTACGGCTTCGGCGCCTCGGCGCACCTCGTCGCGCAGCTGGCCGCCGCGGACGGCCGCCGCGTCTTCGCGTTCACGCGCCGCGGCGACGCGGAGGCAGACGCGCTGGCGCGCGAGCTCGGGGCCGAGTGGGCGGGGCCGAGCGACGAGCCGGGGCCGGTGGAGCTCGACGCCGCGATCATCTTCGCGCCGGCCGGCGAGCTCGTGCCGGCGGCCCTGCGCGCGACGGCGAAGGGCGGCACCGTCGTCTGCGCAGGCATCCACATGAGCGATATCCCGTCGTTCCCGTACTCGCTCCTGTGGGAGGAGCGGAGCGTCCGTTCGGTCGCGAACCTGACGCGCGCCGACGGCACCGAGCTCTTCGAGCGTGTCGCCCGCACACCGGTGCACGCGGTGACGGAGCGGTTCGGGCTGGCCGACGCCGAGCATGCCCTCGACCGGATCCGCGCGGGCGCGGTGCGCGGCGCCGCCGTGCTCGTGCCGTGAGCCCGGTGAAAGAACCGCGTCCTAGCCCGCCAGCCTCGCGCCCAGCCACTGCCGTACGTCGACCATGAACTGCGGGTCGAGCGCGTGCGGCAACGGGTACTCCCGGTAGAGGAGCTCCGCGCCCGCGGCGAGGATTCGGTCGCGCGCGGCGCGGCCGAACTCGACGGGGATCACCGGGTCGTAGAGCCCGTGCCCGTACGCCACGGGCGGCGGGTCGGTGTCGTCGAGCTCCCAGCCCTCGACGACCGGCACGAAGCCCGAGAAGCCGCAGACCGCGACCGGCGTCCGCCGTCCGGCGCCGAGCCCGAGCGCGAGCGCCATCACGCAGCCCTGCGAGAACCCTCCGAGCACGAGCCGCGAGTGGGGGAGCGCGTCCAGCCACGCGCCCGCCGTCTCGTACGACGAGAAGAACGTCGCGGGGTCCGGGTAACCGACCCGCGGCACGACGTACCAGTGCGCGCCGCCGGGCGGGAGCGCGAGCGGCCCGCGAGGCGTGTAGCCGTCGAGCCGGCGCTCCGGGTCGAGCACGTCGAGCAGCGGGAAGAGGTCGTTCTCGTCGGCGCCGCGCCCGTGGAAGAGGACGAGGGCGCCCTCGGCTTCGCCGTCAGCCGGCCGCTCGCGAACGATCACGACGCGGGTTCGGGAGCGGCGCGAGGATCTGCTCGACCTGGGAGCGGTACTGCTCGTAGTTCGGCGGCAGCGAGAGCGACTCGCCGAGCGTCTCGAACGGCTCGTCTGCGGTGAACCCGGGCCCGATCGTCGCGATCTCGAACAGCACGCCGGACGGCTCGCGGAAGTAGATCGACTTGAAGTAGAACCGGTCGATCACCGGCGTCGGCTGCGCTCCGCCCTCGATCGCCCGCTGCCGCCAGGCCTCGTGCTCGTCGATCGTCGAAGCCCACGCGACGTGGTGGACGGTGCCGCCCGCCTGCAGCCCGCGCTGCTCCGGCGGCGCGTCGTAGACGTAGAAGCCGCTGCGGTCGTCGCCGCGCGCCGTCCAGCCGGGGTCGAACCCGAGCGATTCGAGCAGCCGCACGCTGCGCTCGGGGTGCGACGCGTACGCGCGCACGCCGGCGAAGCCGCGGATGCGGTGCTCGTCCGGGATGTCCGGGGCCTCCGCCGTGAGCGGCTCCTCGCCGCTCTCGTCGACGAGCAGCTCGAGCCGCAGCCCCTCCGGATCCTCGAGCACGAGCGACCGGTCGCCGCGCTCGCCGCCGACGCGCGCCTGCCAGAAGTCGAGCGACTCGTCGGAGCCGACGCGGAACGAGACCGTGTGCACCATCCCGTCGCCTGCACGTCCGCGCGGCGCACCCGGGTACTCGAAGAACGTCATGTCGGCGCCGGCGGAGCCTTTCTCGTCGGCGTAGAAGAGGTGGTACACGGTCGGGTCGTCCTGGTTGACCGTCTTCTTGACCATGCGGAGCCCGAGCTCGCCCGCGTAGAACTCGACGTTCGCGCGGGCGTCGCCGGTGATGCAGGTCACGTGGTGGACGCCGTGGAGCTTCACCCGCCTAGCATGACGAAATGCGCGCCGCGGTGATCCAGCAGGGCCGCCTCGTCGTCGAGGAGCGGCCCGACCCGGTGGCCGACGCGGGGGAGGTGGTGATCCGCGTGCGGGCTGCGGGCGTGAACGGCGCCGATCTCGCGCAGCGCGCGGGCCGCTACCCGGCGCCGCCCGGCGCGCCTCAGGACGTCCCCGGCCTGGAGTGCGCGGGCGAGACGGAGGACGGGCGCCGTGTGATGGCGCTGCTCCCGGGCGGCGGCCACGCCGAGCTCGCGGTCGTCGACGAGCGGCACGTGCTCGACGTGCCGGAGACGCTCACGTTCCCGCAGGCGGGCGGCTTCGTGGAGGTCTTCGCGACGGCGCACGACGCGCTCTTCACGCAGGCCGAGCTGAAGCCGGGCGACCGGCTGCTCGTGAACGGCGCCGCCGGCGGCGTCGGCGTCGCCGCGGTCCAGCTCGGCGTCGCCGCGGGCGCGCACGTGACCGCGGGCGCGCGTCACCACCTCGTCGAGCTGCGCGCGCTGGGCGCGGAGACTGCGGTCGAGGGCGCCTACGACGTGATCCTCGAGCTCGTGGGCGGCGAGAACCTCGCGACGAACCTCGAGCGGCTCGCGACCGGCGGCCGGATCGCGGTGATCGGCACCGGCGCGGGCGCAACGGCCACGGTCGACTTCGGCAGGCTGATGCGCGCCCGCGGCCGCATCCACGCCTCGACCCTGCGTGCCCGGCCGCCTGCGGAGAAGGCGCTCGTCGTCGAGCGGCTCCGCACGGACGTGCTGCCGCTCGTCGCCGCGGGCCGCATCGCGGTTCCCGTCGAGGAGACGTACCCGCTCGAGCGGGCACAGGAGGCCTACGACCGGTTCGCCGCGGGGGGCAAGTTCGGGAAGATCGTGCTCGTCGTATGACCGGCCGCGCCGTCGAGACGCCGATCGGTACGCTCGGGCTCGTCGGCTCGGACGCCGGCCTCGCGCGAGTCCTCTGGTCGGCTCGCGGGCTCGAGGAGGCCGGGAGCTGCGCCGTCCTCGACGCGGCAGCCGAGCAGCTCGCCGCCTACTTCGCCGGCGAGCTGACGGCGTTCGACCTGCCGTTCGACCTGCGCGGCACCGACTTCCAGCGCCGCTGCTGGCTCGCGCTCGCGACGATCCCCTTCGGGCAGACGGTGAGCTACGGCGAGCAGGCCCGCCGGCTCGGGCTCGGCCCGGACGCGGCGCGCGCGGTGGGTGCGGCGAACGGCCGCAATCCGCTGCCGGTCGTGCTGCCGTGCCACCGTGTGATCGGCGCGGACGGCTCGCTCACCGGCTTCGGCGGCGGACTGCACGTCAAGCGCTTCCTGCTCGAGCACGAGGGCGCGCTGCTGCCGACCGGCTCCTAGCTAGAGTCGCCGCCGTAACCGAGAACGCGAGGAGAAGACGAGATGGATGTCGACGTCGCCGTCCTGGGCGGAGGCCCGGGGGGCTACACCGCAGCGATCCGCGCCGCGCAGCTCGGCGCGAAGGTCGCGTGCATCGAGAAGGAACCGGATCTGGGCGGCACGTGCCTGCGCGTCGGGTGCATCCCGACGAAGGCGTGGGTGCAGACGGCGCACTTCCTGCACCAGGCGCAGGACACGTTCGCGAAGCTCGGCGTCAAGGTGGAGGGGCCGCAGCTCGACTTCCCGGCCGCGAACGAGTGGAAGGCGGGCGTCGTCAAGCAGATGACCGGCGGGATCGCGAGCCTCTTCAAGGCGAACGGCGTCGAGTGGGTGAAGGGCGTCGGGAGGTTCACGGACGCCAACACGCTGGCGGTCGAGGGCGGCGAGAGCGTGAGCTTCCGCTCGGCGATCGTCGCGACCGGGTCGTTTCCGCTGCGCCCGCCGATCCCGGGCCTCGAGAGCGATCTCTGCGTCGACTCGACCGGGCTCCTCGCGCAGACGGACGTGCCGCGCCGGCTCGTGATCCTCGGCGGCGGCATCATCGGCTGCGAGTTCGCGTCGATCTTCAGCCGCTTCGGCTCCGAGGTGACGATCGTCGAGATGCTCGACACGCTGATCCCGCAGGAGGACGCGGACGCGGCGAAGGAGCTCGCGAAGCAGTTCGGGAAGCGCGGGATCGCCCTGCACCTCGGCAAGCAGTGCACGAACGTCGAGCAGCGCGGCAACTCCCTGACGGTGACGTTCGGCGAGGGTGAGACGGTCGAGTGCGACCTGATGCTCGTCTCGGTCGGCCGCGGCCCTGCGGTCGAGGGGATCGGGCTCGAGGCGGCGGGCGTGCAGTTCGACCGGCGCAAGGGAATCGGCGCCGACGACCACCGCCGCACCTCGGTGCCGCACATCTACGCGGTCGGCGACTGCGCCGGCTACTGGCAGCTCGCGCACACGGCGTTCCGCGAAGGGGAGGTCGCCGCCGAGAACGCGTGCGGCCACGACGCGCTCGTCGCGAACCGTGCGGTGCCGCGGCCGATCTACACCGACCCCGAGATCGCGGCGGTCGGTCTGACGGAGGCGCAGGCGCGCGAGCAGTACGGCGACGACGTGAGCGTCGGCACGTTCCCGTGGGCGGCGAACGCGCGCGCGGTGATGCAGGCCGAGACGGTCGGGTGGGTGAAGTCGATCCACGAGACGCGCTACGGCGAGCTGCTCGGGCTTGTGATGGTCGGCCCGCACGTGACGGACCTGATCGAGGCCGGCACGGTCGCGATCGACGCGGAGTCGACCGTCGAGACGGTCGCCGACGGGATGGCGGCGCACCCGACGCTCGCGGAGGCGATCAAGGAAGCGGGGCTCGTCGCGCTCGGCCGCCCGATCCACGTCGCCCGCCGGCGCGCGGCGGCGAAGGCCTAGGCGGGAGACGGCGCGGGATCGGGCTCGCGCTCGATCCCGCGCACGCTCGGCACCAGGCAGACGAGCGCGTTCGGCACGGCGATGATCGCCGCCGCGACGATCAGCGCCGTGCGCGTTCCCACTGCGGCCGCGACCGGTCCCGCGAGCGCGAGCCCGGCCGGGTTGATGACGAGCGAGATCAGCCAGTCCCAGGAGCTGACGCGGGAGAGAACCTCCTCGGGGATCTGCGCCTGCACGACGGACACCCAGAGCGTGTTCAGGAGCGCCAGCCCGAACGACGACGCGAAGATCGCCGCCGCGATCTGCCACGTGCCCGTCGGCTTCGCGAGCAGGAGCAGCGGCGCCGCGCCGAGCACGAGGCCGAGGTTGCCGACGACGAGGGGCTTCCGCGGCCGCCAGCGGAGGACGAGCAGCGAGCCGAGCACGTAGCCGAGCCCGCTTGCGCCGGAGATGAACCCCCAGGCGTCGGCCCCGCCGAGATGCTGCACGGCGATCACGGGGCCGAGCACGTTCAGGAACGGGAAGGCGAAGTTCCAGAGTGCGTGCGTGATCAGGTTCTGCCAGTACCAGTCGCGCGAGCGGACGGCGTTCCAGCCGGTGGTGAGCTCGCGGAGGAAGGACTCCTGCTCGCGCGGCTCGCGCGGCGGCAGGCGGACGAGCGCGAGGCAGACGGCCGAGACGCCGAACGTCGCCGCGTCGATCGCGAACACCCAGCCGGTCCCGAACGCGGCGATCAGGACACCCGAGAGCACCGGGCCGAAGATCGCGGGGACGTTCTGGGTCAGCTCGAGAAGTGCGTTCGCCTGCTGGATCTCCGCGCGCGGGACGAGCTGCGGCACGAGCCCGTCCGAGGCGGGCCCGAAGAAGGAGGCGGCGGCGCTGTGGATCACGTAGCCCGCGGTCAGCTGCCAGAGGGTCGCGTGGCCGCTGATCAGGAGCAGCGCGAGCACGAGCTCGAGCGCGCCGCGGATCCCGTCGGTGGTCAGCATCACGAGCTGGCGCGGCAGACGGTCGGCCCAGACCCCGCCGGCGAGCAGCAGCACGACACGGACGAGCGTCCCGGCGCCGAGGATGAGGCCGAGGTCGGAGGCGCCGCCGCCGACGTGGAGGACGGCGAACGCGAACGCGATGAAGATCAGCCGGTCGCCGAACGACGAGGTCGCGCGGCCCAGCCAGACGAGCCGGTAGGCGCGGTGGCGGAGCGGTCCGAGCCGGTCGAGCGCGGGCACGCGCCGACCGTAGCGGCTTCTGCGGTTTGCATCCCCTCGCGGGAGGGGTAGGGTCGGGCGATGAGCGTCTTCAACCGCAGGAACGCCGCCGTCGGGTGGCTGACGTGGATGGTCGGGAAGCGCGTCCTCAAGAAGAAGGCGAAGGACGTCGTGCCGACCGTCGACCCGGAGACGAAGCGGCCGAACAAGAGCGCGATCGCGCTCCTGCTCGCGAGCGCCGTCGGTCTCGCGACCTTCTGGCGCCGCCGCTCCGTCGACGGCGACGACACCACCGTCACCGGCGAGTAAGCGGCACACTGGGCCGCGTGGCGGCGGAAGAGCGGACCGGCGAGGCGCGGCAGCGCGCGCTGCTCGCGGCGATCCCGGACCTGATGTTCCGGCTGCGCCGCGACGGCACCTACCTCGAGTTCGCGGGCGACACGTCCCGGCTCGCGACGCCGCACGACGAGCTCGTCGGCTCGAACATGTACGAGATCCTCCCGGAGCCGGTCGCGGAGGTGCTGATGGGCTGCGTCGAGGAGGCGCTCGCCGCAGGCGACCTGCGTTCGGTCGAGTACGAGCTGACGCGGCTGGGCGGTGACGTGCGCGAGTTTGAGGCGCGGGTCGTCCCGGTCGACGGCTCGCGCGACGAGGCCGTCGCGATCGTCCGCGACGTGACGGAGCAGCACCAGCTCGCGCGCGAGCTGCGGGAGTCGCGGCGGCGGGCGGTGGAGGCGGCAGACCGGGAGCGGCGGCGGTTCGAGCGCGACCTACACGACGGTGCGCAGCAGCGGCTGACGACCGCGAACGTCCACCTGCACGTGGCGCGGAAGTTCCTGGAGCTCGACCCGGGCCGCGCACGGGAGGCGCTCGCGACGGCGCAGAAGGAGCTCGAGGTGGGCATCCGCGAGATTCGGGAGCTCGTGCGGGGGCTGCAGCCGGCGGCGCTCGCGGCGGACGGGCTCGGCGCGGCCGTGCGGAAGCTCGTCGAGCGCGCGTCGATCCCGGTCGAGCTCGTCGAGCTGCCGAACGAGCGCCTGCCGGAGCCGGTCGAGCGGGCGCTCTTCTACTTCGTCTCGGAGTCGATCGCGAACGCGACGAAGCACGCGCGGGCATCCGAGATCGTCGTGCGCGTGGCGTCGGAGCACGACGTGGTGCGCGCGGAGGTGCGCGACGACGGCGTCGGCGGCGCGGCGCTGCGCCCGTCGGGCGGCATCGCCGGCCTCGGCGAGCGCCTGGGAGCGCTCGGCGGCACCCTCGAGATCGAGAGCGTGCCCGGGGGCGGGACCCGGCTCGTCGCGATCGTGCCGCTCGTCGACGGGATTCAGGCGTAGACGTAGACGGCCGACCCGGGCGGCATCAGCCCGTAGACGGTCGTCGCCACCCACATCGGGATGCGCGAGCAGCCGTGCGAGGCTGGGTACGGCGGCACGTCGGGATACCCGTGCACGGCGAAGCCGCGCAGGAAGTAGTTCGGGTAGTAGAGAACCCAGTCGAAGCCGGGCACCTTGCGGTAGACGTGCCAGACCCCGAGCGGCGTGTTGCCGGTCGCGCCGGTCGACGTGGCGACGATCAACACGACCCTGCCGCCGCGGACGACGAAGAGCACCTGGCGCGTCTTGTCGATCTCGACGTGGTCGCCGCCGAACCTGGCACCGGGAGTACGCGCTGCCTCCAGCCGGCGCCAGAGGCTCGCGTCGACGGTGCCGGTACGTGGGAGCCCCTCGACCTTCTGGAAGGCGTAGAGCGCCTCGACGTCGTCGTCGCCGTAGTAGCCGTCGGCCCTGACGGCGTAGTGGAGCTCCTGGAGCCGGCGCTCGAGCATGCGCACGCTCGGCCCGCGCGCGCCGGCCGCGAGCGAGGGAGAGACGACGGGAACGGCGAGGGTCCTGGCGACGCGCGCCCAGCCGTGCGCGGGCTTCGTCGTGACGGTGAGGCGGGCGGTGTGGGCGGCGCGGGTGTCCACCGTGGCGGGTGCGACGACGCGTCCGGCGGTCGCGGGGTGCAGCGTCGCTACGACCCGGACGGGCGAGCCGACGACCGGCGTGCCGCGGAGCGAGACGGTGAGCGTGGGCGTGACGAGCGTGCGGGCCGAGGCGGTGACGTTCCCGGCACGTACGACCCACGGCGTCGCGCGCAGCACGCGGACGCGCAGCGCGCCGTGGACGAACTGCCGCCCGCGATAGGTGATGGGCAGCCGTGGGACGACCGTTGCCCGGAGCGCGACGAACCGCCCATAGCGGGCCTTCCGCGGCGCGCTGAGCCTGAGCGAGATCGACGTGACCGGCGAGACGGGCTCGGTGCCGGCGTCGGTGGTGAGCGCGGGGTGCCAGTAGCCGGCGGCGTAGGCGTGGGTGACGGTCGTCCCGGTGGCCGTCTGCCCGTCGCCGAAGTCCCACGTGGTCGTGGACGACGCGCAGGCCGAGGTGAAGGTGACGGTGAGCGGCGCGGCGCCGACGACGGAGGTCGTCGCCTGGCTGCACGCAGCGTGTGCTGCCGGCGCGAACGTGAACGCCAGCGTCATGACCCCGATCAGCCTGCGCACCGCCGTGAGATTACTGATGGCCGTGGCCGTCAATTCGCCGAGGGCGGCTCGGCGGTGAACGTCGCCAGCAAGAGCGCCGTCCGCGCCTGCGCCTGCCTGAGCAGTGCCAGCGCCTCCGGATCCAGTTCGTCCGAGGGGCGCTGCTCGAGCTCGTCGATCGCCGCGCCGACGACCGTCAGGCGTCGTTCGAGATACGTGCGGCCACGTGGGCGGGTGTCGATCAGCACCGGGTTGATATCGACCGCCGGGCCGCACCCCTTGAGACGGTGGGGCCGGTGCCCACGATCTAGGATCGGCCGCATGCGCATGCGTGCCGCCGTCCTGCAGCAGTTCGGCCGACCGCTCGTCGTCCAGGAGGTCGAGCTGGCCGAGCCGGAGGCGGGGGAGGTGCTCGTCCGCCTCGTCGCATGCGGCGTCTGCCACACCGACCTCTACACCGCATCGGGCGCCGACCCCTCCGGCTACGCGCCGACCGTGCTCGGCCACGAGGGCGCAGGCGTCGTCGAACGCGTCGGAGGCGGCGTCACCTCCGTCGCCCCCGGCGACCACGTCGTCACGCTCTTCTCGCCGCAATGCCGCGACTGCATTCACTGCCGCTCCGACCGCACCAACCTCTGCCTCGCGATCCGCGACCAGCAGAACAAGGGCTACCTGCCCGACGGCACGACCCGGCTCTCCGCGAACGGCGAGCCGATCCGCCACTTCATGGGCACCTCCACGTTCGCCGAGTACACCGTGATGCCGGAGATCGCGCTCGCGAAGATCGATCCCGAGGCGCCCCTCGACGGCGCCGCACTCTTCGCCTGCGGGCTCTCGACCGGGATCGGGGCCGCCATGAACACGGCCAGGGTCGAGCCCGGCTCGACGTGCGTCGTCTTCGGCGCGGGCATGGTCGGTCTCGGCGCCGTCATCGGCTGCCGGCTCCAGGGCGCCGAGCGCATCGTCTGCGTCGATCTCTCGGCGGAGCGCCTGAGGCTCGCGACGCAGCACGGCGCGACCGAGACGATGGTCGGCGGCCCCGACGTCGTCGAGCGGATCGTCGAGTCGACCGGAGGTTTCGGCGTCGACTACACCTTCGAGGCGACGGGCAACGTGCAGGTGATGCGACAGGCGGTCGAATCGGCGCGCATGGGCTGGGGGCTCTGCACCGTCGCCGGGGTCGCCGGCAAGGGAGAGACGCTCGACATCGTCCCGCGCTACCTGATCACCGGGCGGCGCGTCGCCGGCTCGTCGTTCGGCGGCGTCAAGGGCCGCGACGGCGTCCCGAGGCTCGTCGACCGGTGGCTCGCGGGCGACATCGACGCCTCGTCGTTCATCTCCCACCGCCTCACGCTCGACGAGGTCAACCGGGGGTTCGAGCTGATGGAGGCGCAGGACGGCATCCGCAGCGTGATCGAATTCAGGTGACGTGATGATCATCGAGCGCGCGGAACATCCGAGCTGGACGTCGAACGCCTACCTCGTCGCCGACGGCGGCCGCGGCGTGCTCATCGACTCGAACGGCGTCGAGGACCCGCTCCTCGAGATCGTCGACGAGGCGGGGATCGAGATCACCCATGTGCTCGTCACGCACGGAGACATGGATCACGTCGCCCGGATCGACGAGCTCGGCGACCGTGTCGGTGCGCCCGTCGTGCGTTCCTATGGCTCCGATCCGATCGCGTCCGGGCCGCTGGAGATCCGCGCGATCTCGACGCCGGGGCATGCGGTCGAGCACTGGGCGCTGCTCGTGAACGGCACCGACTGCTTCACCGGCGACTGCCTCTTCAAGGGCACCGTCGGCGGCACCGGCAACGGCGGCCCGAACGGGTACGCGAACCAGGTGGACTCGATCATGAACAAGCTGATGACGCTCCCGCCCGAGACACGGATCCACCCGGGCCACACGCTCCCGTCGACGATCGGGGACGAGTGGGAGTCGAATCCGTTCATCCGCATCTGGCGGGGCCTCGACGCAGAGGGGAACGAGCCCTGTCGTGTGCGGGGCCGGGACGCGACGCTGATCCTGTTCGGGCCGGACTACGACGGCACGCACAAGGCCTGGGTGCGCTACCCCGACGGGCGGGACGCGATCGTCGGCGGCAGCCAGGTCGAGCGCCTGTAACCGGCCCGCGGCGAAGACTCGAATTCGTTTCACCTACCTGTCCGACAGCGCCGATGACAGCGCGTCGCTCCGCTGCTTTCATCGACGCATGCAGCGCGAGGCGCCCGTGACGGTCAAGCAGGTCTACGCGATGGCGGCTGCGCTCTGCAAGAGCCGGGGCGAGCGGTTTCCGGCGAACCGGGGCGAGGCGTCGGACCTGATCGAGAGGCTCCGGAAGGAGGGCGAGTGAGCGCACTCGACGACGACCTCGACGAGCTCGACGACTTCGTCTTCGAGCCGACGGCGTGGGACTTCGCGGTGACGATGGGGATCCGCGTCGAGCCGGACGACGACCGGCCTGCGCTCGAGGAGCTCGCCGACGCGATGCTCGTGTGGATGGAGGACGGGCCGGAGCTCGAGCGCCTGACGGATGCGGCGCTCGACCGCCTGTGGGAGCCGGAGCTCGAGCGGGTGGTGCGCGACGGGCTGGCACGGCTGTCGGGGGACGACGAATGGCGGGTGGGCGCGGAGGCCGCCATCCGCGAGTTCGAGCGCGGCCCACGACAAGCCGAGGTCTCGCGCGAGGTCGTGCGTCACCTGGCGATGCAGCTCTCGCACGTCGATGCTCCCGTGTTCTTCTGCGTGCTCTGCCTCGACGACGGCATCAGGAACGCGGCCGAGGATCCCGCTCGGCGCCGCGAGCTCGCGACGCGCGCTGCCGTCGTCGCCGCGCGAGATGCCGCGGTGCCGGAGGCGGAGCTCGCGCGCGTCGTCGCGCGTCCGACCGCGGTGCTCGAACTCGGGACGGCGGCGCGCCGAGCCGCGGTGCGGCGGCGGCTCGGCAGGCTCGCCCACTACGGCCGCGAGTCCGTTCGCGGGCTCGCGGCCGAGCTCAGGCTGCTCGCGGAGGAGCCGCTGCCGGCACGGGCCGAAGACGACGACGTGTGGGAGGTGGTGTGCGGGCGACTGGTCGCGGCGGCTGCCCGACCCGAGGAGAACTGACAGCGCCGACGGCCGCCGACGAGGCGGAACCGAACTGAACCGAACCGAACCCACGCCCAGCCCGGGCCGAGCGACCCCGCAGCCGTTCTCGACGTGACCCGAGAGCGGAGCCCCCGCGGAGCCGGCCCCACCCGGCCCCGCGGCATGCTCGACGCGCGCCCGCCACCGCCGTCCCTCCCCCAAGTTCCGAGCGGTGCAGGCGACTACCGTCCCGGAATCTAGAGGCCGTCCCGTCGGCCGTGAGGATGATCCTCGGAGTCCCCGCATCATCCTCCAGAGGGATTTCGAGACCCGTCAGGACCCCGGCGTACACTGGGCGTCCGCGCATGAGCCAGGCCGATTTCGTCCACCTGCACGTCCACTCCGAGTACTCGATCCTCGACGGCGCCTGCCGCATCGGCGACCTCGTCCAGCGGGCGACGGAGCTCGAGATGCCGGCCGTCAGCCTCACCGACCACGGCTCCATGGCGGGGGCGGTGCAGCTGTGGAAGGCGACCCGCTCGACCGGCGTGAAGCCGGTGATCGGCTGCGAGGTCTACGTCGCCGCCGACCGCACGGCGCACGAGAAGGGCAACGCCCACCTGACGCTCCTCGCGGCCGACAACACGGGCTACGCGAACCTCATCAAGCTCTCCTCGCTCGGCTACCTGGAGGGGTACTACTACAAGCCGCGCGTCGACTGGGAGCTCCTCGACCGCCACTCGGACGGCCTGATCGCGCTCTCCGGCTGCCTCTCCGGGCGCGTCTGCAAGGCGCTCGAGGAGAACCGCGTCACCGACGCCGAGGGCGAGCTCGACCGCCTGACGCAGACGTTCGGCAAGGAGAACGTCTACGTCGAGCTCCAGAACGCGCATCTCGACGTGCAGGCACGGATCCTGCCCCAGCTCGCGCAGCTCGCCGGCAAGGCCGGGCTGCCGACGGTCGCGACCGGCGACGTCCACTACCTGCGCGACACCGACGCGCGCGCGCACGAGGCGCTGCTCTGCATCCAGTCCGGCGACTCGCTCAAGAACCCGAACCACTGGCGGTTCGAGACCGACCACTTCTACTTCAAGTCGCCGCAGGAGATGGCCGCCGACTTCCCCGGCCACGAGGCGGCGCTGCGGCGCACGCTCGAGGTCGCGGAGCGCTGCAACGTCGAGATCGAGCTCGGGCGGATCCTGCTGCCGAAGTTCGACGTGCCGGAGGGCCGCGACTCGTTCGACTACCTCGTCGAGCAGTGCGAGAAGGGCCTCTCCCGCCGCTACGAGACGGTGACGCCCGAGCTCCAGGAGCGCCTCCGGTTCGAGCTGAAGACGATCAAGGAGATGGGCTTCGCCGACTACTTCCTGATCGTCTGGGACTTCATCGGCTTCGCCAAGCGGAACGGGATCGGCGTCGGCCCGGGCCGCGGCTCGGCGGCCGGGAGCCTCGTCGCCTACTGCCTCGAGATCACGAACCTCGACCCGATCCGCTACGACCTTCTCTTCGAGCGATTCCTCAACCCGGGCCGCAAGTCGATGCCCGACATCGACATCGACTTCGCGGTCGAGGGGCGGGAGCGCGTGATCAACTACGTGCGCGAGAAGTACGGCTCCGACCGTGTCGCGCAGATCATCACGTTCTCGACGATGGCCGCCCGCGCAGCGGTCCGCGACGCGGGCCGCGTGCTCGAGATTCCCTACGGCGTCGTGGACAAGATCGCGAAGCTCATCCCCGAGGGGCCGGGGCAGACGCTCGCCGACGCCGCCGAGCTGCGAAAGGCCGTCGCCTCCGACCCGGTTGCGAAGGAGATCCTGGAGCTCGCCGAGCCGCTCGAGGGACTGACGCGCGCCGACTCCATTCACGCCGCCGGCGTCGTGATCGGCGCGGAGCCGCTGATCGACGTCGTGCCGCTGCAGCAGAAGGGCGGCGACCAGGAGATCGTCACGCAGTTCAACATGTCGGACGTCGAGGCGCTCGGCCTGCTGAAGATGGACTTCCTCGGCCTGCGCAACCTCGACGTGATCGCGAAGGCGTGCGACCTCGTCGGGAACCTCGACATCGAGAAGATCCCGATGGACGACCGCAAGACGTACGCGATGCTCCAGAAGGGCGACGCCGCGGGCGTCTTCCAGTTCGAGTCGTCGGGCATGCGCGAGGCGCTCCGCCAGGTGAAGCCCACCGAGTTCGAGGACCTGATCGCGCTCGTCGCGCTCTACCGGCCGGGCCCGATGCAGTACATCCCGAACTACGCCGCGCGCAAGGCGGGCAGGGAGGCGGTCACCTTCCCCGACCCGCGCCTGAAGCCGATCCTCGGCTCGACGTACGGCATCTCCATCTACCAGGAGCAGTCGATGGAGATCGCGAAGGCGATCGCGGGGTTCTCGCCGGCCGAAGCCGACGACCTCCGCAAGGCGATCGGCAAGAAGATCCACGCGCTGATGGCGTCGCTGAAGAACAAGTTCATCGAGGGGTGCATTGCGAACGACACTTCGGAGCAGGTCGCGAAACAGCTGTGGGACGACATCGAGAAGTCGCAGGACTACTCGTTCAACAAGTCGCACGCCGCCTGCTACGCGCTGATCGCCTACCAGACGGCCTGGCTGCGTGCGAACCACCCGTGCGAGTACATGGCGGCGCTCATCAGCTCCGTCATGTCGACGAAGGACCGCGTGCCGTTCTACGTCAACACCTGCCACGAGCTCGGCATCGAGGTGCTGCCGCCGGACGTGAACGAGTCGATGACCGACTTCGCCGTCGTCGAGGGGAAGATTCGCTTCGGCCTGAACGCCGTCAAGGGCGTGGGGGAGACCGCGTGCCGCGCGATCATCGCCGCGCGCGAGGCGGAGGGGCCGTTCACGTCGATCTGGGACTTCGCCGAGCGCGTCGACCCGTCGGTGTCGAACAAGCGCGTGCTCGAGGCGCTCGTCAAGTGCGGCTCGCTGCCCGGGTCGCGCAGGGGCAACATCGAGGTGCTCGAGCAGGCGGTCGCGTGGGGGCAGAAGCAGCAGGCCGACCGGCTCGCCGGCCAGGCGTCGATCTTCGATCTCGGCCCCGCGGAGGAGGAGAAGCCGAAGCACCACCCGCCGACGCCGACCGAGGAGTACGAGAAGAACGAGCTGCTGCGCCTGGAGAAGGAGGTGCTCGGCCTGTACGTCTCGGAGCACCCGCTCTCCGGCATCCGCGACCAGCTACGGCGCAAGACGGACGCGTCGATCGCCGAGCTCGACCGCCGCCGCGACGGCGAGGTCGTCACCGTCGGCGGCATCGTCGCCGCCGTCCGGCACATGACCACGAAGCGCGGCGACGCGATGGTCTTCCTGCGCCTCGAGGACGTGACCGGCGGCGTCGAGGCGGTCGTCTTCAACCAGACCTACGACCGTGCCCGCGAGCTCTGCACAGCCGACCGGATCCTGATCGTGAAGGGCCGCGTCGACCGAAAGGAGGGCGAGACGAAGCTCGTCGCGATGGAGCTCGCCTCCTTCGAGGCGGTGCCGGAGCTGCGCGAGGTGCGGCTCAAGATCGACGCGACGAAGGCCCGCGCCGGCACGATCCGCGAGCTCGCGCAGCTGATCAGGGACTTCCCCGGCGAGTCGCCCGTCTACGCGGACCTCCTCACCTCGCAGGGGAAGAAGGTCTACGCTTTCGGTCCGCAGTTCCGGGTGAAACCGGCGCCGGACTTCTACGCCGAGGTGAAGATGCTGCTCGGCGAGTCCGCCGTCGCCTGAGCCGACCGGCGGCAAAACCCTACCCATTCGTACGGATTGCGTTAATTCCGCACGTGGCACAGGATGGGTGAACCGTTCCGTTCGTTACACCGAACGAGAGAGCAAAGGGGAGGAACGGAGCACGATGACCACCGCTGAGACGAACATCAGGCCGACGGAGCAGGAGCTCGTCGAGCGCTGGCGCGCCGAGGAGCTCGAGCGGGCCGGCTACCCCGCGAACCTCGCGGCGGAGCTCGCGATGCGGCCGGACGTCGACCTGCACCACGCGGCCGAACTCCTGCTCAAGGGCTGCACGCCCGAGCTCGCGGCGCAGATCCTGCTGTAGGCACGGCCTCCGGCCGGGCATCAGGGCAGAATCGCCCCTGATGCTCGCGTACATCCCCTCGCCGCACACGGGCGTCGTCGACGTCGGCCCGCTGCACCTCCACATGTACGGGCTGACGCTCCTCGTGGCGATCGTCGCGTGCATCTGGCTCAGCGGGCGGCGCTGGGTCGCGCTCGGCGGCGACTGGGATCTCGTCACGCGCGTCGCCGTCTGGGGCGTCGGCTTCGGCGTCGTCGGTGCGCGCGCCTACCACGACATCACCTCCTGGAGCGAGGTGCCCAACCCGAAGTGGCAGGGGATCTTCGAGGTCTGGAGAGGCGGCCTCGGCGTCTGGGGCGGGATCGCCCTCGGCACGCTCGTCGGGGCGGCCGTCGTCCGTCGCGCCCGCGTCAGCCCGGCGCTCTTCATGGACGTCGTCGCGCCCGGCCTCCTGCTCGCCCAGGGGATCGGCCGCATCGGCAACTGGTGGAACCAGGAGCTCTACGGCAAGCCGACGACCCTGCCGTGGGCGCTCGAGATCGACGTCGACCACCGCCAGCTCCAGTACTTCGACCGCGCCACCTACCACCCCACATTCCTCTACGAGCTGATCTGGGACCTCGCCGGCGTCGCCGTCCTCCTCTACGTCGCGCGGCGCTTCACGATCCGGCCGCCGGGCCTCTTCGCGCTCTACGTCGCCTGGTACTGCTTCGGCCGCTTCTTCGAGGAGCTCCTGCGGATCGACCCCGCCCACCACATCGCGGGCCTGCGCCTGAACGCCTGGGTCTCGGCGCTCCTATTCGTCGCCGCCGTCGCCTGGTTCCTCTGGCTCCACCACCCGAAGCGCCGTCGCAGACCGCCGAAGCAGGAGCACCGGCCCGCGATGGCCATCCCGCGCGGCCGCGTCCGGTAGCGGCAGTACTCTCCCCGGCGATGCCGGTCGCCGTCCGAGAGCTCGAGCTGGACCTCGACGCGTTCGAGGGCCCGTTCGACCTCCTGCTCAGCCTCGTCCTGCGCGAGGAGCTGCCCCTGCGCGAGGTCGACCTCGCCGCCATCGTCGTCTCGTTCGTCGAGCACCTCGCCGAGCGCGGCGAGCTCGACCTGGACGCCTGCGGCGAGTTCCTCGTGCTCATCTCGGCGCTCCTCGAGCTAAAGGCGCGGGCGATGTTCCCCGAGGAGGAGGCGGAGCTCGCCGACCTCGAACCCGAGGAGGCGGCCGAGGAGCTCGCCCGCCGGCTCGCCGAGTACCGGCGCGCGAAGGAGGCGGCCGCGTTCCTCCGCGACCGGCTCGCCGCGCGCCGCGACCTCCACTTCCGGCTCGGCCCGGCGCCGCTCGCACCGCGGGTCGAGCGGAAGCTCGCGCCGCAGGATCCGGAGAAGCTCGCGGGGGTGCTGCGCGCGCTCGCGGTCGAGCCGCCGGCGCCGTCGGTCGCCCACATGGCCCTCCGGTTCCCCCCGGTGTCGCAGTTCCTCGACCGCTGGCGGTCGCTCCTACGCCGCCGCAGCCGCTTCGACTTCGACCAGGAGGTCGACGGCCTCTCGCGCGTCGAGGTGGCCGTCGCCTTCCTCGCGCTGCTCGAGCTGCGCAAGCAGAACGAGATCGCAATCGCGCAGGCGGCGCCGTTCGCCCCGATAAGGATTTCCCGTGCCGACGCCGAAAGGAGTCTCTCTTGGACGGCCCACTCCGCCTGATCACCACCGAAGCGACGCCCGCCGCCGAGCTGGCGCGGACGCTCGAGGCGCTGCTCGTCGTCGCTTCGCAGCCGCTTCCGCCGGAGGAGCTCGCCGCCGCCGCCGAGGCCGATGCGGCCCAGGTGGAGGAGGCGCTCGAGCTGCTCGCGGAACGCTACTGCGAGGAGCGGAGCGGCATCGTGCTCGAACACGTCGCCGGCGGCTGGGCGTTCCGCGCCGCCGCCTCCGCGTCCGAGGCCTGCTCGCGCCTCTTCGAGAAGCCGGCCGAGAAGGGGCTTTCGCAGGCGGCACTCGAGACGCTTGCGATCGTCGCGTACCTCGGCCCGGTGACGCGGCCCGAGGTCGCCCGGATCCGCGGCGTCAACGTCGACGGCGTGGTCGCCGGTCTCGTCGAGCGGGGACTGATCGCCGAGGGCGGCCGCGACCAGGAGTTCGGCGCGATCCGCTACCGGACGACGCCGCTCTTCGAGCGCATCTTCGGCCTCGAGTCGCTCGCCGCGCTCCCGCGCGTCGACGACCTCGGCTCGGACGTCGCCGAGATCCGCCACCGCCTCGAGGCGGTCGCGGAGCAGCGCACCGCCTAGAGACCGCGCGCTACGGTGACGTCGTGGACGTCACCGACCGGACCTTCGAGAGCGAGGTGCTCGACCGCTCGAAGCGGGAGCCGGTCGTCGTCGACTTCTGGGCCGACTGGTGCGGGCCGTGCAAGACGCTCGCGCCGGTGCTCGAGCAGGCGGCCGCCGAGCACGGCGTGACGCTCGCGAAGCTCGACGTCGATGCGAACCAGCTCGTCGCGGAGGAGTACGGGATCCGCGGCATCCCGGCCGTGAAGGCGTTCCGGAACGGGCACGTCGTCGCCGAGTTCGTCGGCGCCCAGCCGAAGGCGGCCGTCGAGGCGTTTCTCGCGGAGCTGACGAAGCCGCCGGTGGCCGAGAGCGTCGACGACCCCGAACTGAAGGCGGCGCTCGACGCCCACGACTACGAGCGCGCGTTCGAGCACCTCCTGGCCGGCGTCCGCGACGACCCCGACCGCACCCGCGAGACCATGGTCGCGCTCTTCGGCGAGCTCGGCCACGAGCACCCGCTCGTGGTCGCGTACCGCCGGCGGTTGGCTTCGGCTCTCTACTGATGACGTAACCCGAGGGTGCTGCTCCGATGGGGAGCATGACCCTCACCGTTCATCCCTACGTCATCTACGCCTCCACGGCCCTGGGATTTGACGACGCGGTCGAGGCCACGCGCGCCGCTCTCGCCGACGAGGGCTTCGGCGTCCTCTGCCAGATCGACGTGCGCGCGACGCTGCAGGAGAAACTCGGTGTCGAGCGCGACCCCTACGTCATCCTCGGCGCCTGCAACCCGCCGCTCGCGCACCGGGCCCTCGAGACCGAGATCGAGCTCGGCGCGCTCCTTCCCTGCAACGTCGTCGTCGCGGTCCAGGAAGGGCTGACGACGATCTTCGCGATCGACCCGATCCGCATGCTCGGGATCAGCGGCAACCCCGCGCTCGAGCCCGTCGCCCAGGAGGTGCACCACCGCCTCCAGCGCGTGATCGACCGCGTCGCCGCATGCTGACGCTCTGGCAGACCGAGTGGTGCCGCGGCTCGCAGCGCGTCCGCCAGCGGCTGACCGAGCTCGGCCTCGACGTCCTCCTCCGGCAGGTGCCGGCCGAGCCCCGCCGCCGCTACGAGCTCCTCGCGCGCTTCGACGAGACCCAGGTGCCGCTCCTCGAGACGGATACCGCCCTCGCGATCGTCGGCAGCGACGAGATCCTCGCCTGGCTCGACGAGCACTACGAGGAGCGCACCGATGCGCCGATGCACCGGGCGCGGGCCGAGCGTTCCCTCGCGAAGCGCTGCGCCGAGAGCACCGCGACGGTTTGAGGCGCGACCCCGTCGGGACCGACGGGGATGAGATCTTCCACGGGGCCCGCGCACGAGCCGATCCCGAGGGCGGATCCGCGTCTACCGGGACGTCGTGCTGCCGGCGAACGCGGGCTGAGCCGCGACCTCGGCCACGACCTCGACGATCGCGCCCTCGGGCTGCACCGGCACGACGTTGCCCTCGACCCTCGCCCCGTCGACGACGACGTCGCGCACCCGGCCGACGGCACCGCGCTCCTTGTGCACCTCGATGCGGTAGGTCGCGCCCCGGAAGACCCGCTCGGCGACGAAGCCCTCCCATTCCGCCGGCAGGCACGGGTCGATCCGCAGCCCGTCGTGCTCGGGGCGGATGCCGAGGATCCACTGCGTCACGGCGACGAGGTTCCAGGCAGCCGTGCCGGTGAGCCAGGAGTTCTTCGCCTCGCCGGGGGTGGGCGCCTCGCGTCCGGCGATCATCTGGGCGTACACGTAGGGCTCGCAGCGGTGCACGTCGGAGAGCTCCTCCCGCGCCGACGGGTTGATGCGCAGGTAGTAGTCGAGCGCCGCCTCGGGCGACCCCGCGATCGTCTCGGCGATCGTCACCCACGGGTTCGTGTGGCAGAAGACGCCGCCGTTCTCCTTGTAGCCGGGCGGGTACGACGTGATCTCGCCGAGCTCGGGGCGGTAGCGCGAGTACGCCGGCGCGAGGAGCATGATCCCGTGCGGCGTCGCGAGCCGCTCGCGCACCGCGGCGAGCGCCCGGCGGGCGCGCCCGTCCTCGACGCCGATCCCGGCGAGCACGCAGATCCCCTGCGGCTCGACGAAGAGCCTTCCCTCGTCGTTTCCGACCGATCCGACCGGAAGGCCCGCATGGTCGTACGCGCGGCGAAACCACGCGCCGTCCCAGCCGTGCCGCCCGACCGCCTCGATCATCCGCGCCCGGGCGTCGAGGATCGGGCCCGGGTCGTCCACGAGCGCCGCGAGCTCTGCGGCCGCGAGCACGAACAGGCCGCCGATGAAGACGGACTCGGCCATGCCGCCCTCGCGATACGGGCCCGACTGGAACGACTCGCCGGGGCTCTCCGAGAAGCAGTTCAGGTTGAGGCAGTCGTTCCAGTCTGCGCGGCCGATCAGCGGCAGCCCGTGCGGCCCGAGCCGGTCGAGGGTGTAGCGGCAGGCCCGTTCCAGGTGCTCGGCGAGCCGCGTCTCCGAACCCGGCTCGTTGTCGTACGGCACCGGCTCGCCGAGCACCGAACGGTCGCCGGTCTCCTTCACGTAGGCGGCGGCGGCGAGGATCAGCCAGAGCGGGTCGTCGTTGAAGCCCGTCCCGACGGCGTCGTTGCCGCGCTTGGTCAGCGGCTGGTACTGGTGCCACGCACCGCCCGACGGAAGCTGCGTCGCCGCGAGGTCGAGCAGCCGCTCCCGCGCCCGCTCGGGCACGAGGTGGACGAACCCGAGCAGGTCCTGGTTTCCGTCGCGGAAGCCGATCCCGCGGCCGACGCCCGTCTCGAACGACGAGGCCGAGCGGGAGAGGTTGAACGTCGCCATGCACTGGTACTGGTTCCACGTGTCGACCATCCGGTCGACGTGCTCGTTCGGCGTCGACACCTGCAGCCGCGCGAGCAGCCGCGCCCAGTGCTCCCGTAGCGCCGCGAGCGCCTCCTCGACCGCCGGCGGGTCGCGGTAGCGGGCGAGCACCGGTGCGACGACGCGCTTGTCCACGACGCCCGGCGCGGCGAACTTCCGGTCGCGCGGGTTCTCGGCGTAGCCGAGGACGAAGACGACCTCGCGGCTCTCGCCCGGCTGGAGCCGCAGCTCGACGCGGTGCGACCCGCAGGGCGCCCAGCCGTGTGCGAGCGAGCCCCGCGAGCGGCCCTCCTCCACCGCGAGCGGGCGGTCCCAGCCGCGACCCGGCCCGAGGAACGCGTCCCGCTGCGAGTCGAAGCCGGCGACCGGCTCGGAGCAGGCGAAGTAGGCGAAATGGTCGCGGCGCTCGCGGTACTCCGTCAGGTGGTAGACGACGCCGCCCTCGACCTCGGCCTCGGCGAGCGAGAGGTTGCGCTGCAGGTTCGTCGCGTCGTCGAGCGCGTCCCAGAGGCAGAACTCGACGGCGCTGAAGAGCGAGAGCGACGCCGGCGTCCCGCGGTGGTTGGCGACACGGGTGCGCCAGAGCTCGATCGTCTCGCCGAGGGGGACGAGGTACGTCGTCTCCACCTCGATCCCGGCGCGGCGCGAGGCGACGACGGTGTAGCCAAGCCCGTGGCGGCAGCGGTAGTCGTCGAGCTCGCCGCGCGCGGGCCGCCAGAACTCGCCCGTCGCGTCATCGCGGACGTAGAGGTGGCGGCCGCCGCCGTCGTCGAGCGGCGCCGCGTTGTACCGGAAGCGCGTGAGGCGGCGTAGGCGCGCGTCGCGGAAGAACGAGTAGCCCGCTCCCGTGTTGGAGACGATCGAGAAGAACTCCTCGCAGCCGAGGTAGTTGATCCACGGCAGCGGCGTGTCCGGCCTCGTGATCACGTACTCGCGGGCCCCGTCGTCGAAGTGTCCGAAGCGCATCGTCCTACCGCGGCGCCGCCGTCGAGCCCCGCACGACGAGGCGGGTCTCGAGCTCGACGCGCAGCCCTTCGGTGCGCTGACCGTCGACGAGCCGGTTCAGGAGGCTGACGGCGGTGCGGCCGAGCTCCGCGACCGGCTGTCGGACCGTCGTCAACGGGGGGAAGACGCTCTCGGCGAGCCCGGTGTCGTCGAAGCCGGCGATCGAGAGGTCGCCGGGGATACGCAGCCCCCGCTCGAACGCGGCTCGCATCGCGCCGACGGCGAGGTTGTCGTTCGAGGCGAAGATCGCCGTCGGCGGCTGCCCGAGTCGCAGGAGCGCGGTCGTGGCCGCCTGGCCGGTCGCGAACGTGTAGTCGCCGCCCGCGACGAGCTCGGGCGCGAACGGGATGCCCGCCGCCGCGAGCGACAGCCGGTAGCCCTCGAGCCGCTCCTCGCTCGCGACCCAGCCGCGCGTGCCGGTGATCATTCCGATCCGCCGGTGACCGAGCGCGATCAGGTGATCGACCGCGGCGCGGGCGCCGGCGGAGTGGTCCGCCGACACGGCCGGAATGCCGTCGGGCACGGGCTGCCGCGGGTCGGCGACGACGAACGGGTAGCCCTGCGCCCGCAGGCCGCGCAGCTCTGCGCCGGTCTCCTCGGGCAGCACGAGGATCGCGCCGTCCGTCGTCCCGGTCATCAGCCGCTCGAGGAGCGTCACCTCGCGCTCGTGCTCGTGGTGGGTGGGGCAGAGGACGACCCGCTGGTCCTGCTCGTGCAGCGCCTCCGCGGCGCCCGCGAGGATCGCGGTGAAGTAGCTCTCGTTCACGTACGGGACCGTGAAGCCGATCAGGCCCGTCCGGCCGCCGGAGAGGGCGCGCGCGCTGCGGTTCGTCGTGAAGCCGTGGTCGCGCATCACGCGCAGCACCTCCTCGCGCGTCGCCGGGGCGACGTCCGGGCGGCCGTTCGCGACGCGCGAGACCGTCGCCACGGAGACGCCGGCGAGCCGCGCGACGTCGCGGATCGTCAGCCTCGCCTGGCGCACCGCGCTCATGGTCTCGGAAACGTTATCGGGAACGTCGGCCGGATGTCACGTCGAACTGCCCATCGTGAGGCGTGTTTTCTACGCATTTCAACGGTCGCTGGCTTTGGTAACGGTACCGGTAACACACGGAGGTACGGGCTGGTGGCACGGGACAGGACGGGAGGCAACGGCGCGTTCGTCCGCCCGTCGAGGCACGTACTTCCGCGCAGGCGCGAGGAGCGATTGCCGGATGTGTCACCGGCTCGTTCGCGCGAGCCTGACCGGGCCGGCGACCGCCCAGGGTGGTCGCGGCCGATTGACCAAGAGGAGGAACGGATGGTCACTCGCAGGAAGAGATTCGTCGTCGGCTGGGCGCTCGTCGCCCTGGTCGCCGTCTGCGTCGGAGCGACGCTCGGCACCAGCGGCGCAGGCGCCTCGTACCAGGCGAAGGCATACCCGCGCGCTCAGACGCTGATCACGAGCGGGACGCAGTGGGGGAACATCGCCGGCATGAACCCGTATGTCGGCAACTACGCAGCCGGCATGGTGGGTCTCGTCAACGAGACGCTCCTCCGGTACGACCCCCTCAAGGACAGGTACATCAACTGGCTCGCCAGGTCCGCGAAGTGGACCGGGGCGAACCAGTACACGGTCGTCGTCCGCCCCAACGTCAAGTGGTCGGACGGCAAGCTGTTCACGGGGAGTGACGTCGCCTTCAACGTCAACCTCCAGCGCTTCAGCACCGGCCAGTGGAACAACCTCTGGCAGAACCTGAAGATGCCCATCGTCGTCAAGGGCAACACGGTCGTCTTCAACTTCAAGGGGACGCCGAACTACGTGCAATGGCAAAACATGATGTGGAACATCCCGATGATCAGCCCGGTGCAGGGCAAGGTCATCACCACTGCGCAGCAGCTGACGACGTACAACCCGCACACCCCGATCGGCACGGGCCCGTACAAGCTCGACACGCACGGGTTCGACGTGACGACGCGCGTCGTCTGGGAGAAGCGGGCGCACTGGTGGGCCGCCGCGCAGGGTCTCGCCCCGTCGCCGGCCCCGAAGTACGTGATCGACCTCGTCAACACGAGCAACACGAACAGCCTGTCCGCGGTGCTCGCCGGCGTGGAGGACCTCAACAACAACTACCTGCCGGGCGTTGCCAAGCTCGCCGACGCAGGCAAGGTCCGCACGTACTTCAAGAAGGCGCCGTACATGCTGTCGGCCAACACCGCCTGGCTCGAGCCGAACGTCGCGCACCAGCCTCTGAGCGACGTGACGTTCCGCAAGGCGCTTGCGATGGCGATCGACGTCAACAAGATCGTCAAGGACGACTACGGGAACCTCGTGCTCAAGGCGAGCGCGAGCGGCCTGCTCCCGACGTGGAGCAAGACGATCAACAAGAGCCTCGTCGCGAAGTACGGCTTCAAGCACGACGTGGCCGGCGCGAAGGCGCTGCTCCAGAAGGCCGGCTACAAGCTGGAGGGCGGCTACTTCGCGAACAAGGACGGCTCGAAGATCGATCTCGAGATCGCCGTCCCGCAGGGCTGGTCGGACTGGGAGGCCGCCCGGGACATGATCGTCGCGTCCGCGAAGGACGCCGGGATCCGCATCCACGCCAAGGTGAAGGACTTCAACACCTGGCAGTCGGATCGCAACACGGGCAACTTCGACCTCGTGGTCGACAACAACTACCAGCTCAGTGACAACCCGTGGACGTACTGGAACGGGATCTTCCACCTGCCGGTGATCACGACGGGCACGGGGCAGACGTTTGCGAACTTCGGTCGCTACGAGAACCAGAAGGCGTGGACGCTGACCCAGCAGCTCGACAAGACCGCGCCGACGCAGGTGGCGAAGATCAAGTCGATGAACGATCAGCTGCAGACGATCCTCATGAAGGAACTGCCGCTGATTCCGCTCTGGTACAACGGCATCTGGGCGCAGATGACGTCGAAGTACTGGACGAGCTGGCCCTCCGCGACCAGCGACCACCAGTACATCGCGGCGATGTGGCGCGGGTACCTCCAGATGACGGGGATCGACACGATCACCCACGTCGAGAGCACGAGGCAGGCGGCGAGCGGACGCTAGCCCGCGAGCCGGAACAGGCAATGAGCGAGCTCCGTCCCTCCCCCCGGCAGTCCCGGTGGGGAGGGACGGTCGCCCGCCGTCTTCGCGAACCGGGAGGGGCGCCCCCGTGGGCCGGTACCTGCTGAGGAAGCTCGGGATCTACTGCGTGACCTTCGTCGCGGCGGTGACCGTCGACTGGGCGATCCCGCACCTGATGCCGGGCAATCCCGTGCTCACGCTGATGGGACGGATCCAGATCCAGGATCCGCAGGTCGCCCAGCACGTCTACGACAACTACATGAGGTCGTTCAACCTCGACCTCCCCCTCTGGAAGCAGTACTGGTACTTCTGGGTCTCGCTCTTCCACGGCGACCTGGGCTCGAGCATCCTCCAGTTCCCCTCGCCGGTCTCGTCGATCATCGTCCACGCGGTCCCGTACACGCTCGGGCTGCTGCTGCCGGCGATCCTGCTCTCCTGGTACGTCGGCAACAAGATCGGCGCTCTCGCGGCCCGCCGGAAGGTGCTCGACAACACGCTGCTGCCGCTCGGCTACGTGCTGACGGCGACGCCGTACATGTGGCTCGCGATCCTCATGTGCTGGGTCTTCGCGATCACGCTCGACGTCCTGCCGGTCGGGTTCGCCTACAGCCCGACCGCAGGCCGCGGCTGGTCGTTCGCCTTCGCGCTCGACCTGCTGCGCCACTGGATCCTGCCGTTCCTCTCGCTCTTCCTCGTTGCGTGCGGCGGGTGGGCGATCGGGATGCGCAACATGATCATCTTCGAGCTCGAGTCCGACTACGCGCACTACCTGGAAGCGCTCGGGGCGCCGCGCCGCCTCGTCCGCAAGTACGCGTTCCGGAACGCGATGCTGCCGCAGATCACCGGCCTCGCCCTCCAGCTGGGCGCCGTGATCGCCGGTTCGCTCGTCACCGAGATCGTCTTCTCGTATCCCGGCCTCGGCTACCAGATCTACCGGGCGATCACGAACGAGGACTACTTCGTGATCCAGGGGATCTTCCTGTTCATCATCCTCGGCGTCCTGATCGCGAACTTCATCGTCGACGTCGTCTACGTGCTCGTCGACCCGAGGACGCGGATCGGGATGGAGGGCGGGCAGGCATGACCGCGACGGTCGCCGTCAAGTCGACGTCCGCGCCCGAGGCGGCCGCGCCGACGATCTCGGGAGCGCGGGAGACGTTCCACTTCGCCGTTCGCAACCGCAAGCTTCTCGTCGGCCTCGCCTTCGTGACCTTCATGCTGCTGTTCGCCCTGATCGGGCCCGCGTTCGCCCGGCACCCGGCACTCGAGTACGGCGGCCGCGTCTCGCTCTCGCCGACGACGAGCGACGGCTATTGGTTCGGCACGACGCTCCTCGGCCAGGACGTCTACGCGCAGTTCGTGAACGGCCTCCGCCTCGCGTTCGTCGTCGGTGTGCTGGGAGGCGGCATCGCGGCCGTCGTCGGGATGCTGGTCGGGTTCACGGCCGGGTACCGCGGCGGCGTCGTCGACGAGCTCCTGAACATGCTCACCAACGTCGTGCTGGTCATTCCGACGTTCGCGCTGCTGCTCGTGCTCGCCGCCTACCTGAAGGTGCGCGGGGTCACGATGGAAGCGGTGTTCATCGGGCTGACGTCATGGCCGTGGGCCGCACGCGCGCTGCGTGCCCAGACGTTCTCGCTCACCTCGCGCGAGTTCGTCAGCCTCGCGCGCCTGTCCGGCTCCGGCAGCTGGAAGATCATCTTCAAGGAGATCGCGCCGAACATGAGCTCGTACCTCGTGATGATGTTCATCCTCCTGTTCGGGGGCTCGATCCTGATCGCAGCGACCCTCGACTTCATCGGTCTCGGCCCGTCGAACACGATCTCGCTCGGGATGATGATGCAGCTGTCGGTGCAGAACGCCGCGCTGCAACTCGGCCTCTGGTGGTGGTTTCTGCCGCCGGGGCTCGCGATCATGGCGATCGTCGGCTCGCTCTACGTCATGAACGTCGGGCTCGACGAGGTCTTCAACCCGCGCCTGCGGAACATGTGATGGGACTCCGGGTCGACGACCTGAGGGTCTACTACCGGACGCTCCGCGGCGACGTCCGCGCCGTGGACGGCGTCACCTTCGGGATCGGCGACGGCGAGATCATGGGCCTTGCCGGTGAGTCCGGCTGCGGCAAGTCGAGCCTCGGGAACAGCCTCGTCTACCTGACCGGGCGCATGCGCTACGTCGACGGCTCCGTGGAGCTCGACGACCGGGCGCTGCCGATCTGGGACTTCGAGGCGATGAACGACTACCGCTTCAAGAAGGTCTCCGTCATCCCGCAGTACGCGATGAGCGCGCTCAACCCCACGCGCAAGATCGGGAAGATGACGGCCGAGCTCCTGCGCTCGCGCGGCGTCCAGTACAGAACCGTCGCCGAGGAGCTCTCCCGCCGCCTGGAGCTCGTCGGGCTCGACGACGAGGTGCTCTCGATGTACCCGATCGAGCTCTCCGGCGGGATGAAGCAGCGCGTGGTGATGGTCGTGTCGACGCTCCTGAACCCGTCGCTCCTGATCGCCGACGAGATCACCTCCGCGCTCGACGTGTCGACGCAGAAGGCGGTCGCGGGGATGCTGGTCGAGTTCCGGCGGCGCGGCTTCGTGAAGAGCATGATCGTGATCACGCACGACATCTCGATCCTCGCGCAGGTCGCGGACACGATCCTCGTCATGTACGCGGGCCACCTCGCCGAGAAGGCGCCGGCGGCGACGATCATCGACGCGCCGCGGCACCCGTACACGAAGCTCCTGATCTCGTCGCTCCCCGAGGTCGGCATCCGGTACGCCGAGAAGCGGTTGCACGGCATCCCCGGCATTCCGCCCGCGCTGCTCGAGCCGCCCGAGGGCTGCCGCTTCCGGGACCGCTGCCCCTTCGCGACCGACAGGTGCCGGCGGCGGCCGCCGTTCGCAGAGGTCGCCGACGGTCACCACGTCGCATGCTGGCAGGCGGCATGAGCACGCTGCTTCGGCTGGGCGGGTGCTGCAAGGTCTACAGGGTCGGCGCGTTCGGCGGGCGCCGGCTGACCGCCGTCGACGACGTCACGTTCGATGTCGACGCCGGCGAGGTCGTGTCGCTGATCGGCGAGAGCGGCAGCGGCAAGTCGACGATCGGCCGGATGATCCTGCGCCTCTCGCCGGTGACGCGAGGTGCGGTCCAGTTCCGGGGCGACGACGTCGCCCGCTACGGGCGGCGCGAGCTGCACGAGTACTACCGCCACGTGCAGGGTGTCTTCCAGGATCCATTCAGCTCGTACAACCCGGTGTACAAGGCGGACCGCGTCTTCAAGCTGATCAGGGACGCATACTTCCCGCAGCTGCCCGACGGCGAGTGGCGGGACCAGGTCGCCGCCGCGCTCTCCGCGGTGACACTCGACCCGACGCAGGTGCTGCACAAGTACCCGCACCAGCTCTCCGGCGGGCAGCTCCAGCGGCTCCTGATCGCGCGGGCGCTCCTTCTCGACATCGAGCTGCTCGTCGCCGACGAGATCATCAGCATGCTCGACGCGTCGACGCGGATCGACGTCCTCAACCTGCTCGGCGACCTGAAGGCGCGCGGGCTCGGAATCCTGTTCATCACGCACGACCTGTCGCTCGGCAACTACATCAGCGACCGCACCGTGATCCTGCGCCGTGGCCTCGTCGTCGAGATGGGGCCGACCGGCAAGGTGTTCGGGAATCCGCAGCACCCGTACACGCAGATGCTGCTCGCCTCCGTGCCGCACCTGCACCGGCGCTGGGAGGAGGTCGAGGGGGACTATGAGCGCGTCAGCGCAGCCGTTCCGCCCGACCGGCCCGGCTCGGTGCTCGTCGAGCGGGAGCCGGCCCACTTCGTTCGCGAGGCGGCATGATCGCGCAGGTCGAGGTGCTCGGCGCCGGGCCGCTGCCGGGGCTGCCGTGGGAGGAGCGGCCCGAGGGGCAGACGCGGCCGGTCTGGCGCTCGTCGCGCAACCCGGTGATCGCGCGCGACCTGCTGCCGACCTCGAACAGCATCTTCAACAGCTCGATCGTGCCGTTCGCCGGCGGCTTCGCCGGTGTCTTCCGCTGCGACGACTGGACGCGTGCGATGCGGCTCCATCGCGGCTTCAGCCGGGACGGCTTCGAGTGGGAGATCGACGGCGACCCGATCCCGCTCGACGGCGACTACGCCTACGACCCGCGCGTCGTGAGCATCGACGGCCGCTTCTACGTCACCTGGTGCAACGGCTGGCACGGCCCGACGATCGGCGTCGCCTGGACGGACGACTTCGACACGTTCCACCAGCTCGAGAACGCCTTCCTGCCGTTCAACCGGAACGGCGTCCTCTTCCCACGACGCGTCGACGGGCGCTACGCGATGCTTTCGCGCCCGTCCGACGGCGGTCACACGCCCTTCGGCGACGTCTTCTACAGCGAGAGTCCCGACCTCTCTTTCTGGGGGAGGCATCGACACGTGCTCGGCACCGTCCCGAACTCCTGGCAGGCGACGAAGGTCGGTGCCGGGCCCGTGCCGCTCGAGACCTCCGAGGGCTGGTTGCTCGTCCACCACGGCGTGCTCACGTCGTGCAACGGCTTCGTCTACGCCGCGGGCGTCGCGCTGCTCGATCGGGACGAGCCGTGGCGGGTCGTCGCGCGCGCCGCGCCTCACGTCCTCGCGCCCGAGACGCCGTACGAATGCGTCGGCGACGTCCCGAACGTCGTCTTCCCGTGCGCGCTGCTCTGCGACGCGCCGACGGGACGGCTCGCGCTCTACTACGGCGCGGCCGACACCGTCACGTGCCTCGCGTTCGCGTACGTCGACGAGCTCGTTCGGTTCGCCCACGAGCACCCGCTGTGAACTTCCCGTCCGAATTCGTGTGGGGCGTCGCCGCGTCCGCCTTCCAGATCGAGGGTGCGGCGCGCGAGGACGGTCGCGGCGAGAGCGTGTGGGACCGCTTCTGCGCCACGCGGGGCAAGGTGCGCGCCGGGGACACCGGCGAGCTCGCGTGCGACTTCTACCACCGGTATCCGGAGGACATCGCGCTGATGCGGGATCTCGGCGTCGACGCCTTTCGCTTCTCCGTCGCCTGGCCGCGCGTGCTCCCGGAGGGGCGCGGGCGCGTCAGCGCGGCGGGCCTCGACTTCTACGACCGACTCGTGGAGGCGCTGCTCGAGGCGGGCATCCGTCCCGTTGTCTGTCTCTACCACTGGGACCTGCCGCAGGCGCTCGAGGACGAGGGAGGGTGGCCCGTACGCGGGACGGCGGAGGCGTTCGCGCGCTACGCGGAGGTCGTCGTCGCTCGGCTCGGCGACCGCGTGCGCGACTGGATCACGCACAACGAACCGTTCTGCACGTCGTGGCTCGGGTACGGGTTCGGCATCCATGCACCGGGGCGCACGAGCGTGTCGGACGCCCTCGCCGCGGCACACCACGTGCTCCTCTCGCACGGCTTCGCCGTCGAGGTGCTCCGGAGCGGATCGCCCGGCGTCGAGGTCGGGATCGTGCTCGACTCGTGGCCGGTGCACGCCGCGTCGGACGCGCCGGAGGACGAGGCGGCGGCGAGGGAACGGGACGGCGTCGCGAATCGCTGGTTCTTCGACCCGCTCCTGCGCGGCGCGTACCCGAAGGACGTCCACGCCGACATCGAGCTTCCCGTCCTCGACGGCGACCTCGCGACGATCGCGACGCCCATCGACTTCGTCGGGGTCAACAACTACTCGCGGCACATAGTGGGTGCGGCGGGCGAGGTGCGCGCGCCCACCGGCGCGATGACCGACACGGGATGGGAGGTCTATCCCGCGGGGCTCGGCGAGGTGCTGTTGCGGCTGCACCGCGAGTACGGCGTGAAGTCGCTCTACGTGACGGAGAACGGCGCCGCCTTCGCGGACGTGCGGGGGCACGACGGGCGCGTGCACGATCTCGAGCGGATCGACTACCTGCGCGACTACATCGGCTCGGTCGGCGACGCGATCGAGGCAGGCGCGCCCGTGCGCGGGTACCACCTCTGGTCGCTGCTCGACAACTTCGAGTGGGCGGAGGGCTACGCGCGGCGGTTCGGGCTCGTGTACGTCGACTACCCGACACTCGAGCGCGTCCCGAAGGACAGCTTCCACTGGTACCGCGAGCTGATCGCGGCGCAGCGCGCGCACGCGAGGGGTGACCCGGCCGGCCGGGCCGTGTCCCGTCGCCAAACGACGTAACGAAAGAGCGACTTCTGCTCCACAGCGATCCGGGCCCGCCGGCCCGTCGCGAGGTATGGAGCCGGAAAGCGGCGGCGCGGCTGCCCTCCTCCGGCACGGCCGCCCGGGCCGTGTCCCGTCGCCAAACGACGGTCGTCGGCGAGAATCGGGGGATGAGGGCCGACTGCTGCGTCTTCTGCGAGGCCTGACGCGATGCGGCTGAACGCGTGGCTCGCCCGCGCGGGCGTGGCGTCGCGCCGGAAGGCCGACGAGCTGATCAAGGCCGGACGCGTCGCCGTCAACGGCGCGCCCGGCCGGCTCAACACGTCGGTGCAGCCCGGCGACGACGTGCGACTCGACGGCGAGCCGCTCGCGGAGCAGGCGCTCGCCTATGTCCTGCTCTGGAAGCCGGCCGGCGTCGTCACGACGGCACGCGACCCGCAGGGGAGACCGACCGTCGTGGGGCTCGTCGACCACCCTTCACGCGTCGTGCCGGTCGGGCGCCTGGACGCCGACACGACCGGTGCGCTGCTCCTCACGAACGACGGAGAGCTCGCGCACCGCCTCGCGCACCCGCGCTACGAAGTCGACAAGGTCTACGAGGTCGAGACCTGGCGGCAGCCGACCGACGCCGAGCTGCAGCGGCTGCGTGAGGGGATCGACCTCGACGACGGTCCGGCCCGCCCGGCGCGCGTACGGCGGCTCGACGGCGCGCGCGTCGAGATCGCGATCCACGAGGGGCGAAACCGGCAGGTGCGGCGGATGTTCGAGGCGGTCGGGCACCGCGTGCGGCGGTTGCACCGCGCCCGCTACGGGCCGCTGACCCTCGAGGGGCTCGAGCCCGGCCGGTGGCGCGAGCTCGAGCCCTTCGAGGTGATGGAGCTGCGCTCTACGCCGGATTCGCCGCCGCGAGCGCGTGCGCGCGGACAAGCAGGCTCTCCGCCTGCCTGATCCACTGGACTGCCTGAACCGGCGAGATCGGGTCGCCGCCGGCTGCCGCCGCGTTCAGCGCCGGCCGGATCGCGCCGACGAGCTCGTTCCGCCGGAACGTGAGCTGCGCGATCGCGGTCTCGATCCGGTCGTACCGCAGCTCGTCGCTCGACTTCAGCGCAGCCGTCGAGGCGGTGAGCGTGTCGAGCGCGAACTGCCCGAACGGGGCGTTGACCTGCTTGTACGCCGCGCCGAGCAGCTCGTTCAGCCTGGCGAAGCTGCGCGGCTGGTGCCCCGAGAGGATCTCGCTGATCACGCGGCCGTCGTCCTCGTAGTCGTCCGAGAGGCCGAGGAGCGCGTTCATCGTCGGCCGGACGTCGACGTGGTCGGTCCACGTCTTCGAGTCGACCCCGTTGTTCGCGACCCCCGGCCCCACCATGCCGAGCCACGTGGTGGCGATCTCGTCCTGGTAGTCGCCGTGGTTCCAGGCGAACTTCGAGTCGACGCACGTCGGCGTCGTGCCGCCGCACGTGCTCGAGTTCGACCCCTGGAAGAAGAAGTCGGCGTTCCCGAACATCGTGAACGTCGGCGTCCGCTTCGGATCGGCGTTGATCATGTGCAGCGTCTGTTCCTCGACCGTGTCTGCGAGCCGCTGGGCGATCGGAACCGCCTGGCCGCCCTGGTAGGGATCGTTCGCCGTCGCGGCGCCCATGTCGCGCTCGAGCTGCCGCACCGCTGCGTCGTTCCGGTTCGGCTGTCCGTTGACGTAGATCGTCGGCGCGTCGTCGAAGTGCAGGTCGAACTTCGGCTCACCCGCCGGCAGCAGCGCCTTCAGGTTCGTCGTGATCTCCCCGATCTGGTTGGACGGGCACGTCGGCGTCGCCGGCGTGACCGGGCAGGGATCGTGCGTGTAGGCCAGGGCGCCCGGGTGCTGCGGGTCGGGCGTTCCCGTACCGCCGGCGAAGTGGTCGCCCTCGTCGACGGTGACGACGAAGAGCGTGTTCGACTTGTCGATCCCGTTCTTCGCGAGGTCGGCGAAGAACGCCGCGAACGCGTCGTCGTACGCCTTCAACTGTGCCTGGTAGGCGGCTTCGCCCGGGCCCATCGCGCGACCGGTGGCGTGGTTGTCGTGGGCGTCCGAGATGTACGCGAACGTCACCGGCACACCGTGCAGCTGCATCGCCTCGACCTCGCTGAGCGTGTTCTTGGCGAGCGCGCCGTCGAAGCCGGGGAACCCGCAGCGGCCGGCGGAGTCCGTGATGTCCGAGCCGTCGGTCGCCGAGATGCACTCGTTGCCGGTGCCGTGCCCGCCGATCGCCGGGTTGACGTACTTCGCGCCGAACAGTGCCTTGTACCCGTCGTCGGAGCCCGGATAGATGGTCGCGTCGTCCGGCTTCGCGTTCTGGTTCGAGTCGCAGACCGCGTCGCCCTTTGCGCAGTGGATCGCGATCCCGATGAAGTCGGTCAGCGCCTGCGCCTTCGTCGCCGGGTTGTTCGCCTCGTTCCACTCGGGCGAGCCCTTGCCGAAGACGCGTGTCATGTCGCCGGAGTCGGCGGTCGAGTTGTTCTCGAGCTCGATGTTCGCCGCCGAGACGCCGCCGACGTTGCAGCCCGCGTGCGTGTACGTGAGCCACGGAGCGGGCGTCGTCGCGCCTCCGTCGGTGACCATGTTCGGCAGCGGCTCGATCGTCCCGTCCACGGTGTCCGTCCAGTACTTGAACGACGTCGTGAACTGCGGCGTGCCGTCCGCCTTGAAGTAGTCGTAAGAGTTCGAGACCGTCATCCCGTTGCGGTCCGGGTAGAGGCCGGTCAATGACGAGAGGATCCCGCCCGCGGTGTGCGAGATCAGGATTGTGTGGTCGTTCGTCAGCAGCGTGCCGTTGCCCTTCAGGAAGTTGAGGAGGTGCGGCATCTGCTCGAGGTCGGACGGGACGTTCGCCCGGTCGCGCAGGTAGTGCGTGTTGTCGAACTGCAGGTAGATGACGTGCTGGATCTGCCCGTTCCCGTTGCCGAGCCGGCACGGGCCGGCCGCGCTCGCGGTCGCGGCATGCGGCGAGACGAGGCCTGTCGCGAGCGTGGCGGCCGCGCACGCAGCCGCCACGACGGCGAGAATCGCCGCTCGTCTGAGCGTCTTCATTCGTCCCCCTTCTTGGATTCGCGGCACCGGCCACTGGGAGGCCGGCGCCGCAATCTTTACAGGCGGACGAACCCCATGCGTTCGTACATCCGGTCGAGCGTCGGTGACGAGGTGGTGCGCGCCTTCTCGGCGCCGATCGCAAGCAGCCGCTTCAGCTCCGCCTCGTCGGCACGCAGCTCGCGGTAGCGCTCCTGCATCGGGCGGAAGAGCTCGACGACGGCCTCACCGACGTCGCCCTTCAGGTCTCCGTAGCCCCTGCCGTCATACGACGACTCGATCTCGCCGATGGGACGGCCGGTCGACACCGAGAGGATCTCGATCAGGTTCGACACGCCCGGCTTCTCGTCCGGCGCGTACCGGACGTCGCGGCCGGAGTCGGTCACCGCCGTCTTGAACTTCTTCCGGATCACCTCCGGCTCGTCGAGCACGAGTACCGTCCCCTGTGCCGTGCCGCCGGTCGTCGACATCTTCTTCGTCGGCTCCTGCAGGTCCATGATGCGCGCCCCCACCTCCGGGAAGACGCCGCGCGGGACCTTGAACGTCTCGCCGTAGCGGGCGTTGAAGCGCTCGGCGACGTCGCGCGCGAGCTCGATGTGCTGCCGCTGGTCGTCGCCGACCGGGACGATGTCGGTCTGGTAGAGGAGGATGTCGCCCGCCATCAGGACGGGATACGTGAAGAGGCCGGCGGAGACGAACTCCCTGCCCTCGCCCTTCTCCTTGAACTGCGTCATGCGGCCGAGCTGCCCGAACCCGGTGACGGCCGAGAGCAGCCATGCCGCCTCCGCGTGCGAGGTCACGTGGCTCTGGCAGAAGAGCGTGCACCGGTCGGGATCGAGCCCGACGGCGAAGAGGAGCGCCGCCAGGTCGAGCGTGCGGTCGTGCAGGTCCTGCGGTTCGTACTCGACGGTGATCGAGTGCAGGTCGACGATGCAGAAGAAAGCGTCGCCCTCGTCCTGCGTCGCGACGTACTGGCGCATGGCGCCGATGTAGTTGCCGATGTGCTTCGCACCCGTGGCCTGGATGCCGGAGAACACGCGCATTGAGGTCACCTCGTCGTTCGGTCGTCGTTTGCCGCTACGCGATTCGAGTCAGCGGACGAGGCGGCCGTCAGCGCAGTGCTCCGCCTCGCCCGCGGCGCCAGGACCAACGGTTGCGGGAGGCGAAGTCCACGCGGCTCAGGATAGAGGAAATCGTCACCTACACTGGGTGAAATGGCCGTCACCCCTTCCACCTGGTCACCGTCGTCCTGGCGGCAGCGCCGCTCGCTCCAGCAGCCGGAGTGGCCCGACCGGGCTGCGGCCGATGCGGCGCTCGAGCGGCTGAAGGGCAGCCCGCCGCTCGTCTTCGCCGGCGAGGCGCGCGCGCTCCGCGACGCCCTCGCCCAGGCGATCGACGGGCGTGCGTTCCTCCTGCAGGCGGGCGACTGCGTCGAGTCGTTCAACGAGATCTCGACGATGCGGATCCGCGAGAAGCTGAAGATCATGCTGCAGATGTCCGCCGTGCTCACGTACGGCGCGACGCTGCCCGTCGTCAAGGTGGGGCGGATCGCCGGGCAGTTCACCAAGCCGCGCTCCGACGCCACCGAGCGCGTGGGCGGCGAGGAGATCCCGAGCTTCCGCGGGCACATGGTGAACAGCGAGGTGCCGACGGCCGAAGCGCGCGTGCCCGACCCGTCGCGGATGCTCGAGGGCTACAACCAGTCGGCGGCGACGCTGAACCTGCTCCGCGCGTTCACGAAGGGGGGCTACGCCGACCTCACGCAGGTGCACCTCTGGAACAAGGACTTCGTCGCCTCCTCGCCGGAGGGCCGACGCTACGAGCGGCTCGCCGACGAGATCGAGCGCGCGCTGAAGTTCATGGCGGCCTGCGGCATCGATCTGACGGCGGAGCGGCGGCTGCACGAGGTCGACGTCTTCACGAGCCACGAGGGCCTCCTGCTCGACTACGAGGAGGGTCTGACGCGGCAGGATTCGCTCACCGGCGACTGGTACGACTGCTCGGCGCACCTGCTGTGGATCGGCGAGCGGACGCGCGGCGTCGACGATGCGCACGTCGAGTTCTTCAGCGGCGTGCACAACCCGCTGGGCGTGAAGCTCGGTCCGGCGGCGAGCCCGGAGGACGCGATCGAGCTGTGCGAGCGGTTGAACCCGCTGCGCACGCCGGGACGGCTGACGTTCTACGCGCGGATGGGGGCCGACCGCGTCCGAGAGCTGCTGCCGCCGCTCCTGCATGCAGTGCGCGACGAGGGGCACCCGGTGCTGTGGGCGTCCGACCCGATGCACGCGAACACGATCCGCACCGCCGACGGCGTCAAGACGCGTCGCTTCGACGCGATCATGGCGGAGCTCGAGGGGTTCTTCGACGCGTGCAACGAGTCCGGCGTCCGGCCGGGCGGCGTCCACCTCGAGTTCACCGGCGAGGACGTGACGGAGTGCCTCGGCGGTGCCGACGACGTGCTCGAGGAGCACCTCTCGTCGCGCTACGAGACGCTGCTCGACCCGCGCCTGAACGCCCGCCAGTCGCTCGACCTCGCGTTCAGGCTCGCCGAGCTGATGCGCCGGTAGCCGGTCGGCGTGCGCACGTAGACGGCCCAGCGGTAGTACTCGGCGAACGCGGTGCGCACGTGCGCGATCCGGTGCGCGTAGTGCAGTACGGCCGACACGTAGAGGCTCGACCGGTTGTAGTGGTAGAGAGCGCGGCGCTCGTCGGTGCGCGCGCCGTTCGCGCGGAGGTAGTTCGCCGCGCCCAGGATCGAGTCGTGCGCGTCGTGCACGTTTCCGCCGAGGCCGTACGCGCGCCACGTCGCGGGGAGGAACTGCATCGGTCCCTGGGCGCCGGCGGTGCTGTCGTTGCGGAGCTTGCCGAACGCGCTCTCGACGAAGTTGACGGCGGCGAGCAGCTGCCAGCGCACACCGAATCGCCGCTGCGCCTCGCGGTACCACGCGGTCAGCCGCGCCGCCCGCGGGGCCGCGCCGACGCGGATCCGCGCGCGGAGCGGGGGCGACAGGTGCGAGAGCCGCGTCAGCGCGATCCGCGCCTCGACGTCGTCCCGCTCGCTCGGCGCGAGCCGCTCGACGGCGCGGCCGAGGTCAGGCCGCTCGCCGAGCATCCGCAGGAGCGCCTGCCGGTGGAGCGCGGCCGCCCGCGAGCCCGTCGCGGCGAACGCGCGCTCGTCGGCGCGCAGCGCGCGGACGATCGCCGGCGGCGAGGACGGCGGCAAGGCGAGCGGCACGCGGACAGGGTGCCAGGCCGACCTGTGGACGGTTCGTCACGTCGTTTGGCGAAGGGACGTGTCGCCCCGGGGCGCGGCCGCTCGGAAGGGACCGCCGCGCCGGAAGGGCGATCCGGGGCTTCCTGTGGATCGTTCGTGACGCTTCCGTCACCTCGTTTGGCGACGGGACACGGCCCGCGTGGACAGGGGTGCTCCCCCGCGCTGCTGGCAGGATGGGGCGGTGCGTGTTGCCGTCATAGGAACCGGGCTGATGGGCGCCTCCGTCGGGCTCGCCGCGCAGCGGCGCGGGGACGTCGTCTCGGGCTGGGACCCCGACCCCGCCGCGCTCGCCGCGGCGGCCGGGCGCGGAGCGGTCGAGCCTGCCGGCACGCTCGACGAGGCGGTCGCCGGCGCCGAGCTCGTCGTCGTCGCCGCGCCGATCGCCCACCTCACTGCGGCGGTCGAGGCCGCGCTCGCGGCGAGCGGCGAGGCCACTGTCACCGACGTCGGCTCGACGAAGGCGAGCGTCGTCGCCGCCGCCGCGGGCTCGCCGCGCTTCGTCGGCGGCCACCCCATCTGCGGCTCGGAGACGCGCGGCCCCGAGGGAGCGACCGCCGGGCTCTTCGACGGAGCCACGTGGTTCCTCACGCCGGTCGCGCAGACCGATCCCGACCGCCACCGGCTCGTCCACGGCTTCGTCTCCGAGCTCGGCGCGACGCCCGTCGCGATCGACCCGGATTCGCACGACCGCCTCGTCGCGCTGACGAGCCACGTGCCGCACGTGCTCGCGAACGTCGTGGCGAACCACACGGGGGCGACGCGCATCGAGGGTCACGAGCCGCTCGCCCATGCCGGCGGCTCGCTGCGCGACATGACGCGAATCGCGGGGGCGAACCCGCGCATCTGGGTCGACATCTTCCTCGACAACGCCGACGCGATCCGCGCGTCGCTCGCCGAGCACAGGCGGCGCGTCGAGCAGATCGAGACCGCGCTCGAGCGCGGCGACGCCGGCTTCCTCGCCCGCTGGATCGGCGAGGCGTCCGGGAACCGCCGTCGCATGCTCGAGCGCGAGTACCCGGATCCCGGGGCGCTCCACCGCCTCCGCGTCCACATCTTCGACCGCCCGGGCGTGCTCGCGGCGATCACGCAGGCGCTCGGCGCGGAGCGGATCAACATCGAGGACTTCGAGCTGCACCACGTCTCCCCCGAGCGCGGCGGCACGCTGACGCTGCTCGTCGGGGGCGAGGGCGAGGCGCAGCGCGCTGCCGCGCTCCTCGAGTCGCAGGGATACGACGTCGTGCTCTCGGCGGTGCTCGGTGAGGGTTGAGCCCGTCGCCGCGCTCGAAGGGCACTTCGCCGTTCCCGGCGACAAGTCGATCTCCCACCGCGCGCTCCTGCTCGGCGCCGTCTCCGAGGGCGAGACCGTCGTCCGCGGCTTCGGCCGCTCCGGCGACACCGCGTCGACCCTGCAGGCCGTCCGGGCGCTCGGCACCCCCGTCGACGACGACGGCGAGACGCTCGTCGTGCACGGCGTCGGCCTGCGGGGCCTGCGGCCGGCGACGATCGACTGCGGCAACGCGGGCACGCTCGCGCGTCTCGTGTCGGGGCTGCTCGCGTTCCAGGAGGGGACGTTCACGCTCACCGGCGACGCCTCGCTGTCGTCGCGGCCGATGGAGCGCGTCGCCGAGCCGCTCCGCCGCATGGGCGCGAGCGTCGAGACGACGGACGGCCGCCTGCCGATGACGATCACCGGCGCGCCCCGGCTCCACGGGATCGAGTACGCGCCGCTCGTCGCCAGCGCGCAGCTGAAGTCCGCGGTGCTGCTCGCGGGGCTCGGCGGCGACGACCGCACGACGGTGATCGAGCTCACCCCGACCCGCGACCACACCGAGCTGATGCTGCGCGACGCGGGCGCTCGCGTCACGAACCGGTCGACGAGCGTGAGCGTCGACCCACCGGAGCGCCTGCGCCTCCCGTCCGTCGACGTCCCGGGCGACTTCTCCTCGGCGGCGCCCTTCATCGCCGCCGCAACGCTCATCCCTGAATCGCGCCTGACGATCCACGACGTCAACCTCAACCCGCGCCGCACCGGCCTGCTGGCCGTGCTCGAGCGCATGGGGGCACGCGTCGGCATCGTCGCGCGGCGGCGCATCGGCGCGGAGCCGGCCGGCGACCTCGAGGTCCGCTACGCACCGCTCACGGCGACGACCGTCGAGCCGGACGAGGTGCCGCTTCTGGTCGACGAGCTGCCGCTCTTCGCCCTGCTCGCGGCGCACGCGCACGGCCGGAGCCGCGTCCGCGGCGCCGACGAGCTGCGGCACAAGGAAACCGACCGGATCGCCGCCGTCGTCGACAACCTGCGCGCCCTCGGCGTCCGCGCCCGCGCGACCGAGGACGGCTTCACCGTCACCGGCGTACCTGCCCGCCCGCGCGGCGGCAAGGTCGACTCTCGCGGCGATCACCGGATCGCGATGCTCGGCGCCGTCGCGGGTCTCTCGAGCCGCGAGGGCGTCGAGATCGAGAACGCCGAGGCGGTGGCAGTATCCTTCCCCGGCTTCTTCGACCTCCTCGCGCAACTGTCCAGATGATCATCGCCATCGACGGGCCGGCCGGAGCCGGCAAGAGCACCGTCGCCCGCAAGCTTGCGGAGCGTCTCGGCTTCCGCTACCTCGACACCGGCGCGATGTACCGCGCGCTCACCTGGCTCGCGCTGCACGAGGGGCTGCCGCTCGGCGACGGCGCCCCCCTCGGCGAGCTCGCGCGCAAGAATCCCGTCGTGTTCGACGAGGTCGGGCGCGTCTTCATCGCGGGCGCCGACGTCACCGCCGCGATCCGGCAGTCCCGCATCGACCGGATGGTCTCGGTCGTCGCGCGCCACCACGACGTGCGCGAGGTGATGCGCGAGCGCCAGCGCGAGCTCGCGGCGCAGGGGAACGTCGTCATCGAGGGACGAGACATCGGCACCGTCGTCGCGCCGGGCGCCGAGGTGAAGGTCTACCTGCAGGCCGACCCGGGGGTACGCGCCGCCCGGCGGCAGGCGGAGCGACCGGACATCGGCGCCGATGCGCTCGCGACCGACCTGCGCACCCGCGACCGTCAGGACCGCGAGCGGATGCAGCCGGCGGCGGACGCGCAGCTGATCGACACCACGGACCTCGAGGTCGACGACGTGGTGGCGCGCATCGAGAGCCTGATCCGCGCCCGCTCGCTCGCCGCCCCGTGACGCCCGAGAACTTCGCCTGGGCGCTCGGCCGCATCTACATGGGCGTTCCCGCCCGCGTCTTCACGCGTGCACGCGCCTACGGCCGCGAGCGCGTGCCGCGGGCCGGCGGCGCCGTCTACGCCATCAACCACCTGCACTGGATCGACATCCCGATCGTCGGCGCGCTCTCGCCGCGCACGGTCTGGTTCGTGGCGAAGGTCGAGGCGGCGGGTTTCCCCGCGCTCGGGCGCTTCCTGCGCTGGCACGGAGCGATCCCGATCCGCCGCGGGGAGTCGGACCGCGACGCCGTCCGCGCCATGCGTGAGGCCGCGCGCGGCGGGAACGTCGTCGGCCTGTTCGTCGAGGGGACGCGGCAGCGGACCGGGCGGCCCGGCGCCGCGCAGCCCGGCGCCGCGATGGTCGCGCTGCAGGAGGACGCGCCGGTGATCCCGGTCGCCGTGTACGGCACGCAGTTCTGGCGGATCGGCAACTTCGCGCCGTGCAGCGTCGCGTTCGGCGAGCCGGTCCGGTTCGAGGGGCTGCCGAAGGGCGGGCGCGGGTACAAGGAGGCGACCACCGAGATCGAGCGGCGGATCAACGTCCTCTTCGATTGGCTCGCGGAGGTCCACGCCGCCGGCCGCCCGAAGCACGCGACGCCGCCCCTATGAAGCTGGAAGGGACCGTGGCGATCGTCGGCTTCCCGAACGTCGGCAAGTCGACGCTCGTCAACCGGCTGACGGCGACGCGGGCCGCCGTCGTGCACGAGACGCACGGCACGACGCGCGACCGGAAGGAGCTCGTCTGCGAGTGGAACGGCCGCTCCTTCCTGCTGATCGACACGGGCGGCGTGGACATCGCCGACCCGAGCCCGATCACGCGCCGCATCGCCGAGCAGGCACGGGCGGCGATCGCCGAAGCCGACCTCGTGCTCTTCCTGGTCGACGCGCGCGCCGGCGTCACGCCGGGCGACGAGGAGCTCGCGCAGATCCTCCGCGAGTCGAAGAAGAACGTGCTCGTCGTCGCGAACAAGATCGACGACCCGTCGCAGGAATCGCTGGCGCTCGAGTTTCACCGGCTCGGCTTCGGCGAGCCGTTCCCGATCTCGGCGCTCCACGGATCGAACACGGGCGACCTGCTCGACGAGATCCTCGACCTCCTTCCGGGCGAGTCGGCGCGGCAGCTTCCCGGGGACGCGATTCGCGTGGCCGTCCTCGGCCGGCCAAACGTCGGCAAGTCGTCGCTCTACAACCGGCTCGTGGGCGCCGAGCGGACGATCGTCTCGGAGGTGCCCGGGACGACGCGCGACACGATCGACACGGTCGTCGAGCACGACGGCCGCACGTTCCAGCTGATCGACACGGCGGGACTGCGGCGCAAGCGCAAGCAGCGGCAGGGGATCGAGTACTACTCCGAGCTGCGCGCGCTGGAGGCCGCCGAGCGCGCCGACGTCGCGCTCGTCCTGATCGATGCGTCGCAGGGGATCGTCGAGGGCGACCTGACGGCGGTCGAGGTCGCCCGCAAGGCGCACTGCGCGACGCTGATCGTGCTCTCGAAGTGGGACGTCAGCGAGGTGACGATCGAGGAGGTGCGGCCCGAGCTACAGCGGCGGCTGCGGCAGCGGCCGGACTTCATCACGATCTCGTCCGTCACCGGCCGCGGCGTCTCGCGCCTGCTCGCGAAGGTCGCGGAGCTCTACGACCGCTACGCGGCGCGTGTGCCGACGGCGGAGCTGAACCGGTTCCTCGGCGAGCTCAAGGAGGCGCGCCAGCCGCCGTCGAAGGGCGTGCGCCGGCTCAACCTCCTCTACGCCGCGCAGGTCGAATCGCGGCCGCCGCGCTTCCGCGTCACCGTCAACGACCCCGGCCTCCTGACGCGCGACTACGGCTACTGGGTGGAGAATCAGCTCCGGGAGCGGTTCGGGCTGGAGGGCGTGCCGGTGGTGGTCGATTTCCGCAGGCGGTCGTGAGGTTCGTCGTCGTCGGCGGGGGCGCGTGGGGCACCGCCTTCGCGCACCTGCTCGGCGAGCGCGGCCACCACATCGACGTCGCCCGCAGGGAGACGCTCGACGAGGCGCCGTACGAGCTGGCCGACGTCGTCGTGATGGCGGTCCCCTCGGGGGCCTTCCGCGAGGTGCTCGCCCACGTGCGTGGTGCCGCGCCGCTGCTCAGCCTCGTCAAGGGCCTCGACCCGGCGAGCGGCGAGCGGCTCTCGACCCTTGTTCGGGACCGCCCGGTGGCCGTGCTCTCAGGGCCGAACATGGCGGAGGAGGTGCGGGCCGGGCTGCCGAGCGCGGCCGTGATCGCCTCGGACGACGAGGAGCTCGCTCTCCGGCTGCAGGCGGCGACGAGCTCGCTCGCCTTCCGCGTCTACACGAATACGGACGTGATCGGCGTCGAGTTGTGCGCAGCGGCGAAGAACGTGATCGCGCTCGCCGCCGGCGGCGTCGACGGGCTCGGCCTCGGCGACAACGCCAAGGCGGCGCTGATCACGCGCGGCCTCGCCGAGATGGCCCGGCTGGGGGAGGCCTGCGGCGCCTCGCCGGACACGTTCGCCGGCCTCGCCGGGATGGGCGACCTGATCGTCACGTGCTGGCATCCGAGCGGACGCAACCGCCGCGCCGGCGAGCTGATCGCGCGCGGCTCCTCGCCCGACGCCGCCCGCGAGGAGATCGGCCAGGTGGTGGAGGGGCTGACGACCGCGCCCGTCCTCCGCGACCTCTCCCGCCGGATCGGGGTCGAGCTGCCGATCACGGAGGGCGTCTGTGCCGTGCTGGAGGGAATGCCGCTGCACGAGCTCGCGGAGTCCCTGATGGGCCGCCGTCCGACGGACGAATAAGATAGGTGCGATGCGCCGGGTCGGGCTGCTTCCTCTCCTTGCCGTGCTCGCAGCGCTCCTCTCCGGGTGCGGTGGGGGCGCGAGCGGCGCCTCCTCGTCGGACAACGCGAGCGGGATCGTTCCCGGTGACGCGCTCGCCTTCGTGGTCGTCGACACCGACCAGGGCTCGACGCAGTTCCAGAACGCGAAGGCGATCGTCGACAAGTTCCCGATCAAGGACCGCGCGCTCCGCTCGATCCGGCAGAGCCTCGCGAAGCAGGGCGTCGACCTGACGAAGCTCGGCAACTCGATCGGCCCGGAGCTCGACATCGCCGCGCTGAAGGTGAACGGCAAGAACTACGCCGTCGGCTTCACGAAGCCGAAGGACGAGCAGGCGTTCACCGCACAGCTCGACTCGGGGACGTCGAAGGCGAAGCACGAGCAGGTCGACGGCTGGACGGTCTTCTCGAACGACCAGGCCGCGATCGCCGCCGTCAAGAGCCGCACGTCGAATCTCGGCGACGAGCAGGCGTACAAGGACGCGCTCGGCACGCTGCCGTCCGACACGATCGCGCACGCCTACATCGCGCCGGCCGCCTTCGGCCAGGCGCTCGCGACGAGCGGACTCGGGCAGGCGGCCCCGCTCGACACGAGCAAGCTGAAGTGGGTGGCGGCGGCCGCGACGGCGGACTCCGGCGCGGTGAAGGTCGAGGTGCACGCGAAGGGCGTGCAGGCGCCCGCGGCAGGCTCGTCGGAGCTCGCCGGCCAGATTCCCGCCGGCTCGATCGTGGCGCTCAACCTCGTCGGTGCCTCCAAGGCCGCGTCGGGCAGCGCGGCGCAGGCGCTGCAGCAGGCGCAGACGCTGCTCGGCGGCATCGACCTGCAGGGGCTCGTCGGCGCGCTCGGCGACGACACGATCGCGTACCTGAAGCCCGGCGCGCTCATCCCCGAGGTGACGATCGCCTCGAAGCCCGCCGACAAGCAGCGCGCGCTCGCAGCCGTCGACGGGTTGATCAAGCGGTTCGCGAAGCCCGCCTCGCCGCCGAGCAAGGTGACGGTCGACGGCGTCGAGCTGACGAAGGTCGACCTCGGGCCCGTCGCGCTCTTCTACGGCACCTTCGGGGACGAGCTCGTCGTCTCCGACAACCAGAACGCGGTCGCCGAGCTGCGCTCGAAGAGCGACCGGCTGACCGACGACGCCGTCTTCAAGGAGGCCCGCGACGGCTCGGGCATGCCCGACTCGACCCAGGGCTTCGTCTACGTGAACCTCAAGGACGGCGTGCCCGCAGCGGAGGCGCTCGCGCAGCTCGCGAGCCAGAAGATCCCGGCCGAGGTCGACGCCAACCTGAAGCCGCTTCGCTCGCTGCTCGTCTACGGCACGCGCGACGGTGACGTCCAGAACGTCGTCGCCTACCTGCAGACCAGCTAATCTGGCCCGCCATGGCGGAGCGGAGCTACCTGTTCACGTCGGAGTCGGTCACCGAGGGCCACCCGGACAAGATCGCCGACCAGATCTCCGACGCCGTCCTCGACGCCGCCCTCGCCGGCGACCCGGAGAGCCGCGTCGCCTGCGAGACGCTGATCACGACCGGCCTCGTGGTCGTCGCGGGGGAGATGACGACCGAGAGGTACATCGACATCCCGCGGCTCGTGCGCGAGACGGTCCGCGAGATCGGCTACACGCGCGCGAAGTACGGCTTCGACGCCGACACGTGCGGCGTCGTCGTCGCGATCGACGAGCAGTCGCCCGACATCGCACAGGGCATCGACACGGCCTACGAGCTGCAGCACGACCCCGGCGACGACGACCCGCTCGACAAGATCGGCGCAGGCGACCAGGGGATGATGTTCGGCTACGCGACGAACGAGACGCGCGAGCTCATGCCGCTCCCGATCATGCTCGCCCACCGGCTGACGAAGCGGCTCGCCGCGGTCCGCAAGAGCGACGTGCTGCCCTACCTCCGCCCGGACGGCAAGGCGCAGGTCTCCGTCCGGTACGAGGTCGACGCAGAAGGGCGGCAACGGCCCGTCGAGATCGAGCGCGTCCTCATCTCGACGCAGCACCGGGAGGGCCTGGACGCCGACGCGATGATCAAGCCGGACCTCGCCGAGCACGTCCTGCGTCCGATCCTGCCGCGCGACCTGTACGACGAGGCGCGCCTCGAGCATCCCGACTTCTTCTACGTCAACCCGACCGGCAAGTTCGTGATCGGCGGCCCGATGGGCGACACCGGGCTGACGGGCCGGAAGATCATCGTCGACACCTACGGCGGCGCCGCGCCGCACGGCGGCGGAGCGTTCTCCGGCAAGGACCCGACGAAGGTGGACCGCTCGGCCGCGTACGCGGCGCGCTACGTCGCGAAGAACGTCGTCTCCGCCGGCCTCGCCGACCGCTGCCAGATCCAGGTCGCGTACGCGATCGGGGTCGCGCACCCGTTCTCGATCCTCGTCGACACCTTCGGCACCGAGACGGTCGAGGTGCCGCTGATCGAGCGGCTCGTGCGCGAGCATTTCGACCTGCGCCCGGCTGCGATCATCCGCGACCTCGACCTGAAGCGGCCGATCTACCGCAAGACGGCGGCGTACGGGCACTTCGGCCGCGACGACCACGATTTCACGTGGGAGCGGACCGACAAGGCGGCCGCCCTGCGCGAGGCCGCCGGGCTCACCGCGACGCCGGCCTGACGAACAGTCCGGCCGCGGCCCTCTCCTCGAGCGACCCCGCCTCCACCGTCGCGCCGGGAACGAGCCCCTCGTCGTAGAACCAGTGCAGGAGCTCGCCGTCGTGCTCGGCGAGCCGGACGATCGTCGCCGCGGTTCCCGGTGCGAGCGCGGAGAGCGGCTGCAGCTCCCGGTTCTCGGCCTGCTCGACGTCCGGGTCGACCGGCCAGCCGTGCGGGCAGCGGTCCGGGTGGCCGAGCCGCTCCTCGATCCGCGCCACCATGTCGTCGCTGAACGTGCCGCCGAGCTCGTCGGCGTGGACGTGCGCCTCGGCGGCGGTGTAGCCCATGAAGTCGGTGAGCAGGCGCTCGATCACGCGGTGCTTGCGCACGACCTTGCGGGCGCGCTCGGCGCCGGCGGGGGTGAGGATCGCCTCCTTGCGCTCACCGCGCTCGACGAGCCCCTCCGCCTCGAGCCGCTTCAGCATCTCGCCCGCCGAGGCGCGGGAGACGCCCAGCATCTCGGCGACGCGCGCCGCGATCGTCTGCGTGCCGGTGCCCGCGGGGCGGTACTCGCCGATCGGGAAGGCCAGGAAGTAGATCGTCTCGAGGTACTCGTCGATCCCGTGGCCGGCGGGAGGCATGGTTCGATGGTAGTCGGGGTACCTCCTGTAAGGTGAGCCTTACACCCTTCGGATGAGTACGACCCAGACCCTCCTCCTCGGCGCGATCGCCGGCATCACGATCTTCCTCGGGCTCCCGCTCGGGCGCGTCCGCAACCCGCCGATGCACGTGCGGGCGGCGATGACCTCGGTCGCGGCCGGCATCCTCGTCTTCCTGCTGTGGGACGTGCTCGGCCACGGCGTCGACCCGGTCGAGACGGCCGTCGAGGGCCACCACTGGGGCCGCGTCGCGGAGCTCGCGCCGCTGCTCGGCGCCGGCCTCGGCCTCGGCTTCCTCAGCCTCGTCTACTACGACCGCTGGATGACCAACAAGCGCGCGACGCCGCTCGTCGGGCCCGGCGCCGCCGCCGTCGACGAGTTCCGCTCGCGGAGCTGGATCGAGTCCCTGACGCCCGGGCGCCGGCTCGCGCTCCTCATCGCCACGGGCATCGGGCTCCACAACTTCGGCGAGGGCCTCGCGATCGGGCAGGCCGCGGCCGCGGACGAGATCTCGCTCGCGCTCGTCTTGATCATCGGCTTCGCGCTGCACAACGCCACCGAGGGTTTCGGGATCGTCGGTCCGATGAGCGGCGAGAGCGAGCGGCCGAGCTGGGGCTTCCTCGCGCTGATGGGCGTGATCGGCGGGGGGCCGACGTTCGTCGGCACTGTCGTCGGGCAGGCCTGGGTGAGCGAGGCGCTCGCGGTCGCGTTCTTCGCGGTCGCCGCGGGCTCGATCCTGTACGTCGTGCTCCAGCTCGTCGAGGTCTGCCGCCGCTACGCGATGCCGACGGTCGTCGCGTGGTGGCTCTTCGCCGGGATCGTCGCGGGGTTCGCGACCGATTTCGTGCTCGTCGCGGCCGGGGGCTAGCCTGAGGCGCTCTGGGCGCCTTCTTCCACGCCGTCGGGGTCTTCTTCCACCACCTCACCGAGGTCGGGTGGAAGGCACTCGGGTTGGGGGTCGCGTGCCAGGTGGCGAAGCTGCTCTTCCGGGCGCGCGCGTGGCAGAACATCCTGCGCGTGTCCTATCCGGGCACGCAGCTCAGGTTCCGCAGCGCCTTCGGAGCGTACGTCGCCGGCGTCGGCGTGAACTCGATCGCGCCCGCGCGCGGCGGCGACCTCGTCAAGCTCTACCTCGTCAAGCACCGGATCGACGACGCGCGCTACCCGACGCTCGCCGCGACCCTCGTCGTCGAGACGGTCTTCGACTTCGTCGTCGCGGGCGCGCTGATGATCTGGGCGCTCTCGCTCGGCGTCCTGCCGACGCACGAGGCGTACTCGCGGCTGCCGACGGTCGACTGGAAGTGGTTCCTGCGCCACGAGCGCGCGACGGCGATCGCGCTCGGCGTGATCGCGCTGCTCGTCCTGGCCGGGTCGCTCTGGCTGCGGGCGAGGGCGCGCATCTTCTGGGCGCGCGTGCGGCAGGGACTCGCGATCCTCTTCGACCGCCGCCGGTTCCTGCTCGGCGTCGTCGTGCCGCAGGCGGTCTCGTGGGTGTTCCGGATCGCCACCCTCTACTTCTTCCTCGAGGCGTTCCACGTGCACGCGACGATCCACAACGCACTGCTCGCACAGGTCGTCGACTCCATGTCGACGCTCTTCCCGGCGACACCCGGCGGCGCCGGCACGAAGCAGGGACTGATCGTCGTGCTCTTCAAGAACGAGTCGATCTCGAAGACGCTGCTGCTGGCGTTCAGCGTCGGCATGAACATCGCGATCACGATCGCCAACGTCGTGATGGCGCTCGCGGCCGTCGGCCTGATGGCGAAGACGCTCTCGTTCAAGCGGCTCCGGCGCGCATCGCGCGAGGAACAAGAGCAGCCGGCCTGATGCCCTGGGCGCCGGTGCCCTTCGCGGAGGTCTACCCGCTCGTGACCGCGCGGGCGGTCGCACGGCCGTTCACGTACGCGGTTCCCGAGGAGGCGCCGCTCGGCGTCGGCTCGATCGTGCGCGTGCCGTTCGGCAGGTCGCGGGCGCGCGGAATCGTGACGGCGCTCGTCGAGACGGCGCCGCCGGGCATCGAGCCGCGCCGGATCGAGGCCGTCGTGGGGGAGGTGCCGCCGACGCTCGTCGAGCTGGCGCTCTGGCTCGCGGACTACTACGGGTCGACGCCTGCGCGGGCGCTCGCGCTCGTCGCGCCGGAGACGCCGAAGCGGCGGAAGGAGCAGGCGCCGCCCGCGGAGCGCCAGGCGCTCGCGGGCGAGGCGGCGCCGGCGGAGCTCTCGGCGGAGCAGCGCGCCGCCGTCGCCCGGGTCGTCGACGGGCCGCCGGGGAACCTGCTGCTCCACGGTGCGACCGGCTCCGGCAAGACGGAGGTCTACCTGCAGGCCTGCGCGGCGATGCTCGAGCGCGGGCTCGGGACGATCATCCTCGTGCCGGAGATCGCGCTCGCCCCCCAGACCGTCGGCCGCGTCCGCGCGCGGTTCGGCAACCGCGTCGCGATCCTCCATTCCGGCCTCTCGGACGCCGAGCGGCGCGACGAGCGCGAGCGGATCGCCTCCGGCGAGGCCCGCATCGTCGTCGGCGCGCGCTCGGCCGTGTTCGCGCCGATCCGCGGGCTCGGCCTGATCGTCGTCGACGAGGAGCACGACCCGTCGTACAAGCAGGACTCCGACCCGCGCTACGACGCGCGCACCGTCGCGGCGAAACGTGCGTCGCTGGAGCGCGCGGTCGCGGTGTTCGCGTCGGCGACCCCGCGGCCCGAGAGCTGGGCGACCCTGGAGCGACTCGAGCTCGGCGGCCGCATCGGCGCGGCGTTGCCGCCCGTGCGCATCGTCGACCTCCGGCGGGAGGCCGGCTACCCGCTCTCCGCGCCGCTCCTCGCCGAGCTCCGCCGCGTGGCGGAGCACCGGGGCAAGGCGATCCTGCTCCTCAACCGCCGCGGCGTCGCGCCCGCGCTCCACTGTCGCGCGTGCGGCACGACCATCCGCTGCCCGAACTGCGACGTCGCGCTCGTCCTCCACGCGGACGGCTCGCTCCGCTGTCACCACTGCGGCCACGCCGCGTCGTCGCCGGCGACGTGCCCGGCGTGCGGCTCGCCGGACCTCGCGCGGCTCGGGGCAGGGACGCAGAAGCTCGAGCGGGAGCTCGCGCGCGAGCTGCCCGAGCTGGAGCTGATCCGCCTCGACGCCGACGCGGTCGGGAAGCCGGAGGAGCTCGCCGCATCGCTGCGGCGCTTCGCCGCGGCGCAGGGAGCGGTGCTGCTCGGCACGCAGATGGTCGCGAAGGGGCACCACTTCGCGGGCGTCGAGCTCGCGGCGGTGGTCGACGCCGACACCGGCCTCGGCCTGCCCGACTTCCGCGCCGAGGAGCGGACGTTCCAGCTGATCACCCAGCTCGCGGGCCGGAGCGGCCGCGACGCGCCCGGCCGCGTGCTCGTGCAGACGTTCCAGCCGGACGCGCGGCCGATCGCGCACGCCGCCCGGCACGACGTGACGCGGTTCCTCGCCGAGGAGCTCGAGCGGCGGCGCTCGCTCGGGTACCCGCCGTTCGCCCACCTCGTGCGGATCGTCGTCACCGGCCCCGAGCTCGAGCAGGTCGTCCGGGCGCTGGAGGAGCTGAAGGCGGGCATCTCCGGCACCGAGCTGCTCGGGCCCGCGGCGCTGCTGCGGCTGCGCGGGCGCCACCGCGCGCAGCTCGTGGCGAAGACGCCCCGCCCGCGCGCGATCGCGACACAGGCCGCCCACCTCCTCTCGGCGGCCGCGCCCAACATGCGCCGCGCCGGCCTGACCGCGGTCGTCGACGTCGACCCGCAGAGCGTGTAGACGCCGTCGTGGCACCATGGCCGCGTGAGCCGGCGGCCCGAGGACATCATCGGCGAGTGGGGCGTCCGCGACGTGACGCCGCCCTCGCAGGCCGAGCGCGACCGGCTCGAGGCGGACCGCGACATCAACCCGCTCCTCGGCAAGCCGCTGCGCCGCCGGCTGCGGAACTTCACGGCGCAGCCGGACAACTACCTCGCCTCCCTCGGAGGGCCGCTGCCGTACATGCGGCGGCTGCGGCAGATCGACGACCTGACGGAGGAGCACGTCGTCCGGCTGGCCGACGCGTACGAGCAGCACCGCGGCGACCCGCGCGGTTGGCTGCTGCTCGCCGAGCGGTGGGACTTCGGCGACGTCAACGACCTGATCGAGCGGCACAACCGCTGGTATCCGATCGAGGCGCGGCTCGCGATGGATCCCCGCACCCGCGACTACGTCAAGGTCGGCGGGCGCCCGTACCGCCGCGACCCCCTCGACGCCGCCTGGATCCTCGAGCGGTTCCCGCCGGCGTAGGACGCTCACTACACTGCACCGCCGGTGACGGAGACACACGAGCACGAGCACGAGCACGAGCCCGACGAGGAGGCGCGCGCCGAGGCCGAGGCCGAGGCACGGCGCCGCTTCGCGCTCGCGCAGATCCGACAGTACGGCGACCCGGCGCTGCGCCTGAAGGCGCGCGAGGTCGAGGAGTTCGACGACGACCTCCGCCGCCTCGTCGAGCGGATGACCGAGCTGATGCACGACGCGCAGGGCGTCGGCCTCGCCGCGACGCAGGTCGGGGTGCTGCGCCGCCTCTTCGTCTTCGAGCCCGACGAGGACGGGCCGCGCGCGATCGTCAACCCCGTCGTCGTCGAGCGGGGCGAGGAGAGCGCGAGCGACGAGGAGGGTTGCCTCTCGCTCCAGGGCGTCCGCGTGCCCGTCGAGCGCCCGACGCGGGTCGTGCTCGAGGGGAAGGATCCGAACGGCGACGACGTGCGCTTCGAGCTCGACGAATACGGCTCGCGCGTCGTCCAGCACGAGCTCGACCACCTCGACGGCGTGCTGATCATCGACCGGACCGACGACGAGCACCGCAAGGAGGCGCTCGCGACGCTGCGGCCGCGCGTCGTCCTCCGTTGAGGATCGGCGTCGCCGCGACCGCGCCGCTCGGCGCCGACGTCCTCGAGCGGCTTGCGGCCCGGCACGAGATCGCGTTCCTCCTGACGCGCCCGGATGCGCCCAGGGGACGAGGACGCAGGCTTGCGGCCCCGCCCGCCAAGGCGGCGGCCGAGCGACTCGGCATCCCCGTGCACCAGCCCGAGCGGCCCGAGCTGCCGGAGGAGGTCGCCCGGGTCGTGGTCTGCGCGTACGGCCTCTACGTCCCGCCGCGGCTGCTCGCAGGCTCGCTCTGGCTGAACGTGCACCCGTCGCTCCTGCCGCGCTGGCGCGGCGCGGCGCCCGTCGAGCGCGCGATCCTCGCGGGCGACGAGCGAACCGGGGTGACGATCCACGAGACGGTCGCAGAGCTCGACGCCGGTCCGGTTGCCGCGCAGGAGGCGTTCACGATCGGCGCCATGGACGCCGGCGAGGTCTTCGCGGAGGCGGGCGAGCTCGCCGCCGAGCTCCTCGAGCGCGTGCTCCCGTCGCCGGTGTTCGAGCCGCAGCCGGACGACGGGTTGACCTACGCCGAGAAGATCACCGCCGCCGACCGCGTGCTCGACCTCGACGACCCCGGCGACGCGTGGCGGCGTGTCCGCGCGCTCTCGCCGCACATCGGCGCGTGGGCGACGCTCTACGGCCGCCGCGTCACGATCTGGCGCGCGCGGCTCGAGGACGGGACGTTCGTGCCGGAGGTGGTCCAGCCGGAGGGGCGTGGGCGGATGTCGTACGACGAGTTCGTCCGCGGCGTCCGGTGATCGCGCCCGCGCGCCGCGCAGCGTTCGTCGTCGTACGCCGCGTCTTCGAGGAGGATGCGTACGCGGACCGCGCGCTCGAGTCCGCCGTCGCCGACCTCGACCCGCGCGACCGTGCGCTCGCGCAGCGGCTCGCGTACGGGACCGTCCAGCGCGCGCGCACCCTCGACTTCGGGATCGAGCAGCTCGGCAAGCGACCGCTGCGAAAGCTCGACCCGCCCGTGCGCACCTCGTTGCGTCTCGGCGCCTACCAGCTCGCGTTCACCGACCAGGCGGACCACGCGATCGTCGACGACGCCGTCGAGCTGGTGCGGGAGGCCCGGCTCGAGCGTGCGGTCGCCTTCACGAACGCCGTCATGCGCCGCCTGGCGCACGGCCTGCGCGGCCTCGTCGCCTCGCTTCCCGCGGGGCCGGTTCGGGAGTCGTATCCGGATTGGATCGCCGAGGTGTGGGCGCGCGACTTCGGCGACGAGACGGCGCTCGCGCTCATGCGTGCGCAGAACGAGCCTCCCGCCCTCGAGGTGCGGGCGCCCGAGCCCGTCGGCCTGGCGACCGATATCCCCGGTGCATACATCGTGGATGCCGTCGATATCCGGCGGATGCGCCCGATGAGCCGCGCCTCGCAGCTCGCCGCGCTCGTCGTCGGCTCGCGCGAGGGCGAGCGCGTGCTCGACGCCTGCGCGGCTCCGGGCGGGAAGACGGCCATGCTGCACGGTGAGGTGACCGCGGTGGAGGTGCATCCCGGGCGGGCGAAGGCGCTCGCCGAGAGCGCCGGGCCGAACATCCGCGTCGTGAACGCCGACGCCCGCGAGCTCGACGAGGGCGGGTTCGACCGCTCGCTGGTCGACGCGCCCTGCTCCGGTCTCGGCGTCCTCGCCCGGCGGCCGGACCTGCGCTGGCGGGCGCGGCCGCTGCCGGAGCTCCAGCTCGAGCTCCTGCGTGCCGCCGCCGAGCGCACGAAGCCGGGCGGCACGGTCGTCTACTCCGTCTGCACGCTGAACGCCGACGAGAACGAGGCCGTCGTCGACGCGGCCGGCCTCGAGCCGGAGCCGCTCGGGGCCGAGTGGCCGCAGTACGCCCACCCGACGCGGCCGGAGTTCCTGCTCACGCTGCCGCACCGCGACCGGACGAGCGGGTTCTTCATCGCGCGGCTGCGCACGCCCGTACGATCGTGACGATGGGGTGGTCGGACTGGATCCGGGGCGTCGAGATCGAGCCGTCGCTCTACGGAGCCGACTTCGCGCGCCTCGGCGAGCAGGTCGACGAGCTCCTCGCGGCGGGCTGTCGCATCTTCCACTACGACGTCGGCGACGGGCACTTCGTCGAGCCGATCACGATGGGCCCGATCGTGCTGGAGGCGATCTCGGAGCGGATTCACGTAGCCGGCGCGGCCGTCGACGTGCACCTGATGGTCGACCGGCCGACCGACCACTTCGGCGCGTTCGCCGCCGCCGGCGCCGACAGCGTCACGTTCCACCACGAGGTCGCACACGACGTGGCCCGGACGGCGGCCGCCGCGCGCGCGCACGGCCTGCAGGCGGGGCTCGCGTTCAACCCGGAGACGGAGCCGGAGGACGTCGCCGCCGTCGCCGGCGACGTCGACCTGGTCCTCTGCATGTCGATCCACCCCGGGTACTCGGGGCAGAGGTTCATGGAGGAGGCGTACGACCGGATCCGTCGGCTGCGCGCGGGGCTGCCGCCCGCGACGCCGATCCAGGTGGACGGCGGCGTGGGGCCCGGCAACATCGCGCAGCTCCGCGACTGCGGCGCGTCGCTCTTCGTGGCCGCGTCGTCGATCTTCGGCGCAGACGATCCTGCGCAGGCGTACCGCGGCCTCGCGGACGCGGTCGCGTGACGCTCGCCCGGGCGATCGAGCTCGCGCGCGCCGCCCGCGGCCGCGCCTACCCGAAGCCGACCGTCGGTGCGGTCGTCGTCTCGGACGGCGAGATCGCCGGCGAGGGCGCGACCGAGGCAGGCGGGCGCCACGGCGAAGTCGTCGCGCTGGAGGCTGCGGGCGAGCGGGCCCGGCGCGCGACGCTGTACGTGACGCTGGAGCCGTGCGCGCACCACGGGACGACGCCCCCGTGCACGGACGCGATCCTCGCCGCCGGGATCGAGCGCGTCGTGTACGGCGCCCGCGACCCGAACCCCGAGGCGGCGGGCGGGGCGGAGCGGCTCGCCGAGGCGGGCGTCGACGTCGAGCTGGTCGACTCCTACGAGTCGCGCCGGCTGAACGAGGCGTGGCTGACGTGGGTGAGCGAGCGGCGGCCGTTCGTGATCTACAAGGCGGCATCGACGCTCGACGGGCGCCTCGCCGTTCCCGGCGAGCGCTGGGTGAGCGGCGAGGAGAGCCGGCGGCTCGTGCACGAGCTGCGGGCCGAGGTCGACGCCGTCGCGGTCGGCGGCGGCACCGCCCGTGCCGACCGCCCGCGTCTCGACGCACGCGGCGTCGAGACGCCGAAGGGCCAGCCGCGGCGGCTCGTCTTCTCGCGCGGCCCGCTGCCGGCAGGGCTCGACCTCGAGCTGCGCACCGGGCCGCTGACCGACGAGCTGGCGGCGCTCGCCGCCGAGGGCGTGCAGTCGCTCCTCCTCGAGGGCGGCCCGACGCTCGCCGCGTCGTTCCTGGACGCCGGCCTCGTCGACAAGCTCCTCCTCTTCGTCGCGCCGACCCTCGCGGGGGATGGGCCCCCGCTCGTCGCTGCGCTACGCTCCCCGCGCACGCTCACGCGCCTGTCGGCCCGACCGGTGGGCGGCGACGTGCTCCTCGAGGCCTATGTCCACGACACCTGACTCCCAGCGCGCCGACGACCAGATCGTCACTCACCTCTCCCACTGGCTGACGCGACAGCTCGGGAACGACGAGCTGCGCCGCAAGGTGGAGGAGATCGGGACCGACGAGCTGACGCCGAACGGGCGCAAGGCCGTGGGGGAGCTGCTCGCCGAGCTGCAGACCGCGGTGCCCGGCGAGCGCGCGCAGCTCGAGGTGCTCGTCCGTGAGACGGTCGAGACCCTCGTCTACGGCGACTAGGCGTGTTCACCGGGCTCGTGCGCGAGGTCGGCACGGTCGTCTCGTTCGACGGCTCGCGCCTGACGGTCGAGGCGCCGCAGACGGCGCCCGGCGCCGGGCTCGGCGACTCGATCGCGATCGACGGCGTCTGCCTGACGGTCGTGGAGGTCGCCGGGCCGCGGTTCGCGTTCGACGCCGTGCCGGAGACGCTCTCCCGGACGAGCCTCGCAACCCTCGACCAGGGGTCGAGGGTCAATCTCGAGCCGGCCCTGCGCGCGGGCGACGCCCTCGGCGGGCACTACGTGCAGGGGCACGTCGACGGCGTCGGCGTCGTGCGCAGCGTCGAGGCCGAGGGCGAGGGGAGGCGTCTGTGGTTCGACGCCCCCGCGGGGCTCCTCCGCTACCTCGTCGAAAAGGGGTCGATCGCGGTGCAGGGGACGAGCCTCACCGTGGCGGCGGTGGACGATCGCGGCTTCGCGGTCGCGCTCGTCCCGCACACGCTCGGGGCGACGACGCTCGGCGCCCTCGCCGCCGGCGACCCCGTGAACCTCGAGGCGGACGTGCTCGCGAAGTACGTCGAGCGGCTCGTTGCCCGGCCTGCGGACTGAGCGGCTCGCGCTGCGGCAGTGGCGCGACGACGACCTCGGACCGTTCGCTGCGCTGAACGCCGACCCGGAGGTGATGGAGCACTTCCCCGCGACGCTGTCGCGCGCGGAGAGCGACGCCTTCGTGGAGCGCATGCGTGCGGGAATCGAGGAGCGGGGCTTCGGCCTCTGGGCGGTCGAGGTCGTCGAGACCGGCGAGTTCGCGGGCTTCGTCGGCCTCGCCGAGCCGCGGTTCGACGCCCACTTCACGCCCGCCGTCGAGATCGGCTGGCGGCTGGGTCGCGCGCACTGGGGCCGCGGCTACGCGACGGAGGCCGCGCGCGCCGCCGCCGCGTTCGCGTTCGACGAGCTCCGGCTCGCCGAGCTCGTCTCGTTCACGGCCGCCGTCAACGGGCGGTCGCGGCGCGTGATGGAGCGCCTCGGCATGACGCACGACCCGGCGGACGACTTCGACCACCCGAACGTGCCCGAGGGGCCGCTCCGCCGCCACGTCCTCTACCGGCTGCGCGGCTAGCCTTCGCCCGTGAGCGTCGCCGCCCCCTTCGCGACGATCGACGAGGCGATCGAGGACATCCGGGAGGGCCGGATGGTCGTCGTCGTCGACGACCCCGCGCGCGAGAACGAGGGCGACCTGACGATCGCGGCGCAGTTCGCGACCCCGGAGGCGGTGAACTTCATGGCGAAGCACGCGCGCGGGCTGATCTGCCTCTGCCTCACGGAGGAGCGCGCGGACTACCTCGGCCTGCGGCCGATGACGGATCGCAACGAGGCGCCGCTCGGGACCGCGTTCACCGTCTCGATCGAGGCGCGCGAGGGCGTGACGACCGGTATCTCCGCCGCCGACCGCAGCCGCACGATCCAGGTGGCGATTCACGGGAGCTCGACCGCGCACGACCTCGTGCAGCCCGGGCACGTCTTCCCGCTGCGGGCGAAGCCCGGCGGCGTGCTCGAGCGAATGGGGCAGACCGAGGCGGCGGTCGACCTCGCCCGGCTCGCCGGCCTCGACGCATCGGGCGTGATCTGCGAGATCATGAACGACGACGGTTCGATGGCGCGCGTGCCAGACCTCGTCCCGTACTGCGAGCGGCACGGCCTGAGGATGGTCACCGTCGCCGATCTCGTCGAGTATCGCCGCAGGCACGAGAAGCTCGTCGAGCGTGGCGCCTCGGTGCGGCTCCCGACCGAGTTCGGCGAGTTCGTCGCCGTCGGCTTCCGCGAGAAGCTCACCGGGAAGACGCACGTCGCGCTCGTCAAGGGGCACGTCGCTGGGGTGGAGAACGTCCTCGTCCGCGTGCACTCGGAGTGCCTGACCGGCGACGTGTTCCACTCGCTGCGCTGCGACTGCGGCGAGCAGCTCGAGCAGGCGCTCGCGCAGATCGAGGTCGAGGGGCGCGGCGTGCTCCTCTACATGGCGCAGGAGGGACGCGGGATCGGCCTGCTCAACAAGCTGCGCGCGTACGAGCTCCAGGAGCGAGGCCTGGACACGGTCGAGGCGAACCTCGAGCTCGGTTTCCCCGCCGACGCGCGCGACTACGGCATCGGCAACCAGATCCTGGCCGACCTCGGCCTGTCGACGATCCGCATCCTCACGAACAACCCGAAGAAGCTGACCGGGATCGACGGCTTCGGCCTCACCGTCGTCGAGCAGGTGCCGATCGAGGTGCCGCCGCAGACGGAGAACGTGCGTTACCTGTCGACCAAGCGGGCTAAGCTCGGTCACCGGCTGCATCACCAGGACCTCAAGAACCTCGACTACGAACCGGAGCCTTCCGAATGAGCGAACACGAGCCGTCCGTCCCGCAGGCCACCACGACCCCGCCGCCCGCAGAGCCGGGCGTGGGGGAGGACACCGACGAGCGGGAGGGGGACCCGTTCGAGGGCTGGCCGTCGTCCGACTCGTCGGAGGTGATCGAGGAGGCGCCGCCGGAGGCGAGCGTGGAGCACGTGCGCGGCGAGATCGACGTGCCCGACGGTTTCACCGCCCTCGAGGGGACGCCGCTCGGCAGCCGCCGGTCCGTCGGCGTCGTCGTCTCGCGCTTCAACGGCGGGCTGACGAACCGGATGCTCCAGACCGCGCTCGACGCGCTCGTCGACGCGGGGGTCGCCCAGGACGCGATCACGGTCGTGCCGGTGCCCGGCGCCTTCGAGCTGCCGCTCGCCGCGATGGCGCTCGCGAAGACGCGGCGCTACGCCTGCATCGTCGCCCTCGGCGCGGTCGTCCGCGGCGAGACGCCGCACTTCGACTACGTCGCTTCCGAGTGCGCCTCGGGGCTCCAGCTCGCGGGGATCGAGACGGGCGTCCCGGTCGCCTTCGGCGTACTCACGGTCGATACGGTCGAGCAGGCCGAGGCGCGGATCCCGAAGGCCGCCGACGCCGTCCGGACCGCGCTCGAGATGGCCGATCTCTTCGCGCGCCTGCGGGCGAGCGCGAGGCGGTAGGCGCTACACTGCGCGGCCGATGTCGAAGGTCTGCGCAATCTGCGGGAAGAAGCCGGCGTTCGGCCACCACCGGTCGCACTCGATGGTGGCGACGAAGCGCCGCTTCGACCCGAATCTCCAGCGGGTCCGGATCCTCCTCAAGGGCTCCCCGACCCGCGCCTACGTGTGCACCCGCTGCCTCAAGGGCGGCAAGGTCACCAAGGCCGTCTAGCCTGAGACGGATCGGCCGCCCGGTCGCGGCCGGCTCGACGGTGAGGGCTGCGAACGCAACCGGGTCCACCCGAACGGGGTCTAAGGTTCTGCCGTGGCGGACGATCTGACGCTTGAGCTCGAGCACGGGCGGCTGACGATCGCCCGGGAGGCGGTCGCCGAGATCGTCGCGGAGACGGCGCTCGGGTGCTACGGCGTCGTCGGCCTCTCCGCGGGGACACGGGTCGGCCGCATGTTCCGCCGCGACGGGATCAGCGTCGAAGGAGGCCCGGACTCGCTCGGGATCGGCCTCCACGTCGTCGTCGAGCACGGCCTCAACCTCGCCGAGGTGGCGGCGACGATCCGGTCGCAGGTCGCCTACGAGGTCGAGCGGCTGACGGGCCTCACGGTCGCCTCGGTCGAGGTCGTCATCCAGCGCGTGCGGGCCTCGGCATGACCGGCGTTGGCTCGACGGAGCCGCCCGGGAGCGGAGGTGCCGGCTTTGCGGGCTCTGGACGCGGGAGCGAAGGTGCCGGCTTTGCCGGTGCCGGTGCGGGTATCAGACAGCACGCTCGCGAGCTCGTGCGGGGCGCGCTCGCGGCGATCGAGGCGAGCCGGCGGCGGATCGACGACCTGAACGTCTATCCGGTGCCGGACGGGGACACCGGCACGAACCTGACGCTGACGGTCCGCGCCGTCGACGAGGCGCTCGCGAAGGACGGCGCCGAGGACCGCGCGGGCCTCGCCAAGGAGATCGCGCGCGCGGCGCTGATGGGCGCCCGCGGCAACTCGGGCGTGATTCTCTCGCAGATCGTGCGCGGCGCGACCGACGTGCTGGCCGAGCGCGACGATCTCGCCGGGGTCTTCCGCTCGGCGAGCGACGCCGCGTACCGCGCGGTGCGAAAGCCCGTCGAGGGGACGATGCTGACGGCGATCCGCTCGATGGCCGACGCCGCCGAGCACGGCGGCGACCTCGCGACGATCCTCGCCCGCGGCGACGACACGGTCGCGCAGACGCGGGAGATGCTGCCGGTGCTGAAGGAGGCCGGCGTCGTCGACGCGGGCGCCGCCGGGCTCGTGGAGATCGTGCGCGGCCTGCATGCTGCGCTCACCGGCGAGGCGCCGCCGCCGCCGCTCGAGCGCGGCGACAAGATCGGCCTGGACGCGATCCACCAGGAGCTCTCGCGCTACCGCTACTGCACCGTCTTCGTCGTCGAGGGTGACGAGCTCGACGCGGACGAGCTGGAGGGCGAGCTGGAGCAGCTCGGCGACTCGTTGCTCGTCGTCGGCGACCGGACGGCGCTGAAGGTGCACGTTCACACCGACGATCCCGGCCGTGCCCTGTCGCTCGGCGTGGCGCGCGGCGCCGTCGCGGGCGTCGAGATCGCGAACATGCACGCGCAGACGCACGAGCGCGAGGAGCGGCTGTTGCACGCGGTCCCGGAGCAGGGCGACGCGTGTGCCGTCGTCGCCGTCGCCGCCGGTGCCGGCAACCGCACGCTCTTCGAGAGCCTCGGCGCGCGCGTCGTCGACGGCGGGCGGACGATGAACCCGGCCACCTCCGACCTGCTCGCCGCGATCGAGGCTGCGCCTGCGGCGGAGGCGATCGTGCTCCCGAACAACAGCAACGTGATCATGAGTGCGGAGCAGGCGGCCGAGCACGCGTCGAAGCGCACGCGCGTCGTGGCGACGCGGTCGCTCCAGGCGGGGCTCGCCGCGCTCGTGGCGTTCGATGCCGCGCAGGGAGCCGACGCGAACCTCGCGGCGATGGAGGAGGCCGTCGCGGCGGTCGCGACCGGCGCCGTCACCGTCGCCTCGCGCGACGTGCAGCTGAACGGCGTCGCCGTGAGGAAGGGCAAGTGGCTCGGTCTCGCCGACGGCGAGCCGGTCGCGGGCGGCGAGACGTTCGACGAGGTCGCGCGGGCCGTGCTGCTCCACCTGCTCGAGGAGCCGCGCGACGTCCTCACGCTCCTCACGGGCGAGGAGACGCCGACGCTCGACGAGCTCGTCGAGGAGATCCGCTCGACGCACCCGGACCTCGAGCTCGACGTCCTCGAGGGGGGCCAGCCGCACTACCCGCTGCTGCTGGCGGCCGAATGACGCCGATCAGGGTCCTCCTCGTCGAGGACAACGAGTCGTTCAGGCAGACGCTCGAGATGGTCTTCGCGCTGCGCGACGAGGTGGAGGTGATCGGCGGCGCCTCCACGGGCAACGAGGCGCCGGAGCTCGCACGCGAGCTGCGGCCGGACGTCGTCCTGATGGACTACCGCATGCCCGGGCTCAACGGGGCGGAGGCGACGCGAGCGGTGCTGACGGCGTGTCCCGACACGAGCGTCGTCTGCCTGACCGCGTCGGTGACGGCGCAGGAGGTGCAGGAGGTGGAGGCGGCGGGCGCCGTCAAGTGCGTCGCCAAGGACGGCGACTTCGACCGCCTCGTGCGGATCGTCTGCGAGGCTGCGCGGCGGTGAACCTCACCACCGAGAACACGGCGGTCGTCCTCGACTCGACGGCCGACTTCCCGGACGCGCCGCAGCGGTTCCCGAACTTCCGCGTCGTCCCGCTCTACGTCCGCTTCGGCGAGGAGAGCTTCAGGGACTACGTCGAGATCGATGCTGCGCGCTTCTACGAGCGGCTGCAGAGTGCGCCCGAGCTACCGACCACGTCGCAGCCGACGCCGGGGGATTTCCTCGCCGTCTACGAGGAGCTCGCGCCGCGCTACGAGCGCATCCTCTCGCTGCAGATCTCCTCGACGCTGTCCGGCACGTTCGGCAGCGCGGAGGCCGCGGCGGGGATGCTCGGCGGCGACCGGGTGCGCGTGATCGACTCGCGCACCGTCTCGGCCTCGCTCGCGCTGCTCGCGCTCGGCGTGCAGCGGCGCCTCGAGCGCGGGACGACCGACGAGGAGCTGGACGAGTTCGTCGCGCGCTACCGACGCGAGCACAGGCTGCTCTTCACCGTCAACACGCTCGAGTACCTCGCAAAGGGGGGCCGCATCGGGCGCGCGGCGTCGCTTGTCGGGAACCTGCTGAACGTCAAGCCGATCCTCACGATTCGCGACGGCGAGGTGGTGCCCCTGAAACGCGTGCGCGGCAACGCGAAGGCGTTTGCTGAGTTCCGCGGCCTCTTCCAGTCGACCTCCGTCGACTCGCCGGCGCTCAAGGTGGGGATCGCGCACGCAGCGGCGCCGGAGCGGCTCGAGGCGCTGCGCCGCCTCGTCGAGCACACGCGGCCGCAGGCGCAGATCGAGATCGCGACGACGCTCGGCGCCGTCGTCGGCACGCACGCCGGCCCTGGAACCGTCGGCTTCTTCTGGTTCGACGACGGCGCGGACTAGTCGTCGCTGTCGCGGTCGTGGTCGCGGCGGTCGGTCGTCGTCGTCGGCGGAGGGATCGTCGGCAGCGGTACCGTCTTCCGCGGCGCGTGGACGACCTCGGCGACGGGGCTGAGCTTCCCCACCGGGTCGTTCCGCTGCCCGCCGTAGGCGAGCAGCACCGCGTTCACGGCAACGACCGCCGCCAGGGCGACGATGATCGAGCCGATCGCCCACCTCACGCGGCGAGCTCCTTGCGCAGCCTCGCGATCTCCGCCGTGCGGTTCGCAGCCAGCGCTGCGAGCAGCCGGCCGTCGCCGTCGTGGTAGCGCGCGGTGAACGACGTCTCGTCGCCCTCCAGCACCACGGCCTGCCACGACTCTGCGTGGCCGACGTACTGGAGACGGAGGCCGAACTGGTCCGACCAGAAGAACGGTGCGTCCGCGTGCGGCTCCTCGGAGCCGGTGATCGCCGCGGCGACCGCGCGCGCCTGGCCGGCCGCGCTCGTCCAGTGCTCGACGCGACGGCCGCCCCAGGAGGCGACGTCGCCGCACGCGTAGACGTTCGGCGTCGCGCTGCGGCCGCACGCATCGACCTCGACGGCGTCGACGAGGCTCCCGATGCCGACGACGACGACGTCGGCGTCGACCGTGGAGCCGTCCGTCAGGCGAACGGCCTCGACGCGGTCGCCGCCGTCGAAGCCCTCGACGCCGACTCCGAGGCGCAGGTCGACGCCGCTTCGGCGGTAGCGGTCGGCGAGCAGGCGCCCCACCTCCGGGCCGAGCACGCGCTCGAGCGGCACCGCGAGTGGCTCGACGACGGTCACGGAGGACACGATGCCAGAGACGGTGGAGGCGACCTCGCCGCCGATGAAGCCCGCGCCGACGACGACGACGCGCGCGTCGGGGCTGAGCTCCGCCCGCAGCGCGTGGGCGTCGTCGAGCGTCCGCAGGTGGTGGACACCGTCGGGCCCCTCGAGACGCCTCGCCCGCACGCCCGTCGCGAGCACGAGCGCGTCCCACTCGACGAGGGTGTCGCCGACGCGGGCCGTGCGGCTCCGCGTGTCGACCTCCTCGACGCGGCGGCCGAGCACGAGCTCGATCGCCTGCTCGTCCCAGAATCCCTCCGGGCGCAGCGCGACATCCTCCCGATTGCCGGCGAGCAGCTCCTTGGAGAGCGCGGGCCGCTCGTACGGCGCGTGCTGCTCGTCGCCGACGAGCAGCACGCGGCCGTCGAAGCCTCGTGCGCGGAGCGTCTCCGCGCAGCGCGAGCCGGCGAGGCCGGCGCCCGCGACGAGGACCGTGCGGGTCATGCGGCCGCCACCTCCTCGACCGTGATCGCGCCCATCGGGCACGAGTCCGCGGCGTCGAGCGCGGCCGGGTCGTCCGTCTCGGCCTTCACGACGGACGCGATGCCGCCGGACTCGAGACGGAAGAGATCGGGCGCGAGGTCGACGCAGGCGCCGAACCCGCTGCAGAGGGACGTGTCGATCGAGATGCAGTACCTGCTCATGCTGTTCGCTCCTTTCGACGGGGGGCGGTGAGGGCGCGCCACGCGGTCGCGGCGACGACCGACCCGAGCGCGCCGATGTAGAGGCCGTGCGCCCACGGCTGCCCCGAGTCGGTACCTGCGGCGATGCCGTGCAGCGTCGCGAGCCCGAACAGCGCGTACGTGAGCCAGTGGAGGCGCCGCCACATGCGGATGCCGATCCGCTTGCGCAGCCAGAACGACGAGGTGACGAGGGCGAAGAGCCACGTCGCGAGCACGCCGGCGGCGACGGCCGCCGGACGGTAGGCGACGAGACCCGGAACGACGAGGGCGGCGAGCGACACCTTCACCGTCGAGTCGAGCACGAGCGCGATCGCGTGCAGCGCGAGGGCGCCGAGCCCGGTGACGGCGAGCGTCTTGTGCACCTCGGTCACCGTCGCCGGCCGCAGTCGTCCCGACGGGCGCGACTTGAGCACGAGCCCGGCGAGCACGGAGAGGGTGAGAACCGCATACGCGGCAAGCCCTGCCGACCGGGCGAGCAGCCAGAAGGTGGGATCGTGATGCACTAGAGGCCTCCGGTTCGCAGTGTCGTGCCGTCTTCCGTCACGACAACTGCTTGAACGGGGGATGCGAGCGCCTCGGCGCTGCCGCCGAGGAGCAGCGTCTTCGCCAGCACCTCGGCGTCGACCGCGTCGGCGCCGACGGCTGTCACGCGCACGAGGTCGGTGCGCGCCGGGCGTCCTGTCGACGGGTCGACGATGTGGTGCTGCCACGCGCCGCCGCGCCGCCAGCGGCGACGGTCGACGCCGGAGGTGGCGACGCCGCCGCGCTCGAGGCCGAGGGTCAGCGTCTCGTCGACCGCGACGGCCCACGCGCCGGCCGACGGGACGCCGCGGACCGCGACGTCGCCGCCGGCGCTGACGAGCGCCGGCCCGGAGACGGCGAGCGCCTCGGCGACGTGCTCGGCCGCGAAGCCCTTGCCGATCCCGCCGAGGTCGAGGCGCACGCCCGGCTCGAGCGTGATCCGCCTGCCGTCGACGGCGACGCCGCCCCCGCAGAGGGGAGGGATGGGGGCGGCGCCGCCGTCCTCGGGCAGCTCGTCGAAGGTGCGGTCGTAGCCGGCGGCGACGAGGGCGTCGTGCACCGTCGGATCGAAGCGGCCGTTCGTGCGTTCCCGCGCCTCGAGTGCGAGCGTCACGACGTCGGTCAGCTCGGGGGAGGCCTCGAGGGAACCGTCGCGGTTCAGGCGCGACAGCTCGGACTCCGGGCGGAAGCGGGACATGATCTGCTCCAGCCGCTCGAACTCCGCCTCGGCGCCCGCGAAGTCCGCGTCGTCGGCCTCCACCGCGAGCTCGATCGTCGTCCCCATCGCGCGAAACGCGTGCTGCAGCATCACGAGGTCCTCGTGACGACGAGCGGCGGGAGGTTGACGACGCGCACCGCGGGAGCGGCGGAGACCTGGGCCGACGCGGCCTGCGCCGCGGCCTTCGCCTGCTGCGCGGCGGCGGTGTTGCGGGCCGCCAGCGCGCGGTGGTAGACCGCCCAGCGGGCGTTCACGATCCGCCGGACGCGCACCGCGTCGACCTGAAGGCGGTGCTGCCGTGCCGCGAGCGCGACGAGGCGCGGGTCACGGGCGGCCTTCGGCTGCGTGGCCCAGGGGTGCGCCGCGACGGTCGCCCAGGCGACGAAGAAGACGACGACGCCGAGGACGAGGGCGTAGAGGCGCGCGACGTGGTTAGTCATCGAGCCCTCCGCCGCCGTCTCCGCCGTCGTGGCCGCCGTCCTCGCCCTCGCCGCCGTGGCGATGGATCACGTGCACGACCGGCGGGGGACGGTGGTAGATGACGGCCTGGGCGGGAGCGGGCGCAGCGGCGGGCCGTGCCGCCGGTGCGGCCGGCAACGGCTTCACCGCCGGCGGCTTCTGCGCGAGCTGCTTGCGCAGCGACGCCTCGAAGCGGTCGAGCGCGCGGTTCTGCCGGGCGATCGTGGCCGCGCTCACGCGCGGCGTCGTGGCCTTCGCACCGAGTTGCGTCGTTCGGAACGCCGAGAAGGCTCCGACGACGACGGCGATGCCGAGCGCCACTGCGATGAGAAGTGCCTGAGTCCGTTTCATGCCACGCACGCTAGGAGGCGCTCGGAGAGGGGTGGGCAAACCGCCCCCGCGGTCTTCGCAAAGAATCGGTTAACCACCGACGCGCCGACTGCGCGCGCCTGTGACGATGCACTCATGCACGTGCTGCTCGTCGAGGACGACGACTCGATCGCGGTGCCGCTCGTCGAAGGCCTCCGTCGCGAGGGTTTCGATGTCGAGCGCGCCAGCACCGGCGCGGAGGCGCTCGCCGCCGGCGAGGCCGACCTCGTTCTGCTCGACCTGCGCCTGCCTGACATCGACGGCTTCAGCGTCTGTCGCGAGCTTCGCTCCCGTTCGGACGTGCCGATCATCGTCGTCTCTGCGCGCGGCGAGGAGGTCGACCGCGTCGTCGGGCTCGAGATCGGCGCCGACGACTACGTCGTCAAGCCGTTCGGGTTGCGCGAGCTGATCGCACGCATCCGCGCGGTCGCACGGCGCAGCGGCGGACGCCGCGAGGACGGTGACGCGATCGCCGCCGGCCGGGTCCTCGTCGACCTGCGCGCCCACCGCGTCACCGTGGACGGGGAGGAGGTGCACCTCACGACGAAGGAATTCGACCTCTTGACGCTCCTTGCGCGCGAGCGCGGCGCCGTCGTCGACCGCGAGCGCATCCTGCGCGACGTGTGGCACACGACGTGGTACGGGTCGTCGAAGACGATCGACGTTCACGTCGCCGCGCTGCGGCGGAAGCTCGGCGACCCGTCGCTGATCGAGACGGTGCGCGGGATCGGCCTTCGTCTGCAGGCGTGAGCACACGGCTCCTCGCGAGCTACCTCGCGCTGACGATCGTCGTTCTCGTAGCGCTCGAGGTGCCGCTCGCGATCGTCAACGCGCGCACGGAGCGGAAGGACCTCACGGCGAAGGTGGAGCGCGACGCGTATGCCGCCGCCTCGCTGGCGGAGGACACGCTGCAGGCGGGCTCGTCGAACCTGTCGCCGGCGCTGCAGCGGGTCGCGGTGCGCTACCGCCTCGAGACCGGCGGGCGGATCGTGATCGTCAACCGCACAGGACGGAGCATCGCCGACTCGCAGCCGACGACGCCGGGCGAGCGCGAGTTCCGGACGAGGCCGGAGGTCGCCGCGGCGCTGCGCGGGGATACCGCGAGCGGCATCCGGCCGTCCGAGACGCTCGGCCACTCGCTGCTCTACGTCGCCGTCCCCGTGGCGTCCTCGGGACACGTCTGGGGCGCCGTGCGGATCACGTACCCCACCTCGACGCTCGACCGCCGCGTGCGGCGCTACCGCATCGCGCTCGTGCTCGTCGGCGCGATCGTGCTGGCGGCGGCGGCCGCCGTCGGCCTGCTGCTCGCGCGCTCCTTCGCCCATCCGCTGCGCCGGCTCGAGCGCGTCGCGGCCCGCGTCGGCGCGGGCGAGCTCGACGCGCGCGCCCGCGAGGACGACGGCCCCCCGGAGGTGAGGCGGCTCGCGGGCGAGCTCAACCAGACGACGGCGAAGCTCGCGGCCCTGATCACGTCGCAGGAGCAGTTCGTCGCGGACGCGTCGCACGAGCTGAGGACGCCGCTGACGGCGCTGCGGCTCCGCCTCGAGAACGGCGAGACGGAGCCGGCGCTCGACGAAGCCGAGCGGCTCGCGCGGCTCGTCGACGAGCTGCTCGCGCTCGCGCGCGTGGACGTGTCGGCGTCACCGCCGGAGGCCGTCGATCTCGACGACGTCGTTATGGGACGCGTCGAGCTGTGGGAGCCGCTCGCGTCCGAGCGCGGCGTGCGGCTCGCGGCGAGCACGCACGGCACCGTCGTCCGCGCGGGACGAGCGCGGGTGGAACAGGTGCTCGACAACCTCCTCTCGAACGCGATCGACGCCTCGCCCGACGGCGCGTCGATCACCGTCTCGGCGGCCGGCCACGAGGTGCATGTGATCGACGAGGGGCCGGGGCTGACGCCGGAACAGCGCTCGCGTGCGTTCGATCGCTTCTGGCGCGCGAGCGCGTCGCCGGGTTCCGGGCTCGGCCTCTCGATCGCGCGGCGGATGGTCGAGCTCGACGGCGGCCAGATCGAGCTGCGCGCGGCGGCGACCGGCGGCGTCGACGCCGTCGTCCGCTATCCGCGGTGAGCCGAGGCGCTGCCGTCCGGACCTGGTCCTATGCTCCGGACCGGTGGCGACGATGACCCGAATGCACACGGGTTTTACAGGCGTGGTCCAGGACGAGTGGCCGCGGCCGCGCGGCTGGGCGCCACCCCAGGTGCTCGACCGCCTGGACGTCTCGGCGCTGCCCGGCGTCGGGCCGACGCTCGCGCGCCGGCTGCGCGGGTTCGGGATCGGCACCGTGCGCGAGCTCCTGCTGCACGCGCCCCGCCGCTACGAGAGCGCCGTCGACCAGGTGCCGATCGCGAAGCTCGGGCTCGTCGAGGGCGAGGTGGCGATCGAGGGCCGCGTGGTGAGCGCGCGCGCCCGGCCGCTGCGGGGGCGGCGCTCGCTCGTCACCGCGACGGTTCGAGACGAGAGCGGCGGGCAGGTGAGCGCGTCCTTCTTCAACCAGCCGTGGCTCGCGGAGAAGCTCACGCCGGGGACGCCGCTCCGGCTGCGCGGGAAGCTCGGGCGCTACGGCTTCGACGTGAAGAGCTACGACATCGGCGAGGCGCGCCGCACCGCCGACTTCGCGCCGGTGTACCCGGCGAGCGAGCAGATTCCCTCGACCAGGCTGCGCGAGCTCGTCCGCGGCGCGCTCGCCGAGCACGCGCGCGGGCTCCCGGACCCCCTGCCGGCGGAGCTCGAGCTGCCGCTCCGCCGGGACGCGCTCGCCGCGATCCACTTTCCCGGCGACGAGTCCGAGGCCGAGTCCGCGCGGCGGCGGCTCGCGCTGGACGAGCTCCTCGCCCTGCAGCTCGCGGTCGCGAGGCTCCGCGACACGGACGCCGTCGCCCCGTCGCTCGCGCAGCCGGGCGAGCTGATCGCGCGCTACCGCGACGCGCTTCCGTTCACGCTCACCGAGCACCAGGAGCGCGCCGTCACGGAGATCGACCTCGACCTCGCGCAGACGACGCCGATGCAGCGGCTGCTGCAGGGCGACGTCGGCTCCGGGAAGACCGTGGTCGCGCTCTACGCGCTCCTGCGCGCGGTCGAGAACGGCCGCCAGGGCGCGCTGATGGCGCCGACGGAGACGCTCGCCGAGCAGCACTTCCTCACGATCGAGCCCATCTGCGGCGAGCTCGGTGTGCGCTGCGTCCTGCTCACGGGCTCGTCCGGCGCCAAGCTCGTGCGCGAGGAGATCGCAGCCGGCGTCGCGCAGATCGCGGTGGGCACGCACGCCCTCATCCAGCGGGACGTCGAGTTCGCCGACCTCGCCGTCGCCGTCGTGGACGAGCAGCACCGCTTCGGCGTCGAGCAGCGGCAGGCGCTTGCCGAGAACCGTTCGGCGCACGTCCTGCACATGACGGCGACGCCCATCCCGCGCACGCTCGCGCTCACGATCTACGGCGACCTTTCGGTGAGCGAGATCGCGCGTCCGCCGGCCGACCGGAAGCCGATCGTCACGGCGCGTGTCGGCGCCGAGCGCTCGTCGGAGGCCTACGCGCGCCTCTGCGTGCACCTCGACGCCGGACGGCAGGCGTACGTGGTCTGTCCGCTGATCGAGCAGTCGGAGACGCGGCTCGCCCGCGCGGCCGAGGCGGAGGCCGAGCGGCTACGGCGCGCGGAGCTGCGCGGCTACCGCGTCGGGCTCCTGCACGGGAAGCTGAGGCCGGCCGAGCGGCGGGAGGTGATGCGGCAGTTCAAGGCGCACGAGCTCGACGTGCTCGTCGCGACGACGGTGATCGAGGTCGGCGTCGACGTGCCGAACGCGACGATCATGATCGTCCAGGAAGCCGACCGGTTCGGGCTCGCACAGCTGCACCAGCTCCGGGGCCGCGTCGGGCGCGGGGGAGAGCAGAGCTACTGCCTGCTGATCTCGCGGCCGGGCGAGGAGCTGACGGAGTCGGGAGACCGGCGCCTGCAGGCGCTCGTCGACACGACGGACGGCTTCGAGCTCGCGGAGGTCGACCTCGAGCTCCGCCGCGAGGGGCAGCTGCTCGGTACCCGGCAGTCGGGGTGGAGCGACCTGCGGTTCACCCGGCTCCGCGCCGACCGGGACCTCCTCGAGCATGTCCGCGACCTGGCCGCTGCGCTGCGCGACGAGGACGGCCCCTGGCAGGACGAAGCCGATCGACTGTCGGCGGGATCCGATCCCGCCGCGCTTGCCTGAGCTCCTTGCTCACGGCGTCGTCCTAGCGTCGATCCCGTGCGCCGCCCGGGCATCCCCTGACAGCCGACGCGGCCGCGAAGATCCCGCTCGTGCGTGAACGGCTCCCGCTCCTCGCCGGGCTCGCGCTGCTCGCCGTGGCGCTCCTCGTCGGCTCGATCTTCGTCGCCGGCGGCATCCGCGACCGTGGCAAGACGGACGTCGTCACCGTGACCGGCTCCGCCAAGCAGCGGATCACGTCCGACTACGTGATCTGGGACCTCTCGGTCTCGAGCCAGCGGGACCGCGCGGCACCGGCTGCAGCCGAGCTCGCAGGCTGGGCGAAGGAGGTGCGCGCGTTCCTGACCGCGCAGGGGGTGCACGCCGACGAGCTCACCGTCCAGCCCGTCTCGACCCAGACGGTCACCGACAACTCGAACCCGAACCGGATCGTCGGCTACCAGCTGACGCGCGCCTTCGAGGTCCGCTCGCGGCGCGTGCAGGCGATCGCCGCCGCCGCGGAGGCGAGCTCCCGCGTGATCGCGGGCGGCGTCCCACTCCAGGTGCAGCCGCTGCAGTACGTGTACACGCGGCTCGCGGACATCAGGCCGAGGCTCCTCGCGCAGGCGGTGCGCGATGCCCGCAACCGCGGCGGTGTCCTCGTCGGCGCCACGGGTGGCAAGCTCGGCAGGCTGCGTGCCGTCGACGTCGGCGTCTTCCAGGTGACGGCCCCGAACTCGACCGACGTCAGCGACTACGGCGTCTACGACACCTCGACGCTCCGGAAGGACGTCACGGCCGTCGTCAACGTCACCTTTTCGCTGCGTTAAGGGGCCGCGACCGATGAGTTCCGCCCGGGGCCGGAGTCGTATCCTCGTCTCCTGACATCGTCGGAAAGGTGAGGTGCGCATGGCCCGTACGCTGCTCCTGATCGGTACCCGCAAGGGATGCTTCCTGCTCGAGAGCGACGCCGACCGGCGCGACTGGCGCGTCCGGGGCCCGTTCTGCGAGAACTGGCCGGTCTACCACGCCGTGCTCGACCCCGGGACGGGGACGATCTACGCCGCCGCGGCGAGCGAGTGGCACGGCTCCGCCATCTGGCGCAGCTCCGACCTCGGCGAGACCTGGGCCCTCTCCTCGGAGGGGCTCGCCTATGAGGACGGCCGGAGGCTGTCGAAGGTCTCGACGCTCGCGACCGCCCACGGGCGGCTGCTCGTCGGCGCCGAGGCGCCCGGCATCTTCGAGAGCCGCGACGGCGGCCAGACGTTCACGCTGCTCTCGACGCTCGCCGGCCAGCCGGGGAGCGAGGGGTGGGACGACCCCGCGAACCAGCCGCCTGGCCACCTCGGCATCTCCTGGCTCCAGCCGCACCCGGACGACGCGGCGCGGTTCTACGCGATCGTCCAGGGGATCGGCCTGTTCGAGACGACCGACGACGGCGCCACCTGGACGCCGCGCAACCGCGGTCTCCGCGCCGACTGGCCGCGGGAGCACGAGGAGGTCGGCTTCTGCGTCCACAGCCTGCAGCGGTTCGACGACAGCCGCATGTTCCAGCAGAACCACGTCGGCATGCACCGCACGGACGACGGCGGCGCCAGCTGGACGGAGATCACCGAGGGGCTGCCGACCGAGTTCGGCTTCGCATCCGCGGTGCACCCGCACGACCGCGACACGTTCTTCGTCATCCCGCTCGACCCGGGCCACGGCCGCACGATGCCCGACGGCGCAGGCGCCGTCTGGCGCACGCGCGACGCCGGCTCGAGCTGGCAGCGGCTCAGCGAGGGGCTCCCGCAGAGCGACGCCTACGTCGGCGTACTGCGGCAGGGGATGGCGACGGACTCCTACGACGCGCCCGGCTACTACTTCGGCACGAGCACCGGGCAGGTGTTCGCGAGCGCCGACGAGGGCGACAGCTGGCGCGAGATCGCGAGCTACCTGCCGGGCATCTCCTCGGTCGAGGTCGCGGTCGTCGAGTAGATGGCCGACGTCCGCCTGCCGATGACGCTGATGCCGCTCTTCGCGGGCCTGCCGCGGCGGCTCGAGGTCGACGCGCCCACCGTCGCGGAGGCGATCGACCAGCTCGAGGCGCAGTGGCCGGGGTTCCGCGACCGGCTGTGCGAGCCCGGTCGGCCGGAGCTGCGGATGCACATCCACGTGTACGTGGACCGGGAGCGGGCGGCGCTCGACACGCCGCTCGCGCCCGGGTCCCGGGTCGACTTCGTCGCCGCGATCAGCGGCGGATGAGGATCATCGCGGGGACGCATCGCGGACACCGGATCGCAGCGCCGAGAGGGCGCGAGACGAGGCCGACCTCCGACCGCGTGCGGGAGAGCGCCTTCAACCTGATCGGCCCCGTGGACGGCGCCGACGTGCTTGACCTGTTCGCCGGCTCGGGCGCGCTCGGGCTCGAGGCGCTCTCCCGCGGCGCCGCCTCCGCGACGTTCGTCGAGTCGGATCGCGCCGCCTGCCGGACGATCAACGCGAACCTCGACAAGCTGCGCCTGCACGCGACCGTCCGCTGCGCCGACGCCGTCCGCGCCGTCGGGGCCGAGCGCCGGCGCTACGACCTCGTGCTCTGCGACCCGCCCTACGGGTTCGAGCACGCGCGGCTCGCGCCGCACCTGGCGGGCCTGCTCGCCGACGACGGGCTCCTCGTCTACGAGTCGTCGAGCCGCGAGGCGCCCCCCGAGGTGCCGGGGCTCGGGGTGCGTACCTCGCGCACGTACGGCTCCGCGCGGCTTACGCTGTTCGAGCATTGATCACCGCCATCTACCCCGGCACGTACGACCCCGTGACGAACGGGCACGTCGACGTGATCACCCGCGCCGCGAGGATCTTCGACCGCGTCGTCGTCGGCGTGGTCGGCAACCCGCACCACAAGACGCCGATGTTCGCGGTCCCGGAGCGCGTGGAGTTCCTCGAGCAGGCGCTCGACGGGATCGTCGACAACGTCGAGGTGGACGTCTTCAGCGAGCTCGTCGTCGACTTCGCCCGGCGGTGGGACGCGAAGGCGATCGTGAAGGGGTTGCGCGTCGTCTCGGACTTCGAGTGGGAGTTCCAGATGAACCAGCTGAACCGGACGCTCGCGCCCGACATCGAGACCGTCTACGTGATGGCCAGCCCGCAGGTGAGCTTCGTCTCCTCGAGCGGGGTGAAGGAGATCGCCTCCTTCGGCGGAAATGTCGAGGAGCTCGTGCCGAGAGCGGTTGCGGCGCGCCTGAAGGAGATGTTCCCGGACGGCCGCGGCGGCGCTCCCGTCTCCGACCAGGAGTAGACTGCAAAGATATGGACGTCCTCGTTCTGATCGACAAGCTCGACGACCTCGTGCACAACGCCAAGGCCGTGCCCCTGACCGACCAGGTGCGCATCGACCGCGAGGAGATCTACGACATCCTCGACCAGATGCGCGCGACGATCCCGGAGGAGATCAAGCAGGCCCGGTGGATCGTCAAGGAGCGGCAGGAGATGCTGGCGGAGGCCAAGCGCGAGCAGGACCGGCTGCTCCAGGAGGCGCGCGAGCAGGCGGTGCGGGAGGCCTCGCAGACCGAGATCGTCAAGCTCGCCGAGCGGCAGGCGCAGGAGATCATCGACGAGGCGCGCCGGCAGGCCCGCGAGATGCGCCTCGAGATGGAGGACTGGGCCGACGGCATGCTCGCGACGCTCGAGACGAACCTCGACAAGTTCCTCGTCGCGGTCCGCCGCGGCCGCGAGCGTCTGCACGAGCGCTCGCAGGAGTCGGTCGTCGCCGGGATCGGCCCGGTCGACCTCTCCGACAACGGCTCCGAGTACTAGACGTTTCCCGGGTTCGGCTCGCCGGCGTTGCGCCAGTGCGGGTACGGCGCATAGGCCTCGTGCGGTGACCGCGTCTCCGTCTCGACGCTCGCGCCGTGCTTCGCCGCGACCGGCGAGACCGGGTAGACGATGTCGTCGGCGTCGTCGCGGCGCGCGCCGACGGCGAGGAGGACGCACGGCTCGCCGCCCGTGTTGACGAACGTGTGGCGCGTGCCGGGCGGGCAGTGGACGAAATCCCACGCGCGCAGCTCGCGTTCCTGCTCCTCGATCACCGCGGTGCAGCCGCCGGAGAGGATCAGGAAGGCCTCCTGCTGGTCCTCGGCGTGGTAGAGGGTCGAGCGTTCGCCCGGTCGGATCACGGCGAGCGTGACACCGAGCTGCGGGAACGACCACGGCTCGAAGCCCGCGTCCTCGTCGCGGAGGACGGGCGTGTCCGCGGCGAAGGTGCAGCGGACCCCGAAGCCCTCGCGCTCGACCCACGCCGCCTCGCGGGCGTTCACGACGAACCAGCCGTCGCTCGCCGGCACGAGCCCGGACCCGACCCGCTCGAGACGCGCCTCCTCGGTCATCGCCGGAACGCTACCGTGCACCGCATGACGAGCTTCAGCCTGCGTCAGGTGAAGCTCCGTCCGGGCGAGCAGTACCGCGACGAGCTCGAGGTCGAGCTGCCGGCGTTCGAGTTCGGCGGCCAGCGGTACGTGCCGGTGCCCGAGCGGGTGCCTGCCGCGTTCGAGATCACGCGCGCGAACACCGGGACGGTCTTCACCCTCGGCTTCACCGCCCGCCTCGTCGGCCCGTGCTACCGGTGCATGGGCGACGCCGTGCTCGAGGTGCCGATCAGGTCGCGCGAGTACCAGGACGAGAACCCGGAGGACGAGCAGATGACGACGCAGTACATCTCGGGCGCGAATCTCGACGTCTCCCAGTGGGCGCGCGACGCGGTGGCGCTCGAGCTCCCGGACAAGATCCTCTGCCGGCCCGACTGCGCCGGCCTCTGCGGCGTCTGCGGGAAGAACTTGAACGAGGAGCCGCACTCGCACGAGGAGGCGCAGGGCGACCCGCGCTGGGCGGCCCTCGAGGCGCTTCGCGAGCGGAGCTGACCGTGAGAACATACGTTCGTGTCGGCGACGATCCTCCACGCCGACGCGGACTCGTTCTTCGCGTCGGTCGAGCAGCGCGACGACCCGTCGCTCCTCGGCAGGCCCGTGCTCGTCGGGGGCGGCGTCGTGCTCGCGGCGAGCTACGAGGCGAAGGCGTTCGGCGTCCGCTCCGGGATGGGCGGGCGCCAGGCGCTTCGGCTCTGCCCGCGGGCGGTCGTCGTGCCGCCGCGCATGCGCGCGTACACCGAGGCGAGCAGGGCGCTCTACGCGGTGTTCGAGGAGACGACGCCGCTCGTCGAGGGACTCTCGATCGACGAGGCGTTCCTCGACGTGCGCGGGATGGAGCGGCTCGCGGGAACGCCGCTCCAGATCGCCGTGCGGCTCCGGCGGGCGGTGCGCGAGCGGGTCGGGCTGCCGGTCACGGTCGGCATCGCGCGCACGAAGTTCCTGGCGAAGGTCGCGAGCGCCGCGGCGAAGCCCGACGGGCTGCTGCTCGTGCCGCCGGAGCGCGAGCGCTCGTTCCTGCACCCGCTGCCGGTGGAGCGGATGTGGGGCGTCGGACCGGCGACCGCCGCGCGCCTGCGCGGCTGCGGCATCGCCACCGTCGGCGACCTGGCACGGGCGCATCGCGCGTCGCTGGAGCTCCTCCTCGGGCCGGCTGCCGCACGCCACCTCCACGCGCTCGCCTGGAACCGGGACCCGCGCCGCGTCGTCGCCCGGTCCCGGCGGCGGTCGATCGGGTCGCAGCATGCGCGCGGGCGCTCGCGCGCGTCGCCGGCCGAGGTCGACGCGGACCTCGTCGCGCTCGTCGACCGCGTGATGCGCCGCGTCCGCGCCGCGCGCCGCGTCGGCCGCACGGTCGTCCTCCGGCTGCGTTTCGCCGACTTCACACGCGCCTCGAGGTCGCGCACGTTGCCGCGCCCGACGGCGCGCACGGCGGTCGTGCTCGAGACGGCGCGGGCGCTCCTCGCAGAGGCCCGGCCGCTCGTCGAGGAGCGCGGGCTGACGCTGCTCGGCGTCGCGCTCGCGAACCTCGCCGACGACGTGCCGTTCCAGCTCGAGCTGCCGTTCGAGCCCGACCCTGCCGCCCTCCTCGACGCCGCGCTGGACGAGATCCGCGACCGCTACGGAACACGGGCGGTGACACGCGCCGTGCTGCTCGGGCGGGGCGACCTGACGATGCCGCTCCTGCCCGACTGAGGCTAGAGCGCGATCGTCCGGTCGACGGAGAGGCGCTCGAGGAAGCGGCGGTCGTGCGTGACCACGAGCAGGCAGCCCTCGTAGCCGGCGAGCGCGGTCTCGAGCTCCTCGATCGCCTCGAGGTCGAGGTGGTTCGTCGGCTCGTCGAGGATCAGGCAGTTGACGCCGCGCGCGGAGAGGAGCGCGAGCGCGGCGCGGGTGCGCTCGCCCGGGGAGAGCGACGGCGCCCGACGCTCGACGTCGTCGGCCCCGAGCGCGAACTTGGCGAGCAGCGTGCGCGCGTCCGTCGGCGGCAGCCCTGAGAGCCGCGTGAAGTCGTCCAGGAGCACGCCGTCGAACAGGTCCCGCGCCTGGTTCAGCTCGCCGAAGACCGCGCCGCCGCCCGCCGCGCGCGAACCGGACGCGAGCGGCAGGTCGCCCGCGAGCGCGCGGATGAGCGTCGTCTTGCCGGTGCCGTTCGCGCCGACGATCGCCACGCGGTCGCCGAAGCGGAGCTCGAGGTCGACCGGCCCGAGCGTGAACGCGCCGACGCGGGCGACGGCGCGGTCGAGCGAGACGATCGCGCCTGCCGGCGGCGCGGCGGCGAGCTGCATCTGCAGCCGCCACGGCGACCACGGCTTCTCGACCTCGTCGAGCCGGTCGAGGTGATGCCTTGCCTGGGCGACCTTGCCGCGCAGCGCGTTCGTCGCGCGGCGGCCGGTCTGCCGGGTCCCGAGCGTGCGCGCCTCCTCCCGGCGCGTCGCGAGCAGCGATGCGTACCGGTCGCGCGTCTCGGCGTAGTCCGCGTACGCGGTCTCGTGCCGGGCGCGGGCGCGGTCGCGTGCGGCCTCGTACTCGCTCCACGTTCCCGCATACTCGCGCACCCGCCGCGTCTCGGCCTCGAGCTCCACGACACGCGTCACCGTACGGTCGAGGAACGCACGATCGTGCGAGACGAGGACGACGCCTGCGGGCAGCTCGTCGAGGAACCGCTCGAGCCTGCCGAGCCCGGCGAAGTCGAGATTGTTCGTCGGCTCGTCGAGGAGGAAGACGTCGAAGCGCGCGAGCAGGATCGCCGCCAGCGACGCCCGCGCCGCCTCGCCGCCGGAGAGCGTCGTCATCAGCCGGTCCGCGCGGCGGCCGAGACCGACGTCGTCGAGCGCGGCGCCGACGCGGGCGTCGAAGTCGTCGCCGCCGAGGGCGAGGAACCGCTCGAGCGCGTCCGAGTACGCCTCCGCGAGCGCCGGCTCGTCGTGCAGCCGCGCGGCGAGCGCGTCCATCTCGCGCTCCGCGACCGCGACGCCGGTGCGGCGCGCGAGGTGGTCGCGGACGGTCTCGCCCGGCTGCGGCTCGGGCTCCTGCGGGAGGTAGCCGACGGCCCCGCCTCCGGAGACCGCGCCGGCATCCGGCGCCTCGAGCCCGGCCAGCACGCGCAGCAACGTCGACTTGCCGATCCCGTTCGGGCCGACGATGCCGATGCGGTCGCCCGGCGAGACGACCAGCGAGACGTCGTGCAGCACCTCGGCGGCGGCGTACGACTTCGAGACGTTCCGTGCGGTGAGAGCCCACTGCATGGGGCGGACCTCCTTGATCGAAAGGCGAGAAGAGCGCGGGGTTCGATCTAGAGATCCGTCATGGGGCGACCCGTCGGCGGGTCGGCGTTCACTCTACCCCAAGGTCGTTTCGCTCCCGCAACGTCGTTTGGCGCCGCGCCGTGCGCGGCGGGCCCGCGTCGCCGCAGGCACTGTGGACGGTTCGTCACGCTTCCGTCACGTCGTTTGGCGTCGGGACACGGCCGCTTGTGACAGTGCGTCACGAACCCGCGGGCGGTTCGGCTAGACTGGCGCGGCTCATGGCCGTCCCGAAGAGGAAGACCTCCAAGGCCCGTCGCGACAAGCGCCGCGCGACCCACAAGGTCGAGGCGCCGCGCGTCAACACCTGCCCTCAGTGCGGGTCGCCGAAGCGCGCGCACCGGCTCTGCCCGACCTGCGGCACCTACCGGGGCCGCGAGGTCGAGCCGCTCAAGCTCCAGGCCCCCTAGGCCCGCGCACCGTGCCCCGCGTCGCCGTCGACGCCCTCGGTGGTGACAACGCGCCCGGCGAGGTGGTCCTCGGTGCGCTCGATGCTGCCGCCGACGGCGTCGAGGTGACGCTGTTCGGCCCCGCAGGCCTCGACACGCAGGGGCTGCCGCTCGTGGAGACGACCGGGGCGATCGAGATGGCCGAGAAGCCGGCCGACGCCGTGCGCGCGAAGCCCGGCTCGAGCCTCGTCGCGGCCGTCCGCGCCGTCGCCGACGGGAGCGCCGACGCCGTCTGCTCCGCCGGGAACACCGGTGCCGTCCTGGCCGCCGGGCTGCTCCACGTGCGACGGCTGCCGGGCGTGCTGCGTCCGGCGATCGCCGTCCCGATCCCGGCACGGCTCGGGCCGAGCGTGCTCCTGGACGCCGGCGCGAACGCCGATGCGCGCCCCGAGCATCTCGTCCAGTTCGCGCACATGGGCTCCGTCTTCAGCGAGGAGCTGCTCGACGTGCGGCGTCCCGAGGTGCGCCTGCTCTCGATCGGCGAGGAGGACGAGAAGGGGAACCAGCTGACGCTCGAGGCGCATCGCCTGCTCCGCGAGGACGACCGCCTGAATTTCGCCGGGAACGCCGAGAGCCGCGACCTGCTCCGCGGCGTCTCCGACGTGATCGTCACGGACGGCTTCACCGGCAACGTCGCGCTCAAGCTGCTCGAGGGCACGATCAGGGAGCTGCTCGGCGAGCTCCGCGACGAGATCTCGGCCACGGCGACCGGCAAGCTCGGCGGGCTCCTCATCCGCCCGGCCGCGCGCCGGCTCCGCACGCGGCTCGACCCGGACACGTACGGCGGCGCCTACCTGCTCGGCCTCCGCGGCCTCGCGGTGATCGCCCACGGCAACTCCGGCAGGCGTGCGATCGCGAACGCGATCCGCCTCGCCGCACGCGGGGTGGAGCACCGTGTCGTGGAGCGCCTCGCGGAACGACTCCCGCAACGGGTGAGTGTATGATCGCCCGGTTTTCGCCCCCCATCAAGGATCTGAGGTGACATGGCAGCATCGCGTGAAGAGGTCTTCGAGCGGGTCAAGGAGGTCCTGACCGAGCAGCTCGGGGTCGAGGAGGATCAGATCACGGAGGACGCGTCGTTCCAGGACGACCTCGACGCCGACTCCCTCGACCTGGTCGAGCTCATCATGGAGCTCGAGGACCAGTTCGGGATCAAGATCTCCGACGAGGATGCCCAGAAGATCACGACCGTCGGGCAGGCCGTCGACTACGTCAGCTCGCACCAGTAGGTCACCTCGAACGCTGCGGGAGCTGATCGACGGGCTCCCTTCCGAACGCGCGGCGGCGGTCTTCACGCACCCGTCGTGGGCCGCCGACCGCAGCGCCTCCTACGAACGGCTCGAGTTCCTCGGCGACTCGGTGCTCGAGCTCGCGATTGCGCGCACGCTCTACGACCGCTTCCCGGAGTTCAGCGAGGGGCGGATGGCGAAGGTGCGCTCGCACGTGGTCTCGCGTGCGAGCTGCGCGGTCGTCGCCGGGCAGCTCGAGCTCGGCGAGCGCCTGCGGGGGGAGGGAAGCGAGGACGCCGAGCGGCTCTCGCGCAACCGGAACGTGCTCGCGGCGCTGCTCGAGGCGGCGCTCGCGGCGCTCTACCTGGAGCACGGCTTCGAGGCGATCGAGCCGGCCGTCGTCGACGCGTTCGAGCAGCGGATCCAGTACGCGCTGACGGAGTTCGTCGACCACAAGACCGAGCTGCAGGAGCGGCTCGCCCAGAGCGGCCGCTCCGTCGTCTACGAGACGCTGAGTGTCGAGGGCCCGCCGCACGAGCGGTTCTTCACGGCCGCCGCGGTGATCGAGGGCGAGATCGCCGGCACGGGGGCGGGCCGGTCGAAGAAGGACGCCGAGCAGGCGGCGGCGCAGGAGGCGCTCGTCGCCCTCGGCCAGGCCGCACCGTCCTAGCGGCTCGCTAGCCTCCGGGCGCGTGCACCTGAAGGCGATCAAGCTCCGCGGCTTCAAGTCGTTCGTCGACCCGGTCGAGATCGTTCTCGAGCCGGGCGTCGCCGTCGTCGTCGGCCCGAACGGCTCCGGCAAGTCGAACGTCTCCGACTCGATCCTCTGGGCGACCGGCTCGCTGAGCCCCGGGGAGCTGCGCGCCGAGAAGCCCGACGACGTGCTCTTCGCCGGCTCGACGGGGCGCCAGGCGACCGACTTCGCCGAGGTCGACCTGCTCTTCGACAACTCCGACGGCGCGTGGCCCGACCTGCCCTACAGCGAGGTCTCCGTCGCGCGGCGGCTGCACCGCGGCGGCGAGGGCCAGTACCTCATCAACAGGAGCGCCGTCCGCCGGATCGACCTCGTCGAGCTGCTGTCCGACGTCGGCCTCGGCGGCGGCCTGCGGTCCGTGATCTCGCAGGGGCGCGTCGAGACGGTGTTGAACTCGAAGCCGTCCGAGCGCCGGGAGCTCATCGAGGAGGCGGCCGGGCTCGGCCGCTTCAAGCGTCGCCGCCACCGTGCCGAGCTCAAGCTCGCGCGCGTCGCGGTGCAGGTGGAGCGTGCTCGCGATCTCGAGGAGGAGGTCAGGAAGCGCCTGCGCCCGCTCGCGCTGCAGGCGACGGCGGCGGAGCGCGCGGAGAAGCTCGGCGTGGAGATCGCGCGGCTGCAGGCGGCGATCGCGACGCTGGACCTCGCACGCCTCGCGGAGCGCCGTGCCGAGGCGGAGCGGCGCCGCGCGGTCACGGCGGCGAAACGGCGCGCCCTCGACGAGAAGATCGCGGCGCTCGTCGCCGAGCGGGAGCGCGCGGAGGAGGAGCTCACCGACAGCGCCGGCGTGCGCGAGCAGGCGACAGCGGCGCTCTACCGGCTGCGCTCGGGCGGCGAGCGCATCGTTCTCCGGCGCGAGTCCGCGGCGTCGCTGGCCGCGTCGCTGCGGGCGGAGCTCGAGGCGGCGCGGGCGCACGACCCGGGTGCCTCGGCGGAGCTCGAGGCGGCCGCGCGCGACGCGGCTGCCTTCGCGCAGGCGGCGGCGGGCGAGCGCGCACGGCTGCAGGTCGAGGCGGAGGAGCGGTGGGCGCGCGTCGCCGCGATCGAGCGCGGCGCCCAGGCGTCGCTCGCCGGCGAGCTCGACAGCGTGCTGGTGCGCCGGGCGGAGACGGAGTCTCACCTGACGGGCGGAAGCCGCGACGCGCTGCTGGCGTTGCGCGGCGCGGTGCAACGCGTGGGTGTCCGCCACGAGTCGGCGCAGCGGCTGCTCGCCGAGGTCAGGCTCGAGCTCGTCGAGGCGCGCACCGCCCCGGTGGGCCCGTCGCCGGCGGAGCTCGGCCGGGCCGCCGAGGAGGCCGACGGCGCGGCGCGCGCGGCCGCGCGCGAGCGGGAGGATCTCGAGGCACGGGTGCGGCTCGCGCGCGAGCGCCTGGCCGCCCTCGAGCAGTCGCTCGCCGAGCGGGAGGGTCTGCCGCCCGCGGCGCGCGCACTCGCCGAGGACGGAGAGCAGCTAGCGCTGCAGCTCCTCCAGGTCGACGCCGGCGACGAGCGCAGCGTCGCGGCCGCGCTCGGCCACCGGGCCGCGGCGATCGTCGTCGACACCCCGCAGCGCGGCCTCGAGCTCGTCCAGAAGGCGATGGCCGCGGGACTCGGGTCGCTGCTCGTGCTCGTGGGCTGCGATCCCCGCCGGCTCGCCGACCTGCCGGTCGTTTCGCGCGAGGAGCTGCTCCACTCGCCGGTCCCCGCCGTGACCGCGGACGGCATCGGCTGGGACCCGGGCCGCGGCGAGCTGTGGTTCGCGGGCGAGACGGCCGAGGCGGTGCTGCTCGAGCTGGACGCGCGCCGCCGCGAGCTCCAGGCGGAGGTCGAGGACCTGGCACGGCGCGCCGACGAGGCGGCGGCGCGCGCCGACGAGGCCGCCGGGCGCGCCCGTGCAGCGGCGGAGGCGTTCGCGCCCGTCGCGCACCTGCGGAGCGTGCGGCGCACCGACGCGGCGGTGCTGGAGCTGATCCTGCGCGGCGCCGAGCGGCTCGACGAGACGCTGCGGGTCGCCGCCGCGGCCGCGACGAGGCTCGAGCAGCCGCTCGCGGCCCGTACGGGCACGCTCGCCGAGGAGCTGCGGCAGATCGCCGCCCGCGAGGCGGACCTTCGGCGCGCGGTGGCCGAGCTCGACACGCGGGCGCTTGCCGCCGAGCGGCGCGCGAACGGCCGCACCGCCCAGGCCGGCGGCGACGCCGCCTCGCTGCGGATCGAGGCCGAGGACCTGTCGGCCCGGGCCGCCGAGGCCGCGCGGGCCGCCGACGAGGCGGCCGAGCGCGCGCGGGGCGCGGCCCGCGCCCTCGCCGACGCCGAGCCGGGACGGACGAGACGGCCGAGCGAGCTCACGCTCGCGCGGCTCCTCGCCGGCGCCGAGCGGCTCGAGGCCGCACTCGCAGCCGGCGTGGAACGGTTCGAGTCGCCGGTGCGCGAGCGGGCCGAGGCGCAGGCGACGCGCACGAGCCACCTCGGCGCGGAGCTGCGGCGGCTCGGGGCGGAGGAGGTCGAGCAGCGGCAGGCGGCGGCCGCGGCGGGCGAACAGCTGGCGGCGATCGACGTGGAGCTCGCACGCACGGATGCGGAGCGCGACGAGGCGCAGCGCCGGCTCGAAGGAGCGGCGTCGGAGCCTGCGGAGGGCGAGGACCGCGAGGAGCTCGCCGAGAAGCTCGCCCGCTACGAGCGGCGCCGGGGTCAGCTCGGGCAGGTCAATCCGCTCGCGAAGGAGGAGTACGAGGCGGAGAAGGAGCGGCTCGAGGAGCTCTCCGTGCAGCGAGCCGACCTCGAGCAGAGCCTCGACGAGCTCGAGAAGCTGCGGGACGAGCTCACGCACACCGTGGAGACCCGCTTCGCCGAGACGTTCGCGGCGGTCGAGGAGCACTTCCGCGACGTCGCCGGCACGCTCTTCCCGGGCGGCGAGGGGCGGCTTCGGACGACGGAGCCGGAGGACGACGGCGAGGAGCCCGGGATCGAGGTCGAGCTCCGGCCGGCGGGCAAGAAGGTGACGCGGCTCTCGCTCCTCTCCGGCGGCGAGAAGGCGCTCGGCGCGATCGCGTTCCTCTTCGCGCTCTTCCTCGCGCGGCCGAGCCCGTTCTACCTCCTCGACGAGGTCGAGGCGGCGCTCGACGACACGAACATCGGCCGCTTCACCGAGCTGCTCCGCACGTACGCCGACCGTGCGCAGTTCATCGTGATCACGCACCAGAAGCGCACGATGGAGGCCGCCGACGTGCTCTACGGCGTGACGATGGGCAAGGACGGCGTCTCGCAGATCGTCTCGCGACGCCTGCCGCGCGACGAGGAGATCGCCCAGACCGCGTAGCGGCGCCGGCGCCTCCGGCCGTGCGGATCCTCGTCGTCTCGAACCTCTACCCGCCCGCCGTGCGCGGCGGGTACGAGATGGAGTGCGCAGGCGTGGTCGACCACCTGCGGCGCTCGCACGAGGTGCACGTCCTCACCTCGACGAACGGGAGCGGCGGGGAGGACGTCCTGCGTGCGCTCCCGCTCCTCGAGGAGAACGCGTCGGGCGCGCTTCGCGCCCCGTTCGCGGCGATGCGCGCAGCGCGGGTCGCGCGGCGCGAGGCCGCCGTGTTCCGTCCCGAGCTCGTCTTCGTCTGGAACGGGTCGCAGATCCCGCACGCGGCGCTGCGGGTGCTCGACGGGCTCGGGGCGCCCGTCGCGTTCCGGATCATGGAGCACTGGTTCACCCGCATGTACGGCGACGGCGACCAGTTCATGCGGCACCTCGAGCCGGGAGAGCGGGGCCTGCGCGGCGCCTGGGCCAGCGGTGTGCGGACCCTCAACCGCCTCGACCCGGCGCTGCGCCTCGACCCGCACCGCAGGGTGCGCGCGGCGGTCTGCTGGGTGAGCCGCGCGCTCGCGGAGAGCTCGCCGGCGCCCCCCGTGGTCGACGTCGCCCACGAGGAGGTGCTCTTCCCCTCGACGCCGAACGTCGAGCGCTTCGCGCAGGTCGTGCGCAGCCCGGACGCGGAGCCGCTCCTTCTCTACGCGTCGCGCGTGGAGCGGCAGAAGGGGCCGGACGTGGTGATCCGCGCGCTGGCGCGGCTCGCGGGTGAGCTCCCGACGGCCCGGCTCGTGCTCGCGGGCGGAGAGGACGAGGCGTTCGGGCGGGAGCTCCGGGCGCTGGCGGCGGAGCTCGGCGTCGCGGCCCGGGTCGAGTTCCTCGGCCGTGTCGAGCCCGGTGCGCTCGCGGAGCTCGCCGCGCGGGCCCACGTGTGGCTGATGCCGAGCGTGTGGGAGGAGCCCGCGCCGAACGGCTGCGTCGAGGCCGCCCTCGCGCGGGTACCGCTCGTCGCCTCGCGCGTCGGCGGCATTCCCGAGGTGACGGTCGACGGCGTGCACGGGCTCCTGTTCACGCCGGGCGACGACGAGGACTGCGCTCGCGCCGTCTCGGAGACGTTGCGCGATCCCCTCGGGACGGCGCGCCGGGTCGAGGCGGCGGCCGGGCGTGCACAGGGCATGCGGCGCGCGCCGTACCTCGCAAGGATGGACCGCTTCCTCGAGCAGGCGGTCGAGGCGCTCGCCGGCCGGTAACGTGCCGCGGCGATGGCGAGGAGCTGGGCACAGCTGCTGGGCGACGCCGATGCGCCCACGGAGGACGAGGCGGAGCAGCGTGGCTTCTTCGGGCGGCTGCGCGAGTCGCTCTCGAAGTCGCGCCGCGCGCTCACCGAGCAGATCCAGGTCGCGGCGTTCGACCCGGCCGACGACGCGTCGTGGGAGCGGCTCGAGGAGGCGCTGATCTACGCCGACGTCGGCGTCCGCGCGACCGCGGAGCTCGTCCGGCGGCTCGAGGCGCGGCAGGACCTCGACGAGCTCGGGGCCGCGCTCGCGGAGGAGATCGCCGCGCTCTTCGGGGAGCCGCCGACGCTCGACCTCGGCCACCGGCCCGCCGTCATCCTCGTGGTCGGCGTCAACGGGACGGGGAAGACGACGACGATCGGCAAGCTCGCGAACAAGCTGCGCGAGTCCGGGCGCAGCGTCACGCTGGGCGCGGCCGACACGTTCCGCGCCGCCGCCGAGGAGCAGCTCGAGATCTGGGCGCAGCGGGCGCAGGCCGCGTTCGTCGGCGGCGAGCGCGGCGGCGACCCGGCGGCCGTGGCCTACGACGCCGTCGCCCACGACACCGACGTCGTCGTCGTCGACACGGCCGGGCGCCTGCACACGCAGACGAACCTGATGGACGAGCTCGCGAAGGTCCGCCGCGTGATCGCGGGCCGACGCGAGGGCGCGCCGCACGAGGTGCTGCTCGTCGTCGACGCGACGACCGGGCAGAACGGCCTGCAGCAGGCACGGCTCTTCAACGACGCCGTCGGCGTGACCGGCGTCGCGCTGACGAAGCTCGACGGCTCGGCGAAGGGCGGCATCGCCGTCGCGATCGCCTACGAGCTCGGGCTGCCGGTGAAGCTCGTGGGCGTCGGCGAGGGGCTCGACGACCTGCGCCCGTTCGACGCGCACGACTTCGCCCGCGCCCTCGTCGCGTGAGGCTCGCGCCCGCAGACTCGCTCTCGCTCGACGAGCTCGCGGACACGTTCACCGCAGGCTACGAGGGCTACCTCCTGCCGATGCACGTCGACGGCGCCACGATGCGCTTCTTCGTGGACGCGTGGGATCTCGACCTCGCGCGCTCCCGCGTCGCCGTCGACGAGGACGGCCGCGTCGGCGTCGCCATGCTCGGCGTTCGCGGTGGACGCGGCTGGATCGGCGGCCTCGGCGTCGTGCCGCGGGCGCGCCGCCGAGGCGTCGGGCGCCGGCTGATGGAGGCGGTGCTCGCCGAGGCGCCGCCTGTGGTCCGGCTCGAGGTGATCGAGGCGAACGAGCCTGCGCTCCGACTCTACGAGGAGCTGGGGTTTTCCTTCGTGCGCAGGCTCGAGGTCTGGTCGGTGGAAGCGCCGGCGGTCGAGGCGCGCCGCGTCGAGCCGGCGCCGCTTCGGCAGCACGACCTGCCGTGGCAGCGTGCGGACGAGTCGCTGCCGCCCGACTACGAGCGATGGGAGGTCGACGGCGGCGCGATGCTCCTGCGCGGCTCGAGCGTCCTGCAGCTCGAGGCTCGTGACGAGGCCGCCGCTGCGGCGCTGCTCTCGCGCGGGAAGCAGCTGCGCTACGTGAACGTGCCCGAGCGCGACGTCGCGTCGTCGGCGCTCGCGGCGCTCGGCGGACGCCTCGACCTGCGTCAGCTCGAGCTGGAGCGTGCCCAGAGGTTGACGCCGGAGTCGGTCGCGTAGCGGTCGATCTCCGCGAGCTCGTCGTCGGAGAAGTCCAGTCGTCCGAGCGTCCCGAGCGAGTCCTCGAGCTGGCCGACGCTCGACGCGCCGATGAGCGTGGAGGTCATGCGCGGGTCGCGGAGCGTCCACGCCAGTGCCATCTGCGCGAGCGACTGCCCGCGCCGGGAGGCGACCTCGTCGAGCGCGCGCACCTTCCCGATCGTCTCGTCCGTCAGGAGCTCCGGCGAGAGCGACGTGCCGGCCGCGGCGCGCGATCCCTCCGGGATACCGCGCAGGTACTTGTCGGTGAGCATGCCCTGCGCGAGCGGCGAGAAGCCGATGCAGCCGACGCCGAGGCCGCCGAGCGTGTCGAGCAGCTCCGGCTCGATCCAGCGGTTCAGCAGCGAGTACGACGGCTGGTGGATCAGGAGCGGCGTGCCGAGCGCGTCGAGAATCTCGGCCGCCTCCTTCGTCTTCTCCGCCGAGTACGACGAGATGCCGACGTAGAGCGCCTTCCCCGCGCGCACGGCGGAGTCGAGCGCGCCCATCGTCTCCTCGAGCGGCGTGGCCGGGTCGAAGCGGTGCGAGTAGAAGATGTCGACGTACTCCAGGCCGAGCCGCGCGAGCGACTGGTCGAGCGACGCGAGCAGGTACTTGCGCGAGCCCCACTCGCCGTACGGGCCCGGCCACATGTCGTAGCCCGCCTTCGTCGAGATCACGAGCTCGTCGCGGTACGGGCGGAGGTCGTCGCGGAGCACGCGCCCGAACGTCTCCTCCGCCGATCCGTAAGGCGGCCCGTAGTTGTTCGCGAGGTCGAAGTGGGTGACGCCGAGGTCGAACGCGCGGCGGAGGATCGTCCGCGACGTCTCGTAGGGCCGGTCGCCGCCGAAGTTGTGCCAGAGGCCGAGCGAGACCGCCGGCAGCTGCAGGCCGCTGCGCCCACAGCGGCGGTACTGCATCCGCTCGTAGCGGTTTTCGGCGGCCTCGTACGGCATCGGCGTGATCTTAGGTTGACCGGGCGGCCGCGGCCGTTGTAGCGTTCGGCACATGGAGCATCGCGGCATGAAGCTCAGCGACTTCCTGCTCAGGCTGGCGGCGGACCCCGAGCTGCTCGAGCGCTTCCGCGGCGACCCCGCCGCCGTCGCCGAGGAGCTCGGCGTGACCGGCGCTCAGCTCGAGTTGCTGCGCGAGGGGAAGCTGGAGAAGCTCCGCGTCGAGATCCACGCCGAGATCTACGTGGACGACGAGCGGATGGCGATGCACTGGGTGCACTCCGGCCCGATCTGGGTGTCGCCGTCGGGCGAGTAGCCGCACGCGGCTCGCTGACGGTCGTCGGGACGGGCATCAGGATCGGACTGCAGCTGACGCCGGAGAGCCGGTCAGCGATCGAGGCGGCCGACGACTTCCTCTACCTGAATGCGGAGCCGCTCGGCGACCGCTGGCTCGCGGCGCTCCATCCCCACGCGCGCAGCCTCGCGCCGCTCTATCGCATCGGCGCCGACCGCCGCGACGTCTACGAGGCGATCGTCGAGGCGATGCTCGAGCCGGTCCGCGCCGGTCGGAAAGCCTGCGCCGCCTTCTACGGGCACCCCGGCGTGTTCGTGCGGCCGTCGCACGAGGCCGTGCGCCGCGCACGGGCCGAAGGTCACGAGGCGCGGATGCTGCCCGCCGTCTCCGCGGAGGATTCCCTCTTCGCCGACCTCGGCGTCGATCCCGCGGTCGGCGGCTGCGCGAGCTACGACGCGACGAGCTTCCTGCAGCGCGAACGGCCGCTCGACACGGGCGCGGCGCTCGTGCTCTGGCAGGTGGCCGCGATCGGAGAGACGCGCGCCGTCGCGTCCGGCGAGCACGGGCGGAACCTGCCGCTGCTCGCCGAGCGGCTCCTGCGCCACTACCCACCCGCGCACGAGGTCGTCCTCTACGAGGCCTCCCCGTTCCCGGTCGCGCCGCCGTTCGTGCAGCGACTCACGTTGTCCGCGCTGGCGGAGGCGGCGCCGCCGGCGCAGGCGACGCTCTACGTCCCGCCGATCGCGAGCGACGGCGCCTCGGCGCGCTGAACCCCCACGACGTGCCCCTTCGCGCGGTACAGCTCGGCCGCGCGCGCCGCCGCCGCCCCGGCCGCCGTCGCACGCCCGGCCGCGACCAGCGCGTCGCGCAGGCAGAGCAGCGCGTCGGCGTGCAGCGTCGTCGCCTCCGTCTGCTCGGCGATCGCCACGGCTTCCTCGGCGAGGCGAAGCGCGTCGGCCGCCGACACCCGCGCGAGCGCGACCCGCCACTGCACCTGCGAGACGAGGTCGATCGTCGGGGCGTCGCGGCGGCTCCGCTCGGCCCACGGCCGCGCCTCGTCGCCGCGCCCCTGCGCGTGCAGCGCCGCGGCAAGCAACGCGGCCATCGTCGAGAGCGTCGCGCTGTCGCCGATCGCTTCCAGCGTCCGCACCGACGCGCGGAGCTCGCGCTCGGCCGCCGGGCCGTCCGCCGCGAGCAGCTCGACGACGCCCGAGTAGTAGCGCTGGACGGCGAGCAGGCGTGTGCGCCCGTGCTCCTCGAGAAGCGCGTGCCCCGCGCGGTACTCGCGCCGGGCGTCGGCGATGCGGCCGGCCATCGCGTGCAGCGCCGCACGGACACCGTGGATGACGCCCTCGTCGCCGCCCTCGCCGGCGATCTCGTCGCAGCGCGCGAGGGCCGCCTCGACCGGATCGGGGCCGAGCACGAGGCTGCGCACGGCGAGGATGTAGAGCTCCGCGAGGTGCCGTCGGGCGCCGGTGCGCCGTGCGTGGTGCAGCGCGTGCTCGAGGGAGTCGGCGAGCTCGCGCACGCGCCCGCTCACGTAGTCGTACTCGACGAGCACGAGCCAGGCGCGCGCGAGCCCGGTCTCGTCGCCCGCGGCCTCGAGCGTCGGGATCGCCGCCCGCGCGGTGGGCACGGCCGTCTCCACCCAGCGCGTCGGGCGCGCGGCGAAGTCGACCGACAGCCGTTCGACCGCCGTCCGCGCCGTGAGCGCGGCGTCGCCGAGCCCGGCCGCCTCCTGTTCCGCCTGCTCGACGAGCTCGTCGGCGCGGGCCGGCTCACCGCGCTCGAGGAGTGCGGCGACGAGATCGAAGCGGGCCTCCACGAGCTCGCGGTCCGGCGGCCGCGGCACCGCGAGCGCGCGCTCGAGCAGCGACTCCGCCGCGGCCGCATCGCCGTGCCCGAGCGCCGCGCGACCGACGCGCACGAGCGCTGCGAAGGCGCGTCGCCCCAGCTCCGCGTCGTCGACGCCGAGCTGGCGCCGCGCAGCGTGCGCCTGCTCGAGGTGCCACGCGACGAGCTCCTCCGACTCCCGTCGCGTCGACGGCGTCGCCGTCTGCTCGAGCCAGTCGGCGAGACGGACGTGCAGGTCGGCGCGGGCGACCTTCGGCAGGGACTCGTAGGCCGCGTCGCGGATCAGGATGTGCCGGAAGCGGTAGCCGCCGCCGTCGACGAAGGCGACGCGCTGCGAGCGGATGAGGTCCTTCCGCTCGAGGGCGTCGAGCGCCTCGACCGCCTCGTCGCCCGCGAGCACCGCCAGCGCGTCCGCGGAGAAGAACCTGCCTGCGACCGCCGCCGCGGCGAGCGCGTGGTGCTCGGCGAGCGGCAGCAGCTCGAGCCGCGCGGTCAGGAGCGCCTGCACCGTAGGCGGCACCGCGTCGGGTGCACCCTCGTCGAGCACCATCGCCACCAGCTCCTCGAGGAAGAGCGGGTTGCCCTCGGCGGTCTCGTTGATCGTCCGTCTCGTCGTCCGGTCGAGCGCGTCCGCGCCGAGCGCGTGCAGGAGCTCGTCCGACAGGGCGTCGTCGAGCGGGTCGAGGAGGATCGTCGTCGCGTTGAGCTTCCCGCCGCTCCACTCCGGGTGCTCGTCGAGGAGCTCGGGCCGCGCGAGGCAGAGCACGAGGATCGGCGCGTCGCGGGCGGAGTCGGCCACGTGGTCGATCAGGGCGAGCAGCGCCGGCTCTGCCCAGTGGATGTCCTCGAAACCGAGCACGAGCGGCCGCTGCCGCGCCGCCGCCTCGAAGAGCCGGTGGAACGCATGGGCCGTCTCCTCGGGGCCCGCCGCGGTGTCGTCGTCGCCGACGACGGCGCGGACGACGGCGGCGTCCGAGTCGCCGACGAGCGACGCGGGATCGCCGAGCGCGCGCACGATCCCCCGCAGCGGCCAGTACGTGATCCCCTCGCCGTACGGCAGGCAGCGCCCGACGACGACCGTCGCGTCGTCGGCGAGCGACGCGGAGAGCTCTCGCGCGAGCCGCGACTTGCCGACGCCGGCCGGGCCGAGGACGGTGAAGAGATGGCACGAGCGCCGCGCGACGGCGCGGTCGTACGCCTGACGGAGCATTGCGAGCTCCTCGTCACGGCCGACGAGCGGCGTGTCGAAGCGCCGCGCGTGACCCGGCGCGTCCGGGACGACCGCGACGACGCGCCACGCCGGCGCCGAGTCCGTCTTCCCCTTCAGCTCGAGCGGGCCGACCGGCTCGGCGAGCACGGCGTCGCGGACGAGCGCATGCGTCGTCTCGCCGACGAGGATCTCGCCCGCCGACGCCGTCTGCTCGAGGCGCGCCGCCACGTTGACGGCGTCTCCGGTGACGAGGGTGTGCGCGTCGCCGACGACGACCTCGCCCGTGTTGAGACCGGTGCGCATCGAGATCGGGGTCGGCATCTCCCTGTTCAGCTCCGCGAGGGCGACTCGCATCTCCGTCGCGGCGCGCACCGCGCGGAGTGCGTCGTCCTCGTGCGCGCTCGGGATCCCGAAGACGGCCATGATCGCGTCGCCGACGTACTTCTCGACCGTCCCGCCGTGCCGCTCGATCACTCCGCTCATGCGGTCGAAGTACCGCGCCATCAGCGCCCGCACCGCCTCGGGGTCGCGCTGCTCGCCGAGCGAGGTGGAACCCACGACGTCGGCGAAGAGCACCGTCACGGTCTTCCGTGCCAGTGTCGCCATCGACCGAGTGTAGGCCGCGAAACGACCCCGAGTACACTGTCCGGCCGATGTTCGACAGCCTCGCGGACAAGCTCCAGGGCGCGCTCGGCGACCTCCGGAAGAAGGGGAGGCTCGACGAGGAGTCGATCTCGCGCGCGATGCGGGAGATCCGCCTCGCGCTGCTCGAGGCCGACGTCAACTTCACCGTGGTGCGCGACTTCGTCTCGCGGGTGCGCGAGCAGGCGCTCGGCGAGGAGGTGCTGAAGAGCCTCACGCCCGGCCAGCAGGTCGTGAAGGTCGTCCACGACGAGCTGACGAGGCTGATGGGCGAGGGCGAGTCGGGCCTCGCGTTCGGGAAGTTCACGGTCATCCTGCTCGCGGGCCTCCAGGGTTCCGGCAAGACGACCGCCGCTGCGAAGCTCGCTCTCCATCTGCGCAAGGAAGGCCGCACGCCCGGCCTCGTCGCCGCCGACCTGCAGCGCCCTGCCGCGATCGACCAGCTCGAGCAGCTCGGGAAGCAGATCCAGGTCCCGGTCTTCCGCACCGACACGAGAGACGCCGTCGAGGCGACGCGCAGCGGGCTCGAGCGGGCCCGCGCCGAGGGCCTCGACACGGTGATCGTCGACACGGCCGGGCGACTGCAGATCGACGAGGAGCTCATGGACGAGCTCGTGCGCGTGCGCGACGCGGCGAAGCCGCTCAACGTCCTGCTCGTGCTCGACGCGATGACGGGCCAGGAGGCGGTCAACGTCGCGCACGCGTTCCAGGAGCGCGTGGCGTTCGACGGCGTCGTCCTGACGAAGCTCGACGGGGACGCCCGCGGCGGGGCTGCGCTCTCCGTGAAGGCGATCACGGGCAAGCCGATCAAGTTCGCGTCCACGGGCGAGAAGCTGGACGCGCTCGACGTCTTCCACCCGGACCGGATGGCGTCGCGGATCCTCGGCATGGGCGACGTGCTCACGCTGATCGAGCGTGCCGAGGCGGCCGTCGAGGCGGACGAGCAGGCGGAGATGGAGAAGCGGCTCACCGCCGGCCAGTTCACCTTCGACGACTTCCTGAAGGCGTACAAGATGCTCCGCCGCATGGGGCCGCTGCAGGGGATCCTCAAGATGATCCCCGGGATGAAGGAGCAGCTCGGCGACGTCGACGTCGACGAGAAGCAGCTCGGCCGTGTCGAGGCGATCGTGCTCTCGATGACGCCGCAGGAGCGCCGTTCGCCTATCGTGATCGACGGCAAGCGGCGGATCCGCATCGCCAGGGGCTCCGGCACGAGCGTCGAGCAGGTCAACCAGCTGCTCGAGGCTCGCAAGCAGATGGAGCGGATGATGAAGCAGATGGGGCGGGGGAAGATGCCGGCCCTCCCGAACCAGACGGCGCCCGGCGCGCCTTCCGCGACGCGGAAGTCGGGCTCGAAGCGCAAGAAGAAGAGAAAGGCACGGCGCTGAAAGGAAACGGATGGCAGTCAAGCTGAGGCTCACCCGCGTGGGCTCGAAGAAGAACCCGATCTACCGGGTGGTCGCCGCCGACGTGCGGTCGCCGCGCGACGGCAAGTTCCTCGACATCGTGGGCCGCTACAACCCGCAGACGGACCCGTCGACGATCGACCTCGACGAGGCGAAGGTGAAGGACTGGCTCGGGAAGGGCGCGCAGCCGACCGAGGCGGTTGCGAGACTCATCAAGGTCGCCGGCATCGAGAAGTAGCGGCGTCGACGTGGCGGAGCCGCCTGTGAGCGGAAGTGTCGGCTCGGCCGGCGCCGGGAGCCGGTAGCGGTGGTCGAGCTGCTCGCGTACCTGGCCCGCGAGCTCGTGGACGACCCCGCCGCGGTTCGCGTGGACGAGGAGGAGCGCGACGGGGCGCTCGTCCTCGTCCTGCACGTCGCGGCGGCCGACGTCGGCAAGGTGATCGGCCGGCAGGGCAGGATCGCGCGCGCGCTGCGGACCCTCGTGCGCGCGAGCGCCGTCCGCGAGGGCAGGCGCGTCCTCGTCGAGATCGCCGATCCGGAATGAAGGTCGCCGCCCTCTACGACGTCCACGCGATGCCGTGGGCGCTCGAGGCCGTCCGCGCCGAGGCGGAGCGCGAGCGCGTCGACGCGGTCGTCCTCGGCGGCGACTACCTGTACGGCCCCTACCCGCGCGAGACCGTCGCCGCGGTCCGGGAGCTCGACGCGCAGGCGCTGCGCGGCAACTGCGAGGACATGGCCGAGGAATGGGAGCGCGCGCAGCTCGCGGCCGGCGACCTCGCGTGGCTGCAGGCGCTCCCGCTTGCGACCACGCTCGACGGCGTCCTCTACTGCCACGCCGCGCCGGCCGACAACACGCCGATCACGACGGCGGTCACGCCCGAGGACGCCGTGCGACGGACGTTCGCAGATGTCGGAGGCACGGTGGTGATCGGGCACACGCACCACCAGTTCGACCGCGCGTTCGGCGACCTGCGGGTGGTGAACGCCGGCTCCGTCGGGATGGCGTACGAAGGTGAGGTCTCCGCGTTTTGGGCCGTCGTCGAGGACGGCGAGCCGTCGTTCCGCAGGACGCCGTTCGACGTCGAGCGGGCCGTCGCCGAGACGCGCGCGAGCGCGTGGCCCCACGCGCAGGCGTTCGTCGCCGAGAACCTGCTCGTCGCTGTCTCGCGCGACGAGGCGATCGCGCACCTGGAGAGCCGCCGGACGTGAGGGTGCGGATCGGCCGCGTCGGGCGCCCGCACGGGATCGACGGCGCGTTCTTCGTCGAGCAGCCGTCGGACGACGAGCGCTGGTGGCGCGCGGGGGCCCGCTTCCTGGCGGGCGGCGAACCCGTCGAGGTGATCGCGCACCGCCGCTCGTCCGGGCGGCCGGTCGTGAAGCTCGACCGCCCGGTCGCGCGCGGGGCGGCGCTCGAGGTGGAGCGCGCCGACCTGCCGCCCACGCAGGAGGACGAGTACTACGTGTTCGAGCTCGTCGGGCTCGAGGTGGTGGAGGAGAACGGCCGCGTGCTCGGAACCGTCAAGGCCGTGGCCCCCGGAGTCGCGAACGACGTGCTCGAGCTCTCGGACGAGCTGCTCCTGCCGATGGTCGAGGAGTGCGTGCGCTCGATCGACCTCGCCGGGCGCCGCATCGTCGTCGCAGAGGGCTATGCCGACTAGCGATCCGCCGCTGATGCAGCTCGACGTCTTCACGCTCGTCCCGCACGCGTTCGCGTGGCTGACCGAGCAGCGCCCCGTCGCGACGGTGCTCGGATCGCAGCTCGACCTCCGTCTCTTCTCGTACCGCGACTACACGCCGCTTCGCGCGGGCCAGGTGGACGACGAGCCGTACGGCGGCGGCGCGGGGATGGTGCTGCGCGTGGACGTCGTCGCGGCCGCGCTGGACGCCGTCTACGGCGAAGCGCCTCCGCATCCGGTCGTGGCCCTGACGCCGAAGGGGCGCCAGCTCACCCAGGCGCTCGTCGAGGAGCTCGCGACGCTCGATCGCCTCACGCTCCTGTCCGCGCGCTTCGAGGGGTTCGACGAACGGATCGTCGCGCACCTCGCGACGGATGCGGTCTCCGTCGGGCCGTACGTCCTTTCGAACGGCGACCTGCCGGCGATGATCGTGCTCGACGCCGTCGCGCGCCGGCTGCCCGGCGCGCTCAGCGAGGGGTCCGGCGAGCTCGAGTCGTTCTCCGACGAGCTCGGCGGGGGACTCGAGTACCCTCACTACACGCGGCCCGCGGAGTTCCGCGGGTGGCGGGTTCCCGACGTGCTGCTCTCGGGAGACCACGCGCGAATCGACAGCTGGCGAAGGGAGCAGGTGCGCTGAGGAATCCGATCGACCATCTCACCGAAGGGCTGCCCCACGGCTGGCGCGTCACGATCGACTGGCTCGTGACGATCGTCGGTGCGATCGCGATCGTGCTCGCGATCAAGGCGTGGGTCGTCAACCCCTACCGGATCCCCTCGAGCTCGATGGAGCCGACCCTGCACTGCGCGCGGCCCGGCTCGGAGTGCGAGGCGCGCTTCTCGGACCGCGTGCTCGCCTGCCGCTTCTGCTACCGCTTCTGGTCGCCGAAGCGCGGCGACATCGTCGTCTTCCGGACGCCGCCGCTCGCGACCGTCCGCTGCGGCGCCGGCGGGACCTTCGTCAAGCGTCTGATCGGCCTCCCCGGCGATACGTGGGAGGAGCGGGCCGGCTACGTGTACATCGACGGGAAGCGGTTGAACGAGCCGTACATCAAGCCGGACCGGCGGGACGCGCGCACGATCCCACCCCAGAAGATCCCGAAGGACCGCTATTTCATGATGGGCGACAACCGCGCCTCCTCCTGCGACTCGCGCGCCTGGGGGACCGTGCCGAAGAAGAACCTGATCGGGAAGGTCTTCGCGACCTACTGGCCGCCGAGCCGGATCACGATCAGGTAGGCGGCGCCTCGCCTGCTACGATTCCGCCCGGCTTCGAGCCCCTTTCGACATGAGCACGATCATCCAGGACATCGAGCGCCGGCAGCTGCGCGAGGTGCCCCGCTTCAAGGCGGGCGACACCGTGCGCGTGCATTTCCGCGTGATCGAGGGCACGCGCTCGCGGATCCAGGTGTTCGAGGGGATCGTGATCAAGCGGCAGGGCGCCGGCGCGCGCGAGACCTTCACGGTGCGCAAGAACTCCTTCGGCGTCGGCGTCGAGCGGACGTTCCCGCTCCATTCGCCGAAGATCGACAAGATCGACGTCGCGGCGATCGGCGACGTCAACCGCGCGAAGCTCTACTACCTGCGCGGCAAGGTCGGCAAGAAGGCTCGCGTCCGCGAGCTGCGCCACTCGTAACGTCTTCGCAAACTCCGGCCTTCGCCGCCGTGGCCCGTCCCGCGGCGGATCTATGCTCGAGCCGTGGCCCCGAGGAAGCGCACCGGCCAGAAGCTCCTGCGGTTCGACCGCGCGCTCGGAGGCAGGCTCGTCGCCGGCGCCGACGAGGCGGGACGGGGGCCGCTCGCAGGCCCGCTCGTCGTCGCGGGCGTCCTCCTCGACTACGCGTGCCTGCGCGACCACCGCGTCCGGCCGCTCGCGCTGCTGAACGACTCGAAGCAGGTCGACGCGACGACGCGCGAGGAGCTCTACCGCGCGGTCCTGGCCTGCGCCGAGCGGGTTGCGATCAGGGTCTTCCCGGCGGCGGTGATCGACCGCGAAGGGCTCCACCGCTGCAACCTTCGCGGGCTGCGCGAGGTGCTCCGCGCGTGCGGGCCGGCCGACGTCTCCCTCGTCGACGGCTTCCGTCTCGGGCCGGCGGCGCCGCCGCACCGGGCGGTGGTCGACGGCGACTGCAAGAGCGCGGCGATCGCCGCCGCGTCGATCGTCGCCAAGGTGACTCGCGACCGCTACATGCAGACCGCGGACGCGCTCTACCCCGGGTACGGCTTCGCCTCCCACGTCGGCTACATCACGCCGTCACACACACGCATCGTGCGCGAGCGAGGGCCCTGCGAGATCCACCGCCGCTCGTGGCGGGCGCGTGCATACGCCGCGGCCGAAGAAGACGCCGCCTAGGAACGACGCGGAGGTCCGCGCGGCCCGCCGCCTGCGACTGCGAGGCTGGCGCATCCTCGACTCGAACCGTTGGCTCGCGGGCGCGGAGCTCGACCTCGTCGCGCGGCGCGGCCGCACGCTCGCGTTCGTCGAGGTGAAGTCGAAGTCCGGCGACGGCTTCGGCGACCCGCTCGAGATGGTCACGCCGGTCAAGATCGCGCGGATCCGCCGCGCCGCAGCGGCCTGGCTCGCGGCCCATCCGGAGGCCTCGGGGCTCGACGTCCGCTTCGACGTCATCGCCGAGCGGGCGGGGAGGGTGGAGCACCTGAGAGGGGCGTTCTAGCCGGCGTCGAAATCGGCTCTGTGGCGGCGACGCAGGAGCAGCTCTACGCCGGGCTCGACGCGGACCTCTCGTGGTCGGAGCGCGAGCTGCCGGAGCGGGAGCGCACGAAGCACGTCCACCGGCTGCATCCCTACCTCGGCAAGTACATCCCGCAGCTCGTCCAGGAGCTCTTCCGCCGCCACGTGCCGGCCCGCGGCCGCGTGCTCGACCCCTTCGCCGGCTCGGGGACGACGCTCGTGCAGGCGCTCGAGAGCGGGCTCGACTCCGCGGGAGTCGAGATCGCGGCGTTCAACTGCCTGCTCGTACGCGTCAAGACCTCGGAGCACAACCCGTTCGTCCTCGAGCGCGACCTGCGCGACGCGCTCGTGCGCTTCGAGCGCGGGGAGGGGGACGCCGCGGAGCCGACGCCGTACGTCCGCGCGTGGTTCGCGCCAGACGCGCGCGACGCGCTCCTCCGCTTCCGCTCGCTCGCCGGCGACTACGAGAGCAGCGACGTCCTGCACGTCGTGCTCGCGCGGGCAGCCCGATCCGCGCGGCTGACGACGCACTTCGACCTGGACTTCCCCCGGGAGCCGCAGCTCGGCCCCTACTGGTGCCACAAGCACAAGCGCGAGTGCCGACCGGTCGAGCGCGCCGACCACTTCCTCCTTCGCTACACGCTGGACACGCTCGCCCGCCTGAAGGAGTTCGCGCGCGTGCGGCAGCCGCGTTCGGCCGTCGTCCTGCACGGCGACGCCCGCGAGCTCGAGCTGCCGGGCCCCTTCGACGCCGTCGTCACCTCGCCGCCGTATCCGGGCCTCATCGACTACCACGAGCAGCACCGCTACGCCTACGAGCTGCTGGGACTCGACGACCTGCGCGAGCGGGAGCTCGGCGCCGCCGCCGCCGGGACCTCGAAGGCGGCGCTCGCGGCGTACTCCGACGGGATCGCCGGCGTCCTGCGCGCCTGCGTCGAGACGCTGCGGCCGCGCGGCCGCGTGGTGATCGTCGTCAACGACCGCCGCGACCTCTACGGCGAGATCCTCGAGCGCGCGGGGCTGCGGCTCGAGCAGCGCTACCAGCGCCACGTCAACCGCCGCACCGGCCGTCGCGCCGGTGAGTACTTCGAGGACGTCCTCGTCGCCCGTCGTTGACATGTGACCATATGGTCACATAAGATGCGGACGTGACCGACGACGACTCTGTCTTCAAGGCGCTCGCCGACCCGACTCGGCGGCACCTGCTGGACCGGCTCTTCGAGCGTGACGGCCGCACGCTCTCCGAGCTCGAGAGCGACCTCGAGATGACGCGCTTCGGCGTGATGAAGCACCTGCGGGTGCTCGAGGAGGCGGGTCTCGTCGTCACGCGCCGGTCGGGCCGCGAGAAGCACCACTTCCTGAACCCGGTGCCGATCCGGCTGATCCACGACCGGTGGATCGACAAGTACACGGAGCGCCGGGTGTCGGCGCTCTCCGAGCTCAAGAGGGGACTGGAGGAACGTCGATGACGACGCTCACGCAGCAGACGACGCAGGTCTACCAGGTGTTCATCAAGGCGAGCGCCGAGGAGATCTGGGACGCGATCACGAAGCCCGAGTTCACCCGGCGCTACTTCCACGGCGCCTCGATCACGGTCACGCCCGAGCGCTACGACTCCCGCGGTCCGGGGGGCGAGGTCTGGGGCGACGCGGCGACGCTCGAGTTCGACCCGCCGCGCCGGCTCGTCCACGGCTGGCGGTCGCTCTACGACCCGTCGCTCGCCGAGGAGGACGAGAGCCGCGTCACATGGGAGATCGAGGCGCAGGAGGGCGGCGTGTGCCTGCTCACGGTCGTGCACGACCGGCTCGAAGGGGCGCCGAAGACGGCCGCGAGCGTCTCCGGCCCGGGCTGGATGGGCGTGCTGAGCGCGCTCAAGACGCTGCTGGAGACCGGCGCACCGCTCTACGAGTGAGCCGCCGGCCGCGCGGGGCGGGCCGGCGCTCGGCCCGCCCCGCGGGAAGGCCGGAGCCCCGATCGGAGAAACCGCCGATGACGGTTCGTCCCGCGCGGCGAAGTGTCGTCAGGGACGGACCAAGGGAGGTCTCTGATGAGCCTGGTGGACAAGGTGAAGGAAGCGGCGGAGACGGCGCTCGGCAAGGCGAAGGACGTCGGCGGCGAGGCCGTCGAGAAGGCGAAGGACCTCGGCGAGGACGCGGTCGAGAAGGCGAAGGACGTCGTCGACCGCGACCAGGCGCCCAAGGCGTAAAGGAGGTGTTCCGAGATGGCGGACATCGCCGACATCGAAGGGATCGGGCCGATCTACGCCGACAAGCTCCGCGCGGCGGGCGCCGGCACGACCGACGCGCTGCTCGAGCTCGCCGGCACGCGTGAGGGCCGCGAGGCGCTCGCGGGCGAGACGGGCATCCCCGACGTGCGGATCCTCGAGTGGGTGAACCACGCCGACCTGTTCCGGATCAAGGGTGTCGGAAGCGAGTACGCGGACCTGCTGGAGGCGGGCGGCGTCGACTCCGTCCCCGAGCTGGCTCACCGCAACACCGGCTCGCTCCACAAGCGGCTCGTCGCGGTCAACCAGCGCAGGCGGCTCGTCCGCAGCGTCCCGACGGAGTCGCAGATCGGCTCCTGGGTCGAGCAGGCGAAGCACCTCGAACGCGCCGTTCACCACTGATCGCGGCACGAAGAAGTCGCGAAATCGACACAGACACGTGAGCATCCGCCGCCTAGCGTGGCGGCATGCTCGCGCGTACCGTCACGCACGCGCTCGTCGGCATCGACCCGCGCCGCGTCGAGGTCGAGGCGCATCTCCAGGGCGGGCTGCCCGCGTTCGCGATCGTCGGGCTCGCGGACCGCGCATGCCAGGAGGCGAAGGAGCGGGTCCGCTCCGGGATCTCGTCGGCCGAGCTCGAGTGGCCGACGAAGCAGCGAATCACCGTCAACCTGGCGCCGGCATCGCTGCGCAAGGAGGGCGCCGGTTTCGACCTGCCGATCGCGCTCGCCGTGCTCGCCGCGTCGGAGCAGCTGCCCCCGGGCGCGCTCGACGGCCACGCCGCGTTCGGCGAGCTCGCCCTCGACGGCCGGCTCCGGCCTGTGCCCGGTGCGCTCGTCGCGGCGGAGGGCGCCCGCCGCTCCGGGCTCTCGCATCTCGTCTGCGCGCGCGAATCGGCCGCCGAGGTGGCGCTCGCCGGCGTCGAGCCGGTCGGCGTGTCGCACCTCGCCGAGGCGGTCGCGTACCTGCGCGGCGAGCGCGACCCGCCCGACGTGCCGCCGCCCGACGACGACTTCGAGACGCTCGCGGGCGTCTCCGACCTCGCAGACGTGCGCGGCCAGGAGCGGGCGCGGCGCGCACTCGAGGTGGCCGCCGCCGGGGGCCACAACCTGCTGCTCGCGGGCCCTCCGGGGACGGGCAAGACAATGCTGGCCCGTCGCCTGCCGGGGATCCTGCCGCTGCTCGGCGACGCGGCGTCGCTGGAGGTGACGCGGATCCACTCCGTCGCCGGCGTGCTGCCGCCCGGAAGCGGCGTCGTCCGCGTGCCCCCGTTTCGGGCACCGCATCACTCGGCCTCCGTCGCGGCCCTCGTCGGCGGGGGAGGCGGCATCCCTCGCCCCGGCGAGATCAGCCTCGCGCACCACGGCGTCCTCTTCCTGGACGAGCTGCCGGAGTTCCAGCGGCCCGCGGTCGAGGCGCTGCGGCAGCCGCTCGAGGACGGCCACGTCGTCGTCGCGCGCGCCGGCGGCCGCGTCGTCTTCCCGGCGCGCATCCAGCTCGTCGCCGCAATCATCCTCTTGGTTGTTCGGCTTGATCCGGGTCGTGGTCTAGGTGGGACGCGGCAGCCACTACGGGCGTCGTCGAGCCGTTGCGAAGCGCGCGGCAGACCGTGAGCGGCGAGTCGGGACACGGCTGGACACCACCGCCGTACAAGCGCTGATGGCAGACACCCTAGAAGCAGCACATGCCCGTGCATACCTGGAACAAGCCGACCCTGCCGCATCCCGCCAGGTCAAGCTCGCGATGCTGGAGGTTGCCACTCAGTAGCCTTCTACAGACATAGACAGGCGGTACCGCGCTCAAGAGGACGGCGCACCGCTGGTAGCAACCACACGGCCCGATGTGCCCAGGTCGATATACAAAGGGCGTAAGCCTCAATCCCAGAACCTCGTCCTCCGAGACGAGGTAGATGCCCGTGACGCTGTAGCCCGGAAGGGCTGGCGCAGGCGGAGAAACCACGTTGATACGTGGGGGTGGTAATGACGACAGACCTGGGCACCTTTGACTCCGTTGCTGATGGCGGCCGTACGGCGACTCGTCCCGTTCGATCAGCGTGCTGCGTTCCCGCTTTGGCGGGCGCAGTACGCCTTCGGACAACCACCGACACGCCTGAACCCATTCGACGCCTCTGCCACGAGCGACCAAGCTAAGCCGCCGTGCGGCCTCCAAGCCGCTCCCAGAGCGTTCCAGCGCCGCCGCACGTCAGTTGCGCGACCGGGAGATCGGTCGGGTGCAGAAAGTGGCCCACAGCGTCTCCTACGTCGCCATGCACCTTGACCTCGGTGGCTGCGCGCTGGGCGAGTCACGGGTGGTGGCTCCGATTCAGCGGCTTTCGTATCTTTTCAGTCGAGGGAGAGGCCGCGTCGTACCGTGGCGGCCCGGTCGGCTCCCTAGGTCAGCAGGTCTTGCATACCGTGAACGCCGCGCTCTCCAAGGCCGTGAATCAAGCCACGAACCTGGGCGCGAACAATGTCATCCTCGCTCGCGACCAGCTGTTCAACAACGTCGCGAATCTCGCTCCGTGCGTAGTCGAGGACGTACCACTCGCTGCCGATGACCAGGAGCTCAACAATCCGGACCGTCAGCTCTGGCCGAACAAGCGCCAGTCCAGCGAGTGTTTCGACGACCTCCTTGATGCTGTCTACCGCACCTCGGCTCTTCTCTAGCGTCGCAGCGAGGAGTTCCACCGACGTAACGCCTTGTAGTTTCCCTGAGGCGAACCACCAACCGAACTCAGCGAGTTCGGCGTCGCCGTCATCGAGCATTTCCAGACGCGAGGCCCAGAGGCTGAGAAGTCGTTCCTGCTGCTCTTCGGATGGAGATACTTCGCGAAGCGAAAGACCGAGCGAGCGGACGGCCTGCGTCCGATAAGCCACGGCTGCATTCGTGAAGAAGTGATCGACGACGCCAACTGCGGGAACGTCGAGGTCTTGAAGAAAGATGAGTGCAATGTACTCGGCAAGTCGATGATGCTCGTCGTGCATGCGCTGTTCTTGCTCTGCCGGCAGCCGGTCAACCGCGGCCCTGAACTCGGCCAGCACCAAACGGATTACGTCTGTGTCGGGACTTGCGAACCGGATGAACGCTCCCCAGGCCGAGGCACGAAAGGCAGCCCGGCTGTGTTCGTCGGGGAAGATCTCGGCAAGATGCGTTTTGATCCAATCGCCATCTAGCCAATGCAACTGCGGCAGGAACTGGCCGAATACGCAGTGAACGCTCGGTGACAGTTCTTGGCCAGGATCGAGTCGTTCTTCCAGTAGGTCCCGCAGCTCGGGTAGGTCATCGAAGGTGGTGCTTTCGCCCGGCGAGTTCCGGCGACACCAGACGCCGTAGGCCACAGCAACGTGGAGAGCGATTCCTCGTGTTCGGTTGATGCTCGCGCCAGCGGCATCGGTGGTGGTTGCGTCGCGCTCCTTTCCCGGGTCCGGATCACGTGCGAGGGCGGTGATCAGCGGCCAGGCCCGGTCCCGGAACGCCATCGGGAGCGCATCCGACCAGAGTGCCGTCCTCAGCAAGAACGCTAAAGCTCGTCGTGCGGGGGCGAAGTCGGCATCATCCTCGTAGTCCGAGGAGAGGGCATCTCCGACCTGCGCAACGACGTAGTCAGCCAGATCCAGGATTGGGCCCCATGAGGTAAACGGGATCTTTGCTCGGACCGCGCTCTCAAGATTTTGGAGGAAGTGCCGCGTGTAGATCGGCGGTACGGCCATGAACTTGTCCGCACGCGCCGCCCAGGCATCGGGAGCTTCCTCGATAAGGACGGAGAGCGCCCGTGCCTGCCCCTCTCTTGTAGGCAGATCCCACCCGGAATGCTCTGGTTTCCAGCTGCTGAGCAATCCGAAGATCTCGATGTAAGACATTGCGCGAAGCTGCTCGACCGTCGCCTTTGGAAATGGGCCGGCGTAGTCGGTCACCCCACGGAAGCCCCTGTCAGGAAACCTCGGTTCGCCGAACTCGCTAACTCTCGCGGCATATCGCGTAGCGTCTTCGCCGGTCAGCTCGCCTCTGATCGGTGCCAACTGGCGGAGGCGGCGACGCTCCCAAGCGGCCTCAAGCTCCTCTTCTGTCGGCTCATGAGTCTCTGCGAGCCTTTCGCGCACCATGGCGCGGTACTCATCGTCAGGGCCTGCCTCGACATCCTCGATGAGTGCGCGTTTGTCATCTTCCTCCAGCGAGGAGTACCAGCGGGCCAGTAGTTCCTCGTATTCGTCCTCGGTCACATAGTTCGTACGCATCTCGGCTTCCATCAGCAACCGACGGCGCAATCCATTCAGCTCGGGCGATTCGACCGTGGTGGCGACGTGAAGTAGAAGTCGCGTGAAGAGCAACTCGCGAGGGTCAGTGAGGATCTCCACGACCGCCTCGATCCTGTCGGGCTGATCGCCAACGGAAGAAACCAGGGCATCTCGCAAGCTGGTGATCAGCGCGTTCTCCAGAGCGGGGTAGTCCTCATGGTCGGCAATGCGGCTCCGCGCGATCTTCATGCCGTCGTCGCGCTCTGTTCTCCATCGTTTCCGGTCGAGGATCATTGCCGCGTACAGCACGTCTCGTAAGACTTTCATCGCCTCCAGCGGCTCGGCGGCGACAACGTGCTTGAAGTGCTTCTGGAGGAACTGTTGGTACTCCCATTCGTCAATCCGCGCCTTAACCTCAAACGATGCGCCGTAGCTCAGCGCGTCCGCTTCGACCTGCTGCAAGACGAGCAAGTGCCTTGACAATCGAATCGCTGCGGCGGCTTCGCCTTCGTCGGCAAGCATCGCGACCAACTGTCCGGCTCGACCCGCGACAAGCATCAGGAAACCGTCGTTCAGCCACCCGCCGACAAGATCTACGAACGACTTAGCCTCAGACGCTGGCAGTGCGAGAATCGCCTCAAGCAGATCTCCGTGGACTCGTGCGTTGTCAGAGGCCTCCATCGCGTGAATGGTGTCCGCAACCTCTCCAGGTACGTCAGGAGCCACAGCCACGAGGTACCGCGCATCGGGCCAACTGGGGAAGCGGACGTACTCCGCCTCGATGACTTTGCCTGGAGGCTTGCGGAAGAATCCATGCGGCCGTAGAAGAGGAAGCCATTTGGGGGATCTGGCTCTTTCAAAGAAGCTTCGGTACAGCTCGCCGCGCAACAATGCGACCACAGCTTCGGCATCCTCTTCGGTCGGCTCAGCTTTTCCGAGATGCTCATCGAGTTCTGCCTGCGTGTCGTAGTAACCCTCGTAGCGGAACTGCGAGGCAAGAAGGCGCTCCAGGTGCGACAGATGCCGGTCAAAGATCGCAGGGTCCGGCTCCGCAACTGTCGGTCCGGACAGGTGCGCTACAGCGGGGAAGTAGCGCTGGAGGGCAACCCACAACCGCGCACGGGCCGCGGCGTCTCCCGCATAAACGACTTCGCCGGTTTCCAGCGATGTGAACAGCGACTCGGCGCGCTTGCGAATACTCGCTGTCGCCGTGCGGTCGTCCTCTACCAGCCTGGCAACAAGATCGAGGACTTCATCGGACGGCAACTCGGTCGCGTTCTCCGGCCAACGCTCGGCGATGGGCCGGAAACGCTGCGCGTAGTCAATCCGCTTACCCGCGAGCGGAATATCGAGGTAGTCCGGAAGCCGGTTGACAAGCTCACGCGCTGCATGCGCCCCAATGCGAATCCACGCTTGGCCAATGCGCTCGCGATTCTCACGCACTGCGATCTGGAACAACTCCGCCAGCGCGGGCGAGAGTTCGGATAGCCGGTCCACGATGCGCGCCTGGCGCTCCGAAAGCGGGGAATCACCGTGTGAAACGATCTTTGACATCCCGCTAGCGATCCTCGCATCCGAAGAGGAGGGCAAGACCGCCAGTTTAGATATAACAATCGACCCTTTGCTATATTTGTGATGGACGGAGACGCAACGTCAGCGTTGCCGTCAGCCTTTGAAAGCGAGCAGAGAAGCGCCGTTCCGCGTCATCGGATATGTCCGAGTGAGTACCGACGAACAGGCGGAGAGCCGCGCAGGCCTTGAGGCGCAACGCCACGCAGTCGAGGCAGAGTGCGAGCGCCGCGGCTGGACGCTAGTCAGGGTTGTCGAGGATGCGGGCTTCTCGGCGAAGGACCTAAAACGCCCGGGCATTCAGACTGCTTTGGAAGTTCTGAAACGCGGGGACGCCGATGCACTCGTCGCGGCCAAGTTGGATCGTCTGAGCCGTTCCATGATCGATTTCGCTCGGTTGATGGCCGCCGCTCAAAAGCAAGGCTGGGCCTTGCTGGCGCTCGACTGTGCAGTCGATACTTCGACTCCCTCAGGCGAGGCTATGGCGGGGGTCATGGTGGTTTTCGCGCAGCTGGAGCGCCGACTTATCGGCCAAAGGACTCGCGAGGCGTTGGCCGTCAAACGAGCGGCGGGTGTGAAGCTCGGGCGACGGTCCACGCTTCCCGCTGCGACTGTTCGCCGGATTGTGCGCGCCCGAGCGAAAGGACTGACGTACAAGCAGATCGCCGACTCGCTGAATGCAGGCGGCGTCGCGACAGGGCAGGGAGGCGCTAAGTGGTGGGCGGCAACGGTGCGCTCGGTTTGGCTGGCGAACCAGCGGGCCGAGTGAGAGGACGCTGGCCCACCCGACACTCGGTTCTCGCGGGCCCCGGCGCCCAAATCGCAGACCCCGCCCTCGTCGCTCCGCTCCTCGGCGATTTCGGCTTCCCCGCGAGAGCCGAGCGCGCTGCCGGCCGAACGGAATCTCGTGGCGGATGTTGTGCTTGATGCCGCGTGGAGCGCGTTTTCGTGCGGCGATCAAGTCAGGTCAGCCTTTGGCGTTCGCCCGCCTCATCGACGTATTGCTCAACGGGCAGTAGATGAGGGCGGCCGCAGCGGTATCACTCTCTGTTCCGCTCGCGGGGTCGCGGTACGATCCCGGCGAGCCGTGTCGCTCGACCCCGCTATTTGTGATGCTTGATCTTTCTCGTGGAGATGTTGTCTTCGTTGCCCTTCGCGACGCGGAGGGGCACGAGATGCAAGGTGCGCGGCCGGCCGTCGTTGTCCAAAACGATGGGGGAAATCGCGTGAGTCCGCTAACCATCGTCGCCCTGCTCCATGGAAATGAGCGTCAGGGGAAGCGATACCCACAACAGGTTTTCGTTTCGGCAGACAAGCTCGGTGAAGGAGCAAAGGATTCAATTATTGAGTGCGGACACCTGCGCACGATTGACCGTAAAGCGCGTATCGATGAGGAACGAGGCGTCTGGTGCCACCTCACGGACGACGTTTTGGCGCAGGTGGATGCGGCGCTACGGGCGAGCCTCAGCCTCTGATGGCGAACCGTCGCACTGACTATTGGAGCGAGACCTACTGTGACAGGCGCTTCCACCCGGACTATCTGACGAGAGGTCCGGGGCTGCCCTACTGGTTCTTCTGTCGGCGTGAACGGGGCCACCAGGGAAATTGCGACTGTGAAGCGGCCCACGAGGCCGCGGACGAGGCCGGCTTGGCGCATCCACCGGCCGCTCCCGACACGTGGGGGTGAGAATGGGCGGGCATCTCTCCGCCGAGAGCAGCCCGCCCGTCGAGTGACATTCCCTAACACTGGCTCAGGCGACTGTCCGCCTGTTCGCCCCCTAGGCTGAGCAGGTGTCCCGGCTCCTCTTCCATCTCAGCGGCGTCGAGGCTGCAGGTGGGTTCCTAATCCTTCTCTTCGCCCGACATTGGTACTACGCATTCGTGCCGTGGGCGCTTGCCGCTGGCACGTACCTCCTCGCACGCCGAGCAGCGAGGCGCGAGAGCGCCTGATCCTCTGGCGTCGTTCCAGAGCACTGGCGCAGGCGAGGCCTAAACTCAGTCCGTGTCTCGTGCGCGAACGATCCAAGCACTCGTCCTGATCGCGTGGCTCGTCCTCGTCACGCTGTTCTTCATGCCGACCGTAATCGCGACCTTTGCAATCGCGTTGGTGTGCGGGTCGGTCTTGATCTACCGCCGCCGGGTTACGCGCTAGCCAACCGCCCTGGCTCAGCGGTCATTCGCGAACACTGGCCCAAGCGAGCCCCGGCCTAACTCAGCCCTATGATCGGTGTGTGCCTCGGATGACGACAAGCGCGAGACGCAAGCTCGACGGGCGCTGGACGACCGAACTGCCTCGCATGCCTCGTCGGAAGCTCGAAGGCGTTCCTCGCATCGTGTTGTTCGTGCCAACGGTGCTGATCCTCATCGGCGGGGCCATCCTGCTCGTCTACTGGCTCCACTAGACGCCCGCGCCTCTGGCGTCATTGCGAACGCTGGCTCAGGCGGTGTCGCCTACGCCCGACGACGAACGAGATAGACGCCGCCGGCCACGCTCAGCGCCAGCAGCAGCATGCCGACTACCCATCCTGCGGTTCCACCCGCCCGCATAGCCGCGACCGCGATGACGGCGACGAAGAGCAGGCCGAGCGTTCCACGGACGCTGTCGATTCGGTAGAGAACCCGGTCAACGCCTGTCCGTCCTTCGGCCATTCCGACCAGTCTCTCATCGTCGTCGGGGGTCATTCCCGAACCTGGCCCAGGCGAGCTATGTGTCGCGTCGTCGTCGCCGCCACCACGGCATGCCAACCCAGCGGATCCACCCGGCGCTCGCGAAGAGAACGATCAAGACGCCCCAGACGCGCGCACCCTGATCGTGGCTCGCGATCAAGACCCCGCCGGAGATAAACCCGATGATCGTCGCGTAGCCGCGCTGACCCGCGGTCGCCGGTTTTTGGAGTGGACCTGTGGAGGACGACCAACGCGCCCAGAACCGCTGCCTTTGGCCCGGGGGCACAAGGAACCGAATAGCGATCCCTCCGGCAACGGCGACGAGTAGAGCAATCAGCACCGGTACCGACGAAGCGGCGGCGAAAACCACCAACGCGAGGATCGCGATGAGCCCCGCGGTCGCGAGCACCACGTGCAGCAGCTTCATGCTGTGAACCTAACGACCCCCCTGTGGTCGAGCCACGCGTTCTGGCGTCATTCCGGAACACTGGCCCAGTCCGTTCAGGACGCTGACGCGCCGGACATTGCACTCCGCAAAAGGGGGCAGTGCGCTCTGAGCCAAACACCGAGGATCTATCCCCGGCAGTGGGAAGGGCAGGCGGGAAGGCAGCGGGCGGTGAGACGTGCTCGCGAAAGGTCTACGCTCCTCGCCCGCGACGTATTCAGGAGGTCACCACGATGAGAAGGCTACTCGGCGTTTCCCTTCTCGCACTGCTCATCGGAGGTACAGGCGGTGCGCTCGGTTCGGCCAAACTCGGTCGAGTATTCACCTTTCGGAACTTCGACAGCGCCCGAGCACCAACACTCGATCTGACGTGCTCGTACGACGATGGTGCTTACTTCAACGGCCCGCCGTTTCTTCTGTGCGGCCACAACGTTCGCGAAAACATTGGCAGTGGCACGATCACGGCCCCGCTGGGGATTGTCGTGAGGATCACGCCACTGACCGTCGCCATCGAGCGTTACGGAGAGAACGGTCGTGAAGCAACGCTTTACAAGGCCCGTCGCTAGCGTTGCGGGGGTAGGCTCTTCGTGCCGTTCGGCCCCAGCCAAGAAGGAGAAACATATGGCGGGGTTCACATACAGGCTCTACCTGGAGGACGGCAACGACATCGGCACGTTCACCACGGCCGTGCCCGACTGGGGTGTGGGCATGGAACTTATCTCCGGCGACCACACCACATTCCGGATCCTGAGCATCCTCCCGGAACTGGGTGAAGGCGAGTTCAGCGGGGCGTTCGTCGTAACGCCGGTCGCGCTGGCGGAGCCGGACTAGGACTCACGGGGTAGGGTCTGCAGTCGCTCCCGTTTCGCTCGCGCAGAACGAGGAGTTCCGCGCACTACTCCCCTGGCTGACCTGGTCGATGCCAGGTTGAGGTTCTTGCAGATCACTGGTGTCCTTTCATGCGGTCATCGCGAGGCCGAGAGGCCAGTCATTTTCAAAGGTGAGGGAACCGCCACCGGGTGTCACCCGCACGGCTCTGATCTCGTACCCAGGGACGAGAGCGCACGTGGTGGCCGCGATTGGCTCAACCACGATCTCTGCTGGGATGGAGGTTGGTCGGGCGCGGCCGCCGAGGAGAAGTCCGTTCCAGGCTGCACGGTTGCGGGCAAAGAGTGAGTGCGAATCAAGGGTTACGGCCTGACGAGATTCACTTGGGAAGAGTTCGACGCAGTTCCGACCGCTTGCCCAAGTTGTCGTCCTGGCTGCGCAGATGAGATAGGCGCATTCGACGCTTGGGAGTTCTAGAAGGGCGATGAGTTTGTAGGCGTCCCAGAGGGTCTGGTCGGTGGCTTCGACTTTGAGTTCGATTGGAATCCACGGTGACCCGTTTGTGTGGCGTACGAGGAGGTCGATCCCTCGCGGGTATGGGTTCCAGTTCGGCACGGTGAAGCTCTTCCGGGTTGGTGCGTCCACGTTGTCGAAGTGACGACGGAGCGTGGGCAGGAGCGCTCGTTCAAGATCAGCCTCAGGCATTCCCGGCGCGCAAGTCCAGACTCTCGCTGCGGCGGCCGTGGCCGCAGCGAGTGCTGAGTCGTGGGGGAGATTCTGTGGAGCCGTCATTGCTGTCTTTCCTTTCGGTTGGAGATGGAGCGCGCTTCCTGGAGGAGGTCCCAGCGCCGGTTGACGTAGCGGCGGCGACGGCGGAGGTCGCCGCGGCTGGTTGGCGTCTTTGGTGCAACGGCACCCGCAGCTCGGAGGTATTGAAGTTCGCGATGGGCGAGAAGCCATTCAGTGGAGGCCATCAGCGCTTGGCCTTCTTTGCCTGTCGCTCGTCTCGGTCTGTGAGGTAGACGAGGTCGCGGCTGTGGGCGACGAGGCTCTTGCGACGCTCAGGACTGATGTCGCGCCAGTAGTCGGTGAGTTGGTCGAAGAGCAGTCCGTCGGGGATGCTCTGGAGGCCGCGAGCGACGTTCGGCGTTCCCTGGGCGGCTTCAACGAACCTGCGGGCGATTGATGCTCGCAGCTCGTCGCCTGTCATTTTCGCCTCGCTCGCGTTTCGCCCCCGGATGAGTTCGTTCGTCTCGTGAGTTAGCTCCTCGCTCTCCAGTTCGTCGAGTAGTTCAGCCTCTCGCTTCATCGCTTCTTCGCTGATGTGACCGGCGAGGAAGAAGAGGAACTTGGGATCTGCGCCGAGCGCGTTTGCGAGGGCGAGGAGCAGCTCGCGGCGCGGCTGGTCGATCAGCCCACGCTCGATCCGGCTGATATTCGACTTCGATATCCCCGAACGATCTGCGAGCTTCCCTTGCGACCAGCCGCGGCTTTCACGACCCTCCCGGACGGCCTCGGCCAAGGGTGAGTCTGGGTTGTCATTGGGACGATCTGCAATAGAAGTCATGCCGTGCACCGTAGTGACCTACGGGCCTAAATGCAACGCTACGAGTAAGCGAAGTGTTGCAGTAGGCAACAGCGAACAGAGCGTTGAATCGACAAACGCATGCGTCAGGCGCTGACTCTTAGGATCAAACCTCGATGAACGCCTTTGCACCAGATGCCCGCGGCCACCTCACGGGCCTCGTGAACCAAACGATCACGACGTTCCGGGGGGAACCGAACCGCATCGTGGCGGTGTTGGACGACACGGTCCTCGTTGCCACCGGCAAGTCGCCGGACGGTGAGGCTGTACCGCTCGCCTGGGTACAAGAGGGAATTGACCTGTTGGTAAGTCACGGCGAGGTCCGCGTAGGCGTTGAATCGCTCGGCTATCGCAGCGCGTTTGTGGCCGCGGTCCTCCTGACGCTCCCAGGTGCCGAGCGCGCGACTGATCCGAACCGCGTCGTCTTGAGGCGAGACGGATGGACACTTCGCCCTGGCGAGTTCATCCGCCGGGTGGACCTCCACAACCGTTACGGAGGCAGCCGCCAGAACGGCATCTCGCCGTCACGCACCACCCCGAACATCTTCGTCTTTTCCGATCCTGCCGTGGGTGAACAACATGGCTACCTCGACCACTGGGAGGATGGTGTCTTTCACTACGCGGGAGAAGGCCAGCGAGGAGATCAGACACTCAACCGCGGGAACGGGGCGTTGCTTGCTCACGACACCGACGGCAGAACGCTTCGAGTGTTCTGGGGCGCAGGAGGCGAGGTCGAATACGCGGGCGAGTTCACACTCGACCGGGAGACGCCCATCTACTGGACAAAGGCTCAACCGACAGGTGGCGGCCCGCTACGGCAGGTCGTGATGTTCCGCCTACAACCCGTGGCGGCTGCCATCGGAGTACCCGCGACCGCACGACGGCGCGAGGCAGTCACGTCAACACCTCGATTCAGCACCCCCTATCGCGCAGCCGACGAGACGACCACAACCGCTCCACGTGACCCGTTCACAGTCGATCCCGACACTGTTGACCGCGGCCTACGAAGTCACGCCGCCACTCAGAACGCGCTCTCTGAGTCGGTCAGAGCAAACGATCTCGTTCCTCTCTCTCCTGGCCCGGCCGACCCTGACTTCGACCTGGCATGGCGTGATGGCCAAGCGCTCGTCGTCGCCGAGATCAAGAGCATCACAGCCGGGAACGAGATTCGACAACTGAGACTCGGTCTCGGCCAGCTTCTCGACTACCTCGATGTCGCGAAGCGCGCGACTAGCGACACGCGAGGCGTTCTAGCAGTCGAGGCGGAACCGGCCGATAAGCGTTGGATCAAGTTGTGCGAGGACCATGGAGTGACATTGGTCTGGCCTTCGATCTTCGAGAGCCTCTTTAGCGGAAGCAACGATGGCTCACTGCCGACGTTTGAGATGTAGAGCACGGACGAGATTGCGATCCGACCGAACGCAACCGCAACAACCCTCCGCCTCGTCGCCGAGCCGCTCGATGGCGATCAACTGGCGCGCCTGCAGAAGCGGCAGGCCTGTTAGCTCCGCGACTGCGCGGATGAGCCGGCCGCCTGTGAGGCCTGCCGCCTCAAGTTCGGTTACTACGGGATCCATCTCCTTTGGCCGTCGTGGCCGCGATGGGACGTTGAAGTATTCGGAGGTATCGACACATTTTGCTCTGTCGGATGGCCGCTGCTGTTTGGATCGCGCCCGGACGGCCGTTCAGTTCCCGTAGTCGTTCAGTTTTTGCAGCGCTTTGCCGTGACAACCGGCCCTCCCGCTCGCGGACTCTTTCCAGACCAAGCGGAGAACCGCCACCACCAGCGTGGCGTATGGACTCCGGTGCGACTGGCTGGTCTGTCGCAGTAGGAAACGCTCGCAACTCTTGGCCGCTCTTTGCAACCTTGTCCCGCTGGCGGGATCGAGCTTTATCCCGCTGGCGGGACCTCTGCTTGACACCGTTCGACACCCGCGCTATCCCAGTCTCACACGCAAATCACGGGCAAAAGAACGGGCCGCCCCTGGTGAGGTAAACGGCCCGTTCGGAACGGAGTTCCTGGTGGGGAAGGTAGCGGCCGAGCGGGGCGACGACAAGCTTGAAGTCGTCCTCTACGCAGCGAAGAGCAACGAGGACGAGCACGGGTCGATTGACTCGCAGCTTGAAGAGCTTCGCGCTGCCGCCGAACGAAACGGCTGGCAGGTCATCGGAGAGTTTTCCGATGAGGCCATCTCGGGATACACGAAGTCTCGTGGCCACGGGCTACGTAGCGCAGTGATCATGGCGCAGGACGGTGCCGCATCAGGATCGACTGTCGCGGTTCTTGCGACGGTTTCTGATCGGCTTGCGCGTGGTGACGGCGTGAAAGCAAAGCACCTTGTCGAGTACGCGCTTGAGGCGAAGCGCGGTGGGTTCAGGTTCGTCTGCCTGTCCGGCGAGAACCTGGACGACATCGGCTATGCAGCGATCTCGGGTGAGCGCAACGCGCGCGACTCCGAGGCGAAGGCCCATCACGTGAAGCGTGGCAAGCGTCACTCCGCTCTCGTGAGAGGGCGGCGCAACGGCGGCCGGCGCACATTCGGTTATCGGAAGGTGCCGTTCATCAACGAACGCGGGAAGCCCGATTCGTACGACGAAACGGTGCAGGTCGAAAAGTCCTGCTACCTGCTGGTCATTGAGGAGGCCGAGCGTGACCGTTCTCAGTCGGATATCGCGCGGATCGTCAACGCGCACGGTTTCCGAACTGTTAGCGGTGCCCGGTTCACGCAGTCGCAGATCTCGCAGATTCTCCGGTCCCGTGTCTACACGGGCTGGACGAACTACAAGGACGAGTGGGCACCTGGAAAGCACGAAGCCTTCGTCTCGGTCGAACGGTGGGAAGCTCTCCAGACGCGCCTTGATCAGAAGCGGAAACGTGGAACCGGACGCGGCGGCAGACCGTCCAACGGGTCGCATCTGATGACGAACGGGCTGCTGCGCTGTTCATGTGGCGCTGCGCTCGCGCCACGCACCGAAGGCAGGCCGGGTAGCCGCTACGAGGTCTACCGCTGCCTTGGTCGTCACCAGGGATCCAGGGAATGCGAGGTCGGTACTTTGCCCCGTGAGCCAATCGACTCGGCCGTCTGGGAGTACGTCGCGACCTATGGGCTGGACATCGAGCGGTCGGTCATGGAGGCGGCTAGACGCGCGCAATGCCAGCAGGTCGCCGTTCAAGAACAGGTCGCCGTGGCTGCATCGGAGCTTGCTAAAGCGCAGGAGCGCTACGAGCGCATCCGTGAGGATTACCGCGATGGTCGCATCTCCGGTGAGATCTGGTCGGAGGAGCGCAACGAGCTTCGCGCCGACATCGAAGCGGCGCGGGCCGCCGTCGAGCGTCTCGACCGCCGTCGGGAGGAAGTCGCCCTCGCCGCCGACATAGATGCCGCCAGCGAGCAGGTGCGCGACCAAATCGAGAAGGTCCGCGCAGCAGTCGCGGGCACCCTGGGCAACGTTGAGGGACTGGCGGACGCGCGCTCGGCGTTGCACTCGCTGTTCAAACGGCTGATCGTTCACCGGGTCGGTGTTTCCGAGCCGGACATAATCGACGGCGACCTGGCCTACCCGCAGCACGGCTGGTTCATCGAGCCAATCCTGCGTGACGAGGCAATCGTTCAGCCTCGCGTCATCGAGGAGGGCGAGGTCGTCCAGGGCGAGGTCATTAGGAAGCTAGTCGTCAACGCTGAACAACTCATCGCGTCGTCGCGATGAACCTCTGCCCCTGCGGCGCGAAGGGGGACGGCGCGGCCGTGTGCGGCTGCGCGCCCGAGCGCGTTCAGCGCTACCGCGAGAAGCTCTCGCGGGCGCTCCTCGACCGTTTCGACCTCGCGCTCGTCGTCCCGCGGCCGCGGGCCGAGGCGCTGGCGGGCGCGCCGGGCGAGGAGTCGTCGAAGGTGCGCGAGCGCGTGCTCTCCGCGCGGCGGCGCCTGCGCGAGGAGCCGCCGCTGCGCGATCCGCCGGCCGACGCGCTGCTCACGCGGGCGGTCGAGCACCTGCTCCTCTCGGGACGCGGCCGGGCGCGCGCCGGCCGGGTGGCGGCGACGATCGCCGCGCTCGCGGCGAGCGACGCCGTCCGCAGCGAGCACGTCGCCGAGGCGCTCTCGTACCGTCCGCCGGCGGAGCTGCGTCCGTGAGCGACCTCGCCACGGCGGTGTTCGCGGCCGAGACGGGGTCGCACCTCGTGGCGGCGCCGCGCTCCGTCCGCTTCGACGCGTTCCGCCGGAGCTTCGACGAGCGCGGCTACCTCGAGCGCCTGCGGCGCGACGGCTTCGACTGGGTCGGCCGCGACGACCCGCGCTTCCCGTCGCGCCTGCGGGCGATCCACGACCCGCCGCCGGGTCTCTTCGTCCGGGCGGCGGAGCCGCTCCCGCCGCGCGATGCGCCGCTCGTGGCGGTTGTCGGCGCGCGGGCGTGCTCCACCTACGGCAGCGCGGTCGCCTTCGCACTCGGGCGCGAGCTCGGGTCGGCGGGGGCCGTGGTCGTCTCGGGCCTCGCGCGCGGCGTCGACGCGGCCGCGCACCGCGGCGCGCTCGAGCGCGGCCGCACGCTCGCCGTGCTCGGCTGTGGGATCGACCGCGACTATCCGCGCGCGCACGCATCGCTCGCGGCGGCGATCGCCGGCCGCGGCTGGATCGTCTCCGAGTACCCGCCCGGTGTGGAGCCGGCCCCGTGGCGCTTCCCGGCGCGGAACCGGATCGTCGCCGGGCTCGCGCAGGCGGTGGTCGTCGTCGAGGCGCGCGAGCGGAGCGGAGCGCTGATCACCGCCGACCTCGCGCTCGACGAGGGCCGCGAGGTGCTCGCGGTGCCGGGCGAGATCACGAGCCTCCTCTCGCGCGGCACGAACGCGCTGCTTCGGCTGGGCGCGACGCCCGTCACCTGCGTCGAGGACGTGCTGCAGGCGGTGGGGCTCGACCCGCCGGCGCCCGCGGAGGTCTCGCTCGGCGAGGACGCCGCGGCCGTCCGGCGTCTCGTCGGCGAGGGCGCCTGCACGGTCGACGAGCTCGTCCGGGGAAGCGGTCTCGCCGCCGCGGCGGTCGCGGCGGCGCTCGCCGAGCTCGAGCTCGCCGGGGTCGTCGCGGGGGCGGACGGCGTCTACCGGGAGGTGACGCCCGCGAGGCCTACTCCAGTGTGATCACGACCGCCACGGGATGCTCGTCCGTCCGCGGGCCGCGGCGGCGGAGGCGCATCACGAGCCGGTAGAGCGGGAGCACCGTGAACCGGTCGATGCGGTACTTCCTGCCGAGCAGCCGCTCGACACGGCCGCGCTCGCTCTCGGGCAGGATCTCCGCCTCGGCGTCGAGCGGCTCGCCGCGCAGCCGGCCGCGTGCGTCGCAGAGCGCGATCCGCACGTGCGGATCCCGGCGGATCCGCTTCACCTTGTACGAGTCGGCGTCCGTCTCGACGAGGAGGTGTCCGTCGTCGGCGACGAACCACATCGGCGTCGCCACGCCCGTGCCGTCGCGCTTGAAGCTCGTGACGCTCAGGTACTTGCCGTTGAACCGTTCCATGCGGCAGGCATAGCGTGGGGACAGGTGCCCGGTCATCAGGGGGTTCCCGGAGTGCCCCGCCGCGGCGTAGGATCCGAGCGTGACGACCGTTGTGATCGTGGTCGGGGTCATCCTCTTGCTCGTGCTGATCCTGCTGCCGGTGTTCTCGCTCGTGCGGCGCGCGCGCGAGGGCGGCGAGGCCGTGGCCGGCGGCTCGTTCGGGCGCCAGCTCGGCCGGAAGAAGGACGACTGGGGCCCGAAGCCGACGGCCCGTCGGTAGTACGGCGCGGTCGCGCCGGCCCGCCGTCGCCGGCCCGCCTGCTCCTGCTCGTCGCGCTGTTTGCGAGCGTCGGGGGCGCAGCGCGCGCGGGCGGGCCCGTGAAGTCGGAGACGGCCCGCGGCGGGGGCATCGAGGCGAGGATCAGCTACAGCCGCCTCGGGTACGGCGTCTACTACGTGCGGTTGCACGTGGTGCGCGACGGGCGGGCCGTCTACGACGCCCGCGTCCTGCCGTACTCGAGCAAGTGGCGCGGCAACCAGCCGCTCGGAGCCGCCACGCAGGCGAGGTCGATCACGCTGCGCGACCTCGACGCCGACGGCGAGCCGGAGATCCTGGTCGACTTCTTCACCGGCGGGGCGCACTGCTGCATCTGGACGCGCATCTACCGCTGGGACGACGCGCGAAGCACCTACACGAACCTGCGGCACTGGTTCGGCGATCCCGGTTACCGGCTCGTCGACCTCGGAGGCGACGGGAGCTTCGAGCTGCTGAGCGCGGACGACCGGTTCGCCTACGCCTTCGCGAGCTACGCCGCCTCGGGCATGCCGGTCCAGGTCTGGTCGTACCGCGGCGGCAGGCTCGTCGACGTGACGCGCGACCACCGGCGGCTCCTCGCCCGCGACGCAACGCAGCAGTGGGGCTACTTCAGGCAATCGAAGAGGCAGCACCGCGAGCTGCGCGGGGCCCTCGCGGCGTGGGCGGCCGACGAGTGCACCCTCGGCCGCGGCAAGGCGGCGCTCGCGTGGCTGCAGGCGCACGGCCCGGAGCTGCGCAAGGTCGACCCGCTGTACGGCGACGCGGTGGCGTTCGTCCGCTCGCTCGCGCGCTTCCTTGCCCGCGCCGGCTACCGCTGCTGAGCGCCCTCTGCTCGACCACGACCGGGTCACGATTACGATTCGGGGGATGAGGGGTCTTGTTGCTGCCGGCATCGTGGCAGCGGCGCTGCTGACGTCCGCTGCGTCTGCCGCGGTGACGAAGCCGTTCACGTCGAGCCGCACGGCGACGTGCCTCGCGGCGCACCGCGTGATCGCGAACTCCGCGCCGGTGAAGACGTCGGTGCCTCCGGGCATCCCTGCGGTCGCCGCTCTGGACTTCACGTTCGCGCTGATTCCCGCGCAGGCCGTCGACCACGGCTCGATCGTCTTCGAGCGCGATCCGTCCGCCGCCCGGCGCGCCGCCGCCGCCTGGCTCTCCTACTCGCTCGCGCAGGCCGCACGCGTGCAGGGCATCGACCAGGCGCGGGCGCGGGCGATCCTGAAGGCGGCCTTCACCGTGCGTGGGAACGCCGTCGTTCTGTGGGACAACGCGCACGTGAAGCCGGCCTCTCGCAGGCGGATTGCCGGCTGCCTTCGCTAGCCGCGTCGGCCCGGGCTCCCCGCTGGGCCTTCCGCACCCCGCGTGATCCGGCGCTCCACCACCTGCACCCGGCGAGCCCGCTTCTCAGAAGCTGAGGGTCGGGAGGTCGAGGTCCCGAGCGGCCTCGAGGGCCACGAGCGCGATCGCGAGGTCCTGGATGGCGAGACCCGTCGAGTCGAAGAGCGTGACGTCGTCCGGGTGCTGCCTGCCCGGCTTCTCGCCCGTCAGCACCTCGCCGAGCGTCTCGACGTCCTCGTGCGTGATCTCGCCGGACTCGACGACGTGGGCGATCTCTCCGGAGTGCGAGGCCTGCTCCCACTCGTCGACGAACAGACGATGCCTGCCGCCCGTCACCGTCATCGCCGCCTGCTCCCAGTCGTCCGAGAAGAGGTGCGCCCGAACGAGCTCCGCGACGGCGACCTCCGCCTTGCCGGGGCCGTCGGCGCCCATCAGCGACACATGCTGTCCCGCGCGCAGCGTGCCCTCGCGGATCACGACCTCGTGCCCCGGCGTCACCGTCACGACGAGCTCGGCGGCGAGCGCCTCCTCGAGCGACGGCGCGACGTCCGCGTCGAGCTCCGCTGCGACGGTCTGCGCGCGGTCCCGGTCGACGTCCCAGACGCTCACGCGCCGACCGCGAGCGCGGAACGTCCGCACGGCGGCACGCCCGTTCACGCCGGCGCCGATCACGGCGGCGGTCGCTGCTTCCGGCCGCCCGAGCGTCTCCGCCGCGAGCACCGCTGCCGCGCCCGTGCGCAGCGCCGTCACCGACGCTGCGTCGAGCACCGCGCGCAGCTCGCCGGTCTCGGCGTCCGAGACGAGCACCACGCCCGTCACCGTCGGCAGGCCGCGCTGCGGGTTGCCCGGAAACGACGTGATCCACTTGAGGAGGGCGTGCCCGCCGCCGAGCGCCGGCATCGCGCGGAAGTCGCCCGCCGGGTAGTTCGTCACGTACACCTTCGGCGGCATCGTCCACTCGCCCCGCGCGTGCGCGACGAAGGCGTCGCGCACCGCGTCCACCGCCCGCTCGGGCGAGACCGCCTGCTCCACATGGCGGCCCGTGAAGACCCGGGCCGACGTCACAGAGACTTGACGGCCGCCGTGAGCTTGGAGACTGAGTCCTTCGCGTCGCCGAACAGCATCATCGTGTTCGGCTCCACGAAGAGCGGATTGTCGATGCCCGCAAAGCCCGGGTTCATCGACCGCTTGAGCACGACGACGGCCTGGGACGCGTCGACGTTCAGGATCGGCATACCGTAGATCGGGCTCGCGGCGTTGTTGCGCGCGTCGGGGTTGACGACGTCATTCGCGCCGATCACGAGCGACACGTCCGTGCGCGGGAACTCGGCGTTCGCCTCGTCCATCTCCTTCAGCGCGGGGTACGGCACGTTCGCCTCGGCGAGCAGCACGTTCATGTGGCCGGGCATGCGCCCCGCGACCGGGTGGATCGCATACGTGACCTCGACGCCCTTCTCCTCGAGCAGATCCGCCAGCGCACGCACGTCGTGCTGCGCCTGCGCGACCGCGAGCCCGTAGCCGGGGACGATCGCGACCTTGTGCGCGTACGCCAGCATCACAGCGACGTCCTCGGGTGTCGTCGGTCGGACGGCGGCGCCGGACGCTCCGGCGGTACCGCCCGCGCCGGTCTGGATCTGTCCGAACGCGCCGAAGATCACGTTGGCGACGGACCGGTTCATGGCCCGCGCCATCATCAGCGTCAGCAGCGTGCCCGACGCTCCGACGAGCATCCCCGCCACGATCAGGATGTTGTTCTCGAGCTCGAAGCCGCCCGCTGCGACGGCGAGGCCGGTGAACGCGTTCAGGAGCGAGATCACGACGGGCATGTCGGCGCCGCCTATCGGCAGGACGAAGAGGACCCCGAACATCAGCGCGAGCGCGATCAGCGTCCACAGCAGCCACTCCTGCTGCCAGCCGCCGACGAGCGCGAGCCCGGCCGCGGCGCCCCCGAGGAAGACGAGGCCGTTGCCGATCTGCTGGCCGGGATACGTGATCGGCCGTCCGCCGATCAGCTCCTGGAGCTTCGCGAAGGCGATCATCGAGCCGGCGAAGGAGATCGAGCCGATCAGCGCCGACAGCACGATCGCAAGCGAGATGTCGACCTTCGGCGTGCCCGGCTCCGGGAGGATCTTGTGCAGCTCCGCGAGCGCGATGAGCGCCGCCGCGCCGCCGCCGACGCCGTTGAAGAGCGCCACCATCTGCGGCATCGCCGTCATCTTCACCTTGCGTGCCGCCACGGCCCCGAAGCCGCCGCCGATCAGCATGCCGAGCGCGATCGCCCACCAGCTCGTGCCGCCGACCTTGATCCAGGTCACGACGACGCCGAGCACCATCCCGGCCGCGCCGATCTGGTTGCCGCGCCGCGCGTGCGCCGGACTCGAGAGGAAGCGCAGTGCGAGGATGAAGGTCACGATCGTGACCAGGTAGAGCAGGTTCGACAGGTTGGTGCTCACGAGCCCTTGCCGTTCTTCGACGCGTCGACGGGCTTCGCCGGCTCGCGCTTCTTGAACATCTCGAGCATCCGGTCGGTGACGACGAAGCCGCCGACGACGTTTGCGGAGGCGAGGATGACGGCCGCGAAGCCGACGACCCACGTGAACGCGCTCTTGTGCGGCTGCCCGAGCACGAGCATCGCGCCGACGATCACGATCCCGTGGATGGCGTTCGTGCCCGACATGAGCGGCGTGTGCAGCAGCGTCGGCACCTTCGAGATCACCTCGAAGCCGAGGAAGATCGCGAGCACGAGGATCGTCACCTCGAACACGAGCAGCGTGTTGTGGCTCATGCCGCCACCTCCTTGCGCGTCACGCAGGTTCCGGCGACGACCTCGTCGTCCCAGTCGAGCTTCAGCTCCCCGTCCGAGACGAGCAGCCCAAGCAGCGAGGTCATGTTGCGCGAGAGAAGCTGGCTCGAGTGCGTCGCCATCGTCGACGGCAGGTTCGTCGTCCCGACGATCGTCACACCGCCCTCGACGATCTCCTCGCCCGGCTTCGTCAGCTCGCAGTTGCCGCCGGTCTCGGCGGCGAGGTCGACGATCACGGAGCCCGGCTTCATCGCGCGCACCGCGTCCGCCGTCACGAGCTTCGGCGCCGGCCGTCCCGGCACGGCCGCGGTCGTGATCACCGCGTCGAACTGCGGGATGCGCGACTGCAGCTCGGCCTGCTGAGCCGCCTGCTGCTCCGGCGTCAGCTCGCGCGCGTAGCCGCTCTCCGTCTCCTCTCCCTGCACGCCGAGGTCGAGGAAGGTCGCGCCGAGCGACTCGACCTGTTCCTTCACCGCCGGGCGAACGTCGAAGGACGAGACGACGGCACCGAGGCGCCGCGCCGTCGCGATCGCCTGCAGCCCGGCCACGCCCGCGCCGAGCACGAGCACCTTCGCCGGCGGGATGGTGCCGGCCGCGGTCATCAGCATGGGCAGGAAGCGGGGGAGCCGGTCGGCCGCGATCAGCGCCGCCTTGTAGCCGGCGACCGTCGCCTGCGACGAGAGCGCGTCCATCGGCTGCGCGCGCGTGATCCGCGGCACCGATTCGAGCGCGAACCCGTGCACGCCGGCGGCGGCGAGGCGCTCGATCCCGGCGGCGTCCGTCAGCGGCTGCAGGAACGCGATCACGACCTGGCCGCTCTGCAGCCGGGCCGCCTCCTCGGGCGTCGGCGCAGCGACCTTGACGACGACCTCGGCGCTCCACGGATCGCCGATCGTGGCGCCCGCCTCGCGGTACGCGTCGTCGCCGAACCCGGCGCCGCCGCCGGCGCCCGCCTCGACAACGACCTCGACGCCCTCCCCCAGGCGTGAGACGCTGTCCGGGACGAGCGCCACACGGCGTTCGCCCGGACCACGCTCCTTGGGCACCCCGATCTGCATCGCCGGGCGCGACGCTATCGCATCCCGGGGCGACTACGGTACGTAGTCGCCACGGAGAACGATGACGCAACTTCTCCTCGACTACGGCCTCGTTCTCCTCTTCCTCCTCGTCGCGATCGAGTCGGCCGGCGTGCCGCTTCCCGGCGAGACGGCCCTCATCGCCGCGGCGGTGCTCGCGCGGCCCGAGCACGGTCACTACTCGCTCGCCGGCGTGATCGCCGTGGGCGCCGCGGGTGCCATCCTCGGCGACAACGTCGGCTACTGGCTCGGCCGCGTCGGCGGCCGCCGACTGCTCGCGCGCTGGGAGCTCACGTCACGCTACGCGAACCGCGTCCTGCCGCCCGCACAGCGCTTCTTCGCGCGCCACGGCGCGAAGACCGTCTTCTTCGGCCGCTTCGTCGCGCTCCTGCGCGTGACCGCCGCGTGGATGGCCGGCATCAGCCACATGGCGTGGTGGCGCTTCGCCTTCTGGAACGCGGCCGGCGGAATCGTCTGGGCCGCGGGGGTCTCGCTCCTCGCCTACTGGGCGGGGAAGGCTGTCGCCGAGGCGTTCAACCACTACGGGCTCTACGGCGTGATCGCGGCGGTGCTCGCCGGTGCGATCGCGTTCGCCGCGCTCCACCTGTGGCGGCGTCGCTTCGAATCGTCCTCCTAGAGTGTCGACCAGACCTCGAGCTTCGTCCTCGTCCGTCCGATCACCTCGTCGGTGAACTCGGTGGTCGAGGCGTGGCCGGCGAGGTCGGCGGTCTTCACGCCCTGCGCGACCGACTCGAGCGCCGCCTCGCGGATCGCACGGCCCACCGAGGCGCCCACATCCGTCTGGGAAAGGAGCGCCGCGGCCGCGAGGATCATCGCGAGCGGGTTCGCGACGTTCTTGCCCTCGAGCGACGGCGCCGTTCCGTGCGCGGCCTCCGCCATCAGCGCCGTCGGCTCGAGGTCGTGGCCCTCGAACGCGACGAGCATCGACTCGGACCCGGCGATCGAGCCGAAGAGCGGCAGCACGAGGTCGGAGAGGATGTCGCCGTCCCGGTTCAGCGCGGGGATGACCATCGGGTCGCCGGTGGAGGCGACGAGGAGGGCGAAGGTCGCGTCGATCAGCTGCGGCTCGTACGGCACCGACGGGTGCCGTGCCGAGGCAGCGTCCATCTCCTCCTTCAGCATCCCCTCGTACGTCGGCGAGACCGTGTACTTCGGGCCGCCGAAGACCTTCGCGCCCATCCGCTCCGCCTCGCGGAACGCGAACTCCGCCACGGCCCGACACACGCCGCGCTCGATTCGCTCGGTGCGGTACGCCGCCTCCCCGTCGCCGTCGCCCTCGCGCCACTCCTTCGCGCCGTACGCGTCGCCGACCGCCATCCGGACGACCGAGATCGGCGCGTGCACGCCACCGAACGGCACGACGCCGGGCAGCCGCCGGCCGGTGCGCACGATCACCTTCCCGCCGATCTCCTCGCGCAGGATCCGGTTCGGCGAGCCGACGTCCCCGCGCTCCTCCGGCGTGACCGTGGCCGCCTTCAGGCCGAGCCCGTGCTCGCGGATCGCGGCTGCCGCCTCGTGGACGACGCCGTTCCCCGTCGCGCGGCGCGAGCCGAGGGAGAGGTCGAAGCGGGGAAGCGGGATCTCGAGGCCGACGACGTCCGGGGCGAGCACGCGCAGCGCCTCCTCCAGGAGCTCCTGGCCCGTCTGGTCCCCCTCCAGCACCGCGATGCCGCGCAGCTCCATCCGGCGGCCGAGATTAGCAACAGCTCTCGCGTGGAACGGGGTCGCGATGGCGCGCGGCATCGGCTGGCGCCGCACGGGGTCGAAGAGGCGCTTCCGCTACCTCGACGCCGACGGGCGCGAGATCACGGACGAGGAGACGCTCGAACGCATTCGCGCGCTCGTCATCCCGCCTGCGTGGAAGGAGGTCTGGATCTCGCCGAGCGGGCGCTCCAAGCTGCAGGCGACCGGCATCGACGCGGCGGGGCGGAAGCAGTACCTGTACCACCCCGACTACCGCGCCCGGCAGGAGCAGGCGAAGTACGACAAGCTGATCCGGTTCGCCGAGCGCCTGCCGCAGCTGCGGGAGGCGATGGCGGCGCACATGGAGCTCGACGGGCTGCCGGCCGAGAAGGTGGCGGCGATCGCGGTGCGGCTGATCAACCTCGGGTGGTTCCGCGTGGGCTCCGACCGGTACGCGAAGACGTCGCGGACGTTCGGGATCACGACGCTGCAGAAGCGCCACGTCACGGTGCGCGGCTCGCGGATCTCCTTCCGCTACCGCGGCAAGCACAGCACGATGATCCGCAGCGCCGTCGTCGACGAGGAGCTCGCGTCCGCGGTGAAGGACCTGCTCGTGCTGCCGGGCTCGCGCCTCTTCCAGTACGAGGCCGGCGACGGGAGCCGGTGCAACCTCGACCAGCGGAGGCTGAACGACTACATCAAGGAGCACCTCGGCGCCGAGTTCAGCGCCAAGGACTTCCGTACCTGGGGCGGCACGCTGCTCGCGGCGATCGAGCTCGCCGGGCGCCCGCTCCCCGGGAACGAGCGGGAGGCGAAGAAGCGGGTCGCCGCCGTGATGCGGCACGTCGCGGAGAAGCTCGGGAATACCCCGGCCGTCGCACGTTCCTCCTACGTAAGCCCGGCGGTGGTCGAGCAGTATCTCGACGGGAGAACGATCGAGGATTTCCGGCCGCGGCATTTGCGTGTCGTGCGCGCGCGCGACACGGGCCTCGACGCCGAGGAGCTCGCCACGCTCAGCCTGCTCCGGTCGTGGCGAATTCGCGCCGCGCGCGCGGCCGCGTAAACTGGATCCCGGAATTCGTCCCGGGAGGCAAAAAGTGGCACGGAAAACGATCCTCGTCTGCGACAACTGCGGCAAGGAGGTCGACGAGTCGCGCGGCGCGACGCTGCGCGTCACGTACGTCGACGCCCGCCGCGGCTCCAAGGTCGCCGACCTCTGCGACGACTGTGCGGGGCAGATGCCGGGCCGCGCGGCCGCCCGTCGGGGGCGGCGGCCGAAGTCGGCCGCTACGAGCGAGTAACGGCGCTCCGGGCGGCCGGGAGCCGTCCTGGGGCCGCTCTACGATGCGAAGGTGGGTCTTTCCCTCCTCGCGGGGCCTGCGCACGCGGGCAAGGTCGCGCTCCTCCTGGAGCGGTACCTGGCACGCCTCGACGACGAGCCGTACCTGATCGTGCCGAACCGGTCGGACGTCGACCGGGTCGAGCGTGACCTGCTCGCGCGCTGCGGGTGCCTCTTCAGCGGCGAGATCGGGACGTTCGACGACCTCTTCGGGCGCCTCGCCGGCAGCGCGCGCCTGCCGGTCGCGACGGACGCCCAGCGCGCGCTCCTCGTCCGGCGCGCCGTCGCCTCGACCGCGCTGAACGGCCTCTCCGTGTCCGCCCGCACGGGCGGCTTCGCGGACACGCTGCTGCACACGCTCGGCGAGCTCGAGCAGGGGATGCTCGACCCCGAGCACCTCGACGGCGACCTCGCGCGCCTCTACGCCGCCTACCGGGACGAGCTCGACCGGCTGGGCCTCTGGGACCGCGATCTCCTGCGCAGGCGGGCCGCGGAGCGGCTCGCCTCGGACCTCGACGCGTGGCACGGCGAGCCGGTCTTCGCCTACGGGTTCGAGGACCTCACGGGTGCCGAGTGGTCGCTCCTCGAGGCCCTCGCGGGCCGCACCGAGGTGCAGGTGTCGCTGCCCTACGAGCCCGGTCGCGTGGCCTTCGCGTCGCTCTCGCGCACCGCGGAGGATCTGGCGGCGCTCGCGGACCGGCGCGTCGAGGAGCTTCCGCCGCGTGCCGGCGAGTACGCGCACCCGGCGCTCGCGCACCTCGAGCGGGCGCTCTTCGAGGAGTCCCCGCCGCCGGCCGCGGAGCTCGACGGAGCCGTCCGCTTCCTCGAGGGAGCCGGGCGCCGCGGCACGCTCGAGCTCGTCGCGGACGAGCTCGTCTCCCTCGTCCGCGGCGGCGTCGCGCCGGAGGGGATCGCGCTCGTGGCGCCGTCGCTCGCCGAATGGCGGGCGCCGCTCGAGACGGTGCTCGGCGGCCTCGGCGTCCCGTACGCCTTCGAGACGCGTGCGCGCCTCGGCGCGACACCGCTCGGGCATGCGCTCCTGCAGCTCCTGCGCTACGTCTGGGCGGACGGCGGCCGGCGGGAGCTCTTCGCGTTCCTCCGCTCGCCCTACTCCGGCCTCGCCCGCTCGTCCGTGGATTTCGTCGAGGGGCGTCTGCGCGGCCGCGCGATCCAGGCGCCGTCGCGGGTCGAGGAGGAGGCGGAGCGGCTGCGCGAGGCGCCGGTGCCCGCGCTCGCCGAGCTCCGCGCGGCCGCGTCGCCGACCGCAGGCGTGCGCACGCTCGTCCGCTCGATGCTCCGCGCCGCGTACGGCGTCGAGGGGGCGGCGGTCGGCGAGACGTCGCGCCACGACCTCCGCACGTACGACGCGGTGCTCCGGCTGCTCGACGAGCTCGACGCGTTCTCGTCCCTCGGCCGGCAGCTCGACGCGGCCGAGGTGCTCGCGGCGCTCGAGCGCGTCGAGGTGCGCCTGGCGTCCGCGGGCGAGGCGGGCCGCGTCGCCGTGCTCGACCTGATGCGCGCGCGTACCCGCCGCTACGACGTCGTCTTCGTGCTGGGGCTCGAGGAGGGCTCTCTGCCGCGGCGTGCGAGGACCTCGCCGTTCCTCGACGACGAGGCGCGGCGCTCGCTCGGCGGCCGGCTCGAGCGGCCCGACCAGGTGAGCCGGGACCGCTACCTCTTCTACACCGCCTGCACCCGCGCGACCCGGCGGCTCTACCTCGTGCGCGAGGCCGCGACCGACGAGGGGTCGCCGCGCGAGGCGAGCCCGTTCTGGGAGGAGGTCGCCGCCGTCTTCGACCCGGAGGACGTCGCGCACGCGACCCAGCGGCGGCCGCTCTCGGCGCTGACGTGGCCGCTCGAGGGGGCGCCCTCCGAGCGTGAGCGGCTGCGCGCGCTCGCGCAACTCGCCGTCGCCGACCCCGACCAGGCGCGCGCGCTCGCGGACGCGAACGACTGGGGGCGGCGGCTCGCGCGCGCCCGTGCCGCGCTCCGTCGCGAGACGCGCATCTCGAGCGCGTTCTTCGGCGCGAAGACGATGTTCTCCGTCACCGAGCTCGAGCGCTTCGCCGACTGCTCGTCGGCGTGGCTGTTCGAGCGCATCATCTCGCCGCGGACGATCGACGCCGAGGTCGACGCGATGCTCCGCGGCTCCGTCGCGCACAGCGCCCTGCACAAGTTCTATGCCGGCTTGCCGAAGGAGCTCGGCCACGACCGCGTCACGCCCGAGAACCTCGAGCAGGCGCGCGGCTTCCTGCGGCGCTGCCTCGACGACGCCCTGCGCGGCGGCGTCAGGCTCGACCTCACGGACCTGCAGGAGGCGGAGCTCGACCAGAGCCTCTGGCGCGACCTGCAGGGGTTTCTCGAGGACGAGGCCCGCTGCCCCCACGACTTCGTGCCGCGGCGGTTCGAGGTGTCGTTCGGCTCCGACCGCTCGGCGCCCGAGCTGCAGCGCGGCCTGCACCTCGGCGACGGCCTTCACCTGAGCGGAAAGGTCGACCGGATCGACGTCGACCCCTACAGCGCGCGCGGGATCGTGCAGGACTACAAGTCGGGACGCACGGCGCACTCGGCGAAGCAGATCGACGAGGAGCTGAAGCTCCAGATCCCGCTCTACATGCTCGTGCTGCGCGACCTGGTCGGCATCGAGCCGCTCGGCGGCGTCTACCGGGCGCTCGCCGGGGCGCGGGCGACACGCGGCCTGCTGCACGCCGACGCCGCCGGCGACCTGCCCGGCTTTCAGCGCAACGACTACCTGCCGGAGGACGAGTTCTGGTCGCTCGTCGAGACCGCGCGCGAGCGCGCCCGCGGCTACGCCGAGCGCATCCGCGCCGGCGACGTGCGCCACGACCCGAAGGGCGACGGCTGCCCGGCGTGGTGCGATCTCTGGACGATGTGCCGGGTGGAGCGCGCGTGAATCCCGAACAGCGAGCCGCCGTCGACGCGCGCGGCGAGGTCTTCGTCTCCGCCGGCGCCGGCACGGGGAAGACGACGGTGCTCGTCGAGCGGTTCGTGCGCGCGGCGTGCGAGGAGGGCCTCGACGTCGAGTCGGTGCTCGTCATCACGTACACGCGCAAGGCGGCCGGCGAGCTGCGTGCGCGAATCCGCGCCGCGCTCTCCGGGCGCGGCCGCGCCGACCTCGCGCGGCGGCTCGACGGTGCGTGGATCTCGACGATCCACGGCTTCTGCTCGCGGCTCCTGCGCACGCATCCGTTCGCGGTCGGAATCGACCCGCGTTTCCGCGAACTCGACGAGGAGCACGGCGCGGTCATCCGCGGCGAGTCGTTCGAGCGCGCGCTCGCGGCGTTCTGCGCCTCGCGCGATCCCGAGCGGCTGCGGCTGCTCGCGACGTACGGCGCCGACGGCCTGCGGCGGATGCTCACCGGCGTCTACGAGACCCTGCGGTCGGCCGGGCGCGACCTCAGGCTCGAGCTCGGCGACCGGGTCGGGATCGCGGAGCGGCTCGAGGAGCTGCACGCCGCGGCGGCGGAGCTCGCAGCCGACCCCGACGCGACGGACGGGCAGCACGCCGCCGCCGCCGCCGCGCTCGCGCTCGCGACGACGAACCCCGAGCAGCTGCTCGACCTCGAAGGGCTCGCCGCCCGCGGCGACCGCGCCGCCGCGTTCCGCGGCGCCCGCGACCGGCTGCAACAGGCGGCGCTCGACGAGCTCGCCGCTCGCGACAGCGAGCTCCTGCAGGAGCTGCTCGACCTCTTCGCGGCCGAGTACGCCGCCGCGAAGCAGCGCGAGTCGGCGCTCGACTTCGAGGATCTCCAGCTCCTCGCCCGCGAGCTGCTCGCGAACGACGCCGGGGTGCGCGAGGCGGAGCAGCTGCGCTTCCGCGCGATCATGGTCGACGAGTTCCAGGACACGAATCGTCTCCAGTGCGATCTGATCGACCTGCTCCGGGGCGGCGACCTCGAGCGCGACGTCTTCTTCGTCGGCGACGAGTTCCAGTCGATCTACGGCTTCCGCCATGCCGACGTCGCCGTCTTCCGCGAACGCCGCGCACGCGCGGCGCAGCGGCTCCCGCTCGCGCGCAACTACCGCTCGCGGCCCGAGGTGCTCGACGCCGTCAACCACCTCTTCGGCGAGGAGTTCGGCGACGGCTACCAGCCGCTCGCCGCATCCGGGGACTTCTCCGACCCGGTGTTCGGGCACCCGGTCGAGCTGCTCGTCAGCGACAAGCGCACCTACCGGGATGCGGGCGAGCCGTGGCGCGACGGCGAGGCGCGCGCGATCGCGCGGCGCGTTCGCGAGCTGGTCGACACCGGCGCGGCGACGCCGGGCGAGATCGTGCTCCTGTTCGCGGCGGGCACCGACGCCGAGCGGTACGAGGCGGCGCTCCGCGAGCGCGGGCTGCCGACCTACCGCGCCACCGGTCGCGGCTACTTCGGCCAGCAGCAGGTGGTCGACCTCCTCTCGTACCTGCGCCTGCTCCACAACCGCTACGACGACGAGGCGCTCGTGACGGTGCTCGCGTCGCCCTTCGTGGGCGTCTCGAACGACGCGCTCGTCCACATCCGCCGCAACGCGTCGAAGCGGCCGCTCTACGCCGGGATCGAGCGCACGCTGCCCGACCTGCTCTCGGCCGACGACGAGCGGCTCGTGCGCGCGTTCAAGCAGCGGTACGAGCGCCTCGCGGCGGCGTCGGCCCGGCTGTCGCTCGAGCGGCTGTGCGAGGAGGTCGTCGCCGCGCACGACTACGACCTCGCGGTGCTCGCGCAGTGGGACGGCCGCCGCCGCTACGCGAACCTGCGCAAGCTGATGCGGCTCGCGCGCTCGTACGAGGAGCTGCGCGGGCCGGACATCGAGGGCTTCGTCCGGTTCATCCGCGACCAGCAGGCCGTCGGCGCCTCGCAGCTCGAGGCGGTCTCGGAGGAGGAGGGCGCCGACGCCGTCCGGCTGCTGACGATCCACGCCGCGAAGGGGCTCGAGTTCAAGGTCGTGATCGTCGCCGACGCCGGCCGCGACACCGGCGCACCGTCGACCGACGAGATCCTCGTGCGGCCGGACGGGAGCTTCGGCTTCCGGGTGATCGACCCCCGCTCGGGACGCAAGCGCGGCGTCTTCAGCTACGAGGAGGTGCGCGAGGCGGAGAAGGCGGAGGAGCGCGCCGAGCGGCTGCGCCTCTACTACGTCGCGATGACGCGGGCGATCGACCGCCTCGTCGTCTCCGGCGCCATCGACCCCGACCGCCAGCAGGACCGCGAGACGCCGATCGGCTGGGTGCTCGGCCGTCTCGGCATCGACGAGCCGGCGGACGGCGAGCTGGAGCGCGGAGACGCCCGCTTCGTCGTCACCGTCGACCGCTGGGCCCCGGCGCCGCCGCTCGCGGAGGACCCCGTCCCCGACCCGGACGGCCAGCTCGCGCTGTTCGCCGAGCTGCCGACGGCGCCCGCGCCGCGCGGCTACCGCCTCCCGGAGCTCGCCCCGCTGCCGGCGCCGCCGCTGCACAGGGTGCGCCGGCTCTCGTACTCGGCGCTCGCGCTCTTCGAGCGGTGCTCGTACCGCTACTACGTCGAGCGCGTCGCCGGCCTGCGCGAGGAGCGCGGCACGGTGCCGGGCGCCGTCGGCCTGAAGGCGACCGAAGTCGGCGACGCCGTGCATCGGCTGCTCGAGCTCGTCGACCTCGGCCGGCCGGAGGCGCCGGAAACGGAGGTCGTGCGCTCGTGGTATCCGGCGGTCACGGACGAGGAGCTCGAGCGGATCGGCGCGTTCGTCGCCTCGTACTGCTCGTCCGACCTCGCCCGCCGCGTCGCGGGGCTCCCGGGCGCGGTGCCCGAGCGGCCCTTCGCGTTCGAGCACGACGGCGTCCTCCTGCACGGCCGGCTCGACGTCCTCTGGCGCAGCGGCACGAACGCGCTCGTACTCGACTACAAGACGAACTCGCTCGCCGAGGAGTCGCCGGAGGAGATCGTCGAGTCGAGCTACCGGCTGCAGCGGCTCGTCTACGCGCTCGCATGCTTCCGCGCGGGCGCCGACGAGGTCGAGGTCGTCTACCACTTCCTCGAGCGGCCGGACGCCGTCGTCGCGACGACGTTCCTCCGGCTCGAGCTTCCGGCGCTCGAGGCCGAGCTCTCGGCGGCGATCGCGCGCATCGACGCGGGGGAGTTCACGCCCACGCCGAGCGAGTTCACGTGCAGCGGCTGCCCCGCTCTCGACCTCGTCTGCGCCGGCCCGAGGCTGCGGCAGCCGCCGGGTCAGCTCGTCGCGACGGCATGAGGGCGCGCTGGCCGATCGTCGCCGCCGTCGCGGTCGCGATCGCGCTCTACGTCTGGCTTCCGGACGAGCTCGTCGTCGGGCCGCCGATCGTGCGCTACGTCGTGCCCGCCCTCGAGCTGCTGTTCCTGCTCACGCTGACCCTGCACGGACCGCACCGCCGCCTCGTCGAGGCCGGCATCCGCCGCGAGACGTCGATGGCGCTGATCGCGCTCGTCAGCCTCGGGAACGCGCTCGCCCTCGCGTTCCTCCTGCACCAGCTGCTCTACAGCGGCGGCGTGCAGGGCCGGACACTCCTGTACGCGGCGTTCGACCTGTGGGTGACGAACGTGATCGCGTTCGCCCTCTGGTTCTGGGAGCTGGACGGCGGAGGCCCCGAGGCACGCGCAACGAGCCCGGAGGCGCCGCGCGACTTCGCGTTCGTGCAGATGACCGACCCCGAGGTCGCAGCGGAGGGCTGGGAGCCGCGCTTCGCCGACTATCTGTACCTCGCTTTCACGAACGCGAGCGCGTTCAGCCCGACCGACACGATGCCGCTGACGCGCCGGGCGAAGATGCTCATGCTGCTGCAGTCGGCCGTGTCGATCGTGACGCTGCTGCTCGTCGCGGCGCGCGCGGTCAACATCCTCCGCTGATGGCGAGGAGCTATCTCGCCGAGGCGCGACGCAAGCGCGTCGCTCCGAAGAAGCAGCGGATCCGTCCCGTGATCGAGCGGCTCGCCGTCGAGCACGCCGACGCGCGGATCGCGCTTCGCTTCGAGAACCCGCTGGAGCTCCTCGTGTCGGTGCTGCTCTCGGCGCAGACCACCGACGTGAACGTCAACCGCGTCACCGAGCACCTCTTCCGGAAGTACCGCCGGCCGGAGGACTACCTCGCGGTGCCGGTCGAGGAGCTCGAGCGCGACATCTACGCGACCGGGTTCTATCGCCAGAAGGCGAAGGCGTTGCGCGGGACGATGCAGCGGCTGCTCGAGCACCACGACGGCGAGGTGCCGGAGGCGTTCGACGAGCTCCTGAAGCTCCCGGGCGTGGCGCGGAAGACCGCCAACGTCGTCTCGGCCGAGCGCGGCACCCCGCAGGGAATCGTCGTCGACACCCACGTCCGCCGGCTCTCGCAGCGGCTCGCGTTCACGCGGCAGGAGGATCCCGTGAAGATCGAGCGCGACCTCGTCCGGCTCGTGCCGCGCGAGGACTGGGCGCGGTTCCCACACCTTCTCATCTGGCACGGCCGCCGCATCTGCGACGCGCGCCGGCCCCGTTGCGAGGACTGCCCGCTCGCCGCCGAGCTGTGCCCGTCGAGCCGGGTCGAGGTCAGCTGCGCCGGGGCGTGAGCGCGACGAGCAGCCCGCCGTCGTCGTCGTAGGCCGGGAAGACGTCCGCGACGACCGCCTTCTCGCTGCCCGCCCGCGTCCGGATCGAGAGCTGCTCGTTCAGCCGGCGGACGCCCCACTCGCGGGCGAGCTCGACGGGTTTCGCGTCCGAGAAGTGCAGCGCCTCGACGACGTCGCGACCCATCAGGTCGGCCTCGGGGAAGCCGGTCAGCTCGAACATGCCGCGGCCGATCGCGAGCACGCGCCGGTCCCGGTCGGTGACGACCATCCCGGTGTCGGGGGCCGGGTAGTAGTCGTCGAGCAGCTCGAAGAGGAAGCCGAAGCCGCAGTGCCGGCAGGCGGGCGCCTGCTTCGAGAAGCCCTCGGTGCCGTCGATGTCGAGCGAGCGCTCCTTGCATTGCGGGCAGATGTAGTACGGCACGCGCGCAGGGTAGCGGCGTCCGGAAGTCAGGCCGTCATCCGCACCGCGACGTCGTACCGCGTGACCGACGTCCGCCGCCCCGGCGTGTCGTCCGACGGCATCGCGTTCAGGACCTCGTCTCCCTTCCGGTAGTCGTCCTCGTTCTCGAAGAAGAGGACGACGAGCGACCGCGACGCCTCCGGGTCGTGGAGCACGAGGATCTCGGACGCGGGCAGACCCTCGGGCCGGTCGCCGCCTTCCATGTCCTTTCGCATCTGCTCCATCCGCGCCGAGTCGACTCCGTCGAACGTCACGACACGTGCAATGGCCATGCGAGCCTCCTTCGGTAATTGGCGCGACCTTACGCCTCCGCTAACGCGCCGTCATCCCGCCGTCGATCACGAACGCACTGCCCGTCATGAAGGCCGACTCCTCCGAGGCGAGGTAGACCGCTCCGGCCGCGATCTCCTCCGGGTAGCCCTGGCGTCCGATCGGCTGCCATTCGGGAAGCGAGTCGAGCACGCCGTCGAGGCCGCCCATCCGCTCCGCGTGCGGGTAGTTGATCGGCGTGTCCACCCAGCCGGGGCAGATGCAGTTGCAGCGGATGCCGCGGTCCGCGTAGTCGAGCGCGACCGCCTTCGTCAGCATCAGGACGCCGCCCTTCGAGGCGCAATACGCGGTGAGAAACGGCTCGGCGACGAGGCTGTTGACGGAGCCCGTGTTGACGATCGAGCCGCCGCCGGCCGCGAGCAGCGCCGGGACGGCGTACTTGCAGCCGAGGAAGACGCCGCGGAGGTTGACGGCGAGCGTGCGGTCGAAGTCCTCCTCCGAGACCTCGGTCACGTCCCCCGGGATCGAGATTGCCGCGTTGTTGCAGATCGTCGTGAGCTTCCCGTGCCGCTCGACGGCCGCGGCGACGAGCCGCCGGACGTCCTCGGCGAGCGAGACGTCGCACGTCTCGGCCGAGGCGCCGTCACCCGCGAGCTCCACGGTCTCGGCGACGCGCCCGGCATCGACGTCCGCGGCGACCACCTTCGCCCCCTCCTGGACGAAGCGGGTGACGATCGCGCGGCCGATCCCGCCCCCGGCGCCGGTGACGACCGCGACCTGTCCGTCGAGACGACCCAATGCAGCACCTCCTCCTTCTCGTCGACGTCGGTTGATTCTCGCCCACTCGGCTGCCTCGGTCGATGCCGGGCGGCCGCAGGAACTTCCCGCTCTTTGCGGGCCGACCGCCACCCGAACGGCACGGCCGCGGGGCCGAGGGTAGGAACATCGCACGAGAGGAGAGACTGGGGGAGAACCGAGGACGGAGGAGGCACGGATGTTGGGACGGAAGCGTGGAGGGGCGGCTGTCGCCGAGCGCGCCGCGTCGGTGCGGCGGGCGGTCTCGAATGCCGCGGTCGCAGCAGGCGAGTACGTGGATCCGCTGGCGAAGGACGAGAAGCTGCGCCGGCGGCTTCTCGCGGCGGCGGCCGCGGGTGCGGCCGCGCGCGGTCGCGTGCGCCGTCAGACGGGGGCGGTCGCCCTCGTGCGCCGGCTCGCATCGGATCCGGTGTTGCGCGCGCAGCTCTTCGAGGCCGGTCGTCAGCTGCAGGCGGCGCAGAAGCAGGCCAAGAAGGCGCGTTTGCACAAGGCGCGCAACACGATCCTGTTCGTCGGCGGGGTCGCGATGGTCGTCGCCGCGGTACCGGCTGCTCGCGAGGGCGTGATGTCGCTCGTGCGTCGCGCCGGCGGCGAAGAAGCCGAAGCGCCGGCTCCGGTCGAGAACGTCGACCGCGCGGCGCCCGAGACCGTCTGAGGCGGCGCGAGGGGGAGGCGCGGACGCGCCTCCCCCTCGCCTTCCGGACGTATGATCCGTCGGCTCCGCTCCAGCGACCGAGGAGGCGACGTGCGCACGCAGTTCATGTCCATCGCGAAGACACCCACTTCGGAGGTCATGAACAGTGCTGCACGCAACCCTGAACCTCGGGATCCTGGCGCACGTAGACGCCGGTAAGACGACTCTCACAGAACGGCTTCTCTACGACGCGGGTGTGATCGACGCGCCCGGCAGCGTCGACCGCGGGACGACGCACACCGACACGCTCGCGCTCGAGCGCGAGCGCGGCATCACGATCAAGGCGGCGGTCGTGTCGTTCCCCGTGGGCGACCTGACGGTCAACCTGATCGACACGCCCGGTCACCCGGACTTCATCGCGGAGGTCGAACGCTCGCTCGCGGTTCTCGACGGAGCGGTCCTGGTCGTCTCGGCGGTCGAGGGCGTCCAGGCGCAGACCCTCGTGCTCTGGCGCGCGCTGAAGCGGCTCCGGATCCCGACGGTCGTCTTCGTCAACAAGATGGACCGCCGCGGCGCCGATCCCGAGCGCGTGCTGGAGGAGATCTGGACGCGCCTCTCGCTGGAGGTCGAGCCGCTGTACGGCTCCGCGCTGACCGGCGCCGGCCTCGACGAGCTGCGGGCCGCGATCGCGGCGCTGCCGTGCGCGGCCGCCGACGCGGACGCTCCGCTCTCCGCCGCGGTCTTCAAGATCGAGCGCGGGTCGCTCGGCGAGAAGATCGCGTACGTCCGCGTGTTCTCCGGGTCGATCCGGGTGCGTGACCGCATCGGCGAGGAGAAGGTGACGGCGGTGGAGGCGTTCGACCGCGGCGGCGCCGAGCGCGCGGACGCCGTCCGCGCGGGTCGGATCGGGAGGCTGTGGGGGCTGCACGACGTGCGGATCGGCGACCGCCTCGGCGCCGACGTCGGGGACACCGAGCAGCCGCAGTTCGCTCCGCCGATGTTCGAGGCGGTGGTCGCGCCGCGAGACCCACGCGACGGCGGCCGGCTGCACGACGCGCTCGCGCAGCTCGCCGAGCAGGACCCGCTGATCGGGCTGCGGCAGGACGGCGGGCTCGCCGTCGCGATCTACGGCGAGGTGCAGAAGGAGGTGCTGGAGGCGACGCTTGCCCGGGACTACGGGCTTGCGGTCGTGTTCCTCGGCACGCGGCCGATCCACGTGGAGCGCCCCGCCTCGACGGGCGAGGCCCTCGAGTTCCTGAACGCGGCCTCGAACCCGTTCCATGCGCAGATCGGCCTCCGCGTGGAGCCCGCGCCGCCCGACTCGGGCGTCGTCTTCCGACTCGAGGTCGCGCACGACCGGATCCCGCTCTACGTCTACAAGCGCCGCGGAGTCTTCGAGGAGGCGATGCGCGAGCACGTGCGGGACGCGCTCCGGCGCGGCCCGCAGGGATGGGAGGTGACCGACTGCGTCGTCACGATGTTCGACTGCTGGTACAGCCTCGCCGACGGGCCGCCGTCGCGGCGCGGCCCGATGCCGACCGCCGGCGACTTCAAGGGGCTGACACCGCTCGTGCTCGCGCGGGCGCTCGAGCGCGCGGGGACGGTCGTCTGCGAGCCGGTCCTGCACGTGCGCCTCGAGGTTCCGCCCGACTCGCTCGGCGCGATGCTGGCCGCGGCCCGCGCGCTCGGCGCCGAGCTCGGCGTGCCCGAGGCGCGCGACGTCGCGGTCGTCGAGGGCGAGCTGCCCGCCGTACGCGTCGACGAGCTGCGGCGGCGGCTGCCCGCGCTGACGGGCGGCGAAGGCGTGCTCGAGTCGTGCTTCGCCGGTTACCGGCCGGCGGTGAGCGCCGTGCCGGGATGGCCCTCGAGCGAGGCGAGGTAGCGCTCGGCGTCGAGCGCCGCCATGCAGCCGGAGCCGGCGGCGGTGATCGCCTGCCGGTAGGTGTGGTCCTGCACGTCCCCGGCGGCGAAGACCCCGGGGAGGTTCGTCGCCGTGCTGCCGGGCCTCGTGACGAGGTAGCCCTGCTCGTCGTGGTCGAGCTGGTCGCGGAAGAGGGCGGTGTTCGGGTCGTGCCCGATGGCCACGAAGAGGCCGTCGGCGGGCACCTCCCACGTCTCGCCGTTGGCCGTGCTCTTCAGCCGCAGTCCCTCGACCTTCAGGTCGCCGAGGATCTCGTCGACGACGGCGTTGAGCACGAAGTCGAGCTTCTCGTTGCGCTCGGCGCGGTCGACCATGATCTTCGACGCGCGGAACTCGTCGCGCCGGTGCACGAGGTGGACGCGGGTCGCGAATTTCGTCAGGAAGAGCGCCTCCTCGAAGGCGGAGTCGCCGCCGCCGACGACGTAGACGTCCTTGTCGCGGAAGAACGCGGCGTCGCACGTGGCGCAGGCGGAGACGCCGCGGCCCTTGTGCTTCTCCTCGGACGGGATCCCGAGAAACCGCGCGCTCGCGCCGGTGGCGATGATGACCGCGCGCGCTGCGTACTCTTCGTCGCCGACGAACACGCGCAGCGGCTGCTCGGCGAAGTCGACCTTCGTCACGTCGTCGGTGATGTACTCGGCCCCGAACCGCTCCGCCTGGCGCCGGAAGTCGGACATCATCTCCGGTCCGGTCACGGCGTCGGGATAGCCCGGATAGTTCTCCACGTCGCTCGTGATCATCAGCTGACCGCCCCACTGGAAGCCCTCGATCACGAGCGGCTCGAGGTCGGCGCGCGCCGCGTAGAGGGCGGCGGTGTAGCCGGCGGGTCCGCCGCCGATGATGATCAGCTCGCGCACGTTCTGGTCGCTCAAGGTACTCCTTCCGAAAACTGGTTCCTCGATGTAGTAAACGCCATGCGGCGGCCGGACGTTCCCGGTCCAGGACTAAGTCCGCCCGGGAGCGGTAATGACGCGTCCATGGCAACCGCTGTCACCACCGACATCCTCCGCGAGCTGGCCGGCTTCCACGCCGAGAACGGCTGCGCGCTCTCGCTCTACTTCGACTTCGACCCCTCCTCGACGCCCACGATTCCGGACGTCGAGACGAAGTTCAACGCGGTCGTCTCAGAGGCCGAGAAGGCCGCCGAGCGCCGGACGGCGCCCCGCGACTGCCGGCTCGCGCTCCGCGCCGACCTCGCGCGCCTCCGCGCCTGGTGGCGCGACGAGTTCGACCGCGACGGCGCACGTGGCCTCGCCGTGTTCGCCTCGTCCGCGCACGGCTTCTTCCGCCCCGTGCCGCTCGGCGAGCCGTGCGGCGATGCGGTGCGCGTGGGGGAGGACCTGCACCTCGCGCCGCTCGCGGCGCACCTCGGGCGAGGCGACGGCGCCCTCGTCGTGCACGTCTCCCGGGAGCGGGGGACGGTCTACCGCCTGCGCGGCGGGCGCCTCCAGGAGGTGGCCGACGAGTCCGAGGAGCAGCCCGGGCAGCACGACCAGGGAGGGTGGTCGCAGGCCCGCTACCAGCGCCACATCGAGAACCTCGTCCAGCAGCACCTGAAGACGGTCGGCGGCGAGCTCGACCGCCGCGTTCGCGGCGGCGCCGGGCTCGTGATCGTCGGGGTCGCGCCGGAGGAGCTGCGGGGCGACCTCGAGGCGGAGCTCTCGCAGGAGGCGCGCGAGGCGCTCGTCGGCTGGGTCGGGGCCGAGGCCCACGCCGGGCCGAGCGAGCTGCTGCAGGCCGCGCGGCCGCTCCTCGACGAGGCGCGTGCCCGCCGGGAGCAGGAGACGCTCCTGCGTTTCGAGGAGGAACGCGGCCGCGGCGGGCGGGCCGCCGCCGGGTGGGAGGAGACGCTCGAGGCGGCGTCGGATGCGCGAATCGACGTGCTGCTCCTCGACGAGACGGCCGACCGGTCCGTCTACCTATGCCGCGACTGCGGCCGCGTGGCCGGGGTCGACGGCACCTGCCCGCTCGACGGGACGGCGCTCGAGGAGCGGCCGGACGGCGCCGACGCGGCGATCCGCCTGACGCTCGCGAACGGCGGCTCGATCGTCCGGCTCGGCGCGGGCGCGCTCGCGGACGCCGGCGGAATCGGCGCGCTGCTGCGCTTCTAGGAGTCTAGGCGGCGTCGGCGTCGGCGCCCGGCAGCGCCACGAGCTCGGGCGCGCTGACGGTCGCGGTGCGGCGCTCGATCTGCTTCAGCTCCGGAGGCGGGTCGTTCGTCACGCCGTGCTCCGGGAACTTGCGCGCGGTGACGAGCAGCCGGGTCTCGAACGAGCTGACGGCCTGGTTGAACGCGCCGACGGCCGTCTCGAGCCCGCGGCCGACCTTCGCGAAGTGGCCTGCGAAGACGCCGAGGCGGTCGTACAGCTCCCGGCCGAGCCCCGAGATCTCCCGTGCGCTCTCGGCGACCGTTTCCTGCTGCCAGCCGTAGGCGACCGTGCGCAGGAGCCCGATCAGCGTCGCCGGCGACGCGACGATCACGCCGGCCTCGGCGCCGGCCTCGAACAGCGAGCCGTCCTGGTCGAGCGCGGCGCGGTAGAGGCCCTCGTCGACGAACATCACGACGAAGTCCGGGGTGGGCTCGAACTGGTCCCAGTAGCGCTTCTGCCCGAGCTTCCTGATGTGTTCGCGCACCTGGGTCGCATGCCGCGCGAGGTGGGAGCGCTTCGCGTCGGTGTCGTCGCAGTTGACGGCGTCGAGGTAGGCGTCGATCGGCACCTTCGAGTCGACGACGATGCACTTCCCGCCGGGGAGCTTCACGACCAGGTCGGGGCGGAACAGGCGCCCGTCGGCGTCGCGCGTCGACTCCTGCGTGCGGAAGTCGCAGTAGTCGAGCATCCCGGCGAGCTCGACGACCCGCTTCAGCTGCAGCTCGCCCCAGCTGCCGCGCACGTGCGGCGCCCGCAGCGCGGTGACGAGGCTGCCGGTCTCGCTGCGGAGCTTCTCCTGGCCCTCCGCGACGAGCCGCAGCTGCTCGCCGATGCGGGAGACCTCGTTCAGCCGCCGCTCCTCGAGCGCGCGCGCCTGGGCCTCGAACTTCGTGAGCGTCTCCTTGATCGGCGCGAGCTTCACGTCGGTCAGCTCGAGCAGGGACGACTGGCTCTTCAGGAGCGCCTCGCCCGTCGCCGCCTTCAGCCGCTCCTCCCACTGCCCCTGGGTCTGCTCGAGCAGGGCGAGCTTGCCGCGCTCGCCCGCGAGCTCCGCGTCCTTGCCGGCGAGGGCCCCGCGCGCCCAGGCGTAGGTCGCCGCCGCGCCGACGACGAGACCGAGGACGAGAAGCGCGATTCCGACCATGGCCCACGAACGGTAGAGAGCCCGTCGGACGGCAGAAAAAAATCAGCCCCGGCGAGTCCGAAGACCTACCGGAGCTGATATGTCGGATCCAGCGAGTCCGAAGACCTACCGGATCCGACGGGGAGAAGCTACTCGGAGCCCCGCGGGCCCGTCAAGGCGGCTGCGGGCAGAAAGTCGCTACGAGCGGCTTTTTCGCGGGTTGACGCTCTCCGGCGTGCGCTCTACCGTGCGCCGATCACGGGGACGGTTCACGCGAGGGGTCTACTCGGCGAAGCCGGCAGCGGCAGCTCTCTGTGCGCTCCTCGTCCTGCGGCATCGAGGACACATCGACCAAGGAGGACAGCTTGAACAAGCTGCTCATCGCCGCGTCCTGCGCGGTGCTTGCGCTCGTGCTCGCCGTGGCGGGAACCGCCGCGAACTCGCACGCGAACTACCGGGCCGTCTGTCCCGGGCCGACCGCGGACGCGCGCTGCCACGCGCAGGTCGTGACCGACGCGCACGGCAACCCGAACGCCACGACCGCGCCGACCGGCTACGGCCCCGCGCAGTTTCGCGGCGCCTACGGGATCACCACGTCCGGCACGGGCACGATCGCGATCGTCGACGCGTACGACGATCCGGCGGCGGAGCAGGATCTCGCCGCGTACTCGTCCACCTACGGACTCCCGTCCTGCACGACGGCGAACGGCTGCTTCAGGAAGGTGAGCCAGACGGGCGGGACGAACTATCCCCGCGCCGACCAGGGCTGGGCGCTCGAGATCTCCCTCGACCTGCAGGCGGCGCACGGGATGTGCCCGAGCTGCAAGCTGCTGCTCGTCGAGGCCCGGACGAACAGCTTCTCGAACCTGATGGCGGCCGTCGACTACGCGACGGCGCATGCGAACGTCATCTCGAACTCCTACGGGGGCAGCGAGTTCTCGTCGGAGACGAGCTACGACAGCCATTTCAACAAGCCGGGCAAGGCGATCACCGTCTCCTCCGGCGACAACGGCTACGGGGTCGAGTACCCGGCCGCGTCGCAGTACGTGACCGCCGTCGGCGGGACGACGCTCAGCCTCTCCGGGTCGAGCCGCGTCGACGAGACCGTCTGGAGCGGAGCCGGCAGCGGCTGCAGCGCATACGAGCCGAAGCCGTCGTGGCAGAAGGACACCGGCTGCGGGCGCCGGACGGTCGCCGACGTCTCCGCGGACGCCGACCCGAACACGGGGGCGGCCGTCTACGACTCGTATGGCTACCAGGGCCAGCGCGGCTGGTTCAAGGTGGGCGGGACGAGCCTCGCGGCGCCGCTCGTCGCCGCCGTCTACGCGGATGCGGGCAACGCCGTCACGTACGGCTCCTACCCGTATGCGCACACCTCGTCGCTCTTCGACGTGACGTCCGGCTCGAACGGCTCGTGCGGCGGCTCGTACCTCTGCACCGGCACGGCCGGCTTCGACGGGCCGACCGGCCTCGGCACGCCGTCCGGCACCGGCGGGTTCTAGGGGAACATCCGTTCGATCGCGTACGCTGGGGCCGGAGATGCACGACGTCTTCGGCCCCGGCGGCACGCTCGCGCGGGCGCTCCCCGGGTACGAGGCGCGCCCGGAGCAGGGTGCGCTCGCCGCCGCCGTCGAGCGGGCGCTCGCGACGGGCGAGCGCCTCGTCGCCGAGGCGGGCACCGGCGTCGGCAAGAGCCTTGCCTACCTCGTGCCGGCGCTCGAGTCGGGGCAGCGGGTCGTCGTCGCGACCGCGACGAAGGCGCTGCAGGAGCAGCTCCTGCGCAAGGACGTGCCCGTCGCGGCCGCCGCCGTCGGCCGCGACGTCGCCGTCGAGCTCCTCAAGGGGCGTGCGAACTACCTCTGCCGCCGGCAGCTCCAGGGCTTCCAGCCCTTCCTCCTGCCGGACGGCCGGGACGGGCGGGCCTGGGAGGCGATGCAGGGATGGCTCGACGAGACCGGGACGGGCGACCGCGCCGAGCTCGAGGTGGAGCCGTCGGAGGCGCTCTGGGCCGAGCTCGCGGTGGGCCCCGACCGCTGCTCGGGCCGCCGCTGCCCGTTCGTCTCGGCCTGCTTCGCCGAGGCGGCGCGCCAGCGGGCCGCGGAGGCCGACCTCGTGATCGTCAACCACGCGCTCTACTTCGCGCACGTTGCCTCCGGCGGCGGCGTCCTTCCGGAGCACGACGCCGTCGTCTTCGACGAGGCGCACCGGCTCGAGGAGTCGGCCGCCTCGTGGCTCGGCGGCCGCGTCTCGCGCGCCGGACTGCGCCGGCTCGCGCACGACGTCGAGCGCGCGTGCCGCGACGCGCAGCGGCCGCTGCCCGCGCGGCAGCTCGACCGCGTCGACCGGTGCGGCGAGCGGCTCCTGCGCGCGGTCGCGCCCGCCGCAGGGCGGCGCCGCCTGCGCGAGGTGCCGCCCGAGCCTGCGCTCGTCCTCGTCGACGCGCTGCGCGACCTCGCCGACGTGCTGCTCGGCGGGGGCGAGGAGCTCGACGCGCTCTCGCGCCGCGCCCTCGCCGCCGGCGCCGAGGTGGAGGCGTGCCTCGAGCCCGGCGGGCTCGAGCGGGTCGTCTGGTCCGAGCCGGACGCGCTCGCCTGGGCGCCCGTCGACGTCTCGGACGAGCTGCGCGGGCGGTTGTGGGAGGAGGGGCCGACGGCGGTGCTCGTCTCGGCGACGCTCACGACGGGCGAGGACGCGCGGTTCGTGCGCCGGCGGCTCGGGCTCGACCGCGCACGCGAGGCCGTCGTCGGCTCGCCCTACGACTTCCCCGAGCAGGCGCTCCTCTACGTGCCGCGCGGGATGCCCGATCCGCGCGGCGAGGGGTTCACCGAGCGCGCGGCCGAGGAGATCGTCTCCCTGCTCACCCTCTCGGAGGGCCGGGCGCTCGTGCTCACCTCGAGCTACCGCGCCCTCGACGCCTACCGCGAGCGCGTGCGCGGACGCGTGCCGTACGAGGTGCTCGTTCAGGGGGAGGCGCCCCGGGAGCGGCTGCTCGAGCGCTTCCGTGAGGACGTCGCCTCCGTGCTCGTGGCGACGGCGACGTTCTGGCAGGGCGTCGACGTCCCGGGGGAGTCGCTGTCGCTGCTCGTGATCGACAAGCTGCCGTTCTCGGCGCCCGGCGACCCGTTGCACGAGGCGCGCTGTGAGGCGGTCGAGCAGGCCGGCGGCGACTGGTTCCGCGACTACGCGCTCCCCACCGCGATGCTGCAGCTCCGGCAGGGCTTCGGCCGTCTGATCCGCGGCCACGCCGACCGCGGTGTGGTCGCGATCCTCGACCCGCGCCTGCGCACGCGGCCGTACGGGCGTGCCTTCCTCGCGGCGCTGCCGCGATGCCCGGTCGCCGAGGATCCGGCGGCGGTCGCCGAATTCTTCGGCAACTCGTACGCGGTTTCCGCTTCAATGGTCGCCGCCGATGGCGAAGAAGCGGAAGACACCTACGCCGCCGCGTCGCGTCCAGGCGCCGAAGCAGCGCACCGCTGGTGACGATCTCGGCGCCCGCCACCGGGCGATCCTCTACGCCGTCGCCGGCTCCGGCATCGTCGCCCTGATCGCCGTCGTGGTCGCCGTCGTCGCCTTCGGCGGCTCGTCGCCGAGCGCGCAGGCCGCGATCAACACGATCCGCAACGAGGGCTGTCAGTACCGCAAGTACCCGGCGCTGCCGCGGACGCCGCACTACACGACGCTGAACCCGAACCCGGCGCCCAAGTGGAACTCGTTTCCGCCGACGAGCGGCCGGCACTACGGCAACCCGGTGCCCTTCGGCATCTACACCGAGGCGCCGCTCGAGATCCAGCTCGTCCACAACCTCGAGCACGGCGCGATGATCCTGCAGTACGGCGACAAGGTCCCGAAGGCGCAGGTCGCAGAGATCGCGGCGTGGTACCAGTCGGACGAAAACGCGCTCGTCGTCGCGCCGCTCGCAAAGCTCGGCGACAAGGTGGCGATGACGGCGTGGACCGAGTGGGCGGAGTGCACCGGCTTCGACGAGAAGGCCGCGAACGCCTTCCGGAAGGCCTTCCGCTACCACGCGCCGGAGAAGTTCCCGAAGAGCTACCTCAAGCCCGGCCAGTGAGGCGGTTAGCCTGACCCCGGGGCCGGGGTGGCGGAACTGGCAGACGCAGCCGGCTTAAAACCGGCGGCCCTCGGGCGTGGGGGTTCGAATCCCTCCCCCGGCACCTAGAGCCTGATGCGGCCGGACGCCTCCGTGAGGCTTCGCAGCCGCGCCGCCCGGTCACCTGTGAGGGCGGCGGCGTCGTAGCGCCACGTCCAGTTGCCCTCCTCGGTCCCCGGCAGGTTCATGCGCGCCTCGCTGCCGAGGTCGAGCACGTCCTGGAGCGGCGCGACCGCGAGGGCCGCGCGCGACTCCCACGCGTGCCGCAGCAGGTCCCACGCGGGGTCGGCGGGGTCGAGCTCCGACCACTCGCGCTCGGCCGGCGAGAGCGACTCCCAGAAGCCGCGGGCCGTGTCGTTGTCGTGCGTGCCGGTGTAGACGACGGCCTGCTCCTCGTGATTCGCCGGCAGGTGCGGGTTCGTCGGGTCGCCGCCGAGGGCGAACTGCAGCACGACCATCCCCGGGTAGCCGAGCTCCCGGCGCAGCCGAACGACCGGCTCGGTGATCACGCCGAGGTCCTCCGCGACGACCGGCAGCGGCCCGAGCTCCGCCTCGACGGCATGGAAGACGTTCGCGCCCGGGCCGCGCCGCCACCTCCCGTGCACGGCGGTCTTGTTCCGCGCCGGCACCGCCCAGTAGGAGACGAAGCCGCGGAAGTGGTCGATCCGCGTCAGGTCGACGAGCTCGAGCGCGCGCCTGAAGCGCTCGACCCACCAGCGGAAGCCGTCCCGCCGCATCGCGCTCCAGTCGTAGAGCGGGTTGCCCCACAGCTGTCCGGTCCTCGAGAACGCGTCGGGCGGCACCCCGGCGACGACGCCCTGCTGGAACAGGTCCGGGCGGGCCCGGTGGTCGGCACCGTCGAGCGCCACGTAGATCGGCATGTCGCCGAAGACGCGGATGCCGCGGCCGGCGGCATACGCGCGCAGCGCCGCCCATTCGCGGTCGAAGCGAACCTGGTCTTCGACGGTGCCGCCGTGGGCGACCCAGTCGCCGATCCAGTAGGCGTTCCGGTCGCGGAAGGCGGCCGACTCCTCCGCCGAGACCGCGGCTCCCGGTTCCGCGAGGAGTTCCGGCGAGCCGGCGAAGGCGGAGGGCGACATGTAGGGGGATCTCGTCAGCCCTTCTGGGGGCCCGAGCGGCAGCACCTGCCACCAGCGCTGCCCCGCGTCGGCGAGCCAGTCGACGAACCTGTAGGCATGCTCGTCGAGGACGCCGTTCGGGAACGACGTGGGATGCAGCAGGATTCCGGATGCGCGTTCGAGCAGCATGTGCGTTTAGGACCCGCGTACCTCTGAGAATCTCACGCACGGTGCCCCCACCCAACAGGCCCCAACCACGCATCCAGATCCAGGCCGTCGAGCCAATCGTCGACTGCGGCCGCTTCCCGGTGAAGCGGACGGTGGGCGACCGCGTCGACGTCTACGCCACCGTCTTCAAGGACGGCCACGACGTGCTCGCGGGCGCGGTGCGCGTGAAGGGACCGGGCGACCGGCGGTTCGCCGAGGAACCGCTCGAGCACCTCGGCAACGACCGCTGGGGCGGCACCTTCGTCCCCGACCGGCCGGGGCGGTGGCAGTTCCAGGTGGCGGCCTGGACCGACCGCGTCGCGACGTGGCAGAGCGAGCTCCGCCGCAAGGTCGACGCGGGTCAGCAGGACCTCGCCGGCGAGCTCTCCGAGGGCGCGGTGCTGCTCGGCCGCGAGACGCTGACCGTGGAAGAGGGGCTCGCAGCACCCGTGGGCGACCGGCACGGCGATGCGTCCTCGCAGACGTACGTCGTCGACGTCGACCGCGTGCTCGCGCGCTTCGGGTCGTGGTACGAGCTCTTCCCCCGCTCGTTCGGCGGCTTCCGCGGCGTCGCCGACGCGCTGCCGCGGCTCGCGGAGCTCGGCTTCGACGTCGTGTACCTGCCGCCCGTCCACCCGATCGGCCGCACGAACCGCAAGGGCCGCAACAACGCCGAGCGTGCGGAGCCCGGCGACGTCGGCTCGCCGTGGGCGATCGGGTCCGAGGACGGCGGCCACGACGCGATCAATCCCGAGCTCGGCAGCTGGGACGACTTCGACGAGATGGTGGCCGCCGCGAAGGACGCCGGCGTGGAGCTCGCCCTCGACTTCGCGATCCAGTGCTCGCCCGACCATCCCTGGCTGAGGGAGCACCCGGAGTGGTTCAACCATCGCCCCGACGGGACGCTCAAGTACGCGGAGAACCCGCCGAAGCGCTACCAGGACATCTACAACGTGAACTTCGAGTGCGAGGACTGGCGGGGGCTCTGGCAGGCGCTTCTCGACGTCGTCCTGTCGTGGGTCGCCCGGGGGATCACGGTCTTCCGCGTCGACAACCCGCACACGAAGCCGGTCGCGTTCTGGGAGTGGCTGATCGCGGAGGTGCGGCGCGACCATCCCGAGGCGATCTTCCTCGCAGAGGCGTTCACACGCCCGTCGATGATGACGACCCTGGCGAAGATCGGCTTCGCGCAGAGCTACACGTACTTCACCTGGAAGAACACGAAGGCCGAGCTCGTCGAGTACGTGCAGCAGCTGGTCGCGTGGTCGCAGTTCTACCGGCCGAACGCGTTCGCGAACACGCCCGACATCCTCCACGCGTACCTCCAGCACGGCGGGCCGCCGGCCTTCGAGGCGCGCCTGGTCCTCGCGGCGACGCTGTCGCCGTCGTACGGCATCTACTCGGGCTACGAGTCGTTCGAGAACGAGCCTGTACGGGCGGGGTCGGAGGAGTACCTGAACTCCGAGAAGTACGAGGTGAAGCGGCGGACGCTCGACGGGCCGCTGCTCCCGCTCGTGCAGCGCCTGAACGAGGTGCGACGCGCGGAGCCGGCGCTGCAGCGGGTCGAGAACCTTCGCTGGCTCGAGACCGAGAACGACCAGCTGCTCGCGTACGCGAAGGAGGGGATCATCGTCGTCGTCAACCTCGACCCGTTCGCCGTTCGGGAGGGCGTCTGCACGATTCCGGTGGCCCTCGGCTTCCCGCCCGCGTTCGAGGCCGAGGATCTCGTCGGCGGGCAGGTCTTCACGTGGCGCGCGGGCCGCAACTACGTCAAGCTCGGCCCCGGCGAATCGCACGTGCTAAAGGTCCGGGCTTGATCACCCCGGCACGCAGGCTCGACGGAGCCGAGCAGTAGATGAGCGAGTCCGCCAACTGGTTCGAGCGGCAGCCGCTGTGGTTCAAGACGGCAGTCTTCTACGAGATCCACCTGCGCGGCTTCTACGACGGCAACGACGACGGCTCCGGCGACTTCCGGGGTCTCGCCGAGAAGCTCGACTACCTCCAGTGGCTCGGCGTCGACTGCATCTGGCTGCTGCCGTACTACCCGAGCCCGCTCCGGGACGGCGGCTACGACATCGCCGACTTCTTCTCGATCCACCCGGACTACGGAACGATCGACGACTTCAAGTACTTCGTCGACCAGTCGCACCAGCGCGGCATGCGCGTGATCGCAGACCTCGTCATGAACCACACGTCGGCCGACCATCCGTGGTTCCAGGCCAGCCGCAACGATCCCGACGGCCCCTACGGCGACTGGTACGTGTGGGGGGACGACGACACGCGCTGGGGGGAGGCGCGGATCATCTTCCTCGACACCGAGCCGTCGAACTGGACCTCGGACCCCGTCCGCGGCCAGTACTACTGGCACCGCTTCTTCTCGCACCAGCCGGACCTCAACTACGACAACCCCGAGGTGCAGGAGCAGATGCTGAACGTGCTCCGCTTCTGGCTCGACCTCGGGCTCGACGGCTTCCGGCTCGACGCGGTGCCGTACCTCTACGAGCGCGACGGGACGAACGGCGAGAACCTCCCCGAGACACACGCCTTCCTGAAGCGCGTGCGGTCGGAGATCGACGCCCGCTACCAGGACCGCGTGCTGCTCGCCGAGGCGAACCAGTGGCCGGCCGACGTCGTGCAGTACTTCGGCGACGGAGACGAATGCCACATGGCGTTCCACTTCCCGGTGATGCCGCGCATGTTCATGGCGATGCGTCGCGAGGACGCGCTGCCGATGGTCGAGATCCTCGAGCAGACACCGCCGATCCCGGAGATGGCGCAGTGGGGACTCTTCCTGCGCAACCACGACGAGCTGACGCTCGAGATGGTTACCGACGAGGAGCGCGACTACATGTACGAGGAGTACGCCAAGGACCCGCGGATGAAGCTGAACCTCGGGATCCGCCGCCGGCTCGCGCCGCTGCTCGACAACGGCCGCGACGAGATCCAGCTGATGCACGCGATCCTCTTCTCGCTGCCCGGGTCTCCCGTCCTCTACTACGGCGACGAGATCGGGATGGGCGACAACATCTTCCTCGGCGACCGCGACGGTGTCCGGACGCCGATGCAGTGGACCGGCGACCGGAACGGCGGCTTCTCCCGCGCCGACTTCCAGCAGCTCTACCTGCCGCCGCTGATGGATCCGGTCTACGGTTTCCAGGCCGTGAACGTCGAGGCGCAGCTGCGGCAGCCGAACTCGCTCCTGCGCTGGCTGCACCGGCTGATCGCGCTCCGCAAGGACCATCCGGTGTTCGGCCTCGGGACCTACGAGGCGCTGCGCCCGGAGAATCCCCGCATTTTCGCGCACATCCGCACGTACGAAGATGACATCGTGCTCTGCGTCCACAACGTCGCACGCTCGGCCCAGGCGGTCGAGCTCGACCTCTCCCGTTTCGAGGGATTCGTCCCGGAGGAGATGTTCGGGCGGACGCGGTTCCCGCGGATCGGCGAGCTGCCCTACCTCCTGACGCTCGCGCCACGAGGGTTCTTTTGGTTCCAGTTGCGGCATGACGAGGGGGAGTGATGGAGGAGCAAGAACTGAGGGATTTCGTCACCGGGCAGCGCTGGTTCGGCTCGAAGTCCCGAACGGTGTCGACGGCGACGATCGTCGACCGCGCGACCCTGCGCGACACCGATCCGGCGCTCGAGCTCCTGATCGTCGAGATCCGCTTCGACACCGGGACGCACGAGACGTACCAGCTCCTGACGGATGACAGTTACGACGCGCTCTCCGACCCCCGGCACATCCGGGAGCTCGTCCACATGATGCGGGGCGGCTCGCGGATCCCCGCCGGCGACGGCGTCGTCGAGTTCAACCCGGCCGAGGGCCTCGGCGGGGCGGGTCAGGAGCTGCGCGAGGCGCGGCAGGTGACGGCCGAGCAGTCGAACACCTCCGTCGTCTTCGACGACGAGCTCATCCTCAAGGTGTTCCGCCGCCTCGAGCCGGGGATCAACCCCGAGCTCGAGCTGCTGCGATTCCTCACCGAACGCGGCTTCGCGAACATCGCGCGGCTCGCCGGCTGGTACGCGTACGCGGGCAAGCAGATGGACGCGACGCTCGGGATCCTCCAGGAGTACGTCGCGGCCGGCGTCGACGGCTGGGACCGCTCGCTCGACACGATGGCCGACGAGGCGGCGTCCGAGGCGTTCCTGGACACGGTTCGGCGGCTCGGCGAGGTGACCGGGCGGATGCACACGGTGCTCGGCTCCGACTCGGCCGACCCGGCATTCTGCCCGGAGGAGACGTCGTCGGAGTCGCTCGGGCTGCTCACGGCGACGGTCGACGAGGAGATCGAGTCGATCTTCCTCGACCTCCCCGACGACGTCCCGGAGCTCGACCCGATCCGCGGCCGGGGCGAGGAGGTGCGCGAACGGCTGCGCCTCCTGACGAACTTCGGCGGCACGGGCCGCGTGATCCGCCACCACGGCGACTTCCACCTCGGGCAGACGCTCTGGTCGGACGGCGACTGGGTGATCCTCGACTTCGAGGGCGAGCCGGCGCGCCCGCTCACCGAGCGGCGGCGGAAGCGCAGCCCGCTGCGCGACGTCGCCGGGATGCTGCGCTCCTTCGCGTACGCGGCCTCCGCGGCGTCGATCCTGCGCGGCGTCGAGGCGCCGCCGGACTGGGAGGCGCGCGCCCGCGAGCAGTTCCTCGAGGGGTACCGCGACACGATCGACATGTCGCTGGTTCCGTCCGGCGCCGCGATGGAGAAGCTGCTCACGGTGTTCGAGCTTGAGAAGGCCGTCTACGAGCTGCGCTACGAGCTGAACAACCGTCCCGACTGGGTCGGCATCCCCGTCGCCGGGATCATGCGGATGCTGGAGCAGGAGGCGCCCGTATGACGCAGGCGAGCGCGGGGTCGAGCGCGTTCGGCGAGCTCGACATCTGGCTCGCACGGGCGGGCAGGCACGAGGAGCTCTACGCCAAGCTCGGCGCGCATCCGGTCGAGAACGGGGTCCGATTCGCGGTCTGGGCGCCGAACGCGCGCTACGTGAGCGTCGTCGGGGACTTCAACTCCTGGGATCCGGCCGCCGACGCCCTGAGCCCGGTCGACGAGACCGGGATCTGGGAGGGCGTCGTCGAGGGCGCCGCCGAGGGCCAGCGCTACAAGTACCACCTCGACGGCCACGAGCGGGCCGACCCGCTCGCGTTCCAGGCGGAGGTCCCGCCGAAGACCGCGTCGGTCGTCTCCCGCTCGCACTACGAGTGGCTGGACACCGACTGGCTCGAGGCGCGCCGGGCGCAGGAGACGCTCGACCGCCCGCTCACGATTTACGAGGTGCACGCGCCGTCGTGGCGTCACGGCCTCGGCTGGCGCGGGCTCGCTGACCAGCTCGCGCCCTACGTGCGCGACCTGGGGTTCACGCACGTCGAGCTGCTGCCGGTGATGCACCACCCGTTCTCCGGCTCGTGGGGCTACCAGGTGACGGGCTACTACGCGCCGCTCTCGTCGATGGGCTCGCCCGACGACTTCCGCTACTTCGTCGACCACATGCACGCGAACGGGATCGGCGTGATCCTGGACTGGGTTCCGGCTCACTTCCCGCGCGACGCGTGGGCGCTCGCGCGGTTCGACGGCACCGCGCTCTACGAGCACGACGACCCGAGACGCGGCTCGCATCCGGACTGGGGCACGCTCGTCTTCAACCTCGGCCGAGCCGAGGTGCAGAACTTCCTGCTCGCGAACGCGCTCTTCTGGCTCCGCGAGTACCACGCCGACGGCCTCCGGGTGGATGCCGTCGCCTCGATGCTCTACCTCGACTACTCGCGCAAGGAGGGGCAGTGGGTGCCGAACCGGTTCGGCGGCCGGGAGGACCTCGAGGCGGTCGCGTTCCTGAAGGAGCTGAACGAGCTGATCCACGCGCGTGAGCCCGGTGTGATCTCCGCCGCCGAGGAGTCGACCGCGTGGCCGGCGGTCTCGCGGCCGACGTACGTCGGCGGCCTCGGGTTCGGCTTCAAGTGGAACATGGGCTGGATGCACGACACCCTTTCGTACTTCCAGCGGGACCCCATCCACCGGCGCTTCCACCACCACGAGCTGACGTTCTCGCTCGTCTACGCGTGGAACGAAAACTTCATCCTCCCGCTCTCGCACGACGAGGTCGTCCACGGCAAGCGCTCGCTGCTCGCCAAGATGCCGGGCGACCGGTGGCAGCAGCTCGCGAATCTGCGCGCGCTGTACGCGTACATGTGGGCGCACCCCGGCAAGAAGCTGCTCTTCATGGGCGGCGAGCTCGCCTCGCCGTGGGAGTGGTCGGAATCGGACGAGCTGCCGTGGTGGCTGCTCGAGCACGCCGAGCACGGCGGCGTGCGCGACCTCGTGCGCGACCTGAATCGCATCTACCGCGAGGAGCCGGCGCTCTGGGAGGTCGACTTCTCGCACGAGGGGTTCCGCTGGATCGAGCCGAACGACGCGCTCAACAACGTGCTGGTGTTCATGCGGCTCGCGAAGGACGGCACGCGTCCCATCGTCTGCGCCGTGAACCTCTCGCCGGTCCCGCGCGAGCGGTACCGAATCGGGCTGCCGTCGGCCGGGCGCTGGACGGAGCTCCTGAACACTGATTCGAGCTTCTACGGCGGCTCGGGGATCGGGAACATGGGTGGCGTCGAGGCCGACGCGCCGGGGTGGAACGATCTGCCCTATTCCGCCGAGCTGACGCTGCCGCCGCTCGGCGCGGTGTGGCTCAAGCAGGCGGCGGCGCGGTGAGCGGCGCTCCCTCGGCGGCGGTCTGGCAACGGCCCTGCGGGGCCGTTCCGCTCGAAGAGGGCGGAGTGGAGTTCCGCGTGTGGGCGCCGGCCGCCGAGCGTGTGTCGGTGCGTGTCCACGGCGGCGACCACGCGCTCGACCCGATCGGCGACGGCGTCTTCGCCGGCGAGGTCTTCGCCGACGCCGGCGACGACTACCTCTTCGTGCTCGACGGCGGCGACCCGCTGCCCGATCCCTGCTCCCGCCGGCAGCCCCAGGGGATCCGGGGGCCCTCGCGGATCGTCGACGCGAGCGCCTTCGAGATCGCGCCGGGGCCGGCGCTCTCGCTCGAGGAGCTCGTGCTCTACGAGCTCCACGTCGGCACCTTCACCCGCGAGGGCACGTTCGCGGCGGTCGCGCCGCACCTTCGCGGCCTGCGCGAGCTCGGCGTCACCGCGATCGAGCTGATGCCGGTCGCCGCGTTTCCCGGCGAGCGCGGCTGGGGCTACGACGGCGTGTTCGCGTACGCGCCGCACGAGCCGTACGGCGGCCCGGTCGAGCTCGCACGGCTCGTCGACGCGGCGCACCGCGAAGGCCTTGGCGTCTTCCTCGACGTCGTCTACAACCACGTCGGCCCCGGCAACGAGCTGGCGCGGTTCGGGCCGTACTTCACCGACCGCCACGACACGATCTGGGGCGAGGCGATCGACTACTCGCAGCGGGCGGTGCGCGAGTGGGCGATCCAGAACGCGGTCATGTGGACGCGCGACTACCGGATCGACGGGTTGCGGCTCGACGCCGTGCATGCGGTGCACGACGACTCGCCGGTGCACGTCCTCCGCGAGCTCGCCGAGCGCGTCGACGCGATCGTGACGAGCGAGATGGGGCACGACGACTTCAGGCCGCTCGAGGAGTGGGGCCACGACGCGATGTGGCTGGACAACCTCCACCACGAGCTGCACGTCCTCCTCACCGGCGAGCGCGAGGGCTACTACGCGGCCCACGGGACGATGGAGGGGCTCGTGCGCGAGCTGACGCGGCCGCAGCCGGAGCGGCTGATCGTCGCCGCGCAGAACCACGACCAGGTCGGGAACCGGGCGTTCGGCGACCGGCTGCCGCCCGACGCGCACCGCGTCGCCCTGGCCGTCGTGCTCTTCTCCCTCTCGGCGCCGCTTCTCTTCATGGGGGAGGAGCACGACGAGCCCGCGCCGTTCCAGTTCTTCTCCGACCACATCGACCCGTACATCGCCGACGCGACGCGGGAGGGACGGCGCAAGGAGTTCGCGGCGTTCGCGTCGTTCGCCGGCCGGGACGTCCCCGACCCGCAGGACGTCGCGACGTACGAGCGGTCACGCATCTCGCACGCGGCTCCCGACCCGTTCTACGCCGAGCTGATCCGGCTGCGCCGCGAGCTGCCGCGCGAGCTCGACGTCCGCACCGACGGGAAGGTGGCAACGCTGCGCCGCGGCAGGGCCACGCTCGTCGCCGACTTCGAGCAGAAGAGCGTGGAGCTCACGACGTGAGCCGTGCCGTGTGGCCCGGGCGCCCGTTTCCGCTCGGGCCCGACTGGGATGGGGAAGGCACGAACTTCTCGCTGTTCTCGGAGAACGCCGACTTCGTCGAGCTGTGCCTCTTCGACACCGACGGGCGCGAGGAACGGATCCGCCTCCAGGAGCGGACCGCATTCAACTGGCACTGCTACCTGCCCGGCGTCGGGCCCGGCCAGCGGTACGGCTACCGCGTACACGGCCCGTACGCGCCCGCGCGCGGGCTTCGTTTCAACGCCGAGAAGCTCCTGATCGACCCGTATGCGAAGGCGATCGAGGGACCGATCCGCTGGGAGGCGGCGAACACCCTGCCGTACGTGGCGTCCGTCGACCCGGATGCCGACCTGACGATCGACCAGACGGATTCTGCGGCCGCGATCCCGAAGTCGATCGTCGTCGACCCGCACTTCGACTGGGAGGACGACGAGGAGATCCGGCCGAGGACCCCCTGGCACGAGACGGTCATCTACGAGGTGCACGTGAAGGGGTTCACGAAGCGGCGCGAAGGCGTACGCGAGGACCTGCGGGGCACCTACGGCGGACTTGCGAGCGACGACGCGATCTCGTACCTGCGCTCGCTGGGCGTCACCGCCGTCGAGCTGCTGCCCGTGCATCACATCGCCGACGAGGGGTTCCTGCACGACCGCGGCCTCACGAACTACTGGGGGTACTCGACGATCGGCTACCTCGCCCCGCACGCGGGGTACGCAGCGACCGACGACCCGGTGCGCGAGTTCAAGGGGATGGTGAAGGCCTTCCATCGGGCCGGCATGGAGGTGATCCTCGACGTGGTCTACAACCACACCGCCGAGGGGAACCACCTCGGCCCGATGCTCAGCTTCCGCGGCGTCGACAACCAGAGCTACTACCGGCTCGTCCCCGACGATCCGCGCTTCTACATGGACTACACCGGGACCGGGAACACGCTCAACCCGCTCCACCCGACCGTGCTGCGGCTGATCATGGACTCGCTGCGGTACTTCGTCATCTACTGCCACGTCGACGGGTTCCGCTTCGACCTCGCCTCGGCGCTCGCGCGCGAGTTCTACGAGGTCGACCGCCTCTCGGCCTTCTTCGACATCATCCACCAGGACCCGGTCCTCTCCCAGGTGAAGCTGATCGCGGAGCCGTGGGACGTCGGCCCGGGCGGCTACCAGGTCGGCAACTTCCCGGTGCTCTGGTCCGAGTGGAACGGGATCTACCGCGACGTCATGCGCGACTTCTGGCGCGGCCAGTCGCCGGTCGCGGCCTTCGCGTCGCGGTTCGGCGGCTCCGCCGATCTCTACGAGCAGGACGGTCGGCGCCCGTTCGCGTCCGTCAACTTCATCACGGCGCACGACGGCTTCACGCTCCGCGACCTCGTCTCGTACAACGACAAGCACAACGAGGCGAACGGGGAGGGAGGAGGCGACGGAACGACCGACAACCGCTCCTGGAACTGCGGCGTCGAGGGGCCGACCGACGATCCGGGCGTGAACGCGCTGCGCGCGCGGCAACAGCGCAACTTCATCGCGACGCTGCTCCTCTCGCAGGGCGTACCGATGCTGCTCGGCGGCGACGAGATCGGGCGCACGCAGGGCGGCAACAACAACGCCTGGTGCCAGGACAACGAGATCTCCTGGTTCGACTGGACCTCGTCGGATGACGACCTGCTCGCGTTCACGCGCCGCATGATCGAGCTGCGGCGGCGGCACCCGGTGTTCCGGCGGACGAAGTTCTTCGAGGGCAAGGGCGAGGTGCTGCCCGACGTCTGGTGGATGCGCCCCGACGGGCGCCGGATGACGCGCCGTGACTGGGACAACGCCGAGGCGCGCGCCATCGGCGTCTTCCTGAACGGCGACGAGCTCGCAGCGGAGACGCGCCACGGGGAGCCGGTGCGCGACGACTCCTTCCTGATCCTCTTCAACGCGCATTTCGAGGACGTCACCTTCCGCCTGCCCGCGCGGCGGTTCGGGACGCACTGGGAGGTCGAGCTCTCCACCGGCCGATTCGACGCGGGCCGGCTCGTGCCCGGCGCCGACGCCGTCGTCGGCGACCGCTCGCTCGCCCTGTTGCGCCGGGTATGACGCGGCCGTTCCGGGCCACGTACCGCCTCCAGCTGACGCCGGAGCACGGCTTCGCGCAGGCGCGCGAGCTCGTGCCGTACCTGCGCGACCTCGGCGTCTCGCACCTCTACCTCTCGCCGTCCCTGCAGGCTCGCGCAGGGTCGCAGCACGGCTACGACGTCGTCGACCCGCGCCGGATCAGCGACACGCTCGGCGGCGAGGACGAGTTTCGCGCGCTCGCGGGCTCGGGTCTGGGGGTCGTCCTCGACATCGTTCCGAACCACATGGCGGCCGTCGACGAGAACGAGTTCTGGCGCGACCTCCGGCTCCGCGAGATGTTCTTCGACGTCGATCTGCACACGGGCTTCCACCGCCGCTTCTTCGACGTCGGGGAGCTCGGCGGCGTCAAGCAGGAGGACTGGGAGGTTTTCTGGGCGACGCACGCCAAGGTGATCGAGCTCGTGCGCGCCGGCGTCGTCGACGGCGTGCGCGTCGACCATCCCGACGGGCTCGCGAACCCCACCGAGTACTTCGAGCGGCTGGCCGAGGCCGGCGTCGAGCACGTGTGGACGGAGAAGATCCTCGAGTCGGGCGAGGAGCTCCGGGACTGGCCGGTGAACGGCACGACCGGCTACGAGTTCCTGAACGACGTGATGGCCGTCTGCGTCAACCGCGACGCGGAGGAGCGCTTCACCGAGCTGTACGAGGAGTTCACGGGCGACACGAGGCGCTTCGAGGACATCGTCGCGCTCTCGAAGCTCGAGGTCGCCGTCAACACGTTCGAACCCGAGCTGCGCCGGCTGCACCAGGACGTCGAGGTCGGCAACCTGCCGCTCGCGCTCGCGTCGTTCCACGTCTACCGCACGTACATCCAGCCGTGGCGGGGGCTCGTCGAGGACGCCGACAAGGCGGAGATCGGCCGGGCGAGCGTCTCGGAGGAGCTGCGGCGGATCCTCTTCCTGCAGGAGCCCGGGAACGAGGACTTCGTCGTGCGTTTCCAGCAGACGACGGGGCCGGTGATGGCGAAGGGCGTCGAGGACACGGCGTTCTACCGCTACTTCCGGCTCGCCGCGCTGAACGAGGTCGGCGGCGACCCCGGCCGGTTCGGGCTCGGGCTCGACGCCTTCCACGAGGCGAACGGCAGACGCGCGGAGCGGTTCCCGCTGCACATGCTCACGACCTACACGCACGACACGAAACGCTCGCCGGACGTCCGGTCGCGCATCGTGGCGCTGACCTGGCTCGCCGACGACTGGGCGGCGCGCGTGCGCGCGTGGCACGACGAGCTCGGCGGCCTCGCCGACCCGCGGGAGGAGCTGCTCGTCTACCAGACCCTCGTCGGGGCGCTGCCGATCGAACGTGCGCGGCTCGACGGGTATCTCGAGAAGGCGCTGCGCGAGGGGAAGGTGAGCACGAACTGGCTCTCCCCGGACGAGGCGCACGAGCGCGGGGTGCAGGAGTTCGCCGCGCGAGCCGCGGCGACGATCGCACGCGACCCGTTCCTCGACCGCGTCCGGCAGGTCGGGCGGCGGCTCGCGCTCGCGCAGATCCTGCTCAAGCTGACCGCGCCCGGGGTGCCGGACGTCTACCGCGGTGACGAGCTCGAGGACCTCTCGCTCGTCGATCCCGACAACCGCCGCCCGGTCGACTGGCAGGCGCGGCGGGACGCGCTGCGCGCGCTCCGGGGCGGCGCCCGCCCCGACGCGCGCACGGAGAAGCTGTACGTGACGTGGAAGGCGCTCGCCCTGCGCGCCGAGCACGAGGCGGCCTTCGGCGGAGGCTACGAGCCCGTGGACGCGGGCCGCGGCGTCTGTGCGTTCGTGCGCGGAGGCGAGGTGCTGGTCGCCGCCGCCGTCGAGCCCGGCGCGTCGCTCCGGCTCCCGCGGGGCTGGCGCGACGTGCTCGGGCTCGAGGGGCTGGCGTTGTGCGTCCGGTGACGGGTCAGGCGAGGACGGCCGAGCCGCCGCCGACCTCGTAGGTCGGCTCGTACCCGAGGGCGCGGCCGAGCAGGGCACCGGGGACGAGCGCCGCCTTCTGGAGGACGGACGGGACGACCGGCAGGCGGACCGTGTCGAAGTGGCGGTTCGCGATCACGGCGAGCCGGAACGGGTTCGGCATGCCCTTGCGGTTCGTCTTCCCGTCGGCGGCGAGGCCGAACATCGTCTCGATCAGCGACTCGAAGTCGAGCGCGGGGCGGACCTCGGCGCGGAAGCACAGCGTCTCGTCGCCCGCGTTCCAGAACTTGTGCGCGACGCCCGGGTCGATCATGGCGACCTCGCCGGGGCCGAGCTCGAGCTTCTCGCGGCCGCGCTTCACGCCGAGGCGGCCCGAGACGACCGTGAAGATCTCCGTCTGGTACGGGTGCACGTGGGCCGTCGCGACGGCGCCGCCGGGCTCGACGTACGTGTCGAAGAGCGTGTACGCACCATCCGTGTCGTGGGAGGTCAGCTCCCAGACGAGCTTCTCGCCCGTGACCGGGTTGACCACCGTGTCTCCTGCGCGAATCATTTCCGGGGCTTCCTTCCTGTCGAGTGGTGTCGTCAGGAGTCTCGGCTCCGCCCGGCGCGGTTTCGTCGGCGGCGAGGCCGATCTTCGATCGGCGCGAGGATCGATCTGCGTGTCGTCCGTGCGGACGACACGCGACGGTGCGGCGTCATCCTGTGGACGACCCGTCACACTCCCGTCACGTCGTTTGGCGACGAGCCGTGTCCGCGGGGAGCGAGGCCGGAGCGGCCGGTTCGCGGCGCCCGGACGCGGCCGGCGGCGGCCTGTGGATCATCCGTCACGCTTCCGTCACGTCGTTTGGCGTCGGGACGTGGCGCGCCCGGACACGGCAGGCCGGTCCCCGCGAGCGGTGCCGCGCTACTCGCTGCTGTCGCCCGGCTGGACGACGCCCGCCTCGTAGGCGAGCACGACGGCCTGCACGCGGTCGCGCAGACTCAGCTTCATGAGGATGCGCGCGACGTGCGTCTTCACCGTCGTCTCCGAGACGAAGAGCGTCTTCGCGATCTCGGCGTTCGAGAGGCCGCGCGCGATCAGCTTCAGCACCTCGAGCTCGCGCGCCGTCAGCTCCTGCAGGCGCGGGAACTGCGCCTGCGGCTTCGGGCCGGTCCCCTTCACGAACTCGGCGATCACGCGCCGCGTGATCGACGGCGAGAGGAGTGCCTCGCCCTCGGCCACGACCTGGATCGCCGCGACGAGCTGCTCCGGCGGCGTGTCCTTGAGCAGGAACCCGCTCGCCCCGGCCCGCAGCGCCTCGTAGACGTACTCGTCGAGGTCGAACGTCGTCAGCATGAGGATCTTCGGCGCCGCGTCCTCGGGTGCGCCGGCGAGGATCCGGCGCGCGGCCTCGAGGCCGTCGAGCTCCGGCATGCGGATGTCCATCAGGACGACGTCCGGCCGCAGCGAGCGCACCTGGTCGATCGCCTCGCGGCCGTCCGACGCCTCGCCGACGACCTCCATCTCGGGCTCGGCGTCGAGGATCATCCGGAAACCGGCGCGCACGAGCGCCTGGTCGTCAACGAGGAGGATGCGGATCACGAGCCCGCCTCCACCGGCAGCTCCGCGCGCAGCACGAAGCCGCCGCCGTCGCGCGGGCCGGCCTCGAGCGACCCGCCGTAGAGCGCGACCCGTTCGCGCATCCCGACGAGGCCGTGGCCCATCCCGTCGCCGTTCGCGATGCCGGGACCGTCGTCCGCGATCTCGAGCTGGACGGACGTGTCGACGTAGCGGATCGTCACCTCCGCGTGCGCGCCCTTCGCGTGCTTGAGCGCATTCGTCAGGCCCTCCTGGACGATCCGGTACGCGGAGAGGTCGACGCCGGGCGAGAGCTGCGGCCGGTGCCCCTCCACGTGCAGCGTCACCGGGAGCCCCGCCTCCTCGACCTGCGCGATCAGGCGGTCGAGGTGCTGCAGCCCGGGCTGAGGCGCCAGGGCCGGCGGCTGCTCTTCTCCGGTGCGCATCACGCCCAACATACGCCGCATCTCGGTCAGTGCCTGCCTGCCGATCTGCTCGACGGACATGAGCGCCTCACGCTCGCGCTCCTGGTCGTCGTGGAGGAGCCGACGCACGCCGGACGCCTGGACGACCATCACCGAGACCGAGTGCGCCACGACGTCGTGCAGCTCGCGCGCGATCCGCGACCGCTCCTGGGTGGCCGCCTCCTCCGCCGCGAGCGCGCGCGTGCGCTCCGCGAGCTCGACCCGCTCGGCGAGCTCACGCGCCTGCTCGGTGCGCGTCCCCAGCGCCGCGCCGAAGAACCATGCGAGCGTCAGGATCAGCGTCGTCCAGAAGAAGTCCGAGAACGCGTTCGACGTCTGGTAGTCGACGAACGCCGCGGCGAGCACGATCGAGCTCCAGCCGGCGATCCGCAGCCGGCGGTCCGGGAGCAGACCCCAGGAGACCGCGGCGAGGAGCGCGGCGACGAACGGCATGGATAGGTGGTTCATCGAGTCGCCGAGCACGAGGGCGAGCAGGACGACCGCGACGGCGGCGGCGGCCGGGCCGACGAGCGGGTTCCGCCGCCGCGCGAGGAACGGCAGCGTCCAGCCGAGCGAGATCAGGGCAGCGAGCGGGCGGTGCGAGACGTTGCGGGCGGCGAACGCCTCGACGACCGAGGCGACCGCGAACGCGAGGACGAGCGCCTCGTACGCGTGTTGCCGGATTCGATCGAAGACGGCCTCCACGACCGAACGGTATCGCCGGGGCCGGAGAGCCGCGTCGTTCCCGCATACGACGCGGAAATCATCCTGAAGGACGACGCGGATCGAGCCTTGGGCCGATGTGCGGACAGGCCCTCCCGGGCGACCCTGCGGCGGTACCGAAGTTCACCGAGAGAGAAGAGAGGCCTAGCCAATGTCCGCAGTTCTGCCGAAGGACGCCGCCGCCGCCGAGCTGTCGGACGAGCGGGTCCTCCTCGATCGCCGCCCGATCGTCGTCGCGGCCGGCGACGTCACGCGTCGTTACGGTTCCGGCGACACCGTCGTCGACGCGCTCCGCGGCGTCTCGCTCGAGGTCCGCGAGGGCGAGCTCGTCGCCGTGATGGGGCCGTCGGGCTCCGGCAAGTCCACGCTCATGCACATCCTCGCCGGGCTCGACCAGCCGACGAGCGGTACCGTCACCCTCGCCGGCCGAGAGATCTCGTCGCTCTCCGACAACGAGCTGACGAAGCTCCGCCGGGCGCACATCGGGTTCGTGTTCCAGTTCTTCAACCTCCTGCCGATGCTCACGGCGGAGGAGAACGTGACGCTGCCCGCGCGGATCGCCGGCGAGAAGATCGATGCCGCGTGGCTCGAGAGCGTCCTCGGCCAGGTCGGGCTCGGCGGGCGCCGCAGCCACCGGCCGGCGCAGCTCTCGGGCGGCCAGCAGCAGCGGGTCGCGATCGCGCGGGCGTTGCTGCAGAGGCCGTCCGTGCTGTTCGCGGACGAGCCGACCGGCAATCTCGACTCCACGACGTCGGCGGAGATCCTCGAGGTGCTCCGCGGCGCCGTCGAGCAGTACGGCCAGACGACCATCATGGTCACGCACGACCCGCGTGCCGCCGCGATCGCCGACCGCATCCTCCACTTCGCCGACGGGCTGATCGTCGAAGAGGTGACGAACGGATGACGACCGTCGCGATCAAGGGCCTGCTCGGCCGCAAGCTGCGCGCCGTCCTGACGGCGCTCGCCATCGTCCTCGGTGTCGCCATGGTGAGCGGGTCGTTCGTGCTCACCGATTCGATCGAGAAGGCGTTCCGCTCGATCTTCTCGTCGTCGTACGCGCACACCGACGCGGTCATCTCCGGCAAGAAGCTCGTCGACTACTCGAACTCGGGCAACGCGACGGTGCCCGCGAGCCTGCTTTCGAGGGTGCGCTCGCTGCCGGACGTCGCCGACGCAACGGGTCTCCTGACCGACATGAGCGGCGGTGTGCTCGTCGCGAAGCTCTACGACAAGCAGGGCAAGATCATCGAGCAGAACGGCAACCCGACCTTCGGCGTCGGGGTCGATCCGCGCGCCACGCGGTTCAACCCGATGCACCTCACCGCCGGCCGCTGGGCGGGCGCGTGGGGCGAGGTCGTCGTCGACAACAACGTGGCCGCCAAGTACGGCTTCGCGGTCGGCGACCGGACGAAGGTCGCGGTCGACACAGGGGTCTTCCCGGTGAAGGTCGTCGGGGTCGCCCGGTACGGCAACGTCAACTCGCTCGGAGGCGCGACGTTCGCGATCTTCGACGTCCAGACGGCCCAGCGGCTCTTCAAGCTCGAAGGCCGCTACACGACGATCTCCGTCGCGGCGAAGCACGGCGTCTCGCCGGCGAAGCTCGTGTCGGAGCTGCGGTCGGTCGCGCCGTCGACGGCGCAGGTCCGCACCGGCGCCGCCCAGGCGGCGAAGGACCAGCAGGACGTCGCCGGGTTCGTGAAGTTCATCCGCTACTTCCTCGTCGGGTTCGGGATGGTCGCGCTGTTCGTCGGCGGATTCGTGATCTTCAACACGCTCTCGATCACGGTCGCGCAGCGCACGCGCGAGCTCGCGACACTACGAACGCTCGGGGCATCGCGCCGCCAGGTGCTGCGCTCGGTCGTCCTCGAGGCGCTCCTGATCGGGCTCTTCGCCTCCGCGGTCGGTCTGCTCGCCGGCATCGGTCTCGCCAAGGGCCTGAGCGCGCTCTTCTCGAGCCTCGGGATGTCGCTCGTCGAGTCCGGGCTGCCGATCGCGACGCGGACGGTCGTCGTGCCGGTCGTCGCGGGCACGGTGCTCACGGTGATCGCCGGCCTGATCCCGGCGGTGCGCGCGACGCGCGTCGCTCCGATCCACGCCGTGCGCGACGGCTCGGCAGGCTCGGAGGCGCACGGCGGCAAGGGCGCCCCGATCGCCGCCGCCGTCCTCGGCGCGGTCGCGGGCAGTCTGCTCGCCTACGGCTTCCTCGTGCACGGCGTGCCGGTGGGCCGGCGCGTGCTCGTGCTCGTGGCGGCGTTCCTGCTGCTGTTCGTCGCGCTCGCGTCGATCTTCTCGCGACTCGTTCGCCCGTTCGTCCGGGTCCTCGGCTTCCCGTTCGCCCGCGCGGGGCGCACGTCCGGCCGGCTCGCGGTGTTCAACGTGAGGCGCAACCCGGGCCGCACCGCCTCGTCGGCGGCGGCGCTCATGATCGGCATCACGCTGGTCTCGTTCATCGCGCTGTTCGGCCGCTCGCTGCGCGATGCGGACACGAACGCGTGGCGCAGCCAGGTGAGCGCCGACTACGTCGTCAGCTCGCAGAACGGCTGGGACGCGTTCTCGTCGACCGCCGCCGACAAGGCGAGCGGCGTCTCGGGTGTGCAGTTCGTCTCGCACGTCCGCGGCGACCGCGGACGCGTAGGTAGCGCGAACGCCGGGATCAACGGCGTCGACCCGCGGACGATCGGCCGTGCGATGACCGTCGGGGTGCACGGTGCGCCTCTCAGCTCGCTCGGCGGATCCCGCGCGATCGTGAAGAACCGCTTCGCCGAGGCGAACCACATCTCGCTCGGTGAGTGGTTTACGTTCCGCGGCCCCGACGGGAAGGCGGTGCGCCTGCACGCCGTCGGGATCTTCGAGGCGCCCAAGCTCGACTCGCTGCTCAGCGCGATCGTCGTCTCGAACGAGACGTTCGACCGCTCGCTGCCGCGGCCGCGCGACGCCTACGCGTTCGTGAACGTCGCGGGCGGCGAGTCGGCGGCGGCCACCGCCGCGCTGAAGGCGGCGTACGCGGCCGACCAGGTCGTGAAGGTCGAGACCCGCGACGGCTTCGCGCTCAGCAAGTCGAAGTGGCTCGCCCAGATGCTGAATGTCGTCTATGCGCTGCTCGCGCTCAGCGTGATCGTCAGCCTGTTCGGGATCGTCAACACGCTCGCGCTCGCGGTCTTCGAGCGGACGCGCGAGATCGGCATGCTGCGCGCGGTCGGGATGACGCGGCGGCAGGCCCGCCGCATGATCCGCCACGAGGCGATGATGACCTCGCTGCTCGGTGCGGCCCTCGGGCTGCCGGTCGGCATCGTGCTCGCCGCGCTCGCGACGCACGGGCTGAAGGGCTACGGCCTACACCTGACCGTGCCGGTGCCGTCGCTCGCGACGTTCGTCGTGCTCTCGCTCGTCGTCGGCGTGCTTGCCGCCGTGCTGCCGGCGCGCCGTGCGGGCAAGCTGAACGTCCTGGCCGCTCTCTCCTACGAGTAGGAGAGAGCGGCCGACTATCGTCTGCCGCCGTGGGCGTCGACCTGACCGAGACGCGCGCGGCGGCAGCGCGCGCCGCCGCCGAGTGGGGGCTGACGCTCGGCGAGCCGTTCGCGCTGTCGCGCTACTCGTTCGTCGCTCCCGCCGGCGACGCGGTGCTGAAGGTCGCCTGGGAGGGTGATGACGAGTCCCTGCACGAGGCGGAGGCGCTCGAGCTGTGGGGCGGCGAGCGCGCCGTGCGCCTCCTGCGACGCCAGGGGCGCGCGCTGCTCCTCGAGCGCGCCGTGCCGGGCGGGGACATCTCCACGCTTCCGGAGGAGGAGACGATCGCGATTGCGGTCGACGTCGCGACCCACCTGTGGCGGCCTGCACGGCCGCCGTTCCGGCCGGTTCGCGACGCCGTCCCGAGCTGGCTGGAGAACAACCCCAGCTCGCTCACGCCGCTCGCTCGCGAGGTCTGGGCGTCGCTCGAGCCGGGCGCCGACTGGGTGGTGCACGGCGACTTCCACCACCACAACATCCTCCGGCGGGGCGACGGCTACGCCGCGATCGATCCGAAGCCGTACCTCGCCGACCGCGAGTACGACGTGTTCTCGTACCTCCGCAACCCGCTCTCTTACCGGATGGTCGACCGGGGGCGGACGGAGCGGCGGATCGCGGCCTTCGCCGCCGCGGGCCTGGACGACCGGAGGATCCGCCGGTGGGCGATCGTCCGCGGCGCCTACCTCACGGACGACGAGGGAGAGCTCGCGCTGCTCGCCTCCCTCCTCGAGATCTAGAGGAGGAGCTTCACCCAGGCGGGCTTGCAGGCGCAGCGCACGTGCGCGGAGCGGCACTTCCTGCACTTCCACTGGGTGAGCACGACCCAGCGCAGGTGGGCGAGCTCGATCGCGATCGCCGTGCAGAAGGCCGGGAGCAGCTCGGGATGGCGCATCGCGCAAGGATCGCGCCGATCGGGGCGACCCGCATGGGCCGCGCGGCCCATCCGCAAGCGGAGGACGTCCTACGGTCTTCCAGTACCCTCACGCGCGTGGCCAGGGTCGCGCACCAACCGGGGCACCTCGAATGGGACACGCCGCTGTTCCAGCAGGCGCTCACGCAGCTCGAGCAGGCACTCGAGCACGCCGACGTCCCCGACTTCGTGGCGACGCGCCTGCGGTTCCCGGAGCGGGCGGTCATGCTCACGCTGCCGGTGAAGATGGACGACGGCACCTACGGGTCGTTCCCGGCGTACCGCGTGCAGCACTCGTCGGTGCTCGGGCCTACGAAGGGTGGCGTCCGCTACGACGAGGCGGTCGACCTCGGCGAGTGCGCGGCGCTCGCGATGTGGATGACGTGGAAGTGCGCGCTCCTCCGTCTCCCGTACGGCGGTGCGAAGGGCGGTGTCCGCTGCAACCCTCGCGAGCTCTCGACGGCCGAGGTCGCGCGCGTCACGCGGCGCTTCACGGCGGAGCTCGCCCCGTTCATCGGGCCGCAGCTCGACATCCCGGCGCCCGACATGGCCACGAACGAGCAGACGATGGCCTGGATGATGGACACGTACTCGATGCAGAAGGGCTATGCGGTGCCGGAGATCGTCACCGGGAAGCCGATCTCGATCGGCGGCTCCGTGTTCCGGCACGAGGCGACGGGGGCGGGCGTCGTGATGGTCGTCGAGCGCGCGTGCGGCCGGCTCGGCTGGGAGATGTCGGCCCAGCGCTGCGTCGTTCAGGGCTTCGGCAACGTCGGCGGCATCGCAGCCTCGGAGCTGCACGAGAAGGGCGCGACGGTGATCGCAGTCTCCGACATCTCCGGCGGCGTGCATGCCACACACGGCCTCGACGTCCCGGCGCTGCACGCGTGGGTTGCGCAGCACGGCTCGCTCGAGGGGTACGAGACCGCGGTCGAGCGGCTCACGAACGAGGAGCTGCTCGAGCTGGAGTGCGACATCCTCGTGCTCGCGGCGCGCGAGGACCAGGTGACGGCGGCGAACGCGCCGAACCTCCGCTGCCGGCTCGTCGCCGAGGGCGCAAACGGACCGACGTCGGTGGAGGCGGACCGGATCCTCGCCGAACGCGGCATCCCGGTCCTGCCGGACATCCTCACGAACGCGGGCGGCGTCACGGTCTCGTACTTCGAATGGGTGCAGGATCTCGGCCGGCTCTTCTGGGACCGCGACGAGATCCGGCGCCGCCTCGCAGACAAGATGTCGGATGCGTTCGACCGTGTGTGGGACGTCGCGCACGACCGGGGGATCCCGCTCCGCGATGCGGCGCTCGTCGCCGCGATTCGCGAGGTGTCGGCCGCGCTCGAGGCCCGCGGGATCTATCCGTGAGCGACCTCGTCCGCGACGCGATGGTTCCGGAACCGCTCTCGCTGGACGCCTCGGCGTCGGCGCAGGAGGCGGGGGAAGCGCTCGCGCGCGACGAGGTCCGCGCCGTGTTCGTCTGTCGTGACGGCACCCTGCTGGGCGTCGTCACGCGCAAGACGCTCGTGCGCGAGGTCGTGGCGCCGGGCCGGGATCCGCGGACGACGCCGCTCGGGGACATCGCGGAGCCGCCGAACGCGACGATCGAGTCGTCGCAGCTCCTCGCCGATGCCTTCGCGTTCCTCGAGGAGCACGACTACGAGCGCGTGCCGGTGGTGGACGAGGGGAAGCTCGTCGGCGTCCTCTCGCGTGCGGTGGTGCAGCGGCGGCTCGCCGAGGACGAGCCGCCGGAGACCGTCGAGGACCTCTAGGTCTAGGCCGCAGCCTCGACCGGAGCGGCCTCGGCGAGCAGCGTCTCGAACGCGTCGCGCAGTCCCCGGCGGACGTCTTCGTCGACGACGGTGCCGTCGGCGATCTTGTCCATTGCGTGGCCGACCGCGAGCTCGGCGTCGGCGACGCGCGCGCCCATCGCGCCGAGCACCTTGCGGAGCTCCGCCGCCGCCCAGACGGCGCCGAACGCTCCGGCGCTCGCGCCGACGACGGCGACCGTCTTGTTCCGGAACGCGTTCGTCGCGAGCGGCCGCGACGCCCAGTCGAGCGCGTTCTTCAGCGCGCCCGGGATCGACGAGTTGTACTCGGGCGTCGAGAAGAAGACGGCGTCGGCGCTCCGCACGAGCGCGCGGAAGGCCTCCACCGGCTCCGGTCCCGGCACGACGTCGTCGTCGGCGTCGTAGGGCGGGATCCCCTTGAGCCCGTCCCAGATCTCCACTGCGACCCCTTCCGGCGCCTCCTCGCGCAGCGCGCGGAGGAGGGCCGTGTTGAAGGAGTCGGAGCGGAGCGACCCGCTGATCGCGAGGACGCGCACTAGGCGTCCTGCGCCACAAGCGTCAGCTCGGCGGTGAGCGTGACGTCGTTGGAGAGGGCCGGCTCGCCGTTCGGGAGCGGCATGTTCCACTTCATGTCGAAGGCCGTCCGGTCGACGACGGTCTGCAGCTTCAGCCCGACGCGGGTGGCGCCGAAGTGGTCGACGGCGGGGCCGACGATCGTGCCCTCGAGCTTCGCCGGCTGCGTAATGCCCTTGATCGTGATCTCGCCGTGGGCGACGACGGCGTTGCCGTCGCGGCGCTCGAGCGGGCCGGCGAAGGTGACCTCCGGGTGGCGCTCGGCGTCGAAGAACTCGGGGGAGAGCAGATGCGCCTCGAGGTTCTCGTCCTTGACGGCGATGCTCGCGATGCGCGCCTTGCCCTCGAGCCGCCCGTCGACCAGCGTCGCCTCGAAGTCGGTGACCTCGCCGCCGAACGTGGCGACGGCGTACGGCACCTCGAACGAGACGTTCGAGTGGACGGGATCGGCCGCGTAGGTACCGGTCGGGATGCCCTGCTGCGTCTCGGTGATCGTGCTCATCGTTTCCGCTTCCTCCTCTATATCCTTGATTGCGCAATTATTGTAGCGCGGAAACCTTGCGAGCGCAAGTATCTCGAGCTCAGGGGCCCCGGACGACCCAGGCCGCGATCTCGCCGTGGGCGCAGTCGACGGTGCCGGCACCCTGCGCGAGGCGGCTGCGGATGCCCCTCGCGCGGAAATCGGGCGCGTAGCGGGTGAGCCGGAAGGTGATCCGCGCGTGGTTGAAATCCTCCTTTCCCACGCGCAGCTCGATCAATCGCTGCCGCTCGCCCGAGGCGAGGCGGGCGCGGAGGTAGGCGGCGGCCCGGCGGGCGCTCCGGTAGACGTGCTTCCGTCCGTCGCTCTCGTAGGACGCGTAGACGTCGAACTCGCGTGCGGGCGCGAAGGACGGGCTGGCGAGGAAGTCCGTCACGATCCGCTCGACCTCGGCGACCGAGCAGCCCGGAGGGAGCTGCGACGGCGGCCCGGCCTTCTTCCCGGGGCCGCCGCACGCCGTCAGCAGGATCAGCGTCGCCGCCGCGGCCGCGGCTCTCAGCAACACGTGTAGGCCCCGGGCGGCGCGTCGCCCTCGGCGGGCTCGGGCAGCTCGGCGGCCGCGAGCGCGGCGCCGTTCAGGAGGTCGCGCCCGCACGCCTCGACCGCGTCGAGGCCCAGGTGCCGCAGCACCTCCCGCAGCACGATCACGCCGGCCGCGAGCACCTCGCTGCGGTCCGGCTCGAGCAGGCGGGCGCGCCGCTCGGCTTCGGTCGACGAGCGCAGCCACTCGAGGGTGCGGTCGATCTCCTCGAGCGAGGTCGCCCGCATGGCCGCAAGCTCGGCGGTCGTGCCGTCGACGCCGAGCGCGCGCTCCGCGGCAAGCGGCGGGAGGAGCGCCCGTACCGCGGCCGCGGCGCCGTCCCAGTCGCCGCCGAAGCGCTCGGTCAGCCGAACGGAGCCCACGTCGAGCGAGGTGCGGAAGCCGTCCGCGATCAGCTCGGTCGAGCCGCCGCCGACGTCGACGACGACCGTGCCGGGAGCGAGCGGCCCGACGCCGCGGAGCGTCATCGCAGCCTCCTCGTCCCCGGTCAGGAGCATCGTGCGGAACCCGTACGACCACTCGACCTCGCCGAGGAACGCCTCCCCGTTCTCGGCGTCGCGGACCGCGCTCGTCGCCACCGCGAGGGTCCGCTCGGCGCCGCGCTCCTCCGCCTCGCGACGGAACTCCGCGAGCACGTTCCGGACGCGCGCGATCGGGACCGGCAGCAGCCGACGCCGTGTGTCGACACCCTCGCCGAGCCGGGTGATCCGCGTCCGGCGCACGACCTCGTCGACACGGCCGTCCTCGACGTCTGCGACGAGGAGGCGGGTTGCGTTCGTGCCGAGGTCGATCGCGGCGACGCGCATCACTTGCGCGGCACCGCTCCCCGCAACCGCGTCACCGGCGCCTGCGCGTCCGCGAGCGCCGCGCGGAGGACCGCCAGCCGCCGCAGCGACTCCTGCAGCCGCTCCGTCGCGACGGTCAGCCGCTCACCGCCCTCGGAGAGCGCGACGGCGTGCCGCTCGGCCGCCTCCGCCGTCGTCAGGACACCGTCGACGGCGGTGCCGACGCCGCGCGTGAACGACCGCAGCGTGCGGAACGCGCGCAGTCCCCGGACGGCCGCCGTCGTGACGCCGGCGACGAGCGCCAGGACGCAGAAACCGAGCGCAATCCACGCCGCGAGCGCCATCTCGCCCATCGTAACGGCCGCCCGCGGCGCGCCTTTCTCGAGCGCGCCGGTGCTACAATCGGGGCCGCGACGCGGGGTGGAGCAGTCAGGTAGCTCGCCGGGCTCATAACCCGGAGGTCGCAGGTTCAAATCCTGCCCCCGCTATCGATTAGGACGACGCGCTGCGACCGGCCGCCTCGAGCGGCCGGCCGGCATGTCGAACTCCGGCTACATCGTTCCGCTTCCGGGCACCGTGAACCTCGGAACGAGGTCGGGCGCGACGACGACCAAGACGCCGAGCGCCAGGAGCAGAGCAGCCGTCCCGTACGTCGCGAGGCGACGCGACGGGATGAGCTTCTCGAGCGCGATGAGGCCGGCGATGAACGCCATCCACGCGATGCTCATCACGCCGAGTGCGAAGAGTGCGGCCATGAGCGCCCAGCAGCAGCCGACGCACCAGGCGCCGTGCCTCGCGCCCATCTGCAGCGCCCCGGAGATGCCGCCTCGCCACGAGCCGAGCAGGAATCCGAGCGGACTGCGGCACTTTCCCAGGCAGACGTCCTTGAATGGTGTCACCTCGTAGACGGCCGCGCTCGCGAGCACCGCTCCGGCGAACCAGCGTCCGCCGCGATCCCACGCCAGCGCGTCGCCGACCGCACGTCCTCCGAGATCGGAGACCGCGAACGCGACGACGCCCGCCGCCGTCCAGGTCACGAGGTAGCCGACGGCGAAGACGAGCGGCGCGACGGGCGACCTGCTTCGCGTCATCCGCGAGTAGAGGGCAGCCGTCGGTGCGACCGAGGGGAACATCATCGCGGCCATCATCACGACCCATGCCCCGACGAACCAACCGAGGGTGCCGAGACTCGTTCCCGGTCCCGCGTCCATCCCGCGCATGCGGTCGGCCGTCGACCACCAGGCCAGCGCCGCGATCGCGAAGAGCAGTGCGACCAGCCCGAGCCGTGTGCGGACGGCGGCAAACGAGGGCGTGAGCCCGCCGGCCGCGGCCGGTTCCCCGAACGCCGAGGCGGTCACGGCTCAGGCGGCCCAGGAGAAGGGCGCCGAGAGGCCGGACTTGCCTTCGTACTGGATGCCGAACGCGTCGATGTTCGACCGTTTCGCCTCGGCGGCCGTCAGTTCCGAGCCGACCGGATGGAAGACTCCGGTGAGCCTCGCCGGTTGGCCGGTCTCGATCCCGAACGGCACGATGTCGTCGACCTCGAAGTCGATCATCTCGCCGATCTTCACGCTGTGGGTGAGCCCGTCCTCGTGCACCTCGAACGGAGCCCGTTCGATACCGAGCATCTCGCCGATCAGCGGGGCGAGGCCGGCCATCGGGCCGCCCTTCTGCCCGCCGAAGACCGCCGCCAACCTGTCGACCTGCTCATCGGATGCGCCGTCGTCGACGAACAGGCCGAGCCGCCAGTTCCCCTCGGTCATGATCTTGGGACAGTCGGCGACGACTGCGAGCTTCCGTCCGCTCACATCGGTTCCTTCCACGTCGCCGGTCGCGATGTTGAAGACGAGCGTGACGCGACAGTAGTCGTACGTCGCGCCATGGTCGAACGAGAAGTTGCAGGGACACATGAGCTCACAGGAGCATGTCTCGAAGTACGTGCCCTGGAGGTTCCACGCCATGTCGCCTCCCATCTCGAGTGGAGGTTCGCGATTCTCGACGGTCCGAACGCGACGGTCAAGCCTCGCCGAGGTCTTCAGCGGCCCGGCGACGCGAGCGCGGCGAACACCGTCACGAGCATCGTCTGCTCGACGGTCGCCTCGGTGAGGCGCCCGCTCTGCAGCTCGGCGCTCGCGGCGTGGACGATCGCACGCAGGACCGCGAGATGCCACGTCACGGGGACGTCACGGCGGAAGACCCCCGCCCTCTGCCCTCGCTCGATGAGCGGCGCGAACTGCGTCATCACCGGCAGGTGGCGGCGGTGCAGCTCCTCGGCGGAGAGCCGCGCCGTGTTGATCGCGAGCAGCGCGTGGAAGAGGTCGAGCTTGCGCCAGGTGGCGCGGAGCACGCGTTCCAGCGCCTCTGCCGGCTCGCCGCGGGTGGGCTCGGCCGCCGCCGTCGCCTCCGCGACCTGGCCGACGGCGTGCTCCATCACCGTGTCGAGCAGAGCCTCGCGGGTCGGGAAATGGGCGTAGATCGTCGCCCGGACGACACCCGCGCGGCGGGCGATCTCGGCCATGCTGGCATCGGGATCGCCCGCCAACGCATCGAGCGCTGCCTCGAGAATCGCCTGGACGCTGCGGTCTGCGTCCGAGCGGCGACGTCTCTGCGTCTTCGCGGGTGTCGTCTGCTTCGCCAACTAGTGCACGGGCATCGTGGCGGGGCTGAGGCGGAGCTTCGGGAGGAAGTGCCTGGCGTGGGGGAGGACGAAGAACGCGCTGATGCTCGCGAGGCTAGCGAGGACCCCGGCCGCCGCGAACGCGTGCGCGATCGACGAGGCCGCGAGGCCCGCGCCGAGCGTGCCCGATCCCGCTGCAATCGTCGAGAAGACCGCGATCCCGATCGTTCCGCCGATCTCGTGCCCGGTGGAGCCCAGGCCGGAGATCATCCCCGACTCCTCCTCGCGCGCCCCGGTCAGGACGGCGATGGAGACGGAGACGACCGCGATGCCCAGTCCGAACCCCGCCACGAGCATCCCCGGGAGGACGTCGCGGAGGTAGGTGCCGTTCTCGCCGACGTGAGCCAGCAGCGCCATGCCGGCGGCGGCGATCGCGAACGCGACGGCGAGCGGCCCGCGGACGCCGTGGCGGCCGACGACGTGGCCGGCTGCGTGGGCGCCGATCCCGGCCGCCAGGGCGAGCGGGATGAACGAGAGGCCGGTGCGTAGCGGGCTGGTGCCGAGAACGTCCTGCAGATAGACGGAGGAGAGGAAGAAGAGCCCGAAGATCGAGCCGGCGGCCGCGAGCATCAGGAAGAGCCCGCCGCCGACCGCGCGGTCCGCGAGGCGGCCGACGTGGAGGAGCGGCCGCTCGGTGCGCGTCTCGAGCACGCCGAAGCCGGCGAGGCCCGCCAGGCCGGCGACCGCGAAGCCGAGCGTCTGCGCGGACGTCCAGCCCGCGCTCGAGCCCTGGGTGATCGCGTAGACGATCGCGCCGAGGCTGGTCGTCGCGACGACGGCGCCGCGCAGGTCGAGTCCGTGCCACCGCGGCTTCTCCGTGTCCGCGGGGACGACCCTCAGCGCCGTGACGGCGAGCGCGGCCGCGACGGGCAGGTTCACGAAGAAGATCATCCGCCAGTCCGCGAGCTCCGTCAGCAGCCCGCCGACGACGACGCCGATCGCGGCGCCGGCGCCTCCGACGGCGCCCCACGCGGCCAGCGCCTTCGCCTTCGCATGGCCGTGGAAGGAGGACGTGATGATGGAGAGCGCGGCCGGGGAGAGCATCGCCGCGCCGAGCCCCTGTCCGGCCCGCGCCGCGAAGAGCATGCCCGCGCTCGCCGCGGCGGCGGAGGCGAGGGAGGACGCCGTGAAGACGCCGAGTCCCGTGAGGAACAGGCGACGGCGACCGAGGAGGTCGGCGGCGCGGCCGCCGGCCAGCAGGAGGCTGCCGAAGACGAGCGAGTAGCTCGTGATCGTCCAGCTGATCTGCGAACCCGTGAGCCGCAGGTCCTGCGCGAGGTTCGGCAGGGCGATGTTCACGGCGGTGATGTCGAGGATCACCATCAGCTGCGCGACGAGGAGCACGAGCAGGAGCGCGAGGCTCTTGCGGCTCGGTGCCGGTTCGTGCGAGCCGTGGGGCGGGTGGCTGTGGCTTCTCTTGTGGTGCACGACGTCCCTCCCTAAGTCAGACGATGCTGTCCGAGATAATAAATCAGACAACAGTGTCCAATGTCAAGAGGAGCGAGCGCGCTAGAAGGCGACGACCTTGTCGGCCCAGAGCGTCCAGTCGGTCAGCTCCTCGAGCGTCGAGCGGCGGGCGCCCGCGACGATCCGGTTCTCCGTGATCCCCCGGGCGTCCATGCACGTGCCGCAGAGGCCCACCTCGGCGCCGCGTCGGACTGCTGCGGCGAGCATGCGCTCGAGGTTGTAGTACCCGTCAGGGGTCTGCTGGCCGGCGAGTGCGCAGGTGACGGCGTCGGCGAGGAGGAAGATCCGCACCTCTTCGCCGTCGCGCTTGGCGAGGGCGTACGCGAGCCGCAGGCCGTTGTAGGAGCGTTCGCTGCCGTAGGCGGCGTCGTTCAGGACGACGAGTGTCTTCACATCCTGCTCGATCGTCCCGGTTCGTGGGCCCGCCGGCATCGGTGTCCTCCCGCTCACAGGTTCGGGAAAACCCTTGATTATCAAGTATTCGCTTGATAAATTGACAAACCATGGCGAGCGGTCAGGCGAAGGCAGCCCTCTTCGACGGCCTGGCATCGGTCGCGCAGGCGCTCGGAAACGGCCGGCGGGCCGAGATCGTCGACGTGCTCGCGCAGGGCGAGCGCTCGGTCGACGAGCTCGCGACCGAGATCTCCCAGACCGTCGCGAACACCTCGCAGCACCTGCAGGTGCTCGCCCATGCGGGGCTCGTGCGATCGCGGCGCGAAGGAACTCGTTCGATCTACCGGCTCGCGAGCGACGACGTGTCCGAGCTGTGGGCGGCGGTGCGGGACGTCGCGGTGCGCCACCTGGCCGAGGTGAGCGTGCTGGCCGACAACTACCTCGGCGCGCGCGACGAGGTGGAGCACGTCTCGGCCGCGGAGCTCGAGCAGCGCCTCGCACGTGGCGACGTCGTCGTGCTCGACGTCCGGCCGGCGCGCGAGTACGGCGCGGGCCACATCGCCGGCGCCCGCTCGATCCCGATCGAGGAGCTCGACACCGCGCTCGAGAGGCTGCCACGGCGGCGCGAGTTCGTCGCCTACTGCCGCGGTCCCTATTGCGTCTACGCCGACGATGCGGTCCGACTGCTGCGGGAGCGGGGGCTGAAGGCGCGCCGCCTCGACGTCGGCTTCCCGGAATGGCGGCGGGCGGGACGGCCGGTCGCCGTCGACGGCTGAGAGGAGGGACGATGCTGCTGAGACCCTTCCTGAACGACGCCGGCTCCTGTGCCAGCTACCTCTTCGGCTGCACGACGCACCGCCAGCTCGCCGTCGTCGATCCGCACGCCGACCTGGTCGACGACTACATCGCGGCCGCAGCTGCGATCGGTTCGCCGATCGTCGCGGTGTTCGAGACGCACGTGCAGGCGGACCACGTCTCCGGCTTGCCGGCGCTCGTCGAACGGACCGGCGCGAAGGGCCACCTGCCCGAGGGTGCGGCGGTCCAGTTCGAGCACGAGTCGCTCGCCGACGGAACCGTCGTCGAGCTCGGCAACACGAGGGTGACCGCCGTTGCGACGCCGGGCCATGCGCCCGCGCACCACGCGTACGCCGTCGCAGACCGGCGGCGCGGTGACCCGGAGCCGTGGCTCCTCTTCAGCGGCGATTCGCTGCTCGTCGGCGACGTCGGCCGCCCGGACCTGCACGTCGCCGGCGACGCGCACGGCCAGGCGCGCGTCCTGCACGCGAGCCTGAGGCGGCTGCTCGAGCTGCCCGACCACGTCGTGCTCTACCCGAGCCACTACGGCGGATCCGTCTGCGGACGCGGCCTCTCCGGAAACCCCTTCTCGTCGATCGGCTTCGAGCGCCGCCACAACCCGCTGCTCGCCGTCGACGATGCCGACGCATTCGCGGCGGCGCTGGTGGCCGACATGCCGCCGCGCCCCGTCGAGCAGGAGCGGATCGTCGCGGCGAACCGGAGCGGCCGCGTCGGGGCGCCCGTATGAACGAGCAAGCCCGCCTCGGCCTGCGCGCGAACGCCGCGCAGTTCGGCCTGCTGGTCGGGCTGAACGCGCTCGTCGGCGGGATGGTCGGGCTGGAGCGGAGCGTGTTGCCGCTCGTCGGCAGGGAGGACTTCGGCCTCCGCTCGACCACCGCGATCCTCGCCTTCGTCGTCGCCTTCGGCGCCGCGAAGGCGCTGGCCAACCTCGCCTCCGGCGAGCTGGCCGAACGCATCGGTCGGAAGCGGCTGCTCGTGCTCGGGTGGGCGCTCGCGCTGCCGGTGGCGCCGTTGATCGCGCTCGCCCCCTCCTGGTGGTTCGTCGTCCTGGCGAACGTCTTGCTCGGCGCGAACCAGGGCCTCGCATGGTCGATGACGGTCGTGATGAAGATCGACCTTGTCGGGCCGCGCCGTCGTGGCCTCGCGCTCGGCCTGAATGAGGCGGCCGGCTACCTCGGTGTCGCCGCCGCGGCGTTCGCCACCGGCGCCCTCGCAGCGACCTACGCGCCGCGAACAATCGTCTGGGTCGGGGCCGCGCTGATCGCCCTGGTCGGACTGCTGCTGAGCGTGGTCGCCGTACGCGACACGGCGGCGCACGTCGCCCGCGAGCAGCAGGCGCACGGCGACCGGTCGGTACCTCCGATCGGGCTTCGTGGAGCGTTCGTGCAGACGAGCGTGCGCGACCCGATGCTGCGCGCCTGCAGTCAGGCGGGGCTCGTCAACAACCTGAACGACGCTCTCGCCTGGGGCCTCGCACCGCTCTACCTGGCGGCCCGCGGAGCAAGCGTGCGCGAGATCGCCGTCGTCGCCGCCGCGTATCCCGTCGTCTGGGGCGTCGGCCAGATTGCGACCGGCTGGTTGTCGGACCACACGGGTCGCAAGCCGCTGATCGCCGGCGGCATGCTCGTCCAGGCGCTCGCGCTCGCGCTGCTCGTGGCCGGCGACGGCGCCTTCGTCGCGTCGTTGCTCGCCGCCGTCCTGCTCGGGGTCGGCACCGCGATGGTCTACCCGACGCTGATCGCCGCCGTCTCCGACGTCAGCCAGCCGCGCGACCGCGCCCGTACCGTCGGCGTCTACCGCTTCTGGCGCGACTTCGGCTTCGTGCTCGGGGCGCTGATCGCCGGCCTCGGCGCCGACGCCGCCTCGCCGCGCGCCGCGATCGCGCTCGTGGCCGTCCTCACCGCGCTCAGCGGCCTCGTCGTCGCCGCCACCACGTGGCAGTGGCGCCCGAGGCTCGAACCCGCACCGGTCTCGTAGGGAAGGAGGCACCGATGCACGCAACCCTCGACTCGACGCTCGCCTGGTGGATCGCCGGCCCAATCCTCGGCCTCGTGATCCTCTGTTTCCTCGGCCTGGCCAACAAGCGCTTCGGCGTCGTCGGCGGCGTCACGGATCTCGTCCACGGCTCCGCCGAGGGGCGGGGACCCGGCAGCTGGCGCGCGGTGCTCCTCGTCGGGATGATCCTCGGCGGCCTCGCGTTCGCGCTGCTCGCCGGCGCTCCCGACGCGGGCACCGGCTACTCCTGGCTCGATGCGCACCTCACATTCGGGGGCGAGGTTGCGGTGCTGTTCGGCGCCGGTCTCGCGATGGGGGTCGGAGCGCGCACGGCCGGCGGCTGCACGTCGGGACACGGGCTCACTGGGTCGGCGCTCGGCTCCCCGGCGAGCGTCGTCTCGATCGCGACGGTCATGGCGACCGCGATCGTGACGACCTTTGCGCTCGAGGCGGTGGTCTAGGTGACGCTTCGCCTCGCATCGCTCGCACTCGGTGTCGTCGCCGGTTTCACCGTTTCCTGGGCACGGATGACCGATCCGCGGACGTTCCACGCGATGCTCTCGCTCGAGTCGCCGCGTATCTACCTGCTGATGGGGGGCGCGGTGGCCGTCGCGTTCGCCGGCGCGCGGTTTCTGCGCGGGCGGCGCGCGCTCCTGACCGGCGAGACGATCGCCTGGCAGCCGGCGCGGCCGACCCGCAGGCATGTCGCCGGCAGTGTCCTGTTCGGCATCGGCTGGGGCGTCTCCGAGGCCTGCCCCGGCCCGACCGCGGCCCAGCTCGGCGCCGGGCGCGTGCTGGCGCTCGCGGTCGCCGCGGGCATGGTCGTCGGCGTGGCGTTGCAGCCGCGGCTGGCACGGCTCCCCGCCGGGCTGCGCCGCACGACCGGCGTACCGACCGATGCAATCCCTGCAAGCGACGTTCTCTAGGAGGAGTGGACGTATGGCAGACAACGGCAAGGTCGTGATCAACCTGGCGACGGGGCTCGAGGACGCCGAGCGCGTGACGGTCGCGTTTCTCGTCGGTGCTGCGGCGGTCGACAAGGGCAAGCGGGTGGCGATGTTCCTGACGAAGGAGGCCGTGCGGCTCGGGTTGCCGGGGTACGCGGATGCGGTTGCATGCGAGGGCTGCCCGCCGCTCGCCCGCCTCTTCCAGCAGTACGCCGACGGCGGGGGCGAGCTCCTCGTCTGCCCGATCTGCTTCAACGCGCGCAAGCTCGACGAGGGCGGGCTGGTCGCGAACGCGCGCCTCGCGGGCGCGACGCCGCTCTGGGAATGGATCGGCGACGACCACGCCACGGTGTTCAGCTACTGAGACGGAGGAGACGGATGGCGATCGATGTTGACGTCGATGTCGAGCTCCTGAAGAGCGAGATCAAGAAGACCTACGCGTCGGTATCCGAGGACGCAGGACGCGACTTCATCTTCCCGACCGGCCGGTCGTGGGCGGAGGATCTCGGCTATCCCGCCGAGCTCGCGAAGGTGCCGGACGCGGCCGTCGAGTCGTTCGCGGGCGTCGCGAATCCGTGGGAGCTCGGCCGGCTGGCGCCGGGTGAGCGCGTGCTCGACCTCGGCTCCGGCGCCGGCACCGACTCGCTCATCGCCGCGCAGATGGTCGGACCGGAGGGGCGCGTGACCGGGGTCGACATGACGCCGCAGATGCTGGTGAAGGCGCGTGCGGCGGCCGCCGAGCTCGGGGCCGCCAACGTCGAGTTCGTGGAGGCCGAGGCGGAGCGGCTGCCGTTTGCGGACGCCGCCTTCGACGTCGTCGTCTCGAACGGGGTGATCGACCTGATCCCGGACAAGGACGCGGTCTTCTCGGAGCTGCACCGGGTGCTCGCGCCCGGCGGACGGATCCAGATCGCGGACGTGACGATCCAGAACCCGGTCAGCGAGGAGGGGCGGCGCAACATCGACCTCTGGACCGGCTGAATTGCCGGTGCGCTGCTGGAGGCAGCGTATGCGAGGCTCCTGGAACGACACGGCTTCGAGCGGATCGAGACCGGTCAGCTGGTCGACACGTACGCGCGGTCGAAGTTCGAGGACACGCGACGCAAGGCGCAGAAGTTCGGCGCGCGCGGCACGACGCTGAAGGCGTACAGGTCCTCCGCGCCATGACGTCGGTGCTCGACCCGGAGGGCGCACATCTCGCCGCACTGAGGAGGCTCGGCGACTTCGGAGGCCGGCGCGTGCTCGAGCTCGGCTGCGGCGAGGGCCGCCTCACGGTGCCGATCGCGCGCGAAGCTGCGCACGTGCTCGCGTTCGATCCCAGCGGGGAGGCGGTCGAGCTCGCGCGCCGCTCGCTGCCGGAGGAGCTCGCCGAGCGCGTCGACTACCGCGTCGCGTCGGGCCAGGAGATCGAGGTCGAGCGACACGCGTTCGACCTTGTCGTCTTCTCCTGGTCGCTCTGATGTGTCGAGCCGGAGGACGTCGTGCACGTCCTGCGCAACATGACGCAGGCGGTCGCGCCGGGCGGGCTGCTTCTCGACCTGCAGGTGATCAGGCCGAACCCGGTCGTCGAGTCGGACGGCCGGGTCGTGTGCGAGATCGACGGCGGCCCCCTCTTCAGGACGGCCGACGCGGCCGCCGGCGCGGTCGACGCGGCGGTCGCCGCAGGCGCGCTCCAGGAGGAGGCGGTCGACGACCACGACGTCCTCAAGCACTACTCCTCAGGAGCGGATCTGATCGACGACTTCGCCGACAAGGAGCGGAAGCTGCCGGACGGGGCGCTGGCGGGACTGCGGCGCCTCGCGGCGTGCGCCGTTCGTGAGCGGTGTCGCCTGCGCAGGCTCCGGGTCGGCTAACGGACCTCGGCGGTGTCGACCACCGTCGGCCCGTGCTTGTCGTCAAACCGGTCGAGCACCCCCGACGCGAGGAGCCGCCTGCGCGCTTCGTTTGCGTCGTCCGTCGACGCGAACTCGATCTGGATGAAGACCTCGTTCGGGTCGTCGACGTTGCGGAACAGTCGGTGGCCGAGCGCCGCGGCCCGCGCGCCGGGCGCGTCGCGGTCGAACATCGGCTTCCACGTCTCGTAATCGCCCACCGCGATGCGGGTGATGATGAACGCCATCGTCCTCGGCCTCCTATTTGGGGATAATCATTGTGTAATGAATAGTACGATAAGGTGGTGAAGTGGCAGGTGTCAAGGTCTCTCGTCGGTACGAGTCGCCGCGGCGGCGCGAGCAGGCCGCGGAGACCCGCGAGCGGATCCTCCACGCAGCACGGCGGCTGTTCGAGGCCCAGGGGTATGCGGCCACGTCGATGAACGCGGTGGCGGCCGAGGCCGGCGTGGCGCTGAAGACGGTCTACGTCTCGTTCGAGAGCAAGAGCGGGCTGCTGCGCGCGCTGTGGCACGTCCTCCTGCGCGGCGACGCGGGGCCCGAGCCGGTGGGCGAGCGCGGGTGGTACCGCGAGGTACTGGACGAGCCGGACCCGGCGCGCCAGCTGCGTCTGAATGCCCGGAACTCGCGCGTGGTGAAGGACCGGGTGTCAGGGCTGATGGAGGTGCTCGACGCCGCGGCAGCGGTCGAGCCGGAGATCAGGACGCTCTGGACGCGGATCCAGTCCGAGTTCTACGACAACCAGCGCGCCGTCGTGCGCAGCCTGCACCGGAAGCGCGCACTGAGACCGGGGCTCGGCGTCGCCCGCGCGACCGACATCGTCTGGGCGCTCAACCAGCCGACGCTCTACCACCACCTCGTCCGTGACCGCGGCTGGTCGCCGGCGCGTTACGAGGACTGGCTCGGCGAGACGTTCTGCTCGCAGCTCCTCGCGCGATAGCCGCCGAGCGACGCCGGGAACGTGCGGCGGTCTCGCCGGCCTGACCTGTTTCGCGAGGCAGAACGATTCGACTAGCGACGTGCGAGGCGCCACGCGGCGCGGAGCCCGAGGCGCGGCCCGCTTCGCAGGAGCCCGTGCGCGTAGACGCGCCCCGCGAACGCGACGAGCGCGTAGATCGTCGCGAGCACGAGGCCGACCGCGAGGACGTGCTCCCAGAGCGGCACGCCGACGAGCGCGCTGCGCGCCGGGAGGACGAGCGGCGCGCTCAGCGGGAAGACCGTCAGCGCATTCGCAAGCGTGCCGTGGGCGTCGGCGGCAACCGAGGCGTAGCCCGCGAAATACACCGCGAGCAGCGTGTACGTCACCGGCTGGCCCGCGGTCTCCGAGCTCTGCTGCCGCGAGGCGAGCGCACCGGCGGCCGCGTACGCCACGGCGTACAACGCGAAGCCGAGCGCGAACCACGGCACGACGAGGGCGGCACTGCCGCCGAGGCCGGGGGGCGCGTCGAAGACGCCGGTCGCGAGCAGGCCGGCGGCGAGACCGGCCACGAGTCCGAGCTGCGCGAGCCCGGGCAGGCCGATCCCGATCACCTTCCCCGCGAGCAGGTCGCGGGGCCGGACGGTCGAGAGGAGCAGCTCGACCACCCGGCTGTTCTTCTCCTCGACGACGCCCGTCACGACCCACTGGCCGTAGATCGCGAGCGACATGAGAAGGAGCATCGACCCCAGGTACGCCACGATCGTCGCCGCGTCGTCGGTCTTCTCCGCGGGGTGGAGCGTCGCCGTCGAGAGCTCCGGCGACGTGGGGAGGTGGTGGCGGAGGGTCCGCACCGCCGTCTCGGCGATCGCCGCCGCCTTCGTGTCGACGTTCGTCCGGAAGACGAGCCGGTCGCCGCCGAGCAGCAAGAGCGCGTCGACGTGCTTCTCGTCGAGGAGCTGCCTGCCGGCGCGGGGCGTGGCGACGATGCGGAGTCGCACCTTCCCGTCGTCGAACGGCCTCGCCGCAGTACGCAACGCCGCGGCGAGGCCGGGCGGCGCGGGCGCGGTCACCGCGACGCGGTACGTCGGGTTCTTCGAGAGCGCTCCCTCGAGCGCGGTCGTCCCGCCGACGAGCGCGAGCATGATCGCCGTCGAAGCGAGAAACACCTTGCTCCGCAGGCGCTCGCGGATCTCGCGCCGGGCGACGAGCGCGATCGCGGCCCGGCCGGTCACGGCGCCACCAGCTCGAGGAAGAGCTCGGCGAGCGACGGGGGCCCGTAGTCGAACGAGACGACCTGCCCCGCGCGCTCGGCCTCGGCGAGCACCCGCTCGGGTTCGACGTCGCTGCCGGCGAGAAGCCGCAGGCCGCCGTCGCGGCGCTCGACGAGCGACACGCCGGCGACGGTCGGCAGCCACTCGGGCGGAGCCCCGTCCACCTGAAGCTCGATGCGCCGTCGCCGCGAGGCCCGCCGCAGCGCACCGACGTCCCCCGTCGCGACGACGCGCCCGTGGTCGACGATCGCCACCTCTTCGCAGACGTCCTCGACGAGGTCGAGCTGGTGGCTCGAGAAGAGCACGGCCGCGCCGCGCTCGGCCTCGCCTCGCAGAACCTCGACGAGCGTCCGGACAGCGACGGGGTCGAGGCCGGCGAACGGCTCGTCGAGGACGAGCAGGTCCGGCTCGTGGAGCAGCGCGGCCGCGAGCTGGACTCGCTGCTGATTCCCGTGCGAGAGCTCCTCGATCTTCGCTCGGGCGCGATCCGCGAGGCCGAGCCGCTCGAGCCAGCTCGTCGCGGCGGCGCGGGCCGTGCGGGCCGCCAGCCCGTGCAGCGCGGCGAAGTACTCGAGCTGCTCGCCGACGCGCATGCGCGGGTAGAGGCCCCGCTCCTCCGGCATGTAGCCGAAGCGCAGCCGGTCGGTTCGCTCGATCGGGCGTCCGTCCCAGAGCGCCTCCCCACGGTCTGGCTCGGCGAGCCCGAAGACGGTGCGCATCGCGGTCGTTTTCCCGGCGCCGTTCGGGCCGAGGAAGCCGATCATCCGCCCGCGCGCGACGGTGAACGTGCAACCGTCGAGGGCCTGCACGTTCCCGAACCGCTTCGAGATGTCGACGAGCGAGAGCACGGTGCCTCAGGTGACGTCGCGCCGCGCGACCTTCACCGTCACGAGCGTCCCGCCGGGGGAGCCGCCCCCGCATCGGGAATAGCGCGCGGCGCCGCCCGTGGTTTTCGCCCACACGGGCTCCGCCCGGTCTAGTGTCGGGGGCGTGCGCAGGAGCTCTCCGACCGCGCGGGGGCCGCTGCCGGAGCTCGGCAGGCGCGGCGGCGGCTGGGTGGCCGCGCAGGCGGCCCTGATCGTGCTGATCGCACTGTCGGCGCTCGTCGGCCTCGGCTGGCGCGGCGGCCTCGCGCCGGCGGCGTACGCGGTCGCCGCCGTGCTCGGCCTCCTCGGCGTGGCGCTCCTCGTGGCGGGCGGCGCGACGCTCGGGTCCGCGCTGACGCCGTTCCCGGCCCCGCGCGAGGGCGCCGGGCTGCGGCAGGCGGGCGTCTACGGGTTCGTCCGCCACCCGATGTACGGCGGCGGCATCCTCGTCGCGCTCGGCTGGTCGGTCGCGTTCGCGACCCCGGCCGGGCTCGCCCTCAGCGTCGCGCTCGCGCTCTTCTTCGAGCTGAAGTCGCGGCGCGAGGAGCTGTGGCTCGAGCGGAGCATCCCGTCCTACCGCGAGTACCGGCAGCACGTCCGGCGGCGGTTCCTGCCGTTTCTCTGGTGAAGCGGCCGCGAGGCTCCAGTACGCGTTGTTGGGCAAGGGTCCGCGGGGGCCGGGCTGTTGCGCTCCGGAAGCCCTTGAACCCAACGACGGCTCGCCGTCCTCTGGAGGACGATCTTCCCGCCGGCGCGTACGATCGGTGGCGACCGCATGGACATCCTCGACCTGGTTTCCGAGCGCCTTTCCGAGAAGTACGAGTTGCATGACCGGTACCTGAACGGTCAGCTCGTGAAGGTGCTGAAGACGATCGGGTACGACGTCTCGTACACGGGGGCCCGCGGCCAGTACCTGTTCGACGCCGACGGGAACCGGTATCTCGACCTCCTCTCCGGCTACGGCGTCTTCGCGATCGGCCGCAACCACCCGAAGGTCGTCGACGCGCTCACGAAGGTGCTGCAGGCGGGCCTGCCGCACCTCGTGCAGATGGACGTGACGATCCTCGCCGGCCTGCTCGCAGAGCGGCTCGTCGGGAAGATGCCGCCGGGGCTCGAGAAGATCTTCTTCTGCAACTCGGGCACGGAGGCGGTCGAGGCCGCGATCAAGTTTGCGCGCTACGCGACGCGCCGGACGAAGATCGTGCACGTCGACCATGCCTTTCACGGGTTGACGTACGGCGCGCTCTCGATCAACGGGTTCGACGACTTCCGCGACGGCTTCGGGCCGCTGCTGCCGGACTGCGTGCAGGTCCCGTTCGACGACCTCCCCGCGCTGGAGGAGGCGCTCGCGGGCCGCGACGTCGCCGCGTTCGTCGTCGAGCCGATCCTCGGCCACGGCGTCCGCGTGCCGCGCGACGATTACCTGCCGGCGGCCGCGGAGCTGTGCAGGCGGCACGGCACGCTCTTCGTCGCCGACGAGATCCAGACGGGGCTCGGCCGGACCGGCCGGTTCCTCGCCGTCGAGCACTGGGGCGTCGAGCCGGATCTCGTGCTGCTCGCCAAGGCGCTCTCGGGCGGGTTCGTCCCCGTCGGCGCCGTCGCCTGCCGGCGCCGCGTCTTCGACGCGGTCTTCGACCGGATGGACCGCGCGGTCGTCCACGGCTCGACGTTCGGGCGGAACAACCTCGCGATGGCAGCGGGGCTCGCGACGCTCGAGGTGATCGACGACGAGCGGCTCGTCGAGAACGCCGACGCGCTCGGGACGGCGCTCATGGAGGACCTGCGCGCGCTCGTTCCCGGCTCCGACTTCCTCACCGAGGTGCGCGGCAGGGGTCTGATGGTCGGTCTCCAGCTCGGCCGGCCGGACTCGTTGCGGCTGCGCACGGCGTGGAACCTCGTCGAGCGCGCGAACGACAGCCTCTTCGGGCAGCTCGTCACCGTCCCGCTCTTCACGCAGCACCGAATCCTCTCCCAGGTCGCAGGGCCGCACATGCACGTCGTGAAGTTCCTGCCGCCGCTCACGATCGGCGCCGAGGACCGCGAGTGGATCGTCTCCGCCTGTGCCGACGTGATCGGCGGGCTGCAGCACGTCGGCGGTGCGGTCTGGGACCTCGGCCGGCAGCTCGCCGGGGCCGCGCTGCGCATGAAGAGAGCATGAGCTGCTGCGCCGTGACCGGCGCGAACGGGTTCGTCGGCGCACACGTCGTGCGAGAGCTGCTGCACCGTGGGCACGAGGTCGTCGCCCTCGTCGGCGCGGAGCAGGACAGCCTCAGCCTCGACGGCCTCGACGTCGGGCTGCGCGAGCTCGACATTCGCGATCCGGGCTCGGTGCGTGCCGCGCTCGCCGGTGCGGACGCGGTCGTCCACGCCGCCGCGACCTACGCGTTCTGGGCAGCGGATCGCCATGACATCTACCGCGTCAACGTCGACGGCACGAGGAACGTGCTCGAGGCGGCGCGCCACTTGGGCGTCGGCAGGCTCGTGCACGTGAGCAGCGCGGCGACGCTCGCGCCCACGTCCGAGAACGCGGACGATCCCGCCCGGCCGAGCGGCGAGGACGGTGTGCTCGACCTGAGCCGCTTCCGTGGGCACTACAAGGCGTCGAAGGCGATGGCGGAGAAGCTCGCCGTCCGCGCGGGTGCGGTCGTCGTCCGCCCGACCACCGTCATCGGCCCCGGCGATCGCCGGCCGACGCCGAGCGGGTCGATGATCCTGCACTACCTCGAGGGTCACATGAAGGTGCTCGTCGAGATGCGGCAGAACGTCGTCGACGTACGCGACGTCGCGTCCGGGATCGCGCTCGCGCTCGAGCGCGGCGCGACGGGTGGTCGCTACGTCCTCGGGGGCGACAACATGACGATGCGCCGGCTCTGCGCGCTGCTCGAGGAGCTCACCGGGATCCCGGCGCCGCGTATGCGGCTCCCGCTGCCGCTCCTGTGGGCCGCCGGCGCCGCGAACGAGTGGGTCGCGGACCATGTGACCCGCCGGCCCCCTCTCGTCACGCGCGAGGACGCGCTCCACGCACGCGACAGCCGCTTCCTCGCGAGCGGGCGGGCGAGCCGGGAGCTCGGCTACGAACCGCGCACCGCACGCGCGGCGCTCGCGGCCGCCGTCCGCTTCTTCGCAGAGGAGGGATACGTCTCGCCGCCGGTGGCGGAACGCGTCCTCCGCGGTCTCCCCGATCCGGGCTGAGGGGAGGCGTACGATCGCCGCGTGAGCGGCGTCCCCGAACGGCTCCTGGCGCGACTCGACGAGCTCGCCGCGGTGCTCGCGGAGCGCGGCGACGCGGTCGGCCTGATCGCCCTCGGGTCGGTCGGGCTCGACGTCGAGCGACTGGACGAGCACTCCGACCTCGACTTCTTCGTGGTCGTCGACGACGACGCGAAGCCTCGTTACCTCGCGCGGATCGACTGGCTGGAGGCGCTCGCGCCCGTCGCGTACAGCTTCGCCAACACCGTCGACGGCCGGAAGGCGCTGTTCGAGGACGGGCTGTTCGCCGAGTACGCGGTCTTCACGCCCGCGGAGCTGCGCGCGGCGACGTTCCCGCCCGCGCGGCTCGTATGGGCGCGCGCGGACGCTCCCGCCGGACTCGAGACGCTCGGCGCGAGGCCCCGCCGTCCGGTCCCGGACACGCCCGACTTCCATGTCGACGAGGCGCTGACGAACCTCTACGTCGGCCTGCACCGCGACGCGCGCGGCGAGCGGCTCGCCGGCGCGCGGCTGATCCAGGGATACGCGGTCGACCGGCTGCTGACGCTGCTCGATCTGCGCGGCGAGGCAACGACGCCGCGGCAGGACGCGTTCGCCGTCGAGCGCGGCGCCGAGACGCGCTTCGCACCCGAGACGCTGCCGCTCGCCGACTTCGTGCCCGGGTACGACCGCAACCGCGAGGCCGCGCTCGCGATCCTCGAGTGGCTCGAGGGGCGCGCCGAGGTGAACCGAACGCTCGCCGCGGCGATCCGCGCGCTCGCCGCCCGATAGCGCTGTCGCAGACGCCGGGTAAGACGCGCCGCGTTCCCGACACCAACTCCTTCGTCACCACGAAACGGAGGAGCGCACATGCCCTACGGAAGCTTCGTCAACGACCTACCGACCGGGTTCTTCCTCACGGTCCACATCGCCGCGTTCGCGGTCGGCGCCGGCTTCGCGTGGCTCGCCGCGAAGCGCGAGCTACAGCTGCTCGCGGTCGCGTTCTCGCTGTTCGCCGGGGCGGAGCTCGTCTACATGACGTACCACCTCGACTGGACCGTGTTCCTGTTCGCGCACACGATCGCCGAGGTGCTCGACCTCGCCGCGTTCGTCTGCGTGTTCGCGGGCGCCGTCTACGAGACGCTGCGCCGGCCGGCCCTGGGAACGGCGCGTTGACCGGGCGTCTCTCCGCCGCCGTCGCAGTCCTCGCCGCGACCCTCCTCGCGGCGGGCTGCGGCGGCAAGAGCCCTGCGCGCGCGATCGCGACGACGAAGGTCGAGATGGCGAAGAGCTACCGCTTCGACCCGGGGACGATCGTCGTGCGTGCCGGCGACACCGTCACGTGGACGAACCGCGACAACTTCACGCACACCGTGAAGGTCGCCGACGGCCCCGACCACAAGGTCGGCCGCGGCGACAGCGTCTCGATCGCCTTCGACCGCCCCGGCACCTATCACTACGTCTGCACGCTCCACAGCCACGACATGCACGGGACGGTGATCGTCCGTTGACGGTCGCCGACCTCCGTGTGGACGCCGTGATCGTCGCGTGCGCGGTCAGTGCCGGCATCCACGGGGCCCTCGTCCCGGAGCACTTCGCCGACGGGCCGGGGCCGGGCGTCGGGTTCGTCGCCGCAACGGTCCTCCTGGCGGCGGCCGCGGTCGGCCTGACCTACCGGCCGTCCCGGACCGCACTGCGAGCGACGGCGCTGCTCTTCGCCGAACTGATCGTCGCGTACGCCGCGGCGGCCACCGTCGGCGTGCCGCTCCTCCATCCCGAGCCGGAGCCCGTCGACGGGCTCGCGCTCGTCACGAAGGCCGTCGAGGCCATGGGGCTCGTTTTCTCCGCGGGCCTCGCCGTGCCCCGTCCGGCGGCCGCCGTCTTCCGACCGAAAGGGACCCTGACATGACAGAGCCCCGCGCTTCCCGCCCGATCCCGCTCGCGCTGACGGCGCTCGTCGCGCTGTTCAGCGCCCTCGCCGCGCTCGCCGTCTCCGGCGGGATGAACATGGCCCACGCCGGCGGCGGCATGACGATCGCGCGGTCCTCGCCGCTTCTCACGGAGCGGTCGATCGCGCTGCACGAGGACCTGCGCAAGCTCTGGGAGGACCACGTCACGTGGACGCGCCTCGCGATCATCGACCTCGAGGACGAGAGGCCCGAGGCGACCGTGACGGTGGCCCGGCTCCTCCGCAACCAGGTCGACCTCGGCAACGCCGTCAAGCCGTACTACGGGGCGAAGGCCGGTGCCGCACTGACCGCTCTCCTGAAGCAGCACATCCTGATCGCTGCCGACGTGATCGCGGCCGCCGGGGCCGGCGACGCCGCGAAGCTGCAGGACGCGCAGGCGCGCTGGGCGGCGAACGCGAACGAGATCGCGGCGCTGCTCCACGGCGCGAACCCGCGCTTCTGGCCGCTCGCGACGCTTCGCGCCGAGATGCACATGCACCTCGCGCTGACGACGGCCGAGGCCCTCGCGCACCTCCAGAAGCGATGGCACGCCGACGTCGCGGCCTACGACCGCGTCCACCTCCACATCCTCCACATGTCGGATCTCCTCGCCGACGGCATCGTCCGGCAGTTCCCGAACCGGTTCCGTTGAGCCGACGTAAGGACCGGCGAGAGACCGACACCAAGAGGGACATGCAGACGGAGACGCACCAGCAGGACGAGGAGCAGCAGGTGCTGCGTTGGCGCAGCGACCGGCTGGCGGCGGCCGGCTTCCCCCGGCCGGCCGCCGCGCGTCTCGCCGGCGACACCCGCTACGACCTGCACGCGCTGATCGAGCTGGTCGACCGCGGCTGCGACCCCGAGCTCGCCGTGCGGATCCTCGCGCCGCTCGAGGAGGGCGCCGCGTGAGCGGAGTCGCCGCACCGCCCGCCGAGCGCCGCGAGGAGGCGTCGCCGGAGGCCGTGCTCGATCCCGAGTCACGTCGCTGGCTGGCGGAGCTCGGCGGGAGCGGACCGCTCCGAGACGGGGCCGTCGCCCGACTGCACGCCCTCCTCCTGCGCGCGGCGCGATTCGAGGTCGCGCGCCGCCGTCCCTCGCTCCCGCACCTGCGCGGAGACGACCTGGACGATCTTGCCAACCAGGCGGCGGACGACGCCGTGCTCGGCGTCCTCCGCCGCCTTCCCGACTACCGCGGCGCAAGCCGCTTCACCACCTGGGCGTACAAGTTCGCGCTGCTCGAGACCGCCGTGCGGCTCCGCAAGCGTTCGTGGCAGGGGCGCGAGGTCCCGCTCGAGCCGGAGTCGTGGACCCTCCTCGCGAGCTCCGGCCTCGGCCCCGACGCCGAGCTCGAGCAGCACGCCTTGCTCGCCGCCGTCGAGCAGGGCGTGCACGACGCGCTGACGCCGCACCAGCGGCACGTGCTCGTCGCGCTCGCGTTGAACGGCGTCCCGATCGACGTGCTCGCCGAGCGCCTCGGCACGAACCGCAACGCCCTCTACAAGACTTTGCACGACGCGCGCCGGAAGCTGCGCCGCCACCTCGAGGAGCGCGGCTTCTCGGTCACGGACATGCTGGAGGAGAGCTGATGGGAATGAACGACCTCGACGGGACGCTCGGCAGGCTGCTCGGGCCGTCCGGCCCCGAAGTGGGCTGCGACGTGTGCTTCGAGGAGCTCGACCGCTACGTCGAGCTGGAGGTCGCCGGCGCCGACGCGGACGCCGCGATTCCGAGGCTCCGCGCACACCTCGCGGGCTGCCCCGCCTGCCGCGAGGAGCACGACAGCCTGCTCGCGCTTCTCCGCGCCTAGCCGTGGTGCAGCCGGTGCACGACCGCGTGGCCGCGGCCGCGCGCGATCAGGTACCGGTTGACCGGCCAAGCGGCGAGGAACGCGATGCCGAGCGCGAGCGCGAGCGAGCCCCAGAAGAGGCCGTCGCCGAGGCCGGCGTCCATCGCGCCCGGGACGACGAGCACGGTCACGGTGTCGACGATCTCCATCACCGCGATCGAGAACGTGTCGGAGGCGAAGGCGAGTGGGAGCACGACGCCGAGCGGCAGCCCGCTGCGGAGGAGCGGCACCATCGTCAGCGAGTAGCCGAAGACGAAGGCGAGCACGATCGCGATCGCCACCGTCTCGGCGTTGCCGAGGCCGAGGGCCGTTCCGATCACCATCCCGAGCACCTCGCCGATCGCGCAGCCGGTGAGGCAGTGGAGGGTCGCGGTCGCGGCCGTGCGTGTGAGGGAGGGGGAGACGTGCATTCCTTCCACGCTGTCACTATACCCTATAGGGGTATATATGGACAGGACCCGGTGAAATCCCGGGTCCGTGTTTTCCGCGCACGCCGCTACGGGGCCCTGCCGATTGCCGCGGCGCCGCCGCGCGGGAGAGTCCGGGGTACGCCCGCGGCAGGCGCGCGGGACCCCGTCGGAGGGGGTGGGACATGACGACGACGCCGGTGGCGACCCGGGAGCACGCGACCGAGGTCGGCATGGCGCACCTGCGGGGCGAGCCGCTGATCGAGCTGTCGCAGGTCGAGAAGACGTACCGCATGGGGCGCGTCGACTACCGCGCGCTGCGCGGGATCGACCTCGAGATCGGAGCCGGCGAGCTCGTCGCGATCGTCGGGCCGTCGGGGAGCGGCAAGACGACCATCCTGAACCTCGTCACGGGGATCGACCGGCCGACCGCCGGCACGGTCACCGTCGACGGGAAGCGCATCGACGCGATGAGCGAGGAGGAGCTGGCGGTGTGGCGCGGCGCGCACGTCGGCGTCGTCTTCCAGTTCTTCCAGCTGCTGCCCACGCTGTCGGCGCTCGAGAACGCGGTGCTGCCGCTCGACTTCGCGCGCCGGGGCTCCAAGCGGGAGCGCTTCGACCGGGCGAGCCACAACCTGGGGCTCGTCGGCCTCGGCGACAAGGGCGACCACCTTCCGGCCGAGCTGTCCGGCGGCGAGCAGCAGCGCGTCGCGATTGCGCGCGCGCTCGCGTCGGACCCGAAGCTGATCGTCGGCGACGAGCCGACCGGCAACCTCGACACCGCGACCGCCGCCGAGATGTTCGAGCTGCTCGAGCGGTTGAACGGGGAGGGCAAGACGATCCTGTACGTCACCCACGACCTCGAGCTCGCGCGACGGGCGCATCGGATCGTCACGATCCGCGACGGCGTCGTCGTCGGCTGAGGTGAGGGCATGGTCTCGGCGCTCGCGCGCAAGTCGATCACGGACCTGAGCCGCCGGCGCGCACGCACGCTCTTCGTCGTGTCGACGCTGGCCCTCGCCGTGGCGAGCATCGGCATCTTCGCGGTGCCGGCGCTGATGAACCGCGCGATGGCGGCGGAGGTCGAGTCCGGCAAGCTGCCCGACCTGACGGTGTTCACGAGCCCGCTCAGGCTCGGGCAGGCGCAGCTCGCGACGCTCGGCTCGCTCCCGAACGTGCAGGCGGTCGAACCGCGGTCGGGCTTCGGCGGTCGCATCTACATCGGCGCCCGCCGCGCGCCGGTCGTCGTGATCGGCGTCCGGGACTTCGGCAGCCAGCAGGCCGACGTCGTGCACCTGACGTCCGGCTCGCTGCCCGGGGCTGACGCCGTGCTGACCGAGCGCCAGAACGCGAACCAGGGGCAGCTCGACGTCCACGCCGGCGACACGGTGCAGGTGATCGCCTCCAGCGGCCTGACCCTGCCGCTCGAGGTCAGCGGGACGGCGCGGAGCCTTCGCGGCGGCAAGGACGTGATCGACGACAACGTCGTCGTCCTCTACGCGAGCACCGAGACCGTCACGATGCTGAGCGGCGACTCCGGATACACCTCGCTCGCGTTCCGTCTCGTCGACGCCCGGCCGGCGGCCATCGCGTCCACGACGGTGGCCGTACGGCGTGCGCTCACCGGCATGGCGGGGTTCAACGGCTTCACCTGGCTGCCGGAGCTGCGCGCACCGGGCGACTGGCCCGGGAAGTCGGACTTCGACGCGTTCTCGAAGTTCTTCTACGTGATCACGATCCTCGCGCTCCTGTCGGCCTTCGTGCTGATCGCGAACACCATGACGACGCTCGTCGCGGAGCAGACGTCCGAGATCGGGACGATGAAGGCGGTCGGCGGCCGCCGCAGGGCGATCGCCGTCGTCTACGCCAAGACGGCGCTCCTGCTCGGGGCGCTCGGCTCGGTCGTCGGCGTCGTGCTCGGCATCGCGCTCTCGAACCTGCTCGTCCACTACCTCGGCTCGACGTTCTTCGCCGTCGATGTCGGTTTCGGGATCGACGCAACGATCGTCGTGGCCAGCGTCCTCGTCGGCCTCCTCGGCCCCGTGCTCTTCGCGCTGCCGGCCGTCCGGCGTGCGGTGCGCGTGCCGCTCCGCGAGGCGCTCGAGGCGGCCGGCTCGGCAGTGGGGAGCCAGGATGCCGGTGACGCCGTTCTGCGGCGCGTCCGGTTCCTGCCGCGCACGGTCCAGATCGGGTTGCGCAACGTCGGCCGCCGCAGGCGCCGCAGCGTCGCGACGGCCGTGATGGTCGCGCTCGCCGTCGGGAACCTGCTCGCCATCCTCGCCCTCGCCGCCGGGATCTCGCACACCACGCACGTCGAGTGGGGTGACCACGGAGAGGACATCAAGCTCCTGGTCGGGGGCGACGCACGGACGGAGCAGCTGATCCGGGCGACGCCCGGGGTGGCCTCGGTCGAGCCGATGTTCGACGCGAAGATCAGGCTCGGCGGTGAGGACGGGTTCATGTGGGCGGTACGGCAGTCGACGATCTTCCGCCACCGGGTCGTCGACGGACGGTGGTACACGCCGGCCGAGGAGCGGCTCCACGCCCGCGTCACGGTCGTCGAGCGCAACCTCGCCCGCGCCGAGAACGTCCGCGTCGGCGACCGCGTCGAGGTCGAGACCGGCTCCGGCCCGCTCGCGCTCCGCGTGATCGGGATCGCGGCCAACCAGCAGGAGAACGGCACCGTGCTCTTCGTCCCGCGCGAGACGATGAAGGCCGTGTTGGGCGCGACGCCTGCCGGCGCCGACGACTACTGGGTCCGGACGACAGCGCACGACCACGCGTTCATCGACCGGACGACGACGCGGCTCGAAGACGCCATGGCCGCGGCGGGGTACGACGTCGGCACGGAGATCGAGTACGTCGGCGAGGCCGACAACGTCGCGGGCAACCGCACGGTCACCACCTCGATCGCGGTGCTCGGCTTCCTGATCGTGGCGATCAGCATGGTCGGGCTCGCGAACGCGCTGACCATGAGCGTGATCGAGCGCACGCGCGAGGTGGGCATCCTCCGCACGATCGGTGCACGCGCGCGCGACGTGCGACGCATCTTCGCCGCCGAGAGCGTCGCGCTCGCCGTCGGCGGCTTCGTGCTCGGGGTTCCGATCGGCTTCCTGCTCGAGCGCATGCTCGTCTGGCTGGTGAAGCGGCAGGTGAACGTCGAGGTGCCGGTGACGTTCCCGGTCGCGAACGTGGGCGGGGCCTTCGCCGGCACGGTCGTGCTCGCGCTCGTGATCACATTCCTGCCGATCGCCCGCGCCGTCCGCTACCGGCCCGGCGCCGCGCTGCGGTACGCCTAGTCCCGGGAACGTCGCCGCCGACGCGTGGCAGGCTGTGCTCGTGACGGACGTCGCGCTCGACCTCGACCCGCTGGAGGCGCACCTGCTCGAGTCGCTGCGCGCGCTCACGCCCGCGTCGGGCGGGGACGTGGAGGACTCGGACGCGATCTGGCGCGCGGAGATCGCGAGCCGCGCCTGCGACTTCGCGGCCCGGGCCCTGCAGAGCCGGGGGCGCAGCTTCTACTCGATCGCCTCGGCCGGGCACGAGAGCAACGCGGCCGTCGCGCTCGCGCTCCGCCCGACCGATCCCGCGCTCCTGCACTACCGCTCGGGTGCCTTCTACCTCGCACGCGCCGCGCAGGCCGGCCGCGACGGCGTCGCCGACATCCTGCTCGGCGTGACGGCCGCCCACACGGAGCCGATCGCCGGCGGTCGCCACAAGGTGTTCGGGAACCACGCGCTCGCCGTGATCCCGCAGACGTCGACGATCGCGTCGCACCTGCCGCGCGCGGTCGGCGTCGCGTTCGGGATCGAGCGGGCGAAGCGGCTGGGCGTCACCTCGCCGTGGCCCGGCGATGCGATCGCGGTCTGCAGCTTCGGTGACGCCTCCGTCAACCACGCAACCGCCCAGGCGGGGCTCAACACGGCGGCGAGCCTCACGTACCAGCGCCTGCCGCTGCCGCTCCTCTTCGTCTGCGAGGACAACGGCCTCGGGATCAGCGTTCGCTCGCCGGCCGGCTGGGTCGAGGCGGCGCTGCGTGCCCGGCCACAGCTCCGCTACGAGGCCGCGGACGGGGAGGACCCGGAGCTCGTCCTCGAGATCGCGCGCGACCTCGCCGACTGGATCCGCGAAGAGCGCCGGCCGGCGGTCCTGCACCTCCGCACGGTGCGCTACCTGAGCCATGCGGGCGCCGATGTCGAGAGCGGGTACCGCACGCTCCAGGAGATCCGCGACGACTGGGACCGCGACCCGCTCCTCGCCGCCGGCCGCTTCGTCGCCGCTGCCTCGGCGCGAAGCGGGGCCGACCTCGCCGAGGAGTACCTCGCGGAGCGAGCGCGCGTGTTCGCGGTCGCGGAAGAGGCGGCATCCCTGCCGCAGCTCGGGACAGCCGCCGAGGTGATGCGACCGCTCGCGCCGCGCACCTCGCGCGCTCCCGCCGCGCCGCCCGCCGGCGAGGCCGTCACGCTCGCGCAGGCGATCAACGCGGCGCTCGCCGACGCGCTCGAACAGGACCCGACGATCGTCCTCTTCGGCGAGGACGTCGGCGCGAAGGGCGGCGTCTACGGCGTCACCCGTGGCCTGCAGCGGCGCTTCGGGTCGGGCCGCGTCTTCGACACGCTGCTCGACGAGACCTCGATCCTCGGGCTCGCGCTCGGGTCGGCGCTCGACGGCCTCCTGCCAATCCCGGAGATCCAGTACCTCGCCTACCTGCACAACGCCGAGGACCAGCTGCGCGGCGAGGCCGCGACGCTGCAGTTCTTCTCGCAGGGGCAGTACCGGAACGGCATGGTCGTCCGCGTCGCGGGCTACGGCTACCAGAAGGGCTTCGGCGGCCACTTCCACAACGACAACGCCGTCGGCGTGCTCCGGGATGTCCCCGGGCTCGTGCTCGCGTCACCGGCGCGCCCCGACGACGCCGCGGCGATGCTGCGGGCCTGCCTCGAGGCAGCGCGGGTCGACGGCAGCGTGTGCGTGTACCTCGAGCCGATCGCGCTCTACCACACGCGCGACCTCGCCGAGGAGGGCGACGACGGGTGGCTCGCGCCCGCGGCGGGCGAGGCCGAGCTCGGCGCCGCGCGCACCTACGGCGACGGCGGTGACCTCACTGTCGTCACCTGGGGCAACGGCCTGAGGATGTCGCTGCGCGTGGCACGGTCGCTCGAGACTCGAGGCGCCCGTGTGCGCGTCGTCGATCTCCGCTGGCTCGCGCCGCTGCCGCTCGACGACGTGCTCCGCGAGGCGAACGCGACAGGGCGGGTGCTGGTCGTCGACGAGACGCGGCGCACGGGAGGCGTCTCCGAAGGCGTCATCGCCGCGCTCGTCGACGCGGGCTTCGACGGACCGCTCGCGCGCGTCGCGAGCAAGGACTCGTTCATCCCGCTCGGCGACGCGGCCAACCTCGTGCTGCTGTCGGAGCGCGAGATCGAGGCCGCGGTGCTGACGCTCTGCGGTCGACCACGGTAACGGTCGGCGGTTTCCCCGATCCGCCCGCCGGGCGGAGCGGGAACCGTACGGCGTAGCGTCGTGCCCGATACCGGCGTCGGGCCGGAAGGAGGAACCGTCATGTCGACCGTCGCGGCCCCGTACCCCGCCCGTCTCGAAGGGCACCTCGAGCGCCCGTCGAGGTGGCTCTGGCTCGTCAAGTGGCTGCTCCTGATCCCGCACTACGTCGTGCTGCTGTTCCTCTGGCTCGCGTTCTTCGTACTCACGATCTGGGTGTTCTTCGTGCTGCTCTTCACCGGCCGGTATCCGCGCGGGATCTTCGACTTCAACCTCGGCGTCCTCCGCTGGACGTGGCGCGTCGCGTTCTACTCGTCGAACGCCAACGGGACCGATCGCTATCCGCCGTTCACGCTTGCCGACGTCCCGGACTACCCGGCGAGGCTCCACGTCTCCTACCCCGAGACGCAGCGGCGCGGCCTGCCGCTGATCGGCTGGTGGCTCGCCGGCATCCCGCAGTACATCGTCGCCTGCGCGTTCACCGGCGGCTGGAGTAGCTCCGGCGGCGGGCTCGTGTTCTTCCTCGTCCTCGCCGCGGTGCTCGTCCTCCTGTTCAAGAACGAGTACCCGCGGTCGATGTTCGACTTCGTGCTCGGCCTGAACCGGTGGAGCCTGCGCGTCGCCGCCTACGCGGCCTTCATGACGCCCGAGTATCCGCCGTTCCGGTTCGACGCCGGCGAGAGCGACCTACCCGTGACCGAAGCGCACATCGGGTAGCAGGCGCCCGAGCCAATGCGGCAGCGCCCAGGCGTGGCGGCCGAACACGCGCAGCAGCGTCGGGATCAGGACGAGCCGGACGAGCATCGCGTCGAGCAGCACCGCGAGGCCGAGCACGACGCCCATCTCCTTCGGCGGCAGCGGTCCCGACAGCGCGAAGGTGAAGAACACCGCGACCATCACCGCGGCGGCCGCGAAGACGACGCGTCCCGAGTGGGCGAGGCCGCCCACCGCCGCCTCCCGCGGGTCGTGCGAGCGGTCCCAGTGCTCCTTCGCCGAGGAGAGCAGGAACACGGTGTAGTCCATCGAGATCGCGAAGATCATCGCGAAGAAGAACACGGGAGCCCACGCATCGAGGAAGCCCTGCGGCTCGAAACCCAGCAGCCCCGCGCCGTGGCCGCCCTGGAAGACGAGGCGGCCGATGCCGAACGCCGCGCCGGTGGCGAGGAGGTTGGTGAGGACGCCGAGCGCGGCGAGGAGCGGCGCCTGGAGCGCGATGAGGAGGAGCAGGAAGCCGAGTGCAAGCACGACGCCGATCACGCGCGGCGTCTTCGCGGCGAGCGCCCGTTCGAGGTCGTGGTTCTCGGCCGCCGCGCCGCCGACGAGCGCGCCCGGGGGCAAGGTCGCGCGCAGGCGGTCGATCGTCCGGCCGACGCTCGTGCTCGACGGGTCGGCCGACGGGGTGGCGGCGACGAGCGCGAGGCCACCCGAGCCCGGCTGCGGCGCCGCCACGTGCGCGATGCCGGGATCGCGCCGGGCGACGGCCGCGGCGGCGCGCGCCTGCGCCGCCGGGGCGACGATCTGCAGCGTCCCGGGCGCGCCCGTGCCGAACGCCTGCTGCACCTGCGCATAGCCGACGCGGGAGCCGTCGCCCTGCGGCACGACCTTGATCGAGGGCATGCCCGTCTTCAGCCCGAGCACCGGGAGCGCGAGCAGCACGAGCGCGAGGGTGGCGGCGGGCCCGAAGACGTGGGGGTGCCGCCAGAGCCGCTCGCCCCAGCGCGCGAACCGCGGCGACCGGTGCTCGCCCGAATGCACCCAGCGCAGCGCGAACGCGTCGACTCTCGGTCCGAGCTTCGCGAGGACGGCGGGCAGGAGCGTCAGCGTCGCCGCGAGCACGAACGCGACGCTGAGCATGATCCCGAGCGCCATCGACCGGAACGCGGGACTCGGCACGAGCATGACGGCCGAGAGCGAGACGAAGACCGTGACCCCGGAGAAGAGCACCGCCTTCCCGGCGGTGTCCATCGTCACCGCCACCGCCTCCCGGACGGAGAGCCGCGAGCCGAAGAACGCGCCGCGGAAGCGGTGGACGATGAAGAGCGCGTAGTCGATGCCGAGCGCGAGCGCGAACATCAGCGCGAAGTTCATCGCCCAGATCGAGATCTCGAAGCCGTGGGTGAGCAGGGCGAGAAGACCGGCGGAGGCGACGAGGCCGAGGATCGTCAGGAGCAGCGGCAGCCCGGCGGCGACGAGCGAGCCGAACGCGAGCACGAGGATCGCGAGCGTCACGGGCCACGAGTAGAGCTCCGACTTCATCATCGCCTTCCGGTTCGCGGCGTTGAAGTCGGACCACATGCCCGACGCGCCCGCGAGGCTCACGGAGACGTCGCGGGTGCCGAGCGCCGCGAGCTTCCCCTTCAGGCGGTCGGCCGCGGCGACCATGGCCGTCGGATCGGCCTGCGCGCCCGCGGTAACGAGCGCCGTGTGCCCGTCGCGCGAGCTGCTCGACGGCGCGAGCCGCCCCACGGCCGGATCGCCGCGGAGGACGTTCCCGACCCGAGCGACCACGGCCCGGAAGGCAGGGTCGGAGGCCGTGAGGCGCGAGGAGTGGACGACCACGAGCGGCGCAGAGCTCGAGAGCCCACCGAAGTGGTGCTGGACGAGCGTGCGGGCGCGCACCGACTCGGAGCCGTTCGCCTGCCAGCCCGCGCCCGAGAGCGCCGTCTCGACCTTCGGGGCGAACACCGCCAGCGCGACGGCCAGCACGGCCCAGGCGACCGAGACGGCCCGGACGTGGTCGGCGGTGAAGGCGCCGAGGCGACCGATCGGGCCGACGGCCTCGGGGTGCTCGACGGCGTGGCGAGGGGTGGCGGCGGGTGCGGCTGCGACGGTCAACGGTCTCCTTTCGGTGCTATACTGATGAACAACTAAGTCGTTGTAGACGAGAGGATAGCGGAGACGACATGGCCCTGCCCAGCCCGGTGCCCGTGGAGCTTGCGGAGCTGATCGCCCGCCGGTTCCGTGCGATCGGCGACCCGATGCGCGTGCGCATCCTCGACCGCCTGCGGGACGGCGAGCTGACGGTCAACGATCTCGCCGACGCGCTCGACACGAGCCAGCAGAACGTGTCGAAGCACCTCGCCCTCCTCGCCGAGAGCGGGATCCTCGCGCGGCGCAAGGAGGGGACGCGCGTGCACTACCGCGTCGTCGACAGCGGCGTCTACGAGCTCTGCGAGCAGGTCTGCGGCTCACTGCACAGCCGGCTTGCGACCCTCGCCGCCCTCACGGGCGGCCTGACCACCGAGAAGGAGTGACGGAAGAGATGGACGTGACGACGAACGTGTTCGACCGCGAGGTGATCGAGCGCTCCCGTGAGCTGCCGGTCATCGTCGACTTCTGGGCCGCCTGGTGTGGTCCGTGCCGGATGCTCGGCCCCGCGATCGAGGCCGAGGCGGCGAAGCGCGAGGGAAAGCTCGAGCTCGTGAAGGTCGACGTCGACGCCGAGCCCGAGCTCGCGGCCCGGTACGGCATCCAGAGCATCCCGACGGTCGCGGTCTTCGTCGGGGGCGAGCCGGTCACCGGCTTCGTCGGCGCACACCCGGCCGCCACCATCGGCAGGTTCCTCGACGGGGTCCTCGAGGAGCACGGGGCGGAGGCGGCATGACGCTCACGGCCACCTCTCGCTCGATCCGCGGCACTCTCCGGCAGGAGATCGTGATCGACGGCAGGCACCGCCTGATCACCGACGAGCCGGTCGAGGTCGGCGGCGACGGCAGCGCGCCGGCCCCGCACGAGCTCCTCGCAGCCTCGCTCGCGGGCTGCGTCTCGACCACGCTTGTCATGTACGCGCGCCGGAAGGGCTGGGAGCTCGGCGACGTCGAGGTCGACGTCGACTACGACCATCGGGCCACGCCGCGGCGGGCGGAGATCGTCGTGCGCCTCGGCGGCGACCTGACCGACGAGCAGCTCGGGCGGCTCGAGGAGATCGCCTCGAAATGTCCCGTCCGCCGTTCGATCGAGACCGGGTTCGTCTTCGACGAGCGGCTCGTGCGGGCGGTCCCGGCCGCCTGACCCGTTAGCGGCCCGCCGACGCGAGCGCCGCCCACTGGCGCGGCGTCGTCTGGGCGTACTCCCAGAGCGATGCGCCGACCGTCCCCTCGGCCGTGGACGCGCGCAGGAACGCCCGCACCTCGCGCAGGGTCGCGTGGCGTGCCTCGCCGCCGATCGGGTGCACCGCGAAGCGTGCGTCACCCGCCAGGCGCCGCACGGCACGGATGTTCGCGGCGCTGTAGGCGGCGACGCGGCGGGGCCCGCGCGTCCGCGCGGTGAAGTACTCCATCGGCAGGAAGACGTCGACGCTCGGGGCGAGCGCACGGAACGGGTAGCGCGGCCAGTAGCGCGCGCCGACGGGATCGATCGTGATCGCGCCGAGCGGCAGCGTCGGGCCGAGAGCGCGCCGCACCGCCGCCGCGAACGCGACGGCGCGTCGGGAGCGGACGCCGATCGAGCGTACGGTCGTGGCCTCGATGTCGAGCGCGAAGCCGTCGAAGCCGTCGCCGTCCGGCGTCCGGAAGCGCGCGCCCGCGACGGCGCGCGCCACGTCGCGCGCCGGATGCGCGAACGACGGGAGGTACCAGCCGACGACGTCGATGCCGGCGGCGTGGGCGGCCGTGAGGAACCGCACGACCCGGTCACGGCGGACGACGGCGACCGGCTGCCGGTGGTTCGCGGTCTCGAGGTAGAGCGTCCGGACGCGGTGCCGCGCGAGCGTGCGCACCACCCGTTCCGGGCTTCGCCAGGCGGCGGTGTCGTAGATCGAGACCCACGAGCCGACACCCCGAAACGGCGACGGAGACCGGGCGAGGTCGAGCGGCCGCGCCGCCGCCGGGATCGCGGCCGCCAGGGCGACGAGGAGAACGAGGAGCGCCTTCGGCACGGCGCGAAGCGTCGCGGCACTCGGCCTCGGTCGCCAGGTCCCCGCGGCCCATCTTCGGTCGCCGCCGGTCCCACGCTTCCTGCTACGAATCGTCCGGTGGCCGTCCAGCCGCCGCCGCTCGACCGGGTCATGCGGGTCGCCGAGTTCCGGGCGGCGCTGCGGGCGTTCCTCAGCCACAGCGAGGAGACCTCGCGCGCGTGGGAGCTGACGCCCCAGCGGTACCTGCTGCTCCTCTTCATCAAGGGCGCGCCGGACGGCAGCGAGCAGATGTCGCTCAAGGAGCTGACCGAGCGCCTGCGCGTCTCGCCGAACACGGTGACGGAGCTCGTCGCCCGCGCCGAGGAGGCAGGCCTCGTGCGACGGCGGACCGCGCCGCACGACCAGCGGGTCGTCCTGCTCTCGCTGACCGGTGAGGGCGAGCGGCGCCTGGCCGGCGCACTGGTCGAGACCGAGGAGGCGCGGGCCGAGCTGACGGAGGCGTTCGACTCGCTCGTCACGAGCTTCCGCAGCGCGACCCGTAATCACTAGCATCTGCGGGAGTGCACGAGGCGCCGCCGCAGGACGTCACGCTCGAGCGCCGGCTCGAGGAGCACCGCCGCGAGCTGACGGGGTACTGCTACCGCATGCTCGCCTCGCCGTTCGACGCGGAGGACGCGGTGCAGGAGACGTTCGTGCGCGCGTGGCGCGGCTACGACCGCTTCGAGGGACGTGCTGCGCTGCGTTCGTGGCTGTACCGGATCGCGACGAACGTGTGCCTCGACATGCTGAACGGGCGGGAGCGGCGCGCGCGGCCGATGGATCTCGGCCCGGCGCGCGAGCCGGTCGTCGAGAACCTGAACGTGCCGGCCGAGGTGACGTGGCTGCAGCCGGTGCCGGACGCGCTCGTCAGCGATCCGGCGGAGCTCGCCGAGTCGCGCGAGACGATCCGGCTGGCGTTCGTGGCCGCGCTCCAGCACCTGCCGCCGCGCCAGCGCGCGGTGCTCATCCTCTGCGAGGTGCTGCGGTGGCAGGCGACCGAGGTGGCCGAGCTGCTGGAGACGACGGTCGCCTCGGTGAACAGCGCGCTGCAGCGGGCGCGCGCGACGCTTGCCACGGCCGACACGTCGGCGCCGACGCTCACGGAGCCGAGCCGCGAGCTGCTCGAGCGCTACGTCGCCGCGTTCGAGAGCTACGACATCGAGGCGCTGACGGCGCTGATCCGCGAGGACGCGACGCAGTCGATGCCGCCGTTCGACCTCTGGCTGCGCGGCCGCGACGACATCCTCACGTGGTGGTTCGGGCCGGGGATCGGCTGTCGCGGCTCGCGGCTCGTGCCGGTCGAGACGGCGAACGGCTCGCCCGCCTACGGCCAGTACAAGCCGTCGCCCGGCGGCGGCTACGAGCCGTGGGCGCTCCAGGTGCTCGAGCTGTCAGGCGACGGGGTCGTCGAGTTCAGCTTCTTCCTCGACACCGAGACCCTGTTCCCGCTCTTCGGGCTCCCGCCCAGGCTCGATCCCTAGCGCCTCGGCGAGCCCGCAGAACGCGATCAGCGAGCGCAGCTCCGGGTCCTTGACGACGAGCACGGCGCCCGTCGCGAGCTTCAGCTGCGCGAGCAGGTCGACGGTTCGAAGGTCCGCCACATCCCGTTGACCGGTCGCGGCCGCAGAACTCATCGATGAGTTTCCGCCGCCCGGCCCGTCGTACGTACCGTAGGAAGCCGAACGAGGAAGGGGAATCCACATGACGCTCGACGACCGCACCAGGTGGCTTGCGCTCTACACGCTCTGCGCCGCAAGCCTGATGATCGTGCTCGACGCGACGATCGTGAACGTCGCGCTCCCGTCCATCCGCGACGACCTCCACTTCGACGAGTCGTCGCTCGCATGGGTCGTGAACGCCTACACGCTCACCTTCGGCGGGCTGCTGCTCCTCGGCGGCCGCCTGGGCGACCTCTACGGGCCGCGCCGCCTGTTCCTCCTCGGGATCGCGCTCTTCACGCTCGCCTCGCTCGCGTGCGGCCTCTCGACCTCGCAGGGGATGCTCGTCACGGCACGCGCCGTGCAGGGGGTCGGCGGCGCCGTCGCGTCGGCCGTCTCGCTCTCGCTCATGCTCTCGCTCTTCACCGAGCCGGCCGAGCGTGCGAAGGCGATGGGGCTCTTCGGCTTCGTCGCGTCGGGCGGCGGCAGCATCGGGGTCGTCCTCGGCGGCGTCCTCACCGACACGATCAACTGGCACTGGATCTTCCTCGTGAACCTGCCCATCGGCATCGCGGTCGTCGTCCTCTCGCTGCGCCTCCTGCCCGGCGGCGCCACCGCCGCGGCCGGACGCGGCCTCGACGTCGGCGGAGCGGTGACGGTGACGGCCGCGCTGATGGTCGCCGTGTACGGGATCGTGAACGGGAACGCCGACGGCTGGACGTCGGCGACGACGCTCGCGCGGCTCGGGCTCGCGGCGGCGCTCTTCCTGATCTTCCTCGTCATCGAGACCCGGGTCGCCTCGCCGCTCATGCCGCTCGGCCTGTTCCGGCTGCGCAACCTGTCGACGGCGAACGCCGTGGGCGTCCTGTGGGCAGGCGCGATGTTCGCGTGGTTCTTCCTCTCCGCGCTCTACCTCCAGCTCGTCCTCGGCTACAGCCCGCTGCAGGTGGGGCTCGGATTCCTGCCGGGGAACCTCGTGATGGGCTTCCTCTCGATCGCCGTCTCCGCGAAGCTCGTGATGCGGTTCGGCGTCCGCTGGCCGCTCGGCGTCGGGCTCGCGGTCGCGGCCGTCGGGCTGCTGCTCTTCGCGCGCGCCCCCGTCGGCGGCGACTACGTCGTCGACGTGCTCCCGGGCATGCTGCTGCTCGGGTTCGGCGCGGGCATCGCCTTCAACCCGGTGCTGTTCGCGGCGATGAGCGAGGTGCGCCCGGAGGAGTCCGGCCTCGCCTCCGGCATCGTCAACACCGCGTTCATGATGGGCGGTGCCCTCGGTCTCGCGGTGCTCGCCAGTGTGGCGGCGTCGCGCACGTCCCACCTCGCGGCGGGCGGGCACGGGCATCTCTCGGCGCTCACCGGCGGCTACCACACCGCGTTCGTCGTCGGTGCGCTCTTCGCCGTCGGCGCGGCGGCGCTCGGGGCGATGCTGCTCCGTACGACGGCGCAGCCGGCGCACGAGCACGCGTCGGAGCCCGCGCTCGCGGAGATCTGAGAGACTCGGCGCGTGGAGGGGTCCTCGTGGCAGTCGTTCGTGAGCATCTCCGCGTCGGCGGACGAAGCCCAGCCCGAGGAGTGGTCCCGGCCGGGCTGGGTCGGCGCGCCGCCTGACGAGCTCGGCCACGCGGTCGACCTCGGCCTCGTCCTCGCCCGCTCCGAGACGGGCGTCGTCGCGTTGTCGTACGCGCTCGCGTTCTCGACCGGAATCGTGCTGAATCTCGTGGCGCAGGTACGCAACCTGACGCGCGGCGAGGCGAATCGCGTGATGCACGAGCACCACATGGGCGCTTTCGAACCGGACGAGGAGCCGCCTCCCGCCTTCCTGCGGGTCGGCATCGAGCTCGCGGACGGCAGCCGCGCCTCGACCTCGCGAATCCGCACACGCGCCCGCGCGCATTCGAGAGCGACCCCGAGGGACCGTTGCTGATCCACGCAGGGGGTAGCGGCGGTAACGCCGGCTCGAACTCCGCCGAGCTGCGCCACGCGTACTGGCTGTGGCCGCTCCCGCCTCCCGGGCCGCTGCGCGTTTCGTGCGAGTGGCCGGTCGCGCGCGTCCCGTTCACGACCGTCGAGCTCGATGCGACGGCGCTTCACGACGCGGCGCTGCGGGTACAGCGGCTCTGGCCGTAGCGCGGTCCGCGCGGCTCTGAGCGTTCTCCGAGCCGCGTCAGACGGTGCGGTCCCGCCGCACCCGCCCCGTTCGGACGCGGCCGGCGGGCGGGCCGCGTCAC